>Ga0228652_1000003_pt1 | contig 651661 bp, 622 predicted proteins | sample 64DmetaG_FD_183030 | JGI IMG/M metagenome (GOLD analysis project Ga0228652, IMG submission 183030) | Seawater microbial communities from Monterey Bay, California, United States - 64D | ecosystem: Environmental > Aquatic > Marine > Coastal | place: USA: California | collected 2016-10-05
TTGCCAATTCAGGCAGGCATGGCCGTCGTGGCAGAGATCAAAACAGACAGTCGGCGGGTGATTGACTACCTGCTGTCACCGATTAAAGAAATGGTTAGTGATGGCTTGAAAGAACGATAGGTTTATTGAAATCAGAAATTGCCTTTTCGCTGATTTTCTATATGCGGTTAATAATTTAAATTTGATTTACTCGAAGGGTGAGTTTTTCTAAAAATTTCCAGGTGGCGAAGTTTTTTTCAAAAAAGGCTGCGCTGATTCGTTTTCGATGTTCTTCAATAAATAAATACTTTATATAAATAATCGGAGAGATATCATGGTAAAACCGAAAAATACTAACGTTAACAGTGCAGCGGCAGAGAATCCAGATAATAATTCAGAGAAAACAACTATTACTTTCTTGGACGGCAGAAAAATAGAGGTTTCTAAACAACTCGACAATAGTTCGAGTGGTAATAAAAAACCTGCAAAAAGCCAGGGGAGCGGCGCATATATAGCGACGGATGGTAAATTCTTTTATAAGGTTCTGCCGTGGACTGAAACGGAAAATGTAGATCGTGAAGAAGAAATAAATTCAATATATAAAGAAAAGAATAGCATAGTGGTTACGGGAAATAGCGAGCTTGTGGACGCGGTTCGTTTGGAAAAAGAGGGGTTCCCGCTAACTTACAAGCAGGCCAAACTTGTACGGTTTGAAAAGGACGGGAAAAAAATTGATACGCGCGTCGTTATGATTATGGATTATTACGGCGAGGAATCAAGGGCCGGAAAATTTCAACTGTCGAGAAAAAACGTTGCCAGTATTTATGATCATATAACAGCATATGCGACCAATGCGCATGTCTTGAACAGGATAAAAAACATATTTACTATGGCAGGGAATATTAACTTAAAAGATCCGCAGGGATTTACTTTAAACAATGAAAAAACCCCAATCGTATTTTTCGACACTCAATTAGGCGAAGAATCAGGGTCAAGTGGAGAGTTTGAGAAATTCATCAAATATGTTGATGACGTTCGCGAACATTCTGCAGATATAGTTTTAATGGATGCGGAATATTATAAAAAAAATAGCGAAAAAATTTCTTCAGCTGAGGCTTCTATCGTGGTTCAACGCGGAGAAAAAGAATATGCCTGGGAGGTTCATGGGAAATTATTTGATTATCTAGATATCGACAGTGACGGTCTAAATGATGAAAGCAATGGTGCTGTGGGAGGAGTCCCGCTGTTCTCAAATGAACAAATTAAAGAAGCAGCTAAAAAGTTAACAGAAAAATTAACAGAAAAAAATTCAGTTAATGTGCTTGTAATTCCCACGGATGGAAAGACCGAAGGTAAAGCTATAAGCGTTCCTATAATCAAAGAAATTTTTGAGAGTATAGAGGGCGTATCTGTTAAATCTCCCAGGCTTCTGGGTGGCGATGAAAGCCTTGGCGACCTAATGACTCGTCTAACAGCGACGTCAGCCGCACGTAATCCGCCAAGCAAATACTTGAATCTAGAGGATGCAAATGAATTCATTCGTAAGGTATTTGATGAAAAAGGTCAGCTGTTAAGAAGCACCAACGATAATCTGGATGTTGACATAATTAAACGTGTCATTTTGTTCTCTAATGACCGGCTCTCATCTGATTTGGCTTCAAGTTTTGACAGCCCGCTTTCTGACTTGCTAAATAGTGCCACCAATCTAAACCCAGATCAATTGACCGAAATAAAAGTATTCCGGGAAACATCCCGTCTAAATGCACCTGATTTTGATACCCATACTGCCGAATCACGCGTGAACGTCATTGTCGTAGACGAGGCGTACGCTCAAGTTAATCTTGATGGCTTGACAGGATGGCAAAGCGAGATTCCTGAGCGGGTAGTGCTGATAAGAAAAAATAAAGATTTATGGAATCTGATTGGTCAGCTACCAGTGGAAGAACCGGGGGGGCTGCTGCTCCTGGACACACCACCGAGGAAATAAAAAAAGCCGTCGCGTCAGTGATGGAAAAGCAAAAACTTTATTTTGGGGTAGTTAAATCGAATAATCCTAGCTCGAAAGTGAATTATGAGATTGTGAGCGAGTCTTTTGGGGTGAGAGACATCAAGGTTATTTCTGGGCTATTGGGGGGTGGAAACACCGATAAAAAAATTATTGGGCAGGTTTTTATAGATAAAAAATGGCGTGATGTCAAAGAAAGCGATTGGCCAAATTGGGCTTATCAAATCGGTGATGAACCTCGACTTACTTTTTCAAACAAGGCGAATTTCGTTTGGTTAGAAAAGCAAGAAAATGGCGTGGCGGTTAAGTTTGCAAGTGATGAGATTAAAGAAGCATTTGAAAATCTATATAAAGATTGGCATGCTGGAAAAATAAATTTATTAAGAGGTGTATCAGCTAATCACTTTTCTTGGGACGAAATCGTACGTGATGGAATTATACGTTCCGATGGCCCGAATGACTCGCCGCGCGCGACAATGAGTACAGAAAAAACGACCGCACCAAAACCAAAAAATCCAAAAAAAATAATGGATACGGAAGCACCTGAAGGCAGATTTTGGGCAGAGGACGGCACGCGTTGGCTGCCTACCGATGTAGATACTCCAAAAAATAGGGAGGTAGTAGAGGGGATAGCGAAGGGAAATCTGGCAGATTATACCGGCGAAGTGAAAAATGCATTAATAAATAATAGCCCCGATATATTGGCCGGAATGGTATTAAATATAGAAGCTGGCAAGGACAGCAAGTTAAATATTTGTATGATCACCGCGGGCGAAATTGTTGTACAGGGACCCATTAAAAAAAATACTGGAATTCTTTGGAATAGAAAACAGAACTTCAAAATTGATACGTTAATCAATGGTGCCGGTGAAAAATTTGATGCCACCTTCTTTGACGGTGAATTACCGAATTCCGCTCCCTATGCGACTGAAGGTGCGGATGAGCCAAAGCGCAAGCTGGCCGATGTCTTCATAGAAAAGTCAAAAGATACGTTAGAAAAGTTGAGAATGAATGTGCATGTGCTTGTCGTGGAAGATGATTATTTTTCCCAACAGTCAAGTTCTATAACAGCATGGAAAAAGAAATTTAAGAACCGATTTGTGCTTGTTGAAAATGAAGGAAATCTGAATACGGAGGATGGAAAATATATAGAAAAGCTTGTCGAAAACAAAGAACTTAAAGGCAAGAAACTGAAAATTAGTTTTCTCAAATCAAATAGGGGGTCGCCAACAGAATTCAATAATCGCATCCGAGATCTAAAATCCCTATTCAAAGACTTTAAACCTCTCGATCTCGATTTTGATCTGAAACCGTTAGATCTATCAAAGGGTGGAGCGGACACTATTTACAATCTAATTGGCCGTTTCAAAGGCACCCCAGGCAGTCCTGAATCGACGGCAGAAAAATTTGCCCAGGCATTACTGAAAGACAATAGTGCGATATTAAGAGGTGAGGCCGGAAAACCGATTGAGATTACTAAATTAAATGAAGCCCTTGTGTTTGCGCAGCACGAATATGAAGACAAAGATTTCTTTATTCTGCTTAAAACTTTGGAGAATGAATTTTTAACTTTTGCAAGTTCGAATCGGGAAGACATTCAAAACGTCTTCAGCAATGCACGCAGAGCACGTGAAACATCTCGTACCCTCTCTGATTTAATAGATCACCTTGAACGTGGTGCAGCTGGTCATAAACCGTCAAGCCCCCATATAACACAAGCGAAGGCTTAAGAATTTAACAGTAAGGTGTTTGATGAAGACGGCGGATTATTAAAATCTGCCGATGGACAAATTGATTCTGGAAAAATAAAGGAGGTCGTCGATTTTGCACGTGGCCGAATGGGGCCAGACGATGCAATGAAATTTAATCAGAATCTGATGGATTTAATAGTTCGGCAGGATTGGAACGGGGAAAAATTCAATGAAGTAGCCGGTGCTTTAAACGACGCACTGCGGGGGTGGATTGCTTCCATCGGACACGATTCCGGGAAGAGCGTCGAGGAACCACACGTATTTTCAGAAAAATTGCTTGAGCTTCAACGCGGGCTCCAAAGTAACCTATTGCAGATGTCCTCTCGTCTTGGAGTTCAAGATCCTGAAACAATAGCACTAGTCGATACACATCGCTTTAAGGAGAAATTGCGGCTAGCCGAAAAAGAAAGAACAGAGCAATTGGCAGAGAAAAATCTGGCGCCTGATCAATATAAACCGCCAGTACGAAGGCAACGTACAGGGGCCCCAGATGAATTTGAGCATGTCTATAAGCCTAGGAATGCCGGCCAAGAAGTAATAATCCATGAGGAAAAGAATACTCGAGCCGTATACGATAGTCATGAGGAGTTTAAAGACACAATAAGCAACCCTGAAAAACTTAAGCCGTTTAAAGACGCTCTTGAAGGTCGAGGGGAACTTCATGGGGGGCACGTTACAACTATGAATTGGGCCTTTATGGCCCAATCAATAATAGACTTAAAAGAGTTCAGCAATTTACCCCCATTGCAACAAACATTCGCAACGTTGGGGTTGATCCAGTTAATCAATAATGAAGTGGGAAATATAGTTGCATTCACTGAAACTATGTTTAGCATAAGAGCTGCTTCAGTAAGCTCGGCGGCCAGTGTGCCGGCAGCGGTTGGAAAGGCGGTTGCTGCAATAGATTTCGGTATCAACGGAGCTATGGCTATAAAAGCCATCTATGACCTTAACCAAGCTAATACAGCTGCAGAAAAAGCAGCAGCTGGCGTTCATATTGCGATGCCTTTAATCAATATCGGTATTGTTGGCGCATCTATGGCCAGTGCAAGTGCGGCATTTTGGCTAGGTCCAGCGGGGCCAGCCTTGGTCGCTGCAGGAATTCTTATTGATCATCTTATTAGTATAGCCGGCGACGTTAAAAAGAATTTTAAAATCTTGGACGACATAAGAGACGCGGTAAGAAATCCAGACCTTAAAATAGAAAATGATAGTTTTTATTTTGATAAAAATTTGATCGTTAATGAAATAGATTTTTTAAACAAAAAAGTCACGTTGGGAAGCTTAAGCATTATGGGTAGGGCTCCTGGTAAACAACCAGACGAGCAACTTAGATTATCGGACTTGAATTTGCCTTTACTGAACTTCATGGTCAGTATGCATAAAGAAATTTATACAAAAAATCCCGATGGCCAATGGGCTACTTCCTTCGAAATTGATGCGTCAGTATTTAAGAAGCCGTTTATTTTGCCGGCAAGTTTATCAGGAAAATATCACTGGGATTATCAAAGTAATGCATTAAACTCAAACTCATTTCTCGATGAATTTGCAGCTTATGTTGATAGTAATTGCGAAAAGGGCGCGTTTGTTTGGTGGCATTCCACCGCAGTTTTAAGCGACGTATATATTAAGCCAAGTGACTTGCAGGAAGTCAAAGTGAGGTTGAATGAAGACATCAGCCTTATCGTTCCTAGCCTTCCTGAGCAAACATTTACAGGACAAACTACGCCTTATGCGAATAGTAAATCTTATGAAAAATTATTTTATAGACTTCTAGGTAACGGTGGGACGACTACTATTATTTTACCGGATAGGTTTGAGCGCACTATTAATCTTCACGATTTAAGTCACAAAAAAGGGCAGTGGATAATAAAGCTGGATAGCCGTGAAGATATGTATAAAGGAAGCGAGAAAGCTAAGGAAGCTTTAGATGCAATTATTGCGGAACTGTTCAAAGAAAATAAAACTGCAGATCTTTCTTTAGACGACTTAAAGAGACTTGAAAATCAGGCATTTGTGTATGTAGATACATCGAAAGTGCCTGATGCTATTGCTCGTGATAAATATTGGGTTCACTCTAAAGTTAATAAAGACGATGTGCTAAATAAATTTAGAAACAATTCATTGGAAGCTGTAGAGCGTGCTAATTCCTTTATCCAAAACCGGCTTCGAAAGCTGAGGTTTAATGGAGGTTCTGTTACCGAGCAAGGCATTAATATCGACAAACAGACTATCAGGTTCGGTCCCGATGTTGAGAACGTCAATTTGGCATTTACACTGCCAAGCTATCAACAGATATCAATTAATCTTAGTATGCAAGAGGTAGCCCAGCCTAGCAGCCAGGGTAAATCCGAGTCCACTTCAAAGATTCGAAACTTTATGCCACATCTGATTTTTCCTTGTCCAAAGGAGAATTCAGTTTCTGGCTTTAATGAGCTCTTTGAAAAATTGAAGAAAGAAGAGATATTGAGTTTTTTTAAAGACAACTTTGAAAGCTCGGAGATCATTGATGCGTCTGCGAAAAAATTTGCTCCCCTTCTTTTTTCTGGTGATCAGTCGTTTTCTCAGTTTCGAGCTTGGTTTGATGTGAAAGAGGGCCATTGGATGGCGGTGGACACAACTGGAAAGTCCCCTCTATATGGAAGTTATTATTACGAAGGTTTAAAGCTTATAGAGGGTGACTACACAATTAACCATTTGGCTGATAAGTGGTTTTTAATAGGACAAGTGAAAGACGGCGATTGGAATGTGCGTTTTGAGGTTTCTGATTACTTATTCAATAAAATTAGTATTTATTTGGATGGTGAAACTGACATTAATGCTCTGAAAAAAATACCCGAACATTCCTGGGCAAAAGTTTTTGGTAAACATCCAGAAGTAGAAATTGAGGTATTCAAAAAAATCGAAGGTAATGGATACGGTAAGTTGGGCTCGCTGCTCTGGAATGACAAGACTAATCACCCAATGAAAATAAATTCTCCGTTTCACTGGTCAATTGAAAGTCATGATTTTTATTTTGACGGTACGGAGAAGGATGCAAAGCTGATTCCAGTGACGCTATTTCTTGATGATGAAGATATAGACAATATTTCTTCTCGCCATTTTGCCAAACATTTTGAGCAGTAGAATGATCCTGGCTTCCAAGTCAGAAGATATTCTAGGTCCCTTCAATAGAACTGAAATAAATTTCAGTGCTTCCAAAGACGGTAAAAATTGCGGGTTTGGTATTTTTAAACAAGATAGTAATATTTCTGCTTTAAAAGAAGGACGTGCAGAAGTAATTAGGCTTGAATGGAATGATCCTCTTCAAAGTATTTTCTTCGACGGGACGAGTGACAAGCGTCGCTTGTCTTTGAGAAATGCCAAGGATGAGTTCGATCGTGAGTATGAGAATTTGCTGGCGAAAGTTGATCAATTGATAGTAAGTATCAAAGATGACCAGCAAAAATTGACGTTTGACCTAGCTTCTATCGCATCTCACGAACATACCAATGTCGGACTTGACTTAAAAGAAGCGCTGTCCACGTTCAGGTTGTGCCTTGTAGGAAATAAAAGCGACCACGTTCTTCGCGCAGATTTAGAAGGTCTAGCGATTGTTGGAATAGATGGAAATGCGCTAATTTTGCATATCGTAGAAAATTCGCCCCTTGCTGAGCAGCCATGGATAAAATTTACTAGTGAAAATGACTTTTTGACAACGAGCGTTTTGATTAAAGAGCTTAAATATATACCCAACGCTGAAGAAGTACGCGACGCAGCCCTAAAGTCGCTATATGAATGGAGTCCGGTTTTTTATGCAAGCATGGAAGTTGAAGGTGGTTCAACGAGAGTGGTTAAAGGCATAGTAGGGGGGACAAACAATGCAAGCTTGGAACTTTCATATTTCGGCGAAAAATTATCATCCGCTAACTTGAAAGTTGATCATGTTGATTTTGTCAAAATCTTGCGTGGGCAGTCCGACCTTATTGCCCGATTGAAAGCTTTTGCGCCTTTGAGGAACGTAGAAGACGGTGCTGCGCATGGTGTAATTATACGAACTGACAACGCGGTTATAACGTGGCGAGTAGTTCCGGACACATGGACAGCACAATTTTTCCATGACACCGAGATCAGTTACGAAAAGGACAAAAAGGGCGACGTTACGCTAACGATAAACTCTAATGACATCGATCTATCGGAGGTACTACGTAGAGTAGAAACCAGCAAGGTTCCGTTTGAGAAACTGGTCGTTGGTAATGATTATACTAAATCAATTAAATTAGAAAAAGCCGCCTTTACGAAGCCGGGAATTGAAATTCAAATCCTAACCGCTCCTGAGGCCGAAGTTAAATTTGTTGGATTTCTTGAGCGTGATTTTAATTTCTTTAGGGACGGCGATGATCTTTTTTCAGAAGCGATTGGGGCCTCACCGTCTGTTAACTGGAGAAATGCGCTAGTTCCTAACGAACAAGCATTGAAAGATGGAGTAAACACCACTGGCCGTAAATTAGTTGTCGGTAACGGGACGCCTTTCCCTGTAGTGGAAATTGTCGCTGATTACGGTGTGGTTCAAATATTAAAAAATAGGTACGGATCGGACGCCTTCAATTTTGAATTGAGTAAGCGTGGAACGATTTCGGGGTATTTCTATGACAAAACGAAGGATGTCCTTAGTTACGTTGAGGAAAATAAGCCAGTGAATTGCTGGGAATTTCCGAAAGATAATTTCGGCCATTTTCTGTTTGAATTGTTTTCAGAAAATTCCGAGGGAGGAATGATTTTTCCTATACATGCGTCGAAATTGCATGATCTGCATAGATCATTTAAGCGTAATGCTCGGGGTAAGCAGGTAGGTGTTAATTGGAATTTTGATGTTAATGGAAAACTTAAATTGGAGTTGAACTATGCCGGCATGAGATCAACTGTTAATGCGGAGCCGTATTCTCATATCGAACAGTCTCAGATCGCTCTGCTGATATTGGCTGCCGGGTCCAACCCGTCTTTTCTGGATAAGTTTAGAACTGGGGTAACTTACTTAGATGATATTTCTACCGAGCATAGAATTGTTTTGTTTTTTGAGAGTAGTAAGGAACTGATATTTGTAAATAGTGCTGGAATGAAAAAGATCCATATTGAGTCGCAGTTAGATATACATGAAGGCGAACCTATCAATAACCTAAATGGAGAGCGTGAAAAAAAATTTCACATTCATCGCCGGTCGCGCAAATTAAGTTTGCAACAAGAGGACGGTTCTGTTTTTTATTGGGATCTTGTCTGCGTAAAAGACGGCTCATATTTTGTTGAAAATCCCTCGGCGAAACGAGGTTTTACTATGTTTAATTATAAATATGAATGTGATGAGACCTCTCATAATTATAGGTTGGAAGGCGACAAATTGCTGTTTGCTTCTGATGCTTGGGATTTTAAAAATCCAAAAAAAGTTATATTGCCAGTAAAATATGAGCCGCAGCGACTTTGTTCATTGCGTGGAATTGATTTGGTTAATCGGATTGCTTTGGATTTAGAGGAGCAATTCACGGGATCGGATAAGTGGGTTTCTTTCCTCTCATTTAATCAGGATGGCGTGCGCGAGATGGAGCCGGTGTTTGGGGCAACGGATTCTAATCAGATAGCCGAGGATTATGTGTATGCCGATCCTACGCCCCTTGTACAAGCGATGGTCGCTGTTTACGATGATCCAGGTATGATTGGGCTGAATAATTCAACGACGTTTGATCATTCCCATAACACGTCTTTAGCTTCCCCTCAGGTGTAATGGTAGATAATAGACAGCCATTACTGCTGAGACTTTGTCTTTCAGATCTCGGCGGGTTTTTTCTTTGCCAACGCTTATAGTGGCTTTGCCGCCAGTGAGAACTGGCGGCTATTGCTTTGCGAGCAACCGGGTGCGCAAGGTCCATAGCGCAATCAGGGTCAGGGCTGCAAAACCTGCGCCCGCCATGAACGTCGCATGGGGGCCTGCGACATCCCACAGTACACCCGCCAGAACGCTGGCGACCAATAACGCGACCCCCGTCATCAGATTGAACATGCCGAATGCCGTCCCACGCAATTCGCCCGGCGCGTGATCGGCGATCAAGGCGCTGAACAATCCTTGCGTGAATCCCATATGCAATCCCCACAACGCCGCGCCCAAGCCCAGACCCAGCACGCCGGGGACGAACGCCAGCGTCAGATCGGCTGCGATCAGCAGCACCAGTCCGACCGACAGCATGGACACGCGCCCAAGCCGGTCCGATAGCGCACCGGCGGGATACGCGGACAATGAGAACGCCAATGCCATGACAACCAACACTACAGGCGCCCACATCAAGGGGATGCCCAGCGAGTCGGCTCGCAGGATCAGAAACGCTTCGCTGAATCGCGCCAGCGTGAACACTGTGGCCACGCCCACCACCCACCAATAGCCCGAGCCCAAGCGCGCCAGTTCGCGGCGGCTCAGTGGCGTTCGGACTCGCTTGGCAGGCGCTGCCGAAGCCGCCGGCTCATGCACTGCGAAGATCAAGACCGCCACGGCGGCAAATGCTGGAATCACGGCAATCCAGAACACCGCTTGAAAATTGCTAGCGGTCAGCACCATCAGGCCGATTGCCAATAATGGCCCGAGAAATGCGCCGATCACGTCCAAGGTCTGGCGCACCCCGAACGCCGCGCCGCGTACACCCGGCGGCGTCAAATCGGCAACCAATGCATCCCGGGGCGCACCGCGAATGCCCTTGCCGATGCGATCGACGAAGCGTGCCCCCACCAGCCACGCCAACGTGCCCGCCAACGGAAAAACAGGCTTGGTCAGCGCGCCCAAGCCGTAACCGATCACTGCCAATAGTTTGCGCTTACCCAATTTGTCGCTCAAGGCACCGGAAAACACTTTGACGATGGACGCCGTGGCCTCGGCAATGCCCTCGATGATTCCGACACTCAAAGCCGACGTGCCCAGCACCGCAACCATATAAAGCGGCAGCAATGCGTGGATCATTTCCGATGAGATATCCATCAGCATGGACACGAACCCCAAGGCCCAGACGCCGGTCGGCACGGCGCGCCAGCCCGTCGTTGGCATGGAACCGGGCGGCACGGACGGTAGCGGCTTGTCGGCGTTCGAAGGCACAGGTTCAGGGGACATGGGGCACCAGAAAAGGCGTTGGGAGGTGACGGCGGGAAGTGAGTGCGAAATAGGACTGCAAGACGTGGCAGCAGGCGGGGACAGCGAGAATGTAGCGCAGACGCGCGTTCCAGGCGACATATCCGCCTGGGGGACGCGCGTATTATTTCGGCGGCGGACCGCCCTGCGGCAGGAACTCGCCCTGCCGGTCAAAATCGCATACTTCCTGCATCAGCTCGATCAGTTTGGTGATCACCGGGTTGACCGTCTTACGCCGGAATACTGCGTAATACCGAACCTGAGGCAGGGGTGGATGAACGTTCAGTTGCTGCAACAGCCCGCGATCCACGAGCGGCTTGAAATACCGCTCCTGTAGATGGCTGATGCCCAGCGACATCATCGTTAACTTTGCGATCATTCCCAGGTTATTGCAGGTGATCACCCGTTGAAATGTCAGGCCGGCCTCGGCGTACCACTGCTCGTGGATGTGCGCCGCCGCCGAGGTCGAGGGTTGCGAAATGATGGGATAACGCTCCAGATCCGCTGGCGTCATCGTGACATCGGGGTCGATGCCGAGGCTGGGACTTGCCATCCACACCTTTTGGACCGACCCCAGATACACCGCATCGAACTCATAGCTCCAGAACGGCCCGGGCAGGATCGCCACGTCGATCTCGTTGCGCCGTAATCGCTCATACAAGGTGATGCCGCCATCCATCTCGGGCAACAACTGGAGCTTGGGATGACGTTGGCGCACCGAATGAATCAAATCGGCCAACCAGGTCAACCCGATAAGTTCGGTGGTGCCCAGTTGCACCACGCCTTCCAGCGCGCTGGGATCGGCCATCTTATCGATAATGCGGCTGTTGAGCGTCAGCATCTCTTGCGCCAGCGCATACAGCGTATGGCCGGCATGTGTGAGCCTGAAAGGTGTCGTGCGCTCCAGCAGCGGCTTGCCGACGAACGACTCCAATTCGGCCACGCGCTTGGCGACGGCCGATTGGGTCGTATGCAGCTTCTTTGATGACGCACTGAAGCTGCCCAGCAGGCAGCTCCAATAGAAAGCCTCGATTTGCTTGAGGGTATACATCATCGTCCGAACAGGCACCACCGGGCACCTCAGTGCAGACGATACCGCAAGCGCTTTCACCTCGTGTGAACGTCGCTCAAAAAGCGCTGCGCTCGCGGATGCTGCGGTTGCGTAAAAAAAGTCTCGGGATCGGCGCTCTCCAGGATCTGGCCAGCATCCATGAATACCACCCGATCGCATACCTCGCGCGCGAACCCCATCTCGTGGGTCACGCACACCATGGTCATCCCCTCTTTGGCGAGACCTTTCATCACTTGCAGGACTTCGCCCACCATTTCGGGATCGAGCGCACTGGTGGGTTCGTCGAACAGCATGACCGGCGGCTGTTGAGCCAGTGCGCGTGCAATCGCCACCCGTTGCTGCTGACCGCCCGACAAGGATCCGGGATAGGCGTCGATCTTGCCGGCAAGACCGACTCGGTCCAGCAAGGCCCGGGCCGTCTCGACCGAGGTTTTGCGGGGCTGCTTCTGAATGGTCACCAGACCGAACAACACGTTCTCCAGCACACTCATGTGCGGGAACAAGTTGAACTGCTGGAACACGAATCCAATCTTCTGCCGCAACATGTTGACGTTCGTCTGGCTGGCATAGATGTCCTGGCCATCGACCTCGATGCGGCCTTTTTGAATGGGTTCGAGGCGGTTGATCGTGCGGATCAGGGTCGATTTTCCCGACCCCGATGGTCCGCAGATCACGACGACCTCGCCGGTCTTCAAGGTCAGATCGACATCGGTCAACACCTGGTGCTCGCCATACCACTTGCTTACTTTTTCCATCTTGATCATGAGCGTTCCTATCCGTTCAAACCATGGCGCGCGCACGGCGCACTCGCACATCCAGCCACCGCAAGCCACGGCTCAGGCTGAAACACACCGAGAAGTAAATAATCGCCAGCACGCCAAAGGTCTGCAAGGGTTGCGTGAGGACGAGGTTGTTGACCTGATTGGCCGAGAACGTGAGTTCGTTGACGCTGATCACATAACCCAAGGACGTTTCCTTGATCATGGACACGAATTGATTGGTCATGCTGGGCAGTACATTGAATAGTTGAATAGCGCCTGCGGCAGAACCACCCGGCACATGGTGGTCATGTAGCTGGCACCCATCGACCTCGAAGCCTCGATCTGGCCTTTGGGAATGGCTTCGATGCCGCCTCGGATGACTTCCGACAGATAGGCCGCCTCGTAGATCACCAGCGCACACACCAGGGTCGTGAATCCGCTAACCGAGGTTCCAATCAATTTGGGCACCACGAAATAGGCCCAGAAGATCAACATCAATAGCGGCATGCCACGTACGACCCGTACGAACTGCGCAGTGATGAACGAGAGCCAGCGGATCGGACTGACGCGGCACAAGGCAATCGCCAGCGATAGCGGCAAGGAAAGCGCCAGCCCCAGCGCAGCCACCAGTAGCGTCAGCGCCAGTCCCCCTAGCGGGCCGTGAGGATATTGCCCGATCAGCAGCAGCGGCCAATATTCCTGGACGATATCAAGCATGGTGTCCCCTGTTGGTCGCGAAACGGGCGTGGATGCGCGAGCCGATGAACATGATCAAAAACGAACCGGTCAGATAGAGCAGCGTGGCTACACCGTAGGTCGCGAACGTGCGATAGGTTTCGTTCTCGATTTCGCGTGCCTGATACGTCAGCTCGGCTACGCCGATGGCCATGGCCACACTGGTGTTCTTAAACAGCAGGAGCGCTCGACCGATTAGCGCAGGCACGGCATGTCGCAGGGCCTGCGGCACGATGATGTGGCGCATGCATTGCAGATAGCTGGCGCCAATGGCGCGTGCCGCTTCGAACTGCGTCCCGGGAATCGCCCGCAGACCGCTGCGGATATCTTCCGAGATATAGGCGGCCGAACCCAAGGAGATCGCGATGGCGGCCAGGGACATTTCGGCGTTGTGCTGATAGAGCCACATTCGCACGTTTTCCGGCAGCAGCTCAGGCACGCCGAAATACCACAACAATACGTGCACCAAAAACGGTACGTTGCGGTGGTACTCGACATAGGCGTCGACCAGCCAGCGTGCGATGGCGTAGTCGGTGGTGCGAATGACCACCAGCGTCAACGCCACCGAAAACGCCAGCACCCAGGAGATGGCAAAGAGCTGCACGGTCGTGACCACGCCGCCCAGCATCTGGTACAGATACTGCGGTTCCAATAAAAACATACGACATGCGCTCCAGGTCGTTATCACCGGCTCGCGCGGCGCACCGCGCGAGTCTCCTGCGTCTTACAGACTGGTGATGGGCTCGACCTTATAGGCGCGCTCCATCTTGTAGGTCGTATCCTTGCCGAACCACGTATTGAAGATCGCGGTGATCTCGCCCGCACGGTCGGCGTCCACCAGGATCTTGTTTACCGCCTCGAGAAAGCGCGGCTCGTCCTTGCGAATGCCAAGGCCCCACGGCTCGGTGAACACGGCCCGGTCCAGCACCATCAATGGCGAGGCCGCCGGTGCCTGTTGCACGAAGCGCATCAGACCGGCCTCGGACGCATACTGGGCATCGATTTTCTTTTGTTGCAGGGCCAGGTAGGTGGCCGAGCCGTCGGTATAGCCTGTCACGGTGGACTTGGGCAGGCGCTCCTTGATGTCGCGTTCTGAGCTCGATCCCTTGACGGCGCCGACACGCCGGCCGTTGAGTTCTTCGATCGTGCTGATGTTCGACTCCTTACGCACCATCAGCATCTGGCGACTGGCGAAGTATTGATTGGAGAACGCGATCTGTTCGGCTCGTGCTGGCGTGAAGCCCAGGTTGGCGGCGACGATGTCCACGCGCTTCTCGTTCAGCTCCGGCACGCGCGAAGCCACCGACATCTGCTTGAACTCGATCTTCACACCCAGTTTGGCTGCCACCAGCTTGCAGATATCGACATCGAAACCCACCAGTTGGCGGGTGCTGTTGTCTTGGAAGCTGAAGGGCTGGGAGGTGCCCAGGGTGCCGCAATTCAGGACGCCGGCAGCTTTGATATCGTCGAGCTGATCGGCGTGGGACGCGACGGCGACCGCGCAGAGCGAAGCGGCCAGGACAATACGGGATACGAAGGTCAACGACATGATTTTTTTCCCCTTGAGGTAGAGTCGATTAGGCCAGCAGCTTCGCTGCGGCCGCCTGCATGTTGGCGCACGCCTGATTGATGTTTTCCAGCGAGTTGGCATAGGACACACGGAAAGTGCCCGGCACGCCATACGCCGTTCCATCGATCAAGGCCACGCCAGCTTCGCGCAGAAAATACGCCGTTAGGTCGGCATCGGTGGCGATGACCTTGCCGTCCGGCGTTTTCTTGCCCAGTAATCCGGTGCACGAGGGGTACACGTAAAACGCGCCTTCGGGCACCAGCACATCCAGTCCAGTCACCTGGGACAGCCCGGCTACCGCAGCATCGCGGCGAGCCTTGAATACTTCTCGGAATTCGGCCACGCACGCTTGCGGACCCGTTAATGCTTCCAGCGCGGCAGCCTGGCTGATGGCCGAGGTGCCTGAGGTGCATTGGGACTGAAGCGTGGACATTGCCCGGATCAGCGCCGAGGGACCCGCGCCATAGCCAATGCGCCAGCCGGTCATCGCATAGGCCTTGGACACGCCGTTGACGATCAGGCTGCGGGGCTTCAGTTCCGGTGCGACTTCTAAAGGGTGAACCGTACGCTCGCCGCTGAAATTCAGATGAGCGTAAATGTCATCGGTCATCAGCCAGACTTGCGGGTGACGCAGCAGAACCTCGGTCAGACCTTCGAGTTCGGCGCGGGTGTACAACGCGCCGGTCGGGTTACAGGGCGAATTCAACAGCAGCCACTTGGTGCGCGGCGTAATGGCGGCTTCCAGCGCTTGGGGTGTGAGCTTGTAGTCCGACTCCGGCGACGCCGCCACTCGCACGGGCGTTCCGCCATTGAGCAGCACCATGTCCGGGTACGACACCCAGTAAGGCGCTGGAATGATGACCTCGTCGCCCTTGTTGACCGTGGCGGCCAGACCGTTATAGATCACTTGCTTGGCGCCGGTGCTGACGATGATGTCGGCTTCCGGATAATCGAGACCGAAGTCGTCGATGAACTGTTGGCGTACCGCGCGGCGCAGCGCCGGGGTGCCCTGGACGTGGGTATAGCGGGTCTCGCCACGCGCCGCAGCTGCTAGTGCGGCTTCGCGGATATGGGCGGGCGTGGGGAAGTCGGGTTCGCCGATGGTGAGGTCGATCACTTCCCGACCCTGTTCCCGCAGTTCGGCGATGATGGCGCGGGCCGCGCCGCTGGGCGAGGGTTTGATGCGCTGGATGCGCTCGGCAATGATACTCACAGCGCCTCCGTCTTCTGAGCGATGGTCGTGTCGACCCACGGCTTGGCCCCGCCTTCACCGGCAAGGATCATGCGTTTGGTGTCGACTTCGGCGGCTTCTTTTTTCAAGGCCCATTGCAGCACATCGGCTGCGCGTGCGGCCTCGATGAACACGACCCCATCGGCGTCGCCCACCACGACATCGCCGGCGTGTACCACTTGGCCGCCGACCGAAATGGGTACGTTTATTTCGCCGGGGCCATCCTTGTAGGGGCCCTTGTGCGAAACACCGCGCGCAAAGCAGGCGAAGTCTTGTTGAGCGAACGTGTCGGCGTCGCGGATCGCGCCGTCGATGACGAATCCGGCAATACCACGCGCCTGAGCCTGCATCGACATCAATTCGCCGACCAGTGCGTTGGTGAGATCGCCTGCGCCATCGACCACAATGACGTCGCCGGGACCGGCCATCGAAATGGCCTTGTGGATCATCAGATTGTCTCCCGGACGGGTTTTGACCGTCACTGCCGTTCCCACCATGCGAGGCCCACCGGGTTTGTGGCGAGGAGACAAGCCCACCACGCCGTACAGACGGGCCATGCAGTCGCTGATCTGGGCGCTGCCAACGGTGGCGTACTGGGCCAGCGCCTGCGCCGATACGGCTGGGCCGGGGGAGGTTTCAATGCGAAAACCGATCTTGCTCATGGTGGAGAGGGTCTCTGCGGTGACGGAAAACCGTATTACAGGACGATGTCACGCCACGACCAAAACGATATAAATTCCACATCAAATACGAAAAAAATTCCTGGCACTGAAAAAGTGCAGGAGAAATCGATGGCGATGCGGGATGTTTCCTGTAGAAGCCCGTTTTACGCACCACGACGGTGCGAAACGCTACTATCGAATGAGGGAGACTTGTCCAAATACGAGCGATATTTGCAGAGCTAGGAATTTCCCTAGGTGCATGCTTTATAAGCAAGTGAGTTCGTAGCTATTCGCGAAGCTTTGAATATGTGGCGTCCCGTCTTCGCCATGTACTTGTGCACCAATCCGCTTACGTTCGAAAACCGGGAATCAAACAGCGAGTTGGTCGATCATCCAACCCCCCGCGGGCCCTGGCAGTCGCTCACCGGATGAGATCACATCGATATCGATGATTTGAGGCCAATCCGGCACGATCAACTCTTTCAGCACGCCGGTACCGGATTGGTTCACCAGGCGGCGCGGCAATATGGACCAGCCGAATCCTTTCTCGGCCAGGTCGAGCAAAATCAACAAGGATGACGAGGACCAGCGGCGCGCCATGGATGTCGGTTGGCCTTCATTCGAGGCGGGCTGTAGGTAGAGCTGGCGAAACTCGTTTAATTCGGCGTGCGTGACCAGGCGCGAATTGGCTAGGGGATGATCCTGGCTGGCATAGACAGCCATCTCCGACTTGAAAGGCAGGCGTCTGGACCGTACTTCCAGGGGATAGCGCGGTTGCGCCGCCACGATGCCGACGTGGGCACGCCCCGATTGCACCAGCTGCACCACGTCTTCGTTCTCGGCCAACATGACTTCCAGCTCGACAAGCGGAAAAGTCTCGGAAAATTTCTCGAGCACGTTTTCGTAATCGTCGAGATGCCAGGTGTCGGTGATGACCATCGTCAATCGAGGTTCGGCAGTATCTGAAAGCCGGGCCGATGCATCGTCGATGCATATCGCTCGCACGCATGATCGCTTCGATGTAGGGCACGAGACGTTCCCCGGCATGGGTAAGTGTCGTATGGCGTCCATGGCGCAAGAACAAGTCCACCCCGAGATCTATTTCCAGATTGGCAATGGCCGTGCTGATGGTGGACTGACTTTTATTCAGCCGTCGGGCTGCGCCTGAAAACGAACCCTCGAGCACCGTCTGCTGAAAGGCAATGAGTGATTCTCGAGAGAAGTTCATAAGTTATCGGCCAAATCGATGGCTACTCATTATAGAACGCCGGCCTCGACTCTTAATATAAAAACAGGCCGGCTTCCATACCTCGCGGTACCAGATGATTTATTTGTTCGATGTTTCATATCGGCAGCTTTCGACGCTGAATATTTACGATTGGTTTGAACCAAACGATGCGTCACGCCTTCCTCATTAATACCTTTGTTTTGATGGATTCAGGAGCACGAAAATGACGATTCGTAATGATTTATTGAGCGGTGGTGTTGCCGCACTGATCGCAAGCGGCGCCGCGGGCGCTGCCGATAAGGCAGTCGATAATCCCGCTTATTTTTCCGCAAGTACCTTGCTGAGGCTGTTTCGCGAAGGAAACTTATCGCCTGTGGACGTTTTGGAACGGCAGATAGCCCGAATCGAGGCAGTGAATACGAAAGTCAACGGCATTAGCGCCAAACATTACGACGCAGCGCGGGCCGCGGCGCGTGAATCGGAAGAACGCTACAAAGCGGGTTGTCCGCGTCCGCTGGAAGGCATCACCGTCGGGGTCAAGGACGAGTACAGCGTGAAAGGGTGGGTCGTGACCATGGGATCGGCATCGATGGCCGACTCGGATCCCAAGCAGGCCGATGACGCGGTCATCGAACGCTTGCGTGCCGCCGGTGCGATCCTGCATATCCAGACCACCGTGCCGGAGTTTTATCTTTGGGTGACGACTGCTTCGACGCATGGCGGCGTGACCCGCAACCCGTGGAATCTGGCCTATTCGCCCGGCGGTTCATCGGGTGGCTCTGCTGCTGCACTGACGGCGGGTTTCGCTACGTTGGCGCTGGGCTCGGACATGGGAGGTTCGATTCGAATTCCAGCCTCGCTCAACGGGCTATACGGATTCAAACCGCCCTTCGGCCGCGTGCCCACTAGTGAAACCGCTTATGAGTCGGGCGGGCCGCTTGCCCGCACATTCGACGATCTCAATTTGCTCACGCAGGTCATTTCAGGACCGCATCCGCTCAATCACGCTTCGATACGTCCAGGTCTCGAATATCCAAAGCGCTATGAATCGATCGATGGGTGGAAGGTCGCCTACGATCCAATGCCTGAGATGAGCCCCCTCGACCCATCCGTTCAGGCCGCGATGGAACAAGCCATTCAAGGTTTGCGAGACATTGGCGTTGCAGTCGAGCGAGTGGACCTGGGCTTCAGCGTATCGGACTGGCCCACCTATTTACTGGGTTTGGGTTCGAGCAGCCTCGGTGCCCTGCTGCCCGACGACGGCATGGATATGAGCAAGGTGAGTCCTTACGTCTCGTACCTGAGTGGCGAAATGGCGGGTGCGGTGGGCCCTCGCGCGCTCGTCGCGACCGACGCGCTGGCGTCTCGCTACCATGCAAGCGTCCAAGAAAAAGTATTCAGCCGAGGTTTTCAAGCCTTGATCACCCCTGCGTTGGCCACCCCGTTTCTTCCTGCGAATCACGGGATGAATCCAAGGGTAGATACCGTTCTTATCGGTGACACACCGGTATCTGGCCTGGGTTTCAATCCCAATTGGGTGTGGAATCTCCTAAACCGATATCCCGTCGTTGTGGTGCCGATCGGGCAGGGTCCGAACAAAATTCCTATCGGTATGCAGATCGTTGGCAATACTTTTGACGATCTCGCTGCTTTTTCCCTGGCGTCCGCCTGGTCGCAGGCTGCTCCGCAATTCTTTACGGGCGATGCGTTTCCAGATTTTCGCCATCATGTGGACTGAACGCGCTCACACCGGATAGAACCGCTGCACGCCATTGTCGTCCGCGCGGCGGGTCAACTGTCCGCGAGCGACCAGCGTATTTAAGTGCGCGATGGCTTCGCCCATGGCAAATGTAAGCTGATGGGTGTCCAGCGTTCGATTGAACAGCACCGGGATGATCTCCGCAGCACACCGGCCATCCTTGCAGGCGCGCAACACGTCGTCCAGGCGGTCGCGGTGGTGATCGCGTTGCTGTTGTATGCGCTCGTGCAGCCCCGTGAACGGCTTGCCATGCGAGGGCAGCACCAGCGCGTCGGCAGGAAGCGGTTCGTATTTGTTCAGCGAATCCAGATAGAGCTGCAAGGGATTGCCGTCGGGTTCGTAATCGAACACGCTGACGTTGGTTGAAATGCGCGGCAATACCATGTCGCCAGCGATAAAAATATTCGTGCCCGCGTCGTACAGCGAGATGTGTTCGGGCGCATGGCCGTAGCCAATGATGACCTTCCAATCGCGACTGCCCATGCGCACGACTTCGCCATCCACCAGTCGACGGTAGCTGGACGGCAGGGGTGTGACTAGGCTGGGGTAGTAGCCTGCGCGCTCACGAATCTTGGTCAGATGCTCCTCGTCGGACAGGCCGTGCTTGGTGAAGTAGGCGACCGCCGATTCTCCACCGCGTGCGCCTTTGTCTTGCGCCGTACGCGTCCACAGGTTGGCGACGAAGAAATCCGTCATCGTCATCCACAAGGGCGCGTCCCACCGTTCGCATATCCATCCGGCCAACCCCACGTGATCGGGATGCATGTGGGTGACCAGTACTCGTACGATAGGCAGGCCATCCAGGCAATTCTCGAACACTTGTTCCCATTGGGCTTTGACGGGGTCGCGTGCCACGCCGCAGTCGATCAGCGTCCAACCCTCGCGCCCCTCGAACGTATCGCGCACCAACCATACGTTAACGTGGTCGAGGGCGAAGGGGAGCGGTAAGCGAACCCACCGGAGACCGTCGGCCACCTCGATGGCATGGCCCACCTCGGGCAATTGGTCGCCCCAGGGGTAGTTCAGCTTCTGCTCGTTCGGATTCATGTGGCCTCGCGGATCGATAAGCGTCGAATGATTGACGTCAGCGTCATCATAATTTACGTTTACGTCAACTGCCGTTCCGAATGCCGGAAGTCACCCTTATTCGCTGTTTACGCTCATGTCTGCTCAACACTGGACGATTTCCGACTTGGCGCGTGAGTTCGACATCACGCCACGCACCATTCGTTTTTACGAAGACCAGGGCATTGTCAGCCCAGGGCGCACGGGCATGCAGCGGGTCTATAGCGCCCGGGATCGCACCCGGCTCATGCTGGCGCTGCGGGGCAAACGGCTCGGCTTGCAACTCGCGCAAATCCGCGAGTTGATCGATATGTACGAAAGCCCGACCGATACCGTGCCGCAGCTCCGGCATTATCTGAGCGTGCTGGCGACCCAACGCGAAGCCTTGGTCGCTCAACGGCGCGATATCGACGAAACGCTGGCGGAAATCGACGCGCAGAACGCGCGCTGCGAAGTGCTGCTGCGGCAGCACACCCTTTGATCAGCGATTTCCCTGTTCCAGTGCCGGGCAGGACGACCGACGCCACCCGGCGCGAATCGCCGCCATCTCGCGGGGCGAGTCGGCAAGCACGGCATCTACGCCCAGACACGCCGCGGTCCGATAGGCCGCTGCATCGTTGATGCCGATCGCCAGGATATGGGCGTGCGCGGCGTCCTGACGCATGCAGCGCATCGAGGCAGGCGTCCACAATACCGCGTCGACCTCGGAACGCCCTTCACCCAAGGTGAATTTTTCGGTGACGGTCAGTTTCCTGTTCAGCTCGAAACCGGTCCATGTCGATGCAACAGGCGCTTCGACACAGCCAGCGCCCAGGAGCGCGTGTAGCAGGCGAAAGCGTGTCGCATCGCGCGATTCGAACAACCGGGCCAGTGGGTAAGCCGAAAAGCTTTCCTGATAGGTGGCGTCGGTCGAATAAATCACGACACGGTGCCAGGCGTGCTCGTCGGTCAACACGCGCGCTACCGCTGCCGCTTGTGGCGCGGCGGGCAAGGCTTTCATGTCGAGAAACAGCAGCATGTCCATCGGAACGAGGCGCAGTGCATCCTGCAATGTCGGAATGCCTACCGGCTTGTCCCGGTACGGCCGCACGCCCGACTGGCCGGGCAGCTCGAACGTCCACCCCGCATTGACCGCGGCCAGCTCGGCGGCGCTTTGGCTGGACACCGGCCCGGATGCATCGGTCAATGCCGACAGATCGGCCGGACGGTACAAGACCGGCACGCCATCCTTGCTCAACTGAACCGTCAGCCAAATGCCATCGGCGCCATGATCGATCGACTGTCGAATAGCCTCCAGCGTGTTCTCAGGCGCGTCCGCCGCTCCACCGCGGTGGGCAATGACCAGCGATGGCGATCCTGTTGCGGGAAGAGACGATAAGGGCGCGCATGCGTTGAGCAGCGTCGTACAGCACAGCAACAGCCAGATAGTGCGCATGATGTTTCCTCCGTTTGGTTTTCGAAGATTATAAGGGAAAACCCTGATATAAGTGACGTTTACGTAAACGTAAGATTGATCGCATGACAAGACATGGCCGGGCAAACGAAACCGGCTTATGCTGAGGCGATAAAAATGCCCTTGCGTCACAACACGAGGAGACAAGGATGGCCCTACCCGGCTTAAGCTTTGATCTGGGCGACGACCTGGACATGTTGCGCGATGCAGTACGTACGTTCGCTGAAGCGGAGATCGCCCCGCGTGCCGCCGAGATCGACCGCAGCGATCAGTTTCCGATGGATTTGTGGCGAAAATTCGGCGAGCTGGGCCTGCTCGGCATGACCGCCGATGAAACCTACGGTGGCACCGGCTTGGGCTATCTGGCCCACATGATCGTGATGGAAGAACTGTCGCGCGCCAGTGCGTCCGTGGCCTTGTCCTATGGCGCGCACAGCAATCTGTGCGTCAACCAGATTCATCGCAACGGCACAGAGGCGCAGAAGCAGCGCTATCTACCCAAGCTGATCAGCGGCGAGCATGTGGGTGCGCTGGCCATGAGCGAGCCGGGTGCGGGATCGGACGTGGTGTCAATGAAGCTGCGGGCCGACAAACGCGGCGACCGCTATGTGCTGAACGGCACGAAGATGTGGATCACCAACGGCCCGGACGCCGATACGCTGGTGGTGTATGCCAAGACGACGCCGGACGCCCACGCCAAGGGCATCACCGCCTTTCTGATCGAGAAGTCGTTCAAGGGTTTCTCGGTGGCGCAGAAGTTGGACAAGCTGGGGATGCGCGGCAGTCATACCGGTGAGCTGGTGTTCCAGGACTGCGAAGTTCCGGAAGAAAACGTGCTGGGCGAGGTGGACGGTGGCGTGCGGGTGCTGATGAGCGGTCTCGACTACGAGCGCGCGGTGCTTGCGGGCGGTCCGTTGGGCATCATGCAATCCGTCATGGATGTGGTCGTGCCGTATACGCACGATCGCAAACAATTCGGCCAGGCCATCGGCGAATTCCAACTGATCCAGGGCAAGGTGGCCGACCTGTACACCACCCTGCAAGCCAGCCGTGCCTTCTGCTACGCGGTTGGCAAGCAGCTCGACCGTCTGGGCGCAGGCCATGCCCGAACGGTTCGCAAGGATTGCGCCGCACTGATTCTGTATTGCGCCGAGCGTGCGACATGGATGGCTGGCGAGGGCATTCAGATCCTCGGCGGCAATGGCTATATCAACGAATATCCGGTCGGTCGAATGTGGCGCGATGCCAAGCTGTATGAGATTGGCGCAGGCACCAGCGAGATCCGCCGAATGCTGATCGGCCGCGAACTGTTCAACGAGACGGCTTGAGTCGTCGACACCAGGAGCTTTGCATGTCTGATCCGATCGTCATTGTGAGCGTCGCACGCACGCCGATGGGGGCCATGATGGGTAGCCTGTCCGGTCTTGCCGCACACGAGTTGGGCGCGGTGACGATCCGCGCTGCCGTCGAGCGCGCCGGTATCGCACCGGACGCAGTGCAGGAAGTCATCATGGGCAACGTATTGCAAGCCGGGCAGGGGCAGGCTCCGGCGCGACAGGCGGCCTTGGGGGCGGGACTGCCAAAAGGCGTGGCTTGTACCACCATCCACAAAGTGTGCGGCTCGGGCCTGAAGGCTGCCATGTTCGCACATGATCTGTTAGTGGCGGGCAGCGCCGAGGTGATCGTGGCGGGCGGCCAGGAAAGCATGAGCAACGCGCCGTATCTGCTGCTGAAAGGACGCCAGGGTTATCGCTACGGCCATGAAACCGTCTACGACCACATGGCCCTCGATGGCCTCGAAGATGCTTACGAGCGCGGCAAGGCCATGGGCGTATTCGCTGAAGATTGCGCAGGCAAATATCGCTTCACCCGAGAAAACCAGGATGCGTTCTCGTTGGAGTCATTGCGTCGTGCGCGTGCGGCTTCCGATGACGGGTCTTTCGAATGGGAGATCGCCGCGGTCAGCGTGCCGGGGCGCAAGGGCGACACGCTCGTCAATCGCGACGAAGCGCCGGCCCGTGCGATGCCCGAGAAAATTCCTCAGCTCAAACCCGCGTTTCGCAAGGACGGCACGATCACGGCAGCGACGTCGGCGTCGATCTCCGACGGTGCGGCGGCGATGGTCATGATGCGTGCCTCGACGGCCAAAAAAATCGGCGTGAAGCCGCTGGCGCGGGTGGTGGCGCATGCTCAACATTCGCAGGAACCGGGTTGGTTCACGACCGCGCCTGTGGGCGCGCTGAAAAATCTGTTCGCCAAGACGGGCTGGCAACCGGAGGAAGTCGATCTGTATGAGATCAACGAAGCCTTTGCGGTGGTCACCATGGCGGCCATGAAGGAATTCAATCTGGCGCACGACAAGGTCAATGTTCACGGCGGTGCGACGGCCTTGGGCCATCCTATCGGCGCGTCCGGCGCTCGCCTGGTGACCACCTTGGTGGGTGCCTTGCGCAAGACCGGTGGGCGTCGCGGCGTGGCGACTCTGTGCATCGGCGGTGGCGAGGCCGTCGCCATGGCGATCGAGACGCTGTAATCCATCTGAGAGCAAAGGCCCCACATGCCCGTGATCAGTACCCAGATCCAGACTCGTAGCGCCGACTATGCCGCGAACGCGCAGGCGATGCAGGCGTTGATCGACGATCTTCATGCCCGCCTGGCGCAGACGGCGCGAGGCGGCAGCGACGAGGCGCGAGCCAAACACGTCGCGCGTGGCAAGTTGTTGCCCCGCGACCGGGTCGAGCAGTTGCTCGATCCGGGTACGCCATTTCTGGAGCTGTCGCCGATGGCGGCGCACGATATGTACGACGGTGACGCGCCCGGCGCGGGCCTGATCACGGGGATCGGACGAATCAGCGGCCAGGCGTGCGTGATCGTCTGCAACGATGCGACGGTGAAGGGCGGTACCTATTACCCGCTGACGGTGAAGAAGCATCTGCGTGCTCAAGAGATCGCCGCGCAAAACCGGTTGCCCTGCATCTATCTGGTGGATTCGGGCGGCGCGAATCTACCGCGTCAGGATGAGGTGTTCCCGGATCGCGATCATTTCGGCCGCATCTTCTTCAACCAGGCCACGATGTCGGCGGCAGGCATCGCCCAGATCGCCGTGGTGATGGGGTCGTGTACGGCGGGCGGTGCATACGTGCCGGCGATGAGCGACGAATCGATCATCGTGCGCGATCAGGGCACGATCTTCCTGGGGGGGCCACCGCTGGTCAGGGCAGCCACCGGCGAGGTGGTGTCGGCTGAGGATCTGGGCGGCGGCGACGTGCATACGCGTCTGTCGGGCGTAGTCGATCATCTGGCGGTGGACGACGCCCATGCGCTTCGATTGGCGCGCGATGCAGTGGCCCGGTTGAATCGATGCAAGCCGGAAACAGTGGCCCTACAACCCGCGCGTGCGCCGATCTACGATCCGCAAGAGCTCAATGGCATCGTTCCTGCCGATACGCGTCGGCCCTACGACGTGCGCGAGATCATCGCCCGCATCGTCGATGGCTCCGAGTTCGACGAATTCAAGGCGCGATTTGGCAGCACCCTGGTGACGGGCTTCGCGCACATCGAGGGTATGCCGGTAGGTATCGTGGCTAACAACGGCATTCTGTTTTCGGAATCGGCGCAAAAGGGCGCGCACTTCATCGAGCTGTGCGCGCAGCGCAAGATTCCGCTGGTGTTTTTGCAGAACATCACCGGTTTCATGGTGGGCCGCAAATACGAAAACGAGGGTATTGCGCGCCATGGCGCCAAGATGGTGACGGCGGTGGCGACGGCGGCGGTGCCGAAATTCACTGTGCTGATCGGCGGGTCGTTCGGCGCGGGCAACTACGGCATGTGCGGTCGGGCGTTCTCGCCCCGGATGCTGTTCATGTGGCCGAATGCACGCATCTCGGTGATGGGTGGCGAGCAGGCCGCCAGCGTGTTGGCCACCGTGCGCCGAGATGGCTTGACCGCGCGCGGTGAGCAATGGAGCGCGGAGGACGAGCAACGCTTCAAGGCACCGATCCAGGCGCAGTACGAGCGCGAAGGGCATCCTTATTACGCCACTGCAAGGCTGTGGGACGACGGCATCATCGCGCCGGCCGATACCCGCCGGGTGTTGGCGCTGGCATTGGCTGCGGCGCTCAACGCGCCCATCGAGGACACGCGGTTTGGCGTGTTCCGCATGTAGGCGGAGGAATCGACGTGTTCAAGACTTTGCTGATCGCCAATCGCGGCGAGATTGCGTGCCGGGTGGCGGCGACTGCACGACGCTTAGGCATTCGAACGATTGCGGTGTATTCGGACGCGGATGCCGACTCACGCCATGTGGCGGCTTGCGATGTGGCCGTGCGACTGGGCGGGCCAGCGGCACGCGACAGCTATCTGCGGGCCGATGCCGTGTTGGCGGCGGCGCAGGCGCATGGCGCCGACGCGATTCATCCGGGTTATGGATTCTTATCCGAGAACGCGCCCTTCGCCGAGGCGGTCGAGAAAGCGGGCATGGCGTTTGTCGGACCGCCTGCGTCGGCTATTGCCGCCATGGGCAGCAAGTCGGCCGCCAAGGCGCTGATGGCGCAGGCGGGCGTGCCACTGGTGCCGGGCTATCACGGTGATCGGCAAGATGCCGGATTCCTGCGCCAGCAAGCCGATGCCATCGGCTATCCAGTATTGATTAAAGCCAGCGCGGGCGGCGGTGGCAAAGGCATGCGGGTGGTGGCGTCGTCCGATGCATTCGACACAGCGTTGAGTTCGTGTCGTCGAGAGGCCGCCGCCAGTTTTGGCGACGAGCACGTATTGGTCGAGCGGTATCTGCAAAAGCCCCGTCATATCGAAATTCAGGTGTTCGCCGACACGCACGGCACGTGTTTGTATGTGTTCGACCGCGACTGCTCGGTGCAACGCCGTCATCAGAAGGTGGTCGAAGAGGCGCCTGCGCCGGGCATCTCGAAAGAGATCCATCGGGCCATGGGCGAGGCTGCTGTCGCTGCCGCAAGCGCTGTGGGGTATGTCGGGGCGGGTACGGTGGAGTTTATCGTCGAGCCCGACGGCACGTTCTACTTCATGGAGATGAATACCCGACTGCAAGTCGAACATCCGGTCACCGAGATGATTACCGGGTTCGACTTGGTGGCGTGGCAACTGCGCGTGGCGGCGGGAGAGCCTTTGGATCGAACCCAGGCCGATCTTCGGCGCGAGGGACATGCGATCGAGGCACGCATCTATGCCGAGAACCCGGAGAATCATTTTTTACCGTCCACGGGCAAGCTCGTGTATTTGGGTCTGCCGGATCACGTCGCTTTCGAGAAAGCTCGGGTGCGTGTCGATTCTGGCGTGCAGACGGGCGACACCATCACGCCGCATTACGACCCGATGATCGCCAAGCTGATCGTGCATGGCACCGACCGCGACGATGCTCGCCGCATCATGTTGGCGGCGTTGGCACAAACTCATGTGGTGGGCGTGCAGACGAACGTGGCCTTCTTGATGCGCTTGATGAGCGACGAAGCGTTCGCGACGGGCGATCTGGATACAGGCTTGATCGAGCGGCGCTCGACGACATTGCTGCCTGGGCCGATCGCTGCTAGCGAAACGATGCTGGCGGTGGCTGCTGCGGCTCAGTTGGCGCGTGAGCATTGCGACGGGCTAGGCGATCCATGGTCTGCGACCGATGGGTGGCGAGTGGGGGGCAGTTATCGCCGGGTGTTTCACTGGCGTGAGCGTGATGCCAAGCGTGAGGCGACCTTGACTCGGACAGCCAATGGCGCATGGACGCTGGGCTTCGCGGGCTTCGGTTCAGCGGCTGAGCTACCCGCCTCGGCACAGTCCACAGCGGCTTTTTCCTGGTGCGTCGTCAGCGCGACCCCAACAGCTGCCAGCGGCCCCGCGTTGGCGCTTCGTGTCGTATTGGACGGGCAGGTCGTCTCCGCGACAGTGGTGCCGGACGCTGGCGACGACATCGTGTTCCATGAGGGCAATACGACGCGATTGACGCGGGTGGTGCCGGGGGCGGATATCGATTCCGACGACGCGCATGGCGGTGGCCTGACGGCCCCCATGCCGGGCAAAATCATTGCCGTCAATGTGCGGCCAGGCGCGGCGGTCAAACGTGGTGCGGCACTGCTCGTGATGGAGGCGATGAAGATGGAGCACACTATCACCGCGCCGCACGATGGAACCGTGGGTGAGGTGTTTTACGCCGTGGGCGATCAGGTGGCCGATGGCGCTGAACTGCTGGCGCTGGCGACCGAATGAAAAACGTCGCCCCGCTGTGATGGCGAGACGACGCTTGTTTTTCCGCGGTACGGTATTACTGCGCTAACGCAGTTTCACCTTAACGCAGTTTCGCGATAATGCCGTCGAGCTGTTCGAGCATCTGTGCGACTTCTGCTTCGGTGACGTTCAGCGACGGCATGAAGCGCAGCAGGTTGCTGCGTGGCGCGTTCAGCAGCATGCCTTCCGGCTCTAGCAGACGTGCGGCTTCGACGATGGCGGGGCCGTCGTCGCGATCCATGATCAGTGCGCGCAACAAGCCCTGGCCGCGCTCGCCCTTCATGCCGTACTTGGCCGACAAGGCCAGCAGGCCCTGCGACAGTTGTTCGGCACGCGCATTGACCGACTCCATGAATCCGGGTGCCGTCAACGCATCGAAAATGGCCACGCCAACCGCCGTACACAATGGGTTGCCGTTGTAGGTGCCGCCCTGGTCGCCATGCTGGAACACCGAAGCCTTCTCGGTCGCCAGCAGAGCGGCCAGCGGTACGCCGCCGCCAATGCCTTTACCCAGCGTCATGATGTCGGGCGAGATGCCCGAATGCTGATAGCTGAACAACTTGCCCGTACGGCCCATGCCAGTCTGCACTTCATCGACGATCAACAGCAGATTGTTGTCGTCGGCCAGCTTGCGCAAACCCTGCATGAATTCGACCGATGCCGGAATCACGCCGCCTTCGCCTTGAACCGGTTCGAGCATGATGGCGACGGTCCGGTCGTCGATCAATTTCTTCACCGAGTCCAGGTCGTTCAGTTCAGCTTTCGGGAAGCCATCCACTTGCGGCGCGAAGAGCCTATCCCAGCCGGGCTTGCCCGAGGCCGACATGGTCGCCAGCGTGCGGCCATGGAAGCCGTGGTTCATGGTGATGATCTTGAACGCGCCATTGCGGTGTTTCTGGCCCCACTTACGAGCCAGCTTGATTGCACCTTCGTTGGCTTCGGCACCGCTGTTGGCGAAGAAGACCTTGTCGAAACAGCTTGCGCCTACCAAGCGGGACGACAACGCGATCGACGGCTCGTTGTAGAACGCAGGCGATGGGTTGAGCAGCTTGTCGCTTTGCTCGACGATGGCGCGACGCATTTCAGGGGCGCTGTGACCGAGCGTGTTCACGGCCCAACCTTGCACGAAATCCAGGTATCGCTTGCCGTTATTGTCCGTCAGCCACGAACCCTCGCCTCGCACAAAGACGAGATCGGGGCGGGTGGTGATGTCCATAAGGGCATTAACGTTGTACTGATTGAATTCCATGTGTGGTGTCCTGGTTACGAGCAAGGGTGTTGAGTCGTCAATATACCTAATGTTTACGCGATCTAGGGTTTCCGATAGGAGCGTGCATGACGCGCTTTATCGGTGCATGGCGCACTCAGGGAAACAGGGCGTCCGCACGACGAAAAACCGCCTTCCTCCCTATGACAGCCGCATGACAAGCAGGCTTCGACCTGTCCCCATCATGGGGCCTCTATGCAAAGCGGATCGATAGTGCATAACAAATTGGTATGGAAAAACGGTATTTTGGTATTTGACCGGTATGGAGCGCGACTTTCAGAATGGGCTTCGCATTTGGCCCGAGTCTGTCGTCGTGACCGTTCGTTTACCCAAGGGGAATCATAATCATGAAGGTACGTCTGAACGCTGTCTCCGCCGCTTTGGCGGCTGTCTGTTGCCTCGCTTCTGTTTCTGCTTCGGCGCAAACGCTGTACGTGGCCGCCAATGGCGGTTCGACCGAGCGCTTGATGAAGGAAAAATTGTTCCCGGCATTCGAGGCCGAGAATCCCGGCGCGAAGCTGGTGCAGGTCACCGGCACCTCGACCGAAACGCTGGCCAAACTGCAAGCACAACGCAACAAGCCCGAGATCGGCGTGGCCGTGATCGATGACGGCCCAATGTGGCAGGCCCTGCAACTGGGCTTCTGCGATCCCATCAAGGCCGATACCTTCGAGGGTCTGTATCCCATGGCCAATATCGACGGCAAGGCTGTCGGCGTGGGCCTGGTCTCCAGCGTGCTGGCCTACAACACCGAAGCGTTCAAGAAAATGGGTCTGCCCGCGCCCACTTCCTGGGAAGCGCTGACCGATCCGAAATTCAAGCAGAAGGTTGTCGTCCCCTCCATCACCAATACGTATGGCTTGCATGCATTGGTGGTGTTCGCCAAGCTGCGCGGCGGCAGCGAAAAGAACATCGAGCCGGGCTTCAAGGCCATGATCGACGAAGTGGGGCCCAACGTCGTGGCGTGGGAGCCGGCGCCCGGCAAGCTGTCGGAGATGTTCCAGAACGGCAGCACGATTCTGGCCGTGCATGGCAGTGGTCGCGTTCAGGCACTGAAGAACACCGGCTTCCCGGTCGAAGCGGTGTATCCGAAGGAAGGCGCCGTGGCATTGCAGGTGGCGGCTTGCCCGGTGGCCAAAAGCCCGCAACCTGAGCTGGCGCAGAAATTCCTGAAGTTCATGGTGCGCCCGGAGAACCAGCAACTACTGGCGGCCAGCGAAGGGTGGGGACCGACCAACAAGTCGACCAAGCTGCCCGACGACGTGGCCAAGCGCGTCGCTTATGGCGAAGAAGCGGTCAACAAGATGATCGTGCTGGACTGGACGACTATCAACGAGAAGCGCGGCGAGTGGACCACTCGCTGGAACCGTACCGTCGAACGCTGATCTTTTTGAACGCTTGAACGACTGGCGCGCGCGGCCATCGAGGCTGCGCGCGCGTCTGGAACCGCCATGACCTATTTGACCCTTGATGGATTGAACAAGCGCTACGGCGACATAAATGTCGTCGAAGACGTGAGCCTGCACGTCGAGCAGGGCGAATTCGTTTCGCTGCTGGGTCCTTCGGGCTGCGGCAAGACGACGACGCTTCAGATGATTGCCGGCTTTGCCGAGCCGACTCGCGGGCGCATCGTATTGGAGGGCCGCGACATCACTGCGCAGCGGCCCGAAAAGCGTGGCATGGGTATCGTGTTCCAGAGCTATGCATTGTTCCCTCACATGACGGTGGCCGACAACGTCGGCTTTGGCTTGGAAATGCAGGGCATGGGTGCTGCCGACCGAAAGCAGCGCATCAACGAGTCGCTCGAACTGGTGCGCTTAGGCGGGCTGGGCGAGCGCTATCCTCGCAATCTTTCTGGCGGTCAGCGCCAACGCGTGGCGATCGCCCGCGCACTGGCCATTCGTCCGAAAGTGCTGCTGCTGGACGAGCCGATGTCTAACCTGGACGCCAAGCTGCGCGAAGAGATGCACGTCGAGCTGCGTGGCATTCAAAAATCGCTGGGCATCACCACCATTCTGGTCACGCACGACCAGGTCGAAGCCATGACCATGAGCGATCGGATTGCGGTGATGTATGGCGGCAAGCTGGTGCAGGTGTCCACCCCATTCGAAGCCTATGAGAAGCCAGAGTCGGCGTTTGCGTCTGGCTTTCTGGGCAAGACCAACCGAATCGACGCGCGAGTCGTCCAACGTCACGACCGCTGCTGCGAGGTGCGTGCCGGAGCCTTGGCCTTGCAAGTGCCGCACGAGGATCGCCCCTGTCCGGACGCAGTGCAGCTGTACGTGCGTCCTGAAAAAATCCGCCTGGTGCCGGCCGACGAGGCCCGCATCGCCGGCACGGTGCTGACCCGCATGTTCCTGGGCTCGCACTGGGCCCTGGAGGTCGATAGTGCTCTGGGCCGCTTGCGCATCAGCGTGCCCAATGTCGGCGTGGCACCGGCCGCCGAGGGCTTGCCAGTGTATCTGGGCTGGCAGGACGACGACGTTCGCATGCTGGCGTCCGAGGCCAATCATGGCTAGCGCTCCCGTTCGAGTTCTGCCTGACGCCCCTCGCGCCCGGTTCAATCTCATGCCGTGGCTGTTGTCGGCCCCCGCGCTCTCGTTGTTCGTGGGCTTGCTGTTGGTGCCGTTGGTCCTGACCGCGGTGCTGTCGTTCTCGGTGTACGACCCGACGCTGGGCGTCGGTGCAGGCTACACCTTCGGCAATTATCTGGAAGTGCTGTCCGACGATTACTACCACGAGATATTCCTGCGGATGTTCTGGATGTCTTTGGCGGTGACGGCGCTGTCGGTGGCATTGGGCGTGCCCGAAGCCATCATCCTGTCGCGCATGCGCAGCCCGTGGCGGGCCATTTTTCTGATGGTGATTCTGGCTCCCCTGCTGATTTCGGTGGTGGTTCGCACCCTGGGCTGGGCCATCCTGATGGGCAACGAGGGCTTGATCAACACCGCGCTGCGAGCCATCGGCCTGATCGATAGCCCCTTGCGCATGTTGTACACGATGGGTGGCGTGACCATCGCGCTGACCCACGTGTTGATTCCCTTCATGATCATCTCGATCTGGGCGTCCTTGCAGAAGCTGGACGACTCGGTGGAAAACGCAGGGCTGTCGCTGGGTGCATCGCGTGGCACGGTGCTGCGCCGTGTGGTGCTGCCGCAGATCATGCCGGGCATTCTGTCGGGCGGCATCATCGTGTTCGCACTGGCCGCCTCGGCCTTCGCCACGCCGGCTATCTTGGGCGGACGACGCCTGAAGGTGGTGGCCACCGCCGCGTACGACGAATTCACCGGCACGCTGAACTGGCCGCTGGGTGCCGCAATCGCGGTACTGCTGTTGATCGGCATGCTTGCCGTCATCCTGGGCAGCAATCGATTGATCGAACGGCGCTATGCGCAAGTGTTCGAGAGCTAGGAGCGCGTCATGCAAAAGAATGGTTGGCTGGGCCTGACGTTTCATACGTTGTTCATTCTGTTCATCCTCGCGCCGCTGGTGGTCGTGGTGGCGGTGTCGTTCACGCCCGAGGGCTATATCTCCCTGCCGGTGAACGGGCTGTCCTTGCGATGGTTCGAGGCGATCCTGGATCAAAGCCAGTTCATCGACGCCTTCGTGATGTCGGCATGGCTGGCGCTGGTTTCGGCATCGGTGTCGGTGGCGCTGGCGGTGCCTGCCGCATTGGCACTGGCCCGTTATCGCTTCCCCGGTCGAGGCATGTTGACGGCGTTTTTCCTGTCGCCGTTGATGATTCCTCACGTCGTCATGGGCATCGCGTTTCTGCGCTTCTTCAACATGGCGGGCATGTCTGGATCGTTCGGCTGGCTGTCGATGTCGCACGTCATCATCGTGTTTCCGTATGCCTTGCGCCTGACCCTGGCCTCGGTCATCGGCTTGAACCGCGATGCCGAGTTTGCGGCGATGTCGCTGGGCGCCGGGCCGGCAACGGTCTTTCGCCGCATCGTGCTGCCCCTGATCGTGCCGGGTGTGGCGGGCGGTTGGATGCTGGCCTTCATCCAGAGTTTCGATGAAGTGACCATGACCGTGTTCGTGGCGACACCGGGCACCACCACGCTGCCGGTCGCCATGTATAGCTACATTTCGCAGAGTATCGACCCGCTGGTCGCATCGGTCTCGACCGTGTTGATCGTGGTGACGGTGGCGGTCATGCTGCTGATGGACCGCCTGGTCGGGCTGGACCGCGTGTTGGTTGGGAAGGGCTGAAGCTCATGCATCATACGAGTGACATCATCGTCATTGGCGCTGGACTGGTCGGTTCGGCCTGTAGTTATGGTCTGTTGCGACAGGGCCTGAAAGTGGCCCTGCTGGACGAGGGCGACATCGCCCATCGCGCGTCCCGCGGCAATTTTGGATTAGTGTGGGTGCAAGGCAAAGGCTACGGTTTGGCCGACTATGCCCGCTGGTCGCTGGGGTCGTCCGAACTCTGGCCCGGCCTGCGCGACGCTTTGCAGGACGAGACTGGCGTGGACGTCGTGCTTCAACAGCCCGGCGGATTTCACTTCTGCTTGACCGAGGCCGAGTTCGTCGAACGCGAGACTCGCCTGAAGTGGTTGCAGAGCGAGGTCGGATCGCATTACCAGTACGAGATGCTGCCTCAAGCCTCATTGCGCGACCGGCTGCCGGGTGTGGGGCCAGACGTGTATGGCGCCAGCTATTCGCCCATGGACGGACACGTCAATCCGCTGAAGCTGTTTCATGCCTTGCACAGCGCATGTGACAAGCGCGGCGCGGCCTACCGCGTCGAACGTCGAGTGCAGGATATCGCGTTCGCCAATGGCGTCTATACCGTCAAGAGCGGTGGCGACACTTGGCAGGCGCCGCGCCTGTTGCTCACTGCCGGCTTGGGCAATCCGGCGCTGGCGGCACAGGTCGGCTTGCATGCGCCCGTCAAACCCAACCAGGGCCAGGTGCTGGTGGGCGAACGGGTGCAAGCGTTCTTGAAGAACCCGACGATCTTCGTGCGGCAGACCGACGAAGGCACGATTCAGATCGGCGATTCCCTGGAAGACATGGGATTCGACGACACCACTCGCACTGACGTATTGGCTCGCATCGCACGACGCGCGCTGGTGTGTTTCCCGCAGCTGGCTGGCTTGAATCTGGTGCGTAGCTGGGCCGCGCTACGGGTCATGTCGCCAGACGGCTATCCCATTTATCAAGCGTCGGATACGCACCCCGGGGCCTTCGTGGCCACCTGTCATAGCGGCGTGACCTTGGCGGCTGCCCATGTCGAGCGTCTCGCCCCGTGGATTGCGGACGGCGATAAGCCTGAAGGCATCGATGTCTTCTCCGGCGACCGTTTTCTGGACCCCACCAAAGAGTTCCACCATGGCCACTGAGTTATTCACTGTTTTACCGGAAGCGGCCGCCGCGCGTTCTGTGCGGATTACGTTCAACGGCGTATCGAAGTCTGTCGCCTCGGGTCTGACCGTGGCGGCCGCTCTGCTGGGCCAAGGCGAGTCGCGTCTGCGTGCGTCTCCCGTCAGCGGCCAGTCGCGTGCGCCCTATTGCATGATGGGGGTGTGTTTTGAATGTCTGGTGGAGATCGACGGCGTGCCGAATCGTCAGAGCTGTTTGATTCCCGTGCGTGAGGGAATGACGGTGCGCAGTCAGGAAGGCCGCGCCCAGCTGGATCGTGAAGAGGTGGCCCGCCATGAGTGAAGTCGTCGATATCGTCGTGATCGGTGCCGGTCCGGCTGGCATGGCCGCGGCCACCGCTGCCGCGAAACAAGGGGCCAGCGTCGTGTTGCTGGACGAGCAGGCTGCGCCGGGCGGGCAGATCTGGCGCAGTATCCTGCAAGCGCAGGCAGGGCGCCTGGAGCGGCTGGGGCCGGACTATGCCGCCGGTCGAGCGCATGCCGAGCGTTTTCAACATAGTGGCGCCCGACACGTCACGCGTGCGGCCGTCTGGCAAGTGACCCGCGATGGCGTCGTCAACTATCTGGAGAGCGGCGTCTCCCAGTCCATCAAGGGCCGCCGCGTGGTGTTGTGCAGCGGTGCGATGGAGCGTCCGTTCCCGATTCCCGGCTGGAACCTGCCGGGCGTGATGACGGGCGGCGCGGCGCAGATTCTGTTGAAGAGTGCCGACACGGTGCCCGCCGCGCCTGCCGTGTTGGCGGGCTGTGGGCCGCTGCTGTATTTGCTGGCGTGGCAGTACGTTCGTGCCGGACAACCCATAGCCGCCATCGTCGATACCACCACGTCGGACGATTACCGCCGTGCGTTGCCGCATCTGCCGGCGGCGCTGGCGGCGTGGCCTTACCTGAAAAAAGGTCTGGGTCTGATCAACGCCATCAAACGTGCCGGTGTGCCTTTCTACAAAGGGGCCTCCAATCTGGCCGTCGAGGGCGAAGATGCCGCGCGTGCGCTGACCTTCACCAGTGGCAAACGCCAGCATCGTATCGAGACTCCTCTGGTCTTGCTGCATCAAGGCGTCGTGCCGAATACGCAGTTCACCTGGGCCTTGCGCGCCAAGCACACCTGGGACGCCGTGCAATTGTGCTGGAAGCCCGAAGCCGATGCCGATGGCCGTTTGCACGACCTGCCGCAGATTCTGATCGCCGGTGACGGTCGCGGCATTGGCGGCGCTACCGTCGCTTATCTTCAGGGCGAGCTGGCAAGTCTGGCGGCGCTGATGGACTTGAATCTGTTGGCCACGGCCGAGGGCGAACGCCGGGCAGCGCCGCTACGTACCGAGATCGCCAAACAGTTGCGCATTCGGCCCTTCCTGGATGCCTTGTATCGTCCGAAAGAAGCGAACCGTGTGCCGGTGCAGGACGACGTGTTGGTGTGCCGCTGCGAGGAAGTGACCGCAGGGGCCATTCGCAGTTATGTGGCCATCGGCTGTGCCGGGCCGAACCAGACGAAGTCTTTTGGACGCTGCGGCATGGGCCCGTGCCAGGGGCGAATGTGTGGCCTGACCGTGACCGAACTGATTGCCCAGACGCGCGGCGTATCGCCCGCAGAGGTGGGCTACTATCGAATCCGACCGCCCATCAAGCCGATCACCTTGGCTGAATTGGCGGCCACGCGCGACGATTTTTCAACTGCTACACCAGGAGCTTGACCATGACCGACATTACCCGCATCGAATCCAATGCCCGCATGAGCCGTGTGGTCGTGACCGACGGTATCGTGTATGTGGGCGGATTGACCGCTGGCGATGCCTCGCAAGACATCGAGGGCCAGACGGCTCAGGTGCTGAAAAAAATCGAACACTATCTGGGTCTGGGCGGCAGCGACAAGTCGCGCATGATCTCGGCGCAGATCTGGCTGAAGGACATCGAGCGCGACTTCGCCGGCATGAACGCAGTGTGGGACAAGTGGCTGGATGCCGGCACGCAGCCCGTGCGCGCCACTGGCGAATCGAAGCTGGCTCGCAACGATCTGCTGGTCGAGATCATCGTCACGGCCAAGGCCAAGTAAGCCGGCCTTTCAGGGGCTGACATGAATCCTAAGGAAATCGAGGCTTTCCGGGCAGTGATGCTGTCCGGCTCGATGACTGTGGCCGCGAGGGATATTCACACCACACAGCCCAATGTCAGCCGCTTGATCGCGCATCTCGAATACCAACTCGACATGAAGTTGTTCGAGCGTGCGGGCAACAAGCTCACGCCCACTGACGAGGCCATCGCCTTCTTCAGCGAGGTGGAGCGGTATTACCTGGGCCTGAAGACGCTCAAGGATACCGCTCGCAATATCAAGCAGTTCGGTGCCGGACGCTTACGCGTGGCGACAGCCCCTGCCTTGAGCGGCAGTTTTCTGGCGCGTGTGGTGGCGCGTTTTTCCGAGCAACGACCAGGCGTGACCTTGTCGGTTCGCACGAATTATTCCGAAGCCATCGAAAATCTGGTCGCATCGCAACTGGCCGATCTGGCGCTGGCGGTGTTCGTGGGTAATACCGTCCAGAGCGCGGTGAACGCAGAGCAGGTGGTTTCTGTTCGTGGCGTATGTATCTTGCCGCCCGGTCATCGCCTGGCCGATGCCAAAACCATCAAAGCCGCCGATCTGGCCGACGAACACTTCGTGTCCTTGTCCCATCATGACGGCTTGCGCGAGCGCATCGATGAAGCGTTTCAGTCCAAGCGAGTCGTGCGACGCATGACGCTCGAGACCGAGTTCATGGCGACGATCTGCCAGATGGTGTTGGAAGGCTTGGGCGTGAGCGTGGTAAGCCCGATCATGGCGCGCGATTACGAGTCGCGTGGATTGATCGCCAAGCCGTTCGCGCCTGCGGTGTCGTTTCCGATTTCGCTGCTGAGTTCCAAGCACCGGCCTACCGGCATTCTCGCAAAAGCCTTTATCGACGCGGTCATGGATGTATTGGCAGCGGATGGATACGTCTTGGCCAAGACGCGAGGCTAGGCTCGATCCAAGGTTTACCCCTGCAGGGCATTCGCGAGGCGGGCAAGTACGTAGCCTACCGCTGCGCCACCGGCGACATACTCGACGTATTCCATTTTGGGCCCCTTCAAACGCTCGCCCCAGCGCTCGAGCTTGCGCCACCCTTCCTCTATCGCTCCATCCAGGCCGCCCGAATCGGCCCACATGTCCAGCGTCTGGGACGGGTCGCTGACCAGATCGCGGATATATGCCATCAACGCGCCGACGTCGTAGTGTTCGACGTACTCCTCTTTAGTGAGTGTTCGAGGATCGTTGTTGCCGTAAAAGCCCAGGGCGACCTCTGTCAGGTAGGCGACGTTCAAAGCGAATTCCGCCACGACTGCCAAGGGGTTGTTCGAGGCGGCCCGGCCTTCCGCAGAGAGCGTGATGGCCGTGCTGCCTGCTGTCGTCCGGGCGAGTTGCGTTTGTGATTCTTTTTGAGGTGCGGGTGCTGTGGCTTTCGCTTCTGGCGCTGGCGAAGCGAAGGACGGGGAGGGCGAAGGGCTTACTTGCATTGCGGTACTCCTCACTTAGGTCGTGCGACGAGAACGAAAGTCAGCCCCATAGGGTTAACCCTTATTCATACGGAATGGCACGAGCAAAATTAAGGGCTATAAGCCTCGGTTTTGTATGGTCATGTAATCGGTGTGTCACAGTGACATGACTGGAATGTCGTCGCGGCCTGGCGACTGATGAGTCAGGCGTCACAAGGCGGCGGGCGCTGCCAGGTAATCGGCGAGCAGGCGGGCAAACGGCGATAGCGTGTCATGGTCTGGGTAGGCCAACAGCAATTGTCTGCGTGTCCACGGATCGGCCATGGGTATCCGATGCAATCGGTCGATCGAGGCGCAACGGCGTGCCGCAGTCTGGGGCACGATGCCCAAACCGATGCCCGCACCGGCCATGCGGCACACGGCATCCAACGTACCCAGGCGGACGCGGTAGCGCAGCCGGGCGCCCAGCCGTCGCGCCTGCGCGTCGATCAGCCTTTGGAGGGCGCTACGGTCGTTCAAACCGACGAATTCCGTGTCCAGTAGATCGGTCAGTGCGAGCTGGCGCGAGGCGGCCAGCGGATGGCCGCGCTGGACGACCGCGACCAGTGGGTCGGCGCGGATGTGCCGGGTATGCAGGCCTGCGAGATCTTCGGCATCGGATAGCAAACCGATGTCGCAAGTGCCCATGCGTAACGCATCGGCGATCGCGTGGCTCGGGTGCTCCTCGATCTCGATCGCAACGCGCGGGTACTTGCGCAAAAACGCCGGCAAGACGGCGGGCAGATGCTCTTGCGCGCCAGCAGTGTTGCACAGGATGCGGACATGGCCCGCCACGCCGTGCCCGAAGTCGTCCAGATCGCCGTGCAGGCGATCCATTTGCGCGAGCACCACCCGGGCGTGGCGCAGCAATGTGTGACCCGCATCAGTGAGCGTACTGGTGCGCCGTCCGCGGTTCAGTAACGGAACGTTCAGTGCCGACTCCATGCCGCGAATGCGTTCGCTGGCCGAGGCCACCGTCATGTGGGCGCGTGCCGCGCCAGCGGTGATCGTGCCGCTATCGGCCACATAGACGAACAGTCGCAGGTCGGTCAGATCGAATCGCATGAGCAGCAATCTAGCATGCTCAGCCTCAGGCTGTTCCATAGGCTGAATGAGCCAGATCCCGCTGGTTGGAAGAACTGGGCCGGCTGCAAAATCGAAGTTTCGATGCAGGTGCCGCGGTGGCAGGAGAGTGGGATGGACGGGATTGATATGACGGGGTGGGCAGCGGCGTTCGCCTTAGGCGTGTTTATGCTGGCGGGCGTGGTCAAGGGCGTGGTGGGTCTGGGCTTACCTACCGTGGCGATGGCGCTGCTGGCCTTGGTGATGGTGCCGGCGCAGGCGGCGGCATTGTTGATTGTGCCCTCATTGGTGACCAATTTCTGGCAGATGCGGCCGTTTGCCGAACTGAAGGCGTTGTGGCGACCGCTGGCCGGTATGCAGGTGGGTGTCGTGGCGGGAACATTGGGCGCGGGCTGGTATCTGGGCGCGCCATCGGGACAGGTGGTCGGGTTTGCCTTGGGTGCTGCGTTGGTGGCGTATGCCGTATGGGGATTGTGGGGCAGGCCACGCACGGTGCCTGAGTCGATGCGAGTCTACTGCGGTCCGGTGGTGGGGATGCTGACGGGCGTGGTGACGGCGGCGACTGGCGTGTTCGTGATGCCTGCCGTGCCTTACCTACAGTCGATCGGGCTGTCGCGCGATGGATTGATTCGAGCGATGGGCGTGTCGTTCACGGTATCCACACTGGCACTGGCGGTGGGCCTGGGTGCCAATGGCAGCTACGACGCCGATGTCGCGGGGTGGTCGCTGGCGATGCTGCTGCCCGCGCTGTTCGGTATGGCCGTGGGACAGCGCTTGCGGCATGCCATGTCGCCTGTGGTGTTTCGGCGGGTGTTTATGATCAGCACGCTGGCGCTGGGTGCCTATCTCATGCTGCGAGCGCTTTGACCTCGGCAGGCTTTTGACGGCGTTCCGGGAACCAGGCTACGTTGGCTCGCAGGTTTAATGACGGCAGGACAAGAGCAGGCGACAGGCGGCCGCCCTCGACCTTGATCGGCATCACGCCGCCTTGGCTTGCGTCCTGGCAAGGGCCGGAAAACGAGCGGGCGACAATCCGCTGATGTCCACGTTGCTCCTGCCATCCAGAATCAGCTCGGAAACCGCGCAACCTGCCGCAGGTCCAAGTTGAAAACCGCTGGCCGAGAAACCGCAGGAATACACCAGCTTCGGAATGTTGGGGCTGAAACCGATGATGGACGTCTTGTCGGGCGAGAACCCGTCGATGCCGGACCACGCCCGGTTCATCGACACGTTGGCCAGAAACGGAAACAAGTCGGTGACGATGCGGGCGCTGTTGGCCAGACGCGAAAAATCCAGCTCGGCATGGGCGGCCTCGAAATCCACGTCGCAATGCAGCTCGCCGCCAATGACGACCGTGCCATTGTCGTATTGCTTGAACGACAGGCCGCGCGAGGCCGCGCCGACCACGGGATCGACGAAGTGCGGCAGACGCTGGGTGACCATCAGCATCAGACCGCCCGGCTCGACGGGCAGTGGTTCGTCCAGGGTTTCGGCGAGTTTACCGGTCCAGGCACCGGCGGCCATCACCACATATTCTGCCGATACGGGGCCGGTGGCGGTATCCAAGTGCCAATTCGCGCCGCGCTGGTCGACGCGGGTCACCCGGCTGTTCTCACGGATCTCGGCACCGGCGGTTTGCGCTGCACGGCGATAGGCCGTGACCGATTTGAAGGGGAGGGCGTAGCCGTCACGCTCGACCCAGATTGCGCCCGTGACGTGCTCGGACACCGCAGGCAACAAGCGCCGCGTGGTTTCGGCGTCGATCATCACTTCATGGGTGTAGCCGTGCCGGTGCAGCGTGTCTACGCGCTCTTGCAGGATGGCGATGTCGGCGATGCTTTCGGCGACCTTGATCTGACCACCGGTATAAAAGCCGGGGTCTTCGCCTAGTTCATGTGCCAGGTCGTGCCAGAGCGTACAGGACGCCAGGCACAGGGGAATTTCGGCGATCTTTCGACCCAGCGTGCGAACGCCTCCGGCATTCACGCCCGACGCATGGCGACCGCAGTATTCGGCTTCCAGCACGACTACCCGCGCGCCGCGGCGCCCCAGATGGTAGGCCGTGGAACAGCCGTGTATACCCCCGCCGATGACGGCAACGTCGTATGCGGTATTGGCCATGATGCGCGATCCCCTTGTGTTGAGAATCAATGTACCGGGATGCTGTAGTGGGGGCCAATACGGATATCGAGGGGGGGTATGCGGGAAACGTATGAAGTGGGTGCGGATGCCGGTGCAGATGCATTGAGTGGCTGTTCGAACCCTCCCCGGGGATCAGGACGCGCCTTGAACGATGCGAACGACCGACTCTACGGCAAGTGCGATGTTGTCGAACAAGGCCAGGATCTGCATGCTCGAGGCCATCAACGCCTGGGCCTGGTCAATAAGGGATGCGTAAAGGTCGATAAGGGGGACGAAGAAATCGGAAGATAAGTCGATTGTGAAATTCACGGTAATTCAGTGGGTAGAGATTTTTCTGTGGGGACGATGAATGGACAGCGGCGCGATCATACGATGTTTTGTTGAAAACAAATTCGATGTGTATAATACACACGATGACCGGCGCTGAGCTCGTCAAGCGTCTGGAAGCAGCGGGCTGGATGTTGCGTGCAGTGAAAGGATCACACCATGTGTTCCGGCACCGCACGCAGCCTGGTCACATTTCTGTTCCCCATCCCAAGAAGGATTGAGGTGTCGGACTTGTTGCGAAGATGCTGAAACAAGCAGGATTGAAATAGGATTGCTGCCATGAAATACCCCATCGCGATTGAACCTGGCGACGAGTCTCGTGCGTGGGGCGTCGTAGTGCCAGATTTACCGGGATGCTATTCGGCTGCGGACGATGGCATCGACGAGGCCATCGAGAATGCCAAAGAAGCCATCACGCTCTGGATCGAAACCGCACTCGATGATGGTATGGACATTCCTAGTCCGAGCAGCATCACAGTCTTACGCCGCCGAGAGGAGTTCGACGGGTGGATTTGGGCCGTCGTTGAGATCGATTCGGCGGTATTCGATGACACCATCGAGCGCGTGAACGTCAGCTTGCCTCGCCGTATTTTGGCTCGACTCGATGCCAAGGCGCGAGCGGCCGGAACATCTCGGTCGGGATTGATCGCTCAAATAGCCGTTCAGCCGTTGAGTATCACACACGTGAGATCATGATCGGGCTGTGAGCGCCGCGAGTGCATAACGGTTCGCCGTCGACGATCAACTCCAGCTACACCCTCATGGCAAGCACCACCCCATGCAGCACCAGGCCGATGATTCCGCCAACCAAGGTGCCGTTGTAGCGGATGTACTGCAAGTCCTTACCGATGCTCAGTTCCAGCTCATCGACCAATTGACGTTCGTCCCAGGCGCGTACCGTCTGCGAAATGTGGTGAGTGACACCTTGGCGTAGCCGATCCGTCAAGCTAGCCGCGCCTGCTAATAGATGGGTGTTCAGCGCGTCGCGCAAGGCGGGATCCGACTCAAGGGTGTTGCCGAGCGAGTTCAGGCCGCTGGCGAGATGGATTGCAATAGCCGATTGCGGGTCTTCCAAATCCCTGCGTAGCGCGTCGCGCACGTCGTCCCACAGCGCTTGAACGTAACGCTGCAATTCAGGATGATCGATCAGCCTGCCTTTGATGTTGTCCACTCGGGCGATCAGCGCGGGATCGTTACTCAGCCGAGCGACATAGCGCTCCAGCCAACCCGCGTAGTCGGCCCGCAGTGGATGGGCAGGATCGGCCAGCACGGCTTGCAGCTCATCCACCAAGGCTCGTGCCAACCGGTCTGCCAGACTGTCCGATATATCGTCGATGGGCTTGATCAGATTCACCGTGCCGACGATACGTGGCCATTCCTGCCGGGCGAACTTCACCATCAAGGCGGACGCCCGCCGTTTGATCGACTCGTCGTCCAGATAATTCCCCAGGCGTTCGAGCGCCTCGTCCAATAGCGCTTGATGACGACCGTCTCGCGTCAGCACGCCCAATACATCGCCCGCCGTCGCGCTGGCATCCCATTGGCGCAGCCGCGACACGACGAAGGACTGAATCGCACCGCGTATGGCGCGATCGTCCAAGGCGTTCAGACCTTGCACGGCCCAGACCCGCGCCATGTCTGCGGCCATGCGGGCCTGCTCCGGCTGCTGCAACCACTGACCCAGGCGCTTCGCGGGATCGAACACTTTCAGCTTGGCGAGCAGGATGTCGGGCGTGAGGAAATGATCTCTGACGAACGCAGCCAGATTGTCGGCGATGCGCGCCTTGTTGGCCGGGATGATGGCCGCATGCGGCACGGGTACTCCCATGGGATGACGAAACAAGGCCACCACGGCGAACCAGTCGGCCAAAGCGCCCACCGTGGCAGCCTCGCAGAACGCCCGCACCCATGCCCATACGCCCTGATTACCCATGGCGTGTGCCACGATGAAACCGGACGTCGTCAGTCCCAGCAACACAAGGGCGCCGGTCTTCATGCGCCGCAGGTCACGGCGTCGAGGATCGCAAGCAGCCAATGAGCCCTCCGGTTTCAAAATCGATCCTCACCTTGCCACGAACCCCTTGCCAATGACCAGCGACGAGAATCTCGCTCACAGTTCCTAACATATCGAGACGTCAATAGAACAATCATGAAAATGACGTAATTCAGGCAGCAATCGCTGCCTATTTCTGCTAACGGCTCGCCATATGCTGCGACTTGTGCAACTCGGCGCACTGGCGGCTCAGGCGGTTGTCAGTTACATAGTGGATGCTCGTCCTGTACACCCACTACCTGAAGCCAAAAGTGAAGGCTAGTAGGGGAAACCTCCACACGTGTTCTAACCTAAGGTGCACGAATGTCCACTGTTCCTTCATCTCCTACGCCACAGCGCTCTGCATTGCGCAGTATCGTCGGAGTCATCGCCGTCATTTCCGGCTTGATTTACCTTGGCGCCGGCGGTTGGCTCGGCTTTTTGGGCGGGTCTTGGTATTACGCCATTGCCGGCGCGGCACTGATCGCGTCGGGCAGCTTGTTGTTGTCCGGTAATCGGGCGGCTCTGGGCGTTTATGCGGCTTTGTTCGTTGGCACGGTGCTTTGGACGGCGTGGGAATCGGGCCTGAATTACTGGGGCTGGGTACCGCGCCTGGGCTTCATCGTGGTGCTGGGGATTTTTGTCGCCTTGACTGCACCGACGCTGGCGTCGGGTCCGTCGCTCGGCGCGGCGCGCGGCGTCGCCAGCCTATTGGTGGTGGTGCTGGTGGCTGCGGTCGGTCTGGCGTTCGTGCCCTACGGCTTCGAACGTCCGGGCACGCTGTCGCAGGCACGTACCGATTCCCTGGCGACCGACGTGGGCAATGCGCAGGTGGCCGATGCGCCGCCCGCTGGCGATTGGGCTGCCTACGGCGGCAGCAATACGGGCACGCGTTATTCGTCGCTCACGCAAATCAACCGCGATAACGTCAAACAACTGACTCGTGTGTGGGAATACCGCACGGGCGACCTGCTCGAATATCGCTGGGGCGCTGAAACCACGCCGCTCAAAGTAGGCAATTCGCTGTACTTGTGCACCTCGCGCAACGTGGTGATTTCGGTTGACGCCGCAACGGGCAAAGAGCGTTGGCGCTACGACCCCAAGGTGCCCGATGAAGCGATTCCCTACACGGCGGCTTGCCGTGGCGTGAGCTACTACGAAGTGCCGAAGGCGCAACAACAGGCTGTCGCTGCACCGGTGGGCGATGCCGCCGCTGGCACCACGCCCGCAGTACCCGCAGCACCGGCGGCCAATGTCGCTCAGGCAGGTCAATGCGCAGCACGTATTTTCGCGCCGACCCTGGACGGCCGCATCCTGGCACTGGACGCCGCGACCGGCGAGCTGTGCAAAGGCTTTGGCAATAACGGTCAGGTCGACATCAAGGAAGGCATGGGTGTCACCCCGGCGGGCTATGTGTCCATCAACTCGGCTCCGACGATCGTGCGCGATGTGGTGGTGACGGGACATCAGGTGCTGGACGGTCAGCGTCGCGATGCGCCCTCGGGCGTGATTAAGGGCTTTGATGCCATGACTGGCGCGTTGCGCTGGGCGTGGGACTCGGGTCGTCCCGAGCGCAGCGGTCCGCTGGCCGCCGGTGAAACCTATACGCGTGGTTCGCCCAATATGTGGACACCGCGATCGGCGACAGCAAACTGGGCCTGGTCTACCTGCCCATGGGTAACGCCGCCGCTGACTATTGGAGCGGTTCGCGCACGCCCGCAGAAGACAAGTACGGCACCTCGCTGGTGGCGCTGGACGTGACCACGGGCTTGCCCAAGTGGCACTTCCAGGTCGCTCGCAAGGACGTGTGGGATTACGACTTGGGTTCGCAGCCGACGCTGATCGATTTCCCGGCGGCAGACGGCAAGAGGGTGCCGGCCATTCTGTTGCCGACCAAGCAGGGCGACATCTACGTGTTCAATCGCGAAACCGGCGAATCCTTGTTCGGTATCGATAACCGGCCTGTTCCGCAAGGCGGTGCCGAGCCCGAGCAACGCTCGAAGACTCAGCCGTTCTCGCGTTATCACACGCTGCAAAAGCCCGATCTGACCGAGCGTTCGATGTGGGGTATTTCGGCATTCGATCAGATGTTCTGCCGTATTCAGTATCGCCAGGCCAGCTACCAGGGCATCTACACCCCGCCTGAAGCGGATCGTCCCAACATCCAGTACACCGGCTATAACGGCGGTTCGGATTGGGGCAGCGTGGCTGTCGATCCGGTGCGTGGCGTGATCGTGGCCAATTACAACGACATGCCCAACTACAACCGACTGGTGCCACGCGAAGAGGCCAACCGCAAAGGCTGGAAGCCGCGTGAAGAGCTGGACGAGTTGAAGGGTGGTGCCGAAGGTGCAGGCGATCCGCAAGCCGGTACGCCGTTCGCCATCGACGTGAATGCGGGTTGGCGTGTGCCGTTCACCGGAATGCTGTGCAAAGAACCGCCTTACGGTGGCATCCGCGCCATCGATCTGGTGACGGGCAAGACCGTGTGGGATCGCCCTCTGGGCACCGCTCGCAAGAACGGTCCTTTCGGCATCCCGTCGGGCCTGCCGATCGAAATCGGTACGCCGAACAACGGGGGTTCGGTGGTGACTGCTGGTGGTTTGGTGTTCATCGCCGCGGCGACCGACGATCTGATCCGCGCGATCGATCTGGAAACGGGTGAGACCGTGTGGCAGGACGTGTTGCCGGCAGGCGGTCAAGCCAACCCCCTGGTGTATGAGGCAAACGGTCAGCAGTATTTGATGATCGTGGCAGCCGGCCATCACTTCATGGAAACCCCGACGGGTGACTATGTGATCGCTTACGCGTTGCCCAAGAAGCAGTAAGCCGTTCGACGCCAGCACGGTTGGCGCTCGCATGTGAAAAGTCGGGGTGCCCTGAGGAGCGCCCCGGCTTTTTTGCCATTGCCTGTGATTACAGGACTGCCAGCTGCATCAGCCGTTCCAGGTACTGGCGTTCCTCACGCAGCATCGCGAGCACTTCGCCCTCCACCCGTTCGAGCGGATAGTCGTTCATGTCCACCGACATCCCCAGCGCCAGCGAGCGGGTCTCGCTGATATTCAGCGAGATGGCAATGGTGAAGTGGCGTTGCGCGGGGTAGTGGGCCAGCCGCCATTCGTCGCGCGGCGCATCCAGCGCCTGATAAAGCGCGGCGGTGTGAGGCAAGGCACTGCCGACCCGCAGATTGACGATCAACAGCTTGCGCCGTTCGGTCTCGCTGGTCGCACGGGCCAGCAAGGTGACGGCATCTTTGTTCTTCTCGCCGATGTTGACTGTGCCCGAGCACGCATCGGCCAAGCGTTGCAGGACCTCCTGCACGGCGGCCGTCACCCCCATGCTTTCCAGCGTGGTGAAGCCCAGCTCCAGCATCTGCGGCCCCAGGGACCACAGCGATCCCTCACGCCGCACATAGCCTTCGCGCTCCAAAGTATTCAAGAACCGCAGCACCGTGGAGTGCGGCAAATCGACGTTCTTCGATAGCTCGGCGAGCGTCTGCCGCGGCCGCTGTCCAGATGCGCGTAATACGGATAGACACCTCTGAACCGACCTGTTATCGTTCATTTCAATCACCTGATGAACACAATGTTCACTAGATGAACATTGTAGCAGAGCAAAACAGGCCGGCATCATACGAACCGGCCGTTCAGTTCCAAAACGGGGAATGTTCATGACTTATCGAGTCGGGGTAGATATTGGCGGATCGTTTTGCGATTTCGCCGTGTATGACGAAACAAAAAAAACCATCCATAGCCTGAAGGTCTTTTCCAGACCCGACCAGCCCGGTGCCGACGTGATGGCAGGCATCGAGATGCTGGCTTCGCGCTACGACATCCAGCCCGAAGACATCAGCTATTTCACCCACGGCACGACCGTGGGCATCAACACGGTCATCCAGCGCAAGGGTTTGAAACTGGCCTTGTTCACCACCGAGAATTTCAGCGACGTGCTGGAAATCGGACGCTTGAAAACCGTGGACATGTACAGCCTGCTGTCACGCCGGCCCGCGCCCTTGATCAAACGCAATCGGGTGTTCGGCATCGCCGAGCGTATCGGTCCCGATGGCAGCATTCGTAAGCCGCTGGACGAAGCGAGCGTGGTTCGCGCCATCGAACAGGCTGTAGAAGAGCAGGCGGAAGGCATTGTCATTTCGCTGCTGCATGCCTATCGCAATCCCGCGCACGAACTGCGGGTGAAGGCGCTGGTGGCCCAGCATGCTCCCCATCTGCCCGTGACATGCTCCAGCGAGACCTGGCCCATCATCCGTGAATACGAGCGCACCATCACCGCCGTGATCGGTGGCTATGTCCAGCCCCGTGTCGCGCAGTACCTGGGGGCGTTGCAGGGTGCGCTGAAGGCCGCAGGCGTGCAACCGCAGCCGCGTCTCACCAAATCGAACGGCGGCGTGATGACCGCCGAGCAAGGCAAGCGCGATTGCGTGCAGATGATCCTGTCCGGCACGGCCGCTGGCGTCATCGGGGCCAGCCACATGGCCGCGGCCTGCGGCATCGACCGGTGCTTGAGTCTGGATATCGGCGGCACGAGCGCCGATATCGCCGTCATCGTCGATGGCAAGCCACAGTATGGCAATGGCGAGCTGATCGGCGATTTCCAGATATACATCCCCTCCATTTCGGTATCGTCGGTCGGAGAGGGGGGCGGATCGATCGCCTGGATCGACCCGCAAAACATCCTGAAAGTAGGGCCTGAAAGCGCCGGCTCGACGCCGGGGCCCGTGTGCTACGGGCGTGGCGGCACCCGTGCGACCATCACCGACGCCTTCGTGGCCTGCGGCCTGGTGGGCCATTCCGAGCTGGGTTACGACGCCGTGTCGGTGGATGCCCAGGCCTCGCGCGATGCTGTCGCGGTGTTGGCCGACGGCCTGGGCCGCAAGCTCGAGGACACGGCGCAAGGCATCATCGACATCGCTATATCGGGCATGTTCGCCGAGGTCAGCGGCATGGTGTCCCGCTATGGCATCGACTTGCGCGAGTTCTCCATCCTGGCCTTTGGCGGGGCCGGCCCGATGATGGCCTGCTACCTGGCGCGGGAGTTGGGCGTGAAGGAGGTGGTCGTGCCGCCTGCGCCGGGCACGCTCAGCGCGCTGGGCGGATTGATCGCCGATTTCAAGAACGATTTCCTGAAGACGGTCTATCTCGACCTGAACGCCGAAAGCGCCGCTGCCATGCGTGACGAATATGCAGTGCTGTTGGAGCGCGCTCGCCAGTGGCTGGCCGACGAGCAGGACGGCACAGCGGACGCCGAGGCCACCTACTCTGCCGAAATGCGCTATCGCGGGCAATCGTACGAACTGGATACGCCCATTGCTTATCGAGACATCGCCGCGGGCAATGTGGATGCCATCACTGGCGCATTCCATGCTGCACATCGGCGCATCTACGGCCATGCCGACGAGCAGGCGCCGATTCAGGTCATCAGTCTGCGTCTGGTCATGGCGGCCAACAGCGACAAGCCGCAGTTCACGCGCTATCCGCTGCAAGCCGGGGCGGCGACGTGCAAGCGTCATGTTGCCGTGTGGATGGACGGCGCGCAGCGTGAGGTCGCGTTGTACAGCCGTGCCGATCTGTCTGCCGGACAGCACTTGAGCGGCCCCGCCATCGTGGCTCAGGACGACAGCACGACCGTCATTTTGCCTGGCTACGTGTGCCGTATCGACGAGTACGCCAATTTGCGCATCAGCCGTGGAGAATCCCTGTGAGCATCGACAATATCCGACTCCAAGTTCTGGCCAATCACTGCACGGCGGCTGCCGAAAGCATGGGCTATACGCTCATGCGCACCGCTTACTCCAGCTTCGTCAAAGAAACCGAAGATTTTTCAGCGCAGTTGATGACGCCTTCGGGCCAGACCTTCGCGTCGCCCCAAACCTTCGGGGCGACCTGGTACACCGGTCTGGACTACGGCCCGGTGATCAGGATGTTCGACGACTATCGGGAAGGCGATGTCTATCTGACGAACGATCCCTACAGCGGCTACGTGGCGACGCACACGCCCGATATGAACGTCTGGAAGCCGGTGTTCCGCGACGGCATATTGGTGTGTTTCGTCGGCTGCCACATCCACAACACCGACATGGGTGGCGCGGTACCTGCATCGCTGTCGCGCACACTCACCGAAGTGCATCAGGAGGGCTTGCGTATCCCGCCGATGTTGCTGATCCGCGATGGGGTGATCGACGATAAGTTGCTGCAAATCATGCATGTCAATGTGCGCGCCCCTGAGCAGAACCGGGGCGATTTGAACGCGCAGCTGGCCGCATTGAATACCGGCGAGCGGGCTGTGCACGAAATTATCGACCGTTTCGGCGTCGCCGACTTCATGGCCGGTGCCGAACAGATTCTGACCTACGGCGAACGGCAGGCCCGTGCCCTCATCGAGGAGATTCCCGACGGCGAATACTTTTTCTCGGAGTATGCCGACGAAGATTCGGTGGGCGGATATCCCTGCCGTATCGCCATCACCTTGCGCATCAAAGGCGATGAGCTCGAACTCGATTTCACTGGCAGCGATCCGCAGGTGGCGTCGTCCTTGAACATGCCGACAGGGGGCGATCCGCGTCATCCCATCGTGACGGTGGGTCTGATTTACGTTCTGCATACGCTGAACCCCCGCAACGTGCTGAACTGCGGCACGGTACGGCCATGCCGCGCCATCTTGCCGCCCGGGTCGGTGGTCAATCCGGAAGCACCTGCGGCCGTGGGTATGCGCAGCCTGATGGCGGCTGTCGTTCAGGCTTGCACGTTTGGCGTCTTCAGCCAGGCGCTGCCCGATCTGCTGCCCGCTTGCCCGGCTGGCGGCTCGACCTTGTTGAACGTCAAAACCGCGACGCGGGGTGGGCGGCAGGTGTTGGCTTCGATCGGCCCCTGCGGCGGCGGCGCGGGGGGCGGGCCCGAGTACGACGGCGTTGAAGCCTGCGGCGCGAACTCGGCGTTCCTGAAGAACACGCCCATGGAGATCAACGAGGCCGAAGTGCCCATCGAGATCGTGAAATATGGCCTCGTGCCCGATACGGGTGGCGCGGGCCGCAACCGGGGCGGCAACGCGGCCACGATTATCTTCAAGCTGCTGTCGCCCAATGCGATGGTGACGGCGCGCAATCGCAACCGCACCGATCTGGCCGCGTGGGGCGTATTGGGTGGGCACGCAGGGGCCAACTCTCGTTTCACCAAGAATCCTGGTAGCGATGCCGAGGTGGACTTGCGCAATACCGATATCGTGGCGTGCGCGCCGGGCGACATCATTCGCCTGGAAGGTCCGGGCGGCGGCGGTTACGGCGATCCGTTCACACGACCCATCGATCAGGTACTGGAAGACGTGCAGTGCGGATTCGTTTCTCGTCTGCGCGCCCGTGAAGCGTACGGCGTGGTCATCGACGAGGCCGGTGTCGTCGATCTTGCCGCGACGCATACCTTGCGTGCCGATCGGGGTACGAGCAGTGACGCTCATTTTCACTATGGACCAGGGCGCGACCGATTCGAGCGAGTCTGGACGCGCGCTCGTTACGATGTGCTCACCCAGATCATGCACGACGTCCCTGTGCCGTGGCGTCATTACGTGAAGCATCATCTGTTCAAGGTATTGGCGGGCCGCGACGCGCCAATCGATGACGACGGTATCGACGTCGCACTCGCCTATGCTGCTTTGGCCGACTTGCATGCCGATCTGCCAAAAGTGGGCCTGCTGACGGCACGGACGACGGAGCCCGATCTTGTCCAGGGATGATGCGTTGTTCACCGCCGACTACCGCGCTCGGCCGTATTGGTGGGAGGCGTTCGAGCCACCGGAAAGCGGAGACGATGCCTTGCCCCAGCACGTCAGCGTGCTGGTGGTGGGGGCAGGCTACGCGGGGACGTGTTGCGCGTTGACGCTGGCCGAGGCCGGGGTGGATGTGTTGGTGCTGGAGGCCGGGCGTCTGGGGCAGGGTGCCAGCACCCGTTCGGGCGGGCAGGTGACGGGCGGGGTGAACGTCCAGAGGAAAGCACTGGCCGCAGGTGTTCAGCAGGCGCCCGATAGCGAAGCACGCATGGCGGCGCGTTTGCGCGACACCGCCGATGCGATGACCTACGTCGAGACACTGATCGCTGAACACGGCATCGATTGCGGTTGGCAGAAAACCGGCCGCATCACCGGCCTGTGGCTGCCGCAGCACCACGCCACCTGGGCCGCACGCCTGCCGACATTGAATGCGCTGACCGGCGCCGACGCCCGGATGATGAACGCGCAAGAGGTTCGAACCGAGGTGGGCACCGAGGTCTATCATGGCGCGGCGTTGATTGGCCGGGCCGGTCATCTACATCCCGCGCAGCTGTATGGCGGCATGTTGGCGGCGGCACGACGTGCCGGCGCGAAGCTGATGGGCAACACGCCCGTCACCAGCATCACGCGCGAGCCCGGCTATTACACCGTGCAGACCGCGAGAGGCAGCGTACGCGCCGAACAAGTGGTGATCGCCACCAATGGCTACACGACCGAGGTCACGCCAGCATTGCGGCGCGGTGTCGTGCCCATCACCAGCCAGATCATCGCGACCGAACCGCTGTCGCCCGATCTGGCGCGCAGCGTGCTGCCGACCAACCGGGGCGTGTCCGAAACCCGGCGGGTCGTGAACTACTACCGCCTGTCGCCCGATGGCACGCGATTGCTGTTCGGTGGCCGGGCGCGTTTCGTGAAGACGGGCGAGGACACCACCGCGCGCCTGTTGTATCGCGCCATGACCAAGCGTTTTCCCCAGCTGAAAGGGACTCGCCTAAGCCATAGCTGGGGCGGTAATGTGGCGATGACGCTGGATCAAATCCCGCATATCGGTAGCGCCCAGGGTTTGCACTATGCGCTGGGCTGTAACGGCAGCGGGGTGGCGATGATGAGCTATCTGGGCCATAGCGTCGCTCGAAAGATCATCCGAACGGGCGCTGCGCCCATCAATGCATTCGACATGGGAGAGCTGCCGAGTCATCCGCTTTATTTTGGACGGCCATGGTTCTTGTTTGCCATCGGCAGCTGGTATCAGTTCCGCGACGCCTTCGATCACTGGCGCGCACAACGTAGGGAATAAAAAGCCGCCCAAGCGGACAATTACACAAGGGGTAAAAACGATGGATAGGCAACGCCGAAGGTCATTGAAGCTTTTCTCCAGTATTTGTGTTGCAGCAGCTTTACCCAGTTTGGCGCGAGCCCAGCAGGGCGCGTATCCCGCAGACACGGTCAGCGTGATCGTGCCGTATGGCGCGGGTGGCAGCACCGATTACTTCGCGCGCCTGATGGCCGCCGACATGGCGGCCAGACATAACGGCAAGTTCGTGGTCGAGAACAAACCGGGTGCCGCAGGCAACATTGGCACGCGTCAGGTCGCCTTGTCGCCGCCCGATGGCAAGATGCTGCTGTATGCCACGGCCACGCCTTTCTCGATCAATCCCTTCATCTATCAATCTTTACCCTACGATCCAGACAACGGATTCGAGGCGGCGGCCATGACGGTTCAGGTGCCCTTGGTGCTGGTGGCTCCTGTGAGCCTGGGTGTGAAGACCTTGCAGGAGTTGATCGATTACTTACGCAAGAACGAGGCGTCTAGCAGTTTCAGCTCGTATGGCATAGGCACGTCCAGCCATCTTTCGAACGCCATTTTCGTCAAGGCGATAGGCGCGCCCAAGGTATTGCATGTCCCGTACAAAGATTCCAGGGCCATGCCCGACTTGGCAGCGGGTCGCAATACGTTCCAGGTCGATGCATGGTCGGCCGTCGCGCCTTTGGTCCATGCGGGAAAGCTGGTGGTGCTGGGGGTGTGCGGCCCGCAGCGCTTGCCGTGGATTCCTGAAGTGCCTACGGTGTCCAGCGTGATCGGTCAGGAATACGATATGTCTACGTGGCATGGCGTGTTCGCACCCAAGGGCACGCCTGCCGCCATCCTCGATACGATCAATCGAGAGGTCAAAACGACGATGGCCAAGGCCAGTGTGCAGGATTTGGCCATTGCGCAGGGGTTTGTGAGCTATCCGTACAAGACCCGGGCCGAGGTGGCGGCATCCGTGCGCGAGGATAAGGCGCGCTGGAAGCGTCTTGTAGAACTGGCGGGTTTAGAACCCATGTAATCGCACTGAACGGCATCCCAAAGCTCGGACATCCCTCCAGGTTTTGGGTGTTTTTCATGGTGAAGTATGACGAACGCTGCGGCTTTCCGGCGCTGAAATCCTGGTTTGATGGCTGACGCCAAAGCCCGGTCCAGGACAGCGGTGCTTCTGAATTGCCGGGTGGTGTCGCGTTCAGCCGGGCTTTGCGTGCAGATAATGACTCACACCGAGACGGTCCGCTCATTCGAAAAGGCGATTCTGCGTCTCGGACATTTCGCTGGTCGATCAGCTATAGGGATCGTCGGATGGGTCGTTATGTCATTGCTTTGTGTGCGATCGTTCTTTTGCTCGTCGTCGCAGTGAAGTGTGCGAGTTCGGTTCGTACACCCATACACTCGGTCAAGTCGGACGCTACCCCTGCGCCAGCCGCGACGCTCGAGGACCACTCGCCTGCGTCTGCTCCGGACTCGTTAACCGCCATTGAAGAAAAGCTCGAGGCCAACGGTAGCTCGCCCACGCTCGACCGAGACGGTGGCCGGGATCGATGTCGATGGCAACGGCGTGCGTGACGACATCGATGCCTATATCGCGCAACGTTTCGACGAGCCATCGGAGCGCGGGGCCGTCACCCAATACGCGCGGGGTTATCAAACGTTCTTGTTAGCCGATGCCACTGATGTCGATGCCGTGCTGGAAGCGAATCGAGCGCGGCGGGTCGGTGCGGCATGCGTTTTCCATCGGTTCAACGCCTAGTGGGATTCGGGCGGTGCGAAAAGTCCATTCACGATCATCGAGGACATCCAAACGTTGACGGTCAACACCAAGACCAGGCTGATGGCCTCGATCCAACTCGGGCTCGCGTTGGATGGGCAGGGCTGGCCACACCTAAGCGGAGATACATGTAAAGATTAACGTGTCGAAAAGAAGCCTTCAATGCCTCATCCTCAGTATGTCCTTGGCGATCGCTCTCGGTGCACCGGGCGAGTCGTTCGCGAAGTTGATCGGCCCCGAACGTCATGGACAATCGCTGCGCTATGAAACCCTGTACAACGACACACGCGGCATGACGGACTTCGTGGAATTGTTCGAGCAACGCCTGAACGAGCATGGCGAGGCGTTGGCAGGAAGATTTGAACTGCTGCCCAAATTGATACGGGGTGGCGGTCCGATGATGAATGCGATTATCGCCGTTGCGCCCGAATACGAGTCGCTGCTTGGCGATGTCATGTCCGACTACAAGACCTTGGTGCAAACATCCCAGACTCGAGTGGCGGACGATCTTGCCTCTGTGGAGGATGAGAAGTCACATACAACGACCATATCGAATCCAAGTTCTACCGCTAAGGTGGTCGAACGGCATCGCGCGCGAATAGACGAATGGATGGCGGCGGGCCAAAGCGTGATGCTGATCGCGTATTCGCAGGGCACTCTGTTCGGAAACGTCGCGCATCGTCATGCAAAGTCGAAAGCTGGGCTTTCCCCCTTTGAAATGGTGCATATCGCACCGGCCTCTTCGCATTCCCCAGACCAGGGCCATACGCGGGTCGATAAAAACACCGTCCTCAATCTACTGGCCGCAGTCGCCGCCATTCCGAAGGTCACGAATGTCATTTCGAGCTATTGTTTCAGACCCGCAGGGTTAAACGGAAAGACCGATGTCATGGGTCATGGGCTGCTAGGGGTTTACCTGAATCCCCATCTGAAATTATCGACGCGAATCGTCGATCAAATCGATGCCGGGCTTCAATCCATGTCGTTTTAGGGCTAATCGATCGCAACCCGCTGTTCGTCGGCGCGCGCTATGCGGCGTAAAAACCCATACTGAACGTACGGTAACAATTTGACTTTCGATGAGTACGACGCTAAGAGGCTAAAAATCGAAGTTTCTGTCTTCGCGTCGACTGCATACTTCAATCCTGTCTTTTCCCAGTCTAACCATTACCTTCTAGCTTGTAGGCCTTGCCATGTCAGCATGTATGAGTCGACCAAAAATTATTTTTGCGTAAATTGGATTCGCTTTCGAAGACGTTTGGTGATTTTAATGAAATTTGACTATCATTCCGATTGATTTAATAAATTTCCATAAGCTGATGGCTGCCGATAGTGTGACAAAACTATACACACGACGGAGCACTTAAATGAAGTTGAAAACTCGCTATACGAAATCGTTTGTTGCGGGGCTGATCGCCGCTGCTGCAACGCATGCGGCAGCCACGCCGATGACGCGGGATAATGGGGCGCCAATAGGCGACAACCAGAACTCGCAGACTGCTGGTCCTAATGGCCCCGTGCTTTTGCAGGACGGGCATCTCATTCAGAAATTACAGCGCTTTAGCCGCGAGCGAATACCAGAGCGAGTGGTCCATGCTCGTGGCACAGGCGCTTACGGCACGTTCGAGGCGACTCGGGACATTGCACACCTGACACGAGCCAAAGTGTTCGTGCCGGGAGCGAAAACGCCCGTGTTCGTACGCTTTTCCAGCGTCATAAATGGTAATCACTCGCCCGAGACCTTGCGGGATCCACGGGGATTCGGCACCAAGTTCTATACCAGTGAGGGCAATTGGGATCTCGTCGGCAATAACTTGCCCGTATTCTTTATTCGTGACGCGATCAAGTTTCCGGATATGGTGCATGCGCTCAAGCCTGCGCCCGATACCAACTTACAAGATCCAAACCGATTTTTTGATTTCTTCTCGCAACAACCCGAAGCCACGCATATGCTGACCCAGGTCTTCAGCGACCAAGGCACACCTAAGAACTATCGAAAAATGGATGGTCACAGCGTGCATGCCTTCAAGTTCGTCAACGATAAAGGTGAAGTCCATTATGTGAAGTTTCGCTGGAAAAGCTTACAGGGCCAGAAATCCTTGAACGCCACAGAGATACAAGCATTGCAAGGCAAGGATTTCAATCACATGACACGCGATCTGATTGCGGCCATCGATGAAGGCAAGCATCCGAAATGGGACTTGTACATCCAGGTACTGAAGCCAAGTGAACTCGCCAGCTTCGATTTCGATGCGCTGGACCCTACCAAGGTATGGCCGAATGTGTCGGAGACGAAGATCGGTACGATGACCTTGAATAAAAATCCGGGCAGTGTTTTTTTGGAGACCGAGCAATCCGCTTTGGCACCGTCTAACCTGATACCGGGCATAGAACCGTCTGAAGATCGTTTGCTGCAAGGTCGTCTTTTTTCGTACGCTGACGCACAGCTGTACCGAGTGGGGACCAACGCGCATCAGTTGCCGGTTAATCGAGCGCGTGTTGCAGTCGTTAATAACCACCAAGATGGCAACTCGAACGCTGCCGTCAATCGAGGAGGCGTGAACTACGAGCCCAGCCACCACAGCAAGATGGTCGTGGATGCTGCGGCCAAAAGCAGCCGTTTACCTTTGCAGGGCACTACTCAGCAGCAGGGTATTGCTCGCGCGCAAAACTTCAAACAGGCGGGCGAATTTTACCGATCGCTTGCAGTGCAGGAGCGGGCCAACTTGGTCAGCAATCTGAGCAACGAGCTTCGGCAAGTCAAGGACGACCACGTGAAGTACACGATGCTGTCTTACTTCCACAAATCCGATGCGGACTATGGGCGAGCCCTTACACGCGCCACACGGGCCGATCTTTCTCGTGTTGAAGCCTTGGCGAAAAAGCTTAAGGAATAGCTGGAGCCCACCCGCCGCTCCATCGTTAACGCAAACCATTTCGATGCGTCTGGCACGACTTCGAGCGATGTCGGCTCGGAGCGCGCCGGCGATCGTGCAATGATCCAGCCGACAATCATCCGGCGTGAGTCATTTCTCGTTTCTGTTCTTGCTCACGCTTTGCCCGCATCAACAGACCATGCAGCATCGCCGTAGATAAGCTGTGCAACACCAGGCGATAATCTGCCCTGAGGGTCGATAACGCCACCAAGGGGTGTTTGTTGTTAACCAGTATCAAATGCTGCGGCGCATTTGTAAGAGTGGCGACATACAGACCCAAAGTCTCGTCCAGCTGCAAGGCATTAGCCGCACGCCAGAAGTCGTCATCGGTCAGCATCAGCTGGTACATCGGGGTAAACAGCTCGATCGCGCTTTCCAGATTCATGAAATTTTGCTTGCGTTGCGGCATATCGTGCAAGGCGATGGGCGGTGTTTTGATCATCGAAAAATCGAGATGCCCGACCGCTTGCATCGTCTTGCTTTCCGCGCGCAGGGAAGATCTGTCGGATATTCTGCGTCGCACCTAGGCCCCATGCGGGCAGAAGCCGAGGGGTAAGCAGTCCAGTCATTGCGCCGAAAATCAGGTAAATACCTCCAAAAACAAAAGCCCCCAAGTCATCACCTCCCAGGCGGACAACGCCATAAATCGTTCGGCAATGCTAAGGGACGCTTGTCTTACTCCAGAGATAGCTTCAACGCGTCGATCACCCAATCCCAGCGTTTTTTCTCGGTCGTCATCAACGTTGTCAACTGGGCAGGCGACGAGTAGGCCGGCGTGAAATATTGCGTTCGCATCAGCGATTGGATTTTCGGATCTTTCAACGCAGCTTCGATGTGCCGATTAAGCGTATCGACGATTTCAGGCGGCGTGCCCTTGGGTGCCAGTATCGCGTTCCAGGAAATCGATTCGAATCCGGGATAGCCCTGATCGGCCATGGTGGGAATGCCCGGCAGCGTATCGCTCGGCTCCAGACTGGTCACCGCCAAAGCGCGCACTTTACCTGCGCGAACTTGAGGCATGGCAATCGCAGGCACCATGAAACCGGCCTGTACGTCGCCACCGATAATGGCGGTAATCACCTGCGCGAAACCGGCATAGGGCACATGCAGCAAGTCGATACCGGCCTGCTGCTTGAACATTTCCATGGCGAGATGAGCAGAACTGCCCGCGCCTACCGATCCATAGTTCCAGCGACCCGGTTCCGACTTGATGGCCTGAACGAAGCTTGGAACGTCCTTGGCCGGACTGTCGGCGGGCACGGTCAACACATTTGGGCTGGTGCCCACCAGCGACACGGGTTGCAGATCGGTGAACGGATCGTAGCCCAGCGTGTTCTTGTACAGCGTCGGGGCAGTGACCAACGGGCCATTGATGGTGTAGACCAGGGTATAGCCATCGGGCGCGGCACGGGTCACGAAGCGCGTGCCGATGTTGCCGCCCGCGCCGGGACGGTTCTCGACGACGATGCGTTGCTTGAGCGAGGTCGACAGCGGTTCGGCCAATGCGCGCGCCAACGTGTCGGGCGACGATCCTGGCGGATAAGGCACCACCATGCTGATCGGGCGATCGGCGGGCCAAGATGCGTGAGCGGCCGCTGCGCCCAGAGCGAGTCCGAGTGCAGTGGCGAGTGCAGCCGCTCGATAAAGAGCTTTCATGAGTACGGGTCCTGAGTGAGAACAGTTAGTCGTCGTGTTCGGACCGGGCATCGCGAGCCAGCAGCGACGACACGGCGGTGACCGGTGCGACGCCGTCGAACAGCACGGCGCAAACCGCTTCGGTGATCGGCATATCGACGCCCAGGCGTCTGGCGCGGGCCAGCACGGCTCGGGCGCAGCGCACGCCTTCTGCGGTCACGCCCTCGGCCAGTATGTCGGCCACGGCCCGACCGGCTCCGATCTCACGGCCCACCCGGCGGTTACGCGATAAGTCGCCCGTGGCGGTCAGCACCAAATCGCCCAGACCCGTCAAACCGGCGAAGGTCTCGGCCTGCGCGCCCATCGCCACGCCGAAGCGGGTCATCTCGGCCAAGCCGCGGGTAATCAGTGCCGCGCGGGCATTCGTGCCCAGGGCCAGACCGTCGCCGATGCCGCAGGCCACCGCCATGACGTTCTTCAATGCCCCACCCACCTCGACGCCGACGACGTCGGTGCTGGCATACACGCGCACGGCACCGCCATGCAGCGCACGGGTGGCTACTTCGCTGACGGTGGCGTCGAGCGCGGCGGCAGTCAGTGCGACGGGCAGGCCGGCCGCCACCTCACGTGCGAACGAGGGGCCAGACAGCACGCCGGCGCTCACGCCCGTGGCCTGTGAGAGGGCTTCGGCCGCCAGCTCTTGCGGGAATTGGCCGGTGTCTGGATCGCAGCCTTTGCACGTCCAGACCAATTTGACGCGTTGCAGGCCCAAAGCAGGCAGGCGACGCGCGAGATCGCGGCACATGGCGGCCAATCCAGCCATGGGCACGCCAAGAATGATGAGGGATTCTGCTTCCGGGTCGGCAGCCATGCCGGGCGCCCCCGCCAAATGAGCCAGTGCGGTGTCGATATCGGCGGTGTACGACAGGGCAGGTGGCAGCGCCACATCCGGTAGATAGCGCATATTGCGCTGCTGGCGGGCGAGGTCGGCGGCCTGGCTTGCGTCGCGCGACCACAACACGGTGGGCGCACGCCGAGCGGCCACGGCCGCCAGTGCGGTGCCCCAGCTTCCAGCGCCCAGGACGGCGACCCGAGGAGGGGCAGGACGCACGGGGATTACTGACGGGTCGTGTTGGGCGGCAGCACGATGCCTGACTCGGGCGCTTGGCTGTCACCGGCTTCGGCCTGTTCCTGCGCCAGGCGTTGCTCGAACATGGCCTGGAAGTTCACTTCGGCCAGATGCAAGGCGGGCAAGGACGCGCGGGTGATGGCATCGGCCACGTTGCTGCGCAGGTACGGGTACAACATGGTCGGGCAGACGATACCCAGCAGGGCGTTCATCTGATCTTCGGGGATGTTGGCCAATTCGAAAATGCCGGCTTGCGTGCCTTCGACCAAGTACAGCACTTTGTCGTTGATTCGGGTAGTGACGGTGACCGTGACGGTCGATTCGAATACGGTTTCAGCCAGACGCTGACCGCCGACGTTGATGCTGACCTCGACCTGCGGGGTTTCCTGTTCGAGGAAGATGTGCGGCGAGTTGAGCAGTTCGAGCGACAGGTCTTTCAGGTACACGCGCTGCATGTTGAAGGACGGTGCGGCGGCGTCGGTCTGAGCGCCTTGGTTCTGTTCGGCCATGAGTCTTGAGTCTTAAAAGAGGTTGAAAATGGGGTGTGTCAGGCATCCAGCAGGGGCTTCAAGCCACCCGCACGGTCCAGTGCCGCCAAGTCATCATAGCCGCCGATATGTTGCTCGCCGATGTAGATCTGCGGAACAGTTCGACGACCGGTGCGTTCCATCATGGCTTCACGCTGGCCCGCTTCGCGGTCGATCATAATTTTCTTGATCTCGGTCACGCCGCGTTGCTTGAGCAGCATTTCAGCGCGCGAGCAATACGGGCAGACGGTGGTGCTGTACATGGTAATTTCAGCCATGGAGAATTCCTTATTCAAGCTTTTTGAGTAACCGGGAGCGCGGCTTGCGTCCAGGCGCGCATTCCGCCGTCCAGCACATGCACGTCGGTGAAACCGAGGGTGCGAAGCTGGGCAGCGGCCCGGCCGGCGTCGCGACCACCGTCGCCCACCACGATCAGCGGCTTGTTCTTGGGCAGATTGGCGGCTTTCTTGTCCAGTTCACCTACAGGCACACTGCTTGCCTGGGCGATATGGCCAGTTTGAAACTGTTCGGCGGGACGGACATCGACCCAAACGCCTTGCTGGCGATTGGCCATCTGGATGGCGGCGGTAGACGACAAGCCACCGCCGCGACCGGCTTTGAGCGAAGGAATCATGAGCATGACCGCTGCGGCCACGGCCACGACGACGATCATGAGGTTACTGGGGCTGATTAGAAATTGCAGAAGATCCACGGACGTCCAGGCTCGATGAATAGGCGTGAGAAAGCCAGTTACAGGCTCACTCGCAGAAATACTGCGAGCGGAATTAGCAGTCAATTATAAAATGACTACAGAGCCTCACTTTAACCGCGTTCTCGATCGGACCTGAAATGCATAAACTCGTACTGATGCGCCATGGCGAAAGCCAGTGGAACCTGGACAACCGTTTTACCGGCTGGCACGATGTCGATCTGACCGACACTGGCCGCGAACAAGCCCGTAAAGCCGGTGCTTTGCTGAAAGAAAAAGGCTTTCAGTTCGACCTGGCCTATACCTCGGTGCTCAAGCGCGCCATCCGCACCTTGTGGATTGCGCTGGACGAAATGGACGCCATGTACACACCCACCGGCATCAGCTGGCGCTTGAACGAACGTCATTACGGTGCTTTACAGGGCCTGAACAAGGCCGAGACCGCCGCCAAGTATGGCGACGAACAGGTGCTCATCTGGCGCCGAGCCTATGCCATCGCGCCGAACCCGCTGGATCTGGACGACGAGCGCCATCCGCGCTTCGACAGTCGTTATGCCAAGATCGATCCGGCCGAACTGCCTGCAACCGAGTGCCTGAAAGACACCGTGGCGCGTGTGCTGCCGTTCTGGAACGAGTCCATCGCACCTGCCATTCGCTCGGGCCGCCGCGTGCTGATCGCCGCGCACGGCAACAGCCTGCGCGCCTTGATCAAGCATCTGGACAACGTGTCCGATGACGATATCGTCAGCTTGAACATCCCTACCGGTCAGCCTTTGGTGTACGAACTGGACGAGTCGCTCAAGCCGATTCGCCACTACTACCTCGGCGATCCTGCCGAAATCGAAGCGGCAATGGCTGCCGTGGCCGCGCAAGGCAAGGCGAAGCAAGCCTGATGTCTGCCGCGAGTGCGTCGTTGCTGTGGCGTCGGGCGGTTCTGCCCGGCTGCCTGCTGGCTGCCGCCTTGGCGGTGGCAGGTACTGCCGCCGCGCAAGGGATCGATTTATCGGCCCAGCAAAGCGCTGCCGAGGAGCAACGTGGCGAACTGCGCGAACGCATCGACAAGCTTCAGCAGGACATCGACCAGCGCGAATCCGTTCGCAAGGATGCGGCCGATGCGCTCAAGGCATCGGAAACCGCCATTTCGCAGATCAACCGCCGTCTGGGCGAGTTGACGGTGTCGAGCCGCGAAGCGCAGGCGCAACTGGTGACCCTGCAAGCCCAGGTCGGCGAGCAGGAAAACGCGTTGGCCAAGCGCCGGGACGAGTTGGCCGGACAATTGCGGGCGCAGTATTCCAGCGGATTGTCGCCCTGGGCCGCCCTGTTGTCCGGCGACGAGCCTCAGGCGCTGGGGCGCAATCTGGGTTATCTGGATTACGTCTCGCAGGCACGAACCCGGGTGGTCAAAGCATTGCAGGCCGACATCGAGCGGCTGGCCGTGTTGCAGCAGCAGGCCGATGCGCGGGCAGCCCAGGTCAAAGCGCTGGCCGAAGAAACCACCACGCGGCGTGCCGAACTGCAAGCACAACAAAAAGAACGCTCCACCGTTCTGGCGCGCCTGGAAGGTCAGATCGCTGCACAGCGTTCCGAGGCCGTCAAGCTGGGCCGCGACGATCAACGTCTGGCACGGCTGATCGGGGGGCTGGAAGTCGCCATCGCCGAACAAGCCAAACGCGAAGAGCAGGCTCGCCGCGAGGCTGCCGAGGCCGCACGCCAGCGGGCCGAAGAGATCCGGCGCAAAGCGGAGGCTGCGCGCGAAGCGGAAGTGGCGCGTCAGGCGGCCGAAGTCAAACGCCTGGCCGAAGCGAAGGCGCGCGCCGATGCTGCGCGTCAGGAAGCAAAGGCGGCCCAGGCCGCCGACGCCGAGCGCCGTTCTGCCGAATCGGCCCGCCGGGCCAAATTGGCTGCCGAGGCCGCGCGCGACGCCAGCCGTGCCCGCGAGCAGGCCGAAGCCGAGATCGAACGCGCGAAGACACAGGGGCGAGGCGGTGCCATCGAAGTGCGCGGCCCGCTTATCGCTTCCGAGGCCCGTGGATCGCTGGCCCGCCCGCCCGTGGCGGCCGGTGGCGGCGAGTCGGGCAAGGGCTTGAGCCGCGGCATGCGTCCGCCGGTGGCGGGCGAGGTGCAGGGGCGCTTCGGCGTGGGCCGTCCCGATGGCGGCACCTGGCGCGGTATCGTGCTGCGGGCCGCCGAGGGCACGCCGGTGCAGGCCGTCGCCGCCGGCAGCGTCGTCTATGCCAATTGGCTGCGCGGATTTGGCAACATCATCATCGTGGATCACGGGAATCAATACCTGTCGGTCTATGCCTATAACCAAAGCCTGTCCAAGCAGGTCGGAGACAAAGTGGGCCGGGGCGAGACCATCGCGGCTGTCGGTGCGACCGGCGGCCAAGTGGAATCGGGCCTATACTTCGAAATTCGCCATCAAGGCGCGCCGGTGGACCCAGCACAGTGGCTGGCCCTGTAGTCGGCGTCAATATTGGGAAGCGTGCATGAGCACTCGCAAGTTCGGTAGTTTTGGTCTGGTTACCGCTGGAGCGGTTGCTGGCGTTCTTCTCAGCGTCGGGATGTCGGCGGTCGCGCAGCGCGGTAATCCGCTGCCCTTGGAAGAACTACGCCAATTCAGCAACGTGTTTGGCGCCATCAAGGCCAACTACGTCGAAGAGGTCGATGACAAGACACTCATCAACAATGCCATCTCTGGCATGGTGAGCAATCTCGACCCGCACTCGGCCTTCCTGGACAAGGATGCGTTTGCCGACATGCAAACCTCGACCCAGGGCGAATTCGGTGGCCTGGGGATAGAGGTTGGCGCGGAAGACGGCTTCGTCAAAGTGATTTCGCCCATCGAAGACACGCCGGCCGCCCGTGCGGGCGTGATGGCGGGCGACTTGATCGTGAAGATCGACGACACGCCGACCAAGGGCCTGGCGCTCAACGATGCCGTCAAGCTGATGCGCGGCAAGCCCAAGACGCCCATCAAGCTGACCATCATGCGTGGCGAAGAAAGCGCGCCTCGCGTGCTGGAAATCATGCGCGACATCATCAAGGTGCGCAGCGTGCGCAGCAAGATGCTGCCCGACAACATCGGTTATGTCCGTGTGGCGCAGTTCCAGGAAAAGACGGGCACCGATCTGGCGCGTCACCTGACCGATCTGGGCGTGAAGGGTGCGCCGCGCGGTCTGGTGCTGGACTTGCGTAACGATCCGGGTGGCCTGCTGACCGGCGCTATCGGCGTGTCGGGTGCGTTCCTGCCGCCCGATACCCTGGTGGTGTCCACCGATGGCCGCACACCCGATTCGCGTCACAAGTATCTGGCGACCCCGTCGGAGTATGCGCGTGGCGAGCCGGATTACCTCAAGGGCTTGCCCGCCTGGGTCAAGACCGTGCCGATGGTCGTGCTGGTGAACGCCGGTTCGGCGTCGGCCTCGGAAATCGTGGCCGGTGCCTTGCAAGATCACAAGCGTGCCACCGTGATGGGCAATCGCACGTTCGGCAAGGGCTCGGTGCAGGTCATCCTGCCGTTGTCGGAAGAAACCGCGATCAAGCTGACCACCTCGCGTTACTTCACGCCGAACAACCGTTCGATTCAAGCGACCGGCATCTTGCCCGACGTGATCGTGTCCGACACCGAGAAGGGCGACCTGTTCCGCCTGCCGCGCGAGGCCGACTTGCAGCGTCACTTGTCCAACAAGCAGACCGCCGACGAGATCAAGTCGTCTGCCGATGCCGCTGCGCCTGCCAATATGAAGATGTTCGAGTTTGGCGGCGCCGACGACTTCCAGTTGAAGCAGGCCATCAATCAACTGCAAGGCAAACCGGTGCAGAAGGGCGAAGCTCGTCCAATCACGCCGGAAAGCCAGAAGGGCGACACGGCCACGGCGAATGCCGGTAAGCCCAACCCGCCCGAACTGCCGCCGGGCACCAAGAAGTAAGCCGGGCGCGGCATGGACGATCCGCAGTTGCTGCGGTATGCCCGCCACATCCTGTTGGATGAGGTGGGCATCGAAGGCCAGGAAGCGTTTCTGGCTGCACGGGTGCTGGTGTTGGGCGCAGGCGGCTTGGGTTCGCCTGCTGCGCTGTATCTGGCTACGGCAGGCGTGGGGCATCTGACGCTGGTGGATGACGATGCCGTTGAACTGAGCAACCTGCAACGCCAGATACTGCACCCCCAGGCGCATTTGGGGATGAGCAAGGTCGAGTCCGCCAAGCGGACGCTGGCGGCGTATAACGACGGTGTGACGGTTGACACCCATGCCTGCCGTGCTGATTTCGAGGCGCTGAGTGCCTTGGTGGCTCAAGCCGATATCGTGCTGGATTGTTCGGACAATTTCGCGACGCGTCATGCGCTGAATCGTGCGTGCGTGGCGCATCGCAAGCCGCTGGTATCGGGTGCAGCCATCCGGTTCGATGGGCAGCTTGCGGTGTTCGATTTCCGCCAGCCCGATGCGCCGTGCTACCACTGCCTCTTTCCTGAAGCCGAAGAGGTCGAGGCGGCCAATTGCTCGACGACGGGCGTGCTTGCGCCTTTGGTTGGGATCGTCGGCAGCATGCAGGCGGTAGAAGCACTGAAGCTCATCGCTGGGATCGGGCGCAGCCTGTCGGGGCGGCTGGCCATGCTGGATGCCCGGGATATGACGTGGCGCACCGTGTCGGTGTCGCGCGATCCGGGGTGTGCTGTTTGCGGATGGTCGGCTTCGGATTCGTAGACTGCCGTTTCACTCTTTTCGTGAAGCGAGTTGACGATGATCCGTTACGTAAGCTTGGGGTCGAACGATCTGGCCCGTTCTGCTGTTTTCTATGACGCAGTACTCTCGCACCTCGGTCTATATCCCGAGGTTTTGCCCACGGTGATCTTCTATGCGACGGCAGATGCCGACGAGGAAGAAATCGTTCTTGCCATTACTCGACCGTATAACGAAGAACCCGCAACGGTCGGAAATGGCACGATGGTCGCTTTGTACGCCGAATCGAAGGCTATGGTCGATCAGGTGTATGCCACGGCGATTGCGCAAGGGGGCGTGTCCGAAGGTGCGCCTGGCATTCGCCCGGCTTACGGGCCTCGCCGGTATCTCGCTTATTTCCGTGACCCGGACGGCAATAAGCTGTCCATCGTGTATCTGGCGCCTGTCGATCAGGGATCATGAGATTCAGGGTGACCGTGTTAAAGATCTGGAGCGATCAAGTTTTCAAGAGCGTTGACGTTTTCTCTTGAGGTTTTGGGCTGCTGCAATCGAAGCCGCCACACTACGAAAGTGTGGCGGCTTTTTCGTTTTCTGATTCCAGGCCGAATATGTCATCACCTTACAGGTGAAAGAATTTGCCGCCTTCCATAGAGGAAAGTGGTGAAACGGCAGTGTTTTGCGACGAACGATTGCTGCGGACCTGCCCGAACCCTATCGCACTAAAGCCGGCAAACTAATCGCCTCAGGCGAAACCCTCTTCCAATAGTAATAACCCCATCACTTCCCCCGAACCCAGTCGATCAAGCGCCGATCCCTCTTAGTCGGCCGCCCATCCACAAATGCCGACGCGTGTTCGGGCGCCAACCTTCTTTGTTCCGCAGCGCGTTCTCTCAGCGCAACGCTCTCCGCCGTTTCCGCATAGAGCAGTCGCGCCGCCGTAGCAGGCCCGCGCACGCCGCTCGCGGCCAACACCCTGACCTCCAGCGCCGGATCCTCTTTCCGTATCGTCACCACATCGCCGTGTCCCACCTCACGTGCCGGTTTGGCCGCTTGCCCGTTTACCGACACCCGTCCTTTCCCTATCTCTTGCACGGCCAGGCTACGCGTCTTATAGAAGCGCGCAGCCCATAACCACTTATCCAATCGAATTCTGTCGCTCATCGCATCCTCCGTAACGGCCCATTATCCCGCCCCACAAAGCAAAAAGCCCAGACGTCCATACCGTCCAGGCTTTTCACTTAACCGCTGTTCACCTCGGTCGGCCGCTCACCCGGCCAATCGGTATCCACTCATCAAAACGCCGGAACCACGGCACCCTTGTACTGCTTCTGGATATAAGCCTTGATTTCAGGCGAATGCAGCGCCTCGACCAGCTTCTTCACATCGGCCGAATCCTTGTTGTCCTCACGTGTCACCACGATATTCGCATAAGGCGATTGCGCTCCCTCGATGAACAACGCATCCTTGGTGGGCACCAGCTTCGCTTCCAACGCATAGTTGGTATTGATCAGTGCGAGATCCACATCATCCAGAGCACGCGGCAGCATCGCCGCTTCCAGCTCGCGGAATTTCAGCTTCTTGGGGTTTTCGGCGATATCCACCGGTGTAGCCGTAATGTTCTTCGGATCGCTCAACTTGATCAGTCCCTGCTGCTGCAACAACAGCAAGGCGCGACCACTATTGCTCGGATCGTTCGGGATGGCAATGGTGGCACCTTCTTTCAAATCGCCAATCTGTTTGATCTTCTTGGAATACGCGCCAAACGGCTCGACGTGTACCTGACCCACCGACACCAGCTTGGTGCCGCGATCTTTATTGAACGTGTCCAGATAAGGTTGATGCTGGAAAAAGTTTGCGTCCAGATCCTTGTCGGCCACTTGCAGGTTGGGCTGAACGTAGTCGCTGAACACTTTGATATCCAACGCCACACCATTCTTGGCCAACCCAGGTTTCACCTGCTCCAGCAATTGCGCGTGCGGCACTTCGGTCGCACCAATCGTAAGCTTGCCCGCCTGGGCACCAAATGCCAGCGTCGCGGCAGCGGCCAGCACGGCCAGACGGGGGGCAAATGAAAACGTCATGAGTCTCTCCTAAATTATGAGCGGTGGGCCGTGCCCATCACGACAGACTTTACCTGATCTCTGGTTATTTTCCAGGCGATTGTTAGACGATCCAGTCATAAGGAAATGAGGCGTTTACAATTCACTGGTTAATACGGCCCTGAGCGCATCCGCCCGAGCCGCCAGCGTTTTCTCAACCCGACCGAGACCACGACAACCGACATGACTGACACGACCGCCAAGCCCGATGCCGCTGCGAAGCTGCCCCGTTCGACCAAAGCCGATATCTTGTCCGAAGCGCTGCCTTATATCCGCCGCTTTCATGGCAAGACCATCGTCGTCAAGTACGGCGGCAACGCTATGATCGACGAGAATCTGCAACGCAGCTTCGCCCACGACGTGGTGCTGCTGAAGCTGGTGGGCCTGAACCCCGTCGTGGTGCACGGCGGCGGTCCGCAAATCGACGACGCATTGCGTCGCGTCGGCAAGCAGGGCAACTTCGTGCAAGGCATGCGCGTCACCGATGCCGAGACGATGGAAGTGGTCGAATGGGTGTTGGGCGGTCAAGTTCAGCAAGACATCGTCATGATGATCAACGAAGCTGGCGGTAAGGCCGTGGGCTTGACGGGCAAGGACGGCGGCATGATTCGCGCCGCCAAGAAGTTGATGCCCAATAAAGAAGACGCGTCCCAACCGCTGGACATCGGCTACGTGGGTCAAATCACCAGCGTCGAACCCGCCGTGGTGAAGGCGCTGCAAGACGATCAGTTCATCCCCGTCATCTCGCCCATCGGTTATGGCGAGGACGGCATGGCCTACAACATCAACGCCGACGTGGTGGCAGGCAAGATGGCCGAGGTGCTGGGCGCCGAGAAGCTGCTGATGATGACCAACACCCCGGGCGTTCTGGACAAGAGCGGTCAGTTGTTGCGCAGTCTGTCGGCGCAAACCATCGACGAGTTGTTTGCCGACGGTACGATTTCCGGCGGAATGCTGCCGAAGATTGCCTCGGCATTGGACGCCGCCAAGAATGGTGTCAATTCGGTTCACGTCGTGGACGGTCGCGTGCCGCATTGCCTGCTGCTCGAAATCCTGACCGAGGAAGGCGTGGGCACGATGATCAGCGCGCACTGATGTTGGCTCGCCGCATTCTGCTCGCGCCCAAGGCGCGGCAGATGCGCGCACGCCGCGATACGGCGGCGGGCACGCGTCTGTGGCTGTTCGATCTGGACAATACGCTGCACGATACGTCGCACGCGATTTTCCCGGCGATCGACCGCAGCATGACCGCCGCCGTACGGCAGACGCTTGGCGTCGATGAAGCCGAGGCGAACCGCCTGCGCGTGCTGTATTGGCAGCGCTATGGTGCAACGGTGATCGGCATGGTGCGCCATCACGGGGTGTGTGCCGATACGTTCTTGACGCAGTGCCACGACTTCGAGATTCCGCCGCTGCTGCGATTCGAGCGCGGCTTGCGCGCAAAGCTGCGCAGCTTGCCCGGCCGCAAGGTGCTGCTCACCAACGCCCCCTACGAGTATGCGCGCATCGTGCTCAAGCACATGGGCATTCTGGCGCAGTTCGATAGCCTGTGGTCGATCGAGCATATGCAGTGGCATGGGCAATATCGTCCCAAACCCGCGCCAGCGCTGCTGCGGTATGTGCTCGCGCGCGAGGGCGTCGCCGCACATCAGGCCACGTTGGTCGAGGACACCTTGGTCAATTTGCGCGCGGCCCGTCAGGTGGGCTTACGGACGGTGCACGTGTACCACCCGGCTACGCCGTTCGGCGGCCATAGCCGCGCGCGGGCGGGTTATGTCGACCTACGGGTCAATTCGATTTCCGACTTGTTGCTGCGCCGCCGTCCGGTGCGCGGCAAACGGGTCTAGGACTGGCTGACATCATGGCAAGCAAAACGGGCGACCGAAAATCCCAGATATTGACCACCCTGGCCGATATGCTCGAGCAACCGCGTGCCGCTCGGATCACGACGGCGGCGCTGGCCGCACGGATGCAGGTGTCCGAGGCCGCGCTGTATCGGCACTTCGCCAGCAAGGCGCAGATGTTCGACGGCTTGATCACCGCCATCGAAACGACGGTGTTCGGCATGATCGGCGACATCGTGGGCAGCTCGCGCAATGGCGTCGCGCAATGCCGCGAGATGGTGGTGATGCTGTTGGCATTCGCCGAGCGCAACCGGGGTATGACGCGCGTGCTGACGGGTGACGCCCTGGTGACCGAGGACGACCGTCTGCAAGATCGCATCAGCCAGATGTATGACCGCCTGGAAGCGGCGCTGCGAGACGCCCTGCGCGCGGCCAGGGTAGACGGCAGCCTGTCGCCCCAGGCCGATGCCGAGGCGCAGGCCAGCGTGTTGGTACATGTGGTGTTGGGGCGGTGGCTACGCTATGCGCAAAGCGGCTGGAAGATGTCGCCCACGGCCGGATTGAGCGAGCAATTGGCGCTGTTGTTGCCGTCGCCGGCCTGAGCGCCAATCGACCACGTTAAAAATCAACTCTCGGCCAGTGCGTTCTCGACCGTAACACGGAACGCCGCCTTGTCGTATTCGCCCAAATAACGCTTGATGATGTTGCCCTTCTTGTCGATCAGAAAGGCCGTCGGCGTGAGACGTACATCACCGAATGCGCGCGCAATGTCGCCCCGGGCATCGACTGCGACGGTAAATGGCAACTTTCGCGTCTGTGCGAAATTGACGACATAGTTGGCCGGATCGTATTGCATGGCCACGGCGATGGTGTCGTAGCCGTTGGGTGCATAGGTGTTGTAATGCTCGATGTTGTCGGGCATCTGCTTCACACACGTCACGCAGCTGGTGGCCCAGAACTTGACCAACACGACCTTGCCACGCAAATCTTGCGTGGTGATCTGTTTGCCCTCCAACGAAGTGAAGGTCACGTCGGGAGCCGGTTGGCCCCCCCGCGTGGCAAACCATGCGATGAATCCTGCCGCCAGAACCAGTGCGACGATACCTGGGACGATGACTCGCTTCATTTGATGGGCATCACTTCGACGCCGCCGCCGGTGCCACTGGCGGGGGCTTGATTGCCGCCTGCGCTGTCTTCGATCGGCGCAGCTTTCTGTTCGGCAATGGGGGCTTGCTTACCGTCGCCGCTCGCTTCGCCGCCCGACAGACGCACGGCCTCTTCGCGGCTGATGGTCTCGAACAACTTGACCACTTTGCGAACGCCGCCCACACCCGCAGCGGCCGAAGCCGCATAGCGGCCTTCGTTGACCGTGGTCAGACCCAGCAGGTAGACCGTGCCTCGGTTGGTCGTGACGTTGATGGTGTTCGACGGAACGTATTGCGCACGCACCAGTGCAGTCTTGACTTTGGAGGTGAGCCAGGTGTCGTTGGTGCGTTCGGACAGCGTTTGGGGCGTGCCCACGGTCAACTGATTGACGACCGATTTGACGTTCAGCGTGCCGCGCGCGATGGCTTCGGCACGGGCGATTTTACCGGCGTCGGGCACTTCGCCCAGCAGCAGCACCATGCCGTTGTAGACGTGCGCGCTGACCTTGGCGGGGTCGCCCATTTCCTTGTGGATCTGGCCCTCGACCTTGAAGCTGATGTTGTTGTCGTCCAGTTGTTGGCCCGAGCTGCGGCGGTCGGTGATGACGGTGGCAGTACCGGCAGCGGCTGCGCCGCCTGCGACCAGCGGCACACATGCCGAAACGGTCATGGATAGCGCCATTACGGCGGCTATGCAGGCAAGGGGTCGCAGCAATCCGCGAGAGTGAACTGTCATTCGGTATCTCCAAGCAAATAAGCGTCCAGGCCGTCGCACAGGGCATGCAGCAGCACGATGTGAACTTCCTGGATCCGCATGGTGCGGTCGTGCGGTACGCAAAGATGGACGTCTTTTTCGGTCATGAGTTCCCCCACCACGCCGCCGCCTTTGCCGGTCAGTGCAATGATGGGCATGTCGCGGGCTTGCGCTGCGGCCACGGCGCGCAGCACGTTGGGCGAGTTGCCGCTGGTGGACAGGCACACGAGCACGTCACCGGGACGTCCCAAGGCTTCGACCTGGCGCTCGAAGACGTGATCGAAGCCATAGTCGTTGCCGACAGCGGTCATGATGGAGGTGTCGGCGCTCAGGGTGACGCCTGCCAAGGGCAGGCGCTCGCGCTCGAAACGTCCGACCAACTCGGCAATGAAATGCTGGGCATCGGCGGCCGAGCCCCCGTTGCCACATGCCAATATCTTGCTGTCGTTGCCGATGGCGTTGAACAACACGTCCACGGCGGCAGCCACGGGCGCGGCCAGCGTTTCACGGCTGGCATCCAGAGTAGTGATGGCGTCGTCGAAATGCGCGGCCATTCGGGCGGTCATATCCATGGCACGCATTATAGGGCGGTGTGCTCAAGACAGTTCGAATGCATGTTTCAACCAGTTCAGTCGGCCGGCTTCGAAGGCAATAATGTCGAATCGGCAGGGCGGCAAACCGCGATGCCGGGCCAGAGGACGCGCGCGCAGGCAGGGCATGGCGAGCAGCGCCCGACGCCACAGTCCGGGCAATAAAGCGGCAGCACAATGCGCGAGCCGCCTCTGCTTGTGTCGGGTGACGCTGGCTGCCGCCCCACCATAACGGTCAGACGCACGGGCACGCACCTCGACGATGACCAGGCAGTCGTCGTCGCACATCAACAGGTCGAGTTCGCCACAGCGCAGTCTGAGATTACGCGCCAGAAGCGTCAGCCCGTTTTCTTCGAGGAAGGCCAAAGCCAGCGTCTCGTAGTGCGCGCCACGTTCCTGTGCCGGACTTTGGTGGACGGAGCCAATGACGTCGATCGAGGGAGAGGGCGCCGTGAGCGGGTCGGCCCGCCTGGCCAGTCGTTTGCTGCGGTCTTGAAAGCGACGCCGGGCTTTGGCCTGGGCCACATGCGCCCGCGTCAGCGCCGAGGCGCCTGCACCGTCGCCTGCCGCGCATGGTTTCGCTGGGGCCGACGGTTCGCCACGCTGTTCGATTGCGGCCGCTTCGTTGGCCAAAGTCGTTCTACGCATACCGACTACACTGGCACATTGCCTCAAACCGATCGTTGCCAATGACTGCTTCCGCCCCTCATCCCGCCGCTCCCGACGCCTGGCAGCGCATCGCCGACAAGGTGGATCTTCAGCATTGGCCGGCCGGCACCTTGTATGTGGTGGCCACGCCCATCGGCAACCTGGGCGATCTCACCCTGCGAGGGTGGCAAGCGCTCAAACGCGCCGACATCATCGCCGCCGAAGACACCCGTGCGACGCGTCCCTTGCTGACCGCGTGGGGCGTCGATACGCCGCTGATGGCCGCGCACCGGCACAACGAAGCCGAGGCGGCTCAAGCGATCTGCGAGCGTTTGGCACGGGGCGAATGCGTGGCCCTGGTGTCCGATGCCGGGGCGCCCGCCGTCAGCGATCCCGGCGCACGCGTCGTACGCACGGTGCGCGAGGCCGGTCATCCGGTGGTGCCGCTTCCGGGTGCCAGTGCCGTCATTACCGCGTTGATGGGCAGCGGGGTCACGACCGACGCCAATCCGGCCTTTATTTTCGCCGGCTTCGCGCCGCCCAAGTCCACCGCTCGTCAGCGCTGGCTGGCGCAATGGGGCGCGCAGCCCGCGCCAGTGGTGATGTTCGAGTCGCCCAACCGGGTGGCGGCCACCTTGGCCGACATGCTGACCGTATGCGGGCCAGAGCGGGAGGTGACGGTGGCGCGAGAGCTGACCAAACGTTTTGAAGAAATCGCCACCTTTGCCCTGAACGATGCCCGGGCGTGGTTGGCGGATGACAGCCATCGGGAGCAGGGCGAGTTCGTCTTGATTCTGCATGCGCCGCCCGAGCGCGAGGCAAGTGGTTTGTCCGACATGGCCGAGACCTGGCTGGCCGCATTGGTCGAAACCGTGTCGGTGCGCGATGCCGCCAAGCTGGTGGCCAAGGTGACGGGCGAGTCGCGCGATGCGCTCTATACCCGGGCACTCGAACTGCGCGACCAGCACGCCGATCGGCAGGATTGAGGCAGGGTTACGGCGAACTTCAAGGCAACTTCAAGGCGCCGAGATCGCCGGCATGATGCCCGTGCGCTGATAGATGTCTTCGGCCGCTCGAACCGCTTCGGCCCGGTCGGCGAATGGTCCCACTCGCACGCGGTGCAAACTACCTCGGATGTCGGTGCTGGCATGTGGCGCATCGGCCCCGGCCAGTTCACGCTCCAGGCGGGCGGCCAGCGCCTGCGCGTTAGCCGGTTGCCCGAATGCCCCCAGTTGCAGATAGACCCCCGCACCGGCTGCCATGCCGGTATGGGTTTCTGGCGGACGCGGGTGAGCAGCCGGGGGCGGCAGCTCGGTTGGCGCAGCGCTCGAAGGCGGCGAGATGCCGCTCAAGCTGTCTTCGGATGCCGCGACATCGCGCGAGGGCACCGGTGCCGCCGTCGCGACTGCCGCGCTCGATTTCCCCCAACTGCCGCTGCGAATTTCGTCGTGGGTGATGCGTTCGACGATCACCTCGCCGCTGCCCGGACCGATGATGCCCAGTTTATGTGCCGCCACATAGGACAGATCGATGATGCGGTCGGCGTGGAAAGGGCCGCGATCGTTCACCCGCAAAATCACCGTCTTGCCGTTGATTGCGCTGGTCACCCGAACATAGCTGGGGATCGGTAGCGTGGTGTGCGCCGCCGTCATGCCGTACATGTCGTAGCGTTCGCCGCTGGACGTGGCGTTGCCGTGAAACTTCTTGCCATACCAGGACGCTCGGCCACGTACTTTGTAGGGTCGGTTGCTCAGGTCGGGTACGTACCGTTTGCCGAAAACGGTGTAAGGGCGACTCGGCCCGCTGAAGTAAGGTTCGACGCGGGGCACGGCGTCCGGCACCTGATCCAGGTTGCTGGGCGGATTGGCGTCGGGGCCGTCGTCTTTGTAGTATCCCCCGCCACGCTTGCCACCGCCGCCGCCCGATCCGCTGGAGCCGCAACCGGCCACCATGATCGCCAGCGCCACCGCCAGGGAAATTTTCAGAACAGGCGACATCAGGACTCCACGACGACTTGCTGCCGATGGCGGACCAGCAAAGGATGATGGGAAGAGAAGCGCTCGGCCAGTTGCTGAACGACGTAGACCGAACGGTGTTGTCCGCCGGTACAGCCGACACCGACTGTCAGATAGCTGCGGGTGTCCAGCGTATAGCGCGGCAGCCATTTGGTGACGAAGCGCTCGATGTCGTCGATCATTTCGCCCACTTCGGCGAAACCCGCCAGCCATTCGGCCACGGGTTCGTCGCAGCCGGTCAGTGCCCGTAATTTAGGGTCGTAGTGCGGGTTGGGCAGACAGCGGACGTCGAACACCAGATCGGCGTCCCGTGGCACGCCGCGTTTGTAGGCGAACGACTCGAAGGTCAGCACCAATGCGGCGCGTTCGTCCTGAATGAAATCTCGAATCCACGAACGCAGCTGACCCGGCGTGAGCGAGGAGGTGTCGATGACGTGCTCGCGGTCGCGCAAGGACGCCAGCAGTTCGCGTTCGAGCGCAATGCTGTCGTTTAACGACGCGGGCTTGCCCATCAGGCTCAGCCGGTCGGTCAGGGGATGGCGACGGCGTGATTCCGAATAACGCTGCACCAGCGTGTGGTCGCTCGCATCCAGAAACACCACTCTCAGGTTGATGCCGCTGGCGCGGGTCTGGGCGATCACGCTGGGCAGCTCGGCCAATTCGCCGGGCGTGCGTACATCGATGGCGACGGCCACGCGCTGCGTGACCGGATCGCCCTGGGCGTGATGAATGAACTCCGCCAAAAAGCGCACCGGCAGGTTGTCGACACAGGTGTAGCCTGAGTCTTCCAACAATCTGAGGGCGACTGATTTTCCGGAGCCGGAGATTCCCGTGATTAATACGACGCTAAGCATGCGTACGATTGTTGCACGAAAATATTCACTGCTTGTTACCAGGTGGCTTCGGTCGCCTCGAGACCCGTTTCTCCAAGCCGGGTGACATCCACCGAGGCGATGCGCCGGTGGCTGATTTCGACGATGACGAACCTGAATCCTTCGAGTTCGATGCTGTCGCCGACCTCGGGCAGGGTGCCAAAGCGCGCCAACAGAAACGCCGCGAACGAGGCATAGGGATCTTCGCCCTCGGCCCAGAGCGATTTTTCGATGGTTTGTGCCAGGTAATGCAGATCGGTGGCACCGTCCACTCGCCAGCTATCCGGGCCGGTGGCCTGAATGGCGGGCTGTTCGTCTTCGTCGGGAAACTCGCCGGCAATGGCTTCCAGAATATCGATGGGCGTGACCAGACCCTGGATGGCTCCATACTCGTCCGTCACCAGAATCAATTGCCCGGCCGACTGGCGCAGGGTATCCATGATGCGCAATACCTTGGCCGACTCATGCACGATGACCGGTTGGCGCAAGTCGGACAGATCGCCCAAGCCGCCGCTGTCCATGATGTTCGCTAATAGATCCTTCGACCGGGCCACGCCCACCACGTTATCGAGTTCGCCCGAGCAGATCGGAAAGAAACTGTGCGGCGTGCTGCGCAATTCGCTGCGGATCGTCTCGATGTCGTCTTCGGTGTTGATCCAGGAGATGTCGGTGCGAGGCGTCATGATCGACCGGATGGAACGCTCGCCCAATGTCAGCACGCCGCTGACCATGCTGCGTTCGTCGGCCCCGAACGCGGGCGCGTCGTCGGTATCTGCCGGGGTGTCGGCAGGGGCATCGGCATCGTCGCGCGAGCGGCCACCCAGCATACGCAGCACCGCTTGCGCCGTGCGATCGCGAATCGGACCGCGAGCGGCGTTGCGCTGCGAACTACGGCGAGCCAATTGATTGAAGAACTCGATCAGGATCGAAAAGCCGATGGCGGCGTACAGATACGCTTTCGGGATCTTGAATCCGAGCCCCTCGGCAGTCAGCATCAGGCCGATCATCAAGAGGAAGCTCAGGCACAGTACGACCACGGTCGGGTGAGCGTTGACGAATCGGGTCAGCGGCTTGGATGCCCACATCATCATGCCCATCGAGATCAGCACGGCCGTCATCATGACAGGCAGTTCATCGACCATACCGATGGCGGTAATCACGGCATCCAGTGAAAACACGGCATCCAATACGACGATTTGGACCACCACGACCGAGAAACTGGCGTACACCTTCGATTGAGTGACCTGATGGGTCGTGCCCTCCAGGCGCTCGTGCAGTTCGGATGTGGCTTTGAACAACAGAAACAATCCGCCGATCAGCAGGATCAGATCGCGGCCGGAGAACGAAAACGAGCCGATCGAAAATAGCGGCGCGGTCAACGTGACCAGCCATGACACGACAGTCAATAAGCCCAGGCGCATGATCAACGCCAGCGATAAACCGATCATTCGAGCGCGGTCGCGTTGATGCGGCGGCAACTTGTCGGCCAGGATAGCGATGAAGATCAGGTTGTCGATGCCAAGAACGATTTCCAGGACGACAAGCGTGAGGAGTCCTGCCCAGATAGCAGGATCGAAAAGCCATTCCATGATGGGTGCCTAATGAATAGATGAAGCACGGAGCGACGTGCCAACGCGGCGCGGCGATCCGGACAGCTCGAATCCCTGGACATGCAGCCGGGGGATCGCGCGAAAAAGCGAGAGCGGGTGGTTCAGCCGATCAGATGGCTGGTGGGATAGGCACTGCGGTCACGATGGATTTATCGCAGTAGGTGGCGTGGCCGGGTGGAGACGTGATGAGCGACGGCAATTTTTCAGCGAACGCACAAGGCAGATCGAAGGCTTCGCCCAAGTCGAGTAGCAGATCTGCATCGGCAGCGGTATCGGCAGCCGACAGCGATGAAGCCGAAAGCGACGAGCCCTCCACCGGCGGTGGCCGCTGGTACGAATAGACGCTCGTGGTCATTCGGTTGGCACCTTGCACCGACAGCTCGATGTCCTGGCTCGCTTCATGAGCGATTTTCAGCTCGTAGGCGATACCCGCGAATACTTCCAGCGGCAGCAAAAACAGCAAAAACAGGGTGACGGCGCGTCGCATGAGGCGAGGAAAAGGCAGAGAGAGTTCTTTGACCGAGTATAGCGAAAGTTCTCATTTTTTACGGTGCGTTTATGTCCGGCACCCAAAGCTATATAAGGCGTTTACGCGTCTCGCAATACGCTACTTGCCTCAGGCTCGAACGCGTTTATTGGCTGTTTTGCAGGATGGCCTGCGCCTGGCGTTCCATGAATTCGCCCAGGGTATCGATGCCGCGTAATTTGAGAATCGTGTTGCGCACGGCGGCCTCGACCAGCACCGCCAGGTTGCGGCCTGCGGCGACTTGCAGCATGACTTTGCGAATGGGCAGGCCCAGGATGTCCTGGTTCAAGTCTTGCAGCGGCAGGCGTTCGAACTTGTCCTGGGCCGACGCACGAACCAGGTGAACGATCAGCTTCAGACGCATCTTGCGACGAACCGAGGTCTCGCCGAAGATGGTGCGAATATCCAGCAAACCCAGGCCACGTACTTCCAGCAGGTTTTGCAGCAGATAGGGGCAGTGTCCCTCGACCACGCTGGGTGCGGTACGTGACAATTCGACTGCATCGTCGGCGACCAAACCATGGCCGCGCGAAATGAGTTCCAGCGCCAATTCGCTTTTGCCCAAACCCGATTCGCCGGTGATTAGCACGCCCACACCCAGCACGTCCATGAACACGCCGTGTACGGTGGTGACGGGTGCCAGGCGCTTGCCCAGATAGATGCGCAGCAGGTCGATCAATTGCGCAGCCGGCACAGGCGTCGTCATCAACGGCACGTGATGCTGATTGCACTGGTCGATGAGATCGGGCGGCGGGCTCAAGCCGTCGCCCAGCAAAATGGCCGGCACGCCGTTGATCAGCAGCTCGTCCATGTGGTGCATGCGACGACGCATGTCGATACGGGTGTAGTAATCCAGTTCGACTTGACCCAGCACCTGCACGCGCGAGGGGTGGATCAGGTTGAGGTGACCCACCAGATCGGCCGCTGCCATCCCGTCGTCCGGGATGTGTCGATCTGCCGCGTCCTGCCCGGCGATCCAGGTAAATGGAATGGTCTCGGCATTGTCGTTGACCATTTCCCGGACAGTCAGCATGGTGGCAGGATCCTAGAGTTCGCCGGTGGTCAGCATGCGATGCACGGCGACCGGATCGGTTTCGGTGCCCAGTGCCTGACGCAGTGCCTTGTTGGACATCAACTGCGCCAGCTCGGCCAGGATGTCCAGGTGTTGCTGCGTGGCGGTTTCAGGCACCAGCAAAAACAGCAGCAGGGTGACGGGCTGGCTGTCGGGGGCGTCGAACGCGACCGGCTGGGCCAGACGCACGAACGCGGCAATGGGCTTATCCAAGCCTTTCACTCGACCGTGCGGCACGGCTACGCCTTGACCGAGTGCCGTCGAGCCCAGGCGCTCGCGCGCGAACAGGCTGTCGAACACGGTGGCGCGTGAGAGACCTTGGTGATTTTCGAATAACAGGCCAGCTTGTTCGAATGCGCGTTTCTTGCTTGTGGCAAGAAGATCGAGCAGGACATTGCTGGCTGGCAAGATGCGCGACAGATGGTTCATGCGCGAATTATAGAGGCTTCTGCCGTCCGGGGCATGGCCGTCGCGCACCGCCTGGGGCGGCGACGCGACACTTGCGTGAGGCTACAGTGTGGCAGCCATTTGACGCTTCGCGGGTGTGGCCGCGTGGTTTTGCACCTTGTCCTTGTGCTTGATGACCTGACGGTCGAGCTTATCGGCCAGCGCATCGATGGCCGCATACAGGTTCTCGTCCAGTGCTTCGCAGTGGATGTCCTTACCGCTCAGGCGCATGGTGACTTCGGCCTTGTGTCGCAACGGTTCGACGGACAACATAACCTGGGTGTCGATAACGTGGTCGAAGTGCCGTAGCACGCGAGCCAGTTTGTTCAAGACATATTCCCGGATGGCCGGGGTGACATCGAGATGACGACCGCTAATACTCAGGTTCATAGTGCTGCTCTCCTACAAAAAATAAGGGGTGCGCAAATGGCGCGGTGTATTGCTGGGTAAGCCTCCTGTCTTCGACCAGTTATGAATCCAGTGTATAGACTCGAATAAACAAAACAAGCCCCGGAAAACGGGGCTTGAACATGAAGAAAAAGGTGATTTGTTTCAACGGCTTGTGAGGCCGCAGGGAAAGTGTATAGTGATGGAAGAAACCGGGCCTGTGCCCGGTTTTTTTGCGTCCGTCTGTCCTGGGAGAACGCCGATTCTAGCGCAGTGGATGGCGCTTGGATCGGCCGACCTGGATGGGTTTCGCCTAGGTGTTTTCCCTAGTGCGCGATGATGTAACTTTGCTCTACTTTCATCCCACCCGGGACGCAGCGCGCGATCCGATCACATGCGGAAGTGTTCGCCCAAATACACGCGACGCACCGCAGGGTCGCCCACGATTTCATCGGGGTGTCCGTTGGTGAGTACCTTGCCTTCGCTGATGATGAAGGCGCGGTCGCAAATCCCCAGGGTTTCGCGCACATTGTGATCGGTGATCAGCACGCCGATATTGCGGCCTTTCAGAAAGCGCACGATGCGCTGGATTTCGATGACCGCGATCGGATCGACCCCGGCAAACGGTTCGTCCAGCAGGATGAAGCGGGGATGGGTGGCCAGCGCCCGTGCGATCTCGACCCGACGGCGTTCGCCACCGGACAGCGACAGCGCCATGCTCGAACGGATGTGATTGATTTGAAGCTCTTCCAGCAGCGACTCGACCTGTTCGTTGACCTGCTCGGACGACAGGGTGCGCCCTTGGTCGTCGGTCTGGATCTCGAGCACTGCGCGGATGTTGTCCTTGACGTTCAAGCGACGGAACACCGAGGCATCCTGGGGCAGATACGACAGGCCCATGCGCGCACGTTTGTGCATCGGCAGGGCGGTGATGGGGGCGCCATCGATTTCGATTCGGCCGGCGTCGGCCGGCACCAGCCCCACGATCATGTAGAAACTGGTGGTCTTGCCGGCCCCGTTGGGGCCCAGCAGACCGACCACCTCACCGCTTTCGACCGATAGCGATACATCGTGTACGACCGTGCGCGAGCCATATGTCTTGCGCAGGCCAGTGGCGACCAGTTTGCCGCTACGGTTGGCTGGCGTGGCGATGGTTGGGGAAGGAGCGACGGCGGCGTTCATGGTGGCGTTGGATATCCTTATCGGGCGGTGGGCTTGGCGGCGCGGGCTTTGCCGTCGCGGGCACGGCACTCGGCGATGGCCGCGTCCGACTTCGCGCGCGGCTCGGCCACCGAGCGCACGCGTCCGCCAGGCGCGGCCGATCCCGCACCGCCTTCGGCCTGATAGGTGCCGTTGTTCTGGTTGTAGCGCACGCGCTGGCCACGCACGGTGTCGAAGGGTTTGCCGCAAACCGAACGGGTGACCACGGCCTGACCGATCAGCACGAATTCGCCTTTCTTATCGTCGTATTCGGCACGCAAGCCGGTGCCTTCCAGCGTTTCGTAGGTTTCGGGGCGCTCCTGGCGCAAGCGCACCAGCTTGCCTTTGTTGGCAATGGCGACGCCCTGTTGCGTGCCATCGGGCAACTGCCGCACGGTGACCCGGTCGGCGTGCAGATTCATCAAGCCACGCGTCACGATGACGTTGCCGACGAAAACGCTTTCTTTCTTGACGTCGTCGTAGTCCAGCGAATCCGACAGCACCACGGTGCTGGGCTCTTCGGCCGGCGCGGGAGCGGCGTGTGCCGCGGCGGCAGCGGCCAGGCACAGCGCGGTCAACGCGAATCGGAAGGAAGCGAAGAAACGGATCGTAGTCATGGTTTGGCGGGAGAAGAAGGTGACTCGGGGGCGGCGTTGCGCCGCTGCGTGACTTCTGGCGCGATCTCGACGTCGCTGGCCGAGAAGATCTGAAGCCGCCGGGTGCCGTTATCGTAGCGCATGCCGGTGCCGTTCATCCGCGAGCGGCCTTGGGTGACGACAGCCGGCAGGTCGGTATAGACGACGTCCTCATTGGGCAGCAATATCAGTTGAGCGCTACGCACGTCCAACTCCTCGCGCTGGGCGTCGGCCGGGCGGTTGATGTGCGCGTTGCCATTCATGACGATCCGGTCGCCCTTGGCGGACATCGTGGCCGTGTCGGAGGTGCCGACCGTCACGGGGTTGCCAGGTTGCATGCCCAGTGCGCGTGGCTTGTCGATATCGTAGGAGCCGTCATCGGGAAAATGGCGTGCGTAGTCGCCCTCCAGCCGGTTGATGGGCAGGCCGGCAGGGTCGGTGCGCAACATGACGAAATTGCGCGACCACGCATCCATTTCGTGGGTCATGCGTGCAGGTGGATCGACCGGCAAGACGCGATCGGCGTAATTGGCCGCCCACCATGTGGCGGCCACCAACGCAATCAGCAGGCCGAGTGCCACCAGTGAAGGAAAACGATCTTTCAACCAGGGCTCCGTAAAGGCAGCGGTGCAGGGGGATTCATTATTGGATCACACCCGACTTCAACAGACCGGGCGAGTTCAGGAACGTTCCCAATTTTCCCTTTGCGGCCAGGAGCAAATCGCAGCATTCGCGCGCCGCGCCGTTGCCGCCACTCAAGGTGGATACCCAATGGGCGGCTTGGGCGACATACACCGGCGCATGCGGTACGGTGGCGGCGAAGTTCGCGCGCTGCATGGCCGACAGGTCGATGATGTCGTCGCCCATGAAGCCGACGTGGTTCATGGAGATGCCCAGGCGCTGGGTCATTTCGGTCAGGGCCGCGCCTTTGTCACGCACGCCTTGAACGACCTCTGCAATGCCCAGTTCAGCGGCTCCAATGCCCAGTTCAGCGGCTCGCCGGGCCAGAATCGGCCCGGATCGGCCCGTGATGAACGCAATCGCGATGCCGGCCTCCTGCAATAGCCGCAGCCCGTGGCCGTCCTGAGCGTGAAAGCGCTTGAGCGCCTCGCCGTTTTCGCCGTAATACAGGCTGCCGTCGGTCAGGACGCCATCGACGTCGAACACCATCAGCCGCACGGATTGCGCCCGCTCTCGAATTTCGGCACTCACGCGCGACAGAACCAGTGCTTCTGCAGGATGGATGGGGGCGTAGCGCTGATCGTCGGTCATATCACTTTTGCAGCCATGAGGTCATGCATGTGCAGCGCGCCGACGAGCGAGCCGTCTTCGGTCTGCACCAGCATTTGGTTGAGTTTGAGTTCGTCCATGCGCAGGGCCGCTTCGGCCGCCAGCGCATTGGGCCCGATCGTATGGGGCGCAGGCGTCATGTGATCGCCCAGCACCAGTCCGCGAATATCGCCGACTCGTTCGATCAGGCGGCGCAGATCGCCGTCGGTGAAGATGCCGGCGGCGCGTTTGTGCGCGTCCACGACGATGGCCATGCCCATGCCATGAGAGGACATGACCTCCAAGGCGTTGGCCACGCTCAAGGTCGCCGGTGCGAGTGGCAGGGCGGGACCTTGGCGCATGACATCGCGCACATGGGTCAGCAGCTTGCGGCCCAGCGCGCCGCCAGGGTGCGAGCGGGCGAAATCTTCGCTGCCGAAGCCGCGTGCCTGCAAGCAGGCGACGGCCAGCGCGTCACCGACCGCGAGTGCGGTAGCCGTGCTGGCGGTGGGGGCCAGGTTCAGGGGGCAGGCTTCGGCCGCAACGCTGACGTCGATGTGGACATCGGCATCTTGCGCCAGTTCGGAATCGGGGTTGCCCGTCATGGCGATCAGGCCGGCACCCATGCGCTTGACCACGGGCACGATGGTCAGCAATTCGGCGACGCTGCCTGAATAAGAGATGGCGATCAGCACGTCTTCGGGCGTGATCATGCCCAGATCGCCATGGACGGCCTCGGCCGCGTGCAAAAAGAATGCAGGAGTGCCAGTGGACGCCAGAGTGGCGGCGATCTTGCGAGCGATGTGGCCGGTCTTGCCCAGGCCACTGACGACGACGCGGCCCTTACAGGCCAGCAGACACTCGACTGCGCGCACGAAGTCGCCGTCCAGGCGGGCGTTCGCGTCCAGGATGGCCTGGGCCTCGACAGTCAGGGTTTGCCGACCCCAGGTCAGAATTGCGTCCGGGGAGGTGTTAGGGGGAGAACTCATGCTGCGATTCTAATGCCTTCTCGCCGAATCCGGCCCGCCGTACGTCGGCGCTTGCCGTCGCGTCGAGCGCTGTGGCAATCTTGGCGCCTCATTCTTTTTGCCTCAGGATCCCTCATGACCGCTGTTTCGTCCCCCGTTTTCGCCACGCCGCTGTCGCCGACCGCCACCCGCGTCATGCTGCTGGGGGCAGGCGAGTTGGGCAAGGAGGTGGTGATCGCCCTGCAACGCCTGGGCGTCGAAGTGATCGCGGTCGACCGCTATGCCGAGGCGCCGGGCCAGCAGGTGGCGCATCGCGCCCACGTGGTGGACATGACCGACCGCGAGGCTCTGGCCGCAGTGATCGAGGCCGAGCAACCCCATATCATCGTGCCGGAAATCGAGGCGATCGCCACCGACCTGCTGGTGGAGTGGGAAGGCGCTGGCCGGGGCCGGGTGACGCCCACCGGACGCGCCGCGCAGCTGACCATGAATCGTGAGGGTATCCGTCGCCTGGCGGCCGAGACTCTGGGGCTGCCTACCTCGCCCTACGCGTTCGTGGACACCGAAGAACAACTGCGGGACGCCATCGAGACCATCGGCTTTCCTTGTGTGCTCAAACCCGTGATGTCGTCGTCGGGTAAGGGGCAGTCGGTGCTCAAGGCCTCCGAGGACATCGTCGGCGCGTGGCGCCATGCTCAGGAGGGCGGCCGGGTGGGCGGCGGTCGAGCCATCATCGAAGGCTTCATCGACTTCGACTACGAGATCACGCTCTTGACCGTGCGTGCCCGGGGCACGGACGGCATCGTCGAGACGCAGTTTTGTGCACCGATCGGTCATCTGCAAAAGAACGGCGATTACGTCGAAAGCTGGCAGCCCCATCCCATGTCGCCGAAGGCTTTGGCGCGGGCCCAGGAGATCGCGCGAGCCGTCACGGGCGAACTGGGTGGGCTGGGCTTGTTCGGCGTGGAGCTGTTCGTCGCCGGTGACGATGTGTGGTTTTCCGAAGTCAGCCCACGTCCGCACGACACCGGCATGGTGACCCTCGCCACTCAGCGTCAGAACGAGTTCGAACTGCACGCTCGCGCGTTTCTGGGAACTGCACGCTCGCGCGTTTCTGGGCTTGCCGGTGGATACCCGGTTGACCCAGCCCGGTGCCAGTGCGGTGATCTACGGTGGCGTGGACGCCACCGTGGTGCGCTTCGAGGGCGTGGCGCAGGCGCTTGCCCAGCCGGGCACCGATGCCGAATCGGCCCGCGCGCAGGCACGAGCCTCGGCCGCAGCCGTATCGGTGCATGCCGTCGGCGACACCAGCGAAGCCTGAAGCGCACCCTGCGCGGGGCTTTGCCCTGCGGAATCTTTGCACGCTCGACCTATACGCCCGAGACCGCTCGCCGGTGCGCTGGCGTATTCATTTGCGGAGTAACTGTAAATAACGCTTTACACAATCTTCCGTCAGTTCGATAATTTCTGTAATTACCGAAATCAATGTAACTGACCAGCATGAGCGAGCGATGCCCCTGACCGCGCAAACCGAGAAATTCATCCTCCACTTCGGCGAGATGGGCAGTCGTTGGGGGGTGAATCGAACTGTGGGGCAAATCTATGCCTTGCTGTTTCTATCGCCCCAGCCTTTACATGCCGACGACATCGCCGACGCGCTGGGCCTTGCGCGTTCCAGCGTCAGCATGGGATTGAAGGAGCTTCAATCCTGGCGTCTGGTGAAGATGTCGCACCAAGTGGGCGACCGGCGCGATTACTTCGAGTCGCCCAAGGACGTTTGGGAAATCTTCCGCATCCTGATGGAAGAAAAGCGCAAGCGCGAGATCGATCCCACGCTCACATTGCTGCGCGACAACCTGCTCGAACCGCCTAAGAACGATCGCGATGTCTATGCGCAGCAGCGCATGACCGAAATGCTCGAACTCATAGAACTGTCCACGGCGTGGTTCGATGAGGTCCAACATCTACCGCCGGAAACCCTACGCAATCTCATGAAAATGGGGACGCACGTGCAGAAAGTGCTGGGCTTCGCCGGTAAGCTGCGCGGGCTGGGTTCCCAGCCGCCCGTCTCCCTTTCCCTTTTCAGGACGCTTTGATGTTCAACCTCGACGTTGTGGACTTGTCACGCCTGCAGTTTGCGTTGACAGCGATGTATCACTTCATATTCGTTCCGCTCACCCTGGGGCTGGCGTTCATCATCGCCATCATGGAAAGCGTCTACGTCATGACCGGACGCACCATCTGGAAACGGATGACCATGTTCTGGGGCACCTTGTTCGGCATCAACTTCGCGCTGGGGGTGGGCACGGGCGTGGTGATGGAGTTCCAGTTCGGTATGAACTGGTCCTACTACAGTCATTACGTCGGCGACGTATTCGGCGCGCCGCTGGCGCTGGAAGGGCTGATGGCATTTTTCCTGGAAGCGACCTTCATCGGACTGTTCTTCTTCGGCTGGAATCGCTTGTCCAAGATCGGCCACCTTTTCGTAACCTGGCTGATGGCGCTCGGAACCAACTTTTCGGCGTTGTGGATTCTGATCGCCAACGGGTGGATGCAGAACCCGGTGGGTGCGGTGTTCAACCCCGACACCATGCGTATGGAAATGACCGACTTCACCGCGTTGATCTTCAACCCGGTGGCGCAGGCCAAATTCGTGCATACCGTCAGCGCGGGATACGTGGCGGGGGCGATGTTCGTGATGTCGATCAGTGCGTGGTATTTGCTGCGCAATCGCCATATCGAATTGGCCAAGCGCTCGATGGTGGTGGCGGCCAGCTTCGGTTTGGCGGGAGCGCTGTCGGTGGTCGTGCTGGGCGATGAAAGCGGCTACCTGACCACCGAGCATCAGAAAATGAAGATCGCGGCCATGGAGGCCATGTGGCACACCGAGCCCGCACCGGCCCCCTTCAACGTCTTCGCCCTGCCGAATCAAGAGAAAGGCGAAAACGATTTCGCCGTAGAGATTCCTTATGTGATGGGGCTGATCGGCACCCGGTCGCTGAACACGCCGATGCTGGGGATCCACGATCTGGTGGCGCGCGCCGAGTTGCGCATCAAGGACGGCATCACAGCCTACACCGCCTTGCAGCGTGTGCGCAGCCATCCCGAGGACGAGCACGCGCGCCGTGTGTTCAACGCGACCTGGCAGCATCTGGGCTATGGGCTGCTGCTCAAGCGCTATCACGACGACATCACTCAGGCGAGTGCCGAGGATATCGCGCGCGCCGCCTGGGACACGGTTCCCAACGTCACACCTTTGTTCTTCGCGTTTCGGGCCATGGTGGCGGTAGGCATCTATCTGATCGTGTTCTTCGGCGTGGCCTTCTGGTTGGCCTCGACCGGTCGACTCATGCGCCATCCCCGTTTGCTGCGCGTCGCGGTGTGGAGTCTGCCTCTGCCGTGGGTGGCGATCGAAGCCGGCTGGTACGTCGCCGAAGCGGGCCGCCAACCCTGGGTGATCGAGGGCGTGCTGCCGACGTTCTACGCCGCATCGGGCTTGAGTTTCGTCGATCTGGCGGTATCCCTGGGCATCTTTCTGGTCTTGTATACGGCGTTGTTCATTGTCGGCACACGGCTGTTGATCAAAGCCGTGAAAGCCGGACCCTCGACGCCCGACGCCGAGCGCGCCCCTCGTCCTGACGACCCATTGGCCGCTGCCCTGGGCCGTGCCTGAGCCAAGGAAAAAGCATGACTATTCCTCTCGACTACGACACCTTGCGCCTGATCTGGTGGGCGCTGATGGGATTCCTTCTGGTGGGCTTCGCCGTCATGGACGGCTTCGATCTGGGGATCGCCGCGCTGCTCCCCATCGTTGCCCGTACCGATGCCGAGCGCCGCATTGCGTTGAACGTCGTCGGACCTGTATGGGAAGGGAATCAGGTGTGGATCATCACTGGTGGCGGGGCGATTTTCGCCGCGTGGCCGGCGTTGTACGCCACTTCGTTTTCCAGTTTGTACTTGGCGATGATGTTGCTGCTGGTGGGCTTCATCGTGCGGCCGGCGGGGTTCAAATACCGCAGCAAGTTGCTCGACCCGCGCTGGCGCGCGACCTGGGACGGCATCATCTGCTTTGCGGGCGTGGTCATCGCCTTGGTGCCGGGTGTGGCGATGGGCAATCTGCTGCAAGGCTTGCCTTTCGTATTCGACGCAGCCTCCCTGCGCCCGCTGTGGCATGGCGATTTTTTCGGACTGTTCACGCCTTTTACGCTGCTCTGCGGTGTGACGAGCGTCGTCATGCTGGCCGCGCACGGTGCCAATCTGCTGGCCTGGCGCACCGAATACGACATTGCGCGCCGGGCACGCCGGGTCGGTGGCATGCTGGCCGTGCTGACCGCGCTCTTATTCGCAGGTGCCGGGGTGTGGGTCGCGCAGATGGATGGCCACGTCATCACCAGTGCGTTCATGCCATCGGGTGTGTCCGATCCCATGATCAAGACCGTTGGCCTGGCCGCAGGCGGTTGGCTCGCCAATTTCTCGGCCTGGCCCTGGATGTGGAGCGCGCCGGTCGCCGGTGTTGTCGGTTCGCTGCTGGCTGCGCTTTTACTGGCGTGGCGGCCGGGACCGCTGGCATTCATCGCGTCCTCGATATCGATCGCCGGTGTCGTGACGACCGTGGGGTTTGCGTTGTTTCCCTTCGTCATGCCCTCGTCGTTCGATCCGCGTGCCGGTCTGACGGTGTGGGATGCCTCGTCCAGCCACCTGACGCTATGGATCATGCTGTTGGCCGTGTGCTTTTTCATGCCGCTGATCATGCTCTACACCGCCTGGGTGTACCGCGTGATGCGCGGCAAGGTCACCAACGACTCCATCGCCGAAAACGTCAACGCATACTGATCAAGGAGATCGCAGCATGTGGTATTTCTCGTGGATATTGGGGCTGGGTCTGGCGTGCATCTTTGGCATTTTGAATGCCATCTGGTTCGAGTTGCGCGAAGGGCATGGTCATGTCGTGCTCGATGCCGGCGATCCGCTGCACGAGCGGGCCGACGGGGCCGATCTGCCGGTTGTTCAGGCGAACTCCTGATGCCTGACATCGTCGCGGCCAGCTTGCCGCGTGATCAGTCGCGTTGGCTGATGCGTGCCGCCCGCAGTCCGGCGCGCGCCATGGGGTGGGCCTGTGCCGCGCCGCTGGTCGCCGGGATGCTGCTGTTGGTGCAGGCGTGGCTACTGTCCGCTGTGCTGGGTGGGGTGGTCGAGGCCGCCGTCCCGCTGGCGCATTGGTGGCCGCATCTGAGCGGGATTGCGGGCTTGATGATCCTGCGTGCCTTGCTGGGGTGGTCGGGTGACTGCGCCGGAGCAGGGGCTTCCGAAGCGATCAAGCAAGGCCTGCGCCGCGCCTTGTTCGCGCGTTTGCTCGGGCAGGGGCCGATCTGGACTCGCGCGCGTGTCAGCGGCGAGTTGGCCGAAAGCCTGCTGACGCAGGTCGAGTCGCTGGACGGCTTTTTTGCCAAGTACCTTCCTGCGTTGATCGCGGCCACTGTGCTGCCACTGGCGTTTGCGGCGGCCCTCGTGCCGTTCGATATCGTGGCGGGACTGCTGCTCGTCCTGACCGCGCCGCTGATTCCGTTGTTCATGGCTTTGGTGGGCTGGCGCGCGCAGGCCGCCAGCAGGCGTCATGCACGCGACACCAACCGATTGGCGGGTTTTTTCGGCGATCGCTTGCGTGGGGCCGCCACGCTCAAGTTGTTCGGTCGCGAACAGGCCGAGACCGAGACGGTGGCTGCCGCTGCCGATGGGCTGCGCGTTCGAACGCTGGCGGTTCTGCGTATCGCATTCTTATCGTCGGCGGTGCTGGAGTTCTTCGCAGCCTTGGGCGTTGCGGGAATGGCGGTTTACTTTGGCTTGTCGTTTCTGGGGTTTCTCGACTTGCGAGCGTCGCCGCTGACGCTGCACATCGGTTTGTTCTGCCTGATGATGGCCCCGGAAGCCTATGCGCCCTTGCGTCAGTTCGCCGCGCACTATCACGATCGTGCCACCGCCCGGGCGGCAGTGGGCGAGTTGAACCGGATATTCGAGGGTCTGCCCACCGATCTGAGTGGCACTGTCGGCAGCTTGTCTCGGGAGCCGTTTCGGAGACTGGCGCAGCCACCCGTGAAACCCGGCGCTCGCCCCGGCATGGCGGTGACGATAAAAGGCTTGACGGTGCATGCGCCGGGTCGTGCTCAGGCCGTGATCGACGCTATGGATCTGAATCTTCTCGCGGGTGAGCGCTTGGCGGTCATGGGACCGAGCGGCAGCGGTAAGACGACGCTGCTGGATGCGCTGGCGCGTCTGCGCCCGGCGGGCGGCGAGATTCTTCTGGATGGCATCGCCCTGGCGGACTGGGAAGAAGAGACGCTGCGCCGCGACCTCGTCTATATCGGGCAGCGTCCCTATCTATTCGAGGGGACCTTGGCCGAGAACATCCTGCTCGCCAATCCGCATGCCGACGCGGCCGCGCTGAACGACGCGGCGCGCGCTGCAGGTGTGCTGGCTTTCGCCGAACGCCTGCCCGCGGGTTTGAATACGCTGCTAGGTCCAAGAGGTCAGGGCATTTCCGGAGGCGAGGCGCACCGCCTGGCTTTGGCGCGTCTCTACTTGCGCGCGCCTCGGCTGATCGTGCTGGACGAGCCGACTGCGCACCTGGATGCCACGACCGAGGCGGCGGTGTGGGACGCCTGCCTGGCGTTCGCGGGACGTGCCACCTTGGTGGTGGCCACCCATTCGCCTGCGGTGGCCGTGCGCTGCGAGCGGCGACTGACGCTGGCCTCGGTCAATGGGTGGCCGTCATGAGTGTGCGTCGCATCGTGTCACCGCTGTATCTGAGTCGTTGGCGACAAGTCGCCGTGGCCCTGGGGCTGGCTGTTTTGACGGTGACTGCCGGCATCGGACTATTGGGCGTTTCGGGTTGGTTCCTGAGCGGTGCCGCTTTGGCGGCATCGATGCTGTCGTTCAATCTGTTCGTGCCGTCTGCCTTGATCCGGATATTGTCTTTTCTTCAAATTGGATCGCGCTATGCCGAGCGGATCGCCGGTCATGCGCTGACTTTGCGCTTGCTGGCCGATCTTCGGATTCAGGTGTTCGCAGCGGTCATGCGCCAAACGCCCGCTCGACTGATGCGTATGCGCCAGGGCGATACAGTCGCCGCATTGACTGGCGCTATCGATACGCTGGATAGCGTGTTCCTGCTGGTGCTGGTTCCTTTGTGTGTCGCCTCGATGGCGGGGCTGGCGTTCGCGGGCGTGTGGGCGGCGTTTGCTCCCTGGGCCGCGGTGGTCGTGGGCGCTGCGACCTTATTGGTGGCGGCGGTGTTGCCCTGGGGAGTGATGCGTCTGGCTTATGCAGCAGGCTGGCGAATTCAGCACGCCACCGCGCACACGCGCAACGAGCTGCTGGGCGTCGTTCATGGCCATGCCGATCTGCTTGCGCTGGCTGCGCTTGGTACGGCGCAGGCGCGCTACGACCGTGCCTGCACCGCGCATGCACAGGCACGGCGTCGCCTGGCCAACATCGCGGCGGGCGGACAGGCGGTCTTGCAGATGCTTGCCGGGGCTTGTGTGCTGGGCGTGGTGGTGCTTGGCCTGCACGCATGGCAGGCCGGCACCTTGGCGGGGCCGGTGCTGGCCGGGCTGGTGTTGGCGACCCTGGGTGTGTTCGAGATTGCCGCCCCTATTGTGCGGGGCGCGGTCAAGTGGGGGGCGGCCTCGGGCGCGGCGCAACGCTTGCAGCAGCTGATGGATATCAGTGCCGAAGCTGACGTAGATGCTGGCGCTCATGCCGGCGCAGACGCCGCTGCCATCGAATGCAGGGGGCTGGTGTTGAGGTATCCCGGTCGCGGCATCGTTCTGAACGATGTGTCACTTGCCATCGAATCTGGCGAGCGGGTTGCAGTACTGGGGGCCAGCGGCAGCGGAAAAACGACGGTGTTGCATGCCTTGGCAGGTCTGCATCGGCCAGAATCCGGCGTGCTCAGCGTCGGAGGCCGCGATCGGGCCATGTGGACGCCGCAATCGGGTCACGACCACGTCGCAGTGCTGTCACAAGACGCGCCCGTCTTTTTGGGCACCGTACGCACCAATCTCCTGATCGGTCAGCCTCAGGCGAGCGACGCGCGTCTATGGGCTGCGCTGGAAGCCGCCCGTTTGGCTGATTTCGTGCGAAGTTTGCCGGAAGGGCTGGATACCTGGACGGGCGAGGGCGGATGGTCGCTGTCGGCCGGGCAAGCGCGCCGCCTGTGTCTGGCGCGGGTGCTTCTGTGCGACGCTCGAATCTGGTTGCTGGACGAACCTACTGCGGGGCTGGACGACGATAACGAACGTGCGTTTCTAGCCGCGCTGGCACAATGCGCCGAAGGTCGGACCGTGGTTCTGGCGACGCATGCCGTCCTGCCCGCATTTGCCGTAGACCGGGTATTGCGTCTCGTTGCGGGGCAGCTCATCGACGATGTTGCCGGATGGGCACCACCGCGGGCGGCTTGAAGCGTTATAGTGCGCCTTGCCTAGTACTGCCGCAAGGTCACCCCAATGCAAACCGATTATGTCGAACTGGTCCGTCGCACGATACGTAGTGTGCCCGACTGGCCCCAGCCGGGCGTGACTTTTCGCGATATTTCGCCCGTCCTGCAAGATCCGCGCACTTTTCGTGTGCTGATCGATTTGTTCGTCTATCGCTATATGCGCCAACGTCTCGATCTCGTTGCGGGCATCGACGCGCGCGGGTTCATTGTTGGCAGTGTGCTGGCCTACGAGCTGAACCTGGGTTTTGTGCCGGTGCGCAAAAAAGGCAAATTGCCCTGGCGCACCGTCGCGGAAGACTACGAACTGGAATACGGCAACGCGACAGTAGAAATGCATCTGGACGCTGTGCGTCCTGGACAGCGCGTGTTGCTGGTCGACGATCTGATCGCGACCGGTGGCACCATGATCGCAGCCATTAAGTTGCTGCAGCGGCTGGGCGCAAACGTCGTGGAAGCGGCCAGCATCATCGATCTGCCGGAATTAGGCGGTTCTGAAGCGGTAGCCGCGACAGGCACGCCACGTTATTCGGTATGCAGCTTCGATAACGCCGCCTGACAGCAGGCGTTCAGCCTGCGTCTACCAGGCGGGGCTGCAAGAACGTCATGAATGCCTCGGCACGCGCCGATGGCGTTCGAGATGGCAGCAGAGCGAAAAGCGGAATGGGTGCCAATGACCAACCCGGCAGCACCCGGACCAGATCCCACTGCCGTATGGCACCGGCCATGGCCGGCACGACCGGCAAAGGCGTGATGCCCAGGCCCTGCGCGGCCAATCGGCTGCACAGCCCGATGCTGTTGGCGCCGATTCGGCCGTGAACCGGCACCGTCTGCACCTGCTCCCCGCGCTGCAAGGTCCATCGTGCCGCGCTTCGGTCGATCACCGGTCTCAAGCAATCGTGTCCGGCCAGGTCAGCGGGCCGCTCCGGCGTGCCTCGGCGTGCCAGGTAATCGTGCGAGGCGTAGAGCTGATGCGGCACACCGGCTAATTTGCGCGACACCAGCGTGCTGTCGGGCTGTTGCCCGAAGCGCAAGACGATGTCGTACGGGTTCTCGATCGGGTCGATGTCGTCCATGCTCAGGTCGAGATCGCAGGTCACGCCCGGATGCGCGGCAAGGAATTCTTCTATCGCGTCCGGCAACAATAATGCCAGGCTGACCGGCATGGACAGTCGCAGTGGACCGACAGAATGCGTATTCAGGTCGTGCAGGCTGTGGTGGGCCTCACGCGTCGCCACGATCAGTGGCCTGCACCGTGCCAGATACGCTGCGCCCAATTCCGTCAGCGTCAGGTGTCGCGTGCTGCGCACGAACAGCGACATGCCCAATTGTTTTTCCAGTCGAGTCAGACTGCGTGACAGCGTAGCCGCGGGCTGATTCAAGGCATCGGCTGCCGCCGTGAAGCTGCCATGTTCGGCTACGGTCACAAAGACCTGCATGTCGTTGAGCGTCATAGTTTCACTTAGATCGGCTTTCTCGGGTTTGTCCCATGATCGCAGGGAAGTCCTTCTATTTACAGGGTATTCACGTGATCCCCTCAGTATTGTTGCAAAGCCATTAATGACTATGCGCCTGCGCGCTTTCGCGGCTTTTCCTCCCTGTGCATATTTCTCCATGCGTGCAGAACACGTCGACACCATCCGCCGCAACTGCATCGACATCTAAGACAGTCAAACAGGGAGAAGCAAAATGAAACTGGGAAAATGCGCAACGCTCGGGGCGTTGGCGGTAGTACCGCTGTGCATACAAGCACAATCACATGCCACCAAGCCTGACAGTGTGGAACTGTACGGCATGGTCGGTACTGGCATCGCGCACGATACCGTCAGTTATCAGGGTAATCGCTGGAGCCGAGTCGTTCCACGCAGCGAGTTGTCGATGTATGGATTGCGCGGACGACACTCGCTGGCTAACAGGTTCGTCGTCGATTTCGAATTGACCAACGGTTTTACTTTCTTGACCGGTGCAGGCAGCCAACGCGCGTGGTCGCGCGAATCGCGCCTTGGGTTGTCTCATCCGACGCTGGGTCGTGTGGATGTGGGTCGGCACTACAACACGACGGCCTACTGGGCGGGCGCGACCGACGCATTGGGCGGCAGCTTCGACCTGGGTGGCTTCGATACGGTCATGATGACCGGCACGCGTCGCGACAACATGATCCTTTATCGGACGCCGATGATGGACGGTTGGCAAGCGGGCATCGGATGGTCGCCGGACGTCAATGGGCTTGCGACCGATAAGCGCAATGAAGAACTAGCCAAAAAATTGCCGCCTGGCGAGGCCCCGCGAACCTTCAGCAGTCGCAATGGCCAGCGTCATTTCGACGTGGGGCTGCGGTATGCGAAGGGCCCTTTGAACTTGGTGGCCACCTATGATCGGGCGATGCGACCCGACACCGGTCCGGAGTCTCGACGGCATAAAACGATACACGGATATTTCCTCGGGGCTGCCTACAATTTCGATCCGATTGCGATCTATGGACAGTTCGGCCAACAGTTTGGCGGCATGATGAGCACCAAGGGCTTGCAGTTCACGCCACCTGCCGTGCGCGACAAGCAGATGAAAGACTTCAGTTATGCGCGCGGTGCCCGCTTCGATTCCATTGTGCTGGGTGTCTCGCACGAGGCCGGGCCGCACCGCTACATGGCGTCATGGCAAAACATGAATACGATGGGCCACGCCATCACCGGAGAGACTGCACAGATGCACGTATTTTCGATGGCCTACCGATACACCATCTCCAAGCGTACCGAGCTTCGTGCCTACGCTTACGTGGCACGGAATTACGCCTTCGTACGCGCGTTGAACGCCCGTACGGCCAGCGTGGGCATCCGGCATCGCTTCTAAGTTCGTCAGGCTTAGAGGAACAGCTTGTACGCCGGGTTCTCGGTTTCGTTCCAGTTGGGATAACCGAGCTCGGCGACAAACTCGCGGAATTGCTTCTTGTCGCCGGGTGGTACCTGTATGCCGATCAGAATGCGACCGTAATCGGCACCCTGGTTGCGGTAATGGAACAGGCTGATGTTCCATTCGGGATTCATGGCTTGCAAGAAGCGCATCAGCGCACCGGGACGCTCTGGAAACTCGAACCGGTAGAGCAGCTCGTGCTGCGATAGCGTCGAGCGCCCTCCCACCATGTGACGCAAGTGCGTCTTGGCCATCTCGTCGTGGGTCAGGTCCAGCGTATCGAAACCTTGTTTACGCAAGGTTTGAGCGATCTTCGCTGGCTCGGCAGGCGAGCTCACCTGAATGCCGACGAACACATGAGCGCGCTCGGCATCGGAGATACGGTAGTTGAATTCGGTCACCGAACGGTCACCCAGCAAGGCGCACAGTTGCCGGAAGCTACCGCGCTTCTCGGGCATGCTCACGCCGAACACGGCTTCGCGCATCTCGCCTACTTCGGCTCGATCAGAGACGAAGCGTAGGCGATCGAAGTTCATGTTCGCCCCGCAGGCAATGGTGACGATGCTCTTGTTCTTCCACTTGTGCTGCTGAATGTATTGCTTGGCACCTGCGGTCGCCAGCGCGCCTGCGGGTTCAAGCACGCTGCGGGTCTCTTCGAATACGTCCTTGATGGCCGCGCAGATGGCGTCGGTGTTGACCACCACGAAGTCGTCCACGTATTGACGGGTGAGTTTGAAAGTCTCTGCGCCGACCAGCTTGACCGCCGTGCCGTCCGAAAACAGTCCGACATCCGTGAGCGTGATGCGCCTGCCGGCTTTCACGCTGCGCACCATGGCATCAGAGTCTTCGGTTTGCACGCCGATGATCTTGATCTCGGGTCGCAGTTGTTTGATGTAGGCCGCAACGCCCGAAATCAAGCCACCACCGCCGATGGCCACGAAAATGGCATCTAGCGGACCGGGATGCTGACGCAGGATTTCCATGCCTACCGTGCCTTGTCCGGCGATGACGTCGGGGTCGTCAAAGGGATGCACGAAGGTCAGCTTCTGGGATTTTTCGAGTTCCAGCGCGTGGGCGTAAGCGTCGGTAAAGCTCTCGCCATGCAGCACCACTTCGCCGCCCATGCGGCGCACGCCGCTGATTTTCACCTGCGGGGTGGTGGTGGGCATGACGATCACCGCACGGCAACCCAGACGCCCCGCCGACAAGGCGACGCCTTGTGCGTGATTGCCGGCAGACGCGGCGATCACGCCCCGCTTGAGTGCGGCCGGACTCAGATGAGCCATCTTGTTGTAGGCGCCACGCACCTTGAAACTGAACACCGGCTGAGTGTCTTCTCGTTTTATCCAAATCGAATTGCCCATGCGTGCCGACAACAGCGGTGCGGCATCCAATGGCGATTCGACGGCGACGTCATAAACCTTGGACGTCAGGATACGTTTGAGATAGTCGGCTGACATGGCGTGTTTGTGGGAATTAATAGGGCGTAAATGCGTAGAAGGGTGCGAGGCAGATTAACACGGTGCCCTGGTCGGACCGGTGCCGCTACACTGCGCGGATCATGGAACAGTTTCTACTTCACACCATCACAAGCCTGCTCGATGCGCTGGCATTGCCGGAAGTGGGTTTGTCGGCGATTTTCGTCGTCGCTTTGGTATCGGCCACCTTGCTGCCCATGGGCTCCGAGCCTGTGGTGTTTGCCTACGTGTCGGTCGCGCCGCATATGTTCTGGGCAGCGGTGGTCGTTGCCACGGCAGGCAACACGATCGGGGGCGCGACCAGCTACTGGCTGGGATTGGGTGCCGCGCGCGCGGTCGATACCTGGCGCGCCCGGCAAGACGACGCCGATTCGACGGCAGATGCGGGAGATCGCCCCATGCCGCCTTCGAATGGCCCGCCAGTCGCACAGTCGGGCGTCTCATCGACCACGCAGTTGTCTGCGCCTGTGCGAGAGCCCGGTGGCAAATGGCACGACCTGGGCAAGCGCTGGCTGCTGCGCGTCGGTCCGCCAGCGTTATTGCTGTCGTGGTTGCCCGTTGTGGGCGATCCATTGTGCGCGGTCGCGGGTTATCTGCGCATGTCGTTCTGGCCTTGCGTGGCCTACATGGCCATTGGCAAGTTCCTGCGCTATACCGTGATGACTGCCGCGCTGTTATGGGGTGTGAAGTTTTTTATGTGATGAGCGGGCGGTTTTCGCTTGGCATCAAGCATTCAACGCATCGCCGATGTGTTCGACGACATCCTGGCTGCGTTGAAGCTGAACCCCCGCTATACGCATGCGCTCCAGAAATTCGTTGTGCATTCGCTCGAATCCGGCGACCGGGCTGGTGCAGTCGATCAGCAGCGTGATGCGCTGTGCGAAATCGGGCCCGCCCTGTGCCAACAGATCCTCCATCGTGGCCCGTACGCAATGACTGCTGGCCTCACCGGCGATCAGTAGTTGCCCGGCATCGGTGGCCCAGCGCAGCAGATCGATATTGCATTGGGTATCGGGATCGCCGGGGTCTGGCACCTCGGCCTGCAAGGCGCTGTAGTGCTCGGTGTAGGGGTTCAGCCCCTTGCGTACGACGTAAACCTGCTGACCCGTTTGCTCGAACCACCGTTGGCTTGCGGTTTCTACCGCCGCATGAATGGCGTGTCCCCAGGTATCGACCACGCAATGTACCGGCCACACCATCAGGCCGTAGCGCCCGGATGCTTCGAGTGCGGCGACGTACTGCCTGGCGCGAGGCAGATCGGCCGGATCGCGCGGCTGGAAATGACCGGCAGCCAAATCGTCGGCTGAAATCGGGGTGAACGGGGCGACTTCGCCGCCGCTGGCGGTCTGCCAAAAAGTCGGATGCGCGATGTCGCGCTCGGCGTGACTATCGAGCGTGATGGCGATGTGATTGAGTCGGGGGCCCAATGTATCGATGGCACGCGCCAGGCGACGGATGTCGGCGTCGGCACCGTTGACAGGTAGGGCCGGATGATGCCCGGCGTGGCGCGTGGCCGGATCTGTCGCGCAAAAGTCGTTTTGCGGGTCGACGATCAACAAGCGTAAATCATGAGGCATGAGCAGGCTCCGTCACGGCGGCAAGACGAGGGAACGGCTCCCTCGACTCAGCATACCGCAGTGACGTGACGCCTGATGGCACGGCACCGCTGGCTTTTTCACAGCGGCGCATCGCCGAAACAAACCGGACGCTCGGGCGTTCGGGCCCGAGTGCGAGCCTTACTTGGCGAACAGCGAGGACAGATCCTTGAACGCCTTGAATTCTAGTGCGTTGCCCGATTGATCCTTGAAGAACATCGTGGCTTGCTCGCCTGCCTGGCCTTTGAAACGGACGTAGGGTTCGATTACGAACTTCACGTCGGCTTGTTTGAGCTTGTCGGCCAGACGTTCCCAGACGTCCATTGGCAACACGGCACCGAAGTGACGCACCGGCACGCCGTGGCCGTCGACGGCGCTGGTCTTGCCTTCGGGGTCACAGGACTCGGGCGATAGGTGAGCGACGATCTGGTGACCGTAGAAGTCGAAATCGATCCATTCGGCCGAGCTACGGCCTTCCGGGCAGCCCAACAGTTCGCCATAGAAAGCGCGCGCTTCGGCCAGGTCTCGCACGGGGAAGGCAAGGTGAAACGGGGGCAGGGATTGCGTGGTCATGAGCATCTCTTTAAAGGGCGAATCGAATGAGCGCGGTAGGAATGTCTACCGATATGAAAAATTCTAGACCTTGTTTTAGTGATTGAAAAACGATAAATTTTTGTATCGACAATCAATTTTCGTGATGCTAATGCTGACCGAGTTCAAAACCTTTATTGCGGTGGCGCAGGCGGGCACGTTCACCGCTGCGGGGCGATCGCTGGGCTTGACGCAATCGGCCGTGAGCGCGCAGATCAAACGGCTGGAAGTCTTCATCGGGATGCCTTTGTTCGAGCGCAGCGCCAAGTCCGCCGAGTTGAACGCACAAGGGCAGGAGGTGCTGGCGCAGGCCAAGGAGGCCGTCGCGCTGGTCGATCGCATGCGCGCGCCGCACCTGCCCGGTGGCGTGGGGGGGACCGTGCGCATCGGCGCGATTGCGTCAGTGCAACAGCATTTGCTGGCGCACGCGCTGTTGCAGTTTCGTGCGCTATACCCTGAAGTGCGGGTGCGCGTGGTGCCAGGGGTATCGCTGGCTTTGCTGGGTCAGATCGACGCGGGCGAGGTGGATTTCAGTGTGATGATTCGGCCGCCCTTCGTCATGCCACCCGAGCTGGGTTGGCGTCCGCTGGTGGCCGAGCCGATGGTGCTGGCGGTGCCAGAGGATGTGATGGGTGACGACTGGCGCGTATTGCTGGCCGCTCACCCATTCATCCGCTACGAACGTGCTTCGTTCGGCGGGCGTTCGGTCGATGTGTTTCTGCGCAAGCACCGCATCGCCGTGAAGGAATGCGTCGAATTGGACGAAATCGATGCGATGGCTGCCATGGTTCGAGCGGGGCTCGGTGTGGCATTGTTGCCTCACACCCCTCGGCTCGATACGTGCGGACTGCGGCTGGTGTCGCTGGGTACAGAGGATTTCACGCGTGAAATCGGCATCGTCGGTCGCATGCCGATGGTGGTCGACTCCTGGGCGGGTGTGCTGGCGCAGTGTCTGGAGCAGGCGGCTGGTCGGGGCGAACGCTAACCGTGTAATTCGATGCGTGGCGCCGACACGGCCCTATCCCTCAGGGGCGGTGGGCTACCCAGCCCTTGAATGTGAACGCGCAATAGAACAGGTCGATGTCCGTGAAGCCCGCCTCACGCAGCAGATCGACATCCTGCTGCGGTGAAAGCATGGGTAGCCTTTCCTTGATCGCTGCAATGCTGCCTTCGGCCTGGGCCATAGGCACACCGGAAGCGGCCGCGAACGCCGCGTCGCGCGCGAGCCATCTGTCCCTGGCAAGCGCTTCGCCCGGAAAGCTGTGATGCGCGACGACCAGGGGCGCACCGGGCTTGAGCCGCAGGTGCATGTCCTGCAATGTCTTCAGGCGCTCTTTCGGCCAACAGCACGCCTGCCATCCGGTGCAGATCCCGAAGACCCGGTACGATCCGCGCGGTCCTCTCTGCATAGCCTGATACAGCCGTCGGGTCGGAAAACGGAGTCATCAAACGCGGCCTTCCGGTTGTAGAGGGGCGAGTGCGTCGCATCCGCGCCGCTTAGTTGACGCGGTCTTCCTGTTCGGCGACACGTTCGGCCGGAAAGGTGAGCGTGAAAATGCTGCCACGGCCGGGTTCGCTCTCGACATGGATGTCGGCGCCGTGACGCAGCGCGATGTGGCGGGTGATGGCCAGCCCGAGGCCGGTGCCGCCCACTGCCCGTGAACGACCCCGATCCACTCGATAAAAGCGTTCGGTCAGGCGTGGCAAATGGCGCTTGGCGATGCCGATACCCGTATCTTGAACCGTATAGCGGGCGCCGCCGTCTTCTTCGCGCGTCCAACTGACGGTAATGGTGCCACCGTCGGGGGTATACCGCACGGCGTTGGTCAGCAGGTTGCTGAAGGCGGACGACAATTCGGTTTCAGCACCCAATAGATCCAGCTCCGGTTCGACATGCCAGTCGAAGGTGTGGCGGCCGTTGGACAGGGCTTCAATTTGCAGGCGAACACCGCCCAACATCGCTTCCATCGCGACGGGCTGCGGATCGGCACTGGGCGACGATTCCAGGGTGGACAGCGTGAGCAAGTCGGCTACGATGGCCTGCATTCGAGCGGCTTGTTCCAGCATCAGATCCATATAGTGCTGGCGCTGCGCTTCGGGCAAGGCCTCGGCTGGCATGCTTGCCATGGTTTCCAGAAAGCCGCTCAAGACGGTCAGCGGCGTGCGCAGTTCGTGCGACACGTTGGCGACGAAGTCGCGCCGGGTGGTTTCCAACTTCTCGATCTGGGTCACGTCGCGCGAGATCAGCAGACGCTGATCGCGGGCATAGGCCGTCAGTTGCACCATCAACAGCCGCTCGTCCTGGCCGTGCGGCATGCGAACCAGCGTAGGCTCGGGCCAGTCGTCCTGACGGGCGTAGGCCGCGAATTCGGGCGAACGAACCAGATTGAGCAGATTATGGCCGCGATCGGCCGGTAATTTCAGGCCCAGGTGCTCGCGCGCCATGCGGTTGCACCAGTCGATCTGCAATTCGCTATTGAGTGTCACTGCGCCATCGGGCAGGGCCTGCGCCGCGGCCAACATGCTTTGCATCGCCTCGCGCGCGCTGTTCAGGTCACGCGTCTGCGCACGCGTATAACGGTAAAGCGGTGCGAGCACGTCATCCCATTGGCCAACCGCAGCGGGCGGCGGTTGGGTGGGATCGGCGGCCCAGGTGGCCACCCGTTGCAAGCGGTGGCTGCGCCACAATAAATGGCCTGCGAGCGCGATGCTCAACAATGCCCAGGCCGTAGCCGCGCCCGCCGTCAGCCCGACCAGCAGGGCGATAACGGACCACAAACCAATCAGAAACAGGGTGCGCAGCCAGATCATGGCAGGGTTTTAACGCGCTTGAGCTTGGCTGGTGAATCGATATCCGCTGCCACGCACGGTTTCGACATGCGCGTCATGGCCGCTGGGCTGCAAGGCCTTGCGCAAGCGGCGAATATGAACGTCCACCGTGCGTTCTTCGACGAAGACATGGTCGCCCCATACCTGGTCGAGCAACTGCGAGCGCGAAAACACGCGTTCCGGATGGGTCATGAAGAAATGCAGCAAGCGGAACTCGGTCGGTCCGATCGGCAGCGTGCGACCGCCACCCGACAGACGATGCGTAGCAGGATCCAGTTTCAGGCCGGCCACGTCGATGGTGTCGTCGGTTAACTGCGGCGCGCGGCGGCGCAGCACGGCCTTGATTCGGGCCATCAGTTCCTTCGGCGAGAAGGGCTTGGTGATGTAGTCGTCGGCACCGGCTTCCAGACCATCGACCTTGTCTTGCTCGGAACCTTTCGCGGTCAGCATGATGACCGGGACGGCGCGGGTGCGTTCGTCCGAACGAAGTTTACGGGCCAGTTGCAGGCCCGAGGTGCTGGGCAACATCCAGTCCAACAAAATGAGGTCGGGTAATTCGGCCCGAATCAAGGTTTGGGCCTGGTCGGCATCGAATGCGCGCAGTACTTTATGACCGGCGAAAGACAGGTTGACGGCGATCAGTTCCTGAATGGCGGGCTCGTCTTCGATGACTAGGATAGTGCTGGACATGGCTTGAGGGCTTCCGACAGCGCAACGTGTGGCGCGTACATGGCAATAGTATGGCCGTAATATTTCAGGTCTATGACGGTTGTTGCAACCTGTCAAACAGACCTCGGGCCAGTTGTTGGGCTACCATGGCGGCTTATCCAGGAATTTGTCATGTCAAACACCCCCGACCGCTCTGAGCAATCCGCCTCGACGACCCACTTCGGCTATCAGTCGGTGCCGGAGTCGGAAAAAGCCGGCAAGGTCGCCGGCGTTTTCCATTCCGTTGCGTCGCGTTATGACGTCATGAACGATTTGATGTCCGGGGGTTTGCACCGCGCCTGGAAGGCTTTCACGGTGGCTCGTGCTGGCGTGCGTCCTGGCATGCGGGTGTTGGACATTGCGGGTGGCACAGGTGATCTGGCTCGCGCCTTCGCCAAGGCGGCCGGCCCGACGGGTGAGGTCTGGCTGACCGATATCAACGATTCGATGCTGCGGGTGGGCCGTGACCGCCTGATGGACCGCGGTATGGTTCTGCCGGTGGCCGTATGCGATGCCGAGAAACTGCCGTTTCCGGACGCCTATTTCGATCGGGTGTCGGTGGCGTTCGGCCTGCGCAACATGACACATAAAGATCGCGCACTGGCAGAGATGCGCCGCGTGCTGAAACCCGGCGGCAAGCTGTTGGTGCTGGAGTTTTCGCGGGTCGCAAAGCCTTTGGCACCGGTTTACGACTGGTATTCGTTCAAGATCCTGCCGTGGCTGGGATCCAAGGTGGCGGGCGATGCGGAAAGCTATCGCTACTTGGCCGAATCCATTCGCATGCATCCCGACCAGGACACGTTGTCGGAGATGTTGCGTACGGCCGGTCTTGATCGGGTACAGTACTTCAACCTGACCGCTGGCGTCGTCGCCTTGCATGAAGGCATTCGTCTGGGCTGACATTCTACTGAAAACGGCTTGTGACCCCGGTCATTGTCCGTTACCCTAGGTCATTCAGTATTGTGTAAGGAACGCAGCCGGATCGGACACATCTCGTGTTCTGAGATCCTCTGCCCCCAGGAGCTCATTATGTTCAAGCGCACGTTTTCGCGCGTCATCGCGGCGGCATTGATTGCCGTGTCTGGCGCCGCCCTTGTCACCGTTTCTTTCGACGCCGAGGCTCGCCGTGCAGGCGGTGGTTTCAGCTCGGGTCGTCAGTCGTCCAACGTCATGCAGAACCGTCAGGCCACCACGCCGCCGGCTACGCCTAATGCGTCGGCCGCCTCGCGTGCGCCGGCAGCCGGCGCCGCAGCTGCGGGTACGGCTGCCGCCGGCGCGCGTAGCGGTGCTTCGCGTTGGTTCGGTCCGATCGCCGGTATTGCTGCAGGTCTGGGCATTGCCGCCTTGCTCTCGCACATGGGTCTGTCGGGTGCCGTGGCCGAGTTCCTGGGCAGCATGTTGCTGATCGCCCTGGTCGTTTTCGCCGTCATCTTCATCGTTCGCCGTCTGCGCGGCGCGGGCCCCCGTGCCGCCACGCAAGGCGCCTATGGTTCGGCCTCGCACCGTCAGGCTGAGGTTCAGCAGCCGATGCGCCGCGAAGCGCAACCGGCCCCGCAAGCTTCTGCGGTGTCGTCGTTCCCAGGTGCCGCTGCGGCTCCCGCTGCTACTGGCGCCGCCGTGCCGCCCGCTGACGAGAGCAATTGGTTCATTCCGGGCGATTTCGACACCCCGCGCTTCCTGGCTCAAGCTAAAGCGCAATTCGTTGAAATCCAGAAAATCTGGGATACGGGCGATACCGAAAAGCTGCGCGACTTCCTGACCGACGACCTGCTGACCGAGCTCAAGCCGCAGTTGGCCGAGCGTGGCGCTGCTGCCAATACAACCGAAGTGGTCCTGCTGAACGCTGAAATGTTGGGCATCGAGGCGGTTTCCGATGGTCACCTGGCCAGCGTGCGCTTCTCCGGTATGTTGCGCGAGCAGGCCGGTGCCGAGGCGTTCCGCTTCGAAGAAGTCTGGAACCTGTTCAAGCCCGCCAACGGTGGTTGGTTGCTCGCCGGTATCCAGCAGATCCCGGTGGAATACGCCAGCTGATCCTGGCCGCTTGCATCACCCAAGGCCGGCCCCCCTGTGGGCCGGCTTTTTCATGCACCACGCAGTGCAGCCAGCAACGGCGGTAAACTTGCGTCATGCGCTCTGATGAACCCTTTGTGACACGCCTGCCCTCGTTGGAGCGGTCCTTGTCTCGCCTGCCCCTGCCTCCGCTGCCGAAGCTGCCTCTGCCGCGGCTGGGCGACATGCGTCTGCCCGAGCCGGCCGACGTGGCCGCTCGCGCAGTCAATGCCTTGCTGGCGCGCGAGCAATGGGCACGCGACCGACTGCTGCGCCATGCGGGCAAGACGGTTCGGCTGGCGTGGCGTCGTAGCACGATCGGATTGACGATCGACAGCGATGGGCGGGTTCAACCCGCCGATGCCGCCATCGTGCCCGACGTGACCGTGACGGTGGACGATACCCGCCTGACGCTCGCGGGCTTGCTGTCCTTGCGCGCCTCGGGCGACGAGGCGGTCATCATTGACGCCACGCACATCTCGGGCGAGGCCGGTCTGGCCCAGGTCGTGGGCGAGCTGGCCCGGCATCTGCGGTTCGATGTCGAGGACGCGTTGGCGCAGCGGATCGGCGATATTCCCGCTACCCGATTATTGCGTGGCTTGCGGGCGATGTCGCAGGGCGCGCGGCAAGCTGGCGAGCGCATCGGCCAGAATGTGGCCGAATACCTGGCCGAGGAGCGCCACGTGGTGTTGGGCCGACCCGCATTCGACGCGCATCGTCGTGCGCAAGCCGAGTTGGACGAACGTTTGGATGCATTGAGTGCGAAGATCGCTCGCATGACGCGTCGTGACGCGGGATCGGCATCGCCTCCCTCTGGCGTAAACCGGTCTGCCGCGGCAGACCAGGGCCCAAGGGGCCGAGGATGACATGTTGACGCTGTTTCGCTTTATCCGCATCGCCTGGGTGTGTCTGCGCTTCCGCTTGGACGAGTTGGTACTCTCGGGCATCGATCATCCCGTCGCCACCTTTTTGCTGCGGATCGTGCGGCTGGGGCGCAAGCCAAAGTTGTCGCGTGGGGTGCGTTTGCGTCGCGCGCTGGAGTCGCTGGGTCCCATTTTCGTCAAGTTCGGTCAGGTCATGTCCACTCGACGTGACCTGATTTCGCTAGACCTGGCCAACGAGCTGGCGCTGCTTCAGGATCAGGTGCCGCCATTCCCCTCGGATCAGGCCGCGGCGTGCATTCGGCAGGCGCTGGGCGCGCCACCCGAAAAACTGTTCAAGCATTTCGAAGTCGATCCGGTGGCGTCCGCCTCCATCGCGCAGGTGCATTTCGCAACCTTGCACGATGGGCGCGAAGTGGCCGTCAAGGTGCTGCGTCCCGGCATGTTGGACATCATCGAGAAAGACTTGGCCCTGCTGCGCCTCCTGGCTGGCGTGGTGGAACGCTTGGGACCAGACGGCAAGCGTTTGAAGCCACGTGAAGTCGTGGCAGAATTCGACAAGTATTTGCATGACGAGCTGGATTTGGTGCGTGAAGCGTCGAATTGCAGTCAGCTAGGTCGCAATTTCGGACCGGAATCAGGCCGGGCCGGTACCTTGATGGTGCCTGAGGTGGTGTGGGAGTACACCGCCAATACGGTGTTCACCATGGAGCGGATGTACGGCATCCCGATCAGCCAGATCGATCGGCTGAAGGCCGCCGGTGTGGATATTCAGAAAGTCGCCCGCAGTGGTGTAGAGATTTTCTTCACCCAGGTGTTTACCGACGGTTTTTTCCACGCCGACATGCATCCCGGAAACATTTACGTATCCGATCGCCCGGCGACGCTGGGGCAGTACATCGCTCTGGACTTCGGTATCGTCGGCTCCCTGTCCGAGTTCGACAAGAATTATCTGGCACAGAATTTCCTAGCGTTTTTCCATCGCGATTATCGTCGGGTGGCCCAATTGCATATCGAATCCGGCTGGGTGCCGGCTAATACGCGTGAAGAAGAGCTGGAAGGGGCCGTGCGTGCCGTGTGCGAACCGTATTTCGACCGCCCGCTGTCGGAAATTTCGCTGGGACAGGTGCTGTTGAGGTTGTTTCAGACGTCCAGACGCTTTAATGTCGAGATTCAGCCCCAACTGGTGCTGTTGCAGAAAACCTTGCTGAACATCGAAGGCATGGGCCGCGACCTCGATCCCAACCTCGACTTGTGGAAAACCGCTAAACCCTACCTCGAGCGATGGATGCACGACCGCATGGGCGTGAACGGCTTGCGCAAGAAACTCAAGAAGGAAGCGGTGCATTGGGCACAGATGTTGCCTGAGTTACCTCGCTTGATACACGATAATTTGAACCGGCCGCACAATCAGCCGGTCTTACTGGAAGAAATCACGCGGCTGCGCCGTGCGCAGGAACAGAATAATCGTCTGCTGGCCGTCGTGGCCGGCGTGTTGGCCATCGCCGTTGGAGTGGCCTTGTGGGCGGTGACCCTATGACCTGTAAGCGCCCCCAATAATGGGGGCAGGTCATTGTCATAAAACTTCAATCTAACTGTCATGTGGTGGGCATGTATGGCCGGTATGGTCAAAGACGGCCGTCGCCAGTGTCAGCCACCGATTGGTCAGCGGCGCGACGCGCTGAGTTAATTTCAGGGGATGCAAAATGCTTTATCCGGAACTATTCAAACAAATGGAGAAGGTGCGTTGGAACATGGGGACTGATATCCCCTGGGACGAGTTCGACGGCAGCAAGCTGTCCGACGAGCAAGCGCACACGATCAAGATGAACGCCATTACCGAGTGGTCAGCGCTGCCTGCGGTAGAGATGTTTCTGCGCGACAATCGTGGCGACAGCGACTTCAGTGCGTTCATGTCGGTCTGGTTCTTCGAAGAGCAGAAGCATTCGCTGGTGATGATGGATTACCTGCGCCGCTTTCGTCCTGAAATGGTGCCGACCGAAGAAGAGCTGCACAAGATCCGCTTCGATTTCGATCCCGCGCCGCAGCTGGAAACGCTGATGCTGCACTTCTGCGGTGAAATTCGCCTGACGCACTGGTACACCCGTGCGGCCGAATGGCACACCGAGCCGGTCATCAAGTTCATCTATAAAGTGCTGGCTCGTGACGAATCGCGTCATGCCGGTGCCTATCAGCAATACATGAAACGCGCGTTGTTCGATCAGGGCGAGAAGGTCAGCCAGCATGCACGTGCCGCATTTTCGAAGATCGGCGTGCTGATGGTTTCGGCCGGCCGCAGTTCGCAGCCCTTGCATCCGACCACCATTCCGGTATCCACCACCGTCGAGCCGGATTTGCGTACGGTGCAATCGCGCATGCCTGAACCCGAGTGGTTGGAGCATTGGTTGAACAATCAGATTCGCTTCGACGCAACCTATGAGAACAAGGTGGCTACCAACATCTTGAATAAGTTGTCGACGCTGATGAATCAAAGTTTCGAGACAGTGAAAGACTTGAGCCGCTTCCGCAAGGAAATGTCGCTGAAGTTGGGTGCTGCCGAGCAGGGCGCGTAATGACTGCGCGTTTCGAGGCGAAGGTGCTGACTCGCGCTCAATGCGAGGCCGCGATACGTGACGGATCCCTGGCACGTCCGTTGGTGTTCACCAACGGCGTGTTCGACATTCTGCACCGCGGGCATGTCACCTACCTGGATAGCGCAGCAGAGCTAGGTGCGACGCTGGTGGTCGCCGTGAATACCGACGCATCGGCGCGTCGATTGGGCAAGGGTGACGACAGGCCGCTGAACAACGAGGCCGATCGGGCCGCGCTGTTGGCGGCTTTGGCCTGCGTGGATGCCGTCACGACTTTCGATGAGCACACCCCGCAAGAACTGATCGCCGCGCTGCGCCCCGACATCATTGTCAAAGGGGGCGACTACGACATGGATACCTTGCCGGAGACCGCCCTGGTCAAGTCGTGGGGAGGCAAGGCCGTGGCCATCGATTTCGTGCACGACCGCTCGACCACCGCGCTGGTCAAACGGATTCGCTCGTTTGGCTAGGCCGCAAGCCTCAAACCTGGGGCGCCGTGTCGTCCCATGGCCGCCCGCCCGCATAGCCCTTGTAGCCCTGACATGCGCCGAATCCGGCGTCTACCGGTAGCAGCACACCGGTGATCAGTGCGGCCTGGGGCGAGCACAGAAAGGCCACCGCCTGCGCCACGTCGTCTGGCGTGGGCAAGCGATCGAGCGCATGCGCGGCCATCATGCGTGCCGGGTCGCGCAAGCCTGCATCGATACGGGCTTGCAGCGCTGGTGTCATCACATAAGTGGGTGCGACGCTGTTCACACGGATCCGATGGCGGCCCAACTCGATCGCCAACAACTGCGTCAACCGCCAGAGTGCGGCCTTGCCCGGATTGTAGGCAGGTAGCGGCAGGGGAGTCAGGCTGTTGATCGATCCCAGTGTGACGATCGCCCCGCCCCGCTCGCGCATGCGTCGCCCGAAGCTGCGGCAGGTATGCAGCGCGCCGTGATAGTTCACTCGCCACATCCGGTCGTGTGCGTCCATGTCCATGTCCAGCACGCTTTCGGTGTTCGGAATGAGCGCCGCGCTGGCGACCAGCACCTCGGGTGCGCCCCAGTCGGCATCCAGCTCAGCGGCCACCGCCTCGATCTGCTCGGCCGAGCTGACATCGCAAGGGAGGTAGCGTGCCTGCGCACCCTCGGCCCGTAGTGAAGCGGCCAGGGTTTCGCCAGCGTCGTGCTGGACGTCGAGTATGGCGACGGCGTGGCCTATTCGGGCAAAATGCGTCGCGCACGCTGCGCCGATTCCACCGGCACCGCCGGTGATGACCGCCAGGGGCGCGCGGTTCATGAGGCGGCGGCCTTGCTGCGAATTTTCACGCCAGCGTCCTCTTCGACGAAGCGCGCCAATTCGGTCAGGTCGGCCTGATCGCCATAGGCTTTGTGAGCAGCGTTCAGCAGTTGGCGCGCCGCGTCGCCCACGCGCATGTGGATGCCCATCGCCTCGCTTTCCTCCAGGCACAGGCGAACGTCTTTGGCCGACAGACCCAGGGCGAAGCCGAAATCGAAGCTGCCGGTCAGCACGTACTTCGGGATCTTGTCGGCCGAGGCGTTGCTGCGACCCGATCCGGCGTTGATGACCTCGATCATGGCGTCCGCGTCCAGCCCCGCCTTGGTACCGACGGCCATGGCTTCGGCCGTGATGCTGAGCGCGGTCACGGAGATCAGGTTGTTGATGACTTTCATCGTCTGCCCCATGCCTGCGGCCTCGCCCACGTAAAACACTTTGCCGAGATGGGCGAGCACGGGTTCCAAGGTCTTGAAATGAGCCGGGTCGCCCGATGCCATCAAGGCCAGGGTGCCCTTGGTCGCGCCCGCGACACCGCCGCTGACGGGGCAGTCGATCGCGGCGATATCGCGTGCTTTCAAGCCGTCGGCCAGCGTCAGCGCAGCGCGTCGTCCCGATGTTGACAAATCGACGACGGTGCGAACCTTCGCGCCATTCACGACGCCGTCCGCACCCAGTGCCACGGCGGTCATGATGTCGGGCATCGGCAAGGACAACAGCACGATTTCGGCCGCATCGCCAACGGCCTTGGGCGACTCGGCACGGCGCGCGCCTTTTGCGACCAAGGTCTCGACGGCGGCCGTGTTGGTGTCGTAGATCGTCAGGCCGTAACCGGCGTCCAGCAATCGCTGCGCCATGGGTGCGCCCATGCGGCCGATGCCGATGAAGCCCAAAGTGGTGTGTTGTTCGGTCATAGAAGTCTCGCTGCGAGAATGAAAGGGAAACAAGAGGGAAAAAGCTCAGCCTGCGGTCCAGCCGCCATCGATGGGCAGCACTGCACCGGTGATGTCGGCGCCGGCCGGTCCGCACAGGAACGCGACCAGTGCGCCGACGCTTTCCATGCCGACGAAACGGCCCGTGGGTTGGCGTTCGGCCAGATAGTCGTGTTCGGCCTGTTCGATACTCACGCCTGCCTGATCGGCCAGGCGCGCGATCCGGCTGGTGATGGCCGGCGTCGGCACGGTGCCCGGTGAGACGGCGTTGCATGTGATGCCGTGGGTGGCGGTTTCGAGCGCCAGTGCACGGGTCATGCCGATCAGGGCGGTCTTGGTGGTGACGTAACCGATCCGGTTGGTGGCTCCGCCTGCGCCATACACCGAAGAAAGATTGATGATGCGGCCCCAACCCTTGGCCAGCATGCCGGGCAGGGCCAGTCGTGCGGTGTGAAACGCCGCCGATAGATTCACGGCCAGGGCCAGATCCCAGTCGGCCACAGGCAGTTCATGGGCGGCGGCGAAGTGGCGCACCACCGCGTTGTTGACGACGATGTCCACGGTACCGAACTGATTGAGCGCCTGATGCATCAGCGATTCGACACCTGCGGTCTGCGACAGATCGGCGCGGCTGACGATTACATCGACGCCGTGTTCGCGTGCCAGCTTCTCGCGTGCCGCCAGCGCTTGATCTATGTCCTCCAGACCATGCAGCACGATATGGGCGCCTTGTGCGGCCAGCGCATTGGCAATGGCGAAACCCAGTCCCGCGATCGATCCGGTGATGAGGGCGCAACGTCCGTCCAAAGTTTTCGTGTTCATACGATGTACTCCGACGGCGCGCGATGCAGCGCAACCACTTTGCCTTGTAGGCCCTCGCTCGGCGGCGAATAGCGATGCATGACGAGCGGATCGTGTCCGGGAATGATGTGATCGTCGGAGTCGGCCAGGATGCGAACGGTATTGAAGCCTTCCAGCATGTGTTCGACGTTGTGTACCGCCGGGAATGGAATGCCGCGGCCGATATTGCCGTACAGATGCGTGGCGTCGGAGGCTACGACGACCCATCCGCGGGCCGTCCACACTCGTGCGATTTGCAGTCCAGCCGAATGCCCGCCCACCAGATGCAGCGTCAAGCCCGGCGTCAGTTCATGCGTGCCTTGGTGAAAAGCGACTCGACCGGCGTAAAGCGTTCGCACGAAGCCCACGACGTCTTCGACGTCATAAGGGGTGCGCAAGGCCGCATGGCACATGCAGCGGCCGGTGGCGTAGGCCGGCTCGGCGTCCTGCACGTGAAATGTGGCTTGGGGAAACGCCGCCAGCGTTCCGGCGTGGTCGTAGTGCAGATGGGTCAGAACGACTTCGCGCACGGTGGCCGCGTCGATCCCCAGGAGCGCCAAGCCTTCCGTTGCCGTCATCAGCAGCGTGCGGCCACGTGCATCGGCGGCCGTTTGGCCGAATCCGGTGTCGATGACGTAGATCTCATCGTCACGCCGTGCCACCCAGATGAAGTAATCGAGGTCGGAATCCGCTTCGTGAAAATCGCCACCACCCAGATAGTTGTCGGCCGCGGATCGGTGGCCGTGGTGGGCGTAGCGAATGGCGTACAGCTCGAATGGACGTGGGTGTGCGTCTGAATCCACGGCGTCTCCTGTGGGGTCTTGTTGCGGAGCAATCTGTGTTGCCCTCTTCAAAAATACAATAGGATTGTATTATAGTATTAATGAATTAGACGGCAAGCGCCGTGTCGTTCAACTTCGATCTTAAAGAGGAATTTTCGATGAGTACACGCCCGGAATTCGATACCGACGCTTTCAAGAAAGGCTTGGCCATCCGCCGCGCCGTGGTGGGCGACACCTATGTCGATCGCTCCCTGAACAGCGCCGACGATTTGACCGCACCGTTACAAAAACTGGTGACGGAATACTGCTGGGGCGAGATCTGGTCGCGCCCTGGTCTGGAGCGACGCGAACGGAGCTTCCTGAATCTGGCGATGCTGATCGCCTTGAATCGTCCGCACGAATTGCGTTTGCACTTGCGCGGGGCCATCAACAATGGCATCACGCCGGCTGAAATTCAGGAAGTGGTTCTACAAGCCGCGATCTATTGTGGTGTGCCTGCCGCACTGGACTCGATGAAGGCTGCGAAGGAAGTCATCGAAGAGATGACCAAAGAAGGCGCTATCCATTCATAAACAGCGACGCCCGCAGCGGCGACGGAGAGAGACAATGACAACGAAGAAAGTGGCTTTTATCGGCTTGGGTGCCATGGGCCTGCACATGGCCCGAAATGTCGTCAAGGGCGGTCATCAAGTGACGGGTTTCGACCTCTCGGCATCGGCGTGCCAGGCCTTTGCGACCTCAGGTGCCACGATCGCGGACAGCGCAGCGCACGCCGCCGCCGCCGCCGACATCGTCATCACCATGTTGCCCCGGGCGCAGCACATTCGCGCCGCGTTGACGGGCGATCAGGGTGTGCTCAAGACCATGAGCAAGCAAGCGGTGTTCATCAACATGTCGACCGTTCTCCCACAGGAAACTGACGAGCTCGCCGCTTTGTTGGCCCAGAACGACATTGCCATGGTGGATGCACCGGTGGGTCGTTCGGCGATGGAGGCCGAGCGGGGGGCACTGCTCATTCTGGCCAGCGGTACTCGGGCCGCCAAAGACGCCGTGCGCGAAGTCCTGCTGTGCATGGGCAACGAGATCATCGATTGCGTTGAAGTGGGCGGGGGGTCACGTGTGAAGGTGGTGAACAACTTCATGGGTATTTCGCTCAATGCCCTGACGGCCGAAGCCTTGACGCTGGCCGAGGCCAGCGGCTTGTCCATCGAACTGGCGCTTCAAGTCATGCGCGGCACTATTGCCGGTATGGGGCATATGAACATCACGTATCCGAACAAGGTGTTGCGGGGCGACTTATCGCCAGGCTTCGTGGTGGATCTGGCGCACAAGGATCTGGGTCTGGCTTTGGAAATGGCTGCGCGCAACAACGCCAGCGTGCCCATGGGCGCGGCCGCATATCAGTCGTATACGGCGGCTCGCGCCCACGGCCGTGGCGGTCAGGACTACAGCGCGATCTATCCGTATATGCGCGAGGTGGCGGGTTTGCCGGAAGCCATTCCCTACGTCGAACGCAGCGAGTTGAACGCCAATCCGTTCGGCAGCGCGAAGCGCGCGGCCTGATCGGGCGTCGCGGTTCGATCGAACCGGATCAGGCGGCGCCTGCCGCCTGAGTCTCGCGCAATATCTTGACGGCAACAGCCGCTGCGTTGCGCACGTGGCGGCTACCGGCTTTGCGGGCCGCGCGGGCGTCGCGTGCGGTCAAGGCAGTCATCAGGTCGGCCAATTCGGCAATGCTCTTACTGGCCCGTCCGGGTGCCTGCATTGACATCGAGCGCAGCAGCATGACACGCGAATTCAGCAGGTGCAGCGTGGTGGTGAGGGCTTCGTTGCCCGCACCTTCCATCAGGCATTGGTAGAACCGATTTTTGGTTTGAATCTGCACCAGCGATTCGCCGCTTTCCAGTGCGGCTTTCAGCGCTTCGAAGGCGTGCTGCAATACGGCGAGTTGCTGATCGGAAGCGCGTTCGGCAAACAGCTGACTGGCGAGCCCCTCCAGTTCTTCACGCACTTGATAAATGCCCTCGGCCTGCTCGGGAAGCAGGCGCTCGACCACCGGGCCGCGATGCGGAATGACCTTGATCAAGCCTTCCGATTCGAGCTGGCGCAGCGCCTCGCGCACCAAAGTGCGGCTGACGCCGGTCATTTCACAGAGTTCACGCTCGGGCAGTCGCTCGCCAGGTGCAAAGCGGCCCGCCAGAATGGCGTTTCGAATGCTTTCAGTAACGCTGTGACGCAGCACCGAGGCAGCGCGTTGTACTTTGAAATCGGCGACGGGTTCATTCATTGGATTTCGAAAACCAAGTTGGGGGAGCAGCGTGCCCGGCTGAGGGCCGGGCACGCTGCTCAATACGGGCGGCTTAATACAAAGCGCCCTTGCCCAAGACTTGGCGCACTTTGTCGAGATAGGCCGTGCCATCAAAACCGACCTGCTGCGCCCGCTTGATCCAGGCGGCATAGGCCGGGCCGACGTATTGAGCCGTTTGTATTTTAACGCGCTCCTCGGGCGGTGCTTTCCAGAACGTCACGCCACGTTTTTCCATGTCGCGGATGGCATTGCCGACGAACTGATCGTAATTGCCGAACGCTTCCTTTTGCAGCTCGTCCATCGCGCCTTGAACTTGCTTGCGCACGTCTTCCGGCAGATTGTTCCAACTGTCGGGGTTGGCCAGAATGGCCCAGCCATTGATCGGCCCCAATTCCCAGTTTTGCACGTGCTTGGCGATGCGCCAGAACTCCAATGCGCCGCCGACGCAGGTCGAAATGAACAAGCCGTCGATCACCCCGCGCTCCAGCGCCGGAAAAATTTCGGTCGTCGGCATGGCGACCGGCTTACCCCCCAGCGCATTGACCACCTCGGCGGTCTGCGGGTTGTGTACGCGCAGCCGTTTGCCTTTGAAATCCTCGACTTTTCGGATGGGATCTTTGGAGAACAGGTTTTGCGTGCACCATGCGCCTTCGGCCAGCACCACGGCGTTCCACTTTTCTTTCCAGATGCCACGGGTGTCTTCGCACCAGAAGGCATCGCAGACTTTTTTGTACTCGTCGATGCTGTTGATCAAGCCGGGTAAATTGAAAATTCCCATGCGCGGTTCGTCCGCCGCGAGATAGGTGTGCAACGCCGCGCTCATGTCTACGCGACCCTCGCGTACCGCGGTGGCCATTTGCGCCGGCGGCACCAGGGAGTCGCTGACAGTCACCTTCACTTTGCCGCCCGTGGCTTTCGCCACGCGCTCGGGCACGGAAGCCGTCAGAATCGAATAGCCATCGCCCGGCGAGGTGATGACGGCCATCGTGAGATCGTAGTTCTGCGCAGTCGCGCTGGGCGTGATGCTCAAGGCACCCAGGCACAGAGTCAGGGCACTCAATGCGGTCCGTGCGCGGCCAAGGTTGGGCCGCTCGAACAGCGTGCGACCGATGGTGGGTTGGGGTTGGATGTGCATGTTGTCTTCCTCGATCTTGTTGTGTCTTGAGTCGTCGTCGGCAGGTGGCGTCGGCGGCGTGAGGCGGTGTTCGATCACGTCTTCAAAAGAAAATCGAACCATTCAATCATACAATATGTCTATAATATCGTCATAAAAGATTCGGTCACGGTTGTTGACGTGACACGGCCTGAGACGACAGGCAGCCAGCGGCCATGCAAAGTGCCCTGGCCTGCATGAGGAGACACAATGACAACTTCTGAGAACGTGCTGAGCGCGCCGACGGCGGTGCCGGGTGCGCCAACAGTGAGCGATCTGCCAGGCGAGGGCGCGTCGCCCTACCCTTTGCCACGCACCCATGACTTCGGGCTGATTCGCCTGTTCGATGGCGTCAGCCGGATGTCGGGGGTGCTGGCGACACTGGCTTTGCTAGCCATGGCCCTGGTGATGACCTTCGAGATCGGCTCGCGCACGTTTCTCAACGAGCCGACGGCCTGGGCCACCGAGATCTCGGGTTACCTGCTAGTGGCGGTGGTCTTCCTGGGTCTGGCTGCGGCTCAGGCGTCGAATAGTCACGTGCAGGTCGAGCTGTGGATCGATCGGCTCAGCCCCCCGGCACGCATTCAGGTCGAGCTGATCTGCCAATGGATCGGTATGTTCCTGATTCTGGTGTTGGCCTGGCAGATGGCCAGCTTCAACATGCGGGAGTATCTGGCCGATACGCGCGACTGGGGGCTGCTCTCGACGCCGCAATGGATACCGCAACTGCCCGTGACCATCGGTTTGGTGTGCTTTGCCATGGCCATCATGGCCGATCTTTATCGTCTGGCGCCGCCCGTGCAAGCCTGGCGGCGTTGGCTGTTTCCCATTACGTTGCTCGCGCTCGGTGTCGCGCTGGTGACGCTAGGCGAGAACAGTGTCGCCATCGGGCGCTCGCGTTACGACTGGGGCAGCCTGCTGATCGTGGCGGCCCTGACCGTGGGGGTCGTGGCCTGGAGCGGCTGGCGCACTGCGTTGTTGACGTTGGCGGTACTGAGCGGTCTGGCGCTGCTGTTCGCGCTGGCGCGCGGTCAGTCGATTGGCGTGACCGGCACCTTGCTGGCCGTGTCGATGATGGTGCTCTTGCTGCTGGGGGTGCGTATTGCCATCGCGCTGGCCCTGGTCGGCTTGTTCGGGGTGTTCTTTCTGCTGTCGCGTCCGCAACTGTCGCTGCTGGCCGAACGCGCCTGGAGCAGCACGAATAGCTTTACGCTGACTGCCGTACCGATGTTTATCTTCATGGGCGGGTTGTTGCTGCGAAGCGGCATCACCGCAGGCATGTTCGACTCATTGGTGCGCTGGTTCGGTCGAGCACCGGGTGGTCTGGCGCATGCCACGGCAGGTGCGTCGGCGATCTTCGCCGCGGTGTCGGGATCCAGCCTGGCCACGGCGGCCACGCTGGGCAAGGTGTCGTGCCCCGACATGATCGCGCGCGGCTATAGCCCACGCCTGACCTATGGCGTGGCCGCTGCCGGGGCAACGCTGGGTGTGCTGATTCCTCCCAGCATTCCGATGATCATCTACGGCACCACCGTTGGCGCGTCCGTCACCCATCTTTTTTTGGCTGGCGTGATTCCGGGCTTACTGCTGATGGCCTTGTTCATGTTGATGGCTTTGGGCTGGGCCTTGTTGCGGCCCGGTGCCGCACCGCCCGCGCATGCTTACACCATGCGAGAGAAAATAGTCGGTTCCAAGAGCATGCTGCCGTTCTCCCTGATCATCGGCTCAGTGCTAGGCTCAATGTACGCAGGTATCGCTACACCCACGGAGGCCGCCGCCATCGGTGCGTTGTCGGCATTCGTGCTGTGTCTGGTGCGGCGCAAACTGTCGTGGGGCGCGTTGATCGAAATCGCGCTGGACGCGGCTCGCGTGACGGCCTTGTTGTTGCTGATCGTCATTGGCGCGGCGGTGTTCAGCTGGGTGTTTGATTACATCCGAGTGCCGCGAGCGCTGGTCGATCTGATCAACGGTGCCGCGCTGGAGCCGTGGATGATTCTCGGCCTGATCATGCTGGCCTATCTGGTTCTGGGCATGTTTGTCGAGTCGATCGCCATGATGTTGATGACCTTGCCCGTCACCTATCCGATCGCGATGGCTCTGGGCCTGGATCCGGTGTGGTTCGGTATATTCCTGGTGCTGATGATCGAAATCGGATTGATCACACCGCCCGTGGGCATGGTGCTGTTTGTCTTGCGCAGCATGAACGCGCGAGCCAGGTTCACCGATATCATGACTGGCGCACTGCCCTTCGTCGTGTTGATGCTGTTGTTCGCGGTTCTGCTGTATGCCTATCCGCAGATCGTGATGTGGCTGCCGCAGCAAGTGAAGTGAGGACACGCTGCAATGACTCACGTATTGCCTGAGATCACGGCTCGCTTAGCAAACCATGTCGCACGGATCGGTTGGGACGACTTGCCCGCCGACGTGGGCCATGCCGCCAAGCGGGCAGTATTGAACTACTTTGCCGTCGCGCTGGCCGGTTGCCGGGATCGGACTTTGGATATCGCGGCCCAGACGCTGATGCGGTTCTCCGGGCCGGGCACAGCGACGGTGATCGGCCGTGCCGCACAGTCCGATATGCCGACGGCGGCGGCATTGAACGCCATGGCTGCCAATGTCTTCGACTTTGACGACACGCATCTGCCGACCATCATTCATCCCACCGCGCCGGTGGCCTCGGCGCTGTTCGCATTGGCCCAGGAGCGGCCTGTCAGCGGACAACACTGGCTGACGGCATTCGTGTTGGGTGTAGATGTGGCGTGCCGTTTGGGTAACGCGGTCACGCCGTTTCACTACGCGCGAGGCTGGCACATCACCTCGACCTGCGGCGTGGTGGGTGCGGCGGCGGGCGCCGCGAAGCTGATGGGCTTGGACGAGCAGCGCACCCGGTGGGCCCTGGGTTCGGCAGCCAATCAGGCATGTGGATTGGTCGAGACATTGGGGACGATGGCCAAGAGCACGTCGGTCGGTAACGCGGCACGCAATGGCTTGCTGTCGGCCTTGCTGGCCGAATCGGGTTTCGACGGACCCGAGCATCCGCTGGAGGGTGCGCGAGGGTTTTTGAACGTCTATGGCGGCCCACCCGATGGCGGCGAGGCCATACGCGATCTGGGCCAGCACTGGGCCTTGATGGCCAACACCTATAAGCCGTATCCCTGCGGCGTGGTGCTGAATCCCGTGATCGACGCGTGTCTCGAACTTGCGGCAAACGAAGCATGGCCGACCCGGTTGGCGCGAATCGACGCGATCGAGCTGACGGGCCATCCACTGCTGCGTCAACGCACCGATCGTCCGGGCGTGAGCACGGGTCGGGCGTCGCAGGTGAGCGCTCAGCACGCAGTGGCCGTTACGCTGACGCGGGGCCGGGCAGGCTTGCCCGAGTTCTCGGATGCTGCGGTCGCCGATCCGGTGTTGCGCGCATTGGGCCAGAAAGTGTTCTTCAAGGACGACCCGTCGTTCACGGTCGATGGCGTGGCGCTACGCGTGCTGCTGGATGACGGCAGCGAGATCGCGACTCGCATCGATGCTGCGCGTGGCTCGCTCGCGCGTCCGCTGACCGATGACGAATTGGAAAACAAGCTGCGCGAGCTGAGTGCTTTCGGCGGCTCGGGGTGCGAACCGGAAGCCTTGATCGACGCGGTGTGGCGGCTGGATTCGGCAAGCGATGTTCAATCGGTGCTTGCGCTGGCCGCAGGTCGGCCTCGCATGTGAGGCGATTCATCGGCGCACTTGGCATTTCGCACGACAAAAACTTATAACGATCGGAGACTGACTATGTTGTTTACGAGCTTCACTCGCATTGCTGCGGTACTGTCGGCCGCTGCTGCATTCACGGCGTCGGCCCCGGCTGCTGCGCAATATCCTGACCGTGCTGTACGGTTGGTCGTGCCTTTCGCCGCCGGTGGTGGCGTCGATGCGCTGGCGCGCCCCTTCGCCAAAGAATTGTCCGAAGTCCTGGGTCAGAGCGTCGTGGTCGAGAACAAGGCCAGCGTGACCGGCCAGATCGGCGCGACCGATGTCGCCCGCGCCAAACCCGACGGCTATGCGATATTGCTCAGTTCGGCGGCGTTTGCGACCACCCCTGCGTTCTACCCCGAAGTGCCCTACGATCCGGTGAAGGATTTCTCGCCCATCACCATCGTCGCAGCCGCTTCGCAAGTCATGGTGGCGAACAAGGATTTCAAGGCAAATAGCGTGGCCGATCTGATCGCCATGGCGAAGGCTGGCGATCCCATCAACTTCGCCTTGAGCGGCGGGACGGGGATCCAAGCACTGGCGACCGAAATGCTGGCGTCGTCGGCCAAGGTCGAGTTCACCAACGTGCCGTACAAGGGCGCAGGCGGTGCGTTCATCGATTTGATCAGCGGTCAGGTCAATGTGATGATCGACAATCCGGCGTCGTCTCTGCCGCACGTTCGTTCGGGCAAGCTGAAGCTGTTGGCCACGACCGGCGCGCAACGCATGGCGATTTTGCCCGACACGCCTGCCGTGGCCGAGACCTTGCCGGGTTTCGAGGCCCGTAACTGGTTCATCCTGGCTGCACCGGCGGGCACGCCCGACGCGGTCGTTCAGAAGCTCAATCGAGCGGCCAGGGAGGTATTGGCACGCGACAGCATGAAGCAGTTCTTCCAGCGCGATGGCTTGGACGTGATGGCGAATTCGCCCGCCGAAGCAAGTGCGTTCCTGGCTGCCGAACAAGCCAAGTGGGCCCGCGTGGTGAAGGACAATAATCTCAAGCCGTGACGCGACGGGCTTCTCGCGCCTTCAGTAAAACGCGCCTCGGGCGGAGACCGGCCACAGGCATTCGACCCGGCCATTGCGCACGCCCACATACCAGTCATAGCGATCTACCGTGGGGTCGCAATGGCCGGGCACCAGGCGCAGCTTGTCGCCTAATTGCACGCCATCGCCCGTCTCCCAGCTCAACTGACCGTGTTCGTCCGACGCCCCGATAAAAGCGATATCGGGGCGTTGCCATACCGCGGGCAAGCCGCTATCGACCGCCACGGCCTTGTGGCCGACGTCTGTGACGGCGGCACCCGAACGCGTTTGGCTCATGACGGTGCCCAGCACGAACAGTGCATGCTTGAAGCCCGCCGATTCGCCGCCCCGGTTGCGGGCGTAGTCGGCATCCATGAAGCAGTAGCTGCCCGCTTGCAGTTCGGTGTAGATGCCGCTTTCCAACTCCAGTTCGAAGGTGCCGGTGCCTGCGCCGCCTACGATGTCGCAGCGCAAGCCGTGACGGCGCAGCAGATCGACCGTATCGCCTGCGCGCCTGCTGGCTTCGCCGATGGCGGCGCGGCGTTCGTCGGGCGTGCGTAGATGCTGGGCGCTGCCGTGATAGGCCTGGATGCCGCCGAATCGCAGATGGGGCGAGCTGGCGATACGCTGCGCCAGATTCAATGCGGTCTCGCCCGGAGCCACGCCGCAACGTCCCATGCCCGCATCCACTTCGACCAATGCCGTCAGTCGGCGATTGGCTTGCGCGGCAGCCTCGGCCAACGCATCGATCTGACGGTTGTCGTCAACACAGATAGCGACGTTCGAAATGCCACCGAGTGCAGCAAGACGCGCCAATTTACTCGCGCCTACCGCCTGGTAGCTGACCAGAATATCGCTCACGCCGCCCCATGCCAGTACTTCGGCTTCACCGATTTTCTGCACGCACTGGCCCACCGCCCCCCCGCGCCATTTGCTGCCGCGCGATGATGGGTGACTTATGCGTCTTGGCATGCGCACGCAGCGCGACCCCGGTTCCCACCAGCCGTTTAGCCATGCAGTCGAGGTTGTATTCAAACGCATCTAAGTCGATGATCAAAGCGGGCGTGTCCACCTCGCATTCGGGCATGCCGGGACGGGCGGGCGGGGCTTGCTGCATGGCACATTTCCTTTGAAAAGCCCGATTCTCTTAGGGCGAGCGACCGGTGCAGGCAGTGTCGCCGTCGGCTCGTCGGCCCGTCAAGGCCATGGGTAAATACAGGGACGTGACCCGTGCGGTCCATACGATGTTTCTATCCTTGGATACATATGACGCTTCATAATTTGCTGCGCTGCGGGCACGGCGGCCGTATTTTGGTACCCTTCGCGCATGTCTGAACATTTGCCTGCTTTCGAGGACGCATCGAGCCGTCTACCCACCGTGTTGGCGGGGCCTTTGCTGCGTCGCATCGAAGCCCGTCGTATCGTTCTGTGGCTGGTCGCCAGCCGACCGTTGCCGCTTACGCTCAAAATGTCTTGCGCCAGTGCCGGGAATGCTCAAGGTGACGCTACCGCCGTCGATGCCCCGATCGAATGGCGCATTCCCTTGGGCGACACGTGTTGTCAGGTGCTGCCTATCGGTAAGCACGCCTATATTCATTTCATCGATGTGTGCCTGGAAGACGCGCTGCCGGTAGATACCGATATCGCCTACGACATTCTGATCGGCGCAGAGGGTCACGCGGCGGATGAAGACCCGGGCGTGGCGCAGGGCGCAGGTCTGGCCACCTGGGCCCCTCATCTGTTGCATGACGGCGCTACCGCTGCAAGCTTCGTCCTGCGAGGGCGCGCCGACAACATTCTCTATGGTTCGTGCCGCAAGCCGCATCATTCTTCGGCCGATGGCCTGGTTCGCGTCGATAAAGAGGTGCAGCGAACCCTGGGCGCGCCGCATACCCGCCCTGCGCTGTTGATGCTGTGTGGCGATCAGGTCTATGTCGATGACGTGGCCGGTCCGATGCTGGTGGCCGTGCATGCGCTCATCGAACGCCTGGGCTTGTTCGACGAAGTGCTGGAAGGAGCACTGGTGGCCGATAGCCAGGCGCTGTATGCCCACCCCGATACCTATTACCGCCGCGAAAAGCTGCTGCCCGCTTTCAAATCGAACGAGGCGCTGCGCGAGCGTTTTTTCGGTGGTGTCGAGAAGCCGGTTTTCACCACGTCCAGCGCACATAACCATTTGCTGACTTTCGCCGAAATGATGGCGATGTACATGTTGGTGTGGTCGCCCATCGCGTGGACGCTGGCGGGCGATCGGCCCATGCCGCCCCTGGACGACGAGCACGTCGACGACTATCGCCGGGAGGCGCGGATTCTGGATGGCTTTCGCACCACGCTGCCGCAAGCGGCGCGTGCCATGGCGCACCTGCCGACCTTGATGATCTTTGACGATCACGATGTCACCGACGATTGGAATCTGTCGGCGCGTTGGGAAGAGGAAGCCTACGGCCATCCGTTTTCGCGTCGCATTGTCGGCAATGCGCTACTGGCCTATGCCTTGTGCCAGGGATGGGGCAATACGCCAGAAGTGTTCGGCGATGTGCTGTCGGCGGCGAACAGATTGATGCATGGCGATTCGGGCGAGGCCGGTCGGTTGAAGGATTCGCCTTTGCTCGATCCCGATCAGGATCGCAGCCATACCGATAGCCTGGAGCCTGCCGCGGACGCGAGCGCGGGTTGTGCAAGTCTGGCTGCTCGCGGTTCGATGTCTGCCGCGGCCGAAAATGCTCTGGATCCTCAATTGCAGGACAGCTTGATTGGCGCGCTGCTCGATTTTCGGCATTGGGGCTATGTACTGCCTACCGAACCCGCGATCATCGTGCTGGACACACGTACCTGTCGCTGGCACAGCACCCGGCTGCGCAGCCTGCCCTCCGGCCTGATGGATTGGGAGGCACTGTGCGAATTGCAGCAGGCGCTGCTGGACAAGCCGTCGGCGGTGATCGTCTCGCCCGCCCCCATGTTCGGGGTCAAGCTGATCGAAGCGGTGCAACGCATATTCACATGGCTGGGCCACTCGCTGGTGGTCGATGCCGAGAACTGGATGGCGCATCGGGGCGCGGCCAAGGTGATGATGAATATCTTCCGTCACTCGCGCACGCCGGGCAACTACGTCATTTTGTCCGGCGACGTTCACTATTCGTTCATGTACGACATACAGATTCGTCATCGTGACGGGGGCCGGACATCTGGCAGATCACCAGCAGCGGCTTGAAGAACGAGTTTCCGCCCCGGCTGTTGAACTGGTTGGATCGCTTGAACCGCTGGCTGTATCACCGCCATTCGCCGCTGAACTGGCTGACCAAGCGGCGTCACATGGAGGTCAGCGCCCGATTGCCGGATCGCCGTCGGGCGGGCGAACGGCTTTGGAACGGCTCGGGCGTGGGGCAGGTGCTGCTTGACGAAGAGGGGCGTCCGGCGCAGGCGCGTCAATTGGATGCGCAAGGTCCTGGGGTAACGCGGTTCTTGCCGCGCGAGGCCGATCAGCGCGTGCGGCTGCGGGTACCTGGCGAAGACATTTCGCCGTCCGCCGACTAAGCTTTCAGTGCAATAACAGGTTGATGGCGTTCAGGTCGACTTCGGTCAGGGTGCCATTGACGGCTTTCAAGCGTAATCCCGCCATCAGCGTCGCATAGCGGGCCTGCGCCAGATCGCGCTGAGTGGCATAGAGCTGTCGCTGTGCGTCCAGTACGTCCTGATTCACACGCACGCCCACTTCGTAGGCGACCTTGTTGGCCTCCACTGCCGATCGGCTGGCGCGCTCGCCGGCTTGCAGCGCATCGACACGCAGCAGTCCGCTGGTCACGCCCGTGAAATGCTGGCGGGTTTGCTGCACGGCCTGCCGGCGCGAAGCGGTCAGGTTTTCGCGGGCACGCTGCTGAAGCGCAACCGCCTCGGTCACCTGCGACGAGATGCCGCCGCCCGAGTACAAGGGAATGGACAAGACCACCCCGATGCTGCTGTCGATGGGGCGTCCGTCCGATACGCGCGATGAACTGCGCGAAGCAGTGCTGCCGCTGGTGGCGCGCAAATTCACGGTGGGGTAGTGACCGCTGCGCGCAATGTCGATGTCGCGTTCGGCGATCTGCGATTGCAATTGCGCCAGCGTGACGGCGACCGCCGACGATTCGGCCTGATCCGACCAGTCTTGCAGCCGGGCCGGCTCTGGCGCGGGCAGCGCGACCGCATCGGGCAGACGTGCCAGGTCGCGCGGTGGCTGACCGGTCGATTGAGCGAGGATGTCGCGCTGAACCGCCAGCGTGTTCTCCAGCAGCAATTGCTGGGCGCGCACGATGTCCAGGCGCGCCTGCGCTTCGTGCGTGTCGGTGATCGTGGCGCTACCGAGTTCGAAATTGCGTTTGGCAAAGGCCAACTGCTGTTCGACTGCAGCGCGCTCGCCCAGTGTGGCGGACAACTGATCCTGGGCTGACAGCACGTTGAAATAAGCTTCTGCCACGCGCAGCAGCAAGGCTTGATACGCCTGATGGAATTGCACGTCTGCGGCGGCCACCACCAATTTGGCCTGCTCATAGCTTTGCATGCGCGACCAATCGAACAGCGGCTGGGTGAGTACCACATCCCACGCAACGCGCCCGCGTGCATCGTGACGCCGCAGGCTGTGCGAACTGCGCACGTCGGAATAGGTGGGACCGACTTCGGCTGAAATCAGCGGCAGCAGCGTGGCGCGGGATTGAGGCAGACGTTCCAGTGCTGCCCGGTGCTCGGCTCGCGCAGCGGCATACGTGGGGTCGGCACTCAGGGCTTGACGATAGACCTGCATCAGATCGTCGGCCACCGCCGACCCGGCAGTGGCCCACAGCAGCAGCGCCAGCGCGCTACGCTGCCAGGCGAAGCGGCGCATACTTTAGAACTTGAACTGCGAGACGGCGGTGCCGCGCAGCGGTTTGATGAACGTGTCGAACAGGGGCTGAGTCTCGAACGTCGCGGCTGTCGTGCGAGTGATGCGAACGGCCGTCATGATGGGGGCTTGGCCCACGACAATGACCATGCGGCCGCCCACGCGCAGTTGATACTTCAGCGCATCCGGCACGACTGGCACCGAACCCGTCACCAGGATGGCGTCGTATTCGGTCGAACCCCAGCCATTACGACCGTCGCCGGTTTCGACTTTGACGTTGGCGACCTGGCTGCGTTGCAGGTTGTCCTTGGCGAACGCGGACAGGCGGCTGTCGATTTCCACTGTCGTGACCTGTTGCGCCAGATGGGCGATCAGTGCGGCCTGGTAGCCCGAACCGGTGCCGATTTCCAGCACGCAGTCGGTGGCGGTCAGTTGCAGATCCTGCGTCAGGCGGGCTTCGACTTTTGGGGCCAGCATGGTTTCGCGGGTATCGACGCCGTCGACGATCAGAGGCAACTCGAGGTCGGAAAAAGCCAGGGCGCGTTTGTCGGCAGGGACGAAGTTCTCGCGATGAACCTCGAACAGGGCGGCCAGGACGGTCTCGTCCAGCACATCCCACGGGCGGATCTGCTGTTCCACCATATTGAAGCGGGTTTGTTCAACGTCGGGCAAAGTGGAGGCGTTCATGGCGTCGAGCACGAAAAGGGGAGGACGGGTGGCATTGTACCGGTTCGCTGCCGCCCGCCAACCCGCCTTACCACCACACGTGGAAATGATGCACCGGCCCATGGCCCGAGCCGACTTGCAGTCGCCCGGCCTGGGCGATGGCGTCGGTCAGATAGCGCTTGGCACGCTGCGCCGCTTCCGGTACGTCGCTGGTTTGCGGCAGCAGCGCTGCCAGGGCGGCCGACAAGGTACAGCCGGTGCCGTGCGTGTTGGGCGTCTCGATGCGCTGTGCGGGCAGCTCGATCATGCGATCGCCGTCGTGCAGCAAGTCGATGGTGTCGGAGCCGGGCAGGTGACCGCCTTTCAGCATGACCCAGCGCTGGCCGCTGTGCGCCATGCGCTCGCGCAGTCGCTCGGCAACCCGGCGCATTTCGCGCACGGTTTCGACCGGCCGCTCGTCCAGCAACACACCGGCTTCGGGCAGATTGGGCGTCAGCAGCGTGGTTTGCGGCAGAAGTGCTTCGCGCATCATCGAGATGGCGCCGCGTTCGAGCAACAAGTCGCCACTCTTGGCCACCATCACCGGGTCCAGTACCAGATGGGCGGGGGCGTGGCGTTCGAGCGCCTCGGCCACCGTGCGCACCACCATGGCCTGGCCCAGCATACCCACTTTGACGGCGTCGATACGGACATCGGCCCACAGGGTGTCGATCTGCTGACGGACGAAGGTCGGATCGACGGGAAGAATACCCGTTACGCCGTGGGTGTTCTGGGCGGTCAGGGCGGCCACCACGGCGCAGCCGTACGCGCCCATGGCGCTCATGGCCTTGATGTCGGCCAGAATGCCGGCACCACCCGATGGATCGAGTCCTGCAATGCTGACGACGTTCGCGATCACGAGATCAAGCCTTCCGTGGGGGAGGAGGGTTGCGCGCTGTAAAGCTTGCGCGGCACGCGGCCAGCCAGGAACGCGTCGCGACCGGCTTGCACGCCGTGCTTCATGGCGCGCGCCATGCGAATGGGATCTCGAGCGCCGGCAATCGCGGTGTTCATCAGCACGCCGTCGCAGCCCAGCTCCATGGCGATGGTCGCATCCGATGCGGTGCCCACCCCGGCGTCCACCAGCACCGGCACGCGGGCTTGCTCAATGATCAGACGCAGGTTCCAGGGATTCAGAATGCCCATGCCCGAGCCGATGAGCGAGGCCAGCGGCATGACCGCCACTACGCCGATGTCTTCCAGCATGCGGCATTGAATGGGGTCGTCGGTGCAATAGACCATGACCTTGAAACCTTCGGCCACCAGGGTTTTGGCGGCGCTTAATGTTTCAGGCATGTTGGGAAACAGGGTGTGCGGATCGCCCAGCACTTCCAACTTGACCAGATCGTGGCCGTCCAACAATTCGCGCGCCAAACGCAGGGTGCGTACCGCGTCGTCGCCGGTATAGCATCCGGCGGTATTGGGCAGCAAAGTGAAGCGCGAGGGCGGGACGTGATCCAGCAGGCTGGGCTGGCTGGCGTCCTGGCCGATGTTCGTGCGGCGGATGGCGACCGTCACGATTTCTGCGCCACTGGCGTCCAGGGCGGCACGAGTTTGTTCGAAATCCTTGTACTTGCCGGTACCCACCAGCAAGCGCGAGCCATAGGTCTGGCCAGCAATGGTAAGCGTGTCTTCAAAGGTCATGGAGGGCGTGCGAGTCAGTCAATATGCGAGGGCGTGCAGGCATGCACGTCGATCGGCCATCATAACGCGGCTGGCTGGGACAACCGACGTATGGCAGCCAAGCGTTCGCACAGGCGTTCGGTGGCGTCGATCAGACGAGGGCCCGGGCGATACAGCGCATCGGCCGACAGGGCGACGATACGGTCGTCGGCCCGACCGTCGGCGGGCCAGCCGGTGCGCTGCCAGAACGCCCGGATGCCGGCTTGCGGGTCGCCCGTCAGAATGGCGTCCGGCTGGGTCGCCAATGCGCCTTCGATCGAGGTCCGGGGCGCTGCGAGTGCGGTGTCGGCCATGACGTTCACGCCGCCGCACACACGCAGGGCATCGGTGACGATGCTGCTCGCACCCAGGGAGAACATCGGCGAGGTGCCCAATTGAATGAAGACGCGCACGGGCGCCTCGCTGGCATAGCGCTCACGCAATACGGCGATACGACGTCGCAACTCGGCGGCGCGTGGGCGGGCGATCTCGGCCGTGCCCAGTCGAATGCCCATCAGGTCGACGGCATCGGGCACCGCATCCAGCGTGAGGGGGTCGACATACTCGACGTCGATGCCGTGGCGGTCCAGCCAGGGCAGCAGGCTGCGTACCGGCGCCGCTTGCCATGCCAGCACCAGATCGGGGCGCAAGCCTAATACTCGCTCGATGCTCAGGCGGGTGCCGTCGCCCAACCGTGGCAATTGGCGGGCGTCCTGCGGAAAGTCGCTGCCGTCCACGACGGCAGCAAGCTGCGCCTGCGCGCCAGCGGCATAGACCAGCTCGACGATGTGCGGTGCCAATGCGATGACGCGTTGTGTCGACGCATCGGACGCCGCGTGGCCCGGCGTCCAGGGCGTGAGCAGCGCGCAGGCCAGCCAGGCCGCACGCTGCAAGCGTCTTACATGCGCCAAGACAGGTTGACGAATACGTTCGAGCCCATGGTTTCGTAGCCACGAACCAGCGTGTATTGACGATCGAAGATGTTGTTCCACCGCAATTGGGCCTGGATATTCTTGTTGATATCGTAGCTTGCCAGCGCGTTGACCAGCGTGTAGCCGCCCAGACGCGGGCGGGTGGTGGCCGAGCCGGTGCCATAGCGCTTGCCCGAGACATACAACTCGCCGCCCAGGCCCCACGCGCCCAATCGGTGATCGGCACCCAGACGCCAGATCTGGCGGGCACGGTTGGGCAACTGCAAGTCGGTCTTGTCGTTGATCGGCCGTTGCAGATCGACGCTGGCGCGAACCGTGGTTGCACCGAAGTCGTGCTCGCCGCTCAAGGTGACGCCGCGGATTGTGGCGCGCTCGACGTTGTCCAGCGGCAGCGACGAAACGCCCGTGTTGACGATCAGATCCTTGATGCGGTTTTGATAAGCCACCACGCCCAGGCGGGTGGTGTCGTCGGTGTAGCGCAGGCTGGCCTCGATATTGCGCGAGCGTTCGGGCTTCAGATCGGGATTGCTGAAACCGGGGTAGTACAGGTCTTGGAACGTCGGCGTCTTGAAGCCGGTGTTGCCTGCGACGCCGGCACGCAGGGTGGGCGTCAGATCGAAGCCGTAAGCCGCGCCGCCGGTGGTCTCGTCGCCGTATTGCGAGCTGTGATCGTTGCGGGCGTTCAATTGGACGTGGTGACGGCCCAGGTCGAAGCGATACACGCCGCCTACCGAATTGGTCTGACGATCCTGCATGTCGTACGTGGTGCTGCCGCTGCGGCGCTCTTCCAATCGCTCCAGGATCAGCGAGGCGTTCTGCGCCTGAGTCAGCTTGACGTTGTTCTGCCAGGTATAGGTGTGCTTTTCGCTGGCGAAGTGCGACTTGCCGAAGCTGGCGTAGTTGCGTTGCTCGTCGTCGCTATACGCCACGCGCAACACGCTTTCCCAGCGGTCGGTGATCTGGTTGCTGCTGGTCAGCGCATAGACCTCTTGTTTGGTGCGGGCACGATCGTCGAAATACTCTCCGGTGACAAAATCCGGACCGCCGTCGTACATGCCGTTCAGGTAAGCACGATAAGCCAACAGGCTCAGGCGGTGGCCCGCAGCCCAGGTATAGCCCAAGGTGCCCAGAACGTTGTTCTGGTAGTAGCCGTCGCGATCGGGCGAGTAGGAGAACGCGTTGTCGGTATTGGTCGCGTTAAAGCCCCGGCTTTCGCCATAGCCGCCTGCCAGCGAGTAGTCCCAGCCCGCCGCTGCGCCACGGACGCCCAAGCGGACACGACGCGTGTCATGCGTGCCGTAACCGATCGAGGCATTGACTGAGAACGGTTTGTCGGAGGCTCGTGGGCGATGGGTCAGCAGGTTGACCACACCACCGATGGCATCTGCGCCATACAGGCTGCTGGCGGCGCCACGCAACACTTCGACCCGGTCGAACATGTCGGGCGAGAAGGCTTCCAGGAAAGCCGTACCTACTTCTGCATTGTTCACGCGGATGCCGTCGATCAGAACCAGCGTGTGATCGGATTCAGCGCCCCGGATGAACAGACTGCTCTTGCTTTGCGGGCCGCCGTTGTCGATGTATTCGACGCCGGGCACGTTGCGAGCCAGGGTCTCTGCCAAGCTGCTTTGGCCCGTGCGTTCCAGCGTGTCGCGGTCTATGACCGTGACATCGCCCAGCACCTGTTGGGCGGGCTGCTCGATGCGGCTGGCGGTGACGACGATGGGTTCGAGACGCGCCGCTTCTTGGGCGGCGACAAACGGCGAGGCGCAGGCGAACGCGCCTGCAAACAGCGGAGCAATACGGGAATTCATGACTATTGGCCTAGGTGCTGACGCGCGACCCCGCACGTCGTTCACGAAAATCCGGCATACCGCGCGAGGCGCGCTATCCGGGTCGTTTCGGCCGGTATCGGGCTATGGCGCGAAACGCACCTTGACCGTTGCGGGGGCAGCACAGGCTATGGCGATGCACCGTGGAGAGCCGCTGTTCGAGCGGCTGGGCGCACCTGCCTTCCTGTTTCCCGTTTACCTTGCCCCCATGGCGACCGCGACCGTCGGGTCGGGCCGCGCATGCTGCAAGCACCGAAGCGGGTCGAATGTATCACGACGTAAATCGGCAAGAGCCGCTTTGGTAGAATTTAGGGTTGTCTGGACGGCGAGGTGTGCGGCATATTCGCCACAGTCTTGCCGCTGGCGCACTGTCTGTATCTTCTTCAAGGTTGCTCGTGTCTTATCCCGCAATGCCCTACCCGATTTCCGAGTACACCCATGGTGCCGAGTTCGTGCGGGCATTGGCGCGCCGCATTCTGGTGCTGGATGGCGCCATGGGCACCATGATTCAGCAATACAAACTGGGCGAGGCCGATTTTCGTGGCCAGCGGTTTGCCGATCATCCGCAAGACATCAAGGGCAATAACGAGTTGCTGTCGTTGGTACGCCCGGACATCATCCTCGAAATCCACAAGCAATATCTGGCGGCAGGTGCCGATGTCATCGAGACCAATACCTTCGGTGCGACATCCATCGCCCAAGGCGACTACGACCTGCCCGAGCTGGCCTACGAGTTGAACGTCGAGTCGGCCCGCCTGGCACGCCAGGCCTGTGATGCCTACAGCACGCCGGCGCATCCTCGCTTCGTGGCCGGCGCATTGGGGCCGCAACCCAAGACCGCGTCCATCTCACCCGACGTGAACGATCCGGGTGCGCGCAACGTGAGTTTCGATCAACTGCGCGAAGCGTATATCGAGCAGTTGGAAGGCTTGTTGGACGGTGGCATCGACATCGTCCTGATCGAAACCATTTTCGATACCTTGAACGCCAAGGCTGCCATTTTCGCCACCGAAGAAGTGTTCGAGCGACGCGGAGTGCGCTTGCCCGTGATGATCTCGGGCACCGTCACCGACGCGTCCGGCCGGATTCTGTCGGGCCAGACGGTCGAGGCGTTCTGGAACTCGGTGCGTCATGCCCGGCCCGTCACCATCGGGCTGAACTGTGCGCTCGGTGCGGCATTGATGCGGCCCTATATCGCCGAGCTATCCAAGCTGTGCGATACCTACGTGTGCGTCTATCCGAACGCGGGCCTGCCCAATCCCATGAGCGACACGGGTTTCGACGAGACGCCTGCCGACACGTCCGCCTTGCTCGAAGAGTTCGCTCGCGCCGGATTGGTCAACATGTCCGGCGGGTGCTGCGGCACCACGCCCGATCACATCCGCGCGATTGCCGAGAAGGTCGGCCAACTGCCCACGCGCGTGGTGCCAGAAGCGCCTGTTAAAACGCGCTTATCGGGTTTGGAAGCGTTGAACATCGACGACGACACCTTGTTCGTCAACGTCGGCGAGCGCACCAACGTGACCGGTAGCAAGATGTTCGCGCGCCTGATCCGCGAAGAGAAATACGACGAGGCGCTGGCCGTCGCGCGCCAGCAAGTCGAGAGCGGCGCGCAGATCATCGACATCAACATGGACGAGGCGATGCTGGATTCGGTAGCGTGCATGCACCGCTTCCTGAATCTGATCGCCTCCGAACCCGATATCGCCCGGGTGCCCGTGATGATCGACAGCTCTAAGTGGGAGGTCATCGAGACCGGCCTGAAGTGCGTGCAGGGCAAGCCGGTCGTCAATTCGATTTCCATGAAAGAGGGCATCGATATCTTCTTGCACCACGCCCGCTTGTGCCGCCGTTATGGTGCGGCAGTCGTGGTGATGGCGTTCGACGAGGAAGGCCAGGCCGATACCTTGCAGCGCCGCCGTGATATCTGCGGTCGTGCCTATCGCTTACTGGTGGACGAGGTGGGCTTTCCGCCTGAGGACATCATTTTCGATCCGAACGTGTTTGCCGTGGCCACCGGCATCGACGAGCACAATCATTACGCGGTCGATTTCATCGAAGGCACTCGCTGGATTCGAGAGAACCTGCCGCATGCCCGCATCTCGGGCGGTGTCTCCAACGTCAGCTTCTCGTTTCGCGGCAATGAGCTGATGCGAGAAGCCATTCACACCGTGTTCCTGTATTACGCGGTGCAGGCCGGCATGACCATGGGCATCGTCAACGCCGGGCAGTTGGGCGTGTATGCCGACCTGGATGCTTCGCTCAAAGATCTGGTCGAGGACGTCATCCTCGATCGCGAGCAGCCGGTGGGCAAGACCGATCCCGCCGATGAGCGCTCGCCGACTGAACGTCTGGTGCAGACCGCCGAGACCGTCAAAGGCGCAGGATCCAAGCGCGAGGAAGATCTGAGCTGGCGCGAACAGCCGGTCGAAAAGCGCCTGGCGCATGCCCTGGTAGCAGGCATCACCGCGTTCATCGTCGAGGATACCGAAGAAGTTCGCCAGAAGATCGCCGCGCGTGGCGGGCGACCCATCGAAGTCATCGAGGGCCCGTTAATGGACGGGATGAACATCGTCGGCGACCTGTTCGGCGCGGGCAAGATGTTCTTGCCGCAGGTGGTGAAATCGGCGCGTGTCATGAAGCAGGCGGTCGCTCATCTGATCCCCTTCATCGAAGAAGAAAAACGCCAGATCGCGGCAGCGGGCGGCGACGTCCGGGCCAAGGGCAAGATCGTGATCGCCACGGTCAAGGGCGATGTCCACGACATCGGCAAGAACATCGTTTCGGTGGTTCTGCAATGCAATAACTTCGAAGTCGTGAACATGGGCGTGATGGTGCCCTGCGCCAAGATTCTGGAAACGGCCAAAGAAGAGAAGGTCGATATCATCGGCCTGTCGGGTCTGATCACGCCCAGCTTGGAAGAGATGGCTTATGTCGCCTCGGAAATGCAGCGCGACGACTACTTCCGCAGCCGCAAGATGCCGCTGTTGATCGGCGGTGCCACCACCAGCCGGGTCCACACTGCCGTGAAGATATCGCCGCATTACGACGGCCCGGTCATCTATGTGCCCGACGCCAGCCGTAGCGTGGGCGTGGCGACTCATTTGATGTCCGATCAGGCGCAGACCTATGTGGACGAGCTGCGCCAGGAGTACGACGACGTGCGCCGCCGCCATGCCAACCGCAAGACGGCACCGCTCTTGCCCTTGTCGGACGCGCGCAAGACGCGACCCGACATCGACTGGTCGAATTACACGCCGCCCCGGCCGAAATTCATCGGGCGTCGTACGTTCAAGAATTACGATCTGGCTGACATCGCGCGCTACATCGACTGGACGCCCTTGTTCCAGACCTGGAGTCTGTTTGGCCGCTATCCCGGCATTCTGGAAGACAAGGTCGTGGGCGAGCAGGCGGTGAAAGTGTTCGCCGATGCCCAGGCCATGCTCAAGCGCATCATCGAAAGCCGTTGGTTGACGGCCAATGGCGTGGTCGCGTTCTATCCGGCCAACACGGTCAACGACGAAGACATCGAGATCTATACCGACGAGTCGCGTAGCGAAGTGTTGATGACCTGGCGCAACCTGCGGCAACAGGGGGCCAAGCGCGAGGGTATCGAGAACAAGTGCCCGGCCGACTTCATCGCCCCGAAATCGTCAGGTGTGATCGACTACATTGGCATGTTCGCGGTCACCGGTGGCTTGGGCATCGAGAAAAAGGAAGCCGAGTTCGACCGCGCGCTGGACGATTACAGCAGCATCATGCTGAAGGCATTGGCCGACCGCATGGCCGAGGCGTTCGCCGAATGCTTGCACGCCCGGGTGCGTCAAGATTTGTGGGGGTATGCGGCAGACGAGGCGCTAGATAACGAAGCGCTGATCGACGAGAAGTACGTCGGCATCCGGCCTGCGCCGGGCTATCCGGCCTGCCCCGAACACGTCATCAAAGCGCCCATGTTCGAGGTGCTCGATTGCGCCTATATCGGCATGGAACTGACCGAGAGCTATGCCATGCTGCCGGCATCCAGCGTGTCGGGCTTTTACTTCAGTCATCCGAAGTCGCAGTATTTCAACGTCGGAACGATCGGTGACGATCAGTTCGACGATTACGTGGCACGCAGCGGTCGATCGGAAGACGACGTTCGCCGCACTTTGGGCAGCAGCCTGGGATGATGCGCCGTCACGCGCTGGGCGCGTTCGTGCGCAGCGCGCGTTCGCGCATGACGCCCCAACGCGCCGGTCTGCCTGAGGGCGTGCGACGGCGAACGCCCGGCTTGCGCCGCGAAGAGGTGTCGCAGCTGTGCGGCATTAGCGTGACTTGGTATACCTGGATCGAGCAGGGGCGCGAGGTGACGGTGTCGCCTGCGGTGTGGGCGCGATTGGCCAACGTGTTGCAGCTTTCGCGTGCCGAGCGGGCTTACTTGTTCGATCTGGCCGAATGCGCCGACCCGCAGCAACCGCGCGATGACGCGCCAGAGTCCGTTGCGACGCTCAAATCCTGCGTCGACGTGATTCAGACGCCTGCCTATGTGCTGGATCGATGTTGGAATATCCTGGCGTTCAACGCGCCGATGGATCGCTTATTTGCGCAATGGCCGTCCGCCTATACCCAGCCTAACCTGCTGCACTATATTTTTTTATCGCCTCAGGCCCGCAGCCTGGTCGTCGATTGGGAGCAGCGGGCGCGCCGGGTGGTGGCCGAGTTTCGTGCCGACGCTGGGGCGCATCTGGACGAGCCCGATGTGTGGGCATTGGTCGACACCCTGACCCGCGAAAGCCAGACGTTCGCGCACTGGTGGACCCGGCATGCCGTGGTCGAGCGCGAGGGTGGCGCACGCGCGTTCGACCATCCCGATCTTGGGCCACTGAATTATCGGCAGGTGACCTTCCGCATGGCCACGCATCCCGATCTGAAGCTGGTGATGCTGTTGGACGATCCCGCCGTCGGCCAATAGCGGATCAGCTCAGGTATTCGACGACCAGCAAGGCTACCGCAGGCGTCTTCGCGAGGTTCTTGATTTCGTGATGGACATCCACGGGATAGCGTGCGGTCTCGCCGTGCTTGACCTTTTTTTCGCTGTCGCCGGCCAACACCATCAAGCTGCCCGACAACACCGACAAATGCTCGCACGCGCCGCTCTCGTGCGGCTCGGACGCCAGCGCGCCGCCGGGGGCGAACGTCAACTCGTACCATTCGACTTTACCCGCCAACTCGATAGTGCCCAGGATGCGCAGTTCGCAACGGCCATCGGGGCTCTTGATGACCGGGATGCCATGCGCGGGCGTGACCGCCACCGCTGCCGCTGCCGGTTGAGCGCTGTCTAAAAAGGTCGCCAGACTGACGCCCAGCGCGTTGGCCAGCCGCCAGAGTACCGCCACAGTGGGATTGGCGGTGTTGCGCTCGATCTGCGAAAGCATCGACTTGGACACGCCAGCGCGTTTGGACAGTTCATCCAGGGAGAGTTGCAGCGCCTGTCTGCGCTGTTGCAGCAAGGCCCCGACCGGCGGGGGGCCCTCGGCAGCCGGATGTGTAGCTACTTGCATCGCGTTTGTCCGTTCTGTATATTAGATTTAATGTTCGATATATCGAAATAAGTTCGATATGCAGCAATTTCTGCTGCCCGACGACTATACACTCAGGAGACGGCGCATGGCGACGACCGACGCTTTCTATACCGCAGTCCGCCAGACCTTGGCGGACATCGAGCAATCCGGCTTGTTCAAGCGTGAACGCGTGATCCACAGCCCCCAGGGCAGCACGATCCAGACGGAAGACGGGCAGCCCGTCATCAACCTGTGCGCCAACAACTACCTGGGCCTGTCGTCGCATCCGCGGGTGATCGAAGCAGCGCATGATGCACTGGCCAGTCATGGTTTCGGCATGAGTTCGGTGCGGTTCATCTGTGGCACGCAAGATCTGCACAAGCGGCTCGAACGCCGCCTGGCCGAATTTCTGGGAACCGAAGACACGATTCTGTACGGTTCGGCCTTCGATGCCAACGGCGGCTTGTTCGAGCCCCTGTTCGACGAGAGCGATGCCATCATCAGCGACAGCTTGAATCACGCGTCCATCATCGACGGAATCCGGCTGTGCAAGGCCGCACGGTATCGCTACAAGAACAACGATGTAGACGATCTGCGACTGCGCTTGACGGAAGCCCGCAACAGCAACGCCCGCCATATCCTGGTGTTCACCGACGGCGTATTCTCGATGGATGGCACGATTGCCCGGTTGGACGAGATTCGGGCCGTGTGTGACGAGTTCGGTGCGCTGCTGGGCATCGACGAATGCCATGCCACCGGCTTTCTGGGAAAACGGGGGCGTGGTTCGCACGAACTGAAGGGCGTGTTCGGCAAGATCGACATCATCACCGGTACGCTGGGCAAGGCGCTGGGCGGCGCGTCGGGCGGCTTCACGACCGGGCGTCGTGAAGTGATCGAGCTGCTGCGCCAGCGCTCACGGCCCTATCTCTTCTCCAACACGGTAGCTCCCGCCATCGTGGGTGCAAGCTTACGGGTGTTGGACATTCTCGAGCACGACACGTCTTTACGCGATGCGCTGGAAGCCAACGCACAGTACTTTCGTGCCGGGCTCGAACGCTTGGGCTTCGATTTGAAGCCGGGCTGTCATCCCATCATTCCAGTGATGGTTCATGAGGCCGGGCAGGCACAGCAATTGTCGCAACGCCTGCTGGCCTTGGGCGTATACGTGATTGGGTTTTTCTACCCCGTCGTGCCGAAAGGGCAAGCCCGCATTCGGGTGCAAGTCAGTGCCTTGCATAGCCGCGAAGAACTGGATCGGGCGCTGGCGGCGTTTGGGCAAGCGGGCCGCGAGCTGGGAGTGATCCAATGAGCGTGACGCCGAAGATTCTGATCACCGGGGCCAACGGTCAATTGGGTACTGAGCTGGCGCTGGCCTTGGCCGAGCGTTGGGGGCACGATCGAGTCGTGACCAGCGACAAGCTGCCCGATGGCCGTCACTCCAGCGTGTTGCACGAAGCGTTGGACGTGACCGACCTCGACCAGCTGCGAGCGGTTGTCGTGCGTCATGGCATCACCCAGATCTACCATTTGGCCGCGGCCTTGTCGGCAAGCGGCGAGCGCGCGCCCGCCTGGGCCTGGAATCTGAACATGAGCGGCTTGCTGAACGTGTTGGAGATCGCTCGCCTGCACGATCTGGACAAGGTGTTCTGGCCTAGCTCGATTGCCGCATTCGGGCCGACCACACCGGCCAATCTGACGCCGCAACACACGGTGATGGCGCCCAACACGGTGTACGGCGTGTCGAAGGTGGCGGGCGAGGGCTGGTGTCGTTGGTACTTCGAGAACCATGGTGTCGATGTTCGCAGCTTGCGCTATCCCGGCTTGATTTCCTATAGGGCAGCCCCGGGTGGCGGGACGACGGATTACGCCATCGACATCTTCCACGCCGTGGCGCAAGGCCGACCGTATACCTGCTTTTTGGCGGAAGACGCAGCGCTACCCATGCTGTACATGGAAGACGCGGTGCGTGCCACGATCGAGTTAATGGACGCGCCAGCGGCTGCCATTACGGAACGTGGCAGCTACAACCTGGCGGGCGTGACATTTACGCCCGCCGAACTGTTCGGCGAGATCCGCCGGCATCACTCGGACTTCACGATGACATGCGTGCCAGATTACCGGCAGAAAATTGCCGAGGGTTGGCCGGACTCGATCGACGACACACTGGCAAGCCACGATTGGGGCTGGCAGCCGAGGTTCGGTTTGAGCGATATCGTGGCCGATATGCTGGCGAATATCCTGGCACATACCGAGCCCAGATAATCGCCGCGACGCTCGCCTTGCCTAGGATAGTTAAGCTTCTCGCGCGCGTTATAACTCGCTTTCAATCCGATAATCGTCACAGCGAAATCTGCGAAATATCAGGTCAAAGCACAAGTTCGATACTCCACTTTCACGAGCGCCAAGATGACGCTCTAAACGAGGGGAGTGACATGAGCAATCTCGAAGACACAGTGCGCCAGTGGGTCCGACCTGATAAGACGCGCCAGACAAGTTCGCCTATACGAAAGCGGACGATGAAGTGCCTGACGGCGGCCCTGATCATGGGCGGACTGGCCGCATGCAATGACGACACATCGCCCGGTAAAGCCGCGTCGTCGGGTCAACCAGCAGTTGACTCGCAAGCCAGCGCGAACAAGACCGGAGCGCCCGCAATAGCCGCGCGGGGCGTGGCCACGGATACGAGCTCGCCGCTGATCGATACTTTGCGCGATTATCGAAATCAAACTGTGCAATGGGGGGCGTGCGATCCGAGCATTCTGGGCGAGGGATATCCGATCGATCAGGTGCTGTTCGATAAACTGGGGCCACGGCTGCAATGTGCGCAATATCGCGTCCCTAAAGACTATTCAAATCCCGGGCACGGCGATTTGAGCATCGGGGTCATGCGACTGGCCGCAGCCGATCCAAAAAAGCGCCAGGGCGCGTTGGTCTTCAATCCCGGCGGCCCCGGTGGCGATGGCTTACCCTTCGCCCTGAGTCTCCCCGTGTTTGAAGCGTTCAGCGACAGCGATCCAAACGATAAGCTGGGCAGCATGCAACTACGCCTATTGGACGAATACGACATGATCGGATTCTCGCCACGGGGCACGGGGATCAGCACGCGGTTCGATTGCGCATCCAATGAACGTCTGCACTTCATCGATGAGAGTGTCGACGGGGCGAAGCCGGAGAACCTCGCCAAGCGGGACTACAACAGTAAAAAGACGGCCCAGGCGTGTAAAAAAGACCCTATCGCTCCTTTCATCAATTCCAATGCGATCGCGCAAGATATGGATGTCCTGCGCAGCATTCTGGGCGACGACAAGCTGAATTACCTGGGCTACTCCTACGGCACCTGGCTAGGCGCTCGCTACGCAAGCATGTTTCCCGAACAGGTTGGCCGGATGGTGTTGATCGGACTCACTGACGTGACTGCACCCATGGAGAAAAGCTTCTCTTGGATGCCCAAGGCTCGCCAGCGTCTTCTCACCGATTGGCTCATCCCTTACGCCATCAGAAATCCGGACTCGTTCGGTCTGGGTATGACCTCGGAGGGTATCTTGGCGAGACTGGACGCACTCGATAACCAGGTGCAGCATGTGCTTGGGAATTATCTTGCAGATGCAGGCTATGAACGGGAAAAAGCCGATGACTACGTACTCGCCATCAATGCTGCAAGTGCGTTGCAGGCCTTCATCGATGCCTCCTCCGCATTGAGTCCGCAACAGCGTTTCAATCGTCCCCTGGCTGCGTCATGGCTCGCCCGTCGCCCTGCGTTCGTTCCCGGCAATTTCGAGCATGACGCACGTGTCCGGAAAATAGCGCTGAAATTGCATGAGCGGTACGCCAGGGCTTGGGGTTACGACGTGTTCCAAAGGCGGTCTATCTCCAGTGCCAACGCCGAAGGAACCTACTGGGCGATACGGTGCAACGATTCGCCTGCCATTCAAGATGTGGCTGAAGTTCATCGCCTCGCTCGGGTAGCATGGAACGAAGCCCCTTTGTTCGGTGGCGTGGTGGCGCCAACCATATGTGCTCACTGGGGCGGGCCAAGCGTCCCGACGCCGGACTTGGGTGCGATGAAGCCCCTGAGCGTCCTGCTCGTGCATTCGCAGTTCGATACCGCCACTGCCATGGAAAATGCCGAGGCAACATTCGCCGCCTTGCCGAATGCGCATCTGCTGACGATTCCGAAAGAGTTCGATCACGGCATCTATCCTTATAAGGATAGATGCGTCGATCAGACTGTGGTTGATTTCTTGCTCGGACAAAATCCGCTAAGCCAGAGATTCTCTTGTGCGGCGCGCCCGCTACCGCAAGATGTGAAAAGCGCGATCGCCCGCGCCAGCACAATGGCGCATCCAGCGGCCGATACCGGTGTCGGTTCGAGCAGCGAGTCGAGTGCGTTGCAGGCGGACGATTCTTTGAGAGCGTATAAAAATCCGGCGGCGGCCAGTGCATTGATCGACGAATTCAAAGCAGGGCTGGCATTATCGATCAATGCGCCGAACCAGCACGACAGTATGTTCTAACAAGTCAGAAGAAATCGAAGCGGGCCATCCGGTGCGATAGCTATCGGGTGGCTCTTTTTTCAGTGTCTGCCGTAGCGCCGCGTTCGCACGCGTCACGTTCACAGGGTGATCGTAGATCTGCTCGAAAGTACTCGAGTCGGGGGGAGTAATCGTCACTGTGCATACGATCGAAACGAAATATGGGGTCGGGGCCTGGATTTCATACTGCTGGTCCATGAGCGTCGAAGCGGCGCTCCAATCAAGGGGAAGACATGGAACATATCGACGACTCGGCGCGTCACTCAGGCCGATCTGATGAGACGGGTCAAACCGTTTCGTGCGCACGAAAGCGGATGATGCAGTGCCTGGCGGCGGCCTTGCTCATAGGCGGGCTGGCCGCATGCAATGACGACAAGTCGCCCAGTAAGGCAGCATCGACGAGCGAGCCCGCGCCCGGCAAGCAAGCCAGCGCGAAAAAGACCGGAGCGACCGAGTCGAGCGTGAGGGCAGATCAGCCTTCGGTGTCGATCGACGCATTGCGCGACTATCGAAATCAAACCGTGCAGTGGGCAGCGTGCGACGCCACCATCTTAGGCAAGGACGGCGGGGAGAACGATTCACTGCGATTCGACAGGCTCGGCCCACGGCTGCAATGTGCGCAATATCGAGTTCCGAAGGATTACGCGAACGTCGGGCATGGCGACCTCAGTATCGGCGTCATGCGTTTGGCGGCGGCCACGCCCCAGAAACGTCGAGGCGCAGTGGTCTTCAACCCCGGCGGGCCGGGTGGGGATGGCCTGAGTGACGCGCTGCATTTGCTCGACGCGTTTGCCGGTAGCAATCCACTCGATCAGCTGGGTGGTATGCAACTGCGCCTGTTGGACGAATACGACATGATCGGTTTCTCACCACGCGGCCTGGGGACGAGTACGCGCTTCAACTGCGGCTCCAACGAACTCTTGCACTTGATCGACAATAGTACGGAGGGCGCAAAGCCGGAGAGTCTCGCCAAGCGCGACTACAACAGCGAGAAGATCGCGCAAGCATGCCAGAGAAATCCTCTTGCTCCTTTCATCAATAGCAATGCCACGGCGCAAGACATGGACGTCTTGCGCAGCATTCTAGGCGATGAAAAGTTGAGCTATTTGGGCTATTCGTACGGCACATGGCTGGGCACCCGTTACACCAGCCTCTTTCCCGACCGGGTCGATCGCATGGTGCTGATCGGACTCATGGATGTCACCCAGCCTATGGATACCACTGTCTTTCGAACGCCGACAGCACGTCAGCGGCTACTCGATCAATGGCTCATTCCCTATGCCAACAGGCATCCCGACGTATTCGGCCTGGGGGCGACCTCCGCTGAAACCCAGGCCATCCTGAACGCGCTGGATACACAGATGCAGCATGTGCTTGGCGATCACCTGGCAGGGTATGGATACAGCCGCCACCGCGCCGATCACTATCTGCTGGCGATCAATGCCGCTCACGCGGTGCAGGCGTTCATTAACGATGCGAACGGTCAAGGCCCGTTCGCCCGTTTCGATCAGGCCGCGGCTGCAAAGGCAGCCGAGAACTGGCAGTTTGTGAAAAACGATGCAGAGATGGACGAATTCACGCGAGAGCTTGCAGTGACGATGCATCGACAATATGTTAATCGCTGGCTGTATCCCACCCAGCGCAACCAGTCGCTATCTTTGGGCGAAGGAAAGTCAGTGTTCACGGCGGTGCGGTGCAACGACTCGCCCGCGATTCAGGATGTGGCGGAGTACCATCGAATTTCTCGAAACGCATGGCGAGACGCCCCATTGTTTGCGGGTATGTTTGCCGATACGACATGCGCTTATTGGGGCGGGCCCAGCGTCCCGACCCCCGACATGAGCGCGATGAAGGATATGGATGTCTTGCTCGTGCAATCCCATTTCGATGCGGCCACCGCTGTAGAGAATGCCACGGCGACTTTTGCCGCGCTGCCCAATGCACACATGCTGACCTTGCCGAAAGAGTTCGATCACAGCGTCTATCCCTATAAGGATCGCTGTGTCGATCAGACGGTGGTTGCTCATTTGCTGGGTCAACGTCCGCTGAGTCGGCGGTTCACGTGCGACGCGCATCCGTTACCGCAGGACGCAAAGAAAACGCTCGCGGATGCCGGGGTGGCTCGTGCGCCAAGTCCGGACGGCGGTCCTGCCGATACGGATCCAAACGCGCTGCTGATGTCACTGCCGGCCGATCATCCCATGCGGGCGTATAAAGATCCCGCGGCGGCAGAAGCGTCAATCAGGAAATTCAAAGAGCGCCTGGTGCCATTGCAAAATGTGCGATCCATCGGCGCCAACGTCTTCTAGGCGCATCGGGGCTAATGAAAACGAGCCCCCCGCTGCGACAGTCTCGCATCGGGGGGCCCGTGAGCGTCCAATGGCCGCGGCGTGACTGCCACGGCATCGTCACATCAACGACGCGGCTTGGCCGCAGCCGGTGCTGCCGGGGCCGGAGGCGTTGCGCTAGCGGCCGGTGCTGCGGCATCGCCGCCACGGATGGCCTGGGCCAGTTCGTTGGCTTCCTGGGCCGACGACACGCTGAAAGCCAGCACGCCACGATTCAGGGGCTCGGAGATGCGCGGAGCAGCCACCAATTGACGCTCGACCACCAGGGCCAGCATCTTGCCGACGTTCTGGCCGCTGACCTCGTTCAATTTGCGCGCACCGGCTTCGGTAAAGCGCAGACCGACGAAGTTTTGACCCTGCTTGTCCACCAAGGCGGCGGCTTCGGTCAGGTCGGCGCGCGTCAGCACGGGCTGGCGTTGCAGGTACAGCACGCCGTCGGGCAATTTGATCTGCATGGCATCGGCGGCCGCTTCGGTCTGGGCCATATAGAACTCGACGGGGGAAGCACCCATCGACTGCGCAGGCGCTGCCGGCTCGGTGGTCGAGGTGCCGGGCGTGGTGGTCGAAGCCATGTCCTTTTGCGGCGGCGTTTTGCAGCCCGCCAACACCAACACCATTGCTGCGCAGGCGGGAGCCCACTTACGTACGTTCAAGGACATGATGATCTACCTGTTCAGTTTGTCGAATATGGCGCGGCGACCGCACGTGGTGTGCCTGACGTGGCGTGTCGCCGGATATGCTCGCAAAAAGTGTGCAGGCCCTCGGCGTCATGAACACCCGCAGGAAGAATCAGGATGTAACAAACCATGGGTTGCCGTCGGTGCAGTGCGCCATGCGCCGGGCCTGGCAGACGACTAAAATGCGCGGGTACGCAGGGGTACTGCGTGGGCGTCGCCCACCGGTTGAGAGAGTCCCTTCATACCAGTACGGATAATGCCGATGCTGGGAGCGTGTCCGAGGTGCTGCGCCCGTGCTGCGCCAATGTATGCCGGACTTCGTCCCGATTCGGCTCCAGACATTCTTCTTGGAGCTTTCATGAACACCACTCCCCATTTTCTTGCCGAGACAGCCGAAGTCGATGCGGCGGCCGTCGCCCCTTTGCCCGCTTCGCGCAAAGTATACGAAGTCGGCAGCCGGCCCGATATTCGTGTGCCCTTTCGAGAAATTACTCAGGCCGATACGCCGGTTCTTTTCGGATCGGAGAAGAATCCGCCGCTCACGGTGTATGACTGTAGCGGTCCCTACACCGATCCCGACGCCAGTATCGATATTCGCCGAGGGCTGCCCGAGCTGCGTCGGGCCTGGATAGACGAGCGTGGCGACACCGATTACTTGGACGGACCGAGCAGTGCCTATGGCCGGGAGCGCCTGGCCGACGCCCGGTTGGACGCCTTGCGCTTCGATTTGAAGCGCCACCCCCGCCGTGCTCGCAAAACAGCCAATGTCACGCAGATGCACTATGCGCGCCGTGGGATCGTCACGCCGGAAATGGAGTTCGTGGCCATACGCGAGAACCTGCGCCGCGAACACACCATCGAGGCCCTGCGCGCCAGCGGCCCCGAGGGCGAGAAAATGGCGCGGCGCCTGCTGCGCCAGCATCCGGGTCAGTCTTTCGGTGCCAGCATCCCAAGCACGATCACGCCCGAATTCGTACGCGACGAGATTGCACGAGGGCGTGCCATCGTCCCCGCCAACATCAATCATCCCGAGATCGAGCCGATGGCCATCGGTCGCAACTTTCTGGTCAAGATCAACGCCAACATCGGTAACTCGGCGCTCGGCTCCAACATCAACGACGAGGTCGAGAAAATGACCTGGGCTATTCGCTGGGGCGGCGACACGGTGATGGATCTGTCGACCGGCAAGCATATTCACGAAACGCGCGAGTGGATCATTCGGAATTCGCCCGTTCCCATCGGCACCGTGCCGATCTATCAGGCGTTGGAGAAGGTCAATGGCCGTGCCGAGGATCTCACTTGGGAGATCTTTCGAGACACCTTGATCGAACAGGCCGAGCAGGGTGTCGATTACTTCACCATTCATGCCGGGGTGCGCTTGCCCTTTATTCCGATGACGGCCGATCGCATGACCGGCATCGTCTCGCGGGGTGGTTCGATCATGGCTAAATGGTGCCTGGCGCATCATAAGGAAAGCTTTCTGTATGAACGCTTCGACGACATCTGCGACATCATGCGGGCCTACGACGTGAGCTTCTCGCTGGGTGACGGCCTGCGTCCGGGGTCGGCATACGACGCGAACGACGAAGCGCAATTCGCCGAGTTGAAGACCTTGGGCGAACTGACCCAGGTGGCTTGGAAGCACGACGTGCAGGTCATGATCGAAGGCCCGGGTCACGTGCCCATGCAGATGATCAAAGAGAACATGGATCTCCAACTGACGCATTGCCACGAAGCACCGTTCTATACCCTCGGACCGCTAACCACCGATATTGCACCGGGCTACGATCACATCACTTCCGGCATCGGCGCGGCGCTGATCGGTTGGTACGGCACAGCCATGCTGTGCTATGTGACCCCGAAGGAGCATTTGGGCTTGCCCAACAAGAAAGACGTCAAGGACGGCATCATCACCTATAAAATCGCCGCTCACGCAGCCGATCTGGCCAAAGGGCATCCGGGCGCAGCGATTCGGGACAACGCGCTGTCAAAGGCACGTTTTGAGTTTCGCTGGGAAGATCAGTTCAACTTGGGGCTCGACCCGGACACCGCGCGTGCCTTCCATGACGAGACGCTGCCCAAGGAATCCATGAAGGTGGCGCATTTCTGCTCGATGTGCGGGCCGCATTTTTGCAGTATGAAAATCACGCAAGATGTGCGCGAGTACGCCGAACGCCAGAAAATCAGCACCGATCAGGCGTTGGAGCACGGCATGCAAGAGAAGGCGATCGAGTTCGTGCAGCGGGGCGCGGCGCTCTATCACCCGCAGTAAAAGGCAGCGGGCTTGCGGCAGGCAGGCGGATCGGATCGATGCAGACCGATACCGCTCGACCTGGCAAGGCAGCCGCCATGACCGAGCCGCCGGCAGGCGGCTCGCCCGGGCTTATTTCGCCTGCTTGGCGATCCATGCGTCGAAGGTGGCGATGAATTTCTTCAGGAACGGCTCGATGCCGTCGCTGGGCTTGCCACCGGCGTCGAAGAACGTTCCGGCATTACCCAGATAGGCTTCGGGTTGCTGCAGAATCGGCATGTCCAGGAACACCAGCGACTGGCGCAGATGATGGTTGGCGCCAAAGCCACCCAGAGCGCCGGGCGATGCGCTGATAACGGCAGCAGGCTTGCCGCTGAAGGCGCTCTTGCCGTAGGGGCGCGAGCCGACGTCGATGGCGTTCTTGAGCGCGCCGGGCACTGAACGGTTGTATTCCGGGGTGATGAACAGCACGGCGTCGGCCGCTTTGAGTCCATCGCGAAAGGCCGTGTAGCTGGCGGGTGCCCGATCGCCGTCGATGTCTTCGTTGTAGAGCGGCAGGTCGCCGATCTCCAGAATATCGAGCTTGAGGGATGCTTGCGGGGCCAGCTCGGCCAGCGCCAATGCTAGCTTGCGGTTGATCGAGTCTTTACGCAGGCTGCCGACCAGAACGGCCACGTTGTAAACCTTGCTCATAAGATCGTGCTCCTTAGGACAATGACGAAAACGGGTTTAGGTGCACATGGTATGCCTAACGGATGTCTCCCCCAAGTCGGTCAGTCGTCTCTATAATCGTCGGTCTCATGGAACATACCGATCTCGACGACGGCACGGCCGATCGTTTCCTGCTGGACGCCAAAGGCACTTCGATGCTGGTGTTTCACAGCAAGACCTGTGGCACCTGCGCGATGGCACGCGAGCGCCTGCCCGACATGCAGTTGCCTGCCGAGCGCCTGTGCTGGATCGACGCCGGCGCCAATCGTGGGCTGGTCGAGCGCTACGAAGTCTTCCACCTGCCGGCTTTGTTTCTCGTGCGCGACGGGGTGTTTTACGGCGCGGTCAATGCGTCGCTCGAACCCTGGGATTTGCGCATGCAGATGCGTCTGGCACTGGATAGCTACCCGGCCGAATTGCCATGAGCGCCATGCCAGTGTCGGTGTTTGTGGCGGTCGTTGTCGCCGCGGCACTGCATGCTGGCTGGAACGCCCTGCTCAAAATCGGCTTGGATCGTTTTCTGACCATTTGCCTGATCCAGATGGCGTCCGGACTGCTGGCCTTGCCAGGTCTGCTGTTCGTCCCCATGCCTGAACTCGAGGCATGGCCCTGGCTGATGGCGTCGGCGGGGTTTCACATTGGCTATAACGTTTTTCTGGCACGCGCCTATCGCTATGGTGACTTGGGGCAGGTTTATCCCTTGGCGCGTGGTACGTCGCCCTTGCTGATCGCGTTGGTCGGCGTGGTCGTCCTCGACGAGCACCTGAGTTGGGTGGCGTCGGTGGGACTGATCGGTTTGGTGGCGGGTATCTGGCTGATGGCGTTACGGGGTGGGCGTACCCGCGGCCCGGTCGATTTTGCCCTGGTGGGTTGCGCGGTGATCACTGCTGCGTTCATCTGCGCCTATACCCTGTCCGATGCGTTGGGCGCTCGCGCAAACGGTGCTGCGGTGGCTTATTCGTTGTGGTTGTTCGCGGTCAATGGTGTCGTCATGGCGATCGTGCTGACGATCTTGCGAGGCCCGCGCGTGTTTATCGCCCTGCGAGGGCATTGGTGTGCTGGTCTGGGCGGAGGGGCGATGTCCCTGGGGGCCTACACGATCGCCATTTGGGCCATGACCCGAGCGCCGGTGGCGATGGTGTCGGGCTTGCGCGAGACCAGTGTGCTGTTCGCCGTGCTGATCGGTGCCGTCATATTGAAAGAACCTTTGCGGGCAGGACGACTCGTGGCCTGTGCAATGATTCTGGCCGGGGTGGCGACGATGCGTTTGGGCTGAGGGGCGGCTGTCGGATCGCATCGAGGTGCAATGTAAGTAGGCTATCATCCGCCCGAAGGCTGCCTGGTGCTGGCCGATCCCTTACTACATCCGATGCAATGACTATTCTGGTGACCGGCGGCGCAGGCTTTATCGGCGCAAATTTCGTGTTGGACTGGCTTGCCGGGTCAAGCGAGCCTGTCGTCAACCTGGACAAACTGACGTACGCGGGTAATGTACAGACGCTGTCCTGCGTGCTCGAACGCGAAGACCATACGTTCGTACGGGGCGATATCGGCGATCGTAGCTTGGTCGATCGCCTGCTGGCCGAACACCAGCCGCGGGCCGTGTTGAATTTCGCAGCCGAGTCGCACGTCGATCGCTCTATTTCAGGTCCTGCGGCATTCATCGACACCAATATCGTCGCAAGCTTTCAGCTGCTGGAGGCCGTGCGTCATTATTGGGGGGGCTTACCGGATGCTCGGCGTGCCGCCTTTCGCTTTTTGCACGTGTCGACCGACGAGGTCTACGGCACATTAGGGCCCGACGACGCGCCGTTTACCGAGTGCCATCCTTACGCGCCCAACAGCCCGTATTCGGCCAGCAAGGCGGCCTCCGATCATCTGGTGCGTGCGTGGCATCACACCTATGGTCTGCCGGTGTTGACCACAAATTGCAGCAACAACTACGGCCCCTATCACTTTCCCGAGAAACTGATTCCCTTGATGATTTCTCGAGCCCTGGCGGGCGAGTCGCTGCCGGTGTACGGCGACGGCCAGCAAGTGCGGGATTGGTTGTATGTCAAAGATCATTGTGCCGCGTTGCGCGTCGTGCTCGAACGGGGGCGTGTCGGTGAGACCTACAACGTCGGGGGGTGGAACGAAAAGACCAATCTCGAAGTCGTCGAAACGCTGTGCAGCATTCTGGACGCCTTGCGCCCACGAGCCGATGGTGCGTCGTATCGCAATCAGATCGCTTTTGTCACTGATCGACCCGGCCATGATCGCCGCTATGCCATCGATGCGGGGAAACTCGCCAACGAGTTGGGTTGGCGGCCTGCCCAAACTTTCGAATCCGGTATACGCAGTACCGTTCAGTGGTTTCTGGATAATCCCGAATGGGTGAGCCAGGTCGTCAGCGGACAATATCGCGACTGGATTGCGCAGCACTACTCGGCATGAAAATACTGATCCTGGGGCGTGATGGGCAGGTGGGCCTGGCGCTTCAATCGGCCTTGGCTCCAGTGGGGCAGATTCGCGCGTGCGGGCGTGCCGAAGCCGACTTGGAGAGGCTCGATTCATTGCGTCGACTGGTGCTCGATTGGGCGCCGGATGTCGTGGTGAACGCGGCTGCCTACACTGCTGTCGATCGGGCCGAGATCGACGAGGCGGTAGCAATGGCCGTCAACGCCGATGCGCCCGCGTGCCTCGCGCAGGCTTGCCGCGAAGTTGGCGCCTGGTTGCTGCACTACTCCACCGATTATGTTTTTGACGGATCCAAACCTGAGGCTTATACCGAATCGGATCGAACCGAGCCGCTCAATGCCTATGGCCGTAGCAAACTGGCCGGTGAGCAGGCCATCGCAGCCTGTGGCGCGCCGCACCTGATCTTGCGCACCAGCTGGGTGTTCGATGCACGGGGAAAAAATTTCTTGACGACGATACTAAGGCTGTCCGCTGAGCGAGATCGGCTACGCGTCGTGGACGATCAGTTTGGTGCGCCGACCGATGCGGCCCGTATCGCCCAGACGACGGCGCTTATCGTTTATCGACTGGCGCACGATTGCGGGTTGGCGAGTCGGGCCTGCGGCCTCTATCATTTGGCGGCCGGCGGTCGCACCTCCTGGCATGGCTATGCACAAGCCATCGTGGCACGCGCACTGGGCAATGGTGCGACATTGCTCACGTCGCCAGACCGGATTCAGCGCGTATCGACGACACAGTTTTCGGCGACTGCGGCCGGGCCGACGGCCGACTCGCCAACGGCTCGCCGGCCTTCCAATTCTTCAATGAGCACTGCAAAACTGCACGATATATTCGGCTTGCAGCTGCCAGACTGGCGCGACGACGTGCATCGCGTGGTCGATCAACTCACTAAGGCGAACGCATGAAGCGTAAAGGCATCATTTTGGCCGGCGGTGCCGGCACCCGGCTGCATCCAGCCACCCTGGCGGTGTCCAAGCAACTGCTGCCGGTGTATGACAAGCCCATGATCTACTACCCGTTGAGCACGTTGATGCTTGGGGGGATGCGCGACATCTTGATTATCAGCACGCCCCAGGATACTCCGCGATTTCAGCAACTGCTGGGCGATGGATCGCAGTGGGGCGTCAACTTCGACTATGCGGTTCAGCCCAGCCCCGATGGCCTGGCTCAAGCGTTCATTATCGGCGAGTCGTTTTTGAATGGTGCCGCAAGCGCTCTGGTTCTGGGCGACAACCTGTTCTACGGCCACGATTTCGCAGCGCTGTTGGGCGATGCGGGGCGTAAGCCCTTCGGCGCGACAGTGTTCGCCTACCACGTCAACGATCCTCAACGGTATGGTGTGGTCGAGTTCGACAAGCAGGGTCAGGCTGTCAGCATCGAAGAAAAGCCCGTTCGCCCCAAGAGTAATTATGCGGTGACGGGACTGTATTATTTCGATGAGCAGGTCGTCGATATCGCCCGGTCGATTCGGCCCAGTGCGCGGGGTGAGTTGGAAATTACCGATGTCATCCAGACCTATCTGAACCAGGATCGCTTGAGCGTGCAGATCATGCAGCGCGGCTATGCCTGGTTGGATACGGGCACGCACGACAGCTTGTTGGAAGCCGGTCAGTTCATTGCAACGCTCGAGCATCGGCAAGGCCTGAAAATTGCATGTCCCGAAGAAATAGCATGGCGCAGCGGCTTCATCGGCGACGCCGATCTGGAAAGACTGGCTCAACCCATGCTGAAAAACGGTTATGGTCAATATCTGATTCGGCTATTGCGAGAAAAGAGAGGCGAATGAACACGATTCCGACTGCATTGCCTGGCGTCTTGATTCTGGAGCCCACCGTGTTCCGGGATGCGCGTGGATGCTTTTACGAGAGCTTCAACCATCGCACGTTCGAGCAAGCCGTCGGCGTGTCGGCCGATTTCGTGCAAGACAGTCATTCCCGATCCCGCCGGGGCGTCTTGCGCGGATTGCATTATCAAATTCGTCAATCGCAGGGCAAGCTGGTTCGCGTCGTGGTGGGCAGTATTTACGATGTGGTGGTCGATCTCAGGCGTGGATCGCCGACCTTCGGACGTTGGCTCGGCGTCGAGCTGTCCGCCGACAATGCAAGGCAATTGTGGGTGCCGCCAGGTTTCGCGCATGGTTTCCTGGCGACCAGCGAATGGGCGGAGTGCGTCTATAAGGTGACGGATTACTATGCGCCGGAGCACGAGCGCTGTCTGGCGTGGAACGATTCCTCGCTAGGCATAGACTGGCCGCTGGGCGGCATCGCTCCCATTCTGTCGGCCAAGGATTCCCAGGGCTCGACGATCGATCAGGCCGAGACTTTCGAATGAATCAAATCATGCAGGACCACATCCTTCAACAGATGTTCGAAGCCCGTCGCGTCATGGAGGCCATGGCTGCCGACGCACGTTTGCAAGCCGAGCTACGCGGGGCCGCAGCACGCTGTATCGACTCACTCAAAAACCGTGGCAAGTTGCTGTTGGCGGGTAACGGTGGCAGTGCTGCCGACGCGCAGCATATCGCGGGCGAACTGGTCAGCCGATTCGCCTTCGACCGCCCAGGATTGCCCGCCATCGCACTCACCACCGATACGTCCATCCTGACGGCCATCGGCAACGATTACGGCTACGAAAAGCTGTTCGAGCGGCAGGTTCAGGCCCACGGTCAGCCGGGCGATGTGTTTATCGGCTATAGCACCTCCGGGCGTTCGCCCAACATCTTGCGTGCGTTCGAGGCCGCTCGCGAGCTGGGGCTGTGTACCATCGGTTTGACCGGTAATCGAGGCGGTCCGATGCGCGGCCTGTCCGATTTTCTGCTGGAAGTGCCGTCGGCGGATACGCCCAAAATCCAGGAGGGCCATCTGGTGCTGGGTCATATTCTGTGCGGCCTGATCGAGAACACGCTGTTCAAGCCCGCCGCCACGCCCGCTTGAGGCGTCGGCTCGATCGGGCTGAGCCCGGCGCGTGCCGGTACGTGCCGCCTAGCCCAATTGCGGGTACTTCTGCGCCAGCGCGTCGAGCTCCCCCGCCATTTCATCGACCAGCCAGCGCTCGACCGCCAGCACCTGGCGGCGGGGCGCCTGTTCGGCGCGTTGGATGACGTAATGCTTGCCCGTGCGCAAGCTGAGTGGTGCCGCGGGCACCACGGCCCCCGAATTCAAGGGCCGCGCCACTGCCATGATCCAGCCCAATGCCACGCCCTGGTCTTCGATGGTGGCCTGTAGCGCCAGTCCGGCATCCGAGTAGGTGATGGCCTCGCCCAGTGACGGGCGTGCGCCCGAGGCTACGAAATAGTCCGGCCACGTCGTGGTGGTGGGTTCGAGATGGATCAGCGTGTGTGCCTGGCCGCGGCGGGTCTGGTGCAAGGGGCCATGTTGTTCGAGATAGCGCGCGCTGCACACCGGCACAATCAATTCCGGACAGAAAAATGGCGAGTTGGCATCGATGTGTGTTGCGGTCAATCGAATGCCCAGATCGGCACCGTCCAAGGGCCCGGCCAGAATGCTGCACACCTGCAACCTCAGGTTGATGTCGGGAAACGCCTGACGAAATAAGCCATAACGCGGCATCAGCCATTGCGCGGTCAGACCGCTGGAAATCGATAGCGTCACGGTATTGCCGTCGCCTCGTCGCGCATGCAGGCTGGCGATGGCATCCGAAATCTGGGCGAAGCCTGCCGCCACCGCCGTTCGCAAGATGTCGCCGTCCGCTGTCAGTTGCAGCCCGCTCGATGTGCGTTCGAACAACTTGCAGCCCAATGCCTCTTCAAGGCGGCCCACCATGCGGCTGACCGCGACCGGCGTGACATGCAACTCGGGCGCTGCGCGCGTAAAACTCTTGTGGCGAGCGGCGGCATCGAACACCCAAAGGGCTTGCAAGGAAGGCAGGCGTGGCGTCATGGCATTACATAGTGTTAGTTCGGGCCCGTCGAATGTAAATTGACCATGCTCAGGCCGATCGGTAACTTGAATAACACACCATGTTATACGGAGTTGCGCGATGTCCGATTCGTCTGTGGCGCTTGCCGATCCTCCTGTGATCACCCGCGACCCCTTGCTCGCGCCGTTTCAGCTCAAAGGCTTGACGATCCGCAATCGAGTGTTCAGTTCGAGTCATGCCAGCAGGCTGACGCAAGGCGATTTTCCGCAAGAGCGCTATCAGCGCTATCACCTCGAAAAAGCGCGGGGCGGTATCGGTTTGAGCATGTTCGGCGGCTCGTCCAACGTCAGCGCCGACAGCCCGAATACCTTTCAGCAGATCAATATCGGCACTGACGAGATCGTGCCGCATTTGCAGCGTTTTTCGCAGCGCATGCATGCCGAAGGGGCTGCGTTGATGTGTCAGATCACTCATCTGGGACGACGCGGCAACGCCTACGCCGACCCGTGGATGCCGATGATCGGTCCGTCGCCCGTGCGCGAGACGCTGCACCGGGCGATCCCACGAGAGATGACGACGCGCGATATCGAGCGGGTCGTGAAAGCCTATGGCGCTGCCGCGCGTCGTTGCAAGCAAGGCGGATTGGATGGCATGGAAACCTTGAGTAGCGGTCATCTTATCGGCCAGTTTCTCGACCCGGGCGTGAACTTGCGCACCGATGCCTACGGCGGATCCCTGGCCAACCGCATGCGCTTCGTACTGGCCGTCCACGAGGAAATACGCAAGCAAGTGGGCGAGGATTTTCCGGTGGGTATTCGATTCGGCGTGGAAGAGGGCATGTCTTTCGAAGACAGTCTGGAGATCGCCCGGGTGCTGCAAGATTCGGGCTTGATCGACTTCTTCAACGTGGTGTTCGGCCGTATCGACACCAAGTTTGCCTTGGCGACCAACAGCATGCCCAGCATGTTCATGCCTTCCGCGCCGTTTTTGGATCGGGCTGCGCGCTTCAAGCAGGCGGTGTCTTTGCCGGTGCTCCATGCGGCCAAGATCGCCGATCTGGCCACCGCCCGCTATGCTATCCGCGAGGGTCTGCTGGACATGGTGGGCATGACACGCGCTCATATCGCCGAGCCGCATCTGGTGCGCCTGATCGAGGCAGGGCGGGAAGAGGCGGCACGGCCCTGCGTGGGGGCTTCCTTTTGCCGCAACACGCATGCCACCTGTATTCACAACCCGGCCACGGGCCGGGAGTCGCAATACGACCATAGTATCGAACCCGCCGCTGCGCCCAGGCGCGTGGTCGTGGTGGGCGCGGGTGTGGCCGGTCTGGAGGCAGCCCGCGTCGCGGCGCTGCGGGGTCACGATGTGACAGTGCTGGAGGCCGGCAATGCGGCCGGTGGGCAAGTGCTACTGGCGGCCGAATCGGAGTGGCGTCGGGATCTGATCGGCATCGTGCAGTGGCGCGTCGACGCCTTGGTTCGTGCCGGCGTCACCGTGCGTTACGACTGTTATGCCGAGCCGCAAGACATCCTGACGCTGGATCCCGATGTGGTCATCATGGCGACCGGTGGTGCGCCCAATATGGAGCAGCTGCCAGGTGCCGAACTCGCCTGGTCGGTGTTCGACGCGCTGACGACCTCACTGCCGCGCGAAGGCCGCGTGCTGGTCTATGACGGCACGGGTCGTCACAACGCGTATGTCTGTGTCGAGCGCTTCGCACGCGCCGGCCTGTCGGTCGAGCTCGCGGTCCTGGATGGCGCGGTGGGTCAGGAATTGGGCGGCAAGGGCGACGATGTGGCTTGGGAGAAGCGCTTGCATCAATGGCGCGTGCCCGTGCGAAACCATATGCATTTGAAGCAGATCGAGCGCGACGCCAGCGGGGCGAAGCGCGCGAGCTTCGTACACGAATTGACCGGCGAGACGGAAGTCCTGGTGGCCGACCATATCGTGATCGAACGCGGTCTGCTGGCCGTGGACGACGTGTTCCATGCTTTGCGCGCCGACTCGATCAACGACGGCGAAACCGAATTGGACGCGTTCGTCGCGGGTCGTCCGCAATCCTGGGCCGCCGCCTCCGGTCGCGAACCCAGCGACGCCTCTGGCTTCGAACTCTATCGCATCGGCGACGCGCAGGCCTCGCGCGACATCCACTCGGCCATCTACGACGCGTTCAGGCTGGCCCGCGTGCTCTAACGCTCTGGGCGAATGTGCCCGGACGTTTGCTTTCTCCCTGACCCCGGAGGTTGTATGACGCAGCATTCAGACTTTCTCACGCTACCCAACCCAGGTCGTCGCACGACCATGATCGGTTTGTTGGGCGCAGCCGGTTCATTGGCGTTCGGGATGCCCGGCGCATGGGCGGCCACCCCGCCACGCCGCGGTGGCCGAATACGTGTCGCCAATAACAACTCTTCGGTGGCCGACTCCCTGGATCCCGCCAAGGGCTCGCACACGGGCGACTACGTGCGCCACTCGATGTTCTATAGCGGCTTGACCGAATTCGACGCCAAGATGCGAGTGCAGATGGCCTTGGCCGCCGAGATCACCAGCACCGACAACATCGTGTGGCTGATCAAGCTGCGGCCGGGCGTCACGTTTCACAACGGCAAGTCCTTGGATGCCCAGGACGTCGTGTTCTCGTTGATGCGCCACAAGGATCCCAAGACCGCATCCAAAGTAAAGACGCTGGTCGAGGATCTGACGCAGGTCGAGGCCGTCGATGCCGCAACCGTGCGAGTCACCTTGTCGGGCGCGAACGTCGATTTTCCGGCCGTACTGGCGGTGCCGCACCTGCTAATCGTGGCCAAGGGCACTGAGGATTTCTCCAAGGGCAATGGCACGGGGCCCTTCGTATGCGAAGTATTCGAGCCGGGTACGCGATGTATCGGCAAGCGCAATCCCAACTTCTGGAAGTCCGGCAAGCCTTATTTGGACGAGGTCGAGGTGCTGGGTATCGCCGACGATGCCGCGCGTTTGAACGCGCTCCTGGCGGGCGACCTGCAAATCATTTCGCCGGTGCCCGCGCGCGATGTAGAGCGAATCAAAAACCACCCGCGCGTGGCCATTCTGGAAAGCGATTCGAGTCTGTATTCGGGTTTGATCCTGCGCCAGGACATGGTGCCCACGAATAATCCCGATTTCGTTCAGGCCGTGAAGTATCTCCAGAACCGTGAGCGCATCCGCGACGTCTTGCTCAAAGGGTATGGCACGATCGCCAACGACCATCCGGTTCCCAGCTGGCATCCCTACTTTCTGAAGGACCTGCCCCAGCGCACCTACGATCTGGACCGTGCCAAGTTTCACGTCAAGAAAGGCGGCCTGACAGGCGTCGCAGCCGAGATCGTGACGTCGCCGGCGATCGAGTCGGCATTGGATTCGGCCCAGCTATTGCAGCAGTCCGCGGCTCAGGCGGGCATGAAGCTGTCTGTCAGACGCGTGCCGCACGACGGCTATTGGTCGACGCATTGGTTCAAGCATCCGATGACCTATGGCTCGACCTTGCCCCGGCCGACGCTGGACTTGTTGTTCAACCAGTTTTATCGCTCGGATGCGCCGTGGAACGAGACCGGCTGGAAGAGCGAGCAGTTCGACCAGCTGCTGGTAGCCTCGCGTAAAGAGGCCGACGAGGCCAAACGGCGCGAGATCTATGGCGACATGCAGACGCTGATCTACGAAAAGGGCAGCATCGTCATCCCGACTTTCCTGAGCTTCATCGATGCTTACGATCGCCGGGTGCAGGGGCTGGAAGCCACCCCTGCCGGTCGCATGATGGGGTATCAGTTCGCCGAAAGCGTATGGTTGGCCAGCTGATCAGAATTTCGGGATACGCAGGGTCTTGCTGACCATCAGTGTGCCGGACAGCGCAAACAGCAATGCCAGGGGGTGCAGCGTCCAGGGGCCCAGCGTCCACGCACCCCCCCATACGTTCTCGCCGATGCCATCGAAGGTCGCTGCCAAGGTCAGGATGGCGGTCAGCACGACGCTGGTGGGAATCGGCGTGCCCTCGAAGTGCGACACCTTGCCCGTGGGGGTATCGCTGGACATCGATTCGGCGGTGACGTTGAATCGGGCCAGGCGGCTTACCCCGCAGCATACGAAATAGATCAAAATCGCGACGTCCCAGCCACCCGTCATGCCGGCGGCGAATGCCAGCGCGGCCGGCGCGACGCCGAACGAGATCACATCGGCCAGCGAGTCCAGCTCGCGCCCCAGGGCCGAGTGCTGCTGACGCCAACGCGCGATCTTGCCGTCGAACACGTCGAAGAAGAATGCGGCGGGTGCCATCAACGTGGCCCAGAAGAAAAACCGCAGTTCACCTGTCGCAGCGTATTGCATGGCCAGTAGCACGCCGCCCAGGCCGCAGGCCGCGTTGCCCAGCGTGAACAGGTCGGCGAGGTGAAACTCGCGGATCATCGAGAAGTGTTTTTTTGTCATAACGGCCTTGTCACAAATTAAGGTGGCGGCGCTGCAACGCTGCGACGTATCGCACTGCACCATTGCCGCCCGTGAAACACGGCACGCAACATCCGGGCCTGGCAGGTCGAGCGCCGCGAGGCGGGCAGAGCCGCTCGCTGCGGGGCGTTTGCAAGCGGTGGCGAACTCACGCACAATAGGTTCTATCTGTTGGCGTCTTAGTTTTTCCGCAGTTGCGACACGCGTAGATTACGCGTACATTGAATTTCATGTTGCCGAGCAGTACCTGGTCGGGTAACTGCAAGGCGGCGCGTCGAGAGCTGCGTATATTATGTTCGAGATACTGGTTTACCTTTACGAGAATTACTACACGCCGCAGGCATGCCCCGCTGCGGATGTGTTGGCCAAGCGGCTGGTGGCCGCAGGCTTCGAGCACGACGACATCGACGATGCCCTGGGCTGGCTGTACGGGCTGGCCGAAACCACCGAGCGGTGTGTGGATCTGGCCAAGCTGCCGGTTCAAGGCACCCGCATCTACGCCGACACCGAATATCGACAGCTCGGCACCGAAGCCATCGGCTTCATCACTTTCCTGGAATCGGCAGGCATTCTGCCCGCGCCGCTGCGCGAGATCGTAATCGAACGCGCCCTGGCATCGCCCGAGGCACCGGTGCCGCTCAGCAAGATCAAGATCGTCGCGTTGATGGTGCTCTGGAGCCAGGAAGCCGAAATCGATAATCTGGTTCTGGAAGAACTGCTTGACGACGAGGGCGAACGCCGCCTGCATTGATGTCGTCGGGCCGGTAAGACCCGGTTGCCGAGAGCAGGGTGGCACCTTTCACACCGTGCCGCCTTTTCCATGTCTCACACCTATATTGGACGTTTCGCCCCCAGCCCCAGCGGGCCGCTGCATGCGGGATCGCTGGTTGCGGCGCTGGCCAGCTATCTGGATGCGCGCGCCCAGGCCGGCCAGTGGCTGCTGCGCATCGAGGATGTCGATGTACCGCGCACGGTGGCCGGGGCTGACCGCATCATCATGGATCAGCTCGTGGCGCTGGGCTTGCGCTGGGACGGGGAGGTGGTGTGGCAGTCGCAGCGCGACGTCCGTTACGACGCCGCATGCGACCGGCTCCGCGCCGCCGGGCGGCTCTATGGGTGCGGCTGCACCCGGCGCGAGATTGCCGATGCGGCGCGTGAGGCGGGCGTGCCCGCCGACGTGCACGAGCTGCCGTATATGGGAACCTGCCGATCGGGCGTTCCTGCCGGGCGCGAGGCACGCGCCTGGCGGGTGTGCGTGCCCGAGGGCGTCGAGTCGTTCGACGATCGTTGGCTGGGCCCGCAGGCGCAAGACGTGGCGCGCGAGGTGGGCGATTTCGCCATACGCCGGGCCGACGGGCTGTGGGCGTATCAACTGGCCGTGGTGGTTGACGACGCCCTGCAAGGGGTGAACGCGGTGGTGCGGGGCGCCGACCTGCTGTCGTCCACCGCTCGCCAGCGTGTGCTGGCTCGGCTGCTGGGCTATACCCCCCCCCAGCGTCATGCACGTTCCCTTGATCCTGGACCCGGTTACCGGCTTGAAGTTGTCGAAGCAGAATCATGCCACCGCCCTCGATACCCGCAAGCCCTTGCAAGCGCTGAATGCGGCGTGGCAAGCCCTGGGTTTCAACGCCATTGCCACTGGCGACGAGAAAGATTTTCTGAGCCGCGCTACCGTAGCCTGGGCTTTGCGGTTCGGCTTATAGACGCTCGACGCCCAGGGGCGTCTTTGCGATCGGGACGACTAAATAAGGTACAGTCCCGGGCAGCACCTGCAACCTGCCGGACGGTCTGCACTTGCGTCGGCTGAAACTACGCTCGTATCATCCGCGCTATTGTGGCGAACAGCCGCGACTGGATTCACATGACTAAAACGCTGATTATTGCGGAAAAACCATCTGTCGCTCTCGACATTTCGAGAGCGCTGGGCGGTTTCACGCGTGAAGGGGACTATTTCGAAAGCGAGCACCATGTGCTTGCGTCGAGCATCGGGCACCTGTTGAGCCTGGTGGCACCCAACGACCCGGTCAAAGGGAAGTGGAGCTTCACGCATTTGCCCGTCATCCCTCCCGCGTTCGAGCTGGGACCGACCGACAAGAAGTCGGCCGAGCGACTCAAGCTGCTGGTGCGCCTGGCCAAACGCAAGGACGTCAGCGCGATCATCAACGCCTGTGACGCGGGCCGTGAAGGCGAGCTGATCTTCCGCTACATCATCCAGTACGCCGGCGTGAGCAAGCCCATCACGCGTCTGTGGTTGCAGTCGATGACGCAGGCCGCCATCCGCGATGCGTTCGACAATCTGCGCCAGGACGTGCAATTGAAGCCCCTGGAGGCCGCAGCGCGATCCCGTGCCGAAGCCGATTGGTTGGTCGGCATCAATGGCACGCGGGCCATGACCGCGTTCAACAGCAAAGACGGCGGGTTCTTCAAGACGCCGGTCGGACGAGTGCAAACGCCCACCCTGGCCATCGTGGCCGAGCGTGAAGAGCGCATTCGTCGTTTCGTCTCGCGCGATTATTGGGAGGTGCGTGCCACGTTCGTGGCCGCTGCCGGGCTGTACGAAGGCCGTTGGATCGATCCTAATTTCAAGAAAGACGAGCAGGATCCCGAGCGGCGCGAGTCGCGTCTGTGGTCGCAGGCCGCCGCCCAGTCGGTCGTGGCCGCGTGCCGCAACCAGCCGGGTGCTGTCACCGAAGAGTCGAAGCCATCGACCCAGATGTCGCCGGCACTCTACGATCTGACTTCGCTGCAACGCGAGGCCAACGGCCGTTTCGGATTTTCCGCCAAGACCACCTTGTCGCTGGCGCAGACACTGTACGAACGCCACAAGGCGGTCACGTATCCGCGTACCGACTCGCGCTATCTGCCGGAAGATTATCTGGCCACGGTGGGCGAAACCATGAGTCAGCTGGCCGATGCTTCGGGCTCGGCCGCTGGAAGCCTCGCGCGTCATGCACGCACCGTCGTCGATTCGAAATGGGTCAAACCCAACCGTCGAATTTTTGATAACAAAAAGGTGTCGGATCACTTCGCCATCATCCCGACGCTTCAGATCCCACGCGATCTGAGCGAGGCCGAGGCCAAGGTCTACGACCTGATCGTCAAGCGCTTTTTGGCCGTGTTCTTTCCGGCCGCTGAATACCGCGTGACCACGCGCTTGACCGAGGTCAACGGCAACCGTTTTCGCACCGACGGCAAAGTACTGGTCAATCCGGGCTGGCTGGCCGTGTACGGCAAGGACGCGCAGGGCGACGACGCCAATCTGGTGGCCGTGGACCAGGGCGAGACCGTCCGCACCGAGGATGTCGATATGGTGCCGCTGGCGACCAAGCCGCCCCCACGCTATAACGAAGCGACGCTGCTGTCGGCCATGGAAGGCGCAGGCAAGCTGGTCGAAGACGGCGAATTGCGCGAGGCCATGTCCGAGCGCGGCTTGGGTACGCCTGCCACGCGTGCGTCCATCATCGAAGGCCTGATCAACGAAACCTACTTGCGCCGCGAAGGCCGCGATCTGGTGCCGACCGCCAAGGCGCGTCAGTTGATGACCCTTCTGGCGGGGCTGGATGTCAGCGAGCTCACCTCGCCCGAACTGACCGGTGAATGGGAGCACAAGCTCAAGCAGATCGAGCAGGGCGACCTGGGCCGCGAAGCGTTCATGCGCGAGATCGCGCAGATGACGCAGATCATCGTCAAGCGTGCCAAGGAATACGAGCGCGATACGGTGCCAGGCGATTACGCCACCTTGACGACGCCGTGTCCGAAGTGCGGCGCGGTGGTCAAGGAAAACTACCGTCGTTATGCCTGCACCGCTTGCGACTTTTCAATCGGCAAGCATCCGGGGGGGAGGACGTTCGAGCTACCCGAGGTCGAAACCCTGCTGGTCGATCGCGAGATCGGACCCTTGCAAGGCTTCATCAGCAAGATGGGACGGCCGTTTGCCGCCATTCTTCGCATCACCGGCGAGTACAAGCTGGAGTTCGACTTCGGCCAGAACGACGAGGATGACAACGAACCGGTCGATTTCTCGGGACACACGCCTGTCGGGCCTTGCCCGAAGTGCCAGCACCGTGTGTTCGAGCATGGCATGAGCTATGTGTGCGAGAAATCGGTGGGGCCCGAGAAGACCTGCGATTTCCGCTCGGGCAAAGTCATTTTGCAGCAGGAGATATCGGCCGAGCAGATGGGCAAGCTGCTGACGCAGGACCGCACCGATTTGCTCGATGGGTTCGTCTCCAGCCGCACCAACCGCAAGTTCAAGGCATATCTGAAGCGTCAACCGGATGGCAAGGTCGGTTTCGAGTTCGAGCCGCGTCCTGAAAAACCGGGGGCCCGCAAGACCGCAGGTTCGGCTGCACCCGCCAAGAAGGCAAGCAAGACGGCGACCAAGACGGCTGCTAAAAAGGCGCCGGCCAAGAAGGCGGCTGCCAAGAAAGCCGCGGCCAAAACGACGGGCACTGCTGCCGCGACCAAGACCGCCGTTAAAAAGACTGCCGTCAAGAAAGCGGCGACTAAGAAGGTCGCTGGCAAAACGGCGGGTTCGGACGAGGCGGCATGACGCGAGACGTGCGCTCGGCCTCGTCCCCGGTGAGCGGCGTCAGCCTGCCTCGTCGCAGGTTGATGCTGGGCGCCGCTAGCCTCCCGCTCGCCGGGGGGCTGGGCGGGGGCGCATTGGCGTGGCCTGCGAGCGGCTATGCCGCTACGCCCGCAGTCGCTTATGCCCAGGGCAGCATCGACCCTTTCTTTTCGGCGGGTTATGTGGCCTTGGCGCTGGGCTTGTTCGACGGTCTGGACGTTCGATACATCAACTCCCAAAGCGGACCACGCACCAATCAATTGCTGGCCGCCGGCCAGGTGATGTTCGGTGCCACGGCCGCCACGGCAGCGCCTGCGCTAAGTTTGGCGGGTAAGCCAGCGAAGCTCATCTTCGGGTTCGACCGCAAGCTGACCTACGCCAATGTGATAGCCCGCCGGGCCGATGTCGATGCCGGACGCATCACTCGGATCGAGGATCTGGCGGGGCAGCGTCTGGGTGCCACGCAGCCCCAGTCCAGTACGTGGCTGATGGCCAAGTTCTTGACCGAGCGTGCAGGCGTGGGCAGCCAGGTCGATATTCGTCCGCTGGGCGACCTCACCACCTTGTTGGGTGCGTTGAAGAGCGGCAGCGTGTCCGCCGCCATGGCTTCCATGACCATGATGGAACAGGCCGTGGCCGAGGGCTGGGGTGCGCCTTTGTTCGATGCGACGGCGGATGCCGATTGGGATGCGTTCATGGGCGGAGACGTACCGGGCATTGCCGCCTATGCGCTGACTGACACGATCGAACGCCAGCCCGACGTGGTGCAGGCGTTCGTCACGGGGCTGACGCGCGCTCAGGATTTCATCACCGCCCACAGCGCCGCCGAGATCGCCGAAACGATCCACTCGCGTTATCTGGCGGCGTTCGATCGGGCAAGTGTCGAGAAGACCCTGGACCTCTACAAGAAAACCGTTTTCCTGCCGGACAACGTGATTACGCCAGACGCTTATGCGCGCCTGACAGCCATCATGGGTGGCAACCGCCAATTCTCCGATGCGCAGATCGCCACGGTGCCCTACGACACGTGCGTGGACATGCGGTTCGTGCGGCGGGCGAGAGGCCTGGCGTGATCGTTTTGCAAGGGGTCGGCAAGGAATACGCTGGCCGCAACGGCACCCGCACGGCAGTCGGCCATGTCGATCTGACGGTAGAGCAGGGCCAATTCGTGTCCATCGTCGGCCCGTCGGGCTGCGGCAAGAGCACCTTGCTGAACATGATCGCCGGTTTCCTTGCCCCGACGCGCGGCACCGTGTCCGTCGATGGGGTGACGGTGTCCGGACGCTTGCCGCAGGCGCTAGGCTACATCTTCCAGAAAGACACGTTGCTGCCGTGGTATACGGTTCGCAAGAACATCGGGCTGGGACTGAAGTTTCAGGGCATCGACGGCGCCCAGGCCGCCGGGCGAGTGCGCGAATTGATGGCGATGGGCGGCTTGACCGCCGCTGCCGATGCGTATCCTCACCAGTTGTCTGGTGGCATGCGCCGTCGGGTGGCGCTTTTGATGAGCCTGGCGGTGGAGCCGTGCGTGCTGCTGCTGGACGAGCCCTTCGGTGCGCTGGACATGCACACTCGCGCACATTTGCATGGCGAGTTGGCCAGCCTGTGGCGGCGCCTGGGTCAGACGGTGATCATGGTGACGCACGATCTGGACGAAGCCGTGCTGCTGTCCGATCGAGTCGTCGTGCTGTCGGGCTCGCCCAGCCGGGTGCTGGCGGAAGAAACGATCGACCTCCCACATCCGCGTGACGTGTTTGCCGTGCGCGAGACGGCCGCCTTCGCCCTGCACAGCCGCAGAATCTGGTCGGTGCTCGGCGAACAATTCAAGGCGCGGACATGAGCACTGGAATGCGCACCCCACGCGGCTCGTCTGCCGAGGCCGATCTGAACGTTCGGCAGCATCGAATCGTTCGACTCTGGCAATTGAGTCTGTTGGTGCTCGGCCTGGGCCTTTGGGAAGGCTTGACCCGCGTGCCCTGGTTCGTCGCCAACACAGTGTTCGATCCCTTCTTCATCAGTCAGCCGTCCCGCGTCGCGCAGCGGCTCTGGGTGTGGGTGCAGCCTGGGCCGGAGTCGGTCTGGCCGCACTTATGGTTGACCTTGCAGGCCACCCTGTGGGGCTTGTTGGCCGGCGTCGGCAGTGGCTTCGTCGTCGGCCTGTTGTTAGGCCGCAGCCGTCTGCTGGCGCGCATTTTTCAGCCCTTCATCGTGGCGTTCAACTCGATGCCGCGCATCGCCTTCGTGCCGCTGATCACCATGTTCTTTGGCCTGGGCATGACCTCAAAAGTCGTGACATCTTGGTTTGTGGTGTTTTTCCTGGTGTTCTTCAATACCTACAAAGGAGCGCGCAGCGTCGAGACCGAGATGGTCGATTTCTGTCGCACCTTGGGCGGTTCGCCACGTCAGATCCTTTGGCGGGTGTATGTGCCCACAGCCGGCGCGTGGACCTTTGCCGCCGTGCCCAATGCCATCAGCTTCGCGCTGATCGGCGTGGTGCTGGCCGAGTTCGTCGGATCCACCACGGGCATGGGCTATTTGATGACGACGGCCTTGGCCACCCTGAACGCGACCGACATGTTCGCCGCGGTGACCGTACTGTCGCTGGTGGGCATCGTGTTGGTCACCGCGACTGCCGCGTTGGAGCGCCGCGTTTTGCACTGGTCGCCCGAGTTTCGCGAGTAGGCGTCACGCCACCTCGGTGTCGTCCACGTACCAGGTATCGGCATCCAGCATGATGCGATGGTGCCCCTGGCCCGCAGGCATCATGGGAAAGCAGTTCTCTTGCGCGGCCACTCGCACGTCCAGAAAGTAAGGGCCGTCGTAGGCCAGGCATTCGGCCAGCGCCGCATCCAGTTCGTCCGGGTGCTGCACGCGTGACGCGCCCCAACCGAACGCGTGCGCCAGTGCCACGAAATCCGGCAATGCCTCGTTATAGCTGTGGCTCAAGCGACCGCCATGAATCAGCTCCTGCCACTGCCGCACCATGCCCATGTAGCCGTTGTTGCACAACACCAGCTTGACCGGCAGGCCATGCTGACGAGCCGTCGATAGTTCCTGGATGTTCATCAGCACCGACGCGTCGCCGCTCACGCACACGACGGTGCGCTCGGGGTGGGCGACTTGCGCACCCAATGCCGCAGGTAAGCCATAGCCCATGGTGCCCGCGCCGCCCGAGGTCAGCCAGCGCCTCGGACTGTCGAAGGCCAGATGCTGTGCGGCCCACATCTGGTGTTGGCCTACGTCGGTAGACACCATGGCATCGTGATCCGCCAGTGCCGCACGCAGGCAGCGCATCAGTGCCTGAGGCAAGATGACCTCGGATGGGGGCACGCTCAAACAGTCGAGTGCGCGCCACCGGTCGATGCGCGCATGCCAGGGCGCCAGCGCGTCGGTGGGAAAGGGCGCGGGGCCCACATGATCGAGCAAGGCTTCGACCAGCGGCGTGCAGTCGCCGACCAAGGCGACATCCACCCGCACGACTTTGTTGATCGAGGCCGGATCGATGTCGATATGAATTTTTCGGGCGTGTGGGCAAAAATCCGCCAGGCGACCCGTGATGCGGTCATCGAAGCGGGCGCCCACGCACACCACCAGATCGGCATTGTGCATGGCGAGGTTGGCCTCCAGGGTGCCGTGCATCCCCAGCATGCCCAGGAATTGCGGATCGCTGGCCGGAAAGGCGCCCAATCCCATCAGGGTCAAGGTGCAGGGCGCACCGCTGCGGCGCACCAGAGCGGTGAACGCTGCGCAGGCAGCGTCGCCGGCGTTGACCAGGCCGCCGCCGCCGTAGAACACCGGGCGTCGCGCTTCTCGGATCATCGTGGCCGCACGCGCCAATGCCGCCTGCGGCAGGCGTGTCGGCGCGGCTTGCGCCCGCCGTCGGGTCAGCCGGGCGCTCAGGGCCGCGACATGGTCGCCGCAGGCAGGCGCCAGGGGATAAGCCAGCTGGACATCCTTGGGGACATCCAGGAGCACTGGGCCCGGACGTCCCTGGCGGGTAATGGCCAGGGCGCGTGACACCGTGTCCTGCATCTGTGCGGCGTCGGCCACCTGCACATTCCATTTGGTCACCGGGCGCGAAATGCCCAGCGCGTCGCATTCTTGAAACGCATCGGTGCCGATGGCGGCACGCGCGACCTGGCCGCTGATGCACAGCACCGGCACCGAGTCGCATAGGGCATCGAGCAGGCCGGACGTCGTATTGGCCATGCCGGGGCCGGAGGTCACCAGCACCACGCCCGTCTTGCCGGTGCTGCGCGCATAGCCTTCGGCGGCGTGTACGGCGGCTTGCTCGTGGCGCACCAGAACATGCCGCAGCCTGGGTTCGGCGTGCAAGGCGTCGTACAAGGGGAGCACGGCCCCGCCGGGGTAGCCGAAAATGGTGTCCACGCCTGCGGCCACCAGCGTGTCCAGCAGGATCTGGGCCCCGTTTCTCAAGGCGGGAGATCGGGGGGGGCGGGTCACCGCTGCGGCGGCATTCAATACGGCGTCTGAGGTTCTATCGTTCATGATGAACAGATTAGGGGAGAACCCGCAGAATTGTTTCCCGAATTTCTTCCGTCAAGCGCATAATGAGGAAAAGTTACCCACCATATCCAGCCTAGGCAGAAAATGAACCTCGATAAGTTCGATCTTGCCATCTTGAAGGTCCTTCAGACCCATGCGCGCGCCAGTCTGGCCGAAATCGGCACGGCGGTCGGTCTGTCGTCCACGCCATGCTGGAACCGCATCAAGCGCATGGAAAACGCGGGCGTCATCCGGGGCTACACGGTAGACATCGATCCGGCCGCGCTGGGCTACATGGACACGGTCATCGTGCATGTCACCCTCGAAAGCCATAGCGAAGAGACGCTCTACGCCTTCGGCCAGGCACTGGCCGATATTCCAGAAGTGCTGGAAGCGTTTCTGGTGTCGGGCGACTATGACTACTACATTCGAATCGCTGTGCGCGACACGCGCGACTACGAACGTTTGCTGCGCGAACGGCTCTACCGCATTCCCGGCATCCGCCACAGCAAGTCGAGTTTCGTGCTGCGTCGTCTGAAAGAAACGCCGCTTCCTCTGCACCACAGCGACGCACAATCCTTATAATCCGCGACATGCCTGCTGACGATATTCAGAAACCTTGGTACACCGTGCGCCGCTCCAAACTGCATGGCAACGGTGTGTTCGCAGCCCGCAAGATCCCTGCGGGCACGCGTATCGTCGAGTACGGCGGCACGCGCATCAGTGCCGAAGAAGCCGACCGGCGTCATCCGACCAATCCGGACGATCCGTTTCATACCTTCTTCTTCTCTCTGAGTTCGGGCAAGGTGATCGATGGCGGTGATGGCGGTAACGACGCGCGCTGGATCAATCATTCGTGCGAGCCCAACTGCGAATCCGAAGAAGGCCGTCACGGCAAGCGCGTCTACATCGTTGCGCGCCACGACATCGCTCGTGGACAAGAGCTGTTCTACGACTACGGTTTGGTGATGGAAGGTCGCATCACCAAACAGATGAAGCGCGATTATCTGTGCCTGTGCGGCGCGGCGACCTGCCGCGGCACGATGCTGGCACTGCCCAAGAAGAAACGCGCCAAACGCGCCGCCGAAAAAGCCGACACGGTCGCAGCCTGAAGCCCTGCTTGCTGCGGCTGCGATCAGTCGCTCTACTTGGTTTGCCCCGAATCGATGCGGGCGACAAACCCGACATCGGTCAGTCTTTCCGGTATGTTGCGAACTTGACACGAAACTGACGTATGTCACTGGTGCGTCATGTCGTCTCCGTAGGATCGCCTCTTCATGTATGACTAGGAAGAGACTTTCATGTCCGGATTTGCCTTGCGCCGCCTGAGCGCGCTGTTTATCGCGTCTGCCATGCTGGCAGCGTGCAGCGACGACGATAAGAACGAAGACACGACGCCGCCCGCGCCGCCCGTCGTCGATCCCGCACCGACACCCGATCCGGTCACCGACGCAGGTTTGCGCGTCGCGTTCATTTCCGACGTTCACTTCCACGACATTTATGGCGACTTCCAGGACGGCTCATTCCCCGGCCTGCCCAACGCGGCCAGCGGCGAGAACGCCACGATCCGTACGATGTACGCGTCGCTGACGTCGACGCGTCTGTTCAACGAAAACTACTTCGCATTCCTGGCTGCGTTGGACGACGCCGTGGCCAAGAAGGTCAACCTGGTCGTTTTGCCGGGCGATTTCAGCGACGACGGCCAACCGGTTCACATGCGCGGCCTGAAAGCGATCATGGATCGCTACACCACAGAGCACGGCGTGAAGTTCCTGGTGACCTTCGGCAACCACGACCCGGTGCGTCCGTTCACCCGCGCCGCCGGCAAGTCCGACTATCTGGGCGTCGATGGCAAGACTCAGCGCATTTTCAGCCGGAGCGCCGTGACCGAATGCAATGGCTATACCGGCGAGTGGACCACCGCCCCGTCGGCCGGCGCCGATCTGCCTACCGTATGCACCGAAGAAGTTCGTGAGCAAGGCTATCGCGAATTGATGGAAGACATGCGCAGCTATGGCGCCTACCCCAAGCGCAGCGATGTTTACTGGGAGTCGCCCTACAGCAGCTACACCGCCGCCGCGCAATACACCTACGACAAGGCGGCCAGCGAATCGGTGTTCGCCAACCGCCAGTACGAAATCTGCCGTCAAGGCACGGGCGGCAGCTACAAGCAAGCCGATTACACGCAGTGTCTGCCGGTACCCGACGCCAGCTATCTGGCCGAGCCCATCGAGGGCGTGTGGGTGCTGTCGCTGGACTCGAACGTCTACACGCCCGTTGCAGGCGCGAACATCGCCGAACTGGAAAACGGTTCGAACTTCGATGGTTCGGGCAATGCCGGTTGGAATGCCATGATCACGCACAAGCAACATGTCGTGGCCTGGGCCGCCGACGTCGCCAAGCGTGCCAAAGAGCAGGGCAAGCAGCTGATCACCTTCGGTCATTATCCGATGACGCCGTTCTACAAGGACACCGATGCCCAGGTCGCTCAGCTATTCGGCGAACGCGGACTGGATCTGCGTCGAGTGCCGACGCCCGCGGCGACTGCCGCTGCCGCTGCCACCGGTGTGCAGCTTCATTTCGGCGGTCATTTGCACACCAACGACACTGGCGTATTCGAGTCGGGTAGCGATTATCTGGTGAACGTGCAGGTGCCGTCGCTGGCGGCTTATGTGCCGGCTTACAAGCTGGCGACGTATGCGGACGATGGCCGCGTCGATATCGACACGGTGGTGTTGCGTGACGTGCCGCGTTTCAACGAACTGTTCGAACACTATGCGGTCGAGCACGACTACCTAAGCACTCAGCCGGGCGCGACGCTCTGGAACCGCGATGCCTTGAACTCGAAGAACTACCGCGAGTTCGCCTCCTGGCACATCACCGAGCTGACCCGCTTGCGCTTTTTGGGCAGCAACTGGTCCTGCGAGATGCGTACTGTGGTTCAGAACCTGAACGCGCAACAGCTGCTGATTCTGTCGGTGCTGGATTCGTCGGTGACGCTGGCCCAGCTGCGCGACTTCGGCGGCTTCCCGGTCGATCTGTCGGCATGCACGACCGCCGGTGCCACGCCCGCAGCGGCATCGGGTGCCACGCAGTTCTATGCAGACTATGAGGCTGCACGCAGCGCCGCTTCGGTGTTGGCGAGCGCGCAAGGCATCACGCTCGAAAGCCTGGCCGACGTATCGGGCATCACGGTGGCTGCCGACTTCCATCGTCTGTTGAACGCCGGTGAGTTGGCTTTCGAGGACTTGCAGTCGCGCGCCGGTTTGTATCGTGCCTTGAATGCCGCATTGAAAGACTCGACCGTCACGGTGTTGCGCACCGGTACGGGCAGTCTGTCGGATCAGAACGATATCGGCACCGTGTTCCAAGCCAGCTTCAAACCGATGTATGAAGCGATGGCCAAAGCCGCTTCGGCCAAGCCCAACCTGCATTTCGTGGTCGACCCGGCGGCACGCACCCTGACCGACCGTTCGGGTAACCGACTGAACTTGCAGTAAATCCGCGTGCGGGACATCGGACGTTTGCCCGGTGTCCTGACTTGTGCGGTAATCGGTACGAACACGCCACCCTGATGGGGCGGCGTGTTCGCTTCTGGTTTGCGCAAAGGCTCGTGCCGGGGATTCAGTTCGGGCGAGTCCCGGGTGGCGATGCCGCCACCGCTGCGGCAATGCTGTCCAGACAGGCCAACGCATCGCCACGAATGAGCGTGGCGCTACAGGCCAGCATCAGGTTGATCGGCAGGCCGAAGTCTTCCACCGTCATGCCATCGCGATCGACCTGGCGTTCTGGCGCATCGGGGTCGGTGCCTACCGCAACGCGGGACACGATGTCGCCGGTCTCTTGCAGGTACCCCCATACCGGTTTGCCCAGTGCGATCGCATAGCCCACTTCGAACGCCGTGCCGGAGTCGGGCTCCAGCCCTCTGAAACATCCCAAATTGGCCATGACGATGTCGGCGTCGTTGATCAGTTTGATGTTGTTGCGGTAGATCCAGGCCGCAGCATCTGGGCCTTGTTTGTCGGCAGGCACCGCGCCGTCCAGCGGGTAAGCGCCGACCAGACCGCGCGCCGCGCATTCACTGCGAAGCCAGCGGCCGTAATCGAGTGCGTCCGGTCGGAAGACGTCGAATCCAGCGAGGTAAACACGATAAGCAGTCATGCGTTGCACCGTCGGGGTCATGAGCTTCGATTGTGCCAGACGCGGGTTGGCGCGCCGAACGGCGCGGATCATCGGACCGCCGATCGTTCGCTACAAGCCGGTGGCCGGGCGTACACTTCAGGCTGATTTTCCAAGGACGAGTCATGAGCAATAGCGGCGCGCTCACACGTGCAGACTACGCGTGTGCGCTGGGTGTGGTGGTCATTTGGGGCGTGAACTTCGCGGTCATGAAATATGCGCTGCTGGAAATCACCCCCATGCTGCTCGGCTTATTGCGTTTCATCTGGGCGGGCTTGCCTGCCCTGGTCGTCAAACGTCCCGCAGTGCCCTGGCGGTACATCGTCGCCTACGGTTTGGCGCAGGGCGTGGGTCAGTTCGGCATCTTGTTCGTCGCGATCGCGGCAGGCATGGGTGCGGGCATCGCTTCGCTCGTCCTCCAGACTCAAGCCTCCTTTACCTTGATTCTCGCGGCAGTCGTGCTGGGCGAACGGGCGCAGCGGGCACAGTGGCTGGGTTTGCTGCTGGCCACCGCCGGACTCGGCCTGATCGCGGCCTCGCATGGCGCGGGTCCCAATCAAATGACGCTGCTGGGTTTTGTCCTCACCATCGCGGCGGCCTTCATGTGGGCCACCTCCAATCTCATCGTGCGGCACGCATCGAAAGTGGCACCGGGTTACGACGCGCTGGGTTTCGTCGTGTGGACGAGCGTCGTTGCAGCGCCCAGCTTTCTGGTGCTGGTCGCTTGGGTGGATGGCTTTGACGTGGCGTGGCCGATGCTCACCCGGATGAGCGGGGTGGGGTGGGCCGCCTCGGCGTACCTGGGCGTCGTGTCGACCTTGATTGGCTACACCCTGTGGACGGCCTTGCTCAAGCGGCATGCGCTGGGCCGGGTCGCGCCCTTCTCGCTGCTGGTGCCGGTCGTCGGCCTGGCGACGGCGGCGGTGGCGTTCGGCGAGTGGTTGACGCCCTTGCAGTGGCTCGGGGCCGCGGGTGTATTGCTGGGGCTGATCGTCAACCAGTTCGGTGCGAGTGTCTTTCGTCGGTGGTTCGCTTAGCGAGGCAGCACGCCGCACATGCGGTCGAGAATGTGGAAGTGATCGCTGTAGAACGCCGCTTCGGCTTGTTCGATTTCGGCAAGCGTCATCCATCGAGCCGCCATGGCGTCGTCGTTTCCCGCGACCTCGGGCGGCGTGTCGTACGGCAAATCGAAACGATGGACATGCGTGATGGCGCGACCTCGTGCGTCGCGATCGGGATGATCGAATACCTGCACGTCGATCAATGCCGCCCGGGCGGCTGAAGGGTCCAGGCGTAGGCCGGTTTCTTCTTGCAGCTCGCGCAAGGCGGCAGCGAACAGATATTCGTGCTGATCCAAAAAGCCACCCGGCAGCGCCAGGCAGCCTTTACCGGGCCGGCCGCCACGTTCGATAATCAGCACGCGGCCCGCACACGCCACCACGAGATCGACGGTCACCAGAATGGGCGGGTAGGGGGCTTGCGCCCAACGCTCGCGATAAGTACGGATGGTGCGCCACTCGGCCGTCAATTCCTGCGCGTCGTCCGAGTGCCCGGCCCACGCTTCCAATACCGCAAAGGTGCCCGTCGGTACGGCTTCGCGCAAATCTGCCAGCGCCTGGACGGGCGTTTCGCCTTGTTCGATCCGACTGAAGAAAGCCTCTCGCAATGGGGTCGCATCGATGGCGTTCTGGCGCGGAAACGCCAGGGTGTGCCATTGAGGGAACCAACGGAGATATGCGCTGGATGCATCCTTATAGTGGCTCACGAGTGCCACACCGTCGGCTGGCACATCGATCGCCTGGGCGACGCCACGGTGCAAGGCGCTTGCCCACTGATCGCCGTCGTAATAATCACGCAGCGGCAGAAACACCACCCGCCCTGCCTGTTCCGGTGTCAGGCTTTGCCGGATCATCTGGGCGCGAGTCTCCCAGGAAAAGGGGTTCTTGGGCGTGGGAGCCTGATGCGCCGACCCCAGTACCACGATGCATACCTCCACGGATTCCAGTGCGCGCTCGAGCATCTGCGCGTGTCCGAGGTGATAGGGCTGGAAGCGGCCGATAAATACACCGGCACGGTAGGGATAGAGTGGTGGCATGGCGGCGAAACGAATGAAAACCGCACTATTGTCGATGAAGTCATCTGCTTTGCCCATGGGCGTGCGAGGCTCGACGCCGACAAATCAAATGTTTAGACTTGCCGCATGAACGTGACTTCTTCTCCGGAAACGCTATACGTGCGTGTGACCGGCCGTGTACAGGGTGTGGGCTTTCGGGCTGCGACAGTGCGCCAGGCGCATATGCTGGGCGTGCGTGGCTGGGTCCAGAACAACAGCGACGGTTCGGTCGAGGCCCTGTTGCAGGGATCGATCGAACAAGTGGACCGTTTATTGAGCTGGCTGCATACAGGCCCGCCCGCCGCCCAGGTCAAAGAGGTCACTCACGAGACTCGGGCGGTCGACAAGCGTTACGAGCGCTTCGAACAGCTTTAAGCGCCGCAGCCTTCGGAGCGAAGGGTGTAGGGGCCGATGTCTATTTCATCGCCTGCATCCAGTCGGACCTGATGCAGGGGCTGAATTCGGCGTCCATTTACGCGCACGTCGGTCATGCCGCTCATATTGACCAGATAACAGTCGTCGCCATCGACCTTCACGATGGCTTGCAGACGGCTCATCGAGTCGGTTTCGACCGGCAACACCAGGGCGTTGCCAGGGCAACGCCCGATCGTCCCCCCGGGACTGTCGAACTCGGCCGCGAAGGGGATGAAGCCCCCATCCACGGCATGTCGGGTGGCGACCAGCCGCATCAGCCAGCACGCGCCGCGTCGAACGCAGGCTGCCACTGCGGGTGGCCTTGCTCGGTACCTTTCAGCGTGAATGTCGGGTCCAAGGCCAAAATTCGGCGGAACTGATCTTCACACAGGGCGGGGTGGCGAGTCAGGCAGTAGCTGAACGCCAGCAATTTCATGGCTTCGATGCGGGTCGTGCGGGGCGCGTCGGCCAGGGTGCCCGAACGGGCAACGCCACGCACCACGTCGCCATAACGGCCCGCTGCGTAATCGGCGCGTACTTGCTCCAGGGCTTCGGTTTGCGCTGGCGTCGGTGGGGCTTCGACGACAACACCGGGGCTCATCGCACAGCCGGTGAGAACAGATAACAACACTACAGCACCGGCAATGGACGAGCGAACCATGACGCAGACCTTGATAGAGAGCATGGCCGATACAGCACCGGTCACGCGATAGGGGAGTCGGCATGATATTTAAGAAACGCTCGCGTCGTTATTCTTTTTCTTGTGAAACTGTTTCGTAGGCCGTCTTGATGTATCTTATGCGTAACCGGCGTAACGTACTCTAAGAAAAGTCTTCACATTTGTCTCAGACCGGTCGTAGCAGCAGCATGAACGCACACTCCAATTCCCCAGAAAATTTGCTCAGTTTGAAAGGCACTTCTACGGATGCGCTACGTCCGTTGTCGGCGATTGCCGCGACGCGCCGTGGGCTGGTGCCGCAAGCGCGGATCGTTCGAGTATTGGCCGATCTGGCCGAGCCGCTCGCGCAGCTCCACGCGTCAAACGCGATTCATGGTGCCATTTCTTACGATTCGGTGGCCTTGAACGCTCAGGGCGAAGCCGATATCGGTACGCCTCCCGCGTCGCATCTGCGCAGCCTTGGCAACATGGCCTTGTCTGAAGGACGAGCCTCTGGCTATAACGCCTTCGAGCAATACACCGACGATCCTGGCTGGGCCATCGGCCCGTGGACCGATGTCTATGCCCTGGGTGCCGTGGCTTGCATGCTGGTGACCGGGTCTGCGCCGCCATTAGCCATAGACCGCTGTGTGCGCGATACATTCGTGCCCCTGTCCGAGCGCGAGCTCGATGCCGACCAGTACACCGTCGAGTTTTTGTCCGCTATCGACCAGGCGCTTGCGCTTCGGCCGGAAGATAGGCCTGCTACGGTTGCCGCATTGCTGCAAGCCATGGGATGCCCGGCAAACGTAGGCTCGACGGATACGGCGTCCGAGCGCGACAAGGTGGTGAGCGAGGCCGCCCCCGCGTCCGTGGCTTCGCTACCTGCGGATGAGCCGAACGCCAAGCCGCGCGCAGATGGCGAGTGGGCCGCCACGAAAAATGCCGGCGTCGGTACGACGACTGCTGCCGATCCGATTTTCCGTCCTTTGTCAGCGAGCGCTTCCAGGCAGTGGACGTCTTGGCTTTTTGTTCCGGCAGGCTTGGGTTTGGCTTTGTTGGTGGTCTATCTCTGGTTGAGCTGGAGCAACCCGTTCGTATCTCGTCTGGACAAAGAGACGCTCACGACCGCCTCGCCCCACGTCGAGGACGGACCGCCGCCCATCCCGCCAGGATTGCAAGCGCTCGATCCTGCGGTGTCCACAGATGGCGCACGGACGCTTGGCCTCACGTCCGGCTCCGCGGCGCAGTCGGTGCCGAACGATAGCGAGGCACCCGCAGCGTCGGCGTCCGAGGCAGGGCCTGATGCTGGCGATTCCTCGACCGCGGCCGCCTCGAATTCATTCGAGGCCGTCGCGTCCTTGAACGGTGCATCGGCATCCGCTCACGCCTCGCAAACCGCTACGGCCACCGCGGGCGGCACGGTCGCGGCGAGCCGTGCCGCGACCGATTCGTCGAGCGAAATCCGCCCGCCCGCTGGCTTGGCCGCCCTGATCGGTTCGCCGGATGCGGTCGCCGGGTCTGCTGCCGCACCCGCAGCGGTGGCTGCCCCCGACGCAGCCACGCCCAGTACGCCCGTCCCCACCCCAGCCACGCTCCCGCAAGGTGCCACGCCTTCGCCGGAACCCCCGCAGGAGAGCAGGGCTCCTACGCCGGTTGCCGTCGCCATCGACGTGCAACCTTGGGGCTTGGTCAGCATCAACGGTGTGCGTCGTGGCGTCAGCCCGCCACTGCGAAGCTTGAGCCTGACACCAGGCAGTTACCGGGTAACCATCACCAATCCAGGCGCACCCGCCTTCAGCACCCGTATCACAGTGCGCGAAGGGGCCCGACCACCGGTCATCCGACATCAATTCTGATGTGGCGAAACCGCATAAGTCTTTGACGCAATTGGCCCAATGCGGTATTCTTTCCGGCTAACCGCGAAGAAATGCGTTTTTTCGCGGTCGGATTTTGCAGTCTTTGCAGGTGCCGGTAGTGGCTATGATGGCAAACCGTCGTCAGGTGCTAGCGGCCGAATACCGCTCTTTTACGCTTCCCCAAGTTCATGGGGGTCAGGTTGTAGGGGCGGTTCTGCATGAACGGCCCTTCAGTGTTGGCGGCACGTCGAGAAATCTTTCCCGCGTGACGTTTTCACGGAGACAACCCAATGGGGCAGGCCCATCGAAGCCTGCCAGTAGTGCGTAAAAGGGATTTCTAAGGTTATGCCAACTATCAGCCAACTCGTGCGCAAGCCGCGCGAAGTCAGCGTCATTAAGAGCAAGAGCCCCGCGCTCGAAAATTGCCCTCAACGTCGCGGCGTGTGTACCCGTGTGTACACCACCACCCCCAAGAAGCCGAACTCGGCCTTGCGTAAAGTCGCCAAGGTTCGTTTGACCAATGGTTTCGAGATCATCTCGTACATTGGCGGTGAAGGTCACAACTTGCAAGAACACTCGGTCGTGCTGGTGCGCGGCGGTCGTGTGAAAGACTTGCCGGGTGTGCGCTATCACATCGTGCGCGGTTCGCTCGACTTGCAAGGCGTGAAAGACCGCAAGCAAGCACGTTCCAAGTACGGCGCCAAGCGTCCGAAGGCTGCCAAGTAAGCCAATACGGTTTATCTGGCGGTATCGCAGTATCTCTCATTGCCCGATTGCCGAAAGGCGTATCGGTATGTGCGGCCCAAACCAGCGTCGGATGCGCTTGTTTGTGGCAGGTAAGGGGTCGTCCGGATGGACGGCCATGGCCGTGTCACACAGCACGGTTCAACTGAACAGACACACAGGAAGCTAAAATGCCCCGTCGTCGCGAAGTACCCAAGCGTGAAATTCTGCCCGATCCCAAATTCGGCAGCGTCGAACTCGCTAAATTCATGAACGTTGTCATGCTGGATGGCAAGAAGGCTACGGCCGAGCGTATCGTCTATGGTGCCCTGGAACAGGTCGCTGCCAAGACGGGTAAAGAGCCGCTGGAAGTCTTCTCCCTGGCCATCAACAACATCAAGCCGATCGTCGAAGTGAAGAGCCGCCGAGTTGGCGGTGCCAACTATCAAGTGCCGGTTGAAGTGCGCCCCGTGCGCCGCCTGGCCTTGTCGATGCGTTGGTTGCGTGAAGCCGCCAAGAAGCGTGGCGAGAAGTCGATGGATCTGCGTTTGGCTGGCGAATTGATCGATGCCTCGGAAGGTCGTGGCGCCGCAATGAAGAAACGTGAAGACACCCACAAAATGGCCGAAGCCAACAAGGCATTCAGCCATTTCCGCTGGTAATTTAAGGAAACACCTACCATGGCCCGCAAAACCCCGATCGAGCGCTATCGCAACATTGGTATCTCTGCACACATCGATGCAGGTAAAACCACGACGACCGAGCGCATCCTGTTCTACACCGGCGTCAATCACAAGATTGGCGAAGTGCATGATGGCGCAGCCACCATGGACTGGATGGAACAAGAGCAAGAGCGCGGCATCACCATTACGTCGGCGGCAACGACGGCGTTCTGGAGCGGCATGGCCAACAACTACCCGCAACACCGCATCAACATCATCGACACCCCGGGCCACGTGGACTTCACCATCGAGGTGGAGCGTTCCATGCGTGTGCTGGACGGTGCTTGCATGGTGTATTGCGCTGTGGGCGGCGTTCAGCCCCAGTCGGAAACCGTGTGGCGTCAGGCCAACAAGTACGGCGTGCCTCGTCTCGCGTTCGTCAACAAGATGGACCGTACCGGCGCAAACTTCTTCAAGGTCTACGATCAACTGCGCAACCGCTTGAAAGCCAACCCCGTGCCTATCGTGATTCCGATCGGTGCAGAAGAAGACTTCAAGGGCGTGATCGATTTGGTCAAGATGAAGGCCATCTTGTGGGACGACGCCAGCCAAGGCACGAAGTTCGACTACGTCGACGTGCCCGCCGAGCTCCAGGCCGATGCCAAGAAATGGCGTGAAAACCTGGTCGAAGCAGCTGCCGAGTCCAGCGAAGAGTTGATGAACAAGTACCTGGAATCGGGCGACTTGGACGAAGAAGAAATCAACTTGGCCATTCGTCAGCGCACCATCGGCGGCGAAATTCAGCCGATGTTGTGCGGTACCGCCTTCAAGAACAAAGGCGTGCAGCGCATGCTGGACGCAGTCATTGACTACCTGCCTTCGCCCATCGACGTGCCGCCGGTTCCTGGCGAGAACGACGAAGGTGAAGAAATCACCCGCAAGGCTGATGACGGCGAGAAGTTCTCGGCGCTGGCATTCAAGCTGATGAGCGATCCGTTCGTCGGTCAATTGACCTTCGTGCGTGTGTACTCGGGTGTGCTGAAGTCGGGCGACACCGTGTACAACCCGATCAAGGGCAAGAAAGAGCGTATCGGTCGTATCTTGCAGATGCACGCGAACAACCGTGAGGAAATCAAGGAAGTTCTGGCAGGCGACATCGCCGCCGTCGTGGGCTTGAAAGACGTGACCACGGGTGAAACCCTGTGCGATATCGACGCTCACATCATTCTCGAGCGCATGGAGTTCCCCGAGCCCGTGATTTCGCAGGCCGTCGAGCCGAAGTCGAAAGCTGACCAGGAAAAGATGGGCCTCGCCCTGAATCGCCTGGCCGCTGAAGATCCTTCGTTCCGCGTGCGTACCGATGAAGAATCGGGCCAGACCATCATTTCCGGTATGGGCGAATTGCACCTGGAAATTCTGGTCGACCGCATGAAGCGCGAATTCGGCGTCGAAGCCAACGTCGGCAAGCCCCAAGTGGCTTACCGCGAGACCATCCGCAAGAAGGTCGAAGGCGTCGAAGGCAAGTTCGTCAAGCAGTCCGGTGGTCGTGGTCAGTACGGTCACGCCGTCATCTCGCTCGAACCCCTGGATCCGACGGAAGCGTTGGAAGCAGGCGATCGTCCTGGCTTCAAGTTCGTGGACGCCATCAAGGGCGGCGTGATTCCTCGCGAATTCATTCCGGCCGTGAAGAAGGGTATCGAAGACACCCTGCATTCCGGCATCCTGGCGGGTTATCCGGTGGAAGACGTCAAAGTGACGCTGACCTTCGGTTCGTACCACGACGTTGACTCGAACGAAAACGCGTTCCGCATGGCGGGCTCGATGGCGTTCAAGGAAGCGATGCGCAAAGCCGGCCCCGTGCTGCTCGAACCCATGATGGCTGTGGAAGTCGAGACGCCCGAAGACTACGCTGGTACCGTGATGGGCGATCTGTCCTCGCGTCGCGGCATGGTTCAGGGTATGGACGACATGGTTGGCGGCGGCAAGGCGATCAAGAGCGAAGTGCCCTTGGCTTCGATGTTCGGCTACTCCACCGATCTGCGTTCGGCGACCCAAGGTCGTGCGACGTACACGATGGAGTTCAAGCAGTACGCTGAAGCGCCCAAGAACATCGCTGACGAAGTGATGGCTGCGCGCAGCAAGTAATTTCAACATCGTGCCTCGCCCATGCTGGGTGAGGCACAATGAATCCAATTTTCTTTGAGAATCAAAGGATAAGAGATCATGGCAAAAGGCAAGTTTGAGCGTACCAAGCCGCACGTGAACGTGGGTACGATTGGTCACGTTGACCACGGCAAAACGACGTTGACGGCGGCGATCACGACGGTGTTGGCGAAGAAGAACGGTGGCGAAGCCAAGGGCTACGACCAGATCGACGCGGCGCCCGAAGAGAAGGCACGCGGCATCACGATCAACACCGCTCACGTCGAATACGAAACCGAAGCACGCCACTACGCGCACGTCGATTGCCCGGGCCACGCCGATTATGTGAAGAACATGATCACGGGCGCCGCCCAGATGGACGGTGCGATTCTGGTGGTGTCGGCCGCTGACGGCCCGATGCCGCAAACGCGCGAGCACATTTTGCTGTCGCGTCAGGTGGGTGTGCCTTACATCATCGTCTTCCTGAACAAGGCAGACATGGTCGACGACGAAGAGTTGCTCGAGCTGGTGGAAATGGAAGTTCGCGAGCTGCTGAGCAAGTACGACTTCCCTGGCGACGACACGCCGATCGTGAAGGGTTCGGCCAAGCTGGCGCTGGAAGGCGACTTGGGCGAGCTGGGCGAGCAGGCCATCATGAAGCTGGCCGAAGCGCTGGATTCGTACATCCCGACGCCTGAGCGCGCCGTGGACGGCACGTTCCTGCTGCCGGTCGAAGACGTGTTCTCGATCTCGGGTCGCGGCACTGTGGTGACCGGTCGTATCGAGCGCGGTATTGTGAAGGTTGGCGAAGAAATCGAAATCGTCGGCATCAAGGACACCGTCAAGACGACTTGCACCGGCGTTGAAATGTTCCGCAAGCTGCTGGACCAAGGTCAGGCAGGCGACAATGTTGGCGTGCTGCTGCGCGGCACCAAGCGTGAAGACATCGAGCGTGGCCAGGTGTTGTCCAAGCCGGGTTCGATCAAGCCGCACACGGGCTTCGAAGCCGAGGTGTACATTCTGTCGAAGGAAGAGGGTGGCCGTCACACGCCGTTCTTCAAGGGCTATCGTCCCCAGTTCTACTTCCGCACGACGGACGTGACGGGCACGATCGAGTTGCCGGAAGGCACCGAGATGGTGATGCCTGGTGACAACGTGCAGATGCAAGTGACCTTGCTGGCCCCGATCGCCATGGAAGACGGTCTGCGCTTCGCCATTCGCGAAGGCGGTCGTACCGTCGGCGCCGGCGTAGTCGCCAAGATCACGAAGTAATTGTTTGAAGTGTCGGCGGTGCGGTGCGGAAGTGCTGCTCTGCCGACATTAACTTCCGTGCAGGGATCGTCCTCTTATCGTTCCTGCCGCTCGTTCTTTAGGAATCACCATGAAAAACCAGAAGATCCGCATCCGCTTGAAAGCTTTTGATTACAAGCTGATCGATCAGTCCGCTGCCGAAATCGTCGAAACCGCCAAGCGCACCGGCGCTGTGGTTCGTGGCCCCGTGCCGCTGCCCACCCGCATCCGCCGCTACGATCTGCTGCGTTCGCCGCACGTCAACAAGACGTCGCGTGACCAGTTCGAGATTCGTACGCACCAGCGCTTGATGGACATCGTCGATCCTACCGACAAGACCGTCGACGCGCTGATGCGCCTGGACTTGCCGGCTGGCGTGGACGTGGAAATCGCATTGCAGTAATCGCCGCTACTGGTCTTGCGACCGGTGCAGCAGATGAAAGCCCGCTTCGGCGGGCTTTTATTTTGCGTCCAGCAGCCACGATGCAGGTTTGAGCGAAATCGGTGGCAACCGCAGTCATCCGCTTAATTACCTCAAACTTGCCGCGAGTGAAACATATACAAACGGTTTGATGTGAAATGTAAAGATGATCCTTTGTTGGGTAAAGCCAGCTCATTTTGTGGTTTTCCCCATCGTTTTTTTAATGGATCTTTGCATGACTCACATCACATTTCGCCGCGCATGCACGTGGCTGCCCATGATTCTTGTCACCGCCGGTGGAACGGCTCAAGCCTCGAGCAACCTCGCTTCGCTAGAACGGGAGGCTGAGCGGCTCCAGCGCGATATCCAGCGCCATGGCGAACGGATCGAGCAGGTCGGGGCCGATATCGATCGCAGAATGAGCGGTCACATCGCGCGCATTGACCAGATCATTGAACGGGAGCGCATTAGCCGCGAGGCCTTTGATCGAGACTTCGGCCGTGACGCGCGCAACCGGATACGAGAGATCGAGCAGGTCCAGGCCCGCGTTAAACAAGAAGTCGAGCAGGCGCGGCACGATGCCGAGGTGGCGGAAAAGGCATTTCAAACCCAAATCTCTCGAATTACGCAGAATGCGGGACAGACCGAGGCAGAAAAGACGCAAGCGCTTGCTGCGTTGAAGGCTGCGCGTGATCGTCGCCTCGCCGAGCACGGGGCAGCATTGAAGAAGTACCAGGCTCGTTTCAACATCGAGCAGGCCAATCTCGAGGCCGTCGAAGGGCTGACGAACAAAGAGATCGCGGCGCTATCCGCCCACAAGAAGTTTGTCCGATCGAACGACGGCGCAAGCCGCAAGGGCGTGCGCCGGAGTGTCGAGCGTACCGTCGATGGGACAGCCATGCAGGACGCCCGCTCCTATCGCAGCGATTACACCCGCTTGCAAGGCGCAGGATTGCAGGTGAGTGAGGCGATGTTGGGTTCGATGGACGACAGGTGGGCAGTCGGTGCATCGGATTCGGGTGCCGAAAAGCGCGGCTGGGTGCGTATCGGCAATTCGTCGGAGGGCGGCGGTGGCGCGAGCCGCCCGGGCACGGGTTTTCATAACAATGGTACGCGTTACAGAACGGGTGTCTTCCAGTTGGGTGCAGATCTGTATCGAACCGCAAGCGATCGGGCAGGTGTGTTTATCAGTGGCGGCTATAGCAGCTTTGGCAGTGCCCCCCGCCACGGTGCCAGATTGTTGGAGGCGCCGAACGTGTCGGGCGTCGGTTTAGGTGGCTACTACAACCACACCAGCGCAGCGGGTTGGTATGTCGACGGTGCGATGCAACTTAGCCGACTGAGTGGCGAGTTCGGCCAATACGGCGAGCGCTTCGTGTTCAACAAGGATACCGCTGACCACAGTGTCGTGCGCAAGAACGAAAAAGTGAAGAGCTCCGGCACAGGCTTCGCGGCGCAAGGCGAGGTCGGTTATCGCTTCGCCATGAATCGTGGCATCAGCGTGACGCCCAGGCTGCGTCTGGATCACCACCGGGTTCGATTGAATGGTGCGAAAGGCACCAAAGAGCTGGGTTCGACGAGTTTCGACAGCCTGGGTAAAACCGGTATTTACTATGCCGTGCGGATGGCCCAAGAGATGGAAACTTCCCAGGGCAAATTGAACTTCTGGGCCGAGCCCGGTATTTCGCACACTCTGGGCGCAAAAGCCAAGCAGACGCATACCAACTACTTCGATAAGCGTCGTCTGCAAACCGAGCGCAATTTGAACGCCACCCGGGTGGGTTTGAAAATTGGTATAGACGGCGACATCACTAAAACACAGCGCTTGCGCTTCGAGGCGGGCATGACCAAAGGGCTGGGCCGCAAGAACAGCACGGGTCATACCGCTATGGCAGCCTGGAGCAAGACGTTCTAAGCGATAGCGCCGGACCGAGTGCTCATAAAGATGGGTTCGGCGCTATCTGCCAAGCATCACACAAATACTGAAACACCCCCCAAAATCGGATAAATTACAACCGGCTGGACGGTAGGTGTGAAAATGTGTTTCGTTTGGCGAGGCGGTGAGCGTAGCTGGACGCGTCTTTCATGCTCGATTGAACATATTCTGGAACACTATGAAAAAAAATTCACTACGCCACGCGCTGATGGGCTTGTCGATTCCTGTCGCGCTCGGGACGGCGGGCGTTCAAGCGGCCGAGCCTACTTCGTTCGAGGCAGGTCAAGCTGTTCGGTCCGGCCTGCGGATCAGCACAGATAAACCGGTAAATAGTGGTGCTGGCCGTGCCGCCCAGGTGATATCGACCGATTACTCGCGCTTACAAGGCACTGGACTGCTGCTGAACGAAACCATGCTGGGCACTATGGACGAGCGTCTCGGAATGGATGCCGAGACGCGGAGTGACGATAAGCGCATTTGGGTGCGGCTTGGCGGCGCTTATCAAAACGCCGGCGGGGCCAAGGGTAAGGGTCGGCATGCTGTCGACGGCCGGGGTCGAGGGATCGGTCAGTCGAAGGGCCGTTACGAGGCCGCCGCGATCCAACTGGGCGGCGATTTCTATCGCACCGCGACCGACCGCGTCGGCGCCTTCGTCAGCATGGGTCGGGCCAGTTTCGGGAACGATGTTCGTATCAGGGGCCAGAAGTTGAGCGCGCCGGAAGTGAGTGGCGGCGGCATCGGCGTCTACTACAACCACGCCAATCCTGCGGGCTGGTACGTCGACACCGCTGCCCAGATCAGCCGCCTGAGCGGCGAGTTTGGCCGACTGGGCAGCTCGGGTGCTTTCGACGCGAGTGGCTACCGTACAAGTACCCGGAATAAAGCGCAGGACGCCCGAGCATCGGGTGTCAGCTTCGCCCTACAAGGCGAAGTGGGTTACCGCTACGCCATAAGCAGCGGACTCAGCCTGACGCCGAAACTGCGTCTGGACCATCACCGTGTCCAGTTGGGTTCGACGGGTGGCTCCCAGGCGCTGGGCAAGGTCAAGTATGACGGGTTGAGCAAGACCGGGGTCTACTACGGCGTGCGTGTTGCGCAGGATTGGGATAATGGTCCGGGCAAGGTGCGCATCTGGGCCGAGCCGGGCGTCTCGCACACGGTCGGCGCGAAAGCCAAGTACGCCCACTATGGGCGAATCAACAACAATCGGTGGGCAGGCGAGCGCGATCTGAATGCAACTCGCCTGGGCTTGCGCGTCGGTGTAGAGGGTAATCTCACGAAGCACCAGAACCTGCGCCTCGAAGGGGGCATGACTAAGGCGCTGGGCCGAAAGGGTGGCCCGGATGGCGCGGCCATGGCCTCGTGGAGCATGGGATTCTGATTCCGGTTTGAGGTAGCGTCGCTGCTTAGCGACACATTGCAGGGGGTTGGTTGCTGACGCAGCTAACCCCTTGTTCCGTTTGAAAAAGCCGTGCTATGATCGCAGTCTTGCCCTTTGTGGGCAGGTTTCGCTTTGGCGAGTTGGATTGAGTGATGGCGTTTTGCAGGGGCTTTTGCAGAAACTTTGCAAAACCTTTGGCAGCAGCGTTAGCACGACATACCAGCCCCGAACATTGGGTGCAGGCCATTACCCTGTGCCTTAAATTTAGCCCCGACCAATCGTAGTCGGGAATGGAGAAAACGATGTCGAATCCGACACCCACGCCTGCCGCCTATCGGCTGGGTCTGGTGGGCCGCAAGGTCGGCATGACCCGCATTTTTACCGATGATGGCGAGTCCATCCCGGTAACCGTGCTGGACGTGTCCAACAACCGCGTGGCTCAAGTCAAGTCGCTGGAAACCGACGGTTATGCCGCCGTCCAGCTGGCCTACGGCACCCGTCGCGCCTCGCGCGTGACCAAGCCCGAAACCGGTCACTTTGCCAAAGCTGGCATCGAAGCCGGTAGCATCCTCAAAGAATTCCGCCTGGATCCCGCACGCGCCGCCGAGTTTTCGGCAGGTAGCGTCGTCGCCGTGGAAAGCGTGTTCGAAGCCGGCCAACAGGTCGACGTGACAGGCACCACCATCGGTAAGGGTTTCGCCGGCACCATCAAGCGCCACCACTTCGGTTCGCAACGCGCCTCGCACGGTAACAGCCGTTCGCACCGCGTTCCCGGCTCGATCGGTCAAGCGCAAGATCCGGGTCGCGTGTTTCCGGGTAAGCGCATGTCGGGTCACCTGGGTGACGTGCAGCGCACTGCTCAAAACCTCGACGTGGTTCGTGTCGATGCAGAACGCGGTCTGTTGTTGGTCAAGGGCGCTGTCCCCGGCCATGCAGGCGCGGACATCATCGTTCGTCCCGCCATCAAGGCTCCGGCCAAGAAAGGAGCATAAGCCATGGATCTTCAGCTCCTGAACGAACAAGGCCAAGCAGGTACGTTCGCTGCGCCCGACACGGTTTTCGGTCGCGACTACAACGAAGCCCTGATTCACCAGATCGTTGTCGCCTTCCAGGCCAACGCTCGTGGTGGCAATCGCGCGCAAAAAGAGCGCGCCGAAGTCAAGCACAGCACGAAGAAGCCCTGGCGCCAAAAAGGCACCGGCCGCGCTCGTGCCGGTATGACGTCCTCGCCGATCTGGCGTGGAGGCGGTCGTGCATTCCCCAACTCGCCTGACGAAAATTTCAGCCAGAAGGTCAACAAGAAGATGTATCGCGCGGGTATCCGTTCGATTCTGTCTCAGTTGGCTCGTGAAGGCCGTATCTCGGTCGTCGAATCGTTCGATCTGGACACCCCCAAGACCAAAGACGCAGCTGCGAAGCTGAAGAGCCTGGGTCTGGAGTCGGTGCTGATCATCACCGACGCCGTGGACGAAAACGTCTACCTGGCCACGCGCAACCTGCCGCACGTTGCTGTGGTCGAAACGCGTTACGCCGATCCGCTGTCGCTGGTCCACTACAAGAAAGTGCTGATCACCAAGCCGGCTATCGCTCAATTCGAGGAGTTGCTGGGATGAATGCAGAACGTCTGTTGCAAGTCATTCTGGCCCCGATCGTGACCGAAAAGGCCACGTTCGTCGCCGAAAAAAATCAGCAAGTCGCTTTCCGTGTGGTGGATACCGCCACCAAGCCGGAAATCAAAGCTGCCGTCGAACTGCTCTTCAAGGTGCAGGTCGAGTCCGTGCAGGTTCTCAACCGCAAGGGCAAGGTCAAGCGCTTCGGCCGATTCGTCGGCAAGCGTCGCAGTGAGCGCAAAGCCTACGTGTCGTTGAAGGACGGCCAGGAAATCGACTTCTCGGAGGTGATCTAATATGGCCCTCGTTAAAACGAAACCGACCTCGCCCGGCCGTCGTGGCATGCTGAAGGTCGTTTCTCCCAACCTGCACAAGGGTGAGCCCTTTGCTCCGTTGCTGGAGAAAAAGATCCGCGGCTCGGGCCGTAACAACAATGGCCACATCACTGTGCGCCATCGTGGCGGCGGTCACAAGCAGCATTACCGTGTCATCGACTTCCGTCGCAATGACAAGGACGGCATTCCGGCAACCGTCGAGCGCCTTGAGTACGATCCTAACCGCAGCGCGCACATCGCTTTGTTGTGCTACGCCGACGGCGAGCGTCGTTACATCATTGCGCCGCGTGGCCTGGAAGTAGGCGCCAAGCTGGTCTCGGGCATCGAAGCTCCGATCCGTGCTGGCAATACGCTGCCGATCCGCAACATCCCGGTGGGTTCGACCATCCACTGCATCGAAATGCTGCCCGGCAAGGGCGCGCAGATGGCGCGTTCGGCAGGTGCGTCGGCGGTGCTGTTGGCGCGTGAAGGCGTGTACGCTCAAGTGCGTCTGCGTTCGGGCGAAGTGCGTCGCGTGCACATCGAGTGCCGCGCCACCATCGGCGAAGTCGGTAATGAAGAACACAGCCTGCGCCAGATCGGCAAGGCCGGTGCAATGCGTTGGCGCGGTGTCCGTCCGACGGTTCGTGGTGTTGCCATGAACCCGGTCGATCACCCGCACGGTGGTGGTGAAGGCCGCACCGGTGAAGCACGCGAGCCGGTCAGCCCATGGGGTACTCCGACGAAGGGTTACAAGACCCGTCGCAACAAGCGGACGAACAATATGATCGTCCAACGGCGCAAGCGCAAGTAAGGGGCGAACATAATGTCACGTTCTGTCAAGAAGGGTCCGTTCGTAGACGCGCATCTGATCAAGAAGGTCGATGCAGCCGTCGCGGGCAAGGACAAGAAGCCGATCAAGACTTGGTCGCGTCGCTCGACGGTATTGCCCGATTTCATCGGTCTGACCATTGCGGTGCACAACGGTCGTCAACACGTTCCCGTTTATATCAACGAGAACATGGTCGGTCACAAACTCGGCGAATTCGCGCTGACCCGTACGTTCAAGGGTCACGCCGCGGACAAGAAGTCGAAGAGGTAAGCGATGGAAACTACTGCGATTGTTCGTGGGGCACACATCTCTGCGCAAAAAACCCGTCTGGTTGCGGATCTAATCCGTGGCAAGAAGGTCGGTCCTGCGCTGGAGATCCTCACTTTCTCCCCCAAGAAAGCTGCCGTCATCCTGAAGAAGGCTGTCGAGTCGGCCATCGCCAATGCCGAGCACAACGACGGCGCCGATATCGACACGTTGCGCGTGACCACGATTTACGTGGACAAGGCGCAGTCGATGAAGCGTTTCTCCGCACGCGCCAAAGGCCGCGGTAACCGTATCGAGAAGCAGACTTGCCACATCGTGGTCAAAGTCGGCGCTTAAGGAGCAGCAATGGGTCAGAAAATCCACCCGATTGGGTTCCGTCTTGCGGTGTCGCGTAACTGGTCGTCCAAGTGGTATGCGGACGACAAGAACTTCGGCGCCATGCTGCACGAAGACATCCGTGTGCGCGAGTATCTGAAGAAGAAGCTCAAGAGCGCATCGGTTGGCCGCGTGCTGATCGAGCGTCCCGCCAAGAATGCACGTATCACCATTTACTCGGCTCGTCCGGGCGTGGTGATCGGCAAGCGCGGCGAAGACATCGAGAACTTGAAGGCTGATTTGCAGCGTCTGATGGGCGTGCCCGTGCACGTCAACATCGAGGAAATCCGCAAGCCGGAAACCGACGCTCAATTGATCGCCGACTCGATCACGCAGCAGCTCGAAAAGCGGATCATGTTCCGTCGTGCCATGAAGCGCGCTATGCAGAACGCAATGCGTTTGGGCGCCCAGGGCATCAAGATCATGAGCGCCGGTCGTCTGAACGGCATCGAAATCGCACGTACCGAGTGGTACCGCGAAGGTCGCGTGCCGCTGCATACGTTGAAGGCCAACATCGATTACGGCACTTCCGAAGCACACACCACCTACGGCGTCATTGGCGTCAAGGTTTGGGTTTACAAGGGCGACATGCTGCCCAACGGCGAAATGCCGCCCGAAGTGAACGTGCCTCGTGAAGAAGAACGTCGTCCCCGTCGCGCTCCGCGTGGCGACCGTCCTGAAGGCGCTCGCGCCGGCCGGCCGGGCGCTGGTGCAGGTGGCCGCGGACGTGGTGGTCCTCGTAAAGCCGATGGCACGGCTGGCGCCGCGCCTGAAGGAGAATAAACATGCTGCAACCGTCACGCAGAAAATACCGCAAGGACCAGAAAGGCCGTAACACCGGTCTGGCCACGCGCGGCACCGACGTGTCGTTCGGCGACTTCGGTCTGAAGTCCACCGATTTCGGTCGGTTGACGGCTCGCCAGATCGAATCCGCTCGTCGTGCGATCAACCGTCACATGAAGCGTCAAGGCAAGACCTGGATTCGTATTTTTCCGGACAAGCCGATCTCGCAAAAACCTGCCGAAGTCCGTATGGGTAACGGTAAAGGCAACCCGGAGTACTGGGTTGCACAAATCCAGCCGGGCAAGGTGTTGTATGAACTGGGCGGCGTGAGCGAAGAAACCGCTCGCGAAGCGTTCCGTCTGGCTGCCGCCAAGCTGCCGATCCGTACGACGTTCGTTTCGCGTCACATCGGTGCTTAAGGAGCTCTTAAATGAAAGCCACTGAACTCCGTTCCAAAGACAACGCCGAGCTCCAAACGGAACTCGAGAGCCTGTTGAAAGCCCAATTCGGTCTGCGTATGCAGCGGGCAACCCAACAGCGTGCCAACAACAGCCAGCTGGGCAAGGTGCGCAAGGACATCGCGCGCGTCAAGACCGTGCTGGCAGAGAAGGCAGGGAAATAATCATGAGCGAAACTCAAACCACCCCCGTCGCAAAGCGTCAACGTACGCTGGTTGGCAAAGTCGTCAGCAACAAGATGGATAAAACCATCGTGGTGCAAGTCGAAAGCCGGGTCAAACACCCGATTTACGGCAAAATCATCACGCGCCGCAATAAGTACAAGTCGCATGACGAAAGCAACCAGTACAACGAAGGCGATACGGTCGAAATCGCTGAAGGCCGTCCGCTGTCGCGTTCCAAGGCTTGGAATGCTGTGCGTCTGGTCGAAGCCGCCCGCATCATCTAAGGCGACTTGAGGCTGTGCCGTCCTTGTGGCGGTGCACGACAGAAAGGCTGCATCCCGCAAGGGATTGCAGCCTTTTTTTGGTTGGCCGTCGATCAGATCTGGGTGATGAATTTGGTGACCAGGTAGCCGTCGAACGTCTCGGTGCCACCTTCGCTGCCGATGCCGCTGTCCTTCACGCCGCCGAAGGGCGTCTCGGGCAGGGCGCTGCCGAAGTGATTGATGTTGACCATGCCCGACTCCAGACCGTTGCCGACCTGTGTGGCGGTTTGTAGCGAGTTGGTGAATACGTAGGACGATAAGCCGAACGGCAGGCTATTGGCGCGGCGTAAGACTTCATCGGTATCGGAAAACGGCACCACCGGAGCGATGGGGCCGAAAGGCTCTTCGGTCATCAACATGCTGTCTTCCGGCAGGTCGGTGACGATGGTCGGCGCGAAGAAGTTGCCCGGCCCGTCGATCGCCTCACCCCCTAAGACGATCTTGCCGCCGCGGGCGCGGGCGTCGTCGACGAACCTGGCCATGGCGGGCACTCGGCGCGCATGGGCCAGGGGTCCCATCTCGACGCCCTCGTCCAGGCCATTGCCGATCTTGGTCTGGCCCAGCACCTTGCTGAATGCTTCCAGGAAAGGCGCGTAGGCTTTCTTTTGAACATAGAACCGGGTCGGCGAGACGCACACCTGCCCGGCGTTGCGGATCTTGAACTTCGCCAGCATGGTGGCGGCTTTTTCGATATCGGCGTCGTCGAACACCAGAACCGGAGAGTGGCCACCCAATTCCATCGTGGCGCGTTTCATGTGTTGACCCGCCAGAGCAGCCAATTGCTTGCCGACGGGCACCGAGCCGGTGAAAGAAATCTTGCGCACGATGGGCGAGCGGATCAGATAGTCGGAGATCTCGGCGGGTTCGCCCCACACGACGTTCAACACGCCCTTGGGCAGACCGGCGTCGTGAAACAGACGGGCAATGGCCATCACTGCGCTGGGAGAATCTTCGGGGCCTTTCAGGATGATGGTGCATCCCGCGCCGATGGCAGCCGACACTTTGCGAATGGCTTGGTTGTACGGGAAGTTCCAGGGCGTGAACGCTGCGCATACGCCGATCGGCTCGCGCACCACGAACTGCCGTACGGCAGGATTGCGTGGCGGGATCACTCGGCCATAGATTCGGCGACACTCTTCGGCATGCCAGTCGGTGTGATCGGCGCAGGCCGTGATCTCGCCAATGGCTTCAGCCAGGGGCTTGCCCTGGTCGAGCGTCATGTTGCGGCCTATGGCGGGTGCCTGCTCGCGCGACAGCTGGCCGACCTTGCGCAAGATTGCCGAGCGCTCCATTGGCGAGCTGTGCTTCCAGGTCTCGAATGCCCGCTGGGCCGCCACCAATGCGCGGTCCAGATCCTTCTGGGTGGCGTGTGGGAGGGTGCCGACCACTTCGCCGGTGGCGGGGTTCAGCACCTCCTGGGTTTTGCGACCTTCGCCACTTTGAAACTCACCGTCGATATACAGGGAAAGCGTCTCGTACATGGAAATCCTCGTCGAATGTTGCGTAAGTGCTGCGCTTGTGCAGCATAAACCACGTCCGTACCGCCTGCCGAGGGCCGTGTGTGGGCATTTGGCATAAGTCGTTGACCCATCGGAAAAATCCATGGTACATTGACAGACTTCCTCGCGGGTAGGTGCGTCTTGCGTATACGCAAGGCAAGATACAAGGCAAGGTGCAAAGCTTTCCCGAAGAGAATCATTCAGCAGTGAATGAAGCAGTAAAACCAAAGCAGTTCAGTAGTAAGCGCACGCAGTAATTCAGTAGTAAGCGCACGCAGTAATTCAGCCCCAAGCACTGTCATGTCGGCAGGGCTTTACGGGACCAAAACTGGCGGAAATCAGGATTTGGCTCGCTGTACGAGCCGGGGCCGGGTTTCAGTTAAGTTGGAATAGGAAAAATCATGATCCAAATGCAGACCACGCTGGACGTGGCCGACAACACCGGTGCGCGTCATGTGATGTGCATCAAGGTGCTCGGCGGCTCCAAGCGCCGTTATGCCGCCATTGGCGACATCATCAAGGTGACGGTCAAAGATGCAGCCCCGCGCGGACGCGTGAAAAAGGGCGAAATCTATAACGCCGTCGTCGTGCGTACCGCCAAGGGCGTGCGCCGTAAAGACGGCTCGCTCATCAAGTTCGGTGGCAATGCCGCCGTGTTGCTCAACGCCAAGCTGGAGCCCATCGGCACCCGCATCTTCGGACCCGTGACGCGCGAACTGCGTACCGAGAAGTTCATGAAGATCGCGTCGCTGGCCCCGGAAGTGCTGTAAGGAGCCCGAGGCAATGCAAAACATTCGCAAAGGTGACGAAGTCATCGTCCTGACCGGTCGCGACAAGAAGCGTCGTGGCGTCGTCCTGGCTCGCCTGGATGCCGACTACGTCCTGGTCGAAGGCGTGAACATCGTCAAGAAGCACACCAAACCCAACCCGATGGCGAACAACCCGGGTGGCATCGTCGAAAAAGCCATGCCCCTGCACATCTCCAACGTGGCACTCTTCAATCCGGCGACCGGCCGTGGCGACCGCGTGGGCGTCAAGCAAGTCGAAGTCGACGGTAAGACGAAGAGCGTGCGTGTGTTTCGTTCCAACGGTGCCGAAGTCGGCGCCAAGGCTTAAGGAGCGATAAGAACATGTCCCGCTTTCAAGATTTGTATCGCGACAAGATTTCCCCGGCTCTCGTAACCGAGTTCGGCTACAAGAGCGTCATGGAAGTGCCCCGCATCACCAAGGTCACCCTGAACATGGGCGTGTCCGAGGCCGTGGCGGATAAGAAGGTCATCGAACACGCAGTGTCCGACCTCACCAAAATTGCCGGTCAGCGTCCCGTGATCACCAAAACCCGCAAGGCTATTGCCGGTTTCAAGATCCGTGAAGACTACCCCATCGGCTGCATGGTGACGTTGCGTGGCCAGCGTATGTACGAATTCCTGGACCGCCTGGTCACCGTCGCGCTGCCGCGCGTGCGTGACTTCCGTGGCATCTCGGGTCGTGCTTTCGACGGCCGTGGCAACTACAACGTCGGGGTGAAAGAGCAAATCATTTTCCCCGAAATCGAATACGACAAGATCGACGCGCTGCGTGGGCTGAACATCAGCATCACCACCACCGCCAAGACCGACGACGAAGCCAAGGCCCTGTTGAAGGCCTTCAGCTTCCCGTTTCGTAACTAAGGGGCGATGACGTGGCAAAACTCTCACTCATCAATCGCGATATCAAGCGTACCAAGCTGGTCGAAAAATTTGCAGCCAAGCGCGCCGCGCTGAAGGCCGTGATCGACGATCAGTCCAAGTCTGACGAAGAACGTTACCAAGCTCGTCTGGCGTTGCAGCAATTGCCGCGCAATGCCAATCCGACGCGTCAACGCAACCGTTGCGCTGTGACCGGCCGCCCGCGCGGTGTTTACAGCAAATTCGGTCTGACGCGCCATAAAGTGCGTGAAATGGCGATGAAGGGCGAAATTCCCGGCATCACCAAGGCCAGCTGGTAGGAGAAATATTATGAGCATGAGCGATCCCATCGCCGATATGCTGACTCGCATTCGCAATGCGCAGCAAGTAGACAAAGTCTCGGTGACCATGCCTTCCTCCAAGCTGAAAGTGGCTATCGCCACCGTGCTGAAGGACGAGGGTTACATCGACAGCTTCCAGATCAAAGGCGAGCAAGCCAAGCCCGAGCTGGAAATCACCCTGAAGTACTACGCCGGCCGTCCGGTGATCGAGCGCATCGAACGCGTCTCGCGTCCCGGCCTGCGCAGCTACAAGGGTCGTCATAGCATTCCGTCCGTGATGAACGGTCTGGGTGTGGCGATCATTTCGACCTCGCGCGGCGTCATGACGGACCGTAAGGCCCGTTCGACCGGCGTCGGCGGCGAAGTGCTGTGCTACGTGGCGTAAGGAGCAATTCATATGTCACGTATCGCTAAATATCCCGTCGATCTGCCCAAAGGTGTCGAAGCCACCATCGCCGCAGGTCTGATCTCCGTCAAGGGCCCGCTGGGTGCCTTGGAACAAACCCTGACCGGCCACGTCGTTGTGCGCCAGGAAGGCTCGCAGCTGCAATTCACGGCAGCCGACGAGTCGCGTGAAGCCAAGGCCATGTCTGGCACGGTTCGCGCCCTGGTCAACAACATGGTGACCGGCGTCAGCAAGGGTTTCGAACGCAAGCTGACCCTGGTGGGCGTGGGTTACCGCGCCGCCGTCCAGGGCGATGCGGTGAAACTTCAACTTGGTTTCTCCCACGACGTGCTGCACAAGCTTCCCGCTGGTGTGAAGGCTGAATGCCCGACCCAGACCGAGATCATTCTCAAAGGCAGCAACAAGCAGGTCGTTGGTCAGGTGGCCGCGGAAATCCGCGCTTACCGCGAACCCGAACCCTATAAGGGCAAGGGCGTGCGGTACGCAGATGAGCGCGTGATCATCAAAGAGACCAAGAAGAAATAACCGCACTTAGGACGAATCATGGACAAAAAACTCTCCCGTTTGCGTCGTGCGGTTCCGACCCGTCGGAAGATCACCGAAATTGGCGTTCATCGCCTGTCGGTGTTCCGGTCGAACCTGCACATCTACGCAAATATCATCGCCCCGGAAGGCGATCGGGTCATCGTCAGCGCATCGACTGTCGAACCCGAAGTGCGTGCCCAGTTGGCCGACAAGACTGGCAAGGGTGGCAACGCCGCCGCTGCCACCTTGGTGGGTCAGCGTGTGGCCGAGAAAGCCAAAGCCGCCGGCATCGAGCTGGTCGCCTTTGATCGCTCCGGCTTTCGTTACCATGGCCGCGTCAAGGCGCTGGCCGATGCCGCGCGTGAAGCCGGCCTGAAGTTCTAAGCGAGGTTGTCAAATGGCTAAAGTACAAGGCAGAAACGTACAAGGCAGAAACGCGCCCGAACAACCGGACGACGGTCTTCGCGAAAAAATGATCGCGGTCAACCGCGTGAGCAAAGTGGTCAAGGGTGGTCGCACCATGAGCTTTGCCGCGCTGACCGTGGTGGGCGATGGCGATGGCCGTATCGGCATGGGTAAGGGCAAGGCCCGCGAAGTGCCCGTGGCAGTCCAGAAGGCAATGGAACAAGGCCGTAACGGTCTGTTCAAGGTTGCTCTGAAGGACGGTACGTTGCATCACACGGTCGTCGGCAAGCACGGCGCCGCCAAGGTGCTGATCTCGCCGGCCAGCGAAGGTACCGGCGTGATCGCCGGCGGCCCGATGCGCGCCGTGTTCGAAGTGATGGGCGTGCGTAACGTGGTTGCCAAGAGCCTCGGCTCGAGCAACCCCTACAACATGGTGCGCGCCACGCTGAACGGCTTGCGTGCATCGATGACCCCTTCGGACGTTGCTGCCAAGCGCGGCAAGACGGTCGAAGAGATCCTGGGGTAAGTCATGGCTCAGAAACAAATCAAGGTAACGCTTGTGCGTTCGGTCATCGGCACCAAGCAGTCCCACCGCGACACCGTTCGTGGTCTGGGCCTGGGCCGTATCAATAGCAGCCGCGTGCTGGTTGATACGCCTGAGGTGCGTGGCATGGTGAACAAGGTGTCCTACCTCGTCACCGTGGCCGAAGTCTAAGGAATAGCGATGTCGGATATTTCTCTCAACTCCATCGCGCCCGCAGTCGGCGCGAAGCACGCCCGCCGCCGCGTCGGCCGTGGCATCGGTTCGGGTCTGGGTAAAACCGCCGGCCGTGGTCACAAAGGTCAGAAGTCGCGTTCGGGCGGTTTTCATAAGGTCGGTTTTGAAGGCGGCCAGATGCCCCTGCAACGCCGTCTGCCCAAGCGTGGTTTCACTCCGCTGGGTCAGCATTTGTACGCTGAAGTCCGCTTGTCGGACCTCCAGGCCATGACGGCTGACGAGATCGACGTGCAAGTACTGAAGTCGGCCGGTGTCGTCGGCCAGCAAGTGCGTTACGCCAAGGTCATCAAGTCCGGCGAGCTGAACCGCAAGGTGACGCTCAAGGGTCTGACCGCTACGGCCGGCGCTCGCGCCGCTGTGGAAGCAGCGGGCGGTTCGCTCGCTTAAATGCATAAGGTGACGTAGTGGCTAAAGCGCAGGCACTGGGCAAGACAGGTCCCCGATACGGCGATCTAAAGCGTCGTTTCGTTTTCCTGATCCTTGCCCTGATCGTCTACCGACTGGGTACGCACATCCCCGTCCCGGGCATCAATCCGGACGAACTGGCGAACTTGTTCCGTCAGAACGAAGGCGGGATTCTTGGCCTCTTCAACATGTTCTCGGGCGGCGCGCTTTCGCGTTTTTCGATTTTCGCTCTCGGGATCATGCCGTACATTTCGGCCTCCATCATCATGCAGTTGATGTCGGTGGTGGTGCCTTCCCTTGAGGCGATCAAGAAGGAAGGCGAGGCGGGGCGTCGCAAGATCACGCAGTACACCCGTTACGGCACGGTCGTGCTGGCACTGGTGCAGGCGGTGGGTATTTCGGTAGCGCTTGAGTCGCAACCTGGCTTGGTCATCGACCCGGGCATGTTGTTCCGCTTCACGACGGTCATCACGCTCCTTACGGGTACGATGTTCGTCATGTGGCTGGGTGAGCAAATCACCGAGCGCGGGTTGGGTAATGGTATCTCCATCCTGATCTTCGCCGGTATCGTTGCAGGTTTGCCGTCGGCTGTCGCTGGGCTGTTTGGCCTGGTGGGCACCGGCAACATGGGTGTGGTGTCACTGTTGTTCATCGTGGCACTGGCAGTGGCGGTCACCGCGTTCGTGGTGTTCGTCGAGCGCGGTCAACGCAAGATCACGGTCAACTATGCCAAACGGCAAGTAGGCAATCGGATCTACGGCGGCCAAAGCTCGCATCTGCCGCTCAAGTTGAACATGGCAGGCGTGATTCCGCCGATCTTCGCATCGTCGATCATCCTGTTTCCGGCAACCATCACCAGCTGGTTCTCCAGCAACGAGAACATGCGTTGGTTGGGTGACTTGGCCGCAGCGCTTGCGCCGCGCCAACCGCTGTACATCACGCTGTACGCAACCGCGATCATCTTCTTCTGCTTTTTCTACACGGCTCTGGTTTTCAACAGCCGCGAAACGGCGGATAACTTGAAGAAGAGCGGTGGCTTCGTGCCCGGCATCCGTCCTGGCGAGCAGACTTCGCGTTATATCGACAAGATTCTGATGCGTTTGACGCTGGCCGGTGCGTTGTACATCACGTTGGTGTGCTTGCTGCCGGAGTTCATGGTGATGCGCTGGAACGTACCGTTCTATTTTGGCGGCACTTCCTTACTCATCATCGTGGTGGTAACGATGGACTTCATGGCGCAGGTTCAAGCCTACATGATGTCTCATCAATATGACTCGCTGCTCAAGAAGGCGAACTTCAAAGGCTCGAACCTGCCGGTACGATAAAAAGAGATGGCTAAGGACGACGTCATTCAAATGCAGGGCGAGGTTCTTGAGAACCTCCCCAACGCGACATTTCGCGTCAAGTTGGAAAATGGCCATGTGGTTCTGGGTCATATCTCCGGCAAGATGCGAATGCACTACATCCGGATCCTGCCGGGCGATAAGGTCACCGTGGAACTCACACCATACGACCTGACCCGTGCAAGGATCGTATTCCGCTCCAAGTAGCGGCAGGGTTACGGAACACTAGGAGTTCATCATGAAAGTAATGGCATCAGTCAAAAAGATCTGCCGCAACTGCAAAGTTATCAGGCGCGGCCGCGTGGTTCGGATCATCTGCACCGACCCGCGTCACAAGCAGCGTCAAGGCTAATCCGGGTGACCGGTATTCGCCCCAACGCATCGTAATTATTCAAGGAACACAGTCATGGCCCGTATTGCTGGCATTAACATTCCGCCGCAACAACACGCCGAGATCGGTTTGACCGCTATTTTTGGCATCGGTCGAACGCGCGCCCGCGAAATCTGCGAAGCCGCCGGTGTGCCTTTGACCAAAAAAGTCAAAGACCTCAACGACGCCGAACTCGAGCGAATTCGCGAACAAATCGGCACGTTCACCGTTGAAGGCGATCTTCGCCGCGAAGTTCAACTGTCGATCAAGCGTCTCATCGACCTGGGAACTTACCGCGGCTTGCGTCATAAGCGCGGTTTGCCTGTGCGCGGTCAGCGCACCCGCACCAACGCTCGCACCCGCAAGGGTCCGCGTCGCGCTGCTGCCTCCCTGAAGAAATAATCTAGGACTCAAGCACAATGGCAAAAGCATCTGCGAGCGGCGCTTCGCGCGTACGCAAAAAGGTCAAGAAGAACGTCTCGGACGGCATTGCGCACGTTCACGCTTCGTTCAACAACACCATCATCACCATCACCGATCGCCAAGGCAACGCGTTGTCCTGGGCCACGTCGGGCGGCGCCGGCTTCAAAGGCTCGCGCAAGTCCACCCCCTTCGCTGCACAGGTCGCTGCCGAAACGGCCGGCCGTGTCGCGTTGGAATACGGCATCAAGACGCTGGAAGTACGCATCAAGGGCCCCGGTCCTGGTCGCGAATCCTCGGTGCGCGCGCTCAATGCGCTGGGCATCAAGATCTCCAGCATTGCTGACATCACGCCGGTACCGCACAACGGCTGCCGTCCGCCCAAGCGCCGTCGTATCTAAGGGGAATCCAACATGGCTCGTTATACTGGACCCAAATGCAAACTCTCGCGTCGCGAGGGTACTGATCTGTTCCTGAAGAGCGCCCGCCGCTCGCTGGATTCCAAGTGCAAACTGGATTCCAAGCCTGGCCAACACGGCCGCACTTCGGGTGCCCGTACGTCGGACTACGGTCTGCAACTGCGCGAAAAGCAAAAGCTCAAGCGCATGTACGGCGTGCTGGAAAAGCAATTCCGCAAGTACTTCGCCGAAGCCGAGCGTCGTCGCGGCAACACGGGTGAGACCCTCATCCAGTTGCTCGAATCGCGCCTGGACAACGTGGTGTACCGCATGGGCTTCGGCTCGACCCGCGCTGAAGCGCGTCAGCTCGTCAGCCACCGCGCCATCGAACTGAACGGTCACACCGCCGACATCCCGTCGATGCTGGTCAAGGCTGGCGACATCATTGCCGCGCGTGAAAAGTCGAAGACTCAAGCGCGCATCAAAGAGTCGATCGACCTGGCAACCAGCATTGGTCTGCCCCAGTGGGTCGAAGTGGACACCGGCAAGTTGACCGGCACGTTCAAGTCGGCTCCTGACCGCGCCGATGTCGCTCGCGACGTGAACGAATCGATGGTTGTCGAACTGTACTCGCGCAACTAATCGCTTTGGCAGGTCTCGCAATAACCCGCAATCGTGCCTTTTCGGTCGGTTGCGGGTTTTGCGATTGAGTAGTTTTTTTCATTCCATCAGCCTTATCGGTGTAACGAGCCGAGGGTATTGAAGAGGAAGTAAGAGATATGTCCACCCAAGGTTTCCTGAAGCCGCGCAACATCGAAGTCGAACCCGTCGGCACGCATCACGCCAAGATCGTGATGGAGCCGTTCGAGCGCGGTTATGGCCACACGCTGGGCAATGCCCTGCGCCGCATTCTGTTGTCGTCGATGACCGGCTACGCGCCCACCGAAGTGCAAATCACCGGTGTCGTGCACGAGTACTCGACCATCCCCGGCGTGCGTGAAGACGTGGTCGACATCCTGCTGAATCTGAAAGGCATTGTGTTCAAGCTGCACAACCGTGACGAAGTCACGCTGGTGTTGCGTAAGACCGGCGCTGGCCTGGTTCGCGCTAGCGACATCGAATTGCCGCACGACGTCGAGATCGTCAATCCGGATCACGCGCTGTGCAGCCTGACCGACGACGGCAAGATCGAAGTACAGATCAAGGTCGAGAAAGGTCGTGGCTATGTGCCCGGCAACGTGCGTGCCCTGACTGAAGACCGCAGCCACACCATCGGCCGTATCGTGTTGGACGCTTCGTTCAGCCCCGTGCGCCGCGTGAGCTACTCGGTCGAAAGCGCTCGCGTCGAGCAACGTACCGATCTGGACAAGCTGGTTTTGGACATCGAAACCAACGGCGTGATTTCGCCCGAGGAAGCGGTGCGTCAATCGGCTCGCATCCTGATGGATCAGATCTCGGTGTTCGCTGCGCTGGAAGGTGCTGGCGATGCATACGAAGCCCCAGTCCGCGGCACGCCGCAGATCGATCCAGTGCTGCTGCGTCCGGTCGACGACCTGGAGTTGACGGTGCGTTCGGCCAACTGCTTGAAGGCCGAAAACATCTACTACATCGGCGACCTGATCCAGCGTACCGAAAACGAATTGCTCAAGACCCCGAACCTGGGCCGCAAGTCGCTCAACGAAATCAAGGAAGTGTTGGCCGCGCGCGGCTTGACGCTGGCCATGAAGTTGGAGAGCTGGCCGCCCTTGGGCCTCGAGCGTCCCTAAGCTTTGACGCAGGGCGGTTCAGGTGAAGCTATCTGGATCGCCTTGTGGCATGACCGACCGGACCGCGGCCATTGGGGCCGATAGAAGAGCCGGATTAACCAAGACGATGGCGACATCGTCATTAGATTCGAAGGAAACTTATCATGCGTCACCGTAATGGCTTGCGTAAACTCAATCGCACCAGCAGCCACCGTCTTGCCATGTTCCGCAACATGGCCGTCTCGTTGATCCAACACGAAGCGATCAAGACCACGCTGCCCAAGGCAAAAGAACTGCGCCGCGTCATCGAACCCCTCATCACGCTGGGCAAAGAGCCCACGCTCGCCAACAAGCGCCTGGCTTTCGCTCGCCTGCGCGATCGCGATGCCGTGGTCAAATTGTTCGCCGAGATCGGCCCGCGCTACGCTGCCCGCAACGGCGGCTACACCCGTGTGCTCAAGATGGGTTTCCGTCAGGGCGACAATGCTCCCATGGCATTCATGGAGCTGGTCGACCGTCCGGAAGTCGATGAAGCCGACACCGACACCGCCGCCGAGTAATCTTTACTCGGTAGGTCGATAAGGCAGTACAGTAGTATCGAGGGCGGGCCATGTGCCCGCCCTTTTTTCGTCCATGTCGTAGAGGTGGCTACGCAGCGAGCGGTGGCGCCTCGTTTATCGGGAGACCCGAGTGACGCTGATGCGCCCCGACGATCTGGTGCTCATCCTGAGCAATGTCCCGGATATGCTGCTGGCAAAACGCCTGGCCCACGAGCTGGTCGAGCGGGGTCTGGCCGCCTGTGTGAACCTTGGCACGCCCGCTTTGTCTATCTTTGCCTGGAAGGGTGAGTTGGAAAGCGCAGAGGAAGTGCCGCTGACCATCAAAACGACCTTTGCTCGGCAAGATGAAGTGATGAGACAGTTGGTTTGTCTTCATCCGTATGATGTGCCGGAGGTTCTGGTGTTGCCGGTCATTGGCAGCACGGTCGATTATGCGGATTGGGTTCGTGCTCAAACTCGCGTCAAGCAGCAGGAAGACTAAAGGTCGTGGGTATGAAAGGGATGTTCCGGATCGGTGCCTGGTGGGCAATGTTCGCGTTGCTGGCCCTGTTGCTAGGGCAAACGGCACGGGCCGAAGAAGAGTATCTGGATCCCGCCGATGCCTTCGTGATCGGTGCCACGATAGTGGCGCCTGAAACCCTCGAGGTTCGATTCACGGTGGCCGATCGCTACTATCTTTATCGCGAGCGATTGGGCTGGCGAGGCGAGCCGGACGATACCGTGGCCATCGCAGCGCCAGACTTGCCGCCAGGTGAGGTGAAGTACGACAAGACGTTCGAGCAGGATATGGCGGTGTATCGCCATCAGCTCGTTGCGCATGTGCCCTTGCCTGCGGCCGCGCGGTCCGGCGCCTTTACTTTGGCCATCGATTATCAGGGCTGTGCCGACGCTGGGCTGTGCTATCCGCCAATGACACATCGCCTGGCGCTTGCGCCGACCTCAGAAGGTTGGGCGGTGACCGGCGTCGCGCCGGATGGGCAGTCGATGCGGGCCATCGCCAGTACCGAGTCGAGCGCTTTTGCAGGCGGGTTCATGTCGTGGTTGCGCCGCGATGAGCCATCGGTGAAGGGTGCTCCGGTGCGTCCGACGGCGGTCGATTCCAATCGCGCAGCATCGGATGTCGGCTTCGCGTCATCGGGCGGGCCTGCCGCAGTCGCACCGATGAACCCCGCGAATGCTGATGCGCCGCCGAGTGCGTCCGATGGTTTCGACCTGTCGCGCCTCATCGCCAGCGACGACGTGACGCTGGCCGACAGCTTGGGCGGATTGGCGCTATGGCAGGTTCTGCCCTTGTTCTTTCTTCTGGGCGCTCTGTTGGCGTTGACGCCGTGCGTGCTACCCATGGTGCCCATTCTTTCCGGGATGGTCATGCGGGACGCGGCGGGCCAGAAGCCCTCGCGTCGCCGCGGCTTTGCATTGGCCGCTGCCTATGTGGCTGGGATGTCCGTGGTCTACACCGCACTCGGTGTCGCCGCAGGCTTAAGTGGGGTGGGTCTGGCCGCGTGGTTGCAGAAGCCGTGGGTGTTGACGCTTTTCGCATCGCTGCTGGTGGTGTTCGCATTGGCGACCTTCGGCGCGTTCACTTTGCAGATGCCTGCGGGTATTCAGGCTCGCTTATCGGCCTATGCCTCTCGAACCCAGCGCGGTCGACTCGGTGGCGCGGCGGCCATGGGCGCGATTTCGGCCTTGATCGTCGGTCCGTGCGTAGCCGCTCCGCTGGCCGGAGTGCTGGTCTATATCTCGCAATCGGGTAATGCGTGGGTCGGTGGCAGCGCATTGTTTGCCATGGCCTGGGGCATGGGTTTGCCGCTGCTGCTGGTGGGGGCTTCTTCGTCGGCGTGGTTGCCGCGTAGTGGCCCGTGGATGGCCGGTGTCTCGCGCTTTTTCGGCATGCTGCTGCTGGCTACCGCCCTCTACTTGATGATGTCGGTGCTGCCCGCTGCGGCGCTGATGATGGCTTGGGCCGTGTGGGCCGGCATCGCGGCCATCATGCTTTGGAGTGCGGGCCAGACACCGGGCACCTTGGGGCTGTTTGCACGGGGCATCGCCTTCGTCGTGGGTCTGGTGGCGGCCGCGTGGGTGATCGGTGCGATGAGCGGCGGGCGCGAGTTATTACGTCCATTGGCGTCGTTGACGGCAGGCGTGGGGGCCTCGGGCGCGCAAAGTTCCGCTGTTGCCATGGCGGCGGTATCCACCGACCCTGATGTGAAAATGGTCGCGGGCCTGCCTTTTCAGCGGGTACGCAACGAGGCCGAGTTGGACGCTGTTTTAGCCAAGACCGATCGACCGGTGATGCTCGACTTCTATGCCGACTGGTGCGTGTCGTGCCATGAAATGATTCGCTTCACCTTTCCCGATCCGGCTGTTCATGCCAGCTTGCAGGGCATGACCCGCATCGTCGCCGATGTCACCGCACACAATGCCGACGATCGGGCGCTGCTCAAGCGCTTCCGCTTGTTCGGCCCGCCGGGCATCATCTTCTTCGATGCCGAGGGCGTTGAGCGTCAACGACCCCGCGTCATCGGCTTTCAGAACGCCGAGCGGTTCGCTCAGTCGCTGGCGCAGGTTCATGAATGACACTGGTTGGCGTATGAGCCCCTAACCCCAGCAGGGGCAGCATGCCAGATCCGATCCGGCGCGTCGGCATTTCCGCGTCCTACTTGCCCCGTAACAATCTAGCCGCTTCCACGGCGAAGTACGTCAGGATGCCATCGGCTCCGGCGCGTTTGAAGGCCAGTAGCGCCTCCATCATCACTTTGTCGTGATCCAGCCAGCCGTTTTGGCTGGCGGCTTTGATCATGGCGTATTCGCCGCTCACCTGATAGGCGAAGGTGGGTACCCGGAAGTTGTCTTTCACGCGCCGCACGACGTCCAGATACGGCATTCCGGGCTTGACCATGACCATGTCCGCGCCTTCCTGAATATCGGCACCCACTTCACGCAGCGCTTCGTCCAGGTTGCCCGGATCCATCTGGTAGGTTTCCTTGCTGGACTTGCCCAGATTGCTGGCCGATCCCACGGCATCGCGGAATGGGCCATAGAACGCGCTGGCGTACTTGGCCGAATAGGCCATGATGCGTGTGTGGATCAGGCCGTGATCTTCCAGGGCCTGGCGCACCGCGCCGATGCGGCCGTCCATCATGTCGCTGGGCGCGACGATGTCCACGCCGGCTTGCGCCTGCAACACTGCCTGGCGGGTCAGCAACGCGACCGTTTCTTCGTTCATCACATAGCCTGATTCGTCGATGACACCATCCTGGCCATGGCTGGTGTAGGGATCCAGCGCGACATCTGTCAGCACGCCCAGTTCGGGAAAGCGTTGCTTGAGCGTTTTCACCACGCGGGGCACCAGACCGTCGGGATTGACTGCTTCGATGCCATCGAGTGTCTTCAAGGACGGATCGATCACCGGGAACAGCGCCAACACCGGAATACCCAGTGCCACGCATTCCGCGGCGGCCTCGAGCAGCGTGTCGGGCGAGTAGCGCACGACGCCGGGCAGGGAGCCGACCGGCTCGCGCAGGCCCTGGCCTTCGGCCACGAATACCGGATAGATCAAGTCATCAACGCTTAGCGCGTTCTCGCGCACCAAGCGGCGCGTGAAGGCGTCGCGGCGCAGTCGGCGTGGACGGGACAGGGGGAACTCGGCGGAAACGAACGTAGGGGTCATGGCACTACCTTGGGAGAAATCCAGTTTTCAATAGCCAGCGTCGCATCCTCGATGCCGATACGATTGGTGGCCGAAAACGGCACCACGTTCAGGGCACCGATTTCAGCCAGCTCCTTTTTGACCGCGAATACGGCACGCTGACGCTGGCCGAAGGGGAATTTGTCGGCTTTGGTGAGCAGGGTCAGCACGGGACGCCTGGAGGGCGCGATCCACTTGACCAGACGACGGTCGAGATCGGTGACACCGCGCCGGATGTCCACCAACATGACGATGCCGGCCAAAGAGGGCCGTTCGCGCAGGTAGCCCCCCAGGATGTCGGCCCATTGCTCACGTTCGCTTTTGGCGATCGAGGCGTAACCGTATCCTGGCAGATCGACCAGGAAGCCCAACGGGCTTTCGGGGTCCAGCGGATCGGGCATGCCGAACAGATTGATCAGCCGGGTACGACCCGGCGTTTTGCTGGAGAACGCCAGCCGGCGCTGATTGGTCAGGACGTTGATGGCCGATGACTTGCCGGAATTGGAGCGGCCAACGAAACAAACCTCCGGCGCGCCAGGGGCTGGAAGTTGGGCCAGTTTGGCGGCAGAGGTGAAGAAGGACGCGCGGTGCAGAATCGACACGGGTAAGCCATGGTCAGTAAATAGCGACCCCTATTGTATAATCCGGGGCGATTTGCAAAATATTCCAATCGATCTTGAGGTCGAGGTTTTCATGAGACGAACGCTGTTCCGCATGCTGGTGGCAGGTTGCTTGGCTGTGGGTGCGGCCTGTGCGCACGCCGCAGATGTCCAGGCAACGACAAAACCCGATGCGGCCAAAGGAGGGCAGCTGTACGAACAGGGCGATGCTGCGCGCGGCATCATTTCCTGTGCGTCCTGTCATGGGGCGGCCGGCAATAGTGTAATGCCAGCCAACCCCAGCCTATCGGCCATGCCGCATGAATACCTCGCCAAGCAATTGCGCGATTTCAAGGTCAAAAAGGACGCCGATAAACCCGCTCGCACCGGGCCTGATGGCATCCCTTCCATCATGACGGCCAACGTCGCCAACCTGACCGAGGCCGATATTCAGAATCTTGCGTTGTATCTCGCGACGCAACCCGTAAAGGACCCCGCCACCGCCGGCTATGAAAGTTTGAAGGAACGTGGCCAGACGATCTGGCGCGGTGGCGTGCCCGAGCGCGGTGTTCCGGCCTGTGCGTCCTGTCATGGGGCGCGAGGCGAAGGCATTCCGGGTCAGTACCCGCGGCTCTCCGGCCAGTTTCCCTCTTATATCGAAGCCCAGTTGAAACTCTTCCGCAGCGGCGATCGCAATAACAGCGCGCCCATGCACGATATGGCCGACCGCATGTCCGACGCCGATATTCGCGCCGTCTCGGATTACGCCGCCGGCCTGCGCTGACCCGTCCCTGGGTGCCGCCTGCTCCATTCGGGGCAGGTGAACGAAGGGGCTGGGCTGCGCGCCCCGTCTCCTTGTGTTCATGACCCATACCGTAACCCCTACCCGCTCGTCTTTCTCCACCTGGCTCGCCGATGTCAACGAGCTGTTGGGGTCGATGCGTTTTGCCGTCAGCTTGCTGATGTTCATCTGTGTCGCCAGCGTCGTCGGCACGGTGCTGGTGCAAAACCGTAGCAGCAGCCAGTACATCGATCAGTTCGGTCCGTTCTGGTTCGAGCTGTTCGACAAATTCTCGATCTGGCATGTGTACAACAGCTGGTGGTTCCTGCTGATCATGGCCTTTCTGGTCGTGTCCACTTCGCTCTGTCTGGTGCGCAACACGCCCAAGATGTGGCGCGACATGTTGTCGTTTCGCGAGCATGTTCGAGCCTCCAGCCTGCGGGCTTTTCCGCATCGATTAGAAGGCGTGAGCGCTGCCGATCGGGAGGCCACCGTGACGGGTATGCGGGGTTTGTTGAGCGCACAGGGGTTTGCCGTGCGCGAGAAGCGCGACGACAGCGGCGTGTTGCTGGCTGCCAAGAAAGGCAGCGCCAATCGCATGGGCTACATCTTCGCGCACGCGGCCATGGTGGTGATCTGTGTGGGCGGGCTGCTCGACAGCGAATTGCCCGTGCGCCTGCAAGTCTGGTTGATGGGCAAACAGCCGATTCACGAGAACATGCTGATTTCGCAGGTGCCCGATAGCGGTCGTCTGTCGGTCGATAACCCGAGCTTTCGTTCGACGGTGTTGATCCCGGAAGGCTCGCGTGCCAGTGCCGCCGTCATCATGGTCAACGACGGGGCCTTGGTGCAGCCACTGCCGTTCACGATGGAACTCAAGAAGTTCGTCGTTGATTATTACTCGACTGGCATGCCCAGCCGTTTCGCCAGCGAGGTGACGGTCACTGACCCCGACAACGGCGAACGCTTCGATGCCACCATCGAAGTTAACGAACCCTTGCGTTATAAGGGCGTCACCGTGTATCAGTCCAGCCTGGACGACGGTGGCAGCCGGGTCGATCTGCTGGCGTATCCCCTGACGGGCGCATCGGCCACCGGCGTGGCCGTGACTGGAAAAGTGGGCGACGAGCAAGCCTTGCCGGGCGATTCGCACCGCTTGACGGTGACTGCCTTGCGCACGATCAACGTCGAGGATTTTTCCAGTGGATTGAAAGAAACTCCTCAGCTTCAGTTCGGCGATCATCTGGCGGCGGTCACGGGCAGCGCCGCTGGCCAACACAACGAAAACTTGCGCAACGTCGGCCCCAGCATCGAGTACCGTTTGTTGGACTCGGCCGGTCAGGCAAACGAGTTCAAGAACTACATGCGGCCGGTGCTGCTCGACGGCAGCATGGTGTTGCTGGCGGGTGCGCGCGCCAACGAAAACGAGGCTTACCGCTATCTCCGCATTCCCGCCGACGACGATGGCACGGCAGGCGAATTCGTCCGGCTGCGCGCCGCACTGGACGACGTCAGCGCCCGCAGGCAAGCCGCCCGTCAGTTCGCGGCGCGATCGCGTCCCGAAGGTGCCGAGCGCGATGCCTTGGAGAATGCGGCCGTGCGTGCCTTGGACACATTCGCACAAGGCGGGCTGCAAGGCGTTGCCCAGTTCTTGCAAGCGAACACCCCGCCGGATCAGTTGACGCACGCCGCCGACATCGTCGTTCGATTGATCGGCGCGACCATGGGCGAGCTGCGTGGGGTGGCGCGCGAGCGTGCCGGTTTGCCTGCGCTCGGTGACGATGCTTCGGCACGCGCCGAGGCGGCCGATTGGTCGCGCCTGGCCGTCGCGGCATTGTCCGACCTGAAGTTGTACCCCGCGCCGCTACTGATGGCGCTGCAAGATTTCGAACACGTTCAGGCCAGTGTCTTCCAGGTGGCGCGCACACCGGGCAAGAATGTCGTCTATTTGGGCTGTCTGTTCCTGATATTGGGTGTGTTCTCGATGTTCTATATTCGCGACCGCCGGGTGTGGGTCTGGGTGCGTGCCCGGCCCGAAGGCGGATCGACCGTTCAGGCGGCGATGACTTCGCAAAAGCGTACTTTGGATTTCAATCGGGAGTTTGAGCGATTCAGGGCCGCGTTGGCGCGGCAACTGGGCGCGTAGTGTCTATGTCTACCTCTACTACACCTTCACTGTCGTCCGATGCAGAGTGGCCAGGCGCGTCCGAGACGGGCGATCGCCGCGCCACGCGCGGCCGCCCCGATTGGACCGATGCGCTGTTTTTTCTCGTTCTGGCCATCGGTGCCGGACTGGCGCTCTATCGTTATCCCCAGGCCATGGACGGCTACGAGAAAGCCATTCTGATGGGCACGGTGCCTTTCCTGGCGTGGCTGGGCTGGTTGTGGCGACCGCTGCGCAGCTTGATGCTCGCCTGTGCGCTCTCGGCAGGCTTGGCCATCTGGCTCTATCAAGGCGATATCGCGCGTGCCGATCAGGCGTTTTTGTTGAAGTATCTGTTTTCGTCGCAGTCGGCCATCCTGTGGATGTGCGTGCTGTTCCTGATCGCGACAGTCTGCTATTGGGGCGGCTTCGTGTCGGCCACCGCGGCTTGGCTAGGGACGGCCTTGACCTGGGGCGCGGTGTTCTCTGGGGTGACGGGTCTGCTGGTGCGTTGGCGCGAAGGGCATTTGATGGGGCCCGACCTGGGGCACATCCCCGTTAGCAATCTGTACGAAGTATTCGTGCTGTTCGCACTGGTGACGGCACTGTTCTACCTGTATTACGAGCGTCGTTACGCCACCCGCGCATTGGGCGGTTTCGTTCTGCTGGTCATCTCGTCGGCGGTGATCTTCCTGCTCTGGTATGCCTTCACGCGTGACGCGGCACAAATACAGCCGCTGGTGCCGGCACTCAAGAGCTGGTGGATGAAACTGCACGTGCCGGCCAATTTCATCGGCTACGGTACGTTCTCGCTGGCGGCCATGGTGGGATTCGCTTACCTGGTCAAAGAGCACGGCCAGACCCGGTCGTGGTGGAAGCTGGCGCCCTTGTTCGTGCTGGGCGTGCTGTTGTGCGCCGAGCCCATGGTGTTTCGCACAGACGGTTTGTCGGCGACCTGGATGATCTACCTGGGCATCGGCGTGGTGCTGGTTGGCGCGATTCTGTTGGCGCGTCGTCCGATCGCGGCGGCCTTGCCCTCGCTGGAGGTGCTGGACGACATCATGTATCGCGCCATCGCCATCGGCTTTGCATTCTTCACCGTGGCGACTATTCTGGGAGCCTTGTGGGCGGCCGAGGCATGGGGCGCCTACTGGCAGTGGGATCCCAAAGAAACCTGGGCCTTGATCGTCTGGCTCAACTATGCGGCCTGGCTCCACATGCGCCTCATCAAGGGCCTGCGTGGCGCGATGGCAGCGTATTGGGCGCTGGTGGGTCTGCTGATTACCGGTTTTGCATTTCTTGGCGTGAACATGTTCCTGTCCGGCCTGCATTCGTACGGAGAACTTTGACGCACGCCTTCACCCCTTGATTCTGGAGCGCGTCGCATGACCTATCGTTACATGGGCCGCAGTGGCCTGAAGGTGTCCCGTTTGTGCTTGGGCACGATGATGTTCGGCGGGCCGACCGCCGAAGCCGAGGCGCACTCGATCATTGCGCATGCCAAAGCGCATGGCGTGAATTTCATTGACACGGCCGACGTGTACCAGAAAGGGATCACCGAAGAGGTGGTGGGGCGCGGCATCGTGGCGTCGCGCGACGACTGGGTCCTGGCGACCAAGTTCGGCAATCCCATGGGGGAGGGGCCCAATAGCCGAGGTCATTCGCGTAAGTGGATCATCGAGGCGGTCGAGAACAGCTTGCGGCGTCTGGGCACCGACTACATCGATCTGTTGTACTTTCATCGCGCCGACTTCGACGCGCCGCTGGGCGAGGGCGTGCGTGCGATCGGCGACTTGATCCGATCGGGTAAGGTGCGCTATTTCGGCGTGTCCAATTTCCGTGGGTGGCGTATTGCCGAAATCGCCCACCTGGCCGACGCCGAAGGCATTGATCGGCCTATCGCCAGCCAGCCGCTGTACAACCTGGTCAGCCGTCAGGCCGAGGTCGAAGAGTTGCCCGCGGCGAATCACTACGGTTTGGGTGTCGTCTCGTACAGTCCCTTGGCCCGTGGCGTATTGACGGCCAAATACGCACCGGGTGTCGCACCCGACCCCGGTTCGCGGGCGGCACGCAACGACAAGCGGATGATGGAAACCGAATGGCGTGCGGAGTCGGTCGAAATCGCCAACAAAATTCGCGCCTATGTGGCGGAGCGCGATATCGCGCCGGTCGACATGGCGGTGGGCTGGGTTTTGAACAATCGCCGGGTCACTTCAGTGATTGCTGGTCCGCGCACCTTCGATCAGTGGGAAGGCTATGTTCGTGCCCAGGACTATCGCTTCACCGCTGAAGACGAAGCACTCATCGAAAGCCTGGTCGCGCCCGGCCATTCTTCGACGCCGGGCTTCAACGACCCGGCGTATCCCTTGGAAGGCCGGGTGCCCTACACGTCCGACCCGCGTTGACCCTCAGGGCAGGGTCGATTCACCGCGGATTTGATCTTCGAAGCTTTCGCGATGGCGCACGATATGAAAGTGTGCGCCATCGACGATGACTTCGGCGGCCCGGCCGCGCGCGTTATAGTTGCTACTCATGGCCATGCTGTAGGCACCGGCGGATTCCAGCGCCAGCACCTGGCCTTGCTCCAGGGCCAAGTCGCGATCTTTGGCCAGCCAGTCGCCGCTTTCGCATACCGGGCCGACGATGTCGTAGCGCCGGGTCGATCCGCCGTGGGCAGCTACCGGCACGACGCCGTGCCAGGCCTGATACAGGCTGGGGCGCAGCAGATCGTTCATGGCGGCATCGACGATGGCGAAGTTGCGCGCATCGGCGTGTTTGAGATATTGCACTGTGGTTAGCAATACGCCCGCGTTGCCCACCAGCGAGCGGCCCGGCTCCATCACCACTTGCATGCCGCCGTGACCGCGCGCGTTCAGGCGCTCGAATACGCGATCCAACAGCGCAGCGGGCGAAGCGGGCGTCTCGTCGGTGTAGCGAATGCCCAAGCCACCGCCGATGTCCAGATGGTGGATCACGATGTTTTCGGTGCGCAAGGTGTCGATCAGATCGAGCAGCTTGTCCAGCGCATCGAGGTAGGGGCTGATGTCGGTGAGTTGCGAGCCGATGTGGCAATCGACACCCACGATGTCGATGGCCGGTAAGGCGTGGGCCAGGCGATAGACGTCGAGCGCTTGCTCGATGGCGATGCCAAATTTGTTTTCTTTCAGACCGGTCGAAATATAGGGGTGTGTTTTGGCATCGACGTCGGGATTGACGCGCAAGGACACTGGCGCACGCAGGCCCATCTCTTCAGCGACTGCCGACAAACGGCGCAGTTCGGCTTCGGACTCGACGTTGAAGCTCTTGACGCCGACCTGCAAGGCGGCGCGCATCTCCCAGTCCAGTTTGCCCACGCCCGAGAACACGATGCGGGTGGGATCGCCCCCCACGCTCAGGACGCGTTGCAGTTCGCCACCCGATACGATGTCGAAGCCTGCGCCTAGACGAGCGAACTCCTTGAGCACCGCCAGATTCGAATTGGCTTTCATGCCGTAGCACACCAGCACGTCACGCCCGCCGACGGCGTCGCTGTAGCGTGCATAGGCGGCTTGCAGCGCAGCACGCGAGTATACGTACAGAGGCGTGCCCATTTTGTCTGCCAAGTCGGCCAGCGAGACGGATTCGGCATGCAGGATGCCGTCGACGTAATGAAAGTGGGGGGCGCCGACGAGGTCGGGCAAGGCGGGGAGCTGCGTCATGGATAGAGTTGCGTGCGATCGATTGAGCCGCAGAGCATACCTTGCCCAGCCGCCTTTGCACACCCTGCCATTCGGACGCGAGACAGGTGCAGCGTACGGCGGTTCGTCACGAATGGCTTGTGCGACGGCGCCGCCGCGCAAGCCATGCCGTCAGGACTTAGACTTCCCAAAAATCGACTTTGCCGCCGTTCAGGTGATACATGGCACCGACGATCTTGATCTGCTTTTTGTCTTCGAGGTTCTTCAACACTGAACTGCTCTTGCGAATGCTTTGAACCGTCAGCTCGACGTTGCGGCGGGCCACAGCGTCAACGAATCCGTAATTGCTTCCCTTGCGTTCGCCGGTGTATTCGGTACTTGCAATAGCCGGTTTGATCTTATCCAGCAGACCCGTCAAATGCCCTAATTCGGCATTGTCGATGGCCCCTCGTATCGCGCCGCATCCGGTATGCCCCATCACGAGGACCAGCTTGGCACCTGCCACTTCGCAAGCAAACTCCAGGCTGCCGAGGATGTCGTCGTTGCTGACGTTACCGGCGACCCGCGCGTTGAAGGTTTCGCCGATGCCCGCATTGAACAGGATTTCTGCCGGTGCGCGGGAATCGATGCAACTGAGAATGACTGCCGCCGGAAACTGCCCGGCCGCGCTGCTGCGTTTTTGCGCCGTGAAGTCGTGTTTGGTCAAACGATTTTCACGGAAACGCAGGTTGCCTTGTTTGAACTGTTCGATGACGGCGTCTGGCGTCATTTTGTCTCGTTCGCTTTTCGTCAGAGACGCTGCGTATGAGACATTAGACATGCTTAGGCCGGCTGCACCCGTGGCAGTCAACGTCGACAATGCCAAGGTTTTTTTAAGAACGTCTCGACGAGACGCTTGCTGAGAAGAATGCTGGTTTGCCATGTCGACGCTCACATTTAGTCAGGTCAGTTAGCTCAACTCTTGCATTGAGCTTCACGATAATACTGACTGTAAATGGATGCGTCTACATGCTGACGTAAATGGGGCGACCCAGCTCGCAAGCGGCAAAACTAGTGGGTATATCAAAAATAAATAGGGTCGGTTCTGCCGATAACAGGGACGATACTCTGCCCCATTTATAAACGCTTATTGCCGCGCGCTGGACGACTCAGGGGCCGAGGCATCGGGGCGGATTTCGGTGGCCGCCGCAGGCGGTTTGGCATCCGGCATGGGCGGAGGCGGCGGCAAATACAGCGGGCCTTTATATCCGCAGGCAGCGGCAGCCCCTGCCAAAGCCGCAATGGCTACAATGCGGGAAACCATACGGCAAGTCGCCAAGTGGATCACAAGTCACTCCGTTAATCGTGCAGGTTGGATTATGAACGAAACCGAATTCCTTGCGTTGGCCGAGCATACCTTGGACCAGATCGAAAGCCAGGCCGACGACTGGTCGGCGCGTGACGATGTCGATCTCGATATCGAGGTGACGCGCAATGGCAATGTGCTCAATCTGGTGTTCGAGGACGGAACGACCATCGTGGTCAACAGCCAGGCGGCCATGCAAGAACTGTGGCTGGCGGCTCGCACCGGTGGTTTTCACTACCGCTACGATGGCCAGATCTGGGTAGATACCCGGGGCGGCCCCCCCATGCACGATGCCTTGTCGCAAATCTGTTCGGCTGCGGCAGGCACGCCGCTCGACATCAAGCTGTAAATCCCCGATCCAAACGCCGGGTGCCTGCATGCAGGCACCCGGCGCGCTTTTTGGGCCGTCAGAAGTTCAGGGTCTGCGACCAGTTGCTATCGTTGCTACGCAGGTTGGGCGATGCCGTCACGGCGTCTTCGGCCGGAAGGGTATTCAAAAAGTCGCCCAGGGCATCTTGAACCGGCAAGCCTAAGCGAGCCACGGCCTGCCCCGGCGGGAACTCCGAGAAATACATTTCGCCCCCTTCGACCAGCAAGCCATCGGGCCGCGCGCGGCGCGCTTGTTCGGGCACGCCGCGCAAGGCTTCCTGCATGTAGCCGATCCAGATCGGCATGGCCACGCCGCCACCTGTCTCGCGCGCGCCCAAAGACCTCGGCTGGTCGTAGCCGAGCCAGGCAATCGCCACCACGTTCGGGTTATAGCCCGCGAACCATGCATCCACCGACTGGTTGGTCGTGCCGGTCTTGCCTGCGAGATCGTTGCGTTTCAGCGTGGCGCGAGCGCGCGCCGCCGTGCCGGAGGTCGCGACGCCGCGCAGCATGTCGTCCATCACATAGGCTGTGCGAGCGTCGATGGCGCGGGCCGACTCGTCGCCTGCCTTGATCGGGCGGGATTGCATCAACACCTTGCCTGCGCTGTCGGTGACGTGATCGATCAGGAAGGGCGTGATGCGATAGCCGCCATTGGCGAACACCGAGTAGGCGCCGGCCAGTTGCAGCGGCGTCACGCCGCCTGCGCCCAGCGCCGTCGGCAGGAAAGGCGGTTGCCGCGACTTATCGAAACCGAAGCGGGTCAGGTATTCCTGGGCATACTGCGGGCCGATCGCCTGCATGATGCGGATGGTGACCATGTTCTTGGATTTGTAGAGCCCCTGGCGCATGGTCAGCATCGCTTCGTACTGATCGCCATAGTTCTTCGGGTTCCAGGGTTTGGAGCCGGTTTGCGCGGCCGTGAGGGTAAACGGCTGATCCGAGATCATCGTGCCGGGCGTGAGGCCACGCTCGAGGCTGGCGGCATAAATGAACGGTTTGATGCTCGAGCCGGGTTGACGCCAGGCTTGAGTCACCCGGTTGAAGTTGCCCCGGTAGAAATCGAAGCCGCCCACCATCGCCTTGATCGAGCCATCGGCGGGCGAGACTGCCGTGAACGCAGCCTGAACCGAGGGCATGTTCAGGATTTCCCAGTCGTCATCGCTCACCTTGCGCACGTACACGACCGAGCCGCGTTGAAGGCGACGTTCGGCTTTGGGCGACAGGGCGCGCGCCACGACGCCGATGCGTTTCTTGTCGGTGATGGTGAAGATCTCGGCGGACGTGCGCGCCACCTTGATTTCGGTCGGCGACGCCGAGAGCACCACGGCAGCCAGTAAATCGGCGCTGTCCTGGTGTTTATCCAATGCCACGTCCAGGAACTCGTCCAGGGCGGTGGCATTGCCCTCGATACCGGCAGGCATGTCCACCTGGTCTTCGGGGCCGGGATAAGGCGCGCGGCGGGTGTAGTCCAGCACGCCTTCGCGTACCGAACGGTAGGCAGCCTCTTGCTCCTTGGCCAAGACGGTGGTGTAGATATTGATGCCACGCGAATACAGGTTGTCCTGATACACGTTGTAGAGCAGTTGGCGCGCCAGCTCGGCCACATACTCGCCGTGTACGGCATAGCCGCCGGCAGGGGTACCTTCGGCAGCCTTGATGACGATCTTCTGGGCCCGCGCCTGATTGAACTCTGCCTCGGTCAGATAGCCCAGGCGGTACATCCGGTCGAGGATGTAGGCCTGGCGCTGATCGGCGCGTGTGCGGTTGGCGATAGGGTTGAAGCGCGACGGCGCCTTCGGGATGCCGGCCAGCAATGCGGCTTCGGCAGGCGTGACCTCCGACAGTACTTTGCCCAGATAGGTGCGCGATGCCGCGGCGAAGCCGTAGGCGCGATGCCCCAGATAGATCTGGTTCATGTACAGCTCCAGGATCTGGTCCTTGCTCAGGCTGGCTTCGATCTTGAAGGTCAGCAGCAGCTCATAGAACTTGCGCGAATAGGTCTTATCCGAAGACAGATAGAAATTGCGTGCCACCTGCATGGTGATCGTGCTGGCCCCCTGCGTCTTGGACATGTTGCGCAGGTTGGTCAGGCCGGCGCGGGCGACGCCCATCCAATCGATGCCGCCATGCTGGTAGAAGCGGTCGTCTTCGGCCGCCAGCACCGCCGATTTCATGACATCCGGAATCTCGTTGAACCGCAGCACGTTGCGGCGCTCTTCGCCGAATTCGCCGATCAGGACGCGGTCAGCGGTATAGACCCGCAGCGGCACGCGCGGCCGGTAATCGGTCATGGCCGTCAGGTCGGGTAAATTGGGCCAGGCCAGGGCCAGCGCCATGCCGGCCAACAGCACGCCGCACAGGGCCAGGCCGCTGGCGAAAATGGCCGATTTCACGAAGAAACGCAGGATTGGCGACCCGGTGCGGGGCGGCGGCGTCTTGCGGGAGGGGGATTTCTGCGGCTTGCTCATCGCGGCGATTTTACGGGTAAGTGTGGCCTAAACCCCGGCTCGTGTGGAAATCGAGGTGCATAGGAGTACAGTGTCGCGCGCAGGCAACTGCGTGCAATGTGATAATGCAACCATGAACGCGATACATCCCGCCTCGTCCGGCTGCCCGCCGGTGACTGATTCGTGTGCCGACGTCCCGGTGTCCGATGGCCCGTGCGTCGACCCTTGCGCGCCTGCCGGGCCGCTGGCTCACCTTCCACACGACTTGCCCATATTCCTGGTTGGCATGATGGGTGCCGGTAAAACCACCATCGGTCGCAGCCTGGCGCGGGCGCTGGGCCGACCGTTCGTCGACCTCGACCACGAGCTCGAGGCCCGTTGCGGGGTGAGGGTACCGGTGATTTTCGAAATCGAGGGCGAGCCGGGTTTTCGCAAGCGCGAGGCACTGGCGCTGGCTGAGTGTACCCAACGCCGAGCAATCGTGCTTGCCACGGGTGGTGGCGCGGTGCTGGCCGACGAGAATCGCCGGCACCTGCACGACCGCGGCGTGGTGTTGTATCTATCGGCCAGCGTAGACGAGCTTTATCGCCGTACCTGCCGAGATCGTAACCGGCCGCTATTGGCCACGGCCGACCCCCGCGGCACATTGGCCAGTTTGCTGTCGCAGCGCGATCCCCTCTATCGCGAGGTGGCGCATCTGGTGGTCGAGACCGGCTGCGTGCCGGTGTCGTCGCTGGTGCGCGGCCTGCTGCCTAAATTGATCGCTTTCGAGAAACCCGAATGAAAATCGTCGAAGTCGACACCCCTGGTGGGCATTATCCCATCCGCATTGCACCGGGACGCCTGGATGCACTGGCCGACACCATCCCCGCGGACGCCACCGCTATCGCGGTCGTCACCAACCCCACCGTGGCGGCGCTTTATGCCGAGCGGGTCGAGCGTGCGCTGGCAGCCACCGGCAAACGGGTGATCCGCATCACGCTGCCGGATGGCGAGGCACATAAAAACTACAACTCGCTGAACCTCATTTTCGATGCGTTGCTGACCGAGCGGCTGGATCGCCGCGCCGTGCTGGTCGCGTTGGGCGGCGGCGTGATCGGCGACATGGTCGGCTTTGCGGCCGCCGTCTACATGCGGGGCGTGCGTTTCGTTCAAGTACCCACCACGCTGTTGTCGCAGGTCGATTCGTCGGTGGGCGGCAAGACCGCCATCAATCACCCCTTGGGCAAGAACATGATCGGCGCGTTCTATCAGCCGATTGCCGTCGAGATCGATACCGATGTGCTGCATACCCTGCCTGCCCGGGAGGTGTCGGCGGGCTTGGCCGAAGTCGTCAAGTACGGCCTGATCCTGGATCCGGAATTCTGGTCGTGGTGCGAGGCCAATGTGCAGGCGTTGCGTGCCTTGGACGATGCCGCCTTGGCGCATGCGATAGGCCGGTCGTGCGAACTGAAAGCCTATGTGGTGGGACAAGACGAACGCGATCTCGGACTGCGTGCCATCTTGAATCTGGGTCACACTTTTGGTCATGCCATCGAATCCGGCATGGGTTATGGCGCCTGGCTGCACGGCGAGGCCGTGGGTTGTGGCATGGTGCAGGCGGCAGAGCTGTCGGCCGAGGTGGAAGGTCTGGCACGCGCCGATGTCGAGCGCGTGCGGGCGGTGGTCGAGGCCATCGGCTGCCCGGTGCAGGCACCCGACCTGGGCGTGGCGCGTTGGGTGGCCTTGATGCAGGTCGATAAGAAGACCGAGGGGGGCGACATCAAGTTCGTACTCATGTCGCGCATCGGTGCGGCGCACGTGCGCGGCGTACCGCGTGCAGCGCTCGAGCAGGTCTTGCAACGTACGGTGGACAACAAGGTAGCGGGATGACGACAGCGCTTGCGTTACTGGCACCTTATGCATGTGATCCGGCGCGTTCGCGCGGTCGTATGCACCAGGAGGCCCCGCCCGAAGGGCGTAGCGAGTTTCAGCGCGACCGCGATCGCATCATCCATTCCGGCGCGTTTCGACGGCTGGAATACAAGACTCAGGTGTTCGTGAATCACGAGGGCGATCTGTTTCGTACCCGTTTGACGCACAGCCTGGAGGTCGCCCAGATCGCACGTACCGTAGCGCGCAACCTGGGCCTGCACGAAGATCTGACCGAGGCCATTTCGCTGGCGCACGATCTGGGGCATACGCCCTTCGGTCATGCCGGCCAGGACGAACTCAACGAGTGCATGCGCGAGCGCGCGCCCATGGCCGGCGGCTTCGAGCACAATCTGCAAAGCTTGCGGGTGGTCGATACCTTGGAAGAGCGTTATGCCGCGTTCGACGGATTGAATCTGTGCTTCGAGACGCGCGAGGGCATTCTCAAGCATTGCTCGGTCAAGCATGCCCGCGAGTTGGGCGAAATAGGCCAGCGCTTTCTGGATCGGACCCAACCTTCGCTGGAAGCGCAGCTCGCCAACCTGGCCGACGAAATCGCCTACAACAATCACGACATCGACGATGGTCTGCGCTCGGGGCTGTTGACACGCGAACAGATGATGGAAGTGCCGCTGTTCGCGCGCCATTACGAGTCCGTACTGGAACGCTATGCCAAGCTGCCGACGCGTCGTGCCACGTCCGAGACCATTCGTCGGATGATCAATACGCTGGTGGTCGATCTGACAGCAACGAGCCGGGCGAGCATCGAGCAGCATGCCCCCGATTCGCCCGATGCGGTGCGTGCCTCGCCGATGCTGATCGGTTTTTCGCCCGAGATTCGGGCCGAGGCCGATGCGCTCAAGAAATTTCTGTTCGATAACTTGTACCGGCACTACCGGGTGGTCCGCATGACGAACAAGGCACGCCGTATCGTGCGCGAATTGTTCACTGCGTTTTTGGAGGCGCCGCGTCTGCTGCCGCCCGACCACCGCCGCGACACTCCAGTCGCGCAAGCGCGCGCGATTGCCGACTACATCGCCGGGATGACCGACCGCTACGCCATCAGCGAACACAAACGCCTGTTCGACATGGCTCAGTTGACCTGAGCCTGCCGGGCCAGCCTGGCGCCATCTGGGTCGGGGCCGCGCATCACTCTGCCCAGGTAGCGGCCGGTGTGGCTTTCGGGCGCATCGGCGATGGCTTCGGGCGGGCCTTCGGCCACGATGCGGCCACCGCCGTCGCCGCCTTCCGGCCCCATGTCCACCACCCAATCGGCCGTCTTGATGACGTCCAGATTGTGCTCGATGATGACCACTGTGTTGCCCGCCTCGACCAACTGATTGAGCACGCCCAGCAGCAACTCGATATCGTGGAAGTGCAGCCCAGTGGTGGGCTCGTCCAGGACGTACAGGGTGCGGCCCGTGCTGCGCTTTGACAACTCCAGGGACAGTTTCACGCGTTGCGCTTCACCGCCCGACAGCGTGGTCGCGCTTTGGCCCAGGCGTAAGTACGACAAGCCGACATCCATCAGGGTGTGCAGCTTTCGCGCGATGGTGGGTACCGACTCGAAATACTCCAGCGCTTGCTGAACGGTCAGATCCAGGACTTCGCTGATGTTGCGGCCGCGATAGCGAATCTCCAGCGTTTCGCGGTTATAGCGCTTGCCATGACAGACGTCGCAGGGCACATACATGTCCGGCAGGAAATGCATCTCGACCTTGACCACGCCATCGCCCTGGCAGGCTTCGCAGCGCCCGCCCTTGACGTTGAAGCTGAAGCGTCCAGCCTCGTAGCCTCGGGTGCGCGCTTCGGGCACGCCGGCGAACAGTTCGCGGATGCCGGTGAACAGGCCGGTATAGGTGGCCGGGTTGCTACGCGGCGTGCGTCCGATGGCGCTTTGATCGACGCTGATGATCTTGTCGAAGTGCTGTAGTCCTTCCAGCCCATCGAAGGGTGCGGGCTCGGTTTGCGCGTTGTGCAGCTCGTGCGAGACCGCCGTGGCCAGGGTATCGTTGATCAGCGTGGATTTGCCCGAACCTGATACGCCCGAGATGCAGATGAGCCGTCCGGCAGGTAGACGCAGGTCCACCGATTTGAGATTGTTGCCGCGCGCGCCTTTGACGACCAGCCAGTCGAGCGTGTCGTCCACGGGACGGCGGGCTGGGGTCGGGATGCCGCGCGCGCCGCTCAGATAGCAGCCGGTGACCGATTTCGGGTCGGCTTCGATTTGTGCGGGTGTGCCGTGCGAGATGACCTGGCCGCCATGTTCGCCTGCACCCGGGCCCATGTCGACGACGTAGTCGGCGGTGCGGATCATGTCTTCGTCGTGTTCGACCACGATCACGCTGTTGCCCAGATCGCGCAGGTGCTGCAAGGTGCCGATCAGTCGATCGTTGTCGCGTTGATGCAGACCGATGGACGGTTCGTCCAGCACATACATGACGCCTGTGAGGCCCGAGCCGATCTGGCTGGCCAAGCGGATGCGTTGCGCCTCGCCGCCCGAAATGGTGTCGGCGCTGCGATCCAGCGACAAGTAGTTCAGGCCGACGTTGTTCAGAAAACTCAGGCGCGCTTCGATCTCGCGCACGATACGCTCGGCAATCTCTTGCTTGGCGCCAGTCAGACGCAGTGCCTGGAACCAGGCCAGGCAGTCGGCCAGCGACATCGCCTCGACTTCGTAGATGGCCTGGCCGTGGCGCTCGCCCACTCCGCGCGCTTCGGTGCCGATCAGCACGTGGCGGGCGTCTTCGCACAGGCGCGAACCCTGGCAGGCGGGACAGACCTGGTTGCTGCGGTACTTGCCCAGTTCTTCGCGCACGGCGATGGAATCGGTTTCGCGCCAGCGCCGTTCGAGGTTGGGAATGATGCCTTCGAACGGGTGCTTCTTGATCGTGCTCTTGCCCTTTTCGTTGAGATAGAAAAAGGCGATGGACTCTTCTCCCGAGCCGTACAACACTTTGTGGCGCACGTCGTCGGGCAAAGTGTCGTAAGGCACTTCGATGTCGAATTCGTAATGCGTGGCCAGGCTGGACAACAGGCTGTAGGTGAAGGCGTTGCGACGATCCCAGCCGCGAATGGCGCCCGATGCCAGGCTGAGTTCGGGGAATGCGACCACGCGCTTCGGATCGAAAAAATCGACGTGGCCCAAGCCGTCGCAGCTATTGCACGCGCCCATCGGATTGTTGAAGCTGAACAGGCGAGGTTCGAGTTCGGGCAGGCTGTGGCCGCATTCCGGACAGGCGTACTTGCTTGAAAAGACATGTTCTTGTTCGCTGTCCATGTCCAGCGCGATTACCCGGCCGCCCGACAATTGCAGCGCGGTCTCGAAGCTTTCGGCCAGACGCTGTTTGCTTTCGGGTTTGACGCGCAGGCGATCCAGCACCACGTCGATGTCGTGTTTCTCTTGCTTGGCCAGGGGCGCCAAGCCGTCCAGCTCGACCATCTCGCCGTCGACGCGCAGGCGGATATAGCCTTGCGCCTGCAAGCTGGCGCGCTCGTCTTCGAAGGTGCCTTTGCGGGCACGCGCCAAAGGGGCCAGAATCGCCAGCCGGGTGCCTTCGGGCCAACCCATGACGGCATCGACCATCTGGCTGACGCTTTGCGCCTGCAAGGGCAGGGCGTGCGTGGGGCAGTAGGGCGTGCCCACTCTGGCATACAGCAGGCGCAGATAATCATGAACTTCGGTAATGGTGCCGACAGTCGAGCGCGGGTTGTGGCCGGCAGATTTTTGCTCGATGGCGATGGCAGGGGACAAGCCCTCGATCAGATCGACGTCCGGCTTGTCCATCAGTTGCAAGAACTGGCGCGCATAGGCCGACAGGCTTTCGACGTAGCGTCGCTGGCCTTCGGCGTATAGCGTATCGAACGCCAGCGACGACTTGCCCGAGCCGGACAAGCCAGTGATGACCACCAGCTTGTGTCGGGGCAGCTCGATCGAGACGTTCTTGAGATTGTGGGTGCGCGCACCCCGGATTCGAATCGCGTCCATCGTCTTTAAGCAATTCCACAGGCCAACTTGGTACTATAGCGCGCCGTACCCTATCCGGCAGTGCTTACTTAATCCGGCAGTGCTTACTTATATAGGCGCCCTTTGACTCGTGCGCCCCTGTTGTCCGTTATGTCCCGTCCCCTATTCCCGCATGTCGGTTGAATCAAAACTCAAACTCAACGCCGTAGAGCGGCGTGCGAGCGTCGCGCTGGCCTCGTTGTTCGCCTGTCGCATGCTGGGCCTGTTTCTGCTGCTGCCCGTGTTTGCCGTGGCGGCGAAGGGCTTGGTGGGCGGCGACGATCCGGCGCGGATTGGCCTGGCTCTGGGAATTTATGGCCTGACCCAGGCGGTCATGCAGATTCCGTTCGGTCTGGCGTCGGATCGCTGGGGCCGCCGTCCGGTGGTCGTGTTCGGATTGATGCTGTTTGTGCTCGGTAGCGTGGTCTGTGCGCTGACGGACGACGTGTTCTGGGTGACCATTGGACGCGCCATCCAGGGTGCGGGCGCGATTTCGGCCGCTGTGACGGCCTGGTTGGCCGATGCCACGCGCGACGAGGTTCGCACCCGTGCCATGGCGATGGTGGGTGGGTCGATTGGCCTGTCGTTCGCGTTGTCGCTGGTGCTGTCGCCCTTGATCGTGGGATGGGGCGGGCTGGCGGCCTTGTTTTGGACGATTGCCGTCTTAGGCGTCGCTTGCCTGGGCGTGGCGTGCTTTCTGGTGCCTGCGGTGCCGCGTAGCGATGCGCGGAGCATGCGGGTCGGCCCCCGGGTGGTATGGACCCATGTGGATTTATGGCGGCTGAACATTGGCGTGTTCGTGCTGCATCTGGTGCAGGTGGCCTTGTTCGTGTCGGTGCCCCGCTTGCTGGGCGTGCTGGGCGGACTGCAAGCGCAGGATTTGTGGCGGGTGTATTTGCCAGTGATTCTGCTGTCGTTCGTGCTGATGGTGCCAGTGGTGTTCTGGGCTGAACGGCATCGCGCGCATCGGCAGGCGCTGCGCTATACCGTATTGGGATTGGCCGTGGTGTTGTTTGCCATGGCGGCGTCGGCGGAGGCGTTTTATCCGCTGGTCGCCTGCTTGACGTTGTTTTTCGTGGCGTTCAACGTGCTGGAAGCCTTGCAGCCTTCTTTAGTGTCGCGGGTGGCGCCGCCTTCGCATCGTGGGCTGGCGCTGGGGTTTTACAACACCTCGCAAGCCGCCGGGCTGTTCGTCGGCGGCACGGTGGGCGGCTGGCTGCTGGGTTATGGCGGCGCGACGCTGGTGTTTGCCGCAACGGGTATTCTGGCCGTCGTGTGGTTGGCCGTGACCTGGGCGTTGCGGCCCTTGCCTTAGGGGCAGGGCGATGGGTCGCCCGAAAGTGAGACATTCATGGTCACACCCGCTTTGAGGGGTGGGGCCGAATCAACGATAATGCTGTTTTATGGAGATCGCATATGGCATCGGTCAATAAAGTCATCCTCGTGGGCAATCTGGGCCGTGACCCGGAAGTGCGCTATAGCCCTGAGGGCAGCGCGATCTGCAATCTGTCGCTGGCCACCACGTCGCAGTGGAAGGATAAGAACTCGGGTGAGAAGCGCGAAGAGACCGAATGGCATCGGGTGGTGATGTACAACCGCTTAGCTGAAATCGCTGGCGAATACCTCAAGAAAGGCCGCCCGGTGTATATCGAGGGCCGTCTAAAGACGCGTAAGTGGCAGGATAAGGATACGGGCGCCGATCGCTATAGCACCGAGATCGTGGCCGACCAGATGCAGATGCTGGGCGGACGTGAGGGTGGCGATGGTGGTGGTTATGGCGGCGGTGGCGGTGGCGGGTATGACGATGCGCCTCAGCAACAGCGTGCGCCTCGTCCGGCACCGGCTTCGCGTCCGGCTCCGCAGCGTGCCGCGCCGGCTCAGAACAATCCGGCTAATTTGTCGGACATGGATGACGATATTCCGTTCTAGAGGTTACCTTTCGTAATTCGTTAACAAGAGGCCCGAGGCTCAACAGCTAAGGGCTTTTTTCTTTATCAACCCTCGTTTTTGCGATCCGTCATCAATCTCGTGAGCGGTCAGAGGCGTCCGCACATCAAAAAATAGATTTTCTAGACAAAAGCGGCTAAAAAGAACTTTTCCAAGTTACAAAATAGCAATCCTCAAACACCAGACCACTTTTTCCTGCTTATCTTGACCGGGCAGGCGTAGGTGAGTAGAAGGCGGGAAGCGTGGCGTCTCAGCCGCTAGCAATGGAAAATCTAGTAAAAGCAGTCCAAAAAACAACTTTTCCAGTTACAAACTAGAAAATCCTAAGCGCTATATGAACCTTGGCTACGAACACCTGATCCAGGAACTAGGCGGTCTACGCGTAGCCGGTCCAATCACGCCTTGCAAGATCGATCGTCGCGTCCAGGCTATCGTTGCGGGCGAGAGGGGGTTGCTCGCGCCGCCGACCATGGAGATCGCCAGGCATGACTTGATGGGACATGCTGAATTTGCGCTTAAGCATCAGGGCGTGCATCTGGAGGCAATGCAGGCGATTTGTGCAAAGTTGGATCCAGCTCTGGTGCAGAAGGCACTCAATGACAACCCGAACGGCAAATACGTGCGTCAGATCGCATATCTGTTCGAAGCGTTTACTGGCGTAGAGCTGGATTCGCGCGTCACAGCGACGGCCTACACGAAGCTGTTCGACGAAGACAAATACGTGACCGGCGAGAATCGCCGCAGCGCCAAATTCCGGGTGAACCAGAATGGTTTCGGGCCGCTGGAATATTGTCCGATCATTCGACGCACGGAGACGCTCAAGCGTCTCATGATGCGGGATCTCTTTGCTGATCTGGCTGAGTTTGTGGAGCGGGTTGGCGGCGCCCGCAACCTTGATCGTGCGCTTGGATGGGCATACCTGTCTGAAACCAAGGGAAGTTTCGAAATTGAAGGTGAGAAGGTTTCGCAAGACAAAGCCCAGCGCTTTGTGCAGTTGCTGCACCGAGCGCACCACGCTGAGGATCTGACTCAAGAGTATTTGGCTGAGTTGCAGTCGAGCACGATTACCAATCCTTTTCACCAAGAGGGGGGATATCGGAATCGTCAGAATTGGCTCAGCCGCGGCGGCCGCCAGTATGCCGGCGGAGTGACGTATGTCCCGCCTCATCCGCAGAAAGCTCACGAGTTGATGGCCCATTTAGAGGCTTTCGCCAATGCTCCGTATCCGTCCAATAGTCGCGAAGCTCTGTTGAAAAGCCTCGTCATATCGTTCGGTTTCGTGTTTATTCACCCCTTTATGGATGGCAATGGCCGCATCTCGCGCTTTCTGACGCATCACGGGCTGTGCCGTGCCAAGCTCCTGGAAGAAGGTTTGATCTTGCCGCTCTCAGTAGCATTCAAACAACATGAAGGTGACTACCTGCGTTGCCTGGAATCGGTGTCCCTGCCCATCAAGCGCATGTGGCAAATCAATTATGTAGATGAAGATGCTATTGATGCCACGTATCGAGGTGATGGCGATCCATGGCGCTTCTGGGATGCTACGGCGCCAGTTGAATTTGGCATGAGTATGGCCCACTTCGCGCTCGATCACACCTTGGTCGATGAAATGGACTTTCTGGAAAAATTCGATCGTGCTTACGCGTGCATCGACCGGGCCTATGATGTGGTGAACAAGGATTTGGTGAATCTCATCCGCATGACGGTCGACGAGGGCAGGTTATCCAAAAACCGACGTAAGCAGTACGCTCACAGCGTGCCCGAGCATGTCCTTGACGCTATCGAAGTGATCGTGCGCATGGAGTTTTTCGGAGACGATGACGGGGAAGGCGGCAACCATTCATGAATATCTGGGTCGACGCCGACGCTTGTCCCACCGTCATCAAGGACATCTTGTTTCGCGCTGCGCAGCGTTGGCAGGTGCCGCTGACGCTGGTGGCCAATCAGATGCTGCGCACACCGCCTTCGCCGCTGATCCGTGCCGTGCAGGTGCCACGCGGTTTCGACGTGGCCGACGCACACATCACCGAGCATGCTGCCGCGGGCGATCTGGTCATTACCGCAGACATCCCGCTGGCGGCGGATGTATTGGCCAAGGGCGCGATGGCCCTCAATCCGCGAGGAGAGCGTTACTCGCCCGAAACCATCCGCGAGCGTCTGACCATGCGCGACATGATGGAAGAGCTACGCGCCTCTGGTGTCGATATCGGTGGCCCCGCTGCTTTCAGCCAAGCCGATCGCAAGGCGTTCGCCAATAGGCTCGACTCGTTGCTGGCGCGGCATGCTCGGATGAATAAGTCGGCACAGTGATACATAAGCCTCCGCGACGGTTTGGATGTGGGCTTCCGTGACGGCTACCGTCCCACCACACGTCGCTCCTGTCAATCAACACCGCTAGAATGACCTCACCCCAACCCGTAAGAGGCATTCCATGAAGCTCTATTTTTCCCCCGGCGCATGCTCCCTGGTTCCGCACATCGTGGTGCGTGAAACCGCCGCCCAGGTTGATCTGTTGAAAGTGGATCTGAAACAGCATCGCACCGAAGCGGGCGACGATTACTACGCGATCAACCCCAAGGGCCAGGTGCCGCTGCTGGTATTGGACGATGAATCGACCTTGAGCGAAGGCCCGGTCATTGCGCAATACATCGCCGATCAGGCCAACGCCACCACCTTGGCTCCTGCTGCGGGGTCGATGGCGCGCTATCGCGTGATGGAATGGCAGAACTACATCACGTCCGAACTGCACAAGTCGTTCTCGCCCTTGTTCAAGCCCGACACGCCCGATAACGTCAAGGCCACGGCCTTGACTGTTCTGACCAAAAAGTTCGAATGGGTCGATAGCCAATTGGCCGGTCGTGAGTATTTGACGGGTGCCAACTTTACCATCGCCGACGCCTACCTGTTCGTCGTGGCCGCCTGGGCCAAGAAAGTCGGTCCGTCGCTGGATCATCTGGCCCATCTGCAAGCGTTTCTTGCTCGTGTAGCCGCTCGTCCTGCCGTGCAGGCTGCGCTCAAAGCGGAAGGGCTGGCTTAAGCGTAGATCAGGCCAGCGTCTTTCATTGATTCAGGCCGTCCTCCTGCTCTGGGTTCGGCGGCCTTTGTTCGGTCTCAGTTGGTAGGCCTCCAGCGCTTAGAGTGCCTGATTCCAAGCCACTGGAGGCACTGATGAAGCTCTACTATTCCCCAGGCGCATGTTCCCTGGTTTCTCATATCGTCGTGCGCGAGGCTGACGCTCAAATAGATCTGGAGAGCGTGGATTTAGAGCAGCACCGTACCGAGGCTGGTGAAGACTTCTACGCCATCGCCCCCAAGGGTCAAGTGCCTCTGTTGGTTTTAGATGACGGATCGACATTGAGCGAGGGCGCAATCATTGCTCAATACATCGCTGACCAAGCTGGCGCGACCCAGCTCGCCCCGGTGGCTGGCTCCATGGCGCGCTATCGGGTGATGGAGTGGCAGAACTACATCGCGTCCGAATTGCATAAATCGTTCGCGCCGATATTTACCCCGGGCGCCACGGACGAAGCCAAAGCCGCTGCACGAGCCAATCTAAGCAAGAAGTTTGAATGGGTCGATGGCCAATTGGCAGGGTGCGATTATTTGACCGGCTCGGCATTTACGGTAGCCGACGCCTACCTGTTCGTCGTTGCCGACTGGACCAAAGAAGTGGGTCCGGCACTGGATCGCCTAGTCAATCTGCAAGCGTTCATGGCCCGCACCGCCGCCCGTCCTGCGGTGCGGGCCGCGTTAAAGGCAGAGGGGCTGATCTGAGCCGCGGCCCAGCCAGACCCACCTCTTGAAAACCGCCTCTTAGTTCAGGCCGCAACTTTTTCGGGCATGGGCGGCCTGACCGACATCAGCGAGGCGATGAAAGCGCGGGTCGCGGAACGCACGCCGCCCACTTCCGCCAGATACCCGTCTGCGCGTGCCATGTGGGCACTCAAGCGACGGCGCGCTTCCGCATCGCCCAATACTGCCACCAAGGTCGATTTACCCCGATCCTGGCCGATATCTTTTCCTGTCGCCGTCGAATCCATAGGGCTAATATCCAGCAGATCATCGGCTAACTGAAACGCCTGCCCCAGTTCGGTCGCGCACGCGCGCAGGCGCGCCGCTTCGTCTTCTCCCGCACTGGCGACGATGGCCGCCAGTTCCAGTGAAGCTTTGAAGAGGGCACTGGTCTTCAATTCATTCGCTGTCGCGATCGACTGCGCCGAGCGCTGCGCAGTGCCTTCACGCAGATCCATATACTGTCCCATGACCAGCCCCTGGTCGCCCACCGCGTCGGACAACACCGCCACTGCTCGACCGCGTTGTTCCGGCGTCAACCCCCTGGCAACGGCAACCACTCCGAACGCACGGCTCAGCAAGGCCACGGCTGACAGAATCGCGACGTCTTCACCGAACTGCCGATGGGTTGCGGGCTGTCCGCGTCGCATGACCGCATCGTCCATACAAGGCATGTCGTCCAAGACCAGGGACGCGGCGTGCACCATCTCGATCGCTGCGGCTAGATCGAGCACGCCAGCCGCCTCGCATCCCAGGTCGCGTGCAGCCAGCATCAGCAACAAAGGCCGCACCCGCTTGCCTGGCGCCAGCGCAGCGTCGCGCATGGCGACGGCCACCATGTCGCGCTGGCCTCGGGGTTGCGGCAGCAACTCATTCAACCTCTGGGTGAGCGCATGACGCTCGGCGCTCAGGTAGGTCGCGCCAGCAGGTGAGCGGTTGCGTAGAGATCTTGAAGGCATGGACAGCCTCCTGTGTAAATGGTGGGTATTCGGCCGGTTACTATATGACGGTCTCTGAAGCGGCAATCTGTTTGTTTCACATCCGCACAAATGTTCGAATCCACGTACAGTCCGAAAGCGCCGGAAACAATCAATCGAGGGTAATGTATGCGTCGGAGCCCCGACGTATGTCAGACACTTTCATCATCTTGCGGATGTTTCCTGCCCGTTTCGGGGCAGTCGAGCAATGACGCACTTCGGCGTGATCGCGCCCGCCTTCTACAGCCACTTCAATGCGCTTGAAGCCCTGGCGATCGAGCTGATGGCACGTGGCCATCGGGTCACCTTCTTTCAGCAGGCCGATGCGCGCCAATGGATCGGCCATACGCGTATCGGCTTCCATGCGCTGGGCGCTGTCAGCCACCCCGCAGGATCGCTGGCCGCGGTGATTCGCCGCGCTGCGCAGCCCGGTCTGTTGGGCATACGCAAGGTGATCGCCGATATGGCGGCAGCGTCCGACATGCTGTGCCGTGAGTTGCCTGCCGCATTGACGGCGAGCGGCGTGGACGCCCTGTTATGCGATCAAATGGAGGGGGCCGGCGGCGTGGTAGCGCAAGCGTTGAACATGCCTTATGCATCGATTGCCTGTGCGCTACCGATCAACCGAGCCGACGACATCCCGTTGCCGGTCATGCCTTTCCGCTATGCCGCTACGCCTCGCGCTCGCTCGGTGTATCGCCATAGTGCCAAGGTATACGACTGGTTCATGCTCCCACACACACGAGTGTTGCGCGAACAAGCCCAGCGCTTGGGACAGTTGCCGTCTGGTCGTCTACATGATTGGCTGTCGCCTGCCGCTCAAATCAGCCAGAGTCTGCCTGAATTCGAATTCACGACTCACGCGCCTTTTACGGGTTTGCATCATGTCGGGCCCTTGCGCGTCAGCGGCGATGGCACGTCCGAGGCGCTACCCGACGATATCGATCCGGCGCGTCCATTTGTCTTCGTCTCTCTAGGTACGCTGCAAGGTGGACGCTTGCGCCTGTTGCGTCGGATCGCGCGGGGATGTCGCCTGGCGGGTGTTCAGGCACTGGTTGCGCATTGTGGCCGCCTGAGCGACGAACAAGCCGCTACCGTGCGGGCGGCAGGTGCCCGGTGGGTGACCGACTTTGCGCCGCAACGCGCCGTGCTCGAACGTGCCGATGCCGTGATTACCCATGGTGGATTGAATACGGTGATGGATGCCATCGCGACTCGCACGCCCATGCTGGTCATGCCCATTGCATTCGATCAGCCCGGAGTCGCGGCACGTGTCCGCCATGCCGGCATTGGCCTTGTCGCGCAGCCGCAGATCGCCACAGCAAAAGGTATTGCCGCAAAGCTGGCGATGCTGCTGAATCATCCTGGGAGGGCCGCTCGACTCGATGCGTTGGCAGGCGCGTTGACGCGTGCGGGAGGCTGCGAGCGTGCCGCCGACATCATCGAAGCTGCAATAACCGGTGCTGCGCCGAGCGCATCCGAGTTCTCGCGCGTCAGTCCTTTTTCAGCGCAAATTTCAGAGAGCGTTGCATGACCGTTAGCGTACCTGCCAGATACGACGTCTTATTGGCCGGCGGGGGATTGGCCAACGGCTTGATCGCCTGGCGCTTGAGGCAATGCCGTCCGACATTGAAAATCGGTATCGTCGAGCAGGGTAACACCTTGGGCGGCAACCATACATGGTCGTTTCATGACGGCGATCTCGGCGCGGATGCCTGGGCATGGGTCGCGCCCCTGGTCGAGCATCGTTGGCCGTTCTATGAGGTTCGTTTTCCCGGGCTCACGCGCCGGATGCACAGTGGTTATGCCACTGTCACCGCAGAGCGGTTCGATGCGGTGCTACGTGCTGCGCTCGATCGGTCCCTTATCCTGAATGCCCGTATCGAGTCGGTCACGCCGACCGCTATTCATCTCGCCGACGGCCGAACGCTGCATGCCGCAGCCGTCATCGATGGCCGCGGTGCTCAAGACAGCGCTCACCTGATTCTCGGACGTCAAGTGTTCGTAGGCCAGGAGCTTCGGCTGTACGCCCCGCACGGATTGACCGGTCCGATAGTGATGGATGCCACGGTAGAACAAGCGGGCGCTTATCGGTTCGTCTATGTGCTGCCTCTGGACGAACACCGCGTGTTGATCGAAGACACACATTACGTAGAGGCCACACGCCTGCCTGGTGCCGAGTCGATGCGTACGCATATTGCCGATTACGCGTTGAGCCAGAATTGGCAGATCGCGACAGTGCTGAGAGAAGAGCAAGGTGCCCTGCCCATCACGCTGGCAGGCGACTTCGATGCGTTCTGGAACGCGCAGCCCGATCAACCCAGGGCTGGTTTGTCTGCCGGGCTGTTTCATCCCACGACGGGGTACTCGTTGCCGCATGCCGTCAGGCTGGCCGACGCCATCGCCGCGATGCCAGACCTCTCGGCCCCGGCATTGCACGCCGCCATTCGATCGCACGCCAAGCGCGAATGGCGCCAGCAGGGCTTTTTCAGACTGTTGAATCGGATGTTGTTTCTGGCGGGCGAGCCGGAAAATCGGTGGCGGGTGATGCGCCGGTTCTATGGTTTGCCGGAGGGGCTGATTCGTCGCTTCTACGCTCAGACCTTGCGCTGGGACGATCAGGCCCGAGTCCTGCTGGGTAAGCCGCCAGTTCCGGTGGGCGCGGCAATTCGAGCGGCCTTGCGGAGCCGGCCCACTTCATATGGATAAGCACACATGACATCGTCCAAACGCGCCGTGGTGATCGGTGCCGGGTTCGGCGGCCTGGCTCTGGCCATCCGTCTACAGGCCAGCGGCGTGCAGACGACCCTGCTCGAAGGCCGTGACAAACCGGGTGGACGTGCGTATGTGTATGAGGATCAGGGGTTCGTGTTCGACGCCGGGCCGACCGTCATCACCGATCCATCATGTCTGGAGGCCTTGTTCGAGCTTGCCGGTCGTCGCATGAGCGATTATGTCGAGCTGCTGCCCGTCACACCGTTTTATCGCTTGTGCTGGGAAGATGGGACGATCTTCGATTACGCCAACGACCAGGACGAACTCGACCGCCAGATCCATGCACGCAATCCTGCCGACGTAGCGGGTTATCGCAAGTTCCTCGCGTACTCGCGTGCGGTGTTTGCAGAGGGCTATCTGAAGCTCGGGGCAGTGCCGTTTCTGTCGTTTCGCGACATGTTGCGCGCGGGGCCGCAACTGGCGCGTCTGGAAGCTTGGCAGTCGGTCTACAAGATGGTTGCCCGCTTTGTGCAGGACGAACATCTGCGCCAGGCGTTCTCGTTTCACTCGCTGCTGGTGGGGGGCAATCCGTTTGCCACCTCCTCGATCTACACCTTGATTCATGCGCTCGAACGCGAGTGGGGCGTATGGTTTCCGCGAGGCGGCACGGGTGCCTTGATCCGGGGGCTGGTACGGCTATTCGAGGATATCGGCGGCACGCTGAAGCTGAACACGCCAGTGGCTCGAATCGAGGTCGATAACGGTCGCACGACAGGCGTGAGAACAGAGGATGGTGGCGTGTTCGCAGCCGATGCTGTCGCGTCCAATGCCGACGTCGTTCATACCTATGGCGGTTTGCTGGGGCACCACGCTCGCGGCACGTCCGAAGCCAGGCGCCTGTCGCAAAAGCGGTTCAGTAATTCTTTGTTCGTGCTGTATTTCGGTGTGAACCGGACATACTCGAATCTTCAACACCACACGGTGTGCTTCGGCCCTCGCTATCGCGAGCTGATCGACGAGATCTTCAACGCCCGCCATCTGTCGGACGATTTCTCGCTATACCTGCATGCGCCTTGTGTGACCGATCCGTCGCTGGCGCCAGCCGGTTGCGGGACTCATTACGTGCTGGCCCCTGTGCCGCATCTGGGTTGCGCCGACATCGACTGGCACGTAGAGGGGCCGCGCTACCGCGACCGCATCCTGGCGTATCTGGAATCGCGCTATATGCCCGGTCTGCGAGATGCATTGGTGACGACTCGAAATTTCACGCCATTCGATTTTCGCGATACGCTCAATGCGCATGTCGGATCGGCGTTCTCGCTGGAGCCCATCCTCACGCAAAGCGCATGGTTCAGGCCGCATAATCGGGATCGCGTGCTTCATAACCTGTATCTCGTGGGTGCCGGCACGCATCCCGGTGCAGGCGTGCCGGGCGTGATCGGCTCGGCCAAAGCCACGGCGGGGCTTATGCTGGAGGATATGTCGCGATGAACGACCCCCTGTTCGAGCATGCCGTACACACCATGGCGGTGGGTTCGCGAAGCTTCACGACGGCCGCCCGTTTGTTCCCGTCGCCGACTCGCCGCAGCGCATTGATGTTGTACGCCTGGTGCCGTCATTGCGACGACGTCATCGACGATCAGGAACGGGGTTTCGCTTCACGATCGGCGGCGACCTCGGTGTCGGCCATTGCCCGCTTGAACGAACTGCGCAGTAAAACTACGCAAGCCTATGCCGGACTGCCGATGGCGGAGCCTGCGTTTGCGGCGTTTCAGGAAGTGGCGACACGGCACGATATTCCCGTGCATCTGGCGTTCGATCATCTGGCCGGCTTCGGCATGGACGTGAACGGCCATACGTATCGTTCGATGGACGACACCTTGCTGTATTGCTATCGAGTCGCAGGCGTCGTCGGTTTGATGATGGCACATGTTATGGGCGTGCGTGACGAACGGGTATCGGATCGCGCATGCGACCTGGGTATTGCGTTTCAATTGACCAATATCGCTCGCGATATCCTGGACGATGCCGCCATCGGACGATGCTACGTGCCCGCCGATTGGCTGGCGCGTGAAGGTGTGACTCAAGCGAGTCTCTCCGATCCGGCGCAACGCGCAAGCCTGACTCGTCTCGCTGCCCAGTTGGTGGACAAGGCCGAACCCTACTATGCCTCGGCGCTGGCCGGGCTACCGGCCTTATCCGGTCGTTGTGCCTGGGCCATCGCATCGGCACGCAGCGTGTACCGGCGAATCGGTATTCGCGTCAAGGCGATGGGCGATCGGGCCTGGGGTCAGCGCGTATCCACGTCGTCTTGGGAGAAGCTGTTCGACGTATCGATGGCGGCAGGTATGGCATTGAAGTCGCGCGGCCCATTCACAAACGGGCGGCAGGCGGGGCACGCAAGCCTTCATCCTCGCCATCGCAGTGCATTTAACGCAATGAGGGATCCGGGCTTATGGGCCCGGCCCCGTTACGACCCCATCAATTCGAATGGCGAGTCGCGTCATTCTGGCGATCGGACTGCAATCGGCGCTTGAGTTCGCCGACAGGCGGCGCGTACAAAAAGCCGAACGAGACACAGCCCTCACGTCCTTGCACTGCATGATGCATGCGATGCGCTTGATACAGCCGTTTCAGATAACCCTTGCGCGGCATGTATGTAAACGGCCAGCGTTTATGCACCAAGCCGTCGTGAAACACGAAATACAGCAAACCATATGCGCTCATGCCCGCACCGATCCATTGCAGCGGCCAGTGGCCGCGGGTGCCCAGGACAATCAAGACAATGGCCAGTGCTGCAAAAACCACGGCATATAGATCGTTCTTCTCGAACCATCCACGGCGCGGCTCGTGGTGCGAGCGGTGCCAGCCCCATCCCCAACCATGCATCACGTACTTGTGCGCCAGGAAGGCGATAGCCTCCATGGCGACGACAGTGATCAAAACGATGAGGGTGTTATGCAGCATGTCTGTAGTGGGTCGACCCCAGGGGGCGTGACGACGACCCACTATAGAACATCTTTTGAGCGCAGCAGGTTACCGAGCGAATCAACGACCAGTCAGCAGTTTCTGCATGTCGTTCTGGGCTTTGTTCAAACCGGCAGCCTGTTCGTTCATGGCTTGCAGGCGCTTATTCAATTCGGCCTGAACCTGGGGGTCGGATACCCGGACGAGCGGACCGGCGATCTCGATCTTTGACTTGTTCGCCTCGATGTATTTTGCCGTCTCGATGGCTGACTCCAATGCTTTGTCGGTCAGCGGAAACACGGCTTTGAACGCATTCGCGGGCTGGGTGACCGTGCGGTCATACGCTGCGTCGTAGACCTTCTTCAAATCATCGGGCTGCTTGAGTTTGGCTCGCGCGGCATCGGCATCGGCGTGTTCTTTCTCGATGGCGGCGCTCAGGTCTTTCATTGTCGCGCGGGCCTTTTCGATGTCGCCACGGCGGGTGATCAGGTCGTTTAGGCGAGTGATCGAGGTCTGGCGCATCACGGTATTCAAGGGCTCGGACGATTTGTTCATGCCGGCGTGAAAATCTGTGATGACGTCATAGTGTGTGGCGTAATCGCCAAACGGTTTTTTCTGTTCTTCGTTGGGCAAGGGCACGCGGGTGCCCGGCTGGTCGATAATGCGGGTTTGCAGAAATTGGCTGAATGCAGCGCGCTGCTCGGGTTCCTTGTCGCCGCAAGCGGTCAACAAAAGGGGCACGGCTAGAAACAAGGCTAACCAGGCGCGAGATAACACGTTCATGAGTTGAATCCATTTGACTGATACCGGGCAAAGGTGCCGGCGCCTTCACTCTAGCGCCAAGCGACGCATTGCACAGACATCGAAAACATATGTTTCTATTGCGGATGTTGTTTACACAATTTCATGTTGGCCCTCTTGCGCAAACCGTTGGCTTACGCGCGAGCCCAGTGCTTCTACAGTCGGATCGCACGTCCACGGTATGCTCATCGATCCATATCGCGACTCGCGCAGGTTCTGAATGATCGACATCGACGCAGTGCGGGCCGACACACCGGCCGCAGCCAATCAAGTTTTCATGAATAGTGCGGGCGCATCGCTGATGCCGCATCCGGTCTTGCAAGTGCAACGCGATTATCTCGATGTCGAGGCCGCTATCGGTGGCTATGCCGCTGCCGACCGTCATGCCGAAGCGCTTGATGCGGTGTATGGCAGCGTGGCCCGCTTGATTCGGGCCGCTCCAGATGAAATCGCCTTGATGGAAAGTGCGACTGCGGCATGGAAGATGGCGTTCTATTCGCTGGCTTTGCAGCCGGGCGATGTCGTGCTCAGTTGCGAAGCCGAATACGCCGCCAACTATGTTGGCTTGCTACATGTCGCGCGAACCCGAGGCATACGAATCGAAGTGGTACCGTCCGATCCGATCTCTGGCGAGGTTGATGTGCGGGCCTTGCAATCCATGATCGACCGGCGCGTCAAGCTGATCTCCCTGACCTGGGTGCCGACCAACGGCGGCCTGGTCAACCCCGCGGCCGAGGTGGGGCGCGTTGCACGCGGGCACGGCATTCCTTATTTACTGGACGCGTGCCAGGCGGTGGGGCAGCTGCCGGTCGATGTCGAGTCGCTCGGATGCGACATGCTGACGGCAACGGGGCGCAAGTTCTTGCGTGGTCCGCGCGGCACCGGGTTTTTGTACATGCGCCGCGCCTTCATGGCAGGTGTCGAACCCCATACCCTGGATCATTCCGCTGCATCCTGGGAATCGCCCGCAAGCTATCGCCTGCGTGACGACGCCCGGCGTTTCGAGTCATGGGAGGCCGCTTGCGGTGCCCGGCTGGGACTAGGCGCCGCAGTGGACTATGCCTTGGGCCTGGGCTTGCCTGCCATTGCCTCGCGCAACGCGCATCTCGCTGGCCTGCTGCGCGCAGGCTTATCGCAGGTATCCGGTGTTCGAGTCCATGACCTGGGTCGAACGCCTTGTGCGATTGTCAGTTTTTCGGTCGGGCACCGGGACGCGGGCGATATCGCTCGAGCGGCTCGCGCCGCCGCGATTGCGGTCAGCGTATCGGCACCGGCGAGCACCTTGTTGGATGCCCGTCGTCGCGCGTTGCCGTCGCTCGTACGTGCGTCGCCCCATTATTTCAACACCGAGGACGACGTGGCACGGATGATCGCTTTTGTGCGGGCGCTATGACATTTACAGCAGCTTGCCGCCCAGGCTTGCGGCAAGCAAGAGCACGCCTGTCCACAGATTGGCACGGAACAGCCCGAAATTACGATCCGGTTTCTGAAGATCGAAGCGCCACGCTTGCCAGCCCAGATGCAGCGCCACGGCCAGCATGCCTAGATAGTAAGCGGCGCTCAGGCCCATGGCCCAGCCACCCCACGTCCACAGGATCACCGTGGCGACATAAAACCCGCTGACCCAGATCTTGCCGTTGTCGCGGAACTTCAGCGCGGTGGAGTGCAGGCCAAGCCGTGCATCGTCTCGCATGTCGACATAGGCGTAGATGGTGTCATAGCCGATTTGCCACAACACAGCGCCCAGCCACATGGCGATAGCGGCCAGCGGCACGACGTCGCGCGTGTCCGACCACGCCATTAACATGCCCCAATTGAACGCCACGCCCAGCACGGCTTGCGGCCAGTAGGTAAAGCGCTTGCACAGCGGATACAGGAAGACCAGGGGCACCAGCGCCACGGCCAACCAGCGGCTCATCGGGTTGATCAGAAACAGCAGTAGCGCGCATACCGCCAGTTGCGCCAGCAAAAACACCACGGCGTGACGCATGCCGAGTTGGCCGCTGGTCAGGGGACGAAAACGGGTGCGTTCGACGTGCTGGTCGAAATCGCGGTCGCACATGTCGTTGACGGTGCAGCCGACGCCGCGCATCAACAAGGCGCCCAGGGAAAAGATGATCAGTCGGGCCAAAGTAGGCAGGCCATCGGCTGCCTGGACGAGTGCGGCCAGGCACGGCAGCAGCGTCAACCACGTTCCGATCGGCCGGTCTAGACGGCACAGGCGAGCGTAGGGCCGCCAGGCGCGAGGCAGCCAGCGGTCTACCCAGTCGCCAGCGGCGATGTCGTTCAAATCGGGAGCGGTCGAGTTCGGGTTCACGGCAAGATCGGGTTATACGACAGTGATCGCCAGTGTATCTCGCCAAGCGGAGTGGCCGCCCAGTGACGTGCGGCTATCTGTCGCCATTGATGGGAGCATCGCCGCACCCACCCGTTCGAGCAACGATGGACCCGCTCGATCAGGCAGGTTTATCCACGAGTGACTTGCCGCGAACAGGCCCCTTCGGTTGGTCGCGCATTGCGCCGATAAGCTCGCCCAGGATGGCGATGCCCCGACGAATCCGTTCTTCCGGCACCGTGACGAAACTCAAACGCAGGGTGTCGCGGGCAGGTGCGTTGGCGTAGAACGGCGCACCTGGCACGAACGCGACATTGCGCGCGACGGCTTGTTCGAACAAAACGGTGCTGTCCATGTCCGCGGGCAACTTGACCCAGATGAACATCCCGCCCTCGGGCTCGTTCCAGGACGCATCCGCGGGAAAGTGTTCACGCATGGCGTACAGCATGTGACCGCATTGCTCGCGGTACAAGCTACGGACGCGCGGCAGGTGGTCGGCCAAAAAGCCATCTTTCACAATCTCGTACACGGCCATCTGGGTGAGCGAGGAGGTATGCAGATCGGTGGCCTGCTTGGCCTGCACCAGCTTGTTGATGATGTTGACGTCGGCCACGACATAGCCGAGTCGCAAGCCCGGTGCCAGCACCTTCGAGAACGAACCCATGCGAATGACGTTGGCACCGATCGGGTCGCCCAAGGTGAGCAGGCTGGGCAGATCCTGTCCGCTATAGCGCAATTCGCCGTAGGGATCGTCTTCGATCACCGGCAGGCCCAGCCGCACGGCGCGCTCGAGCAGGGCGATCCGACGATCCTCCTGCAAGGTGCTGCCGGTGGGATTCTGGAAGTTGGGCAGCGCATACAAAAAGCGGGCACCTTCTGTCAGCGTCGGCGTCAGCGCGTCGGGCAGCAAACCGTCGACATCGGTGGGCACCCCCGTGAATGCGGGCTGGTAGAGCCGGAAGGCTTGCAGCGCACCCATGTAGGTCGGGGTTTCAACCAGAACCTTGCTGTTCTTGTCGATCAACACTTTGCCGATCAGGTCCAGGGCTTGTTGAGAACCCGAGACGATCAGCACGTTATCGGCGCTTACCTGCGCACCCTTGGTGCTCAAGTCGGCGGCAATCCATTCGCGCAAGGGTTGATAGCCTTCGGTGGGACCATACTGCAAGGCGATATCGGCCTGTGTGCTCAGCACCCGGTCGTACGCCTGGTGGACGGCTTCGACGGGAAACCCGGACGGCGCAGGCAGGCCGCCTGCGAACGACGTGATCTCGGGGCGTGCGGTGACTTTGAGAATCTCGCGCAAGGCCGAGCTTGAAATCTGGAGAGCCCGCTCGGAAAACGAGCAGGTGGGGCGGTTAGACATGTCCATGGGTACAGATGCCGCAGTGAGGGAAGCGAGGTGCCGAAGAGAGGTGCCGATGCGATGTGTCGAATCTTCGTACCGATCTATCTTCGTACCGATCTATTGTCAGCACTTTGCCAGACGATGTAAACCTGCTTCACTGACGTCTGTCGCGCGTCATGCCCAGAAGCGGCACTCCAGCCGCCAATACGGTCAATCCTGCCCACGCGCCCGCACCGGCATAGCGCACGCTGGCATACGTGAGTGCGGCGCATGCGAGCACGAACACCGCGGTCACCAGCGGATAGAACGGCACCTTGAAGGGCCGGTGCCGTTTCGGGTCGATCACCCGCAGCCGCCACACGGCCAGAGCGACCAGCAACATGAACATCCAGAACACCGGCGCGGTGTAGGCCACCATGGCTTCGATGGCATTGCCATGCCAGCCGCCGAAGGCGATCAGCACTAAAACGATGGCCGCTTGCAACATTAGTGCACGCCGCGGACTTTGCGAGCCCGCATGCCAGCGGCCCAACAGGCGCAGCCGGGGAACGTCGCGCCCCAGAGCGTAATACATGCGTCCGCCCGTCAAAATGCTGCCGTTGATGGTGCAAAGCGCAGTCAAGCAGATGACCAAAGCCAGCACCAGGCCGCCATAGTGGCCTGTCACGGCGTTCATCAGGTCGGCGGCTACCGCGTGCGATTCACGCAGACCGTGCAGTCCGAAAATGTCCAGAAACGCCAGGTTGGCCAGGATGTAGCAGGCCGCCACCAAGGCCGTGCCGATCAGCAGCACCCGGCTGACGTTACGGCCCGGATCGTCGAGCTCGCCCGATAAATAGGCGGCCTCGTTCCACCCGCCATAGGTCAGCAGCACCAGGATCAAGCCCATGGCCCAGGCTTCGGCATGGCTGGCGGCGATGGCAGGCGCCACCGCCTCTTTCAGGGGCGCGACGGCGGTTTCGGGCGCGGCCAGCCCGGCGACGATCACCGCCCCGACGGCCAGCAAGGTGCAGGCGGTAAACACATGCTGGACATTCTTGGATTCCCGCGTACCCGCCATGTTCAGCACTGTCGTGGCGACAACCGCCAGTGCGGCATGGAGGCTCGAGCCGTATCGACCCAGCGGAATCAGCGTGTCGGCGTAGTCGCCGTAGATGAATGCCGCCGCCGCGATGGCACCGGTTTGCACTACCATGCCGCGCGACCATGCGAACAGAAATCCGATTCTCGGCCCCCAGGCCCGGGTCAGGTAGTGATACTCGCCCCCTTGGTGGGGATAGGCCGAGCCCAGCTCGGCATAGCACAACGCGCCCGCCAGCATCAGAACGGCACCCACCACCCACAGCGCCATATACATCTCCGGCGAACTGGCATAGCGTGCCACCAGCGGGGGAAAGCCAAAAATGCCGATCCCCACCACCACGCCGATCAGCAAAGCCACGCCATCCAGTAAGGATAGGCGGCTGGTTCGATGGCCTGCGGTGCTATGAAACTGGGCGGTAGGAGGCGCCATGCAAAAACGACCTTACTGAGCGGTGAAACGAGATGAACAGAGCCTACTGTGCAAACATGATGCCAGACCTAGTCTGTTGCTATAAGTTTCCAGTCCCGATGTAAGTATTTGCGCCTTGCCGCAGAAATGGATGACCAGGCATGGCTGCATCCTCTATGGTGGCGGCTTGTATATCCCTGCCGACCCGCCGCCATGTCTACGCCCATAGAAGTCATCGCCACCACGATGTTTGCGGTGGCCATCCTGCATACGTTCTGTGCGCCGGTGTTTACCGGGCTGGCGCATCGCGGCGGGCGCCATGCGGGACTCTGGCATATTTTGGGTGAGGTCGAGGCCGTTTTCGGGGTGTGGGCGACAGCCCTGATACTGGCGATGATGGCAGTGGTGGGACCCGGCGAGGCGGTGACTTACGTCAAGTCGCGCAACTTCACCGAACCGCTGTTCGTCTTTGTCATCATGGTGGTGGCAGCCAGCCGGCCCATCCTGGCATTGGTCGGCATGCTGGCTGCCCGACTGGCCGCGTGTGTGCCCATGCGGCGCGAACTGGCACTGCTGTTCGTGACTTTGTCGGTCGTCCCGCTCACAGGCTCTCTGATCACCGAGCCCGCCGCCATGACGCTGGCCGCGCTGATGCTGCGCGACACTTATTTCCGCCACGCCACAAACGAGGTTCACAAGTATCTGGTGCTGGCGGTGTTGCTGGTCAACGTGTCGATCGGCGGGGTGCTGACGGCCTATGCCGCACCGCCCGTGTTGATGGTGGCGGCCACTTTCGGTTGGGATAGTGCCTACATGCTGGCCGAGTTCGGGTGGCGAGCAGCCATCGCCGTGCTGGTCAATGCGGTCTTGGTAACCGCCGCGGTCCGAAGCAGCGTGACGGCGCCGCCTGTGGGCCAATCGGCCCAGGCCGACGCCGCGCCCGCCGTGCCGGCCATCCTCATGCTGGTACACGCGGGTTTTCTGGCCCTGGTGGTCTTGAACGCGCACACCCCGCAGATGTTCCTGGGCGTGCTGATCCTGTTCCTGGGATTCGTGCATGCCTATCCCCGCCACCAGTCGCCGCTTTTGCTCAAAGAAGGCATGTTGGTGGGCTTTTTCCTGGCCGGTCTGGTCGTCCTGGGCGGATTGCAACGGTGGTGGCTGCAAGACCTGCTGGGCGGCCTGTCGCCGACCGTACTGTTCTGGGGCGGGGCAGGACTGACGGCCTTGACCGACAACGCCGCGCTGACCTACCTGGGCGCCATGGTGGAAGGTACGTCCGAGTCGTGGCGCTATATGCTGGTGGCCGGGGCGGTCACGGGGGGCGGCTTGACGGTCATTGCCAATGCCCCCAATCCCGCGGCGTTTGCGTTGCTCAAAGGGGGCTTTGCCGGCGAGAGTATTTCACCTGTGCGACTGATCATCAGCGCGCTGGTACCGACTCTGGTCGCGGCTGCCCTGTTTTTGCTGCCTTGAGCCCCGTGCACGGATGCGGGACGCGCCCGCATAAACCCGCTAAAATCATCGACTTCCCGTGATTTTCTTGCGTGGCTGATCCATGCCTATCTATGCCTACCGTTGCAGCGCCTGCGGCTTTGCCAAAGACGTCCTGCAAAAAATGTCCGACGCGCCCCTTTCGGTGTGTCCCGAATGCCATGAGCCGTCCTTCACCAAGCAAGTGACGGCGGCCGGCTTTCAGCTCAAAGGTTCGGGCTGGTATGTGACCGATTTCCGCAACAACAATTCAGGGGGTACGACCTCGTCCGGTGGCACGCCCGCCGCAAGTGGCGCGTCCGACGCATCGCCTTCTGCGGCGGTACCCGCCGCGTCGGCCACCCCCTCGACCAAACCCGCCTCCGGCAGCACTTCGGCCGCCTGACGCCCCTATTTCAACGCATTCAAACGGAGTTACCCTGCATGCGTACCTGCTATACCGGTGAGGTTTGCCGCAGCCATCTCGGCCAAACCGTGACGCTTTTCGGCTGGGTCAACCGCCGCCGTGACCACGGTGGGGTCATTTTCATCGACCTGCGCGACCGTGCCGGCTTGGCGCAAATCGTGTTCGATCCCGATAACGCCGAGTCCTTCAAGACCGCCGAATCGCTGCGCAACGAGTTCTGCCTGCGCATCACGGGCGAAGTGCGCCTGCGTCCCGAAGGCACGGCCAACGCCGAGCTGGCCTCGGGCGAGATCGAGATTCTGTGCCGTGAAGTCGAAGTGCTGAACGCGTCGGTCACTCCGCCGTTCCAGCTCGATGACGACAACCTGTCGGAAACCACTCGCCTGACGCATCGCGTGCTGGATCTGCGCCGTCCGCAAATGCAGCAGAACCTGATGCTGCGCTATCGCGTGTCGATCGAGGTGCGCAAGTTCCTGGACAACCTGGGCTTCATCGACATCGAGACGCCCATGCTGACCAAGAGCACGCCTGAAGGCGCGCGCGACTATCTGGTGCCCTCGCGCGTGAACGACGGTCAGTTCTTCGCGCTGCCGCAATCGCCCCAGTTGTTCAAGCAGATGCTGATGGTGTCCGGTTTCGACCGCTACTACCAGATCACCAAGTGCTTCCGCGACGAAGACTTGCGCGCCGATCGTCAACCCGAATTCACCCAGATCGACTGCGAAACCTCGTTCCTGTCGGAAAACGAGATTCGCGAAGTCTTCGAAGGCATGATTCGTCACGTCTTCAAGGTGGTGCAGGACGTCGATCTGCCCGCGCCGTTCCCCACCATGACCTGGACCGACGCCATGCAGCGCTACGGTTCGGACAAGCCCGATCTGCGCGTGAACCTCGCGTTTACCGACGTGACCGACGTGATGAAGGACGTCGAGTTCAAAGTGTTCGCCAGCGCCGCGACGGCACCGGGCAGCCGTGTGGTCGCCTTGCGCGTGCCGGGCGGTGCCGAAATGCCGCGCAGCGAAATCGATGCCTACACCCAGTTCGTCGGCATCTACGGCGCACGCGGTCTGGCCTACATCAAGGTCAACGAGGTCGAGCGCGGTCGTGACGGCTTGCAATCGCCCATCGTCAAGAACATCCACGACGCTGCACTGGCCGAGCTGATGGCGCGCACGGGCGCGCAGAGCGGCGACATCATTTTCTTCGGCGCAGACCGTGCCAAGGTCGTCAACGACGCCATTGGCGCCTTGCGCGTGAAGATCGGTCACAGCGAATTCGGCAAGAAGCAAGGCTTGTTCGAGAAGAGCTGGAAGCCGCTGTGGGTCGTCGACTTCCCGATGTTCGAGTTCGACGAAGAAGACAACCGCTACACCGCAGCACACCACCCGTTCACCAGCCCAAAAGACGGTCACGAAGACCTGCTCACCACCGACCCCAGTCAAGCCATCGCCAAGGCCTATGACATGGTGTTGAACGGTTGGGAAATCGGTGGCGGTTCGGTTCGTATCCATCGCGAAGAAGTGCAGAGCAAGGTGTTCCGCGCACTGAAGATCGACGCCGAGGAAGCTCAGGAGAAATTCGGCTTCCTGCTGGATGCGCTGCAATACGGCGCGCCTCCGCACGGTGGTATCGCCTTCGGCCTGGATCGCATCTGCACCATGATGACGGGTGCCGATTCGATCCGCGACGTGATTGCCTTTCCCAAGACTCAGCGCGCGCAGTGCCTGCTCACGCAAGCGCCGTCGCCGGTCGACGAGAAGCAGTTGCGCGAACTTCACATCCGCTTGCGGAATGTCGAGGTGAAATGAAGTAATCTCGCGGAGCAGTCCACATGTGACTGCTCCGCGTGAGTCTTTATGTCCATCATTCGTGTCGTCAGCTACAACATCCATAAGGGCCGCTCGGCGCTCATGAGCCGGGAATCCCTTAACGCATTGCGTTTGGGGCTCTATGGTTTACGGCCCGATCTGGTGTTCCTGCAAGAGGTGCAGGGGCGTAACGAACAGTCCTCACGGTTCGATGCGCAGCACGAGTCCTTGGGCGCGGCGCTGCACATGAAGGTCGCCTATGGGCGCAACGCGATTCGCGATCGGACCGATCATGGCAATGCGCTGCTGTCGCGCTTTCCGATCTCGTCCTACGAAAACCAGGATATCTCCGACCACAAGATGGAACAGCGAGGGCTGTTGCATGCCGAGGTTGCGATTGGCGATCACATCGTGCATTGCTTCGTGGTTCATCTCGGCTTGTTTTCGGGCAGCCGCACGCGGCAAACCCAAGCCTTGGTCGAGCGGATCGGACGACTGGTGCCCGAGGGTGCCCCGATTCTGATCGCGGGCGATTTCAACGATTGGAACGACCGGCTTTCGCCGCTTTTCGTGCAACAACTCGGTTTGTACGAAGTGTTCGCCCATGCGCCCAAGACGCATGGTGGGGAACTGCCGCGTGTGCGGGACACGATGCGGAGGCTGGCTAATACCCTGCGCGGGGTGCCCAATGCCCTGAGCGCGATGGAGCGCACCCGGCAACTGGGTATGGGCGCGGGCACATCGGCCCTGGTGCCGCCGCCGCGTACTTTTCCTGCGGTGTTTCCGTGGTTCAGGCTGGATCGGATCTACCAGCGTGGTTTTGCCGTTCGCAGCGCACGCGTGCTGCACGGCCGACAGTGGTCGCGTTTGTCCGACCACTCACCCATCATGGCTGAGTTGGAGCTGCCTTGAAGGCCAGCATTGTCCAGTTGGACTGGACGCAGGGCAACGAAATCACCTTGCTCGAGAACGGCACTGATTTCTTTCCGAGGCTGTGCGAGGCCATCGACACGGCGCGTCACAGCGTACACCTCGAAACCTATATCTTCACACTGGATCGAACCGGGCGTCGGGTACTGCTCAGCCTGCTCAACGCCAGCCGTCGCGGGATCAAAGTCCGGGTGGTGGTCGATGGTTTCGGCGCGGCCGATACGGCCCTCCATCTGGTATCGGTCTTGCAACAGGCGGGTGCGCGGGTCATGGTGTATCGGCCCGAGCCGAAATGGTTTGCCAAATGGATTCCCTCGCGTCAGCGGCTGCGTCGCATGCATCGAAAAATTGCGGTCATCGACGGCGAGCTGGGGTTCGTCGGGGGGATAAATATCGTCGACGACTACGACGACCTAACGCCTGAGGCGGGCCCGTCGGTTCCGCGCTTCGATTATGCAGTGGCCCTGCGCGGGCCCATCGTGGCCCACGCCGCGCACATTCAGAAGCTGCTGTGGTTGCACCTGAATTGGCTGCGGCTGGGACGTCATCCGAGCACGTGGCAGCGCCTGGAGTTGGCGCATCCCCCCGGCTTCGATGCGCTGGCCAGCCACGGCGAAGGGCCAATGAGTGCCGCGCTGGTCTTGCGTGACAACCTGCGGTATCGCCGGACGTTCGAGCAAGCCTATTTGTATGGCATCGAACGGGCGCAAACCGATATCTTCATCGCCAATGCGTATTTTCTGCCAGGCCGCCAGTTCCAGCAGGCGTTGATCCGTGCGGCCGAACGCGGCGTGAGGGTTAGGGTATTGGTGCAGGGCAAGGTCGAATATCGCATGCAGTATCACGCCACGCGTGCACTGTATGACCCGCTGCTGGCTGGCGGCGTCGAGATTTACGAATACATGCCCAGCTACCTGCATGCCAAGGTCGCCGTCATCGACGGCTTGGCCACGGTAGGCTCGTCGAACATCGATCCGTTCAGCTTTCTCCTGGCACGCGAAGCCAATGTCGTCGTCGACGAGATCGATTTTGCTGATCGACTGAAACGCTCCTTGGAGCGCGCGGTGGCGGAGGGCGGCGTGCAAGTGCGCCACGACGCGTATCGCAGACGCGGGCTATGGCGGCGCCTGATCGACGGCATCGCCTACCGCTTGGTACGGATTGGCGTGTCCGTGGCTGGAGAACCGGGTGAGGACTGATCGCGGGGCAATGACAGCAGGATGTCAAACGTTGTTTGAATTTATCGACACAGGCGGGTTGTAAGGATCGTTGTCAGAGCCTGCTCAGAATTGTGGTGATGCGCTACTCTGGCGTTCTAAGAACGACAGGAGACTCCCCAATGGCAACACCTCAATCGGCCGCTGTCCGGCCTGCCCATTCCGTTCGACGTCTGGCTGTGCTGGGTGCCGGCGTGATGGGTGCGCAAATCGCGGCACACGCTGCAAATGCCGGCCTGCCGGTCGTGTTGTTCGATCTGCCGTCGCCCTCGGGCGATAAAAGCGCCATTGCCCGGCAGGCCATCGCCCGACTCGGCAAAATGAATCCAGCGCCGCTCGGATCGCCCGTCGTCGCCCGCCGAATCCAGCCCGCCAACTACGACGAGCACCTAGAGCTGTTGGGCGAGTGCGATCTGGTCATCGAGGCCATTGCCGAACGGCTCGATCTCAAACGCGATCTGTATGCGCGCATCGCGCCAGCCATGGCTGCCGATGCCTGGTTGGCCAGCAACACCTCCGGTCTGTCGATCGAGTCGCTGTCCGAAGTGTTGCCCGAGGGCATGCATGCGCGCTTTTGCGGCGTGCATTTCTTCAATCCACCGCGCTACATGCCGCTGGTCGAATTGATTCCCACCTCACGCACCGCGCCCGACGGGCTCGATGCGCTGGAAACCTTCCTGGTCGAAGGTCTTGGTAAAAGTGTCGTGCGGGCGCGTGACACGCCCAATTTCATCGGCAACCGCATCGGCGTGTTTGGCATCTTATCCACGATGATCGAGGCCGAACGCCATGGTCTGACTTACGAGTTGGTGGACGAGCTGACTGGCAAGCGCCTGGGACGCGCCAAGTCGGGTACGTTCCGCACGGCCGACGTCGTCGGGCTGGATACCTTGGCTCATGTTATCGGCACCATGCAGAAAGGCCTCCCCGACGACCCGTTCAGTGCGCACTTCGCCACGCCGCCCGTGCTGGCCGCATTGGTCGAGCAGGGCGCGTTGGGGCAAAAATCCGGCGCCGGGTTTTATAAAAAATCGGGCAAGTCCATTTTGAGGCTCGATCCGGCCAAGCGCGATTACGTGCCGGCCGAGGGCAAGGTCGATCCAGAGGTGGCTGCCTTGCTGGCCCAGCGTGATCCCGCGGCCCGTATGAAGGGCCTGCGCGAGTCTGGCCATCCTCAGGCCCAGTTCGTGTGGGCGGTGCTGCGCGACACATTCCACTACGCTGCCGTTCATCTGGCCGATATTGCCGACACGGCCCGTGACGTCGATTACGCCATGCGTTGGGGATTTGGCCAAGGCACTGGCCCCTTCGAGACGTGGCAGGCCGCGGGCTGGCGAGCCATAGCCGAGTGGATCGAACACGATCGCCAGGCTGGCCGTTGCCTGTCGGACACGCCGCTGCCCGAGTGGGTGACCCAGGGGCCGGTGGCAGATGCGGGCGGTCCTCACCAGGCGCAAGGTTCGTACAACCCGGTCTCCGGCCGGTTCGAGCCGCGCCGTGATCTGCCGGTGTATCGCAATCATCTTTCCGGTGTCCGCTTGGCCGGTGAGGCGCCTCGCCTGACGGGCCACACCGTTCACGAGAACGATCACCTGCGGCTGTGGACCTTGCCGGCACCGCATCCGCAGACGGTGTTGGTGGCGTCGTTCAAGACCAAGATGCACACCATCAGCCTGGACGTTACCGAGGGGCTGATCGACGCGGTGCAGCGGGCCGAAGCCGATTACGAGGCGTTGGTCATCTGGCAGGACGGCGAACCCTTCTCGGCAGGAGCCGATCTGCAAAGCATGCTGCCGGCCGTTCAGAAAGGCGGTCCCGCCGCCATCGAACCTATCGAGCGGCGATTGCAAGATGCCGCGCTCAGCCTGCGTTATGCCCGGGTGCCTACGGTTGCGGCCTTGCGGGGTCTGGCCCTGGGCGGCGGCTGCGAATTGGCTGTGCACGCCACGGCCCGGGTCGCGGCGTTCGAGACGTACATTGGCCTGGTCGAAGTGGGCGTCGGTCTGGTGCCTGGCGCGGGCGGCCTGGCCTATTGCGCAAGACGCGCTGCCGAGCAGCGTGCCTTGGCTGCGCCCGAGATGCCTTTGCTGGCTTTCTTACGCAAATTTGCCGAAGGGGTCGCAGGCGCCAAAGTATCGCCATCTGCCTTGGACGCGGTGGCGATGGGCTATTTGCGCGAAACCGATCCGGTGGTCATGCACCCCGACGCGTTGCTGGCGGTGGCCGTGCACCATGCGCTGGGTTTGGCGCGCAGCGGATATCGCCCCCCCACTGCCGAGCCGTTCGCGGTGGCGGGTCGGGATGGTGCCGCCACGCTCAAAGTGCAATTGGTGAATATGCGCGACGGCGGCTTTATCTCCGAGCACGACTTCCTGTTGGGCTGCACCGTCGCACACGTGCTGTGCGGCGGCGATGTCGATCCCGATACCGAGGTCGACGAAGCGTGGATGCTCGGCTTGGAACGCGAGGCGTTCATTTCCTTGCTGGGTCACCCCAAAACACAAGAGCGTATAGGTGGCCTGTTGAAGACAGGTAAACCGGTGCGCAACTAGACAGGAGACGCGAAGCATGACAAAGACACTTCAGGACGCCTATATCGTGGCCGCCACTCGTTCGGCCATTGGCCGCGCGTCCCGTGGCGCATTGCGTCACAAGCGCCCCGACGAGCTGTTGGCAGACGTGATTCGCGCGGCGGTCCGTCAGACGCCTGCGCTGGATGTCTCGACGATCGAAGACGCCATCATCGGTTGCGCACGCCCCGAGGGGCCACAAGGATTGAACGTGGCGCGCCTGGCGGTATTGCTGGCGGGATTGCCCAACACAGTGGGAGGCATTACGGTCAATCGGTTCTGCGCCTCCGGACTCTCCGCCGTTGCGATGGCCGCCGACCGGATTCGAACCGGCGACGCCGATGTCGTCATCGCGGGCGGCACCGAGTCGATGTCGATGGTGCCGATGAGCGGTCTGGCACCCTCCTTGTCGCCCGATGTCTTTTTACGCGACGAGGACGTCGGCATCGCTTATGGCATGGGTTTGACCGCCGAGAAAGTGGCCGAGCAATGGAAAGTCTCGCGCGAAGATCAGGATGCGTTCGCGTTGGCTTCGCATCAGAAGGCGATGGCCGCGCAGCAAGCGGGCTACTTCGCCACCGAGATTACGCCACTGAATATCGTTTCGTGTTACGCCGACTTGGCCACGGGTCAAGCCGTCAGCCAGAGCAAGACTTTCGAGCACGACGAGGGACCGCGCGGCGATACGTCGCTGGAGGCACTGGGCAAACTAAAACCCGTATTTGCCGCGCGCGGTAGCGTCACAGCGGGCAACAGCTCGCAAACTTCGGATGGCGCGGGGGTGGTGATCCTGGCGTCCGAGCGGGCCGTGCGCGAGCAAGGCTTGACCCCATTGGCGCGATTCGTGTCCTACGCCGTTCGCGGCGTGGCGCCCGAGATCATGGGGATCGGTCCGAAGGAAGCGATTCCGGCCGCTTTGACGCGCAGTGGATTGAATCGCAACGCACTGGACTGGATCGAATTGAACGAGGCGTTTGCCGCCCAGTCCTTGGCGGTGATTCGTGATCTAGGTCTGGATCCGGCGATCGTCAATCCGCTGGGCGGGGCCATCGCCTTGGGCCATCCTTTGGGCGCCACCGGTGCGATTCGGGTGGCCACGCTGGTGCATGGCTTGCGTCGCCGTCAGCAGAAGTACGGCATGGTCACCATGTGCGTGGGCGCCGGCATGGGCGCGGCCGGCGTGTTCGAGGCGGTGTAAGTCAGTCGCTCGGGCGGCTTCGGTTTTGGCCGTTCGGATCGGTGGGGTCTATCGAGTCAAGGGGCTCGATCGATTCGACGGGCTCGGGCGGGCAGACTTCCGGGGCCGCGGCAGCCTTGGCACCGCTGCCGCCCAGCATCACCAGCGCCGATCCCAACAGAATGATGGCTGCACCGAGGATCAACTGGAAGCTCAGCACCTCGCCCAGCAAGACCGCTCCCCAGAGTATTCCGAACAAGGGCACTAGAAACGTGACGCTGACCGCCCGGGTCGGGCCCACCGTGGCCAGCAAGCGGAAGAAGATCACGTACGCAAAGCTGGTGCACACCGTCGCCAGCAGTAGGGTGGCCCCCCAGGCCTGAATCGACGCGGGTTGGCTTGGCCAGTAGGCGATGCACAGTGGCAAAAGCACCAAAGTGGCGCCGCCCAGGCTGCCACAGGTGGTCACCAGGGGGTCGACGCCGGTCAGATAGCGTTTGGCGAAATTGGCGCCAATGCCGTAACACAGCGGCGCGAGCATGACGGCCAGAACGGCTGGCCCGGTGCCGTCGGTATCGAAGCTCAGCTTATCCCACACCAGCACCAGCATCCCTCCAAACCCCAGGGCCAGTCCTGCCCAACTGCTGCGCGGCAGCCGGTCTTTCAGCCATAGCCATCCAATCACACCGCCCCAGGCGGGGGTTACGGCATTGGCCACCGCCAGAAAGCCGGCACCGAGGTCGTAGGCGGCGTAAGCGAATAACGTAAAGGGGAGGGCCGCATTGACGACCCCACCGAAAAACAGCGCGCGTCCATGACGACGCATCTCGGGCCATTTGCGCCGCAAAATCACCAGCGGCAACAGACACAACGTGGCGATGCCTACCCGTAGCGTGATGAGCGGGAAGGTGCCGAACTCGGGCACGGCCAGCCGGATGAATAAAAAGGAGCCGCCCCAGGCGGCGGCCAATACCAGCAGGTCGGTCAAATCGCGTCCGCGCACGGGCAGCACTCTATAAAAAGGTCGGGTTCAGATCAATATCAGACTCGGCGGGCCGAGACGTTTTTCATTTTCACGCGGTGCGCCAAAACGGCACACGCGACTGCCATCGCTGCGGCCAACCCCAGGCCGATGCGTATGCCGTCGGAAACCGATGAATAGCCGATCACGATGCCGACCAGGGCGGTACCCACCGCGCTGCCCATGGCGCGCGTGGTTTGCACCAAGGCCGAGCCGACGCCGATGTCGCGGCGCTCGCTCAGCATCTGAATGAACAGCGTCAGGTTAGGCAACATAAAACCCAACGCAAGACCGTTTATAAAGAATGCCAGCAAGATATACAGCACGGACGATCCCGGCCCAACGAACAGAACCAGTACGCAGCCCAAGGCCAGCAGCAGGCCGCCACCCACCATCAGGCGCTGGGGCTCTGTCTGCTTGGGGAACAACATGCTGTTCAAAATGCTGCCTACCGAGATGGCGGCCACCAGTGGCGTCATCAATAAGCCGGCGGCACTAGGCGAATATCCCAGTTCACGTTGCAGGAGCAAGGGACAATAAAAGATCAGAATGAACATGGCTGCGCCCACGCCAAAAGCGATGACGTTGAGCAAACGCGATTCGACGGGCTTCAGGATGCGCAGCGGGAAAATAGGCGTGGCGACTTGCCGCTCGTACGGAATGAGTAGTCCAATGGCAGCGATCGCCGCAAGCGCACAGGCGATGGCCGCAATGGGTTGTCGATTGATGCCGCTGCCAAATCCGAGTTGCAGGGCGGCCAACGGCGCGGCAACGCAAATGACCAATAACACGCCACCCACATAATCGATCTTGCGAGCGCCTTCATGAGCGGGTGTGATGCTGGGGAAGTAGCGCGCCACCAGAAACATGGCGGCCAGGGCAGAGATCGGCACCACGAAAAACGCTGCGCGCCAGCCCAGCGCCTGCGTCACGGCCCCGCCCAAGACCGGGCCGATGCCGCTGGACATGGCAAAAGCGGCAGACACGATGGCCATCCAGCGCACTCGCTCCTTTGCGTCGGGAAACAGATCGGCGGGTGCGGCAAATGCCGTCGCGATCATCATGCCACCGCCGATGCCCTGAACGATCCGAAAACTGATGAGCTGCGGCATCGATTGAGCCAGCCCGCAGGCTACCGATCCCAAGGCCACGATGACCAGAGACAGCATGAGCAGCGGCTTGCGTCCGAAAATGTCGCCAAGCCGTCCAAAAATCATGATGGATGCTGCCGTCGCCAGCAGATAACCGCTGCCTACCCAGGCATAGAGCGATAAACCATCCAGCGCCTGCGCCACACGCGGCAGGGTGGTGGTGACAATGGTGGAGTCGAACGCCACCAGGACGACCGTGGCGGCAATGCCGGCCATGGCCAATAGCAGTTCGCGGCGAGTGCGCCCGGGCTGCCCGGCTTGTGGGGCCGAGTCTGGATTGGGCGCAGCGGGCGAGGAGCTCATGCGAGATAGGATAGCACCCTACCTATTGTTTCACACCAGCATCCTCACCCGCCTAAACCTTAATTCGCTGCGGACACGCTAAACAGTGTTTCGAGTCTGACACTGTTACGGCAGGGCTACCTGAAAAACGTGTGATAGCCCACCAGCACCACGGCGACCAACACCGGTACCGCCCAGGTCATGACCGGATTACGGATGCCTCTGGGCTCGGGCGCCTCGGCTGGCCTTGGCGCCGGCTCTCGCGGCAGGGCGGCAACGTGGGCGCCGAGGGCGGTCAGAAATTTGTCGATAATGCGCTGGGCACCGGCCGTCACGTGCTTCTCGCCAAGCTCGCCTAGCTTGCCGCCTACGCAAGCCGCCACCGCGTAGGTCAATCGTGTTCCGTTTTCGCGATCGGACAGATTGATCTGCGCCGTCCCGATCACCATACCAGACGCCGCGCCTTTGCCTTCGAAGGCCAGCGTGCAACTGTAGGTCTCATCGATTTCCGAGAACATGATTTCGCCCTCGTAGGGGGTGCTGGCGCCATCCACCTTGGGTTGCAGGCTGACGTGATAGTCGTTGGCGGACAGCCGGGTGACCTGAGCGCAGCTCGGAATGCATTTTTGCAGCACCGCTGGATCTGTGAGCGCGTCCCAAGTTTGATGTTTGGTGGCGTGCAGCCACTCGCAATCTGATATACGCATGATTGTCTCCTACCGTTTTTGTATAGGTATGTTTTTATATTCGCGCAAAATGGGGTGCCACGCCATAGGTAGTACTTATTTGTGTCGTACTGATCGATCTGGTCAAACTTTCGCCACTGGCAGGCCTAGGTCGTAAGCGTATAATTTGCTACATACCGCGCGGCGTGTGACCCACGAGTGGCGTTCGAGCGCTTGTAACTCATCCGAATCGCCGGCCATCTCTTTTCAGCGTGTCGAGTCTGTTATGTGGTACATTTTTGTGCCGTTTTTTGTGTCTGGGGCGGTCACGCTGTTGCTTGTGCGTTATGCACGGCTGCATGCCAAATTCACGGGCGATCACGATACGTCAGGCGCCCAGAAGTTCCACGTGGGGGCCGTGCCCCGAGTAGGGGGCACGGCGATCATGGCCGCTGCCTTGGCGGGGTGCGTAGTCACCATATTTCGCGAAAGCCAGCTGTCCGGGGCGTTCTTGCTTCTGCTGGTGGCTTCGCTGCCCGCATTCCTGGGCGGGCTGGTCGAGGACGTCACCAAACGAGTCGCGCCTACCCCTCGCCTGTTGCTGGCCATGGTATCGGGATTATTGGCTTTCTATTTCCTCGACGCAAAGGTAGTCCGCCTGGACATATGGGGGGTCGACTGGCTATTGCAGTTTTCTCTGGTGTCGCTGCTAGTGTCGATGTTTGTCGCCGGTGGATCTGCCAATGCCATCAACATCATCGATGGCTACAACGGCTTGGCGGCCGTAGTCGCGGCCATCATCTTCGCCGGCTTTGCTTATGTGTCGTTCTATTTGGGCGATCGGCTGCTGGTCGCCACCAGCGTCAGCATGATCGGCGCGATCTGCGGCTTCCTGATCTGGAACTATCCGCGCGGATTGATTTTCCTGGGCGACGGCGGGGCTTATTTCATCGGGTTCATGATGGGGGCAACGGCGGTCTTGTTGCTGTATCGGCACCCAAACGTCTCGGCCTGGTTCCCGTTGCTGTTATGCATCTATCCCGTATTCGAGACGTTGTTCTCGATTTATCGAAAACGGTTCGTCCAGGGGCGTTCGCCTGGCATGCCGGACGGCGTGCATCTGCACATGCTGATCTACAAACGGTTGGTGCGGTGGGGAATCGGCTCGACCGAGCGGCGATATATGGTTCAGCGCAATGCGCTCACTTCTCCCTACCTGTGGATTCTATCGTCGCTGGGTGTCATGCCTGCAATGCTGTTTTGGCGCCATCAGTGGGTATTGATGGTGTTCACGGTGCTGTTCGCTGCGGCGTATGTGTGGCTGTATCGATCGTTGGTAACGTTTGGAATGCCCCGGTGGCTAGTGTTGCGGCGACGTGGGCGTCTAAAATGATGGTTGCTGATCATAATAGATCTGGTATGCCACCCATCAAAGTACTTCATGTTTTCAAGACATATTTTCCCGATACTTACGGTGGCATCGAGCAAGTCATCAAAACCCTCGCTGAAAACGCGAGCCAGCACGGGGTGCAGTGCACAGTGCTGGTGCTCAGCCCGAATTTTGAAAGCGATCAGATCATGCCTGAGGGCTATCGGCTGATCCGGTGCTCACAAGACCTGTATGTCGCCTCTACCGGCTTGTCGCGCGCTTTCGTACGTCATTTCAAGGCGCTGGCGGCACAGTCGGACATCGTGCATGTGCATTTTCCCTGGCCGATGGCTGATATTGCCGCGCTGGTCACTCGGGTACGAACGCCGATGGTCATGACCTATCACTCGGACATCGTCAACCAGCCATGGCTGGAGCCATTTTACGCGCCGTTGCGGCACTGGTTCATAAGCCGGCAGTCGGCTATCGTGGCCACTTCGCCCAAGTATGCCGCGAGTAGTTCCGTCCTGCGTCGCTACCGTGATCGTCTGCATGTCATTCCCATCGGTATAGCGCGTCCGAAGGTCTTACCGGCGGCAAGTGCGGTCGGCAATTGGCAGCGACATCTGGGACCAAAGTATTTTGCATTCGTAGGTGTGCCCCGATATTACAAAGGGTTGGCCTTCTTGCTAAAGGCGTTGAAGCGACGTGATTATCCGATGGTGATTGGCGGGGGAGGAGGCGACCAGGCCCAGCTTGCCGAGCAGGCCAATGCCTTGGGATTACGGCAGACCCTTTTCGCCGGGGTGCTGGAGGAGGACGACAAGAACGCGCTGATAGCAGGTGCACACGCGCTGGTGCTGCCTTCGCACAAACGTTCCGAGGCGTTCGGCATCGTGCTGGCCGAAGCGTCAGCGCTAGGCGTGCCGATGTTGACCTGTGAGATTGGCACGGGCACGAGTTTCGTCAATCAGCACGATCTCACCGGCTTAGTGATTCCACCACGGGATGTGGAAGCGCTGGCTGACGCTCTGGATCGCATGTGGGACGACGACAGCGCCATCGCTCGTTGGGGGCAGGCCGCACGAGACCGCTATTCGCAAGAATTCAGCGAGTCGACGATGACGGAAAGATATACTTCGCTCTACCGCGACGTGCTGGGACGCCCAGCTATGGGCACCAGAGCTTCCTCCATTTAAGCCGTCGCCCTGTTTCGGCCTTCTTTTAGTTGTGTCACCACACTGTGGTGAAATATGGAGTCAAATTGTTCTATTCCTCTGTCAGGCGAGAGTTTCTTGCTGCGCTCCGCCAGCCGGAATTGTGGGCACTGCTTGCATGGCACGATATCAAGCAGCGTTATCGGCGCTCGGTGCTCGGCCCTTTTTGGCTGACCATCAGTACTGCCGTCCTGATCAGTACGTTGGGTGCGCTGTGGTCCACGCTGTTTAAAATGAATGTGCTCGATTACCTGCCGTATTTCGCTGCAGGTAATGTCATCTGGACATATATTGCGCTGCAGATGAACGAGGCTACAACGGGATTCACGCAGTTCGAGCACCTTATCAAGCAGCGCCGGTTGCCATTTCCAACCTATCTATTGCGTTTGCTCGTACGCAGCTTCATCATTTTCCTGCATAACTTCTTGATCGTCATCCTTGTCGTATCGTTCGTGGGGAATGGATGGTCGTGGGTTGCGCTTATCGCAATTCCGGGCATGCTGTTGTTGTCGAGCATTCTGTATTTCATTTCGCTGGGCTGTGCGATTCTGTGCACCCGTTATCGAGATATGGTGCCCGTCGTACAGAACCTCGTCACTGTGGGCTATTTCCTGAGTCCGATCATGTGGAAGGCTGAGTCCTTGCCAGCCCAGCATAGCTGGGTTGCCGGTTTGAACCCTATCAGTCACGTGCTGGATATCGTGCGTGCGCCGTTGCTCGGGCAAGTGCCTGCCCTGATCAACTGGCTGGTGAGCTTTGGCATGCTGGCTATTTCGGCATTGATAGCGACGTGGCTATTGGCTCGAGCCCGTAATCGCATCGCTTACTGGATTTGATATGTCAGCATTGATAAAGGCCTCCCAGCTGGGAGTGGAGTTTCCCGTATTTAACGCGTCACATCGGTCGCTGAAAAAGCGTGTGTTGAACGCTACAACAGGGGGGCGCATTGCCAGCGACGCAGGCACTAAAGTGTCTGTCCGGGCACTAGATGGCTTGAATTTCGAATTCCGGCCGGGTGATCGCGTAGGCTTGGTCGGTCACAATGGCGCGGGCAAGACCACGTTGCTACGCGTGCTGTCGGGTGTCTATCCACCCTCCAGGGGGTCGTTGGAGGTCGAGGGGCGTATTGCATCGTTGACGGATATCTCCGTAGGCATCGACGGCGAAGCGACCGGCTTCGAGAACATATTCCTGCGCGGTGTCGTCATGGGCATGAGCCAACGGGAAATCAATGAGAAGATGGACGAAATTGCCGAGTTCAGCGAGTTGGGCGATTATTTGAATATGCCGGTACGTACCTATTCGAGTGGTATGCAATTGCGACTCGCCTTCTCCGTTTCTACCAGCATCCAGGCAGACATCATCCTGATGGATGAGTGGTTATCTGTAGGCGATGCCTCGTTCAACGAAAAGGCTTCAAAGCGGTTGCAAGACATGGTGGAAAATTCTTCAATTCTGATCATGGCCTCTCACAGCGAGGACACGATCAAGCGCTTGTGCAATCGTCGCATCAGCATGGGGCATGGGAAGATCATTTCCGATATCCGTGTGGATATGCCCGCAGCGCCTAGTGATGTCGTCTCTGCCTGATAAAGCCGCGGTCGTGAAAGTCGCGTTGTCTGCAGGCACCATTGCGGATGGCCGACCGCGCGACGGTATCGGTGTGTACACAGCCGCGCTGGCGCATAGCCTGCCTGGTCTGGGTCTGCGGGTGCTACCGTTCGAATTGGGTCGACAACCCGACTGGGCCAGCCGTAACGGCTATGGCGGCTACGTGTTGAAAGACGTCCTGGGTCTGCCTGGGACACTGCATACGCTTGCCGATGTCGTGCACTTTACCGACCATCGAATCGTACAGACCGCACAACCATCGGTCGCGACTTTGCACGACGCGGTCCCGCTCAAGTATCCGGAATGGGTCTCTCCAAGGTTGCGGAGCGTGAAAAATCACGTGATGAAGCGCATGGCACGCCATGCAGACATTGTCGTCGCGGTGTCACAGTTCGCGGTCACTGAGGTGGTCGAATATTTCGGCGTTTCCGCGTCTCGTATTCGAGTAGTGCACGGAGGTATTGGAGAGCAATGGTTGTCGCCATTGCCGTCCGAGTCGCCGCCAGTTTCTGAAGTCGGCATCCCTTTGACGGACTATTTTCTGGCCATTGGTACTTTCCAACCGCGCAAGAACCTGGATCGTATGCTTGACGCGTATCTGGCCTTGCCGACAAACGTCCGAAAATCTCATCCCTTCGTCGTAGTGGGCAAGCCGGGTTGGCGGTGTGAGCACACAGTAGCTAGACTGCAGACGCTGCAGGCGGATGCAAGCAGCAACGTGCATTGGTTACGCGACATAGGAAGCGAGGCCGCACTACGCAACGTTTATCGCTGGGCATTGGCGCTGAGCTTCGTATCGATTTACGAGGGTTTTGGTATTCCGGTGTTAGAAGGATTCGCGTCGGGGGTGCCGGTCATTACAGGACGGGTCAGCTCGCTGCCCGAGGTGGCAGGGCAGGCGGCGGTTCTGATAGATCCCTTGGACACGTCGGCCATTGCTCGAGCCATGGCCGATGTGGCTCATGACCCCGGCTTACGGGCGCATCTGATCCAAGCAGGTCGCGAACGCGTCCTGCAGTTCAGTTGGGAGCGAGCGGCTCGTGCACTGGCTGGTATCTACGCAGAGCTGACCTGATCTGTCACGGTGCGCCGTAGCGCACCGCACTACCTAACAGCGACCGTAGACATCGTCAAAGCGGACGATGTCGTCTTCTCTCAAATAAGCGCCGCTTTGTACTTCGATCATGACGAGATCCATCTTTCCGGGATTTTCCAGGCGGTGCTTGTGGCCGGCCGGAATGTAGGTGGATTCGTTGGTAGCCACCAACAGCTCGCGGTCGCCATTGACCACCCTGGCAGTACCCGATACTACGATCCAGTGCTCGCTTCGATGGTGATGCATTTGTAGCGAAAGCGCCGCGCCTTGCTTGACCACAATGCGTTTGATCTTGTAGTTGTCGGCGTCCTCTAGCACCGTGTACGTGCCCCAGGGAAGGTGCACGGTAGTGTGCAACTTATAGGCGTCATGGTTGCGTGCCTTGAGCTGCCCGACAATGGCCTTGACCTCTTGAGCGCGAGAACGGTCGGCGACGAGCAAAGCGTCCGATGTGTCGATGATCAGGAGATCGCGGACACCGACAGCGGCGATCAATCGGCCGTCACTGCGGATATAGCAGTTTTGAGCATCGTGCAGCAGTACTTCACCGTCGAGAGTATTGCTGTTCTGGTCCGATTCGCCGATATCGGCGACGGCATCCCACGAGCCGATGTCGCTCCAGCCAATGTCGCAAGGGACAATGGCTGCGTTGTCGATCTTTTCCATGACGGCATAGTCTATGGAAATGTCGGGCGCGCTGGCAAAAAGGTCTGCGGGCAACTCGACTTGAGAACCCTTCTCACCCTGCAATTGGCGAGCGCCAGCCAAGGCCGCACCAACCGTGGTCAGAACTTCGGAAGCATGCGTGCGGAGCGCATTGATAAGTACACCGGCCTGGGCGCAAAACATGCCCGAGTTCCAATAGTAGTCTTGTTGGGCAACGTACTTTTGGGCAGTTGCCAAGTCGGGCTTCTCGACAAACTCAACGACACGGTTGCCGTCTGCACGAATATAGCCATAGCCCATCTCGGGACGCACAGGCTTGACGCCGAACGTGACAATTTTCCCTGCGGCAGCCAATTCGCCCGCTTGTTGTACAGCCGTGGAAAAAGCATCGGTGCGGGAAATCAAGTGGTCAGCGGTCAGGATCAACAGCATTACGTCATCGCCCCACCGTGCTTGAACGTCCAATGCAGCAGCTGCAATGGCAGGCGCCGTATTACGACCAAACGGCTCGAGCATGTAGCGCAGGGCGGGACTAGTGTGACCCATTCCGGCGTATTCATCTACGGTCTTGAAATACAATTCTCGACTTGTGACAGTGGAAATTTCGACTACTCCCGGCAAGAGCCGGGCGCGAGATAGCGCCTTCTGTAGAAGGCTTTCGCCATCGGCAAGAGTCATGAATGGCTTTGGGTGGAGCGCGCGCGATACAGGCCAAAGACGCGCGCCTGCGCCGCCAGACAGTATGATTGGAATTAGTTGCATAAACGGTTGTTTTTTAGTTCAGATGTAGTGTTGAGTAAGAAGTATTAAGTGCATCACTAGCATAGACCATACACTAACAGCTCCAACCATGAATAGCTGACGAAGCCATGGCTTTCGCGCTCCGACGCGAATTATATCGACCCGAGATATCTGGCCCCATTCTGATGTATAAGTGTAATGTTTCATTTCTTTTTAGGCTAGCGATAGCCTGAATTGCAGCAAAGATGCAGATTTCCATGAAATTCTTTAACAATGCAACGTCTAGATGCGGCGATTTTTGACATTGCTCTTACAATTCCGTGACTGACCCGTAAAATTGAAGAATGATGCTTGGTGCCGTGCCGTGCCGTGCTGGAGCGAGGGCCAGTGTAGGCAGTTGCGTGGCGTGCGCCTGTAGTTGTGTACAACGGAATCCGGAGTCGCTGGGTACACGCGCAAGCGTGATGGGCAGTCGAGGATGCCGCTATTGGATCATCGGGCGGGGTGGCCTGAGTTCAATGAAAATCCGGGCCAAAAGGTCGTTGATTGAATGCACAGCGGCCCCAAGAGCAGGTGAAACTAAGTTAATCCTAGCTATCTTGCCCTGGACTGTAGCAATTGGGACTGTCGAGACAGGCAGTCGTCAAAGCGAGGAAGCGGCGTTTTCTAACGCGCGGTTGAGCGTGGTGCTGGACAGCTTTTTCGCGGAGCGTGATGCGATCCTGCAAACTATAACGGGCATGTATAAAGTTTATCCAACGGATTTCTGCGACAATGTGCAAAATTTGATCAGGCTAAAAGAAAATGTTTAAGCGTATTGTTGTCAAACTGATTAAAAACATTCTTTTATTTCCAGGTGTATGTACCTTGATTAAAACGCCAACAGTGCGTCGCGCTGCTTCCTGGTTCTTGCGTGCTTCCCCGGCGCTGGATGCCAAGGTTCGAGGGGTGGTGCATCGTACCTTTCATCAAGAGACCGACGCACCTCAGGAAGTCACATTGCAGCCTATTACAAAGGATGCGACTACATACCTGGACGTTTTGCCTCTCTCTACACGCCGCGTGTTATTAGCGATTCAACCGCCCTCGAACGAAGAACGAATTTAAACAAACCCAATGAAAATTGTCATTGATTTGCAGGCGTGTCAGTCGAGCGCTAACGGCCAGCGCGGCATAGGCCGGTACTCGATGATGCTTGCACGGGCGATGGCCGAGCTCGCTCAGGATCCCGGTCGTCAACATCAAGTTCATCTGTTACTGAACAATGCGATGGCAGACACCGTGGGCTCGGTGGCACAGGTGTTCGAGGCGCTGGTTCCGCAAAATAGAATCCATGTGGTCGACACCCCGTTGGGAACGGCAGAGCAACATGCGCCTGCAGGAAGCTGGCGGAAGCGGGCTGCAGAGCTGGTTCGCGAACATTACCTTTCTTTATTGAAGCCCGATTTCATTCACGTCGCGAGTCACTTCGAAGGCTGGGATGACGATGTGGTTAGCTCGGTTGGAGAGGTAGTCCCGCCTTCTGATATGCAGACGGCAGTTACTTTATATGACCTCATTCCCCTAATGCGGCCTGATGTATATCTTACCAACGCCAAACAACGCGATTGGTATTATCGACGGCTGCGTGGCATTAAGAGTGCCGATCTCTTGCTGGGCATTTCCGAGTTCAGTGCACAAGAAGCTGTTTCGATTCTGCATCTTCCCCCGCGTCAGGTCGTAAACATCTCTTCCACGATAGATCCGGTTTTTGCGCCACGTCCAATCGTTGATGAGCAACTTGCCGCACTTAAATCGCGCTATGGGCTTACCCGACGATACGTTATGTACACCAGCGGAATCGATCCTCGCAAAAATATCGAAGGGTTGATCGATGCGTTTGGACGACTGCCGACTACGATCAGGAATGCTTTTCAACTTGCTATCGTCTGCCGGGTGGATAGCGGCGATCGGGAGCGCCTGTTGGGGCTCGCATCTAGAGCAGGGCTCGCCGGGGATCAAGTCGTCCTGACAGGCTTTGTGCCGGATGACGATTTAATCAGCCTGTACAACGAGGCCACGCTTTTTGTTTTTCCTTCGCTCTATGAGGGATTCGGAATGCCGGTGTTGGAGGCTATGGCCTGCGGCGCTCCCGTTATCGCTGCAGATAATTCGAGTATCCCGGAAGTCGTTGGTCGTGCCGACGCATTGTTCGATGCGACCCGTGTGGATCTGATGTCAGCGAAGATGGCGCAGGTGCTCACCGACGAGAATATGCGGTTGAGCCTGGGGCGCCACGGTATCGAGCGGGCGAAGCTATTTTCATGGAACGTCAGTGCAGGCAGGGCACTGGACGCGTTCGAGGCCGCGCACGCGCGACAAGGCACGGATAGTGTCCGGATCGCCAGGCGAGCCAAGGCACGGCGCAACAAGCTTGCATTTTTCTCACCTCTTCCTCCGGACAAATCCGGCATTGCTGATTATTCTTCCGAGTTGCTTCCCGAGCTGACCCGATATTATGACGTCGATATTATCGCGATAAACAATGTCTCTGATCCTTGGGCCAACGGAGTCTGCCGAATCAGAACAGTAGATTGGTTTAAAAGAAATTTCCGTGAGTACGATCGCATTTTGTATCAAATCGGAAATTCGCATTTCCACACGCACATGTTCGATTTGCTCGAAAAATATCCTGGCGTGGTGGTGCTACATGATTTCTTCCTGAGCGGTGCGGTCAGTCATCAATCGAACGTCGTCGGAGGCCATGCGTTCGCACGTGCATTGTTCAGGTCTCACGGCTACCCTGCGCTGCTGGATGCTAGCGATGCGAAACGAGAGTATGCAGTCGAACATTACCCGATGAACAAAGATGTGCTCGATTGTGCTGTTGGAATCATTGTTCACTCGAGCTATTCCAAGACGCTTGCCGAGAAATGGTATGGTGCCCCGATGGGCCGTGATTGGGCGGTTGTTCCTCACCTGCGTGGGTTGAACGAAATCAATCGCATTGCTGCCCGGCAAAAGTTGGGTATTCCAGAAGATGTTTTTCTTACATGTTCATTCGGGATTCTGGCCGCCGCCGAGATGAATCACGAGTTGCTCGCTGCCTGGTTGCTTAGTCCTCAGGGGCTTGGGGGCAACGGCTATCTGGTTTTCGTGGGTGAAAATTATGTCGGCGATCGACTTCCCAGAATGATTGCTGAAAGCAGTTGTTCTGATCGGATTGTTATTACCGGCTTTGCTTCCGCCGAGCTTTATAACGATTACTTATGCGCTGCGGATGCCGGTGTCCAATTGCGATGCAACTCTCGTGGCGAGACCTCGGGCACCATCCTGGATTGCCTGGCACATGGCATTCCCACTATCATCAATGCAAATGGCTCTGCGGCTGAATTGCCCAACGAAGTTTTGGTCAAGTTGCCAGATGCGTTTACTCAGTATGAACTGGTGCAAGCTCTTACAATGTTGTCGGGTAGCCTCGAGCACCGCAGGCAGTTGGCGGTACGAGCCCGGCAATATATAGAAGAGTTCCATCATCCTTACAAAGCAGGTATTTCTTATCGGGACACGATCGAATCCTTCTATACCGATCCTGCAACTTCGGCTTTGAATGAAACTCTCAGAGATATCGCTTGCCTGGCCGGTTCCGGATTGCCTTCAACCGACGATCTTGTCAGCGTCGCTCGTGCGGTGGCGAATAACCATCAGACTTACGCCAGCATCTCGCAACTGTTCGTGGATATAAGTGTCTTGCTTACCGAGGTATCTCAGCCTTCACAGGCTCCGACCAAGTTGCTCGAGATAATGAAGGCACTGGTGTATGAACAAATTTCTGGGCACCGAATAGAGTTTGTTCATGCCGTTCAAGGCCGTTACCGTTATGCTCGTCGGCAGATATCTCGCTTGTTGCAATTGCCTGATGATTTATTGGAAGACTCTGAAATCGATGTTCGACCGGGCGATAAGATTATTCTTCTAAAAACGATAGGGGAGTCGGGAGATTTTTCGACTTTGGAACTCATGTCGATGCGCAATCGCGGAGTAGTTGTACATCTCCATTTGTTCTGCGACGCTACGTCGACCTCTGGTGTGCCATTAGAAGGTGTCCGGGCGATTGAATTTCAGGATCAGCTTGGAAAACTCGCCAGCATTGTCCGAGATGTCACTGTTGAGGATGCGCGCACGCTCGACCTCGTAAGAAGCGCTTTGATCAAGGTGCGAATGACGTCACCGAATGAGGTTGCCGCACTGGATAAATCTTTGCTGACCCATGTCGCATCCAGGTAGCTCGATCGCTGCGATGCGCTAGTTGCTGTTTAACAGCACTAATGGTCGCGCAAATATGCTTGCGTTTAAAGCGGATACGCTCGATTAAGGCTCGTTGTCGGGTGAGGCATGGTTGGGTAGGCCGAATATTGATCTTGTCGTTGACTTCTCGATTTTTAATCGTTCGAAGCCAATTAATTCTTAGATTTTCTATAATTTCATGAAAAATAAACTGAGATCCTTTGCTAGGCGTTTGGCTGGCACAAGATATTTTGGAAGATTTATTCGTATTGCGATTGCAGTCGTGCGGCTCCCGCAGGACCGCGATCGGCAGAATATTTTCGAAAATCAGCAACTGCCCGCCTTGCTCGATGCTATTTCGGAATCCAATGCTCGGTTGAAGACAAGTTCTGTCAGTAATCTTGTGCGCTCAGTGCCTCTTGCGTTGCGCGATCTATCTCGGCGCATCAAATCGGTCGAAGATCGCCAGGACATACCTTCATTGAATATCAAAGCGCTTCAGGATCAAGTGGACGTTTTGAGCCGTACCGTCGCGGAACTGCAGCGAAGAATCGATAGTTCTGATGAAAACGTGGTTAACGATTCGGGGCGACCCGTCAATAAAGGGCAATCGTCATGATCACTGCTTATCCGTCCGTTTCGGTCATTATTAATACCGATGGCCGAGTTTCCAGCTTAGCGGTCTGCCTGGAAAGTCTGAGATATCTTCGATACCCTAATTTCGAGGTGGTTGTCGTGGCCGGGCCGACTCGCGACGGTACGCACGAACTTTGTAAGTCGTACGGCGAGCAGATTAAATATGCCCAATGCCCTAAACGCAATCTTTCGATGTCTCGCAATATTGCGATAGCAAAGTCATCAGGTGAAATTCTCGCATTTATCGACGATGACGCGGTGCCTGAACCGGAGTGGCTCGAGGACGTAGTTCCAGCCTTTGCAAACGAAAACGTCGCGGTCACAGGAGGCTTTTTGCACGACCATACGGGCAAGGCATTTCAATGGACGTATGGCACCATGAATCGTTATGGTTACGCCGATACCCAATGGAAGACTGCCGCGCCGCACTTGAATTTCCCTTACAGCTTCGACCTTCCTTCGGTAATCGGGGCCAATAGCATTTTCAGGCGTTCTGCAGTCGTAGAGGTAGGCGGGTTCGACGAAGAGTACGAATATTTTCTGGATGAAAGCGATCTCAGTCTGAGGTGCGTGGATGCCGGTTGGCAAGTTGCTCAACTCGATCGCGGATTCGTGCATCATAAATATATGCCCAGCCATATACGTAACGATGCCAAGGTGTTGACAAGCTGGTATTCGGTCATCAAGAACCAGGCCTATTTCGCATTACTCAACGGCGTGGGGCACACGACGTTGCAAGATGTCCTGAAGGCATTGAATACCCGAGTCGGGGAGTTCCGCGCTGCAGTCGAGGAAGCCATCACTGCAGGACTTTTGCCTGCCGATGCCCGAGCCCGTTTTGAAAATGAAGTCGAGCAGGCGTTAGAGGTCGGGCTTATGCGGGGCATTAGTAAGCAGCGTCGGTTGATAAATGCCCAGGAACTCCGGGGGCAAAAATCCTTGTTGCCGTTTCGTCCGGTACTGCTTGCCGAAGAACAGAAATGCTTTGTCTTTCTCACTCAATCGTATCCTCCAGCGAGCGTTGGCGGCATTGGACGTTACGTCAACCACTTGGCCGAAGGCATTGCCGCACTAGGCCATCAAGTGCATGTGTTGACCTCAGGCAATAGTCACGACCGTGTTGATTTCGAGAAGGGGGTATGGGTTCATCGCATTGCCGTCAAGCGTCATGTGGTGCCGCCGGGCATGGTGATCCCACAGCACTTGTGGGACTACTCCAGGACCATGTTGGGTGAGGCTCGGGAAATAGCGGCACGACGTAACGTATCGCTCGTGTGTGCCCCGATTTGGGATATTGAAGGCTATGCCTTCCTGGACAGCGAGTTTAAGCTCGTAACCGTGCTGCAAACGACAATGGCGTTTTATCTGCAATCCGACGTCCGCAAGGCGAAGGATGAGGATTTCATGCGTACTTTTGGAAAGCCCGTCATGGCGCTGGAAAAGCAGCTGATGACCAAAAGTGATCGGGTAATCGGGATAAGTCATGCCATCGTCGAGGAAATCGAGGCAGCCTACTCTTTCAAGTTTTCTTCCGACTTGTTATCCATTGCCGAATTAGGCACTGAAGACTGGCGGAACTCAACTCCTCACAGCCCTACTTTCTCTAACCGGCTTCGGCTGATATATATCGGTCGCCTTGAAGCTCGCAAGGGCATTGACATACTGTTGCAGATTGCGCCGGAGCTGCTCGAGCAGTATCCTAACCTACAAATAGATATTGTGGGCAACGATAAGATTCCTTCGAGCACCGGTCGCAGCTACCGCGAAATGTTTGAGGACTCTCATCCACAGTGGCGGGGTAGTGATCGGCTTGTTTTCCACGGCGAGGTTAGCGAGCAGAATCTCCGATCGTTTTATCGGCAAGCCGATATTGTGGTCGCACCTTCACGCTTCGAGTCCTTCGGTCTGGTCCATCTCGAGGCGATGATGTTTGGCAAGCCTGTCGTTGGTTGCCGAATCGGCGGGATGAAAGAGGTCGTACAGCACGATGCGACTGGTTTACTTGCCGAACCAGGCGACGCAGATTCACTATCGAACGCCTTACGCCGTCTACTGGAAGATGAAGCGTTGCGCGCTGCGTTTGCTCAACGGTCTCGCGCTGTTTTCGAAGCCAAGTTCACCGTTCCTGCCATGGCGGCTCGCGTATTGGAAAGTTTTCAAAAGGTAACGGGTGAAAGTCTCGTTCATCAATAGCGTGTGCGTAGGGCATGACGCCATTTCTGAATCTGTCAGGAATGAAATCGTGTGGCTGCGCGACACGGGTCGTTTCGACGTTAAGCTTTTCTGTTTTGATTACGACCGTGACATTGACCCCATCATTCCACACCTTGTCGTCAGAGGTGTGCATGAGGTCATTTCAGATTCTCACTTCCAGGATAGTGACCTGGTCGTTTTTCACTTCGGGGTGTATTCGGCGCTATTCAACTTGTTGCCGATCGTGCGTCGGGGCGCAAAGCGCGTGGTGGTTTTTCATAACTTGACGCCTGCCGAATTGCTGCCCCCCAAAAGTCGTCCCTTGATCGAGCGCTCGTTGCGGCAGATGCACAATATCGAGTTCGCGCATCACGCATTTTGCGACAGTGTACTGAACCGGGATGTACTCGCCTCCGCAGGTATCGCCACGCCTGCCCAGGTCTTGCCCCTGGCGGTTTGCGTGCCGCCCGGTATGGTCGAGTCGAAACCCAGCCATGCGGATGGGCAAGTGCGTATTGCATTCGTTGGCCGTCTTGTGCAATCGAAAGGTCCCCTGGAATTGCTGGCGGCGACGCGTCATGCGCTCGAGGCGGACTTGCTTGGGCGTATCCGGCTGGATTTGATTGGCAATCTTCACTTTTCCTGTGCGGATCTGATTGAACAGGTGAGACAAGAGTTGAATGCTCTTGGCCGCCAGTTCGGATTGCGCTTTCAGGGCGGATTGCACGGTAATGCCAGCGACGCAGACAAGTTGGCCCTGCTGGCAAAAGCCGATATTTTCGCCTTGCCTACTCGCCACGAGGGTTTTTGTGTGCCTGCCCTTGAGGCGCTGGCAGCTGGGTGCCGCGTGGTCACTTACAACAACTCCAATATGCCGGCCATCACCGGTGGCTTCGCCGAGTTAGTGCCGAATGGCGATGTAAGAGCATTCAGTCGGACGCTGGCGGCGACGATCGGGGAGGTACGTGCGCAGGCCTGGTTCGAGCCTGCGGGTAGCTACGAGCGGTACGTGGCTGCCACTCGCACCTATGTCGAGACTTATTCGCCCGACGCGACCCGCCAGCGTTTCGTCAAGGCAGTCGAGCGGATTGTTGGTCGGTAATTGCACCCTCCAACATCCCTGCCAGTCGATTGCCAAGGTTGGGCCAACTCCGGGTGTGGAGCCATGCTAGTTGCTTGGATGACTTGCTCGCCAGCCGCGTCGGCGAGTCCAGCAGAGCCTTGACGCCGCGCGCAATGGCATCCGGTCCGGTCGAATCGAGGCTGTGCACCAATTCCGCAACATCCGCAAAGATGGGAAGGGGCGTACATACGACAGGCCGACTCGTGGCCAGGCCGTAGCGAACAGCGCCGCTCGCCGACTCTGCCGTATTTTGATACGGAAACAACACCAGATCGGCACAATCGAGCCAGGCAAGGCTATCGGCATCGTCGAGAAATGCGGTAATCAATGTGACGTGCCCGGTGAGCTTATGTTTTTTTATCAATGCTTCGCAGCGCGCCAACACCTCTTGCGATATCGGGTTCGGGTACAATGCATTGACCATCAGCAGATGAGTATCAGGGTGTGCACTTAAAATTCCAGGCAGGCTTTCCAGCGTGTCTTCAAGGCCTTTGTGCGGCAACATGAATCCATAGGTAGCAATCACCTGCCGTGCAGTAACGCCCTTTTGTTGGCGAGCCAGCATGCGGTCTAGCGGCTGATGCTCCATCACGCCGTGCGGGAATAGCGCGACGTTATCGACCAAGCCATATTGCTTTAGTCGGTTCAGATCTTCCACAGAATGCACGAGGATGCGATAGGCGTCAGCGAGCGCGTGAACTTGTTCGGGGAGCGACATTCTCAGGTCCTGCTTGCTCATGTCTTTCGTGCTGTGCAGCGTGAGAAACACAGGCACCCCACGTGACCGGTGAGCCGATATGATGGCAGCCAGACCAGGCAGTGGAAGGAAAGAGAAATTATGCTGAACCACGACGATGTCCGGTCCGAACGCTTCCAACTCGTCCGCTAGGCGATCGGTGGTACCGTATACGTCGGTCCAGCTTCTTCGCACATTGGGTTCGTCTTCACGCAGCAGCGCATTATCGGACGACGCGAAGATACCGATTTCAAATCTCGCGGGATCGAGCTGTTCGAGCAAAAAAGAAGAGTAGGTCGCTATCCCACACTTGGTGTTCCACGACGATACCCATGCCAGCTTGGTGCGTGGACGCGGCGCCGAGCGGGCAGGGCTGAAGGTGGATTCGAGCTGAATCAGTTGTTCGGCATACTTGTCCCACGTGTAGCGCGACGTCATCAAGGCACGTGCAGCACGCGTCCTGGTCGAACGCTCTTCAGGCGTGCTCTCCAATACCGCGCGCATCGCGCGAGCGAGATCGTCCGTGTCGGGCGTGACCCATACCGAATCCTGCGCCCCGAGGTGTGACCCCGACGGTGCAAATGCGTAGTCGACCAGCCAGGCGGTATCCGGCGTGCAGAAGTCGGTATGGCCGCCGTGGCCAGTCACGATGACCGGTAACTCAAGCCACATGGCTTCGGCCATAGGCAAGCCAAATCCCTCACCCCGAGTGGGGCAGACCAGCACATCGCACTGAAGGTAAAGATCCTTGAGTTCGCTATCCATCATGTCTTCATCGATGAGTACGATACGGGGGCAATCGGCGTGTTTCCCTTGCAATATGCGAATCTGTTCGGCAACAGTGTTGTGCGGGTTAGGGAAAGTCTTGACGACCAGCGTTACTTCGTCGTTTACCGAAAATACGCGGGCGTAAGCTTCCAGCAGCACGTCCACGCCCTTGCGAGGAAAGCAGGACGAAACATGCAAAAAACGAAAGCCTCGGCCTAGATCGCCGGTATAGGGCTGGCGCGGAATCGAATCGATGTGGTCGGCTCCCAAAGGAATGGGGAACAGGGGGACGCTTGCTCCGCTATCCCTGAGTGTTTTCGCGACGAAGGTACTGGGCATCAGCATGCCGTCGAGCTTGCGGTTGAAGTCTGCGATCCATTCTGGAGGAATGGCGGACTCCTCCCAAAAGAATTTCATTAGATTGATCCGGCCATCCATGTCGGAGACGCGCGGCGGATATAAGTCGCGGATAACCACGTCGGCTCGGCTTCCTTTGCGTGAGCGTCGCCAGAGTGTCTCCAGCCCTGGGATAGCGCGCACTGCACGAACGTCAGGTTCGTAGTCACCGGGGCCCTCGGTCGCAAAAAGCGCGATCTGACCCGGTGCGGCCCGCTCGAGTGCCAAGCCAATCTGGCGGTTGACCAAGGCCAGGCTATAGCTGGACTCGAATGGCCCTTCAATTTGGTAGCGCACGTTGGGCTGAGCGGATACCGGGGATGGGGCTTCGAAGGATGGAGTGACGCCACGCGCGTGCAAGAATGCCACTAGCTCTCGAGTAATCGATTCCCGAGACAGTGCTGCCAGGCGTCGATTTTGGTTGTCGACTACTTGGCGGCGGAAGGGCCGATCATGGAGCAACAGTTTGACGAGTGCCGCAACTCCATGGGGGTTGCGCTCGCCGATCAATATTCCGGCGCCACCCATGGTGGCCCCCACATTGCTGGTATCCAGGGCGATAACAGGCACACCGAACGCCATGGCTTCAATGAGTGGAACGCCGAAGCCCTCGTGTTCACTCAGGCATACGAAAACATCGGCGGCACGATACCATCCGTAAAGATCGGCATCCGAGACTTTGTTGGTCAACCTGACACAGTCTCCCAGATCCAGCGCGTCAATCTCCGCCTGGATGGTTTTGACATAGGCATCGTCCGGATCGAATCCGCCTACCAGCACCAGCTGTATATTTTTGTCCATCATTGGCCGCAATGCTGCAGCCATTTGTACCAACGCGACCTGAGCCTTATTGGGAGCAATGCGTCCTACGAACAGAACGGTCGGTGTGCAGCTTTCCGCCTGGGTCAGGTCGGCGTTCCAAGGACGCTGGATCAAACCGCCTACGTCCATTAGCAGTGGGATAACCGTGGGGTCCTCATAGCCATGACGCACCAACTCGTCCCGGTTCAAATCAGAGACCGCAATCGCAGCCTCGAACTTCGGATGAAAGTCCGACAGCTGGCGTAAGCCTTTATCTGCGTAGTGTCTGAAGGGCGATTGGAGGGGAAAGAAATCGACAGGCGTGATGTTGTGATAGACCAGCCACGTCCGACACGGCAGCGCCAATATCCATTCGTCCAGGTCATGACCCATGGAATGGTGAACGAAAAGGCCATCGTCGTGTCCGACCTGCAACGCCATATGAGGCAACAATTCATCGCGTAGTTCGGGCGCTACATGTTGAACGTAAATGTTGGACTCGAATCCCATGTCGCGCAGCATGCCGCGCACCATGAAAAGTGAGTTAGTGACGGCATCTCCGACAGCCGACCCAGAGTGAAATTGGTGTAGCGCTTTCAAGGCCTAATCTCCAGATTGGGACTGTCGGGCAGAGTGCGTGGGGGACGCTTCCACGACGTTGTTATGCGGGACCGAAGCCATGGCGTTCAATTGTGTCCGGACATAAGTGTCGACCTGCATTCGATCAATGCCGCGGGTTTTAGGGGAGATGAAATCTGCCGAGGGCATCGTAGCGGGGGCTATTTGCGGTGCGTAGGCGTTACGTCCTCGCCACAGCCGAGTGGGCGCCGGCGCGAGCGGTGTCGAGGACGACCCGATACTCGAAGCCATGCGCTTCAATTGCCGCCAAACACCTGGGTGGCTGGTACGGAGAAATTTGGCTAGTCTCTGCGCCGATGGCTGACGCCTGACGGTCGGCAAGACGATATGGGCTATCCGGCGCAAAATGCCCTTTGCGGTTCGCTTTGGCGGACGCAGTGGTCCACCAAAACGAGCCGCCTGGCTAAGCCAGCGTAGCGGGGCAGTTATCCGCCAGCTGGTGCTGGCGTACAGTTCTTCTAGACGCGTCTCGGCTAGTGCGGCCTGTTGACGGGCAATTGCAGCGTCGGCTTGCGCGCGAGCAGAAGTGCGCTGTACTTGCTTGAGCATTGCAGTCAGCTCATCTTGGTTTGGCGTCATATCCCAATATTGTTCGCGAAAAAAAAGCGGGCGAAAACAGCGCCTGCTACGTCGCCGATCTTAACGCATCGCTTACGAGTTGGTCAGGACGAGCGCTCCTTGACCCCCCTTTGGAGTGTTACACTTCGCTCTGATTAGCCTACCCCCGCTGTCAGTGCTTTGCGAACAAAACGGGCGGAGTCCGCGTTCATCAAATTGAGTGAGTTGCAAACCATGACGAAACGAAAGAAGGCTTTGGTAACGGGTATTACTGGGCAGGATGGAGCCTACCTAACCGAGTTGCTCCTCGAAAAAGACTACGACGTTGTCGGCACTTATCGACGTACCAGTTCGGTGAACTTTTGGCGCCTGGATGAGCTCGGCGTCACGCAGCATGAACGCTTGAAGTTGGTTGAGTATGATCTGACCGATCTTGGTACGACCATCCGCCTCCTGGTCGATACTCAGCCGGATGAAATCTATAACCTCGCGGCGCAGAGTTTTGTGGGAGTGTCCTTCAACCAACCGCATACTACAGCTGACATCACCGGAATAGGTGCACTGAATCTGCTGGAAGCCCTTCGAATCGTCAATAGCAAGATTCGTTTTTATCAGGCGTCTACGTCGGAAATGTTCGGCAAAGTACAGGCCATTCCTCAGGTCGAGGACACGCCTTTCTATCCCCGCAGTCCTTACGGTGTGGCCAAGCTTTTTGCCCACTGGATGACTGTGAATTACCGTGAGTCATATGACATTTTTGGCGCCAGTGGTATTTTGTTCAACCACGAATCGCCGTTGCGGGGTCGAGAGTTCGTGACCCGTAAGATCACCGATTCAGTCGCCAAGATCGTCCTCGGCAAACTGGATGTCCTGGAACTCGGCAATATAGATGCGCGCCGGGATTGGGGCTATGCGAAAGAATACGTCGAAGGCATGTGGCGCATTCTCCAGGAAAATGAAGCCGATACGTTCATATTGGCCACCAATCGCACTGAAACTGTTCGCGACTTCGTAACGATGGCGTTTCGCGCCGCACAGATCGAAATCAAATGGTCCGGTGCGGCTGAAAACGAAGAAGGACGGTGTGTCGAGACGGGCAAGGTCCTAGTTCGAGTTAATCCGCGCTATTACCGGCCGGCCGAGGTGGACCTGCTTATCGGCGATCCCGCCAAGGCAACGAAGGTGCTTGGCTGGGCGCCAAAGACCACGCTCGAGGACCTTTGCAAGATAATGGTCGAAAGCGATATGAGACGTAACAAGGCAGGGTTTTCGTTTTAATGGACCTCGCATCCATGGCACATGCTCGCTCGTCCATACCAGCTCGCTGTTTGATCACCGGCCTAGCTGGATTCACCGGTCGCTATGTGGCCGAAGTCATGCGTAACGGCGGCTATGGCGTTTTTGGGCTGAACGACGCCTCATTGGGGGCTTCTACCGACTTGCTCGACCTGCCTGCTGTGCGTAAACGCGTCATGGAGGTAGAGCCAGACATAGTGCTACATCTCGCGGCTGTGTCTTTCGTCGCACATGGTGACGTGCGCTCGATCTATGCGACCAACGTGGTAGGAACACGGAATTTGCTACTCGCGCTGAGCGAGCAGGAAAAACCGATACGTCACGTTATTCTGGCTAGCAGTGCAAACATCTACGGTGGCGCGGCCGGCGTGCCCGTGACGGAAGACACGCCGCCCAGCCCGCAAAATGACTACGCCGTCAGCAAGCTCGCCATGGAGTATATGGCGAAGATCTGGGAAGGCGAGTTGCCTATTACGATAACGCGGCCTTTTAACTACACGGGCGTCGGTCAGGCGAAGCACTTTCTAGTGCCGAAAATCGTGGATCATTTTCGTCGAGGAGAGAAGTCCATCGAGCTGGGCAACTTGGATGTCGAACGCGACTTTTCAGACGTCAGATCGGTAGCAGATGCTTATGCAGCATTGGTCGAACGTACTGATTCGGGTGGCGTATTCAATATCTGCTCGGGGCAAGGCCGCTCGCTTAAAGAAATCATCGCTACGCTGGAGTCGATCGCCGGATACACTATAGAGGTCAAGGTCAACCCGAGTTTCGTGCGTGCGAACGAAGTCAAGCGGCTGGTAGGCGATTCATCCCGGTTGGACGCTGTCATGGGCGCGCGGGCAAGCACCCCGTTCACAAATACCCTGCGCTGGATGTTCGAGGCCTGATATGCCATTTGTGTCTTACGCACAAAATCTCGAAGATGTCATGCTCAAGCGCGCTTTGGCCGACGTTGGCCGGGGTTTTTATGTCGACCTCGGTGCTGCCGATCCAGACGAATATTCGGTAACCAAGGCGTTTTACGACCTGGGTTGGCGGGGCATCAATGTCGAACCCATGCAAATGCCTTTCGAACGTTTGGTAGCTGCCCGTTCCAGGGACGTGAACCTTAGCTGCGTCGTCGGCGCGGGTCGGCATCCCATCACGATGTTCAGCGTCGATGGCGTTGGCGGCCTGTCTACTGCGGATCAGCGCATAGCCGAATCGTACCGGAACCGGGGTATCGAAGTAGTCGAAGTCGAGCTTGCCTGCAGGTCGCTGGACGACATTCTTGACGAGCACGCCTCGGCGGACATCCATTTTCTAAAAATCGATGTCGAAGGGTACGAACAGTGTGTTTTGGATAGTGCGTCGTTTACGCGGCATCGTCCCTGGATCGTGTTGGTCGAAGCGACTCTCCCGCTGACATCGATACCCAGCTATTCGAGTTGGGAGCCAGGGCTGCTTGCGAAAGGCTACGTTCACGTCTACAGCGATGGGCTGAATCGCTTCTACTTAGCATCGGAAAAGCATGCCGAACTGCACGAGCGTTTCGCGTTTCCGCCTAATGTTTTTGACGAATACGAAGTGGCTCGTGTCCACCAGCTCGAAGTGGCATTACACGATGCGGTACTTCGTCTCGACGAGGAAACAAGCCGGTTTGCGGATCAGCATGCGCTGCAGTCGGCCCAGGTACGCGAACTGACCTTGCGGTTATTGGAGACGGCTCGTCAATTGGTGGCGCGGTAAAAATGCCAGGAACTCTACTTGTCACCGGCGGCGCCGGCTATATCGGCACACACGCGTTGATCGAACTGATTTCGCAGGGCTATCGTCCGATCGTGTTCGACAACTTTTCGAACAGCACGATCGAGGCCATCCGCCGGGTCGAGCGCATTACAGGCGTGCCCATTACCGTGGTGGCCGCACACATCTGCGATGCGGCGGAGCTCGACCGTGAGTTCGAGCATGCAAGATCTGCCGGCGCGCCAATCATCGGCGTCGTGCATTTCGCCGGTTTGAAAGCCGTTGGCGAATCCGTCGCCGAGCCAATGCGGTATTACCGCAACAACGTTTCCGGTACCGTGACGCTGCTCGAAGCCATGGACCGCCACCAGATCAAAACACTGATCTTCAGTTCGTCCGCCACCGTATACGGCACGCCCGTCACCTTGCCGTTCGACGAGCATCATCGCCTCGCACCCACCAATCCCTACGGACATTCCAAGGCGATGGTCGAGCAGATGCTGTCCGACTGGGCCGCGCGAGGTGGAGGACGATCGGCGGTTAGCCTGCGTTATTTCAATCCGATCGGCGCTCACGAAAGCGGCACCATCGGCGAAGATCCGGCCCAGGTTCCCAACAACCTGTTCCCCTTCATCACCCAGGTGGCCGTCGGCCTGCGCGATCGCCTGTCGGTGTTCGGCAATGATTACGAAACGATCGACGGCACGGGCGTGCGCGATTACGTCCATGTGGTCGATTTGGCCCGTGGCCACGTCGATGCGCTGACCTATGCGCTGAAAAATACCGGCCACAACGTCTTCAACCTGGGAACCGGGCAGGGCACCAGCGTGTTGCAATTGGTCGAACAATTCACTGCCGTTGCCGGCCGCCCTGTGCCGCACATCGTCGTCGGCCGTCGTGCCGGTGACATCGCCTCGACGTATGCCGATGCCTCGAAGGCACGCGAACAGCTGGGTTGGGTCGCCACCAAGACCGTGGCCGACATGTGTGCCGACGGCTGGCGCTGGCAATCGGCCAATCCGCACGGCTACCGCAACCAGGACGAGGAACAGGATCTGTCATGACTCGCATCCTGATCGTTCGCACCTCGTCGCTAGGTGACCTCGTCCATATGCTGCCTGCCATGTCGGACATCGCGTCCCATGTGCCCGACGCCAAGATCGACTGGCTGGCCGAAGAAGCCTTCGCGGACGTACCGCGCTGGCACCCGGCCATCGACGACGTCATTCCCGTCGCTCATCGACGCTGGCGCAAAAGCTGGTGGAGCGAGCAAACCCGCGCCGAGCGCCATGCCTTGCGGGATCGCCTAGCCAACGAGTGTTACGACATCGTGCTGGATATGCAGGCGCTGATGAAGTCTGCGTGGCTGGTGCGCCAGGCCCATGGCACTCGACATGGCCTGGACTGGTGCTCTGCGCGCGAGCCGCTGGCGTCTCTGTTCTACGACGTGCGCCACCGGGTCGAGTTCTGGCAGCCTGCCGTCGTGCGCCAGCGCTTGTTGGCTTCCCTGGCGCTGGGGTATCGCTGCGAGGGCGAACCCAACTTCGGCTTGCAGGCTCACGTCTTGGCGCGTCAGGCGGCTGCTGCCGCTGCACAGGAACAACCGTATGTCTCGATCATGCCGTCGGCCAGCCGCGACGACAAGCTCTGGCCTGCGGACGATTGGCGCGAGGTCATGCGCCGATTGGGGCGTGCCGGGCTGGGAATGAAGTTGTTGGCGGGCAACGCCGCCGAAACCGCCCGTGCGAACGAGCTAATCGCCGACATCGAAGGGGCCGAGGTCATGCCACGCATGAGATTGACCGAAGTGATGACACTCCTGGCGGGTGCGAAGATCATGATTGGCCTGGACAGCGGATTGACCCATCTATCGGCCGCGTTGGGTCGCCCGACCATAGGCATTTACCGCGCGTCCACACCTGTGCGTACCCCGCTTACCGGCAGTAGCCTGAATTTCAGTTTGGGCGACCGGGGTGCCGCACCCTCGTTGAACGCAGTGTTAGCTGCAACCGATCAGGCTCTCGCAGCCACTTAAACCATGCAGCGCAATGTCTATTCGGTATTGATCGGGGCGATCGCTCCCCTGGCTTGGGCGCTATTGGGCTATCGCGCGTTACGCACGCGAACCCGTTGGGATGTGCTGGGTCGCGAGCGTTTCGGGGGCGGTAAAGGCACGAGCGGCGATGCCCGCCCAGTGTGGGTGCATGCCGTCAGCCTGGGCGAAACCCGGGCGGCGCAGCCGCTCATACAGGCACTGCTGGCCGCGGGTCATCAGGTGTTGCTCACGCATATGACACCGACGGGCCGCGCCGCCGGTGCCGAACTGTATGCCAAGGCTTTGGCGGACGGGCGTTTGAGACAATGCTGGTTTCCATACGATTTCGCCTGGGTGTGGCAACGATTCCTGCGCAATCATCGGCCCGCATGTCTTGTGCTGATCGAGCGCGAGGTGTGGCCCAACATGATTGCAACGTGTCGGCAGCAGAGCGTGCCGGTCGCTTTGGTGAGCGCCCGATTGTCTGCGGCTGGCCTGGGCCGTGCCCGTCGTCTCGGTCAGGTTTTGCTCGATGCGTATGGCGGCTTGAGTCTGGTGACTGCGCAGTCGGATGCCGACGCCGACAGGCTGGCCGCGGTGGGGGTTGCGCGCCCCGAGGTGGGGGGGAACTTGAAGTTCGATGTGCAGGTCGATACGACGCAGGTCGCCGCTGGTCGCGCCTGGCGTATGCGCGTCGGACGCCCGGTGATCGTGCTGGCCAGTACGCGCGAGGGTGAGGACGATGCCTTCGCGCGCGCCTGGAAAACCTTGAACGCAGCGACCCGCGCCAACACCGGCACGAATGCGCGGGTAGGCGCGGGCAGTCGCCCCTTGCTGGTGTGGGTGCCGCGTCATCCGCAACGATTCGACGAAGTGGCAGCTACCTTGCATAAGCACGGTCTGGCGGTGCAACGGCGGCAGGTCGCGCCGGGCATCTTGCCCACCCCCGGTATCGATGTCTACCTGGGCGATACGCTGGGCGAGATGGCGTTTTATCTGGGCGCAGCCGACGTCACATTGATGGGCGGTAGTTTCGGCGACTTCGGCAGCCAGAATTTTCTTGAGCCGTGCGCCGCTGGCTCGACGGTGATCGTCGGTCCGTCAATCCATAATTTTCAAGAGGCCGCGACCGACGCATTGGCGAATGGTGTGATCGATCAGGTCGATACGCCCGAGGCCGCATGGGCCATGGCGCAACAACAATTGGCGGCGGCACCCGCGTGGCGTGCCGCCCGACAGGCCCGTACGCGCGATTGGTTGAACCAGCACCAGGGCGCTACGCGTCGCATCATGAGCGCACTGTCGCGGATGATCGAACGCCAGCGCTAACTGCCCGCGCGCACCGGCGTCTTATCGAGCGGCCGGCTTGAGTTGTATCGCCGTTTCATTCGACTGGTCTTCGATGCGGGCCGGGTCGCGCCCCAGATCGGCGGGCGGGGTGCCCCACCAGCCTTGTCCTGCGCCATAGACGATGGCCAGTGCTGCGATTAGCACGGCAAACAATATCCGGGTCATGCGGGCCGTCCAATAGAGTCTGTCAATGTGGCGATGCGCGCCAAGCCGTCTAGCACCGGGTGCTGTACCACCTCGATTACATAGGCTTCGGGGCGATGCTGCGCCAATTGCGCCAGCACGCGACGCACTTCCTGCTCGATTTCCAGCCATCCACCGCCTGCGGCATAAATGATCGGCGAACACTGCCAGCGATCCTGGGCCGCCAATACCTGTCGCGCCAACGCACCGGCCTGAGCCGCCGCCACGCCACTGGCAATGGCGCTGTCGGTATCGGTGGGCCACAACGCAGGTGGCCCGATGGCCAGCGGCAGGCCAGCGGTGCCGGTGTTCAGCGAATGGCGCATCATTGATGGACCGGGCAGGATCATTCCACCCAGAAAGACGTTGTCCGGATCGATGACATCGATTGTCGTGGCGGTGCCGAAGGTCGCCACGATAACGGGGGGGTGTTGCTCGGGCTGGCGGCGCACGACACCGACGAGGGCGGCCCAGCGATCCGCGCCCAATCGTTCGGGGGCGGTGTAGCCGTTTATCAGGCGTCCCATGCGCGCTTGGGCGGTCTGCCATGCGACGGTGATGCCTGCTGCGGCACATGCGCCATCGAGGGCGGCCTGTTGATCGGTGCCGGCCACGTTCACCCCCCAGGCCGAGGCGATGGGGCGGGGAAGGGTGGTCAACCAGGCACGCAATGCGTCGATATTGCCGTTGTCGAAGCCCGCCAATTGGTTCACCACCGCGTGGTCGGCGGCAGGGTCGTGTGCGGCCACACCGACTTTGATGCGGCTGTTGCCGGAGTCGATCAGCAGCATCATGACGTGCGTCGCACCGATACGTCGCCAACATGCACATGGCGCATGCCCTCGTCTGTCTCGACCCGTAGCCTGCCATCGGCGTCGCAGCCCCGGGCAACGCCACTGAACAGAATGCTGCCCTGATCGATGACGTTGACGGCCTGATCGGCAAGCGCATCGACGGCGGCATACCGAAGCGCAAAAGCGCCGAAATCTTCACTCGAATAGTGTTCGATCAACCGGGCCCAGTGCGTCGCCAAGGTCGCTGCGATCCGGCTGGCATCGTGGTAAGGCGCCAACGAGTCGTCCAACGAATCACGTGACTCGGCGGCGGAGTCGTTCGAGTCCGTTTGGTATGCAGGTCCAGTGCCTGGGGCTGTCAGGCACGATGCCGTCACCTCCGACCAATCGGCCACCTTGCGCCCCAGCGCCGCCGACAGCACCGCCCCGTCACACAAATTCAGGCCCATGCCGATGACGATGCCGTAGCTTTCGCCGTTCGGTGCCCGGGTGGTTTCGACCAGAATGCCAGCTATCTTGGCACCTTTGTATTGAACGTCGTTGGGCCATTTCAAATTCAAGGCGGGCCGCGCCTCGGGCACCAGCGCATTGAGCGCTTCGCACGACACCAACCCCACCAGCGGAGCCAGGGCAGGGAGCCGCCGGGCAGGAATGTTCGCCACGAACGCGCATGACAGGATCAGGCAGGCCCGCTCGGCATGTTGCCATGCGCGGCCCGCGCGCCCCCGGCCGCTGACCTGGTGGTGGGTGCCCAGCAACCAGGGCGTGAACGCAGTATCGGACGCGCCCTTTAGCCGTTCGAGCAGCAGGGCATTGGTCGAACCGATTTCGGGGTGCCATTGCACATCGCCGAACTGAGGCAGTGCGCGGGCGAGCGCATCGGCCATCTCGCGTGGCGACGGGAAGTAAAAAGGATGGAGCAGGGCAGACATGCAGCGATTGTAGGACATGGGCTGGGCCGGTAACGTTTATGATGAGCACGAATGTTTCACTGTGGCACTGGCATCAAAACCCTTTTTTGCCCCTGATTTTTGGATACTCAAGTCACCCCACTGTCGGACGCCCCCGTCCCCGCCCCCATCCGCTTTGCGGGTGAGAGCTGCCGCATTTCAGGCGACTGGACGTTGCAGTCGCTCGCATCCGCAGGTGAAGTGGACGCACGCCGGGCGTTGCTGGCGCGCGCCACCGGGCACAGCAAGTGGGATTTGTCGCACATCACCCGTCTGGATGTGGTCGGTGCGCTCTTGCTGTGGCGCGCCTGGGGGCAGCGCTGGCCGGCCTCCATCCGTATTTCCGAAGGCAATCGTGCGGTGATCGATTATCTTGGCGACACGATCGCCGAAGCGACACCTGTCGTCGAACGCGCCGATCCGTGGCGCGGTATACGGGTGCTGGGCGAGGCCGTACTCAAAGCGGCGTGGCATGGCCTGACGCTGATTCGCCTGCTGGGTCAGTTGATGCTGGATATCCTCGGCATGTTGCGTCACCCATCGCGCGCGCCGTGGCGCGAGATATCGGCACAAGTGTTTCGCTCGGGCGCTCAAGCGCTGGGCATCACCGCGCTAGTGGGCTTTCTGATCGGCGTCGTGCTGTCGTACCTGTCGGCCTCTCAATTGCAAACCGTGGGTGCCGACCGTTTCATCGTGCGGCTGCTGGGCGTGTCGATCACGCGCGAGTTGGGCCCCTTGCTGGCCGCCATTCTGGTGGCAGGCCGTTCGGGTTCGGCCATGACCGCGCAGCTGGGTGTGATGCGTGTGACTCAAGAGTTGGACGCCCTACAAGTCATGGGCATTTCGATCAGTCAGCGCCTGATTCTGCCGCGCGTGCTGGCCTTGGCGGTCGTGATGCCCTTGCTGGTGCTGTGGACCGACGCTGCCGCATTGGCCGGCGGGATGCTGGCGGCCTATGTGCAGTTGGGGATCCCGATCGGTTCGTTCATCGACGCCTTGCCGGATGCCATCTCCCTGGCCAACTACAGCATCGGCCTGACGAAAGGCGTGGCATTCGGTGTGACCATCGCCCTGGTTGGCTGCCATTTCGGTCTGTTGATCGAGCCCAATACCGACAGCCTGGGCCGGGGCACGACCACCGCCGTCGTCACCGCCATTACCGCGGTCATTCTGGTGAATGCGGTCTTTGCGATCAGCCTGAGCGGGGTGGGCTTGTGACGGATGCCGTCGCTGTCGCGCCCATCGTGTCGGTGCAGCATTTATGCACCGAGTTCGATGGACATGTCATTCACGACAACTTGAATCTGGCGGTGCAGCCTGGCGAGATTCTGTCCTTGGTGGGCGGGTCGGGTTCGGGCAAGACGACGCTGCTGCGCCAGATGATTGGCTTGTTGCAGCCCACGCGCGGTACCGTAGAAGTATTTGGCCGCGACTTACACGCGCTGACGGCCGTGCGCCGGCGCTTGTTGGCCCGGCGTTGGGGTGTGCTGTTCCAGGCCGGGGCCTTGTTCTCGGCCCTGTCGGTGTTCGATAACGTGGCCTTGCCCTTGCGCGAGCTGCGCACCCTGCCTGAAGACTTGATTCGAGACGCCACGCATGCACGGCTGGCGATGGTTGGGCTGACCGTGGCCGACGGCCTGAAGCGGCCGGCGGATTTATCCGGTGGGATGGTCAAGCGGGTGGCGTTGGCGCGCGCGCTGGCTCTGGACCCGGCGCTGTTGTTCCTGGACGAACCCACGGCAGGTCTGGATCCCGAGCGGGCCGACGAGTTCGTCGGGCTGGTGCGCAATCTGCACCGCCAGTTGGGCTTCACTGTGGTGATGGTGACACACGACTTGGATACCTTGTTGGCGCTTTCATCGCGCGTTGCCGTGCTGGCCGAAAAGCGTGTCCTGGCTTGCGGCACCATCGAGCAAACCCTGCGGATCGACCATCCCTTCATCCATAATTTTTTTGAGGGCGAGCGCGGCAAACGTGCGTTGGCGCCAGCCCAGTCCGAGGAATCGTCTTATGGAAAATCGTAGCCACGCCTTGCTGGCGGGCATCTTCACCGTGGTCCTGTTGTTCGCGGCAGCGGCCACGGCCTTCTGGCTGGGGCGCGACCGAGGAGACCGGGCCATATACGCGCTGGTCACGACCTCGCCGGTCAACGGCTTGTCGGCGCAGTCGCCGGTGCGCTATCAGGGGGTGCCCGTCGGACGCGTGGCCGACCTGCGTCTGGATAGCGAGCGCCCCGGTGCCGTGCGCGTGCTGATCGACGTGGCGGCCAGTACGCCCGTCAGTGCCGCCACATGGGCCGAGATTGGCGTGCGGGGCGTGACCGGTGCGGCGCTGGTCGATTTACGCGACGATGGATCGGCGCACGCGCGGCTTGAGACCTCGAAAGCGAACCCGGCCGAAATCCCTATTCGGGCGGGTACGTTTCAAAAGCTGGAGGAGCGCGGTACGGCGATTCTCGACTCCGTCGAACGCATCATGCAGCAAATGACGCGACTGACCAGCGACGAGAGTCTGCGCCATGTGCAAACGGCTACCGCCAGCATGGCGGCGCTGGCGCAATCCTTGCAGACTTCGGCGCAAGCGATGGAGCCCATCGTTCAAAAAGCCGGCCCCTTGCTGGACGCGCTGACGCGCACTGCCACCCAGGCCGACGCGGTAGCGCGCGATGTCGGCGCCCTGACCCGCAGCACGCGTGCCGCCATCGAGCGCTTGCAAGCCGACGGTGGCCCATTGGATATGGCGACTCGCAGCATGCATGAGCTGACCGTGACTGTCGCGCGAATGAACCAGGACCTGACGCCACGCCTGACTGGTATGGCAGAGGACGTAGGCGGCGCCGCGCGCGGCATCGATCGAACCTTGCAAGGCATGCGCGACCGGCCGCAGTCGCTGCTGTTCGGTCCGGCGCCTGTTCGTCCCGGACCGGGCGAAGCAGGTTTCGAAGGATTCGGAGGACGATGATGATCACTCTTTTACGCGTTGCAACAGTGGCGACGGCGGTACTGTTGCTGGCCGCGTGCGCAGGCGGTCGTGGGCCGGGCGACCCTCAGCGCTACGATCTGGGCCACTCGCCGGCCTCGAATACGACATCGGCGTCGGCTTCACGCGCCCCGCTGGTGTTGACCGTCGAGGCGACGGCGTTGCCATCGGAAACCGGTATGATTTGGCGAGTCCAGGATAGTGCTGCGCCACAGGCCTACGCCCACGCACGTTGGGCCGCGCCCCCCGCGCAATTGCTGCGGCAACGCTTGATCGATCGTCTGGCCTTGGACGGGCCGGTTCTGGCGTCGTCGGTGCAAGGTTCAGACCAGTTGGCAGTGACGCTGACTGCGTTCGAGCACGTGTTCGCGGCCAACGGCAGCCACAGTATGGGCGCAGTGAGCATGCGGGCGGTGCTGCTGCGCAAGAGTGCCGTGGTGGGTGCCACGCATATCGATGCCTCGGCCCCCGCGCCGACTCAAGACGCAGCAGGCGGTGTCGCCGCATTGCGTGAGGCGAGCGCACAGGCTGCCGCAAAACTGGCCGCATGGCTGGACGCGCAATCTCATATTTCGTCTTCGCGGCAATAAGGAGTTTTTGAATGTCCGAACGTCCCACTCATCTGGTTTTCGATGGCCAGGCAGGGCCTATCGACTGTGCGGTCGATTGGCCCGAAGACACGCCCAGCGGCTGGGCGTTGGTGCTGTATCCGCATCCGCTGCATGGCGGCGCGCGCGGCAACAAGGTCGTCACCACGATTGCCCGCGCGTGTACCCAGCACAATCTGGTGGTGGTGCGTCCCGATTTCCGGGGCGTAGGCAAGTCGGCGGGCACGTTCGACAATGCGCGTGGCGAGACCGCCGACATGCTGGCGCTGGTCGAGCAATGGCGTGCGCGCTTTCCGGATTTGGCTGCCGCGCCCTGGATACTGGGCGGGTTTTCGTTCGGCACCGCAGTCGCCGCGCAATTGCATGCCGAGCTGGCCGATATCGGTAGCACGCCTCTGCCCGCTGCCATTGTGCTGGCGGGTCCGGCCGTCAAGCGCTTCCTGTATCGCGAGACTCGATTGCCCGCCGATACCTTGTTGATCCACGGAGAAGAGGACGAGGTCGTTCCCTTGGCCGAGGCCGAAACCTGGGCGGAGAGCGTAGGCTTGACGGTCGTCCGAGAGCCCGGCGCCACGCACTTTTTCCATGGCAAGCTGATCGAATTGCGCGATCGCGTGTCGGCACGTCTGGCCGATGCCTTGCCCTGACGAATCGTCACAAGCTCGCGCGCCGTCGCGCCGAAGCCGGTCGTACTCCCTGCCTATAATGAGCGTATTCACTGCCCGTCGAGGCGGGCTGACCGCGCCCCACACTTTTTTGTAGCCGCCGATGACTTTCTCGCGTTTTTCCGCACACTCCCTGCCTTCTTTTTCGCGCCGTGCCATCACATTGGCCGTATCGGCCACGCTGCTGGTCGCACCGCCTGCCGTGATCGCACAAGGCGCGGCCGCTCCTGTGCCGCTGGCCACGGGCAACGCGCCTGCGCCGGCTCCCGCGCCCGGCGCCGACAAACCGGGCGCACCCACTTCGCAAGTGCCCGCCACCGATTCGAACACATTGGCTCAGGTCGGCGATCTATCCTCGATTCCCGCGCCCACCATCGCCGCGCGTGCGTGGATTTCCATCGACGTCAATAGTGGTCAAGTGCTGGCGTCGTCTGCGCCGGACACCAAAGTCGAGCCGGCGTCCCTGTCCAAGATCATGACCGCCTACGTGGTCTTCAACGCGCTGGACGAAAAACGCCTGACGCTCGAGCAGCAGGTTCCCGTATCGGAAACCGCGTGGCGTACTGGCGGTTCGCGCATGTTCATCGAACCCCGGAAACCGGTCACGGTCAACGAGCTGAACCAGGGCATGATCGTGCAGTCCGGCAATGACGCGTCGGTCGCGCTGGCCGAGGCCGTGGGCGGCAGCGAAACCGCGTTCGCCGCGCTCATGAACCGCGAGGCCGAACGCCTGGGCATGAAGAACACGCACTTCATGAATTCCACCGGCCTGCCCGATCCGCAGCACATCACTTCGGTGCGCGATCTGGCCACGTTGTCCACGCACCTGATCACCGATCATCCGCAGTTCTTTCATTACTACAGCCAGAAAGACTACACCTACAACAAGATCACTCAGCCCAACCGCAACCGCTTGTTGTTCACCGACCCCTCCGTCGATGGCATGAAGACCGGCCACACCGATGCCGCAGGCTATTGCCTGGTGGCGACGGCAAAACGTGGCGATCGCCGCGTGTTGACGGTGGTCGTGGGCACCGACAGCGAGGCGACCCGGGCGGAGGAAAGTCTCAAACTGTTGAACTGGAGCTTCCAGAACTTCGATACAGTCAAACTGTATGACCAGGGTCAGGCCCGGATGCAGGCACGGGTATGGGAAGGCACGGTCGATACGGTCGATCTGGGGCCGCCCAACCCGGTGTGGATGGCCGTGCCGCGTGGCCGTGCCGCCGACATCAAGCCGGTGGCGCAACGCACCGATCCGCTGGTCGCGCCGCTCGCGCAAGGCCAGAACGTCGGCACCTTGCAATTCCAATTGGACGGCAAGACACTGCGAGTCGAACCCTTGGTCGTGCAAGGCAGTGTCGAGCGCGCGGGCTTCTTCGGTCGCATGATCGACACCGTCAAACGCTGGATGGAGTGAGCCGCGCAATGTTCGACGAGGTCTATGGTGCGACCCAGGTCTATCTGAACGGCAGCTTCATGCGGCTGGACGAGGCGCGTGTCTCGGTGCTCGATCGCGGCTTCATTTTTGGCGACGGCATTTATGAAGTGGTGCCGGTGTACGACGGTCGGCCATTCCGTATGGCCGAGCATCTCGACCGACTCGAACGCAGCCTGAGTGCCTTGCGCATCACCCCGCCCCTGGATCGGGCCGGATGGGAGCGCCTGGTGCAGGCGCTGATCGAGCGTGCGGCGCAACCGTATAGCCTCGTTTATTTGCAGGTCACACGGGGCGTGGCGCGGCGCGATCACGGTTTTCCCAAGCAACCCGTGCCGGCCACGGTGTTCGGCATGACCTCGGCGTTTCAGCGGCCCGCCGATACGGTGCGCGAGCACGGTTTGCGTGTCATCGGCATCGAGGACGAGCGCTGGCTGCACTGCGAAATCAAGTCGGTGTCCTTGTTGGGCAACGTGCTGGCCAAGCAGCAGGCCGTCGACGCGGGCGTCGACGACGCGATCCAGTTTCGCGACGGTTACTTGACCGAAGCCTCCTCGGCCAATGTCTGGGCGGTGATCGACGGTGTCTTGGTGGCACCGCCCCGAGACAACCTGATTCTCGAAGGCATCCGCTACGCATTGATGCTGGAGCTGGCCGAAGCGCAAGGCATTGCCGTGCAGATGCGGCCGGTGGCGCGCGCTGAAGTGCGTGCCGCCAGCGAGGTGCTGATGACCTCGGCCACCAAAGAGGTCTTGCCGGTCGTCGAGCTGGACGGCCATCCCGTGGGATCCGGGAAGCCCGGACCCGTTTATCTGTCATTGCGCGCGGCCTACGACGCGCGCATCGCTACTTTGCAGGAGGCCGAATAATGGCCGACATCCCGCCCGAACAATCGCTTATCGAATATCCCAGTGCGTTCCCGATCAAGGTAATGGGTCGCAAGCATCCCGAGTTGGCCCAAACATTGACCGCCGTCGTGCTCGAACACGATCCCGAGTTCGATCCGGCTACTGTCGAAATGCGACCCAGTAAAAGCGGCAACTACATCGGCCTGACATTCACCGTGACGGCGCGTTCGCGCGAGCAGCTCGATGCTTTGTATCGCGCTTTGCATGGTCATCCCATGGTTTCGATCGTTCTCTGATTGCCGACGAGGCATGAGCCTAGCGATTTCCTGGCTGGCCTGTCCGGCCGATTACGCGCCAACCTGGGAAGCGATGCGGGCCTACACGGCCGCGCGCGATGCCCTGACGCCCGATCAGATCTGGCTATGCGAGCATGCGCCGGTCTACACCCTGGGCCTGGCGGCCAGCCTCGATCATGTGCTGGCGCCTGGCTCGGTGCCCGTCGTACACACCGACAGAGGCGGGCAGGTGACCTACCACGGGCCTGGGCAGGTGGTCGCATACTGCATGATCGATCTGCGGCGGGCGGGCTTGTATGTCAAAGATTACGTTCATTTGCTCGAGGCCGCAGCGATCGACGTGCTGGCCGACCTCGGGCTGACTGACGCCTGTAGACGCCCCGGCGCGCCGGGGGTGTATATGCCGACGCCCGAGGGCGGGCTGGCCAAGATCGCTGCCTTGGGTGTGAAAATTCGCCATGGCCGGACGTATCACGGTCTGGCGCTGAACGTGGCCATGGATTTGCAAGCTTATGCAGGCATCAACCCTTGCGGGCTGACCGATGTGCGTTCGACCGATATCGCACGCTGCCTGAGCGCGCTGCCCCTACGCCACGCATCGCAGTCTCCGCCCGATCTGCGCACGGTGGGCGACGTGCTGGCCGCAGCCATCGCGCAGCGCATCGCAGCGTGGCCTGCTCCTCTTTCTTTTTCTGCTTCCGAGACACATGTCTGAATTCACCGCCCGCGATGTTGCAGCCACCACGCCCGAAGAACTGGCGCGCCTGATGGCCGGGCCGCCCGAACAATTGGCCCCGTGGGCGCGGGCCGCAGCCGAGGCCGGCGTCGTTCAGGCGCAGGCGATTTACGGGCGCATGCTGCTCGACGGTTCAGGCGTCCCGCGCGATCCCGAGATGGCGCTGACGTGGTTGAAGCGAGCGGGCGAGAACGGCCATGCCGACTCCTTGACTATCGTGGGCCGCTGCCACGATCACGGTTGGGGCACAGAAGTCGATCCGCTTGCGGCCACCCGCTGGTACGCGCGCGCGGCAGAGGGGGGCTCGGCGTCAGGCATGTTTTTTTGCGCCCATCGTTTCGCCAAGGGCGTCGGTGGCGTCGGGCAGGATATGCACCGAGCCTACGGTTGGTATCAGCGGGCCGCCGATCTGGCGTATCCGGCTGCCGTTGGCGTCGTGGGCCGGTTCCACGAGGACGGTGAGGTGGTGGCGCAGGACGTCGATTTTGCCTACACCTGTTATCGCGCCGCAGCCGAGGCGGGCGACGGCCCGAGTATGTTTCATTACGCCCGGCTGCTGTACGTTCGCGGCCATGTCGAGCAGGCGATGACGTGGTTCGAACGGGTGCCGACGTCCGTGCCGCCTGCCTTTATGACCGAGGCGCGCCGATTGCTGATCGCCAGCGAAGATCCGGTGTTGGCAGCGGTCTATCCAGCGTCATATTCGTAGGGTAGTAAAATTTCCGCTGGTGTTGATCAGATCGCTATCCGCCCTGTGGTGGATATCTCATTGTGGAAGGTACCCAGATGTCCCCCTCGCAAGACACGCCCGTGAACGAGACAGTAAAGGCGGCCCAGCCGGTTCAGGCCGCGGCGCCCGTGCCCCCGGCCTACGATGCCACGCAAAAGCAGAAGGCCGAGGCCAAGACTCGTTTGATTCCGATCAAAGTGGTGCCGGTCGAGCGGCTGCGCAAGCCTGAGTGGATTCGTGTTCGAGCCGCAACCCCGGGTTCGCGCTTCTACGACATCAAGCGCATCCTGCGCGAACACAATCTGCATACGGTGTGCGAGGAAGCGTCCTGTCCCAATATCGGCGAGTGCTTCGGCAAGGGCACCGCGACGTTCATGATCATGGGCGACAAGTGCACCCGTCGTTGCCCGTTTTGCGACGTGGGTCATGGCCGGCCCGACCCATTGGACACGGCCGAACCCGAGAATCTGGCCCGCACGATTGCCGCGTTGAAATTGTCGTACGTGGTGATCACCTCGGTCGATCGGGACGATTTGCGCGATGGCGGTGCAGCACATTTCGTCGAATGCATCCGACGAGTGCGCGAGCTGTCGCCATCGACCCGTATCGAAGTGCTGGTGCCCGATTTCCGGGGGCGTCTGGATCGCGCCTTGGATATTCTCACCACGTGCCCGCCCGACGTGATGAATCACAACCTGGAAACCGCACCGCGTTTGTACAAGCAGGCGCGTCCGGGGTCGGACTATGCCCATTCGCTCAAATTGCTGAAGGACTTCAAGGCACTACACCCGGAAGTGGCCAGCAAGTCCGGCATCATGGTGGGATTGGGCGAAACCGACGAAGAAGTGCTGCAAGTCATGCGTGACATGCGGGCACACAATGTCGATATGCTGACGATCGGCCAGTATCTGCAACCGTCCGAGCATCATCTGCCGGTCTTGCGCTATGTGCATCCGGACACGTTCGCGATGTACGAGCGCGAAGCCTACGAGATGGGATTCTCGCACGCAGCCGTAGGCGCCATGGTGCGCTCGTCTTACCATGCCGACGAGCAGGCGCATCAAGCGGGTTATCACCAGCCGAATTGATCGGGCGGGCCGTCAGTCGCTCAGACGAAGCTCAAGGTGGCGATGCGATCGCTGTCTTGAGCCGCCCGATCCGCTTCCAGCGTCGTCGCCAGATTCTCGACCGAATTGGCAAAGTCGCCCAAGGCGATTTCCAAATGGGACGAATCGATTTTTCCTTTGACGGTTTTGACCAGAAGGACGGCATTTTTCTTCGGACTCAGCGTCATCGTTCCCTTGTTCAATCTGGCCATAAGCAAGTTGAGCGCCAGAATTTTTTCCAGAAAGCTGGGGTCGAGTCGATCCGAGAGATCGGCAAGTATGCCTTGAAGTAAAAAGCCGTCAGCCTGCTTTTGTATGGCAATGATCGTTTTTTTGTTTACAGACAGCAGGCATCGATCGTTGCCGTCGAACTTCAAGGCTATGCCCAGATTTTCACCGAGCCCTGCGAGTGCGTTTTCTTGTGCATCCATGGTTAGTCGGCTCATCTCATTGAAGTGGGTTGTTGTTGGCATCCATTAAGCGCTCATCTGCTCTCGCGCGGAAATCCGGTATCGGAGTCGTTCTTGAGTGCTCCGAATCTTCTATTGCTCTCCTCCTGTCTGGCGGCGACTTCGTCGGCCATTTCGGCGGTCTTTGAAGCGTGCGCCGCAGCGCGCCGTTCCACGGTCTTGTCGAGCTCAGCCGTCCACAACTGGTCGGCCTCCTAGCTCAGTGTTTCGATCGAGGCCGAAGACAGCGGTGGTGGCGTCGTCAACCCCTGTAAATTGTGTTTGGTCAGCTCATCCGTGCTGGCGGCCAAGTAAAAGTTGTGCTTCATCGTTTCCATAAACGCTTCAAAAGCTTGGGCACGGTCTTGCGCGACTTCCTCGGCGTAAGCCTTGACGACGCTTAAATCCTGGAGAAACGGAACATGGCTCAATACCTCCAGGATCTTTCCGCGGAGGCCATACGGAGACGTCTGAGTCGTGGGCGTTCCTTGTTCGTCGTTGCGGATGGGAGAATCATTGCCTGGAGCGGCGGCACCGCCAGTTTGGATGTGGAAGGGGGGTATCATGCTCGTTCTCCTTGGTTCTCAAGCAAACGCCAACGAATCGTTTGCGTTTGTGCTGTCGCCGCGCGGGATCGCTGCCAGCAGTTGCGTGACGTTCTCCACCGAATTGGCGAAATCCGCCAACACTTTTTCCAGCTCGAATGCGGTGATCTCTGTATGGACGGCCTTGAGCAGCATCAGCACGTTGGTGCGCTCGTCGAGAACGATGGTGCCCTGATTGGCTTCGGTCAAATTCAAATTGAGCGACAGGCTGCATTCCAACACGTTGACGTTGGGTGGGTTCGAGAGCTCGACCAGCATGCCGTAGAACAGAAGGCCTTTTTCTTGTTTCCTGATGGAAATGAATGTCTTCTTATCCAGCGATATCAGGCATTGATTGTGTTCGTCAAACGTCAAATTCACGCCTAGAGTTTTGCCCAGATCTTCCAAAATACGGTCTTGCAATTCCATGGTTTGCCTCGTAAACGTTGGTTGAACACAGACTGTGTCCTGCTGTGGCGAGTCGTTCATCTGCCCCGAGCCGCCTCGTCGGTACCAGATGATGTGCGGGTTCTATCTACGATGGCAAACGAAATGAACTTCGCTTGGGCCGCCATATCTACTTTGTCTTCGACGTGGACGGCCGAATCGTTGTGAACGACCCAATGCGTATCGTCTTCCTTGCTATACATGTAGTAATGCCCGCTCGCTCCCGAGCCTGAGTGGATGATGATGTCCCTGGGCTCGAGCGTCACCTGCCATTCCTCGCCGCTTCGAGCGTCGACGATGGGTAAGGTGATCCGGCTGGTGAAATCGGTGTTTCGCAGGTCGAGCTTGATCATGCGGTCTGTTCTCGCGTCATACTGCAAAGCGTTGATATGCAGATTGAATCGAGTGAGATGTTGAAAATCAGCGACCAGCTGCCGCTTCTTTTCCACTTCGGTATTGTCCGTATCGCCGTATGCCCATTTGATGTCGACTTTCTCCGACCCGACTCCCAGATTGGCGATATCTTGCAGCGTCGCGGATGTGCTTGCGATGCTGACGTCGTGACTGAACGTCTGGTATCCCGCGCCGTCGCGCGTCGCCTTGCCGTTGACGAGTGTTTCCTGGACGCGCACCGACGAGCCGGCGAGGCTCTGGAGTTGCAATAAGGTATCGAGCTTTGCGAGAAACTCTTGCGCGTCGTTCATCTGGTAGAAATCGAAATCGGCGAATATCTCGGTGCTTGCTAAGGACTCCCAGAGGTTGCCGATGTCGATCGCTTCGCCTTTCTTCATTTGGCCAAGTAGCTGGCGGAAGTTGTCGATGGCGATAGCTTCGGCCGGGAGTTCGTCCCCGTCCAAGCCTTGACGCACGGCATCCAAGTGCCGGATCAGCGGGTCGACGCCCACTATGCCGATCAGGAATTTGATCGACGAGTTGGCATAGCAGGTATTGCCCTGATTCGGAAAGCCCGTGGCCGGAATGCGGGCATGCGCCAGGACGCGGGCGTCGGCAGCTGCTTTGGCGAGCCGGGCACTGATGCTTTTCGCCTCGACGTCAAGCCGTTCGATCAACTTCGAAGAAAGCGGGGCCGGAACCGTCCGGTCGCCCAGGTTTCTCAAGGCCGCGGCGGCGGCATCCGCGCTGTGATCGCGGCCCAGCGCCTGGATGAAAGCGGTGAGCACTTCGGCGTTGTCATGCGCGACACGCTGTGTATAGGCTTGTACAACGCTTAAATTCTTCAGGAAGGGGATGTGGCTCAGTATCGCTAAGACCTGTCCCTTAAAACCCTGTGGCGAGGTTTGAATGGTGGCGATGCCGTCCTTGTCCTGTTGGATGGACATATGGTTGCCCGTACTGGCCGCTGCTTTGAAGTCAGAGACGTGGAGATTCATATGCTGCGCCTCGCATGCACAAATAACACGGCGTCGTGTGCTGGTGGCAGTGAGTGACAGAACGCCGATGGAAGTTCCAGCGTGTCGTTCGGCCAGCGTCAGCAGGCGGTTCGCGGCTTACTCGCGGGTATCGCGTGACTGCGGACTTTGCCAGTACACATCGGGGCGATGCTGAACCGCGTTCAAGCTGCGGGCCATGACGAACAGCAAATCCGATAACCGATTCAAATACTGCCGTGCCGGCGGGTTGACGGTTTCCGCGTGGGCCAGCGAGATGACAGCGCGCTCGGCTCGTCGGCATACGGTACGCCCCACGTGCGCGAGCGCTGCACTGCGCACGCCGCCGGGTAAAACGAACTCTTTCAAGGGCGTGAGCGCGGCGTTGTAATGCGCCAGCCGTTCGTCCAGTCGCGCCACGTGCGTAGGCAGCACGGCGGTATGGCCGGGGATGCACAGCTCGGCGCCCAGATCGAACAAATCGTGCTGGATGGCAGACAAATCGGCATCGATATCCGCAGGCAGATCTTCGGCGCGTAAGACGCCCAGCACGCTGTTGAGTTCGTCCACGTCACCCATCGCGGCGATGCGCGGGGCGTCTTTCGGCAGACGAGATCCGTCGCCCAAGCCGGTCGTGCCGTCGTCGCCTGTGCGGGTTGCGATTACGGATAGTCGATTCGCCATGATGTGAGAGGTCGCTCTGCAAGGGTTGCCCGATGGCGTTATCCTAGCAGTATCGGGCTCGGTGCAGCCCTGCGAAGGAGTTCTCATGACCCGATCGTTCAAGCGTTTACTGCCGGCCGTGCTCGTTGGCAGCGTATTGATGGCGATAGGCGCCTGGGCGCAAGCCGCTCAGTCGGGTAGTGCGTCCGGCGAGGTTCGCCGGGTCGACGCGGCCTCTGGCAAGGTGACCATCAAGCACGGCCCCATCTCGGCTCTGGACTTGCCGGCAATGACTTTGGTCTACCAGGCTGCGCCCAATTTGCTGGGCAACATCAAACCAGGCGACAAGGTCAGTTTTACGGCCACTCGAGAACAGGACAATTACGTGGTCACGCAGATCAGCAAATGAGCGCCTGCATGCCGATTCGCATCGCATTGCGAATCGACTCGGCCCGGCGCGCGCTGCACGCCTTGCCGAGTGCACCAAAAAAACGGGGATGGCATTAAGGCTGTCCCCGTCTTTATTGGCTGCTTGGCTGTTTATAGAACGTAACGCGCCAGATCCTGGCTGCCGGCGGCTTCCTGTAGCTTATCGTTCACATACGCTGTGTCGATACGTACGCTGTCGGTGTCGCCTGTCGCCGCGTCGAAGGACAAATCCTCCAGCAGCTTTTCCATCACCGTATACAAGCGGCGAGCGCCGATGTTTTCCGTCTTTTCGTTGACGGCGAATGCCAGTTCAGCCAGGCGCTGGATGCCTTCGTCGGTGAACTCCAGATTGACGTTCTCGGTTGCCATCAAGGCCGTGTATTGCTTGGTCAGCGACGCGTTCGTGTCCGATAGAATCCGAACGAAATCGGCCGCCGTCAGCGAATCCAGCTCGACCCGGATGGGGAAACGGCCTTGCAACTCGGGGATCAGATCCGAAGGCCGGGCAAGGTGAAATGCGCCTGATGCGATGAACAGGATGTGATCGGTGCGCACCATGCCATAACGGGTGTTGACGGTCGTCCCTTCCACCAGCGGCAGCAGATCGCGCTGAACGCCTTGTCGCGACACTTCGCCGCTTCCGCCACCTTCGGAACGGGCCGCGATCTTGTCGATTTCGTCCAGAAACACGATCCCGTTCTGTTCGACGTTGGCGACCGCCGCGGTGCGTAAATCCTCTTCGTTCACCCGCTTGGCGGCCTCTTCGTCCACCAGAATCTTGAACGCTTCACGCACCTTCATCTTGCGGGCTTTTTTCTTGTCGCGTGCCAGGCCCGCGAACATGCCGCGCAATTGCTCGGTCATCTCTTCCATGCCCGGCGGCCCCATGATGTCCATCTGCTGGGGTTGTTGCGCCACGTCGATCTCGACTTCGAGGTCGTCGATGGTGCCTTCGCGCAGGCGCTTGCGGAAGGTTTGGCGGGCCGTACTGGTATCGTCTCGCGCCGGCTCGCCCGACGAGTTGCGCGCAGGAGGCACCAGTACGTCCAGGATGCGGTCTTCGGCGGCGTCTTCGGCCTGGGCGCGCACGCGGCGCATTTCCAGCTCACGCGTCTGTTTGATCGAGTACTCGGTCAGATCGCGGATAATGGTGTCCACGTCGCGGCCGACGTAGCCGACTTCGGTGAATTTCGTGGCTTCGATTTTGATGAAGGGCGCGTTGGCCAGTTTGGCCAGACGACGGGCGATCTCAGTCTTGCCCACGCCCGTCGGGCCGATCATCAGAATGTTCTTGGGATGAATTTCGTTGCGCAGCGGTTCGGCCACCTGGCTGCGACGCCAACGGTTGCGCAGGGCCACTGCAACCGAGCGTTTGGCCTTGTGCTGGCCGACGATATATTGGTCGAGCTCGGAGACGATCTCGGCCGGAGTCATTTGAGAAGCTGACATTGCGTAGACCTGTCCTTTATCCGCCCAGCGTTTCCACGGTGTGGTGCTGGTTCGTGTAGATGCAAAGATCGCCTGCGATCTCAAGGGATTGTTTGACGATGACCTCAGGCGGCAAATCGGTGTTCTTCAAGAGCGCCAAAGCAGCCGATTGCGCGTAGGCGCCGCCCGAGCCGATAGCGGCCAGGCCGTGCTCCGGCTCCAGCACATCGCCGTTGCCTGTCAAGACCAGCGTGTGGTCGATGTCGGCGACGATCAGCATGGCCTCCAGGCGGCGCAAGACTCGATCGGTACGCCAGTCTCGCGTGAGTTCGACAGCGGCTCGCATCAGATGGCCCTGGTGCTTTTCGAGCTTGGCCTCGAAGCGCTCTTGCAGCGTGAATGCGTCAGCGGTCGCCCCGGCGAAACCCGCCAGTATGCGGTTGTGATAAAGGCGACGGATCTTGCACGCCGTGCCCTTGATGACGATGTTGCCCAGCGTGACCTGGCCGTCGCCGCCCAATGCAACGTGGTTGCCTCGGCGAACGCAAACGATGGTTGTGGCGTGAAATTGTTCCATGTTTCCTTCCGTTGAGCAGGCTACATGGGGACGATAACGTATAAAAAAAGGGCTGCCACGCGTCAGACGGGCAACCCTTTTTTCACCTGCCCAGTACGCCGACGACAATCGGGCGTGCCGGGCGGGCCTACCGACCAGGCGACATCAATCGCCGTAGAGCTTCTGGCGCATTTCACGGCGCTCCTGGGCTTCCAGCGACAGCGTGGCCGTCGGGCGCGCCAGCAGGCGGGGAATCCCGATGGGTTCGCCTGTTTCGTCGCACCAGCCATATTCGCCGCTTTCGATGTTGGCGATCGATTGCTGCACTTTCTTCAAAAGCTTGCGCTCACGATCGCGCGTGCGCAGTTCGAGGGCATGTTCTTCCTCGATCGTGGCGCGGTCGGCCGGATCGGGAACGAATTGCGTCTCTCGCAAATGCTCGGTGGTCTGTCCTGCATTACTGAGAATGCTTGCTTCAAGTTGACGCAACCGCTCGCGGAAGAAGGCCAATTGACGGTCGTTCATATAGTCGGACTCGGGCATGGCCAGCAATTCTTGTTCGCTGGGCAGGTCAATCGACGCGTTGGCCGATTTACTTGGTTTTTTAGTTGCTGCCTCGGTAGCCATGAAAATACTCCACAATGAATCGAATCCCGGCGCGAAGATGCTTATTGCGCCAGGCACTGCTCCAGGCCGCGGGTGAAAATCTCCCGTGGAAGCTTGCGGCCGATAAAGACCATTTTTGTACCGCGTTTTTCAGATGCTGCCCACGGTTTACCGGGTTCGGCACCCATCATCATGTGCACGCCCTGGAACAAAATGCGCCGGTTCATGCCCTTCATGTACAGCACGCCCTTGTAACGCAGCAGGTCGGCGCCATAGATCTGAGTGACGCCGCCCAGGAATTCTTCCAGGCGGGCGGGGTCGAACGGCTTGTTCGAGCGGAACACGAACGAACCGATATCGTCGTCGTGATGATGATGGTGGTGATGGCCGTGACCATGATCGTGGTCGTGTTTGTGCGATGGATGATCGCAATGCTCGCCGTGGTGATCGTGGTCGTGGCCGTGACCGTGGCTGGCGTCAGGATGCTCGGTCGCCAGGAACTCGGGATCGATTTCGAGAATCGAGTTCAAGTTGAAGCCGCTGATGTCGATGATGGAGGCCACATCGACTTCGCCAAAATTGACTGGGGTGATCGGCGCACGCGGATTCATGCGCACCAGGCGCGAGCGCAGGGCGTTGTATTCGGCCTCGTCCACCAAGTCGCGTTTGGATACGAGAATGCGATCGGCGAACCCGACTTGCTTCTGCGCTTCGTCTTGTTCGTCCAGAGTGACCATGCCGTGCTTGGCGTCGACCACCGTGATGACGGCATCCAGCCGATAGTATTCGGCGACGTCGTCGTCCATTAAGAAGGTCTGGCACACCGGGCCGGGGTTGGCCATGCCGGTGGTTTCCAGAATGACGCGCTCGAAGGTCAGCGTGCCGGCCTCGCGCTTCATGCGCAGGTCGTTCAGCGTGTTCAGCAGATCGCCGCGCACGGTGCAGCAGACGCAGCCGTTGCTGAGCTCGATGATTTGCTCGTCGTTGTCTTGGACCAGCAGTTCGTTGTCGATGCTTTCTTCGCCGAACTCGTTTTCGATCACTGCGACGCGACGACCGTGAAACTCGGTCAGGATGCGCTTGAGCAGGGTGGTCTTGCCCGCACCGAGAAAGCCGGTGAGGATCGTGACGGGGACCATATTGGCCAGGGCGCGAGGGGAATTCATGGCAGTGCGGCGTTTATAAAGCGGCCGCGGCCGGAGCAACAGCTCCCCGACCGAAGCACATGGGGTTGCGGTGCAACTGGACGCCGGATTACATCACAGACACAGCCCCTGGGCAAACCCCTGAGAACCCCATGAATGCAACAGGGTGTTTACCGATGGAATTGACGGCAGTACGGCAACAGCACGGCGGCGTTCCAGGGGCAGAGTCAGGGCACTGATGAGAGATGCAAAAAAATGCAAAAAACATCGGCGCTTCAGTTTATCTATAGCCTACCGACCTATTGTGACTGAATCGTGCAGAAGGCGCAGGAGGCGTTTTGCCGTCGATTCTTCGGACAATCAGCCGTGCGAATGGCCGTGACCATGGTGATGGCCTGCGTGGGCATTGGCGGCGGGGTCTTTTTGACAGGTCGCGCACAATGCGCGAATTTCGGTTTCGTGCGAGGTGGGCTTGAATCCGGTCAGTGCAACCCGTTCGGCCAGGCGTGCGCTCATGACGGGGTCGCTTATTTCAGCTACTGCCCCGCAATGCGTACACACTACCAACAGGTCATGCGGCGCGCCGCCCGCATCGTGACAGGCGATCCAGGCGTTGACGGCGTCCAGGCGATGAATGAGTCCGGCTTCGACCAGAAAATCGAGCGCCCGGTAGACCGTCGGGGGGGCAGAACCAGGATGAACCTCGCGCATGCCGTCCAGCAACTCGTACGCTTTCAGGCTGCGGCCATTCTGACGCAGCAGCAGTTCCAACACCTGGCGCCGGATGGGTGTCAACCGCCGGCCTTGCTGTTCGCAAAGCTCTTGCGCCACCCGCAAATGTTCGGCCACGGCGCCGTCGTGTGCGTGCTGGGTCGTCCCGGAAGCTGACATGTGCGAGTTCGTCATAGTTTGGTTATGATATAACATTCGTATTATCTTGCTTGCGCCATCTGCGGCGCAATTTTTCATGCCTGCGCGTTCTTCCCACTCCCCCGACTCCTCGCCATATCGACGTCCGTTTCTGCTGACGTCGGCGTGGGCCCGCGTGTGCTTGGCCGTGGCGATCAGCGCCGCGTTGTGGGCCATGACGCTGTGGGCCTTGGGTTAGGCATGACGGCGTCGCCCCTTATCGCGCAGGCCGCCAGTATAGAGCTAGACGACGTGACGCTCGGCTGGCGAGGCCGCAGCGCCGTGCGCCATGTTTCTGGCCACTTTCAACCGGGCTGCATGACCGCCATCGTCGGTCCTAACGGTGCGGGTAAATCGACCCTGATCAAAGGGATCATGGGCGTGTTGCGGCCGATCTCGGGACGCGTGATCGTGCATGGTGCGCGTACGCACGAGCTGGGCTGGCTGCCGCAGGCCGGTGAATTGGATCGTGGTTTTCCCATCACGGTGCTCGAACTGGTGGCGATGGGGGCGTGGCGGCGCAACGGCGCTTGGCGTGGCCTGGACGACGACGAGTTGGCGCGTGCGCACGACGCGCTGGTGCAAGTGGGCATGCGCGGCAGCGAGCGTCGCATTGTCGGCACGCTTTCAGGTGGGCAGCTGCAGCGGGTGCTGTTCGCACGGCTCTTGATGCAGGATGCGCGGGTTTTGCTGTTGGACGAGCCGTTTTCGGCGGTCGATAGTCATACGACTGATGAGTTGATTCAGTTGCTGTGCGATTGGCACGGCGAGGGTCGCAGCGTCATCGCCGTTCTGCACGACATGGAATTGGTGCGCGAGCATTTTCCTCACACGCTGTTACTGTCGGGCGAAGTGGTTGCCTGGGGTGAAACCGAAAGCGTGCTGACTCGCGAGAACTTGAAAGCCGCCCGCCGTATGCGCGACGAGACTCCGATATGACTGTCTGGGACATGCTGGTTTCGCCGTTCCTGGATTATGGCTTCATGCGTCGCGCGTTGGCCGGCGCCTGGGCCTTGGCTGCGGGCGCGGCACCGTTGGGCGTGTTTCTGGTGTTGCGCCGAATGAGTTTGATGGGCGATGCGATGTCGCACGCCATTTTGCCGGGTGTGGCCGCGGGTTATTTGTTGGCGGGCCTGTCTCTGCCCGCCATGATGTTGGGCGGGGTGGTGACGGGGCTGGCGGTGGCATTGCTGGCCGGGCTGGTGGCGCGACTGACGCCCTTGCGCGAGGACGCCAGCTTTGCGGCGTTCTATTTGATTTCTTTAGGCTTGGGCGTGCTGCTCGTGTCCTTGCGGGGGTCGAACGTGGATCTATTGCATGTGCTGTTCGGCACCGTGCTGGGATTGAACGACGACGCGCTCGTGCTGGTGACGGCCTGCGCGACCCTTACGCTGGTGGCATTGGCGTTGGTCTACCGCTTGTTGATCGCCGAATGCCTGGATCCCGGGTTCCTGCGTGCGACCGGTGGTGGCGGATCGCTGGTGCACATGGGGTTTCTGGCCCTAGTGGTGCTCAATCTAGTTGCGGGTTTTCAGGTGCTGGGCACGTTGATGGTGGTGGGCATGATGATGCTGCCCGCTGCCAGTGCACGCTTCTGGATGGCGTCGGCGGCCGGGCAGATTTCATTGGCAGTCGGCGTGGGTGCCGTAGCGTCGTGGGCCGGGTTGCTGGTGTCGTATCACTTTAATGTGCCGGCCTCGCCCGCCATCATTCTGTGCGCTGGTCTGGGCTATCTGTTGTCGGTGGCGATAGGCCCGCATGGCGGACTGTTGCATACCTTTCGCCGTCGTCGCCTGCCGGTGGCGCGTGGCTGGTAGTCGGCTGGTAAGTCTCGAACGTTTCAACAGGAGAAAATCCATGCAAGCCAAAAATTCGACCGTCCGCCGTCACGTGTTGCGATGCGTGGTGGCCGGTGCGTTGTCGGCCAGCGTACTGGCAAGCAGTATTGCGTTTGCCGCCAATGCAAGCGCTGCCGATACGAAACCGAAGGTGATCGCCAGTTTTTCGATTCTAGCCGACATTGCGCAGCAGGTCGCCGGGCCGGATGCCGTCGTCGATGTACTGGTGGATCGCAACAGTGATGCACATGGCTTCGAACCCACTCCGCGCGATGCGCGTAAGCTGGGCGCAGCGGATGTGCTGATCGTCAACGGGTTGGGTTTCGAGTCGTGGCTGCCGCGTTTGCAGCAGGCATCGGGATTCAAGGGTACTGTGGTGACCGCGAGTGCGGGCGTGAAGGCGCGTGAATTCGGTGCGGGTGACCAGACCGGACACGACCACAAGCATGATGATGGTCATAAGCACAAGCATGATGATGGTCATAAGCACGAGCATGACCACAAGCATGACGACGGTCATAAACACGCTCACACGCACGATCACAAGAATGACGGTGACCACGCGCACGATCACAGCCATGCCGGTCACGATCATGGCCCGCAAGACCCCCACGCTTGGCAGAGTCTGGAGAACGGTCGAATCTATGCGTTGAACATCGCCAGCGCCTTGGCCAAAGCCGATCCTGCACACGCAGACGGCTATAACACGCGGGCAAAGGCGTACCTTGCCGAGATCGATCAATTGGATGCGCGTTTGAAGCGTGATTTCGCGGCATTGCCTGCCGAACGTCGTAAAGTGGTCAGCTCGCACGATGCGTTCGGCTACTTCGGTCAGTCGTATGGCGTGACGTTCTTGCCGGCTTCGGGCTTATCAACCAGTGCCGAACCGTCGGCCTCCGGGTTGGCACGCCTGATCGAACAGGTCAAGCGCGAGAAGGTGTCTGCTCTGTTTGTCGAGAACGTCAGCAGTCCCCGCGTGGTCGAGCAGATCGCCCGTGAAACGCAAGCCAAAGTTGGCGGCACGCTGTATTCCGACGCGTTGGCCAAAGATGGGCAGGCATCGACCTATCTGGGCATGTTCGAATGGAACGCGACGCAGTTGTTGAATGCGTTGAAATGAAGCAGTGCGGCGGGTTTGTCGGGCCATCTTTCATCATGATTCGTATACTGGCGGCTGTTCGGCAAGTTTGCCGAATCCAATACGCCGACCGAGCGTCGGCAGTGTGCTGAGGAATGATGGAATGAACGGGTTCGCTACGATCCGCCGCGTGCTGTTGGGCTGCGTGACAGCATGCACGCTCTCGCTTGGCGCGACGGCACACGCTCATCCGCATATGTGGATCGATGCGAAAGCCGCGTTCGTGTTCGACGATAGTGGCCGACTGAGCGCCATCGAGCAGCAGTGGCTGTTCGATGAGATGTTCTCGCCGTATGCGATGCAGGGCTTGAAAAAAGGCAAGGATGGTCAGTACGCCGCGGCCACCTTGGATGGTATGGCCAAGGATTGGCTGGTGGCGTTGGGCGAGCCTGTCTCGCATTACTTCACGCGAGTGATGGTGGGTGAGACGGCGAAGAAGTACAACGCGCCCCGCGATGGAAAAGTCGTTTGGCATGCCGATAGTAAACGGCTGGCGTTGCATTTCACGTTGCCGCTGTCGGTGCCCGTCGAATCCGCCGATCTGCCCGCCCGCATCGACATTTACGATCCAACCTACTTCGTCGCTTATTCGTTCGACGCAGCGGGTCTGACGCTGAAGAACGCACCGGCGTCATGTTCGCGCCGTTACACTCCGCCCCGCGAACTGGACTACAAAACCATGCAGCAGTTGGCGGCCATTCCGCCTGACCCCGATCCGGCAGCGCTGCCGGAAGAATTGTTTGCCGTCACTCGCGGCTTGACTCATCGAATCGATATTTCATGCGCACCCTAGGTCGACGCGCCGGACAGATCACCGGCGTCGTTTTTCTTTTCGTCTTTTGTTCGGCCATGGCTTCTGCTCAAGGCGCTCATCCCTTCAGCGGTGCGGGCCGACCCACGGTGGCAGACAGCGGCGGGACGTTCAGCGCGGTGTTGACGCAGGTCTCGTATTGGCAGTCGCAGTTTTACAGGCAGTTGGCCGATGCCGTCCGTACCTGGCAGGACGATGGCGGCTTCGGTGGCTTGTTGATCGGATTGTCGTTTGCTTATGGCATTTTTCACGCCTTGGGGCCTGGGCACGGCAAAGCGGTAATCGCCAGCTACGTCGTGGCAAACCGGCAAACGGCGCGCAATGGTGCCGTGTTGGCTTTGGGAGCTTCGATGGTGCAGGCGCTGGTGGCCATTGCCGTCGTCGTGGTGCTCAGCATCGGGTTGAACGTCACCGCGGGTGTGATGAACGCTGCGACTCGCTGGATGGAGGTGGCGGCATACTCGATGGTGGTGCTGCTGGGCTTGTGGCTGGTGTGGCGCAAGGCGGTGATGCCGATCTGGCGGGCACGCAAGCGTGGCCACAGCCATCGTGTCGCTCATCAAATGAATCATGTCCATGATCACAGCCACGCGCTTGATCATCATGGTCAGGGCCCGGCGCATGCGCACGCCGATCACCACTACCATCATCATGACGATTGCTGCGGTCATGCGCATGTGCCCGATCCCACCATGGTTGCCGGTCCGCTCGATTTAAAGCGTGCGTGGGCGGCTTTGATCGCTGTCGGTCTGCGACCATGCAGTGGTGCACTCATCGTGCTGGTGTTCGCCCTGGCTCAAGATTTCTTTTTTGCCGGCATCGTATCGGCGTTGGCCATGGGTTTGGGAACCGGCTTGACGGTCGCCGCCTTGACAGTGCTGTCGGTATGGGCCGGTCAAGGTGCTCAGCGCGTGAGTCACCTCCTGTCGGCAAAGTGGGTCGCACGCGTACGCATGGCGATCGAAGCGTTTGCGGCAATGCTCGTGCTGATGTTCGGCCTCTTGCTGTTGAGTGGCGCTCACCCGCAGCCCCCTGAGTACACGCCACACTCGCCCGAATACCTCATGATCGACCGTATGTAATAAATTCAGCTTCTCTTTACAATTGGTACGTTATATCATTTCAAATAAATCACATTTGAATGGATCATGAACGTATGCCTGCCTCACGCGTCCCCCGCTTGTCTATTGCCCATGCGCTAGCCGCCGCGGTCGTTTTGCCATCGGTAGCCAGCGCGCAAACGGCCGCCGACACGCCCGTTTCCCTGACACCCATCACGGTGTCGGCCAGCGCGTTGAATCGCCCGCTGGAGCGCATGACGCAGCCCGCCGTGGTGCTCGACGAGGACCAACTGATCGAACGCCGGGGGGCGACCTTGGGCGAAACCCTGTCAGGCTTGCCCGGCGTACATGCCGATACCTTCGGCGGCGGTGCCAACCGCCCCATCATCCGCGGGCAAAGCGCGCCTCGCGTGCAGGTGTTGAGCTATGGTTCGAGCTTGATGGACGCGTCGGCCATTTCGCCGGATCACGCGACCACGGCCGAGCCGCTGCTTGCGCAACGGATCGAAGTGCTGCGGGGGCCTGCAACGTTGCTCTACGGCGGGGGATCAATCGGTGGCGTGGTCAATGTCATCGACAACAAGATTCCGACGGCTGTGCCCGACGAGGGGTTCGAGGGCGAGGCCGAAGTCCGGGGCGCGACAGGCACGGGCGAGCGCGCCGCCGCGCCGACGACTATCGTGTTCCAGATTGGAGCGAGCGTCGGGTACGCGGCTCGTATGCCGACTCGGATCAGGGCAGTATTGGCTTGTCGTGGGTGACGCCACGCGGCTACGTCGGTATGGCGGTCACCAGTTTGAACAGCGAATATGAATTGCCCGGTCACAGCCACGATTACGCGGGCTGCCATCCGCATGGCGATCACTTGCATTGTGGGGGCCATAGCCACGGGCATGACCATGGCGCAGGCGGGCACGATTCGCACGGTGCACATGGGACACACGGTCACGAGGCACATGGAGACCATGGTCATGAACAGGGTGAGGCGCATGGTCACGATCATGCCCATGACCACGGCGTCCCGTACGTTCGCCTACGCAGTCAGCGCTGGGATCTGCGGGCCGAATATCGCGACCCGTTCGCGGGGTTCGAGCGCGTTCGCGTGCGTGGCGGATACACCGACTATCAGCATGACGAGATCGAAGGCGGCGAGGTTGGCACGCGCTTCAAGAACCGGGGCTACGACGGCCGTGTCGAGCTGACGCATGTGCCGCTGTGGGGATTGCGTGGCGTCGTGGGGGCGCAAGGGGCCTATAGCGATTTCCGCGCCGAAGGCGAAGAAGGGTTCTTGCCGCGCAGCAAGACGCGCTCGGCGGGCGTGTTCCTGTTGGAAGAACTCGCCTTGGCCAATGCGTGGCGGCTGGAGTTCGGCGCGCGTCAGGATTGGCAGGAAGTGAAGCCGCAGGACGGCCAACGTGCCCGCGACATGACAGGTACCTCGTTATCGGCGGCTTTGGTGTGGGATCTGGCGCCCCAGTACTCGCTGACATTGGCGGCGGCGCGTTCGCAACGATTGCCCAATTCGCAGGAGCTGTATGCCGATGGTATTCATCTGGCCACCAACACGTATGAAGTCGGTAACGCGAAGCTGAAAGCCGAGACTTCGCACAATATCGATCTCACCTTGCGCAAGCATGCGGGCGATACGACGTTCTCGGTCAGTGGTTTTCACAATCAGGTCGATGACTACATCTATGCACGGACGTTGGATCGGTTCGAGGATTTTCGTCTGATCGAATACGCGCAGCAGGATGCCGAGTTCACTGGAATCGAAGGCGACATCCGCCATCGAATCACGCCGAATTTCAGCGCTGGCGTGTTCGGCGATTATGTTCGTGGGCGCTTGAAAGGCGCCGGCAACTTGCCCCGTGTCCCCGCAGCGCGCCTGGGTGCGCGCGCCGACTGGCACTGGCAGGCATGGCGAACCGGCGTCGAGTTGGCGCGCGTGTTTCGTCAGAACAAGATATCGGCCGGTGAAGAAAGCACGCCGGGCTATAGCCAGCTGAACGCGGTAGTGAGCTATTCCAGTCGTCTGGCCGGTACGCGCTATACGGCGTATTTGCGAGGCACCAATCTGCTCGATCGATTGGCGTATAACCATACGTCGTTCATCTCGCGCTCAGCGCCCCTGCCGGGCCGCAGCGTGATGCTGGGCGTGCGGGTCGGGTTTTAAGGGCTTCAGCGTTTGCGCAATGCCCTGGGGTGCGCTTTGTCGTAGACCTGTGCCAGGTGCTGAAAATCCAGGCGGGTGTATACCTGGGTCGTCGCGATATTCGCGTGGCCCAGCATGTCTTGCACTGCACGCAGATCCTGCGCCGACTGCAAGACATGACTGGCGAAGCTGTGACGCAGTACGTGTGGATGCAGGTGAGTCGGCAAGCCCGCTTGCAGGGCAATGCGAGACAATTGCAATTGAACCACTCGCGCCACGATCCGTGCTCCGCGTGCGCCCAGAAACAGGGCCGCTACATCGCCCGGTGACGAGCGTGGTGTCAACAGACGGTCTCGTACGGCGAGCCAATGCCCGATCGCTGCGCGTGCCGTAGCACCAACGGGCACTGTACGGCGTTTCCCCCCTTTGCCCAACACAACGACTTCGTCATCGGCCAGGTTCAGCCATCCTGTCGAGGTGTGGTCGTCCGATCGCACGTAGGTGTGATCCAGGCCGGTCAATTCGGACAAGCGCAATCCGCTGGAATAAAACAGTTCGAGCATGGCTTGATCGCGCAGTGCAATCGGCTCGTCGGCGACCGCGGCTCGGGGCCGGTCCAACAAGGCCATGGTCTGCTCTACCGATAACGCTTTAGGCAGTGCCCGAGGGGCTTTAGGCGCTCGCAGGCCCGCCGCGGGGTTGCCAGACATGCCTGCCGTCGGGGCGTACCACTGATAAAAGCCTCGCCACGCCGACAGCATGCGGGCCAGACTCCGTGGACCGATGCCACGCGCATGCCAGTCGGCGAGGTACTGTCGGCAATGCCCGGCGCTGACCGCAGTGAGCGGCAGCTCGCCCACGCTTTCGACCAGTTTGCTAAGGTCTCGACCGTAACCGTCCAGCGTGTGATCGGCATAGCGGCGGTTGGCCGACAGATGATCCAGCCACTGCTGCATGGGGCGCGGCAGAGGCTGCACGCTATCAGCCCGCCGTGTCCGGCAAGACAGCCGGTGCGGGCGCTTGCAAGCGAGCAAGCGCCGATTGCGCCAAGTTGCCGATGGTTTCCAGGAAAGTGACGCCTTTGGCCGCATCGAAGCGCGACGCATCGTCGGATCCCAACACGAGCAAGCCGCAACTTGGTGCATCGGGTGCCAGGCGCAGGGCGATCAAGGCCAGCGATGCGGGTTTGGCCGGCAGCCACGCAGCGGCTTCGAATTCGGTGTTCGTGCCGCAATAGGGCTGCTTGAGGCTGTCGGCGAAAGTGCGAATGTCGTCCGACACTGTTTCGCCATAACCCGTCTCGGGCAAGCCCGGCAAGTTCCACACGCGCAATGCCACTGCGGGCAGGTCGAAGGTCTCGATCAAGCCCAGCGCAATGGCGCCCGGAATGAGCGTGGGGTGCGCCTCGGCCAGCAGGCGACGGCTCCATGCCGTCAGCGAATCGGAAATGCCCTGGTTTTGACGGGCGTTATGAATCAACTCCGATAATTGCCATTCAAGTTCGCGGTTGCGTTCGCGTAGCGTCAGGATTTGTCGCTCGGCCAGCGATACCGCTTGCGTGCCATGCTGATTGGGCACGCGCAACGACGCGAACACGTCGGCGTGGGTCACGAAAAAATCGGGATGGGCCGAGAGGAAATCAGCGATATCCTGGGCGTTATGCGTGGAGTCGGTCATGGGCAGCAGAAAAGTGGGCAGTGGGCGGGCAGCGGTGGGCGTACGGGACGTATCGTCGGCGCGATGCTCATCGGTGCTGGGAGGGCGAGACGGTGTTCATCGGTGTAGCGCCAGGGTGGCCGCCACGGCGTCGATATCGATGCGCCCGTCGAACACCGAAAGTGCGGGGCCGGTCATGCGTAGCTCCTGGCCGTCCCAGGCGATCGACAGCACCCCGCCGCGCGTGGTGACGCTGACAGGCGAATCCAGCAAGCCTCGACGGATGCCTGCGGCTACGGCAGCACATGCGCCGGTGCCGCAAGCCAGGGTTTCGCCCGCGCCACGCTCATACACCCGCAAGCGAATGGCGTGACGGTCCGTCACCTGCATGAAGCCGACATTGACCCGGTTTTGAAAGCGTGGGTGAGATTCGAGCGCGGATCCGACGATGCCCACAGGCGCCAGATCGACGTCGTCGACGACTTGCACCACGTGCGGGTTGGAAATCGCGACGGTAGATAGCCATACGGTGGGGTTGTCCAGCGCCGGCAGCTCTAGCGGCAAGCCCCAAGTTTCGTCCTGACCGATCCTGTGAGACGTCAGGCCGACGATATCGAAGGCCAGGGCGTCGGGATCGAACCGGGTGCTGCCCATGGCCACGGTCACCTGCTGGTCGGCCGCCTCGTCCAGCACGATGACGCCGGTTGCGATTTGAGCGCGCAGCGGATTGCGATCCGACAAGCCCTGGGCATGGACGAATCGCACGAAGCAGCGGGCACCGTTGCCGCAATGCTCGACTTCGCCGCCATCGGCATTGAAGATCCGGTAGCGAAAATCGGCGTCGGGCATGGTGGCGGGTTCGACCAGCAGAATCTGGTCGGCGCCCACGCCAAAATGGCGGTCGGCCAGTGCCCGGGCCCGCTCGGGCGTCATGTCGATGCGTTGACGTACGCCGTCGAGCACGACGAAGTCGTTGCCGGCGCCATGCATTTTGGTGAAGGTCCAGTTCATGTGGGCATTATCGCATTCAACAATCCGCCCCGCCCGGCATTCGACGATCGATGGCAATCGCAGATATCAATACAGTCCGGGCTCGCCGGGTGGGCGGGTCTTGAAGCGCCGGTGAACCCAATAATACTGAGTGGGATCGGCGCGGATCCAGTCTTCCAGCAAGCGGTTCTGACGTTCGGTGGCGGCTTCCACCGAGTCGTCGCCCGGGAAGTTTTCCAGGGCAGGATGCACTTGCACCCGATACCGGCCCGTTTTGGCGTCCCACTGCTCGGTCACCGGCAGAACGGCTGCATCGAATTTGCGGGCGATTTGAGCCGTCGCCGGAATCGTGGCGGCGGCAATGCCGAAGAACGGCACGAAGATCGAGCCATTGCGGCCGAAATCCATGTCGGGCAAGTAATAGATAGGGCGGCCCTCGCGCAGATGGCGAATCAAGCCACGAACGCCTTCCTTACGTGACACCAATCGAGTGTCGTTGAACCGTGCCCGGCCCTCGCGCACGATCTGATCGACGGCCGGATCGCTTTGCGGGGTATACATGGTGGCACCCGAGGCCGTGAGTCGGGTCAGGACGGTGGCCGCAGCATCCAGTCCAACGAAGTGCGGGGCAAGCAGGATAACCGGGACACCTGCATCGACATGGCGTTGCAGGTGTTCGTAACCCTCCAGCGCGATCATGTCGTCGATGGCCTGCGGTGTGCCGAACCACAACACCCCACGATCGATGTACGACTGCGCCAAGGCACGGATATGGCCTTGCACCCAGCTCTCGCGTTGCTCGGGGGTGGCTTCGGGAAAGCACAGGTCGATATTGCGTCGGACGATACGGGTGCGCGATTTGGCAAAGCGGCGTATCACCCACGCAGCAAACGCCCCCGCACGCAGGCGAGCAGCGGTGGAGCAACGGCCCAACCACCCGAATAGCGCTCGCAAAACCCACAGCTTAAGCGCGTTCATGCGGCATCTCCGGGCGCAGCCGATGCGCCTTTCGGCTTCTTGTATCTGTTGTAGCTCCAGAGGTATTGCTCGGGAAAACGGCGAATCATCGCTTCCATGACGGCATTGAAACGGGTAGCCGTCTCGACAGGCGATTCGGGTTCTGGGTCGGGCGCTCGAACAAAATGCAGTTGCCAGCCACGGCCGTGCTTCAGCCGCTCGGACGCCACCATGATGACGACCGCGCCGCTTTGTGCGGCCAATCGACCCGGCAAGGTGACGGTATAAGCAGGGCGGCCGAACACCGGAGCCCACACGCCGTCGCCTTGGCTGGGCACCTGATCGGGCAACATGCCGACGGCTTCGTGTCGCTTCAAGGCCCGCATGAACTCGCGCACGCCCTGGGTGTTGGCGGGAACGGCACGCAAGGTACTGCTGTTGCGTCCGGCCTTCATCAACGGGCGCAGCCAGCCCTGGCGGGATTCGCGGAACATCACCGTCAGGGGCAGGAATTGCGAAACGTAGCGCGCCGAAATCTCATAACACCCCAGGTGAGGGGTCAAAAACAGGATGCCCCGGCCCTCGGCTCGCGCGGTTTCGATCACTTCGGCACCTATGATGTCTACGCGCTCGAGCATTTCGTGCTCGAACAACCAGACTTTCAGCGTTTCCAGAATCATCGCCCCGGTTTCGCCGGCCGCCCGGCGTGCGAAAGCCGGGTCGTCGTAACCGGCCTGCGCGGCGTTGGCGCGCAGGCGCTGGCGATAGCGGCCCGGCAGGGCATACACGAAACGGCCGATTGCGCGGCCCACGGCGTGCAGGACGCGAAGAGGCAGGCGAGCGACTAAGCGGAATAGGAACAAAAGCATTCGAGGGAATAACGAGTGAAACCAAGGCGTATGGATATTACCGTCTGCCCGTCCAGTTGGCTTAGAATGCACACAGTCGCCGAGTTAACCGACAACTCGCGGGGCGACCGTGTTGGCAAAACCAAAGGTTTCATGAAACCCTAGAATTTTGCCATGCGAGAATCCGCTAAAGCGTCGTACCCTGGCTTTCTGCCCAGCGATCTGTCTGGCGCGCCGGCGTACAGCGCGCCTCGTTCATCAATATCCAAGGACGTATCGCCGTGGCCCAAAACGATTTCCTCTTCACTTCCGAGTCCGTCTCGGAAGGCCATCCCGACAAGGTCGCTGACCAGATTTCCGACGCGGTCCTGGACGCCATCTTCACCCAGGATCCCAATGCTCGTGTCGCCGCCGAGACGCTGTGCAACACCGGTCTGGTGGTGCTGGCCGGTGAGATCACCACCACCGCTAACGTCGATTACATCCAGGTCGCTCGCGAAACCATCAAGCGTATTGGTTACGACAACACCGACTATGGCATCGACTACAAGGGTTGCGCGGTGCTGGTGGCCTACGACAAGCAGTCGCCCGACATCGCCCAAGGCGTCGATCGCGAAGTCGATCTGAACCAAGGTGCAGGCGATCAAGGCTTGATGTTCGGCTACGCCTGCGACGAAACGCCCGACTTGATGCCCGCGCCCATCTGGTATTCGCACCGTCTGGTGCAGCGCCAGAGCGAACTGCGCCGCGATGGCCGTCTGCCGTGGTTGCGTCCGGACGCCAAGTCGCAGGTCACGTTCCGCTACATCGACGGCAAGCCCGCCGAAGTGCATACGGTCGTGCTGTCTACCCAGCATCATCCCGACATCGAGCAGGCCGATATCCGCGAGGCCGTGATCGAAGAAATCATCAAGCCGTGCTTCCCCGACGGCCTGATCACGCCCGACACCAAATTCCTGGTGAACCCGACTGGCCGTTTCGTCATCGGCGGTCCGCAAGGCGACGCCGGCTTGACGGGTCGTAAGATCATCGTCGACACCTACGGCGGCGCATGCCCGCACGGTGGCGGTGCGTTCTCGGGTAAGGATCCGTCGAAGGTCGACCGCTCGGCCGCCTACGCCGCGCGCTATGTCGCCAAGAACATCGTGGCAGCCGGGCTGGCGCGTCAATGTCAGGTGCAGGTCAGCTACGCCATCGGCGTGGCCGAACCCATCAACGTCACGGTCTATACCGAAGGCACGGGCATCATTCCCGACGACCAGATCGCCACGTTGGTGCGCGAGCATTTCGATCTGCGCCCGAAGGGCATCGTCAAGATGCTCGACCTGCTGCGTCCGATCTATACCAAGACGGCCGCATACGGTCACTTCGGTCGTTCCGAGCCGGAGTTCACTTGGGAAGCCACCGATCGCGCGGCGGCACTGAAGGCGGCAGTTTAATGGCCGTTAGCGTAAGTGGGTGCATCCCGCTTTAACGCTTTGAGGCAGGGTAGGGCCGTCGCTCGTCGCGTACAGTTTTGCGCGCGCGAGCGACGTGATGACCCGGGCGCTGGGGCCGGGGGACACGAGGCACCCGAAGCGTGTGACGACTGAGGATGGATATGACATTCTGGAAGCAATGCCTGGCTGCCGTCGGCGCGGGCCTGATGTGTGCAGGCGCAGCGCTGGCACAAGATACGATCAAGATCGGCGAAATCAATAGCTATAAGGCACAGCCGGCTTTCTTGTTGCCGTATCGGCATGGCATGGAGTTGGCTGTCGAGCACGCGAATGCCGCGGGTGGTGTCAACGGCAAGCGCATCGAATTGGTGGTGCGCGACGACAACGGCAATCCGGGCGATGCGGTGCGCGCCGCCGAAGAGTTGTTCCAACGAGAGCGCATCGATGTGCTGACCGGTTCGTTCCTGTCGCACGTCGGCTTGGCGCTGAGCGACTATGCCAATCAGCGCAAACGCTTCTTTCTGGCCAGCGAAGCGCTGACCGACAAGATCGTCTGGCAGAACGGCAATCGCTATACCTTCCGCTTGCGCACCTCGACCTACATGCAAACCGCCATGCTGGTAGAAGAAGCCGTCAAGCTGAAAAAGAAACGTTGGGCGGTGGTGTATCCCAACTACGAGTATGGGCAGTCGGCGGTTGCGACATTCAAGACCTTGATGAAAGCGGCGCAACCGGATGTCGAGTTCGTGGGCGAGCAAGCCACGCCGCTCGGCAAGATCGACGCAGGCAATGTCGTGCAGGCGCTGGCCGATGCCAAGCCCGACGCCATTTTCAATGTGCTGTTCGCCACCGACGTCACGCGCTTCGTTCGCGAAGGCAATACGCGCGGCTTGTTTCCTGCAACTCCTGTGGTCAGTTTGCTGACCGGCGAGCCGGAATACCTGGATGCCATCGGCACCGAGACGCCGGATAACTGGATTGCCACTGGCTACCCCTGGTATTCCATCGACACGCCCGAGCATCGCGCGTTTGCCCAGTCGTACCAGGCCAAGTTCGATCAACCGCCGCGTTTCGGCTCCATCATTGGCTACAGCGCAATCCAATCGCTGGTAGCGGGCATGAAACGCGCGGGCTCCACCGACACCGAAGCGATGATTTCAGCCTTTCGAGGGCTCACACTCACCATCCCATTTGGCGAAATCGAATATCGGGCGGTCGATCATCAGTCCACCATGGGTGCGTTCGTGGGCAAGCTGGGCCTGAAAGACGGCCGCGCGGTGATGATCGATCCGGTCTATCGGAAGGGTGAGCAGTACCTGCCTTCCGAGGCCGAGGTGTCCAAGCTGCGCACGGCAGTGCAGTGACGCTCGACGGTCTACTCGTCCAGCTGCTCAATGGCTTGGCCGAGGCTTCTTCCTTGTTTTTGGTGGCGGTCGGCCTGTCCTTGATTTTCGGGGTTACGCGCATCGTCAATTTTGCGCATGGCTCCCTTTATATGCTGGGCCTGTACGGTGCCTGGACTTTGGCCGGCATATGGGGGCCGGGGGCGCTTGGTTTCTGGGGCGGCTTGGTCGGTGCGATGGTGGCGGTGGGCCTGCTGGGCGGGCTGATCGAGGTTTTCATCTTGCGCAGGGTGTATGCCGCGCCTGAGTTGCTGCAATTGCTGGCGACTTTTGCGCTGGTGCTGATTCTGAACGATGTGGCATTGGCGCTATGGGGGGCCGAAGACCTGTTGGGGCCGCGCGCCCCGGGCCTGACGGGCGCGCTGCCCGTTTTCGGTCGCCCCTTTCCCACCTATAACTTTTTCCTGATCGTGCTGGGGCCTGTGGTCTTGCTGCTGTTGTGGCTGCTGCTGACCCGCACGCGCTGGGGCATTCTGGTGCGCGCCGCGACGCAAGATCGCGAGATGCTGGGCGCACTGGGCGTCAACCAGGCGTGGCTGTTCACCAGCGTATTCGTACTGGGAGCCATGCTGGCTGGCCTGGCCGGTGCCGTGCAACTGCCGCGTGAACCTGCAAGCCTGGGTTTGGACTTGCGCGTCATCGGCGAGGCTTTCGTGGTGGTCGTGGTAGGGGGCATGGGATCGGTGCCTGGGGCTTTTGTCGCGGCGCTGATCATCGCCGAGGTCAAGGCGCTGTGCATTGCGCTGGGCACGGTGGAGTTGTTCGGTGCGAGTATCCCCTTGTCGCGCTGGACGCTGGTGGTCGAGTTCGTCGTCATGGCACTGGTGCTGGCAGTAAGACCCTGGGGCTTGTTCGGGCGGCCCCCCGGGGCCAGTCGGCATGGCGCGCCGATCGAGCCGCCCTTGCGTGCAATGAGAAAACCCATGCGGCTTGCCGTGCTGTTCGGGGTGGTGGTTTTGACGCTGTTGCCGCTGGGTGGAGATTCGCTGTCATATGCGCTGGTGTTGGGCACCGACGTATTGGTGGCCGTGCTGTTCGCCGTTGGTCTGCACTTCATCATGGGTCCGGCCGGGCTCAACTCATTCGGTCACGCAGCGTATTTCGGCCTGGGGGCATACGGCGCGGCCTTGCTGATGACCAAGCTGGGTTTGCCGATGGTATTGGCGTTTTTGCTCGGACCCGTCGTGGCGATGGCGGCGGCTGGGCTGTTCGGGCTGTTCGCGCTGCGCCTCTCAGGCGTCTACCTGGCCATGTTGACGCTGGCCATTGCGCAAATCGTCTGGTCGGTCACGTTCCAGTGGGATGGGTTTACCGGGGGATCCAACGGTCTGATCGGTATTTGGCCCGCGTCCTGGTTGTCCGATAGCGCCGCGTATTATTGGGCGGCATTAGCCGTGGTCGTGCTAGCCGTTTGGGCATCGCGCCGGACACTGCACGCCCCGTTTGGTTTCGCGCTGCGCGCGAGCCGCGACTCTGCGTTGCGGGCCGAGTCGCTGGGTATCCCTGTTCGGCGAGTACAGTGGCTAGCGTTTGTTGTCTCCGGGCTGTTGGCCGGACTTGCGGGGGCGTTGTATGTTTTTTCCAAAGGCAGCGTCGCGCCCGATGTCTTGGCCGTTGGCAAGTCCATCGACGGTTTGGTCATGGTGTTGTTGGGTGGGGTGCAAACCGTCTCGGGACCCATCGTCGGGGCCGTGGTGTTCACGGGTTTGCAAGACACGCTGATACGCCACACCGAGTATTGGCGGGCGTTGTTGGGCTTGATCGTGTTGCTGTTGGTGTTGGCGTTCCCACAAGGGTTGGTGGGGGGCTTGCGTGAGCTTCGCACGGCATGGATGCGCCGGGGGATGGCACGATGAGGCTGCTGACTGTGCGGGGCTTGAGTAAATCGTTCGGTGGCGTGCGCGCCGTGGATGGGATCGACTTCGATGTCGCGCCCGGCGAACTGCTGGCGCTGATCGGTCCGAACGGCGCAGGCAAAACCACCACTTTCAATATGGTGAGCGGTCAGCTTCCGGCGTCATCGGGATCGGTGCAATTAGCCGGTCGGGAATTGCTGGGCCTGCCGCCGCGCCGCATCGCACGCAGGGGCGTGGGGCGGACGTTTCAAGTGGCCGCTACGTTCTCGTCCCTGACCGTCGTCGAGAACGTCCAGATGGCTTTGCTGGCGCACGCCGGACAGGTTTTTTCATTCTGGCGTCGTGCCACGGGTTACCATCGCGACATGGCCTTGGCACTGTTGGATCAGGTGGGCATGCGCGATCAAGCCGACCGACCGGCCAGCGAGTTGGCCTATGGCGATGTGAAGCGCATCGAATTGGCACTGAGTCTGGCGAGCGCGCCTCGCCTGTTGTTGATGGACGAGCCCACCGCTGGCATGGCGCCTGCCGAGCGTCATGCGCTGATGGCGTTGGTCAGGCGCTTGGCGACCGAGCGCGATCTGGCGGTGCTGTTTACCGAGCACAGCATGGACGTGGTGTTCGGCTATGCCAGCCGCGTGGTGGTATTGGCACGTGGGCGTTTGGTGGCGCAAGGTACGCCCGCCGAGGTGCGCGAGAACGCGCTGGCGCGTGAGGTGTATTTCGGGTCGGCGGGCTTGGCCGACGGCGGGTATTCGTGATGGCCGAGCCCTTGTTGACTGTCGAGAAACTTTGCGGCGGCTATGGCGCGGCGCAAGTGCTTTTTGATCTCGATCTGACGGTGGGGCGAGGCGAGGTGGTCGCCTTGATGGGTCGCAATGGGGCGGGTAAATCCACCGCGCTCAAAGCCATCATGGGGCTGCTGGCTGTGCGCCGCGGTCGAGTGCGCTTCATGGGCCATGAGGTCATCGCCTGGCCCTCGCATCGGATTGCGCGGCTGGGTGTGGGCTATGTACCGGAAGATCGGCGCATTTTTACCGACCTGACCGTGGACGAAAACCTGGCGGTGGGTCGGCAAGCCGCTCGGCAATGGCCGGATGGCTCGCCCGCCCCCATCTGGCGAGCCGATGATTTGTTTGTATTGTTCCCGAATCTGGCGGAAATGCGTCAACGGCCTGCTTCCCGCATGAGCGGCGGCGAGCAGCAAATGCTGACGGTTGCCCGCAGCTTGATGGGCCAGCCTTACCTTGTCCTGCTGGACGAGCCATCCGAAGGTGTGGCGCCACTGATCGTCGAGCAGATGGCGCGCATGATCGAGACCTTGAAAGCCAATGGTGCGAGCGTTTTGCTGTCCGAGCAGAATCTGCCGTTTGCGCAGCGCGTGGCAGATCGGGTGTATGTGCTGGAGAAAGGCCAATGCTGCTTTAGTGGCACCATGGCCGATCTGATGGCCGACGAAGGAGCGCGTCGCAACTACTTGGCGCTGTAGGCACCGCGTGGGCGGTTGGTTGGGCAAGCCACGCCAATGACGTCTGCGCACACGGCCCGATAACCCTCCGGGTCACTCGGTCTATCGGCTGTGTCACATATGGGCCGATGGTATTCTTTGCTGATGTCACCCGATGATTCTTCCCTCCCAACTCAAGCGCCGCCCGTGCGCGAAAAAGTCTTTACGGCATCCGACTCGCCCTGCGTAGCGATCTGCTCGACGCTATACGACGATGTGTGCCGAGGATGCGGGCGCACCGCCATGGAGGTGTCCGGGTGGGTGTTCCTGGACGACGAGGAAAAGAAGGTGATTTGGGCGCGCATTCGGGCCGAGGGCTATCCCAGGCGCTAAGGAATTAGGGGAGTAAACCCCGCTAATTCCTCTCTACCACTGTCTTCCCCAACCGTTTACAATATCTGCGCACCTGAGGAGCGTTGCGACGGATCTGGCCCACCGGGCAGGCCGCCAGGCTCAGGTTGACGATTTTCTTTGCGCGAGCCCCAAAGGGCTGACGCGCGAAGCAAACGGGGCTGACGCGCGAAGCAAACGGCGCTCACCCCAGTCGTCTACGCGGCTCGGCGGTGTTTGGCGTCGCATGCTTTTTTCATGCGCGATGACACATTCGTCGCTCCGCTCGACTGGATCTCGCCGATCCTATGGAGTCCACCCGCATGAATACCGTTACCGACAAAAGTTTTACCGATCACATCGTTGCCGACCTCTCGCTGGCCGAGTGGGGCCGCCGCGAAATCGCCATCGCCGAAACCGAAATGCCGGGCTTGATGGCCACGCGCGAAGAATATGCCGCCGCGCAGCCGCTGAAGGGCGCACGTATCGCCGGCAGCCTGCACATGACCATCCAGACCGCCGTGCTGATCCAGACGCTGGAAGCGCTGGGCGCCGAAGTGCGCTGGGCATCGTGCAACATCTATTCGACCCAGGATCACGCCGCAGCGGCCATCGCCGCCAACGGCACGCCCGTCTTCGCCATCAAGGGCGAGACGCTCGAACAGTATTGGGAATACACCCACAAGATCTTCGAATGGCCCAACGGTCAGCACGCCAACATGATTCTGGACGATGGCGGCGACGCCACGCTGATGCTGCACCTGGGCACCAAGGCCGAATCGGACATCTCGGTGCTGGACAAGCCGGGTAGCGATGAAGAGCGCATCCTGTTCGCCGCGATCAAGAAGCAACTGGCACAGGACCCCAAGTGGTATTCGACTCGCCTGGCGCAAATCCAGGGCGTGACCGAAGAGACCACCACGGGCGTGCATCGTCTCTATCAGATGTCGCAGAAGGGTGAGCTGGCGTTCGCTGCCATCAACGTCAACGATTCGGTCACGAAGTCGAAGTTCGACAACCTGTATGGCTGCCGCGAATCCCTGGTCGACGGCATCAAACGCGCTACCGACGTCATGGTCGCTGGCAAGGTCGCTCTGGTGGCAGGCTACGGCGACGTGGGCAAGGGTTGCGCTCAAGCACTGGTCGCCTTGCGTGCCCAAGTGTGGGTGACCGAGATCGACCCGATCTGCGCCTTGCAAGCTGCAATGGAAGGCTTCAAGGTCGTCACCATGGAAGAGGCTGCCGACAAGGCAGACATCTTCGTGACCGCCACCGGCAACTATAACGTCATCACGCGCGACCACATGGCCCGCATGAAAGACCAGGCCATCGTCTGCAACATCGGTCACTTCGATAACGAAATCGACGTCGCCGGTTTGGCCGATTGCACCTGGGAAGAAATCAAGCCCCAAGTCGATCACGTGATTTTCCCCGACGGCAAGCGAATCATTCTGTTGGCCAAGGGCCGTCTGGTGAACCTGGGTTGCGCCACCGGCCATCCTTCGTTCGTGATGTCGTCGTCGTTCACCAACCAGACGATTGCTCAGATCGAGTTGTTCACGCGCAACGAAGCATACGAAAGCGGCAAGGTGTTCGTGCTGCCCAAGCATCTGGACGAGAAGGTCGCACGCCTGCATCTGCAGAAGCTGGGCGCGCAGTTGACGACCCTGTCGGCTGATCAGGCTGCCTACATCAGCGTCGCTGTAGAAGGTCCTTACAAAGCCGACCACTACCGCTATTGATCCTGCATCACAATCTGGGACAGGTCATCGCGGGCGCGATGACCGCCCGTGCGCCCTTTGGAGATCGTCATGTTGACCTTGCTGCTCGTCTGGATTCTGAACGCGGTGGCCCTGCTGGCCGTGGCTTATATTTTGCCCGGCATCGCAGTCGCCAGTTTCGGTTCGGCGTTGTTGGCTGCGCTGGTGTTGGGTTTGCTGAACACCTTGGTCAAACCTGTGTTGGTGTTGCTCACGCTGCCCATCACGGTGGTTACCTTGGGCTTGTTCCTGGTCGTGCTCAACGCCTTGTTGTTCTGGTTCGCCGGATCGGTTTTGAAAGGTTTTCAGGTCGAAGGTTTCTGGTGGGCCGTGCTGGGTGCGTTGTTGTATAGCTTGATTTCCGGCCTGCTGGCCAGCATCGTTTCTTGAGGGTCTGGGTTTCCAGGCCAAACTTGTCGTGACTACTGATAAAAAAACGGCGTTCAGCCTGGAATTCTTCCCCCCGCGTGACATCGCGGCCCAAGAGCGGTTGGTGCGCGCGGCCAAGCAGATGTTGGCCATCCAGCCCAAGTACGTCAGTGTGACGTTCGGCGCTGGCGGTTCGACCCGCCAGGGCACCGCCGGTACCGTCAGCACGCTCGCCAACATGGGCTGCGACGCCGCACCCCACTTGTCTTGCGTGGGGGCCACCCGTGCGCAATTGCGCGAGATTCTGCATACGTACAAAGCGCAAGGCGTCAGGCGCGTGGTGGCGTTGCGCGGCGATCTGCCTTCCGGTATGGGCGGCGGCGCCGGCGAGCTTCGCCATGCCTCGGAACTGGTGCAATTCATTCGGGAAGAAACCGGAGATTGGTTTCACATCGAGGTGGCGGCCTATCCCGAAACTCACCCGCAGGCATCCAGCCCCGAGCAAGACCTGCTGCATTTCGTCGACAAGGTGAATGCCGGTGCCGATGCCGCCATCACCCAGTATTTTTTCAACGCCGACGCCTATTTCGATTTCGTCGATAGAGCCCAGGCGAAAGGCGTGTCCGTGCCCATCGTGCCGGGCATTATGCCCATCACCAATTATTCTCAGCTGTTGCGCTTCTCGGATATGTGCGGGGCGGAAGTGCCGCGCTGGATCCGCCTGCGGCTTGCCGGCTTTGGCGATGACCGTGCGTCCATCAAAGCCTTCGGTGTCGATGTCGTGGCCGCGCTCACTCAGAAGTTGATCGACGGCGGCGCGCCCGGGATTCACTTCTATACGCTGAACCAGGCCGAAACCGTCATGACGATTTGGAAGCGTCTGAACCGTAGCTCTTGAGCCCGTCCAGGTCGCGCACCCGAACCGCACCATATTCGATGCCAACCAGCCCCGCACGCTCCAAGGCGCGCAGGGCCTGGTTGGCGCGTTGGCGCGAGACGCGCGCCAGATAGCCGATCTCTTCCTGCGTGATGGCCAGCCTCATGCCCATACCGGGGTATAACAGAGGGTTGAACAGTTCCGCCAGACATCGCGCCACCCGCGCATCCGGATCCAGCAGGCGGTCGTATTCGGCTTTACCGATGAACTGCGCCACGCGCTCGTTCAATTGATGCAGTAGATAGCGGTTGAAAGGAATGCTGGTGTCCAGCAGCCATTCGAATGTGGCTGCGGGCATACGGGCGATGGCGCTGTCGCGCAATGCCACGACGTCGTACTTGCGCGCTTCGCGCTTGAGGAGCGAGCCTTCGCCGATCCATCCGCCTGCGGGCACGCCCGTCAGCGACGCCATGCGGCCATCCGCAGTGCCCACCGACACCTTGATCAAGCCCGACAACACGCCGATCCAACTGTGCGCCATCTGTCCCTTGCGCTCGACGATCGAGCCCCCTGGAACCTGCACCATCGACACGTCTTGCTGAACGCGTCCTTGCTGGGACGGATCGAGCAATTCGAACCAGGCGGCGGACTGACGCAAAGACGCAGTGTCGAGCATGATCGTAGATACCCTTGGGTGCGAAGCAAATGTCGTCGTAATGACAGTTGCGGGCCAGCGAATCTTATACCTTAAGTCCTGCGTCACCGTTAAAAACAAGGCCGGGCAGTGGACTAGCGCCACCGACCACGGCACGAGGAGACATGACGATGAATGCTCTGCCCACGGCACACGTGCCGGAGGATGCCGATGTCTGGACGTTTCCAGCCTTGCTGGCGCTGCACGCCCGCATTCGGCCGCATCGCCCCGCGATCCGCGAGAAGGATCTGGGTATCTGGCAGACGCTGAGCTGGCGTCAGGTGGCCGACGAGGCATTATCGATCGCGCATGGGCTGGCCGCGCAAGGTATCGCGTCTGGCATGCACGTCGCCATCGTCGGCGAGAATCGTCCGCGTCTCTACATGGCCATGATGGCCGCCCAGATGCTGGGGGCCATTCCGGTGCCTTTGTACCAGGACGCGGTGGCGCAAGAAATGGTCTACTTGCTGCAAGACGCCGAAGTGCGGGTGGCGGTGGTCGAAAATCAGGAGCAGGTCGATAAACTGTTGGAGGTGCGCGATCAGTGCCCGGATCTCATGCGGGTGGTGTATGACGATCCGCGCGGCTTGCGCCATTACGACGATCCCATTCTGTGCGACTACGAACAACTGCTGGCGATTGGTGGGCAGCACGCCCATGACACGCCTGAGCATGTAGCTGCCGCGACCGCCGCGGTGACGCCGGACGACACCGCAGCGATGTTCTACACCTCAGGCACGACAGGCAAACCCAAAGGCGTGGTGCTGACGCATCGGGCGCTGATCGACCGGGCAAGAGCCGTCGCTCGCATGGAAAAACTGAGCGACCGCGAGGATGTGCTGGCCTATCTGCCGCCCGCCTGGATCGGGCAGAACATGTTTTCGTACACGCAATTGCTTGTGTCCGGGTTTACCGTCAATCACCCCGAGTCGCCCGAGACTGTGGCGATCGACATGCGCGATATTGGACCGACCTATTACTTCGCGCCGCCTCGCGTGCTGGAAGGCTTGCTGACTCAAGTAATGATCCGCATGGAGGACGCGAGTCGCCCGAAGCGCGCCATGTTCCACGCCGCCATGCGGCTGGCGCGACGAGTGGGGGTCCGCATTCTGGATGGCGAGTCGGTGTCGGTCTGGGATCGTTTGCGCTATGCGGTGGGTAACGCGATGGTCTACGGGCCCTTGCGCAATGCCTTGGGCATGAGCCGGGTACGAGTCGCCTACACCGCAGGCGAGGCGATTGGACCGGACTTGTTCGTGTTCTACCGGTCGATCGGCATCAACCTCAAACAGCTCTACGGATCGACCGAGACCTCGGTGTTTGTGTGCGTGCAGGCCGACGGTCAGGTGCGCGCCGATACCGTCGGGCCGCCCGTTTCGGGTGTCGACATTCGTATCGCCGACAATGGCGAAGTGCAGGTGCGCTCGCCGGGATTGTTCAAAGCCTACTACCGCAATCCGGCCGCGACGGCCGAGGCGCGTACCGAAGACGGCTGGTTCATGACGGGCGACGCGGGCTATCTGGATGCCGATGGCCAATTGAAGATCATCGATCGGGCCAAGGACGTCGGACGCCTGCGACACGGCGATCTGTTCGCACCCAAGTACATCGAGAACAAGCTGAAGTTCTTCCCGTACATCAAAGAGGCCGTGGCGTTCGGCAACGACCGCGACCATGCCTGCGCCTTCATCAACATCGATCTGGAGGCGGTCGGTAATTGGGCCGAGCGACGCGGCATGCCCTACGCGGGATACGCCGACCTGGCCAACAAGCCCGATGTCTATGCCTTGATCCTCGATTGCGTGCAGCAGGTCAATGCCGATCTGGCGACCGACCCGCGCCTGGCCGCGTCGCAGATCCGTCGGTTTCTGATTCTGCATAAAGAGCTCGATCCCGACGACGACGAACTGACTCGCACGCGCAAGGTTCGCCGGGCGTTCATTGCGCAGAAGTACAGCGTGTTGGTCGAGGCCATGTTCGACGGTCGGCCGAACCAGTATATCGAGACCGAGGTGAAGTTCGAGGACGGCCGCAGCGGCAGTATCGCAGCCGATATCCATATCGAGGACGTCGCTCAGGTGCCCTTGCTTGCCAGGGCAGCCTGATATGAGCACTCGCGAATCGCGTATCGGCGAGGTCATCCTGGAGATGTCCAATATCTCGCTGTCGTTCGGTGGGGTGAAAGCGCTGACCGATATTTCCTTCGACGTGCGCGAGCATGAGATTCGGGCCATCATCGGCCCGAACGGCGCGGGCAAGAGCTCCATGCTCAACGTGATCAATGGCGTTTATGTGCCGCAGCAGGGCGGCATCCGCTTCGCGGGCAAGCAGTTCGACCGCATGACGCCCCGGCGTGCCGCCGAGATGGGTATTGCGCGCACTTTCCAGAACCTGGCCTTGTTCAAAGGCATGAGTGTGTTGGACAACATCATGGCCGGACGCAATCTGCGCATGCGTTGCGGCCTGTTGGCGCAGGCCATTCGAATGGGACCCGCCCTGGCCGAAGAAAACCGGCACCGGGAGTTCGTCGAGCACATCATCGATTTCCTGGAGATCCAAGCGTGGCGCAAGACGCCCGTGGGTCGGCTGCCTTATGGCCTGCAAAAGCGCGTGGACCTGGGGCGCGCGCTGGCCATGGAGCCACGCATGCTGTTGTTGGACGAGCCCATGGCGGGCATGAACATCGAAGAAAAGCAGGACATGAGCCGCTACATCCTGGACGTCAACGACGAGCTCGGAACCACCATCGTGCTGATCGAACACGACATGGGCGTGGTGATGGACATTTCCGACCGGGTGGTCGTGCTGGATTACGGCAAGAAGATCGGCGACGGCGCTCCCGACGAGGTGCGCGGCAATGAAGAAGTGATTCGCGCCTATCTGGGCGTGACGGCCTGACGGAGACACGAGCCATGGGCTTTTTTCTGGAAACCCTGATCGGCGGTCTGATGAGCGGCATGCTGTATGCCTTGATCGGTCTGGGGTTCGTGCTGATTTTCAAAGCGTCCGGGGTGTTCAACTTCGCGCAGGGCGCGATGGTGCTGGTCGCTGCCTTGTCGATGGCGCGGTTTTCCGAATGGCTGCCACGCTGGCTGGGCTTCGAGAGTCTGCTGTTGGCCAACGTGCTGGCGTTCTGTTTGAGCGCCTTATTGATGTTTGCGCTGGCCTATGCGATCGAGCGCTTCGTGTTGCGGCATCTGGTTAATCAAGAGGCCACCACCTTGTTGATGGCCACCCTGGGTATCAGCTACTTCCTCGACGGCCTGGGGCAGTTCAGTTTCGGCAGCTCCGTCTATGCCATCAACGTCGGCATGCCGAAAGATCCCTGGTTTGCGTTCGAGGGTGTTTTCGAGGGCGGCGTGCTGATCAGCCTGGAAGACCTGACCGCAGCCGTGGTCGCGGCCTTGCTGGTCGCCGCGCTCGCGGTGTTCTTCCAGTTCACGGCAACCGGCCGCGCGCTGCGGGCCGTGGCCGACGATCATCAGGCCGCGCAATCCGTAGGCATTCCACTGAATCGAATCTGGGTGATCGTCTGGTGCGTGGCCGGACTATGCGCGTTGGTGGCGGGCATCATCTGGGGATCGAAGTTCGGCGTGCAGTTCACGCTGTCTACCGCCGCGCTGCGGGCTTTGCCCGTGGTCATCCTGGGCGGATTGACCAGCATTCCCGGCGCCATCATCGGCGGTCTGATCATCGGCGTCGGCGAAAAACTCTCCGAGGTCTATCTGGGTTCCCTGGTGGGCGGGGGAATCGAGATCTGGTTCGCCTATGTGCTGGCGCTGGTGTTCTTGCTGTTCCGGCCGCAAGGGCTGTTCGGCGAACGCATCATCGACCGGGTTTGACAGGGAGCACGCATGTTTTACCGCGAAAACGGCCAGTTCAAGACCAGCTACCGGGCAGATCAGCAGATTTTTCCGATTCTGCAGGATCGTTGGTTCATGGTGGTGTTGCTGGTCGTAGCGTGCGTGGGCGTGCCGCTCATGGCGGGCGACTATTACCTGGGTGCCATTCTCATCCCGTTCTTGATTCTGTCTCTGGCGGCCGTCGGCTTGAATATCCTGGTGGGCTATTGCGGCCAGATATCGCTGGGAACAGGCGCTTTCATGGCAGTGGGTGCCTATGCAGCCTGGAATTTGGGCGTGCGTCTGCCGGGCATGCCGCTGGTCTTACAGATTTTATTGGGTGGCGCGTTCGCCACGCTGGTCGGCGTGATCTTCGGCATCCCCAGTCTGCGTATCCGGGGTTTATACCTGGCGGTGGCCACCCTGGCCGCCCAGTTCTTCGTCGACTGGGCGTTCTTGCGGATTCCCTACTTCACCAATTATTCGCCATCGGGAAACGTATCGGTGCCGGCGCTGACGGCCTTCGGCCTGCCGATTCAAACGCCTGTCCAGAAATACCTGTTCGTGCTGGCCTTCGTCATTGTCTTCACCCTGATGGCCAAGAACCTCGTGCGTGGGGCCTTGGGCCGCCAATGGATGGCCATGCGTGACATGGACGTGGCGGCCGCCGTGATCGGCATCCGCCCGGTATACGCCAAGCTCACGGCCTTCGCGGTCAGTTCGTTCATCGTGGGCGTGGCCGGTGCCCTGTGGGGCTTCATCCATCTGGGATCGTGGGAGCCGCTGGCATTCGATCTCAATCGTTCGTTTCAGTTGCTGTTCATGGTGATCATCGGTGGACTCGGGTCCATTGTCGGTAGTTTTTTCGGTGCGGCGTTCATCGTGTTGGTGCCGGTGGCCTTGCACAGCATTCCGCGCATGTTGGGCATGCCGATCGCCGTGGATACGGTCGTGCACATCGAGCACATGGTGTTCGGCGCGTTGATCGTGTTTTTCCTGATTGCCGAGCCGCATGGCCTGGCCCGGCTTTGGAGTATTGCCAAAGAGAAGTTGCGTATCTGGCCGTTCCCGCATTAATACTTTGAGGATAGTGAAATGAAACGCACAATCAAACGCTGGACAGCTGGACTGACCGTGGCAGGGGCTTTTGCCGCCGCCGCGCCCATCGCGCAAGCGGCCGAACAGTTCGTGCCTTTGCTGGTGTATCGCACCGGGTCTTTCGCGCCCTTGGGTATTCCCTGGGCCGATGGAAAGTTGGATTATTTGAAGTTGGTCAACGCGCGCGACGGCGGCGTGAACGGCGTCAAGATCACCTACGAAGAATGCGAAACCGCCTACGCCACCGACCGCGGGGTCGAGTGCTATGAGCGCATGAAGCGCCAGGGCGGCGGTGCGTCGGGCTTCGATACGCAAAGCACTGGTATCACTTTTGCGGTCAGCGACCGTGCGCCTGCGGACAAAGTGCCTGTGGAGACCGTGGGCTATGGCCTGTCGCAGTCGGTGGATGGCACGGTGTTCGAATGGAACTTCCCGCTGTTGGGCACCTACTGGACCGCTGCCGATACGATGATCCAGGACATCGCCAGGAAAGAAGGGGGAATCGATAAGCTGAAAGGCAAGAAGATCGCGTTGGTTTACCACGACTCGCCTTACGGCAAAGAGCCCATCGCCTTGCTGACCCGGCGGGCCGAGCAGAATGGCTTCCAGTTCATCCAGTATCCCGTCACGGCGCCCGGCGTCGAACAAAAATCCACGTGGTTGCAGATCCGCCAGCAGCGGCCCGATTATGTGCTGCTGTGGAGCGCCGGCATCATGACGCCGACGGCCATTCGCGAGGCACAGGCGGTGGGTTATCCGCGCGAAAAGATGTACGCCATCTGGTGGGCGGGATCCGAAGGCGACGTGCGCGATCTGGGGCAGGTGGCCAAGGGCTACAACACCGTCACCATCCACAACAGCGCGGCCACCGGGCGCGTCTATCAAGACTTGAAGACGCACGTCTATGACAAGGGACAGGGGGCAGACGCAAGCGGAAAATCGACCCTTGGAACCATCGCCCACACCCGGGGGATGATGATCTCGATGCTTCAGGTCGAAGCCATACGCACCGCGCAGGAGAAGTTCGGCAAGGGACAGGCCATGACGCCCGAGCAGGTGCGCTGGGGTTTCGAGAACCTCGACCTGAGCGCCGAGCGCCTCAAAGAGTTGGGTTTCGACGAGATCATGCGTCCTGTGAAAACCAGCTGCGCCAATCACATGGGCGACGACTGGTCGCGCATCGCGCAGTGGGACGGTTCGACGTTCAAGGTCGTCTCCGACTGGTATCAAGCCGATAAAGCCGTACTCGATCCCCTGGTGAAGGAGACCGCTGCGCGGTTCGCGAAAGAGAAGAACATCACGCCCCGCAAGTGCAACTGAAGCGTGCCGGCCAGGCCGGGTCTGGGCCGCACATGCCCAGGCACGGCCGGGTGTGCAACGCATGCGTCATTCAACGAGGAGGGGCTCATGAATCTGTCATCCGCCGACGTGGCCAGCGTGACGCTTGACGACAGTCCGGTACGCGCGGCGCCGACACTGCTCGATGTCAACGGCATCGAGGTGATCTACAACCACGTCATTCTGGTGCTCAAAGGCGTGTCCTTGAAAGTGCCCGAGGGCAGCATCGTTGCCTTGCTGGGCGCCAATGGTGCAGGCAAGACAACCACGCTTCGAGCCATTTCCAATCTGCTGCGCGGCGAGCGCGGCGAAGTCACCAAGGGCCAGATTCATTTGCGCGACGAGCGCATCGAGCACATGACCCCTTCCGATCTCGTCCGCAGGGGGGTGGTTCAAGTGATGGAGGGACGGCACTGCTTCGCGCATCTGACGGTAGAGGAAAACCTGCTGACGGGCGCTTATACCCGGCGCTTGAGTCGCGCCGACACGGCCGTGGCACTAGAGCGGGTGTACACCTATTTTCCGCGATTGAAGCAACGCCGGGGCAGCCAGTCCGGCTATACCTCTGGCGGGGAACAGCAGATGACCGCCATCGGTCGGGCATTGATGGCCGATCCGCGCATGATCTTGCTGGACGAGCCGTCGATGGGGCTGGCCCCGCGTATCGTCGAGGAGATCTTCGAGATCGTGCGGGACTTGAATCAGCGCGAGGGCGTGAGTTTTCTGTTGGCCGAGCAAAACACTCATGTGGCGCTGCGCTACGCCGACTACGGCTACATCCTGGAGAACGGCCGGGTCATGATGGACGGCGCGGCCGATGCCTTGGCGCGCAACGAGGACGTCAAAGAGTTTTATCTCGGCATATCCAGCGGCGAGCGCCGCAGCTTTCGCGACACCAAGTTCTATCGTCGCCGCAAACGGTGGTTGGCATGACACAAGAAAACGGCAAGTTGCACGGCCTCGTCCAGGGTCCGTTCTACGACGAACGTGAGACGCAGTCGCCCGAGGCGCGCGAGCGCGCATTGATGGCAGCTCTGCCTCGGGCTTTGGCGCATGCCCGAACGCGGGCACCGGCCTTGGGACAGCAGTTGCAGGCACACGATCCGGCTTCGATCGACTCGCGTGCCGCGCTGGCGACGCTTCCCGTGGTCAGGAAGCATGAGCTGCTGGCGCAACAGCAGGCCGCACGTGCGGGACGTTCGGTCGCATCAGTGCAAACCGAAGGACTCGTGCGGTCCAATACACAGAACAGGCGCGATGCCGTCTCGCCCGAGGCGCCATTGCCGCCCGCGCTCATGGATGTGTTTGGTGGATTCTCGGCCATAGGCTGGGCAGAGGCTGCGCGGGTGTTCGCTTCGCCCGGCCCCATCTATGAGCCGGAAAGTCGGCGCCTCGATTACTGGCGATTCGCGCGGGCGATGTTCGCAGCGGGATTCCGTCCTGGGCAATTGGTCTACAACTGCTTCTCCTATCATTTCTCGCCTGCTGGCTCGATGATGGAAACTGCGGCTCATGCACTAGGCTGCACGGTGTTTCCCGGGGGGACGGGCCAGACCGAGCAACAGATTCAGGCGATGCTCGACCTGGCCCCTGCCGGATATGTGGGTACGCCCAGCTTTCTTAAAATTTTGGTGGATCGTGCCGACACGATGGGCGTGTCCTTGTCGCTGGGTCATGCTCTGGTTTCGGGCGAGGCGTTTCCCGCCGCGTTGCGCGATGCACTGATCGACAGAGGAATTGCTGGCTACCAAGCCTATGGCAGTGCCGACCTGGGCTTGATCGCATTCGAGACGCCAGCGCGCGAGGGGCTGGTTCTGGGCGAAGACATCATTGTCGAAATCGTTCGGCCAGGCACAGGCGATCCCGTGCCCGAAGGCGAAGTGGGGGAGGTGGTTGTCACGACGCTCAACCCGGATTACCCCTTGCTGCGTTTTGGAACGGGCGATCTGTCCGCCGTCCTCCCCGGCATTTCGCCTTGCGGACGGACGAACACGCGGATCCGGGGGTGGATGGGTCGCGCGGATCAAACCGCGAAAGTGCGGGGCTTGTTCGTGCACCCGTCGCAGGTGGCCGACATTGCCCGTCGGCACCCGGAGGTGCTGCGATCGCGTGTGGTGATCACCAGCGAGGCAGGCGCTGACCGTATGGTATTCAAGATGGAGGTTCGGGCACAGGGCGAGGCGGCGGTGCGCTTGAGCGAACAAATCTCACAAACGGTTCGGGAAGTGACCAAGCTGCGAGGTGAGGTGATCTGCGTCGGTCCGGGCACGCTGCCGCCAGACGGCAAGGTGATTGAGGATGTCCGGCCCATTTCTTAAAACCGGTCGAGATTCGGCATATTTTGCGTTGGAAACCCATTGACAGCTGATGGGGTTATATTTCCAGAGGAAATATAGAAATCCGTTCGGGCTATTTGGCGAGCGGTGTGCCCCGCATTAAGCTCTGCGCTCATCTACGCCCTTTGTCCGGAGATTGCCATGCATGCGAAAACCTTGTTAGCCGCTTCGACCTTGAGTGCCCTGGCGGGCGGAGCGACCCAGGCGGCGACGCTCGAAAAGGTTCAAAAGCGTGGTGAGGTGATTTGCGGTGCGACCACGGGTTTTGCCGGATTCTCGGCCCCCGACGCTAAAGGGAATTGGAGTGGGTTGGACGTGGATCTATGCCGGGCCGTGGCCGCCGCAGTCTTTGGCGACGCCACCAAGTTCAAGATCACGCCCTTGAATGCGCAACAGCGTTTCACCGCCCTGCAATCGGGCGAGGTCGATCTATTGGCGCGCAATACCACGGTCACTCAAGCGCGCGATGCCGGGCTGGGCATCAGCCACGCCGGCATCAATTTCTACGATGGCCAGGGCTTTCTGGTGCGCAAGGATCTGGGTGTGAAAAGCGCGAAAGAACTGGCTGACGCCTCCATTTGCCTGCAAACCGGTACGTCGAACGAGAACACATTGGCCGATTGGTCGCGTGCTCATAATGTCACCTATAAGCCGGTGGTGTTCGATTCCTTCGACGAGGTGGTCAGTGCATTTGCCAATGGTCGTTGCGATGTGTTCAGCACGGATGCATCGGGCTTGGCGTCGATTCGGACGTCGAGGATGTCGAATCCCGACGATTATGTCGTGCTGCCTGAAGTCATTTCCAAAGAGCCCCTGGGGCCTTTCGTTCGTCAGGGCGACGAGCGGTGGTTAGACATCGTCTTCTGGTCCTTGATGGCCATGATCGCGGCGGAGGAATACGGCATCACTTCGCAGAATGTGGACGATCAGCTCAAAAGCACCAATCCCGAGGTGCAACGCATCCTGGGCGTCATCCCCGGTGCGGGAAAGAATCTGGGTCTGGGTGAAAAATGGGCCTACAACATCATCAAGCACGTCGGTAATTACGGCGAGAGTTTCGAGCGTAATGTCGGTCAAGGCAGTCCACTGAAGATTCAGCGCGGCTTGAATGCGCAGTGGAAAGATGGCGGTCTGATGTACGCTTTGCCGATCCGGTAGTCGGGCTGTGCGCCTCACTGCGGTGAGGCGCTACTTACGGCTGCGATAGACCAGGGAAATTCTGGCGAATGCAATATGCAATGCCTGGGTGCTACCCTGAAATACCAGCGGCCGGCCTCGCCGGGTAAAGACCACCAGCCGCTTCGACAACAGCAGCGGCACGAATTTGGCGTACTGAATGTCGTCCCAGGCGACTTCTCGTTTAGTGATCCAGGTCTGACGCAAACCTCGCTCGTCGATGGTGGTCACCGAACGCTGCATATAGAACGCCACCACCGCCAAACCGACGAAGCAGAACAGCACGATCAGCCCCATCGTCGATTGGGTGACATGGCCGGGTTGAAGCGCCAGCACCCGCGCGATTTGAATGGCCAACACCGCGACGATCAACCACGCCATGGCTTTGACCCAGCCGGGCCAGGCTGAGCCGCTGATGGGCAATGGCGCCAGATCGTCCAGAAAGCGTGCGTGTTCTTCGGGTGAGGGAGCAGCGAATGGCAGGGTCATGATGATGTCGATCGGCAGTGTCGATGAATGGCTTTTCGATGAGCGGTTTCGCTCAGTGAGTGCGGTTCGCCGCTACTGCGCGGCCAACTCGACTCGGCGATTTCGCCAGGACATCGGCCATCCACAATCCCGTGTCGATCACTGCGTCGAAATCGATGCCGGTGTCGATGCCGAGGCCGCGCAACATATACAACACGTCTTCGGTGGCGACGTTGCCTGTCGCGCCGCGTGCGTATGGGCAACCGCCCAGGCCTGCGACCGAGCTGTGGACGATACGAATCCCGCATTGCAGCGCCGCGAGAATATTGGCCAGCGCCTGACCGTAGGTGTCGTGAAAGTGTGCGGCCACATGACCAGGATCGACATGCCGCGTCACGGCCGCCATGACGGCTTGCACCCGCAGGGGCGTCCCGGTGCCTATCGTGTCCGCGACGTCGATCTCATGACAGCCTAATGCCTGGAATTTCCGGGCGACCGCCGCCACCGCCGAGGGGGCGATGTCGCCTTCGTATGGGCAACCCAAGGAACAACTGATGCTGCCCCGCAGCCTCAGCCCGGCGGCCAAAGCGGCTTCGGCCACCGGGCCGAACCGGGCGATAGACTCATCGATGGAGCAATTGATGTTGCGTTGTGAGAACGACTCGCTGGCCGCGCCAAAGATCACGACCTCTTGCACGTTTGCCGCGAGCGCCGCATCGAATCCCTTCATGTTGGGTGTCAGCGCGGAGTAGACGACGTCCGGGGCACGGCGAATGCCGGCCATGACGGCAGCGCCATCGGCCATCTGCGGTATCCATTTGGGTGAGACGAACGAGGCCGCTTCGATGTTCGCAAATCCCGCAGCGCTCAAGCGGTCCACGAGTTCGATTTTGACGTCCGTTGAAATCGGGGTGGCTTCGTTTTGCAAACCGTCGCGCGGCGATACTTCAACTATCTTGACCTGATCGGGCAATTGCATTGTTTCGTCCCCTATTGTCGTTTTGTAGGAATGAGAACGATGATAGCGCCCCTTTGCAAAACACGAAAACGACGCCATCGCGCAGGTGCCCAGGCTTGATGCCTGGGCACCTGCGGCATCCGTGACGCACCTTGTTCGCCAAGTGTCATTCGGTACTTGATCTCGGCTCCGACGATGAGCGCACATAGCGACCGTCGGACGTGCGCATCACCTTATCGCTCATCTCCAGCAGGGTAAGTTGATAGGCGACGTCGGCAATCGACATGCCGGTATGCATGATGATGGCGTCCATATCGACTGCCGCGTAGCCCGTCGCGTCCCAAACCGCTTGCATCGTAGGATCTGCGGCGATTGCGTCACGGCTCGAATGGAATGCACCCGCGGTCACGGCGGCGACGCCAGTGCAGATTGACGAGACCGATGCCGGCCGCCTGCATACATCCGGATACTCGTCGGTAATGTCGCTTAACTGCGATACGAGTGTGGCTCCATCGCGGATCAATCCATTGCACCCTTGTGCCACGGGCGAATGAATCGAGCCTGGCATGGCGAACACATCGCGCCCGGCGTCGGCGGCCAGGCGAGCCGTGATGAGCGAGCCGCTTTGCACCGATGCCTCGACGATGAGTACGCCGCGTGCCAGCCCGGCGACAATTCGGTTGCGTCGAGGAAAATGATTGCGGCGCACGCCCGCGCTCAACGGAAACTCGGACACCAAAGCGCCGTGTTCCTGAATCCGGCGAGCCAGATCGGCGTGGCGGGATGGATAGCAGTGCATCAAGCCCGTACCCATGACTGCAATCGTCTGGCCGCCCGAGGGGCCTGCCGATAGCGCGCCTTCGTGCGCCGCCGCATCGATACCCAGCGCCAGGCCGCTGATGACGCCCCATCCAAGCTGGGCCAATCGCTGTGCGTAGTCGTAAGCGTCGCGCGCGCCTAAAACGGTCGGGCGACGCGTGCCGACGATGGCCAGCCCCGGTCGACTCAGCACCTCTGGCTGTCCGGCAAGGTAGAGCGCAACCGGCGCACCGGTCTGAGTCCGCAATGCATCGGGATAACGACGGTCGGCCAAAGTAATCAAATGATGGTCTGCTTGCGCCAACCACGCCAGTGCCTGTTCGATCTGTCGCAAGATGTCAGGTGTAGGCGGCGCCACCAGCGTATCGGCCAGGGGCGCTCTTACACGCGCCCGAACACGTTCGGGCGGGGCGGAGAACACGGCAGGTGCATTGCCGAAATCGTCGAGCAGCGCGTGCGCCTGGCTCGTAGGGCCCAGGGTCAGTATCAGGCGCAGCCACGCGGCAGTGGCGCAAAGCGTATCGGGTAGAGGCATGGGTTCAAGCATGCGCGAGAATCGTCAACGTGCGTCGATGCCTGTGACTCGCAGGACGCTTGCGGTTTACCCGTTCCTGGCTGGCCCCACATTCGTCAAGCATTACGTATTCCATTATCATGATTGCTTGCCGCGAGTCGGTGGTGCGCTACAAAAGCGCCAAAATTCCTTGCCTTTCGGTACGACGCTGTGTTTGACTCCGGCGCGACCTCTCCTCATATTTTTCGTCATGGCTCTCCTCGATATCCTTCGCTACCCGGACCCGCGCTTGCATAAAGTGGCCCGGCCTGTCGTCACCGTCGACGACAGCATCCGCCAGCTGGTGCGCGATATGGCCGAGACCATGTATGCCGCGCCCGGCATCGGTCTGGCTGCGACGCAGGTCGATGTTCACAAGCGCGTCGTCACCATCGATGTGTCGGAAGAGGGCAAGAACTTGCAGGTGTTCATCAATCCCGAAATCACGTGGTCTTCGCCCGAGTGCAAGACCTATGAAGAAGGGTGCTTGTCGATCCCCGGCATCTACGACGAGGTCAAACGGCCTGCCGAGGTCAAGGTGCGGGCGTTGAACGAGAAGGGCGAAGCGTTCGAGATTCACGCCGACGGCTTGCTGGCCGTGTGCATTCAGCACGAGATTGATCATCTGAACGGCAAGGTGTTTGTCGAATACCTGTCGAACCTCAAGCAGAACCGCATCCGCACCAAGCTCAAGAAAGCCGAGCGTGAAGCTCAACGCGCCTGAGGAGGCATCGAGGATGCGCATCGTCTTTGCGGGCACGCCGGTTTTCGCGCAACGCGCGCTGGAAGCGTTGCTTGCAGGAGGGCACGATGTGCCCTTGGTTCTGACTCAGCCCGATCGGCCTGCGGGCCGTGGCATGAAGCTCATGCCCAGCCCCGTCAAGCAGGCGGCGCTGGATGCGGGCATCGCCGTGGCCCAGCCCCGTGGCTTGCGTCTGGATGGCAAGTATGGCGAGGACGCCGCACAGGCCCAGGCGCAATTGGCGGAGGTCGCGCCGGATGTTCTGGTCGTGGCGGCGTATGGCCTGATCCTGCCTGCCTGGACGCTGCAATGCGCCCCGCGCGGCTGTTTGAACATTCACGCCAGTTTGCTGCCGCGATGGCGCGGGGCCGCACCCATTCAACGGGCGATCGAGGCGGGCGACACCGAAACTGGCATCACCATCATGCAGATGGATGAGGGCCTGGACACGGGTGACATGCTGTTGCGCACCGTCGTCCCGATCCAGCCCGACGATACCGGTGCAAGCCTGCATGACGCGCTGGCCGCATCGGGGGCCGAAGCCATTCTTGCTGCCTTGGCACGACTGGCGGGCGCCGGGCTGGCTGCCACGCCTCAGCCCGAGGTGGGCGTGACCTATGCCGCCAAGCTGGACAAACGCGAGGCAGCGCTCGATTTTTCGCAGCCGGCAGAGGTGTTGGCGCGCCGCATTCGCGCGTTCGACCCGGTGCCCGGTGCGACTGCGCTGCTGCCTGGCTTGGCCGAACCGGTCAAAATATGGCGTGCCGACAGCCTGTCGATCAGCAGTGATGCCGCGCCCGGAACCATTTTGGCGGCGTCCGAGGCGGGAATCGACCTCGCATGCGGCGAGGGTGTTCTGCGAGTCCGCGAGCTTCAGCGTCCGGGGGGACGCCGTCAGCCTACAGATGTGTTTATTCGCAGCTGGTCGGGCGCGGCGGGCTAGGGTGTCAGCAACCGGGTGGGAATGTCGGTTGTCCGTTCGAAAATGGCATCGGGACGATGCTCGAGTAGAAGTTCGATGGACGAATATCCCCACGTCGTGACGCCCACGCGAGTGCCTGCCTGACGGGCAGCTTCGATATCGCGCACTTCGTCGCCGATCAGTATCACGTCTTGCGACGCTACGTCGAAATGGCCCGCGAGCCTGCGCAGACGCGCGGCTTTACCAAATAAGTCGATGCCACAGTCGAAGATCTCGAATCGGCTTTCCAAATGTGGGCCGATGATGCGCCGCACGTTGTCTTCGGCGTTCGAGCTGACCACTGCAAGCCGCAGCCCTGCTTGCGCAAGTGCATCGACGGCCGATTCGATGCCCGGAAACAGTACGATGGCACCCGCAGCCGATTGCATGCGGCGGCGCATCTCGGCGACGATACCCGGTGCTTTCCACAAGGGAATGCCAAGCGTGCGCAGCAAGGCGCGGGTATCGAGTCGGCGCAACGCCTCGCGCTCGTGTGGCTGGGGGGCGCGAAATCCGAATGTTTGGGCAACCTCGCCCAGCACACTTTCTACCCAGGGATAGGTGTCGGCCAAGGTGCCGTCGAAGTCGAAGGCGACCACACCGGGCCTGGATTCCCATGCGTCGCTCATGCCTTGGCCGGCGACGCGATCCATTTCGACACGGTGGGCGGCTGGTAGGCTGCAAAATGATCCAGCAAGGTGGCCGGGTTGTCGTCCACCGCCAGCATCTGACGATGCTGGGGCTGCATGAACGCGCTGGCGACGGTGTGATCCAGAAACTCGGCCAGCCGGTCGTAGTAGCCCGCGACGTTGAACAGCCCGCAAGGTTTTTGATGGAAACCCAACTGGGCCCAGGTCCAGGTCTCGAAAATCTCTTCCAGCGTGCCTACACCGCCCGGCATGGCGATGAAAGCGCTGGCCCGGTCGGCCATCATGGTCTTGCGCTCGTGCATCGATTGAACGACGTGCAGTTCGGTCAGATTGGGATGCGCCAGCTCTTTGTTGACCAGCGATTGGGGAATGACACCGATGACTTTGCCGCCTGCTTCGAGGACGGTATCGGCGACGACGCCCATCAGGCCGACCCGGGCGCCGCCGTAAACCAGCCCCAATCCCCGGGCGGCCATTTCGCGGCCCAATGCACGCGCCTGCTCTGCGTACACCGGGTCGTTGCCGGGATTGGAACCGCAGTACACGCAAATAGTGTCGAGTTGCATACTGAAAACCTAAGGCGATAGTCTTGGGCCGCCATTCTAGCGCTTTGCCGATTCGGTCAAGTGACGACGGCCTCCTTGTACTGCTCGGCCAGATGCTCCAAAAAGGCGAGCTGACGGGCAAGCGGTTTTTGTAGGGTGCCTGGCGACGTATCCGAGGTCAATCCGCCAGCCAATTCGTCGCCGAACACCCGCCATGTGCGCTCCATTTTTTCTGCTTCGCTCAACACCGTCTTCCCCTCGCTGTCGATTTTCATGATCGCTTCGAGGTCGGCCAGGCGAGGTTCGCCAGCGGCTTGGCGCTTGCGCAGTTCTCCAAGCGCCTGATCGATGGTGTCGATCTTGGCGTCCAGGGCACCGCGCGCGTCGGCAAGCTCGATATACCGGATGCCGTCACCGACATTACCCAGAATTTTTTTAGCGATTTCGACCGACTGCTTCACCGCTTCGATTTTTGGATCCGATACGCCGATACCCTCCAGACTCTTGGCATCCGGTATGTAATCCTTGAACATGTCGGCGACGTTGTGCTGCCGCAGGATATCCAGGGCTTCGACGATCTTCCCGCGCTTTGTCTCCAGTTCGGTGCGCGCGGTCTGTTTGGCGGTAATCTCCTGTCGAACCGTGCTCATCAGGGTTCGTTCGTCCTCGAGCGCCTCAGTGGCGCGTTGAGCCAGCAACACGTTGCGTACATCTTCCATTTTGGCGTCCAGATTTTCGGCCTCGGCGTAGAAACGTTCGCATGCTCGGGTGAACGCGTCGCCCAATTCGTGCGATAGATTGTCGTACTCCGATTGAAGGTCGGCGCGGTCTTTGGCGCTAAGCGATTTGTCGCCCATCGCTTGAGTGAGGTCGCGCAAGGTTTCGAAATGCTCGAGTTCTTGTAAGCCACGTAGTGACGTGGTGAGCCTTGGAATCGATTGCCATGCCAGTTCTCCGACTTCCTGTGCATAGGCGACAGCGCGAACGGCCTTGCTGCGCAACGCTTCATGCTCGGTGCAACGAAATACCGCCAGGCGCGCCATGTTCTTGGCTGCCTGACTCATGGTCTGGACGTCGATGTTCGGGTTCGCGGTCTTTGGCGCGATCATGGATACGGTAGACATGATGGACTCCTGTTGAATCGATAGGTGTTATTCGTCGATCTTCGTGGTTATTCGTAGGTCTTCCTGTATTGCTCGATGGCCTCGTCGAAGACGTTGACGAGTTGTTCTGCGGAACTCTGGACGTCGCGCCAGGGCTCGACGATTTTCTTGAAATTGGCCGTGAATGATGTCAGTCGTTGCGCATCGTTGATGTGAGCGAACTCAGCCGCCGAACTCTCCACCAATGTCATCATCGATTGCCACATGTAATCCAGATGATTCAGGGCGATTTCCGCATCCAGCATGCGGGTTCCCAGGTCATTGAAAGAACGGGACAGCGCCTCGATGGCCGTTTGCAAGGCCTTCTTGCCGGTGACCTGAGTTTCGAGTTTTTGTACTTCGTCCAATAGCGCGTTCTTTTCTTTGCGCGCGGCCTCGGCCTTTGCACCGAAGATGCCGCCAGTGATCGCCAGTCCGATGATTCCGCCTGCCGCACCACTGAACGACAAGCCTATGTACTTGTCATAGTCCTTCTTCAGTTGCTCGATGCGATCGTTCTTTTCTTTGATCTGAGCTTCCAGCAAGGCGGTCGTTTTTGACAGATTGTTCTGGCGCATGAGATTGCTTTTGGCCTTGACCTGTGGCTCCAGCCCAATCGTCTCCTGGCCGTTGGACAGTTTTCCGCCGACTAGCGCGATCCTAAAGTCGGAGACCAGCGATTTGACCTTGATGGTTTTTTCACGATGCGCATCGACGTCTTTTTTCATCGTCGCCAGAATTTCGCCCAGTGCGACAGCGATTTCCTTGTCTTCCGAGGTGTACGTGATTTCCTTGAGCTGCCGGTCCGTCAGGTCTCCGAGCTGGGTACGGGTACGCTCCAGGATGGGCATCTCCTTGATCGTCGAAATGATCTCGTCGCCCGTGCCAAGTACTTGCTTCGCTGCCGCACTCAGGTCGATGCTTTGTTGCAGGACGTGATGCTCGACCCCGTCCCAGGTCTGGGCGTGTGTGTTGATGGCGCTGTAGATGGCCTGGATGTCGGCGGGTTCCAGGCCGTGAATGCCGATTTCCTTGTATCCGATGGCGGTTTCCACCGCCGCTTTCTTGGTCGGTAGCGCCAGTCCATTTCGGACGTAGGTCTTGATGTTGATCAGATCTTCTTTGGTGAAGATTCCGCTGGGTCGAGATGCACCCTGTTGATATCCGGTAAGTAGATTGAGCGTGATTTTTGGAAGATCGTGCGTGTCCAAGGTGATGCTGGCGTCGGGGTGTTCCGCTATCGCATGCATGTCCGTCTCCTCGATGACGTATTGACCGAATACACGTATCAGTTGCCAAGGCCTGCATCGGCCGCAGCACTGCATCGACGTGTGTGACCATTGAACGCAGGTCTGTCATGGACGTAAAGCGAGGAGGATGTCGGTCTGGCGTCGAGCACGGCCGGTACGCACGGGGAATGCGTAGGGCGAAAATGTCGTCAGAAAACGGGCGTGATGTCTGTAAATGGCGCGAGCACAATCTTACAAACGTTCAATCAGTCGCTTCCAGCATCGCAGCGCGTTCGGTAATTGGGCACGCGGAATGCGTGTTGCCATGGTCTGTACCCGCCCAAAAAGGAGCCCCTCATGGATCAAGCCATCAATCCCAATGTGAACCCCCAGACCGGCGAATTCAAGCTGGACGTCGAAGGTATTCGCCGCCGTGCCCGCCAGGATGTGGAAGACGGTGCAGTGACCGAAGGTTATCGCGCTGACCGAGAGACCGTATTGCGCTTGTTGAATGAAGCCTTGGCGACTGAAATCGTCTGTGTGCTGCGCTATAAGCGCCACTATTTCATGGCCAAAGGCTTGAACGCCGAGCCGGCTGCCGCCGAGTTTGCCGAGCACGCCGCTGAAGAGCAGGGCCATGCCGACCGTCTGGCCGAGCGCATCGTCCAACTGGGTGGCGCGCCCAACTTGTCGCCCGAGGGCTTGCTGACACGCAGTCATTCAGAATATGTCGAGGGTTCGACTCTGGACGAAATGATCCGCGAGAACGTCGTGGCCGAGCGCATTGCCATCGACAGCTATCGCCAGATGATCGATTACATCGGCGACAAGGATCCCACCACCCGTCGCATGCTGGAAGAGATCCTTGCCGTCGAGGAAGAGCACGCCGACGAATTGGCGGACTTCCTCGAGTGAACGCGTTCGACGTCTGGATGAGCGCGTCTGGCACCTGGCTCGGAGCGGAGCGCGTCTAGAGCGTATCGGCGTAGAGGTCGTACTCGTCGGCGTCCATGATTTCGACGTCGACAAGTTCACCGGGCTTGAGCCGCCGGTCGGTCGAGACATAGACGCAGCCATCGATTTCGGGTGCGTCGCTGTACGACCGGCCAATCGCGCCGTCGTCGTTCACTTCGTCGATCAACACCTGCGTCTTCTGGCCGATCCGCTTTTGCAGGCGAGCCGCCGAGATCGACTGCTGGTGCGCCATGAAGCGTTCCCAACGCTCTTGTTTGACCTCGTCGGGAATGGCACCGTCCAAGGCATTGGCGGGCGCGCCTTCGACGGGCGAATACTGGAAACATCCGACACGATCCAGTTGCGCTTCGGTCATCCAGTCCAGCAGGTACTGGAACTCTGCTTCGGTTTCACCGGGGAAGCCAACGATGAAGGTCGATCGAATGGCCAAGTCTGGACAGGTCTCGCGCCATTGCTTGATGCGCGCGAGCGTTTTGTCTTCGAACGCAGGGCGCTTCATCAGCTTCAAGATGCGCGGCGAGGCGTGTTGGAACGGAATGTCCAGATAGGGGAGCACTTTGCCCGCGGCCATCAGGGGAATGATTTCGTCCACATGGGGATACGGGTAAACGTAGTGCAGCCGCGTCCACACGCCCAGATCCGATAAGGCGTCGCACAGTTCGGTCATGCGAGTCTTGACCGGACGGCCGTTCCAGAATCCGCTGCGGTATTTGATGTCGACGCCATAGGCGCTGGTGTCTTGCGAAATGACCAGCAGCTCTTTCACGCCGGCACGGACCAGTCGCTCGGCTTCGGACAGCACATCGCCCACCGGACGGCTGACCAGGTCGCCGCGCATCGACGGAATGATGCAGAAGCTGCAACGATGATTACAGCCCTCGGAAATCTTCAGGTAAGCGTAATGCCGGGGCGTGAGCTTGATGCCTTGCGGGGGCACCAGATCGACGTAGGGGTCATGATCGATGCGCGGTGGCGCGGCTTGGTGTACGGCGCGCACGACCTCTTCGTACTGCTGCGGGCCGGTGACGGCCAGCACGCTGGGATGAACGTTGCGGATGACCGACTCTTCGACCCCCATACAGCCGGTGACGATGACTTTGCCGTTCTCGGCAATGGCTTCGCCGATGGCATCCAAGGACTCGGCCTTGGCGCTGTCGATAAAACCACAGGTGTTGACCACCACGACATCGGCGTCCTCGTAGGACGGCGATACCAGGTAGCCTTCAGTACGCAACTGCGTCAGGATGCGCTCGGAATCGACTAGCGCTTTCGGACAGCCCAGGCTGACGAAACCGACTTTAGGGGAAGACATGGGGGGAGACCTCGGGTCAGGCAAATGGGCCTATGCATAGGCATAGGCGTGCGCCCGATACATAGCGGGCGGATGGGCGCTCGGGGCGCCGGAAAGCGCTATTTTACCTCGGCGCGTTACCATACGGCTTTTCACCCGGATCGTCCGGGAAGTCGAGTTTTTCTGCCATGTCTGCCAGCCCCGTGCGCCAAAACGCTCCCTTGTCCGAATCTCTCATGGGTTGCGCCCAAGTGTTGCTCGCCGTGCGCGGCGGGCAATCCATGACCGATGCGCTCACTCACGTGCCGGCGACCCTGCGGCCGGGCGTGCAGGCATTGTCGTTTCACACCATGCGCCATCTGGGGTGGGCACAGGCCATCAAGAGCGTGCTGATTACGCGCACGCCTGCCAATGCCTTGCTCGATGCCTTGCTCAGCGTGGCGTTCGCGCTGCTCAAACCGACCGACGCGGCCAGCAAGGCCGCACTCATCGATCACGAAACCGCCGCCATGCCCGCCTACGCACCTTATACGGTGGTGGATCAAGCTGTGCAGGCCGCCGACAACGATCCCGACTTGTTTCCCTTCAAAGGGCTGATCAACGGCAGCCTGCGCCGCTTTTTGCGCGAGCGCGCCGACGTCGAGCACGCCGTCGCCCGGAGTGCCGAGGCTCGCTGGAACCACCCGCTGTGGTGGATCGACCTGGTGCGCAATACCTATCCCCAGCAATGGGAAGCCGTGCTGGCGGGCGCGCAGCGTCCCGCGCCGTTGACGCTGCGCGTGAACCGACGTCGGGCGACGGTCCAGCAAGTGCTCGACGCATTCGCTGCCGCAGACATCGAGGCCCGCGCCGTCCAGGAGGTGGGTATCGTCGTGGCCAAGCCCCGCCCTGTGCACCTGCTGCCGGGCTTTGAAGAGGGGTGGTGGTCGGTGCAGGACGCCGGCGCGCAGCGCGCCGCCCCCTTGCTCGCGGTCAAGGACGGTATGCGCGTGCTGGATGCCTGCGCCGCACCTGGCGGCAAGACGGCGCATTTGCTGGAATTGGCCGAGCTCGATCTGCTTGCCCTCGATGTCGATGCCCAACGCCTGGCCCGAGTTGGCGAAAACCTCGATCGCCTGGGTTTGCGTTCGGATCGCGTGCAACTGATCAGTGCGGCCGCGCAAGACCTGGACGCCTGGTGGGACGGCAAGCCGTTCGATGCGGTGCTGGCCGATGTGCCATGTACCGCCTCGGGCATCGTGCGCCGCCATCCCGATATCCGGTGGTTGCGCCGTCAAGAAGACGTGGCCACCACGGCTCGTCTGCAACGCCGTATTCTGGACGCGTTGTGGAAAACAGTCGCGCCCGGCGGCCACCTGCTGTATGTCACCTGCTCGATTTTCCCCGCAGAGGGCGTTCGCATGGCACTGGACTTCGACCGCCGGCATGATGACGCTCAACGGGTGACATCCGCGCCCGGTCAATTGCTGCCTGTGGCGGCGGACACAACAGAACAGACCGATCAGGACGGCTTTTTCTACGCATTGTTTGCCAAGCAGGGATGATTGCTAAAAAATAGGGTCGATCTCGACAATTCCGTTCACTCCCTGCTGGCGAGCGCATGTCCCTCACGAGTCGTCTTCTACTGTGTTTTTTACTTTTCTGGACGGCTGTGGTCGGGGCCAGCGAAGCTGAGCCGCGTATTCACAACATCGTGGTGCACGCCGATGCCGGGCGATTGTTGATCGATGCGGACGTCGATTTGTCTCTCAGTCGAGAGGTTCGACAGGCCGCCGAGCGCGGGTTGCCGATCTATCTGACGGCCGATCTGGTCGTCACGCATTCGCGTTGGTGGTGGTTCGACCGTACCGATATCGAGACCTCTTGCACTTGGCGCATCGGCTACAACGCGCTGACCCGGCAGTGGCGTATCGGCACAGGTGCGCTCAATTTCTCGGTCGCTTCGCTGGACGAGGCCCTGAAGGTGGTCAATTCGATCCGGGGTTGGGACATCGGGGCCATCGACGAGTTGGCCGAGGGCACTGCATTGGAAGGGCAGGTTCGTATGCGTTTGGACAATTCCTTGTTGCCCAGGCCGATGCAGGTCAACGCATTGAATAGCAGTGCGTGGTCGGTTGCTACGCCTTGGGAGGGCTTCCAGTTCGAGCTCGCCGAGGGCGGGAGCTTGCATCAATGAAGCGCGTGCTGCGCGCCGCCACCTGGATCGGCATTTTCAGTGGACTAATGATGCTCGGTCTGCTGGCGTGGTCCACCGGTAACGCCTCCAGATTTGCGAGCTATTACGATGCCTTGCTCATTCTGAATGGAGTGTTCGCTGTCGCCTTGCTGATCTGGGTCCTGGCTTTGGCGACACGCTTGCTGCGCCAGATCCGGCGCCGGGTATTCGGGGCGCGTCTGACTGCGAGGCTGGCCCTGGCGTTCGCTTTGACGGGCGTGTTGCCGGGGGCCTTGATCTACACCTTGTCCGTGCAGTTCATGTCGCGCTCGATCGAGTCGTGGTTTAACGTGCAGGTCGATAGCGCCTTGGAGGCGGGCCTGAACCTGGGTCGGGCAGCGCTGGACAATCAACTCAGCGAATTGGAGCGCAGCGCGCGCAGCATGGCGCAAGAGCTGGGGCGTGCACCCGAGACCGGTGTGGTGAGTATCTTAGCCCAGCAGCGCGAGACCCGTGGCTTGCGCGAAGCGCTCGTTTTCACGACCTCCGGTCGCACGCAATATTTCTCCAGCAGCGAACTCGGCCAGCTGTTGCCGTCCGCCATTCCGAGCGAAGTGCTCAATCATCTGCGCCGCAGTCGAGGGTATTCGGCTGCCGAAGCCGACGACCTGCCGGGTGCCGATGGCGCCTCGGGCTTGCCCAAAGATAACGGCGGCCTGCATTTGCGCGTGATCGTCCCGCTGGATTCGGGCGTGCGGGTCGACAGTCTGACCGGCTCGACTGGCGAGAATCGTTGGCTGCAGGTCTTGCAAGATGTGCCCAGCGCCATCGGTTCGAACGCCAATCTGGTTCAGCAGGGCTTCCAGGATTATCAAGAGCTGTCGCTCTCGCGTCTGGGTTTGCGCAAGCTCTACGGCATCACCTTGACGCTCGCGCTTCTGCTGTCGGTGTTTGGCGCGATTGCCGTGGCGCTCGGATTGGCCAAGCGCCTGGTGCAGCCGCTGCTACGTCTTGCCGGCGGAACTCAGGCAGTCGGGGTGGGCGACTACACGCCGCTACCCGAACCAAATGCGCGCGACGAGGTCGGCCAACTGACCCGCTCGTTCAATGCGATGACGCGCCAGCTCGACGAGGCGCGTCGTATGGTTGAAAGCAATCGTCGGCAATTGGAGCGCTCGAACGTTTACCTCGAGAGCGTGTTGTCCAATCTGTCGTCGGGGGTGCTGGTGTTAGACGATGCGTTTCGATTGACGATGGTCAACGAAGGCGCTCAGGCGATTTTGCACGTCGATCTGCGTACTGCGGTGGGCCGCCCTTTGGAAACCGTGGATGGCATGTTGCCCTTTGCGCGGATCGTGCGCGATGCGTTCGCCACCCACTCCGCGGTCGGTTCCGAACGGTTGCACTGGCAGCAGCAATTCGAGCTCTCTGCGACGGGGCAGGCCCAACCGTCCGAACCCGGCGGGACGCCGCAGACGCTGCTGGCGCGAGGCTCGCAACTCAAATCGGATGGCCGTAGCACAGGCTATATGGTGGTGTTCGACGACATCACCGAGGTGATCTCCGCCAACCGCACGGTGGCCTGGGGCGAGGTTGCCCGTCGACTGGCGCACGAGATCAAGAATCCATTGACGCCCATACAGCTCTCGGCCGAACGGCTGGCCATGAAACTGGGCGACAAGTTGGAAGGGCGGGACGCCGACATGCTCACGCGCGCCACCAACACCATCATCAATCAGGTGTCGTCGCTTCAGCACATGGTCGATGACTTTCGTGAGTATGCGCGCACACCGCCCGCAGCCATGCAGCCCCTGGATTTCAACGTACTTCTGATCGACGTGCTGGCGCTATACGGCTGGGATCCGGTGGAAGGCATGGCCCGCGACGCGTCGCCCGCTTTGCAGATGGAGGTGACGCTGGCATCGGATTTGCCCCGCATCGAAGGCGACCCCACCCAGCTGCGGCAGGTCATTCACAACCTGTTGGCCAACGCGCGAGATGCCAGTGCCGATCAGCCCGAGCCCGGCCCCGTGCGGGTCAGCACCCAGGCGGCGACGGCGACAGGCGCAGGCGGGCAGGAACAGAACCTGCTTCGATTCACCGTTCAAGACAGCGGTCCAGGCTTCGCGCCGCATATGTTGCAACGGGTGTTCGAACCTTATGTCACGACTAAGGCACACGGGACTGGGTTAGGATTGGCAATTGTCCGAAAAATTGTGGAAGAGCATGGCGGCAGAATCGATGTCGCCAATCGGAAGGAAGGCGGGGCAAGGGTGTCGATTCTCCTGACGCGGCTGGCGAGCGCCGCCGACGGTCTGGACGTCACTGGGCAAGATAAGGATAATGCTGCTACGCAATAGGTGGAAAACGCTATGGCCAGAATTCTGGTGGTGGACGACGAGATCGGCATACGGGAGTTGTTGTCCGAGATTCTGTACGACGAAGGGCACACGATCGAGCTGGCCGAAAATGCCGCAGAGGCGCGCAAGGCGCGTCTGCGCTCGCGTCCCGACCTCGTGCTGCTCGACATCTGGATGCCCGACACCGACGGTGTAAGCCTGTTGAAAGAATGGGGATCGCAAGGCTTGCTGGACATGCCCGTGATCATGATGAGCGGCCACGCCACCATCGACACAGCGGTCGAAGCCACGCGCATCGGCGCCATCGATTTCCTCGAAAAGCCCATTACCTTGCAGCGTCTGTTGAAGACGATCGCCACGGGTCTGGCCCGCGGCCGTGGGCCGGCACCGGTTCCCGCACCGGCTACCGCTCCTGCGCATAACTTTGGCGGCCGCGATGCGAGCCTGTCATCGTCCGGCAGCGTCGATGCCCCAGGGGCATCGCCCAGCGTTCAGTCGGGCATGCCCCAGCCGCAGGGCAGCGCACCCCAATTCGTGCGCGAGCCGATCGATCCCGGCTTGAATAACGGGCTGCTCAATCCCATCACTTTGGATCAGCCGCTGCGCGATGCCCGAGATGAATTCGAGCGTATTTATTTCGAATACCACCTGGGCCGCGAGAACCACAGCATGACCCGGGTGTCCGAACGTACGGGTCTCGAACGCACTCACTTGTATCGCAAGCTCAAGCAGCTGGGCATCGAGTCGTCGCGCAAGCGCAGCACATGAAGGTCGTTATCCTGGGCGCTGGCCGGGTCGGCACCAGCGTTGCAGAGAACCTGGTGTCCGAGCAGAACGACATCACAGTCATCGATGCGAACGCCGATGGACTGCGCTATCTTCAAGACCGCTACGACCTTCAAGTCATTCATGGTGACGGCACGCAAGTTTCGGTATTGCGTGCTGCCGGTTTGGAAGACGCCGACCTGTTCATCGCCTGTGCCGCGCGCGATACCGCCAACCTCGTCGCCTGTAAGATCGCTCGGACCTTGTTCAACGTGCCGCGCCGTATTGCGCGGGTCAGATCCGCCGAGTTTGCCGATCATTCCGAACTGCTGGGCGACGAAGGTTTTTGCGTCGACGCGCTGATCAGCCCGGAGCGCAGCGTCACCACGTACTTGCATAGCCTGATCGAGTTTCCCGAAGCCTTGCAGGTGGTGGAGTTCGCCAATGGCCGGGTCAGCGTCGTGACGGTGCGCGTGGGACACAACAGTCCGCTGGCACAGCAGCCCGTCGATTCTTTGCGCGAAGCGTGGCCGGACGTGGCGGCGCGCGTGGTGGACGTGTTGCGCCATGGCAGGCCGGTGCAGGTCGGTTCGGGCACCATGATCGCCCCCGGTGACGAGGTCGTGCTGGCGGTCGATACGCGCCATGCCCGGCGTGCCGTGCGCCAATTGCGCGTTGCCGAAAAATCGGTGCGGCGGGTGATGATCGCAGGCGGGGGCAACATCGGCTTACGGCTGGCGCGCCAGCTGGCCGAAGACAATTACAGCGTCCGCATCATCGAGCGTGACGCCCAGCGCTGCCAACTGCTCGCGACCGAATTACCCAGCAACGTTCTGGTCTTGCATGGCAGCGGTACCGACGAGGCGCTGCTCGAACGCGAAAATATCGAGGATATGGACACGTGGCTCGCGCTGACCAGCGACGACGAAGACAACATTATGTCGTCCTTGCTGGCCAAGCGGCTGGGTGCTCGTAAGGTGATTGCCCTGATCAACCGCCAAGCCTACGGCGAGCTGATGCAAGGCAGTCACATCGACATCGCCGTATCGCCCTCGCAGGCGACCATGAGCGAGCTGCTGCGGCACGTGCGCCGCGGCGACGTGGTGGCGGTGCATCGGTTGCGGCAAGGCGTGGCGGAGGCTGTGGAGGCGATCGCGCATGGTGATCGCAATACCTCTAAGGTCGTGGGACGCCGGGTCGCGGATATCCGCCTGCCCAAGGGGGCAAGCATCGGCGTGCTGGTGCGCGAGGACGAAATCCTGCTGCCCGATGCCGACACCGTCATTCAGACCGACGATCACGTCATCGTGTTCGTGCCGAGCCGCCAGCAAATGCAGCGAGTCGAGAAGTTGTTCCAGGTAACGGCCTCCTTTTTCTGACGCCATGAGACGCCTTCTCGCCATTCTGAACGTGGTCGGACTGACCATGATGCTGTTTTCCTTGACACTGCTACTGCCCATGGTGGTGGCGTTGGTGGGGGCAGATGGCGGCGAAAGTGCGTTCGTCGATGCCTTTCTTGTGGCAGTAGGCATTGGCGCAGGACTTTGGCTGACCACCCGGCGCTTCCGGGCCGAACTGCGGCCCCGCGACGGTTTTCCACTGGTGACGCTGGTGTGGCTGGGATTGCCACTACTGGCCACTATTCCATTTCTGATCTATTTTGATCGGGCGGGCCTGCCGATTACGTTCACTCAGGCGTATTTCGAGGCCATGTCGGGGCTGACCACCACGGGCGCCACCGTGTTCACCGGCTTGGACGAGCTGCCCAACTCCATCAACCTCTGGCGAGCCACCTTGATATGGGTTGGCGGAATGGGCATTCTGGTGCTGGCGGTGGCGATTCTGCCGCTGCTGGGCGTCGGTGGCAATCAGGTGTTTCGCGCCGAAATGCCCGGTCCGATGAAGGACGAACGTCTGACACCTCGCATCGCCAGCACCGCTAAAGCACTGTATGCGGTGTATGTCGGTCTGTCCATGCTGTGTCTGCTGGCTTATCGAGCCGCCGGCCTGTCGTGGTTCGAGGCTTGGGCACATATGGCGACGACCATGGGCCTGGGCGGCTTTTCCACCAAGGACGAAGGGTTCGCTTACTTCGATTCGGTCTCGGTGGAAGTGGTGGCCGTGGTCTTCATGCTGATCGCCGGCATCAACTTCGCCACCCATTTCACTGCGTGGCGGCATCGCAGCTTGCGGGCGTATTTACGTTGTCCGGAGGCGATTCCCTTTTTGACGGTGGTGCTGGGGGCCAGCTTGCTAGTGTCCTTGCTGCTGTATGTGATCGGCGTCTACGAGGCCCCGTTGGATGCCCTGCGCTACGGTATTTTCACTACCGTGTCGCTGGCAACCACCACTGGTTATGCCAACGCCGATTACACGCTATGGCCACTCGGCATCCCCTTGTTCTTGCTGTTGCTGTCCGGGGTGGCGACCTCTGCGGGTTCGACCGGCGGCGGCATCAAGATGGTGCGGGCCCTGCTGCTGCTCAAGCAGGTGCGCGCCGAAATGACGGTGATGCTGCATCCCCATGCCGTCTCGCCAGTGCGGATCAATGGCAGGGTGGTGGATCCTAAAGTGCTGTCGTCGGTCGCCGCATTCATGGTGGTGTATTGCGCGTTGCTGATCATTTTGTCGGCCATCATGCTGGCCACGGGCCTGCCCCCCGAGGAGGCATTTTCGGCCGTACTGTCGTCCTTGAATAACACTGGCCCCGCGCTGGGATCACTGGGGCCGATGGGCAGCTTTGGTCATCTGACGCCCTTCCAGACCTGGATCTGCACCTTCGCCATGCTGATCGGACGACTGGAGTTCTTTACCGTGTTGATTTTGCTGACGCCCGCTTTCTGGCGCCGTTGAAAGCGCCTGGCAGGCCGGCGTTACTTATTTAACGATTGGTCTATTCGAGGCACGAATCGTGGGCCTGGATCGCTCGGACGAGCGCCCGGGCCGCATCCGCACTGCATAAGGCGCCAGGGCACGCGTTTTGCTTAAGGTCGCGCTGTTATCTCGCGTAAATACACGAATGTGAGTGCATACTTATCTTCGTGTCTCTGAGTAAATTCGTCGATCGTGCATTGAGTTACAGGTTAACTGCGCCTAAATCAGCTCGTCGTCACAATTTCTCTGCCCTTCTAGCCTCAGAATACGCAGTAGCTTTCAACACCAAAACATATAGATCAATAAGCATCTGTCGGCGAGTGGCCGATCAAGATTGCACTGCTGTCACCACGAGGAGCCCGTCATGGACAAGATCGCATTCACGCCGTCTGCCGCCAATAGTTTGGGGATCGAGCTGGAGCTTCAGCTCATCGACCCCGCCACGCTCGACCTAGCCGCCTGCGCCGACGAATTGTTGGCTCAAGTAGAAGGCCATCCCATGGCCGACCGGATCAAGCCTGAAATCACCTTGTCCATGATCGAACTCAATTCGTCGGTGCACGAGCACCCGATGGGTTTGCTGGCCGAAATGCGCGAGATGCGCGATATCGTTTGCCAGGCGGCCGATGCCGTGGGCGCATCGGTGTGCGGAGGGGGCGCCCATCCGTTCATGCGCTGGCAAGAGCGCGCCATCTCGGACGCGCCTCGGTTCAAGTATCTGGCCGAGATGTACGGCTATCTCGCACGCCAGTTCACGGTATTCGGACAGCACATTCACGTCGGCGTCAAAAACGGTGACGAAGCGATCGCGCTGACTCGCCGCCTGTCGGCTTACGTGCCGCATCTGATCGCCATGTCTGCATCGTCGCCGTACTCCGAGGGCGTGGACACCTTATTCGCCTGCTCGCGCCTGAATGCGGTCAACAGTTTTCCCCTGTCTGGCCATATGCCGGCCGAGATCAACGACTGGTATGGCTTCGAGGCGCATATGTCGCAGCTGTACTCGTTCGGGCTGGCCGAGTCGATCAAGGATCTGTATTGGGACATTCGTCCCAAGCCCGATTTCGGCACGGTGGAAGTCCGCATCTGCGATACGCCGCTGACGGTCGAGCGGGCTTGCCAGATCGCGGCATTCGTTCAAGCCCTGGCCATCATGGTCATGCGCGAACGCGAACCTGCCAGCGGCGTGTGGCTGCCCTATTCCAACAACGTGTTCCAGGCCAGCCGCTTCGGCACGCAGGGCCACTACGTCACGCCTTCGGGCGAGCGTTTGCGCTTACTCGATCATCTGCGCGGCACCTTCGGCCGGCTCGCGCCGATTGCCGAAGAGCTGGGCACGACCGACATGGTTTCGGCGCTGTGTGCGGATATGCTCAAGCAGGGCAACGACGCCCGTTGGATGCGTAACACGTATCACTCGTCGAGAAATCTACCGGGGGTGGTGCAAGCCATGGTGGATCGTTTCAGTGGTCGCGAGCGCCAAGCAGTCGAGATGGATGTCGAGGCCAATTTGCCCATGGTGACGCCCGAGCGCGAGCGCCGCCGAATTCGGGCAAGCTCCGAGCCTTTGGTCGACGTCCAACAGTTCGCTGCGCCCGAAGAGCCCGCCATGTTGCAGCCGGCGCGCTTGCATTAGGACGATACCCGCAGCCTAGTCGCCTCGGCGGCTGCGTCCGCCAATGGCGTCTACTGAAAAGGTGGTTTCCGTGGCGCTCAAGCGGCGTGTACTGGCGCGCCATGCGTGGCCGTAAGCGACTTCAACAGTCAACCGGATCAGGCCGTCATCGCCGCGCTGCGCGTCCAGCGCGTCCATCAAACGACGGCTCCAGTCGCGCGCAGTCAGCCCTGGGCGACGTGTCATGACGGGGTTGCCACCCAGCGCCCGGACGTCGGCCAGAAGTTTCTCGGGTGTCCGATACGTGAGCGTCAGCGTTTCCTGATCCATGACTGGATCGGTGAAGCCATGCTCGATCAGCAGGTCGCCGAAGTCGTGCATATCCACGAAGGTCGGCGTGGCGGTGGTTAATCCGGCTTCTACCAGTGCATCGCGCAGCTCGCGTAGCGTGCCCGGCCCCAAACATGAAAACATCACCAGCCCGTCGACCTTGACCACGCGGCTCCACTCGGCCAGCACGGCGTGCGGCTCGGGGTGCCAATGCATGGCCAGGTTGGACCACACCAGATCCTGGCTTTGAGGCGCGAGTCCGGTGTGGGCCAGATCGCCGTCGACGAATGTGGTGGCCGGGCCGCTGCGGCCGGCCAGACGGCCGACCCATGCCGATAGTCCGCCGGGGGTGAATCGCTGGCGGGCTCGAGCCAGTTGGCCTGCGCTGTGGTCCAGCCCGGTATAAGCGGTCTGGGGGTACTTTTCACGTAGCAGCGGCAGATTGTCGCCGCTTCCACACCCCGCATCCAGCATCTGGGTGGGTGCCAGCCGGATATATCCCAACCGGCCCATCATGCGGCGGGCGATCTCGCCGTATAAAAACTGAGCGTCGTCGCGCCTCGCACGGCGATCGAACTGCTGCGCCACATGGCGCACAGAGAGGGGCAGAGAGGGCGGTGTGGCGGGTGGCATGATGCGGTGTGGGTTGCGGAGTCTCGGTTAGCCGACAGTGACGTGACGAGCGCCCTGGCAGCGGCGCGGCGGTCCCGATGCGTTCAGATAGCCGGTATGTGCAGCCTATTTGACCATATCCCTACTGCGTGTCCCTTGTGCCGTCGGCGTGCGCGTGGCGGTTGCTTATGCGAGGGCTGCCTGGCCGATCTGGATGCGATCGAGCATGGGCATTCGGTGCCGCGCTGTCGGCGCTGCGGGCTGGCACCGCTGTCGCCGCTCGCGTCGTGCTGGACGTGCGAGCGCACGCCGCCGCCGTTTCGCGAAGTGATCGTGGCGATGCCGTATGAGTGGCCCTATGATGTTTTGGTGGCGCAGCTCAAGCGCGAACACAGGCTGTGGATGGCGCGCACCTTAGGGCACTTGCTGGCACGTGCCGTGACGGCGTCGTGGGCAGGTGCTTCCCTGCGCGCAAGCTTGCCGGGTCTAACCGTGCAACGCGATCAGGTGCGGCGCGAGGCGGCACCACGGCCGAAGGTGCCTTCATCTTTGACCTTTCCTGGGCTGATCGTGCCCGTGCCGGCCGCCAGGGCGTCGCTGTTGCGCCGGGGGTTCAATCCCGCTGGCGAGATCGCGCGGGCACTCGGAACGCGTATGCAACTTCCGGTGCAAGCCGAGGCGCTATGCCGGGTACGCGAGGCATCCAAGCAAAGTGGCCTGAGACGACAGGCTCGCCTGCGTGCCGTGACCGGTGCATTCGAGGTGAGTGCAGATTTGCACGGGCGGCATGTGGCGGTGGTCGATGACGTGATGACCACGGGTGCGACGGCCGAGGCGATCACTCATGCCTTGTTGGCTGGCGGCGCATCGGCGGTCACGGTCTGGGCCGTGGCGAGACGGGCGCGCTGATCGGTGGCTTGTCCATCTCTTCGATAGGCGGGCATACTGACGCCCTTGCTTATTGTTGCCTATCCCCATGTTTCACGTCGTCCTGGTCTGCCCTGAAATACCGCCTAATACAGGTAATGTCATTCGCCTGTGCGCCAATACCGGCGCCCAGCTGCACCTGGTCGAGCCGCTGGGCTTTACTTTGGATGACGCCCGCCTGCGTCGCGCCGGTCTCGATTACCACGAATGGCAGCCCATGCAGGTGCATGCGAACCTCGCCGCCGCGCTGGCGGCCACCGGTGCGGCACCCGAGCGCATATTCGCCCTGACCACCCAAGGCGCACAACCCATGCAGGCTGTGACGTTCGAGCCCGGTGATGTGTTCGTGTTTGGGCGCGAGACGGCCGGTCTTTCCGAGGAGCATCTCGCGCTGTTCACGTCCGAACAGCGCGTGCGGCTGCCAATGCGCCCCGGTCAGCGCAGTTTGAATCTGTCCAATGCCGTGGCGGTCACGGTGTTCGAAGCCTGGCGTCAGAACGGCTACGACGGCGCCTGCTAATCGGTTTCTCACATAAGGAATACGTATGTCCCGACAGTCTTCGTTGGATACCCGCCTGGTGCACTCTGGGCTGGCCGAGTTCGATCCGGTCAGCGGTGCCGCGCCGGTGGCCCTGCCATCCATGCGAACCAGTACGGTGCGATTCAAGTCGCTCGAAACGCTGGAGCACGCCTATGCCAAGCGGACGTCGGGCGAGCGTGTTCCTACATATGGACGCATGGGCATGGATACCCACGCTGCGTTGGAAGAGGTGTTCGCTCAGTTGGAGGGTGGTGCTCACGCTTATCTGGCGTCGTCGGGGCTTGCAGCCATTACTCTGGCGATTTTGGCCTTGGCAAGTGCAGGCGAGCATGTGCTGGTCTCCGACTCCGTCTATGGGCCGGTGCGTTACCTGGACGAGCAGTTACTCAAGCGCATGAACATCGAACTCACTTATTTCGGGGCAGGCGACGCGATCGAGTCCCTGGTGCGTCCGACGACCCGGCTGATCTATGTCGAGTCGCCGGGTTCCTTGTTGTTTGAGATGCTGGATCTGCCCGCTCTGTCGGCGGTGGCCCGCCGCTTAGGTCTTCCGCTAGTGGTCGACAACACCTGGGGATCGGGCTACCTGTATCGGCCACTGGAACTGGGCGCGGATGTGACGGTCGTGGCCGGCACCAAGTACGTTGGTGGGCATTCCGATCTGATGCTGGGTGCGGTGGTGACCCACGACAAGGCACTGGCGCACCGGATCAATACGACGCACTACGCCATGGGTTATTCACTCAGCGCCGATGACGCTTGGTTGGCGTTGCGTGGCGTTCGAACCATGGGGGTGCGTCTGGCGCAACACGCCAGAAACGCGCTGGCGGTATGCCAGTTTCTGGACGCGCAGCCGCAGGTGCGCCAAGTGTTCCATCCCGCTTGGCACAAGGATCCAGGTCATGCACTATGGCAGCGCGATTGCAAGGGGGCCAATGGCATGCTGGCCGTTCATCTGGACCTGAGTCCCGAGGCCGCGCGCACGTTCGTGAACGCGCTGACGCTCTTTGGCATCGGTTTTTCGTGGGGCGGCTTCGAAAGCCTGGTTCAGTATGTCGAGCCGGCGCAATTGGAAACTCACGACTACTGGCGCAAAAACGCCCGCCGAGGCGGGGCGTTGATCCGGCTGCACATCGGGCTGGAGTCGGTGGACGATGTGATCGCCGACCTGGCTCAAGCCCTCGATCGAGCAAAGCCTTAGTTCTTCTTAGGCTTCTGGCGTGCCATCGGAACCAGTTTGTCCAACTGCTGGATGGCACCCACGTAGCTGTTGCCTGCCATCACCGGCGAGGTGATGTACATGCCACCCACGGCCAGCGAGGGCGTACCTTCGATTTTATAGGCATCGGCCAGTTGGTCGGCACGTTGCACTTGAGCGTTGACCGAGAACGAATCGAACGTCGATTCGAACTTGGCGCGATCAATTCCTTGCTTGACGGCCCAGTCGATCATGGCCGGCTTGGTGAACAGCCTTTGCTTTTCGGTATGAATCGCGGCGAACACCTTGGGGTGCAGATCTTCGCGCTCGAGCGCCATCAAGGTGTAGTACAGATGCTGCAAGGGTTTCATGCTTTGGTTAAAGGCAATGGGCACACCCTTGACCATGACATCTTGCGGTGCCTTTTTTTCCCACTCACGAACCATGGGTTCCATCGCGGCGCAATGGGGGCAGGTGTAGGCGAAGAACTCCAGCACTTCGATCTTGTCGGGTGCGTCTGACGGCTGGGGTGTGATGGTGATGTAGCCTTCACCCGATTGGGCGTGAGCGGCAGGGGCGACAAAGGCGGCGGCAGCGACTGCTGCTGCAGCGAAGAAACGTGAGAACAATGCGTTCATAGGACGACTTCCATAGTCAGAAAAGAATAGCTGGCGGTATTGACCGACAATGAACCGACAAGTTCATTGTCGTGGATCGCAAAGCGATGTCATTCACGCACGATCGCAGATTCGATCTTATTTTCGCCCAACATGACCCGGGCGCGATTCATATCGTCCAATCGTGCAAACGGTCCGACTCGGACTCGATGGATCTGAGCGCCGTTGACTTCGGCTCGCTGCACATTGACCGGTAAGCCCAGCAATATGATTCGGGCACGCAGCGACTCTGCATCGGTGTTATTGCGGAATGCACCAGCTTGCAGCAAATAAATGCCCTTCGTGGCAGGTTTCGCCGCTGCAGGGGCGGGCGTTGCCGGTTTGTCGTTGCGAGGGGCGGCAGGCGTCGCAGTCGAACTCGAAGCTGCTGGGGCAGGCGAGGGCGCCGCAGGTGTTGCGGGTGCATCCGGCAGCTTGGCGATCAACTCGTCCAGTTCGTTGCGCGGCGAACCCGTCGGTGCCTGCTGGGGGGTGACGCCGGGCAAGGGGGCAGGCGCCGTGGCGGTCGGACCGACCGGAGCCGTGCCTGCCGCGCCGTCTTTGCCATACAGGCCGCCGTTGGGGTCGGGTACCGCGGCAGGGCTCTGCGGACTCAACGGACGAGTGGGCGTGCTGTCGCGCGAGGCGCGGTCAACGAACGGATTGGGTGCCTGCGTCACATAGAAAGCGACGACGGCAGCGACGACTAGGCCGAGTAAGACGCCAGCCAGGACGCCATACAGCGTGCTGCCGCGCTGACTGGAGGATTTGGTCGATCTGCGTTTGGTGGCCATACTCCGATGTTACATCCGCTGAGGTGCCGAGACGCCCATCAGCGCCAGGCCGTTTTCGAGTACCCGGCGGGTGGCGCCCGCCAAACGCAGGCGAGCCGCCTTCAGGTCGGTATCATCGACCAGCACGCGTTCGGCGTTGTACCAGCCGTGGAAATCGGCAGCACAATCGCGCAGCCAGAACGCGATGTGATGCGGCGCGAGTTCTTGTGCCGCCAGGGCCACGACACCGGGGAAACCGGCCAGTCGTTGCATCAGCGCGAATTCGCTGGGTGCCGTCAGGCGGCCGATGTCGGCCGGGTAAGTATGGGCATTCGCCAACTCGGCCTCTTCCACGCCAGCGGCAGCCAGCATCGAGCAGATACGGGCATGGGCGTATTGAATGTAGTAGACCGGATTCTCTTCGCTTTTGCTACGCGCCAGATCGACGTCGAAAACGAATTCGGTGTCGGCACGCCGCTGGATCAGGAAAAAGCGCACCGCATCCTGGCCTACCCAATCGACCAGGTCGCGCAGCGTGACATAGCTGCCGGCGCGCTTGGAAATCTTGACCTCTTCGCCGCCGCGCACCACCTTGACCATTTTGTGCAGCACATAGGCCGGGAAGGTCTTGGGAATGCCCAGGCCCAGCGCCTGAAGGCCGGCGCGAACCCGCGCCACGGTGCCATGGTGATCGCTGCCCTGAATGTTGACGGCGTGGTGGAAACCCCGCTCCCACTTGGCGACGTGGTAGGCCACGTCCGGTACGAAGTAGGTATAACCGCCTTCGCTCTTGCGCATGACGCGATCTTTGTCGTCGCCGGTGCCCAGTTCGGTGGTGCGCAACCATAACGCGCCTTCGTTCTCGTAGGTGTGGCCGGACGCCATCAGCGCGTCCACGGTCGCTTGAACCCGGCCGGAGGTGTACAGCGAGCTTTCGAGGTAATAGTTGTCGAAACTCAGGCCAAATGCCTGTAAATCGAGGTCTTGTTCGCGGCGCAAGTACGCCACGGCGAAGCGCCGAATGGCATCGAGGTCGTCGATTGCACCGCTGGCGGTGATGGCCATGCCATCGGCTTGAACCGTACTGCCCGCCAGGAAATCGCGCGCGATGTCGGCGATGTAATCACCTTTGTAACCATCGGCCGGCCACTCGGGCGATTCGGTGGAGATGCCACGCGCCCGTGCCTGCACGCTGATCGCCAGATTCTCGATCTGGTTGCCGGCGTCGTTGTAGTAGAACTCGCGCGTCACGTCGAAGCCGCTGGCGTCGTACAGGCGGCACAGCGCGTCGCCCAAGGCGGCCTGACGGGCATGGCCGACGTGCAGGGGGCCGGTGGGGTTGGCGGAGACGAATTCGACCAGAATCTTCTCGCCCAAGCGCGGGGCTCTGCCAAAGTGCTCACCTTGTTCGGCCACGGCGGCCAGCACGGCTTGGCGTGCTGCGGCCGTCAGGCGGAAATTGATGAAGCCGGGGCCGGCGATTTCAGCGCTGGCCAGCATATCAGTCGCGCCGGGCTGTGCCATCAGCGCGCCGATAATGGCTTCGGCCAGTTCTCTGGGATTGCGGCCTGCCGGCTTGGCGAGCTGCATGGCGACGTTACACGCCAGGTCGCCGTGGGCCGCGACTTTGGGACGTTCGAGCAGGATCGTCGGATGAGCGTCGGGCAGCACGGCTGCAACGGCTTGAAGGAGGAGGGCGGAAAGCTGGTCTTGCTGCTGGGGAAGCATGCGCGTGGACAAAATAAAGGACAAATCGAGTTGCGAATGATAGCCCGAATCGACCGACTGGCATTTGGCAGTCACGATGGCTTCGGTTAGTGTATTGGCTATCTTCCACTTTTGCGATGGCTGCCATGCTCGTGACTTTCAGTTCGAAAAACGCACCCAGTGTCCTGATGCTCTCTCAGCATGCCCGTGTGGTGCTGGAAGCCGCCGGTAAGACGACCGTGACCGAGTTGCCCGAACGTGGCGTGTTCACGCCCGAGCAGTTGCCCGCAGCGATCACCGCGCTGGAAAAAGCCATTGCCTCGGCACCTGTCGAGCACGATGACGACGACGAAGACAGCGACGAGCCGCCCGCACCACCCATGGCGCGCGAGGTGGGGTTCGCGCAGCGTGCTTATCCCTTGCTCGATATGTTTCGCCGCGCTCAAGCCAGCGGCGACAACGTCATGTGGGAACTATCGCGCGGATATTGACGCGCCAACCAGGAAAACGCCATGCGAAGTGACGTGACAATTATTTTCGACGCGCGCCGTTCGGTCGATTTGCAGACTGATGTCGCGCCCAGTCCGGAGGCAGCGAATGCCGCCCGTCAGTGGTTCGATCAGGCGTGGGAAAACCTTGGCTGCGAACCTTTGCGTCCCAGCGGCAAGGTGCTGCTGTTGGACAAGCTGATGGGAGTGGCCGATGCCTTGGGATACGAGGTGCTGCGCGGTACCGACGACCGCGCCGCAGAGTTCGCGCGCCAAGCCGCGCTGGCCCTGAACAAACCTCGCATCACCATCGACCTGCCGGGCTTGGTGGTCGGCTACTGACCGGCCACCCGATGGGCACCTCGATCGCAGGGCCGGCGTGTCGATGTCTGCCCTGCGCAAGCCAGACAGCCTATGTCTGTCGGTCCAACGCGGCTTGCACGCGCTGGGCGACGTCGTCCGGCACCCACTTACGCCATGTGTCGCCGTGTTCTTTCAAAAACAGATGCGCGGCCTCTTGAATCTCTAACCCTTCGTCGTCCATACGGCCCAACATCTTGCTGATATCGGTGTCGGGAACGTTGACCTTCGCCAGAAAGGCCACCAGTGTCGGTGCCTGTTCGGCAAATCTGCTGTTGACCACGGTCTTGACGGGATAGCTTTCGAAACCGCTGGGTTGTGGGTTGGCGCAATCGGGGTCGGCGATGCACGCGATTTTTTTCTTGTCCACCGGCGGGAGTTCCAGCTTGACCAAGTCGAGCGAACCCGCCAGCGAAGTAGGCGTCCAGTAATAGAACACCACATCGCGTTTACGTTTATACGCCGACGTAATGGCGGCTCGCTGTGCTGCTGCGTTGCCCGGCGAATAGGCGTTGTACTCGCCATCGAGGCCATGGGCGCGGATTTGGTTGCGGGTCAATGTGGCGCAGGTCCATCCTGCTGCACAGCTGTAGACGCGGCCGCGACCGGGTTCTTCGGCATCGGTGAAGTGCTCGGCCATACCCTTGAGGTCAGCCACACGCCGCAACTGGGGAAATTTTTCGGCGGTGTAGCGAGGAATGTATATCCCGTCCACGCCGGTGAAGACCGTACCTACCGGCTTGATCGAACCCTCGGCCATGGCCTTATCCCATGGGCCTTGCATCTGGGTTTGCCAGACCTCGCTATTGATATCCACATCGCCGCGTTGCAGGGCCGCAAACATGGGCAGGGTATCGCCTTGTTCCACTTGGGTTTTGCAGCCATAGCCATGTTCTACGATGAATTGTTCGACACCAACCAGCAGCAGGTTCGATTCCCAATTCATGCCACCGAACTTCACCGGGCGGTCGATCTCGCATTGCGGCTCTGCGGCGTTGGCGCTTAACGACATGCCTAGACCCATGCATACCAAAGAAGTGGCCAATACGCGTCTGATGGGATTTTTTTTCTTCATCCTGAGGGTTCGTCCGTTTCACTATTGAAACTTCATGGTACCTCAAAAGAAAACCTATCTACTTTTAAAGAAAAATCTGGGAAAGGGCTGGGGTATACCAGCCCTTGACGGATCCATCAGTATGACGATGGGCCGGGATCAAACGGTCTCGACGACCTTGGCGGCCACTTGCACGCCCGAGCGAAGGTGGCGGTTGACGGCGCTCAAGATGGCGTGGAACGAGGCCGTCACGATGTCGCGATCAATCCCCACACCGAACCCGGTGGACGACTCACCCAGACGCAGTTCGACATAGCTGGCAGCACGCACGCCGGTGCCCGTGCCGATGGCGTGCTCGTGGTAATCCATGATTCGAATCGGCAGTCCCAAAGCGTCCACGAAAGCCGAAATTGCGCCGTCGCCTTCGCCGACCACGCTACGCCGCTCACCATCGTGCTCGAGCTCGGCTTCGATTCGGAAATGGTGCCCTTCGCTACGGCCAGGATCGCCTTCGATGCGATGGCGCACGAGCTTCCACGGCCGATTCTGCTGCAAGTATTCCGATTCGAAAATGCGATGGACGTCGCTGCCCGTGACTTCGCGGCCGGTTTCGTCGGTGACGCGTTGAATCGCCCGGCTGAACTCGATCTGCAAACGACGCGGCAGGACCAGACCGTGTTCTTGCTCCAGCAGGTACGACACGCCGCCCTTGCCCGACTGGCTGTTAACCCGGATGACGGCGTCGTAACTGCGGCCCAGATCGGCGGGATCGATGGGCAAGTATGGCACTTCCCATACGGCGTCGGGTCGCTGCTGTGACAACCCCTTCTTGATGGCGTCCTGGTGCGATCCCGAAAAAGCCGTGAACACCAGGTCTCCTGCATAGGGGTGACGAGGGTGAACCGGCAGCTGATTGCAGTATTCGGCACAGCGGCGCACTTCGTCGATGTCCGAGAAGTCCAAGCCGGGATGCACGCCCTGGGTGTACAGGTTGAGTGCGAGCGTGACCAGATCGACGTTGCCGGTGCGCTCGCCGCTGCCGAACAGGCAGCCTTCGATACGGTCGGCTCCCGCCATCACCGCCAGCTCTGCCGCGGCCACTGCCGTACCGCGGTCGTTGTGCGGATGGACGCTGACGATGATGCTGTCGCGACGGGCCAGATGAGTGTGCATCCATTCGATTTGATCGGCATAGGCATTGGGCGTGGTGGCCTCGATCGTCGCGGGCAGATTCAATATCATTTTCTTGTCTGGGCTAGGGCCCCATTCGGCCGATACGGCATCCGAGACGTCCAATGCGAAGTCGGGCTCTGTGGTGCTGAAGACTTCGGGCGAATACTGGTAGAGCCAATCCGTTTGCGGATACTTCGCCATGGCGGCCTTGACCATGCGCGTGCCGGTGACCGCGATCTCCTTGATCTCGTCACGGCTCATGTTGAACACCACTTTGCGAAATGCCGGGGCAACGGCGTTGTACAGGTGAATGATGGCGCGCTTCGCTCCGGCGGCCGCTTCTGCCGTGCGCTCGATCAGCTCCTGGCGCGACTGGGTGAGCACAATGATCGTCACGTCGTCGGGAATGCGTTGCTCGTCGATCAGGGTTCGCACGAAATCGAAATCGGTTTGCGAGGCCGAAGGAAAGCCCACTTCGATTTCCTTGAAACCTATTTTGACCAGTTGGTCGAAAAACCGCAGCTTGCGATCGACGCTCATGGGTTCGATCAGCGATTGGTTGCCATCACGCAGATCGGTACTCATCCAGATGGGCGGTCGAGTGATGCGTTTGGTCGGCCACGTCCGTTCGGCGAAGTCGCGCTCGAAGGCGGTGAAAGGAACGTATTTTTTCTCGGGTTGGGCGAGCATCATGTCAGGCACCTCGGAGTCGGCCTGCCGGTTTGCCGTGCGCGATGGGCGCGACGTAGCTGTGCCGGAGGCGGGTCTTGCAGGGTTCAGGTGGAGACTGCAGAACTGCAGGTGGCAAGCGTGGCTGCCGAGCTACCACTGGGACACTAGGCCCGGCAACCGATCGGTAGGTGTAGCGATAGTGCGCGTGCGCAAGCGGCGCCCGAGCGGGCGGCCAGCGGCAACGTGATGGCACGACCCGTCGCGCAACGCGACACGGCACTGGCGTAGCCAGCGGGCGTCGGGGCGAGGGAGGTCGTCGAGAAATTCATGTGCTCAAGCATAACCAGGGTTGGCGGAAATGCGCAAGCCCTGGCGTCGCTCCTAGTCGCCCAGATTGCCGAGTCGAGGTTCGACCGGGCCGCGCCGGGAGGCGGCGGGACGTGCCTGCGAGGCTGCGTCAGCCGTCGAACGATCGGGGCGGTCGGTAGCGGCGGCCGTGTTGGTCAGGCCGCGGCCTTGTAGCAGCGCGGTTTGCTCGCGGACGATGGCCAGTTTGTCCACGCGTCCATGATTCAATTCGTCCTGTGCGCGGCGCAAATCGCCTAAAGTGAAGGGCTCGTCACGATTGGCCCAGCTCCAGCTCAGGACGTCCCGGGTTTCTGGCGACACGCGTTGGGCGACCTGGCTGAACGTGTCGGCGTCGACAGGTGCCGCGCGACTGGATTCGATATGGGCATTGATCCATGCTCGAACCGAGAAGAAGACGATCAGGGACCAGATCGCAACGACCGCCCACCACAGGTACGGTCCGATGGTGGTCATCAAATCGACGGCCTGCTGGCCCAGCGCCGATAGCGCGGCGTAGTCCAGCCGCCGGCCGAAATTCAGGATCACCGAGCCGACCCAGAGCCAAACGAGAACCGCGATCCCGGCCACGATGGCGCGCAACAGCAGTTTAGGCGCAGACAGCTTGCGCAAGGTTTGCCCAATCAGGCGGCTGTCGGCCCTAAGGCGCTCGGCGGAAGTCGGATTCATCATGCAACATATTGTACCTATGAGTCGACCCGCTTTAGAACTTCGTTCGGGTCAGCATTTGACGCTGACGCCACAATTGCAACAGTCCATCCGGCTGCTGCAGTTGTCGACGCTCGACCTCGAATTGGAGATTTCTCAAGCGCTGGCCGACAATCCCCTGCTGGAGCGTGGCGACGAGGGCGACGGCCGAGAGGCTGCGGACATGGGCGAATCGGGCGCAGCGTCCGCTGCTGACGACGCCGATCGTCGCGAGGACTCGGCGTCGGATCTGCTGGACGGGCTGAGCGCGCCCGGGCAGGGCAACGGTGCCGACTACGGCGACGACGATTTTGGATTGCCCGAGGCCGCGGGTGCCATCAGTCTGCAAGCCTATCTGCTCGAGCAGCTCAATACGACCCGTGCAAGCGAGCGCGACCGCGCCTTGATTGCCGTGCTGATCGCCGAGCTGGACGAGAACGGTTATCTTGGTTCGACCCTGGACGATATTGCCGCGTGGTTCGAGGCCGATGACGGTTCGGGCGATGGCGATCCGCCCGATCTGGATGAGTTGGCAGCGGCGTTGCGCCTGTTGCAATCCTTCGATCCGCCTGGCATAGGCGCAACCGATTTGGCCGACTGCCTCGTATTGCAGCTTCGGCCCGAGTTGCACGATGCCTCTGCCGACGTGCTGTCGATCGCGCGGGAGATTTGTAAGTCTCATTTGACATTGTTGGCCACGGGCAACTTGGCCCGGGTGCGCGAGGCTGTCGGCGGCGACATGCCGACGGTGCATGCGGCGCATCGATTGATCATGCGCCTGGATCCCCGTCCCGGTCGGGCGTGGACGGTGCCTGCGGCCGATTTCGCCATTCCAGATGTCATCGTGCGCAAAGTGGGACGGCAATGGCGTGTTGCCTTGAATCCTGCGGCTGTACCCAAGTTGCGGGTCAATGGCTTGTACGCGCAACTGCTGGGTAATCAGCGCGCCTCGCAGCACGCCGGCCTGGCGGCTCAATTGCAGCAGGCCAAGTGGATGATCAAAAACGTGGAGCAGCGCTTCGACACCATCATGCGGGTCTCGCAGGCAATCGTTGATCGTCAGTCGGATTTCTTGTCCGACGGCCCCGCGGCCATGCGTCCTTTGATTTTGAAAGACATCGCCGAAGTGCTGGGCATGCACGAATCGACCATTTCCCGGGCCACGACCCAGAAGTTCATGCTGACGCCGTTCGGCACCCTCGAGCTCAAGCGGTTTTTCGGATCGGGTGTGGCAACCGATAGCGGAGACTCGGCTTCGGCGACAGCGGTTCAAGCCCTGATTCGCAAGCTGGTCGATCAAGAGAATCCGTCCAAGCCGCTGTCGGATAACCAGTTGACCGCCAAGCTGGCTGAAGCAGGTATTGTGATCGCCCGGCGTACGGTCGCGAAATATCGCGAGTCGTCGCGCATCGCACCAGCTTCATTGCGGCGATCCCGTGCAGCAGCACGGGGTTAAACGAGCCGGTCGGGTGTTCGGTTCGCGCCGATTGTGACCGTTTGGCCGTCCTTTTAATGGCACAGCGCGGCCTGAAGATCGGCGTTAGCGCTTTGAATTTGAAGGATAAGTGGAGATTTCTCCAAATCACTTGCGAGTTAGGCAATTATTTTCGATAATTGTTCTCATGTACATTTGCATATGCAATGCGGTAACCGAAAACCAGGTGCGCGCGTCCGTCGAGGCGGGTGCCACTTCGTTGGACGATCTGCACATCGATTTGGGCGTCGCCTCGTGCTGCGGGCGATGTGCCGTCACGGCAGTCGAGTATTTGCCGGGTGGTCGCCGTTGTTCGCGAGCCGCGCACTGCGATGCTGCCGCCGCGTGCGAAAGCGCTTCCCAGCCGATGCCGCAACCCGCTACACAGCCATTGCATTTCACTCGCCCCACACGCATCCACGTTCACCCGGTTGCGCACACCGTATCGCCGGTTCATGCCCAGTCGCCAGAGCCCGCGCAGCGCAGCGCAGCATGCGACGCACCGCACTTGCGGCTTGAGCGCCGCAGAACCACGGCAAGTTAACGCAGTCACTGCTGCCGTTACAAAATAACGACATCCCCGATTGCTCCGGCCCGGCGCCGGTTGTCCTGGCAAGACGCTCAGGTTTCAGCCTCGATCTGCCCACGGATCGGGGTGATCCTTCGGGTTTCGATTGCCGCAGCGCTCGTCTTGGCGTGGTCCCGTCCTCAGCCACACGCACACTTATAGTCATTCTCATTCGTGCGATGTTTCCCGCTCATGTTCGCGCTGCGGTTCACGACTTGAAGGTCGGCCTATAGGCGGTGGGCGGGCGTGGGTGTTATCTTGGTCGACGTCACTGCTTTCAACGCCGTTGCGGAGCATTCCCGCATCGTCCCACCTTATTCGGAGTTTTTATGAAAGGCGACTCTCAGGTCATCAAGTTTCTCAACGCGCAGCTCACCAACGAACTGACCGCGATCAACCAGTATTTCCTGCACGCGCGCATGTTGAATCACTGGGGCTTCGAGAAACTGGGCAAGCACGAGTACGAAGAGTCGATCGGCGAGATGAAGCACGCCGACATGCTGATCAAGCGCATTTTCATGCTGGATGGCCTGCCCAACCTGCAAGACTTGCACAAGTTGTTGATCGGCGAGAATGTTCCTGAATTGCTGGCCTGTGATCTGAAGGTCGAGCAGGGCGCTCAGGCCACCGTGAAAGAAGCCATCGCTCACTGTGAGTCAGTGCGCGATTTCGTGTCGCGCGATCTCTTCCAGACCATTCTGGACGATACCGAAGAGCACATCGATTATCTGGAAACCCAACTGGGCCTGATCGATCAGGTGGGCGTGCAGAACTACCTGCAATCGCAGTTGGGCAGCTCGGACGAGTAAATCCAGCGGTTCTAGTCGCTCAGGGCCGCTGCGGGCATTCCGCAACGCGGCCCCAGGCCTGATTCGGACCGCAATAGCGGTTGCGCGCATTCCAGGCGCAGGTCGGGCGATCAAAGAAGCCCTGGTGGGCACATTGCGCCAGTTCCTGTTGCAGGCTTTGCAGCCAATTGCCGCCACCGGCTGCCGCTGGCGCGCTGCCCGTGACCGGCATCTGTGAGTTCTGAACGAAACTGCCGCCACCGAACGAACTGGATGCCATGATGGCGCCGCCCGTCGACGGCGTGCCAGCCGGTGCCATGGAATCGAGTGCATCGTTTTCGTCGGCGCCCGGCAAGGACGATTTGGCATGGGCGGCCAGCTCGGCGGCCTGACCCGGCGTGACGCCGGACCGCGACAGCGTGATCGAGGGATCGTTGACCGTATCGAACAGCGACACGGTGGCCACTTCCCAGTTGGTCGCGGCGGCCTTTTCCGGTACGCCAAGGGTGCCATCGACACGAGGTTGCGGCGGTTGAGCCACGTAGGGCTTGCCATCCGCGTCCAGGCGTTCCTGGTTGTTCTCGTTCTGACCCGGCGGTGGCGCGGCTTGGGGGGCGTGCTGAACCAGCCAGTCACCCAACTGGATACCTGCCCATGCCGAGGCGCCCAGCGCCAGCAACAAAGTAACAACCAAAACCCGCCAAGACATTCGGCCCACCTCGTTAATCGTCTACGTGCTTTCCGCGCCGGCTTGTGCGCCAAACACCCGACCGCCATGTTCTCGCATGGCATGGAATTTCACTTCGGGGTACAGCTCTTGCACCACGCGCAGCTGCGCCTGCGATCCCGCCAGGAAGGCGGTCGCGTCGACGACATCATAGGCGATGTGTGCGGCATTGGCATCCATGAACTTGCGCAATGCCTTGGGGTCATCGGACGTGATCCAGCGTGCCAGGCTGTAGCGCGAAGGCATCAGGCGGGCTTCGACGTTGTATTCTGTCTTCAACCGATGCGCGACGACTTCGAACTGCAATTGACCGACCGCACCCAGGAGCAAGGCTCCTCCCGCCGCCTCGGGGCGAAACACCTGAATCGCGCCCTCTTCGCCCAGCTGAGCAAGTCCCGTGCGCAACTGCTTGGTGCGTAGCGGATCCTTGACTTCGACGGCTTGGAACAATTCCGGCGCGAAAAAAGGCAGCCCGGTGAACTGCAAGGCTTCGCCTTCGGTGAGCACGTCGCCCAGTTGCAAGATCCCGTGGTTGGGGATGCCGATGACGTCGCCGGCATAGGCCTCGTCCAGCAATTCACGGCGTTGCGACAGAAACGACACCACGTTGTTGGGTCGGATTTCCTTGTTGGTCCGGCTGACCTTCAAGCGCATGCCCCGGTCGAAGCGGCCCGACGCCACCCGAACGAAAGCCACTCGATCACGGTGCGCGGGGTCCATGTTGGCCTGCACTTTGAACACGACACCCGAGAATTTGGGTTCTTCGGGTTGCACCAGGCGTTGCAGCGATTGGCGCGGGCCAGGTGCAGGTGCGAGTTCGACCAGTGCATCCAGGACTTCCTGAACGCCGAAGTTGTTGATTGCCGATCCGAAGAACACGGGCGCTTGTTTGCCCGCCAGAAACGCGGCGTGATCGAATGCGGGCGCGGCCTCGGTGATCAATTCAATTTCGCCGTCGGCCTGCTCGAATGCCGCCCCGAATTTCTGTGCGATTTCGGGATTGCTCCGGCCTTCGATGATGTCGTCGTTATCCGAGCGGCGCTCCTGGCCTGGTCGGAAAATACGCATGCGGTCGCGGCGGATGTCGAATACGCCGCCAAAAGCCTTGCCCATTCCCACCGGCCACGAGAACGGCACGGCATCCATGCCCAGGTGCGACTCGATTTCGGAAAGCAAGTCCAGCGGCTCGCGTACCTCGCGGTCCATCTTGTTGATGAACGCGATGATCGGCGTGTTGCGTGCCCGGCAGACCTGCAACAGACGGATGGTCTGGGGTTCGACGCCGTTGGCTGCGTCGATCACCATCAGTGCGGCATCGACCGCCGTCAGCACACGATAAGTGTCTTCGGAGAAGTCTTGGTGGCCCGGTGTATCCAGCAGATTGATGACGCAGTCGCGATACTCCATCTGCATGACCGAGGACGCTACCGAAATGCCGCGTTGCTTTTCGATTTCCATCCAGTCCGAGGACGCGTGGCGCGATGCCTTGCGCGCCTTGACGCTACCCGCAATCTGAATCGCACCTGCGAACAGCAATAGCTTTTCAGTCAGCGTGGTCTTGCCCGCGTCGGGGTGGGAGATGATGGCGAATGTGCGTCGTCGTGCGACTTCTTCTATCAGGCTCATGGCGAATGGATTCTACGAAAGCGGCCTGTTCTGTCAGGCTGATGATGCGAATTGCAGTCGGGGCGCCTCAGTTGGCGCGTCGGAAGCTGGCCAGGAACACACCTGCCAGAATGAACAGCGCGCCAAAACCTCGATTCATCCAGCGGATGTGTCGGGGGCTTTTCAACAGGCGCAGGAAACGCGAGGCCAGTAGCGCATAGCACGACATGGCCACCAGATCGGTGAAACCCAGCGTCAGCGCCATGATGGCGTATTGCGGCACCAGTGGTTGGGCCAGATTGACGAATTGCGGCACGACTGCCAGCAAGAACACGGTTCCCTTGGGATTGCTGGCGTTGATGAGAAATCCACGCAAGACCAGCGTCCGAGCCGGGACGAACTCGCCCGCATCCTTGTCTACCAGCACCGGTGTGGCGTCGGTCCGAAACTGTTTGACGCCTAGGTAGATGAGGTAGGCCACGCCAAGATATTTGACGATGGAGAACGCCAATTCCGAGGTGGCCAATACCGCTCCCAGGCCCAATCCGACAATCACGAACTGGAAGATGATGCCGGCGATCAGACCGAAGGTATTCCAGTAGGTGCGCCGGAAGCCGTGACGCAAGCCGCAGGACATGGCCGAGATGGCACCCGCGCCGGGCGAGAAGGAAATCGCCCAAGCGGCAGCAAAAAAGGCAAGCCAGGTAGAGAGCAGCATGCAGCAGGACTCCGGTGTTGACGATGGATTGAACGCCCTGGGGCTTACTTCGAGAGCAGGGCACCGCGTCCGGGACGACCTGAACCCGAACCTGCGTTTTGGCTGCGTGAACCGCCAGCACCCGCAGAACGGCCGCCAGCGCCCGCCGGGCGGCTGCTGGGTGCGCGAGGCGCGTCGCTACGCGCGGGTGCTGTGCCGCGGCCCGCGTTGCCGCTGCCTGAACCGCTGCGTCCACCGCCGTTGCCGCCGCGACCGCCACCATTCCCGCCGCCGCTATTGCCGCTGCGGCCGCCGCCGGGACGACCGCCGCCATTGTTACCGCCCCCACCACCCAGGCGACGCTGTTCCATGCGCGCTTCGCGCGGATCCAGTTCGGCGCCTTGCGCCGGTGGCGTCCAGCCTTCGATAGGCAGGCGTTCGATTTCGCGGTTGATCAGGCGTTCGATGGCACGCAACAGCTTGATTTCGCTGTTATCGACCAGGGAAACCGCGGCACCCGTGGCGCCCGCACGGCCCGTGCGACCGATACGGTGAACGTAATCTTCCGGCACGTTCGGCAATTCGAAGTTGACCACTTGCGGCAATTGGTCGATGTCCAGGCCGCGCGCGGCAATGTCAGTAGCCACGAGTACGGCGACCGTGCCGGCCTTGAATCCTGCCAGGGCCTTGGTGCGTGCGGCCTGGCTCTTGTTGCCGTGAATCGCCGCTGCGCTCAAACCGTCTTTGACGAGCTTCTCAGCCAGACGGTTGGCACCGTGCTTGGTGCGGGTGAACACCAGCACCTGATACCAGCCGCTTTCACGAATGATGTGGCTGATGAGGTCGCGCTTGTGGGCTTGATCGACAATATGCACCGTCTGGCGCACCAGCTCGGAGGCCGTATTGCGACGGGCGACCGATACTTCGCTCGGATTGTTCAGAACGCCGTGCGCCAGAGTACGGATCTCTTCCGAGAACGTGGCCGAGAACAGCAGGTTTTGCCGTTTCTTGGGCAGCAGCGCCAGCACTTTGCGGATGTCGCGAATGAAACCCATGTCCAGCATGCGGTCGGCTTCGTCCAGCACCAGAATCTCGACGCCGGACAGGTCCACCGTCTTTTGTTGGGCGTGATCGAGCAGGCGACCCGGGGTGGCCACCAGGATGTCCAGGGGTTTGCGCAGCGCGCCGATCTGCGGATTGATGTTGACGCCACCGAACATCACCATCGATGATAGTCCGGCGTATTTGCCGTAGGTTTGAACCGATTCTTGTACCTGTGCAGCCAATTCGCGGGTCGGGGTCAGGATCAGGCAGCGCGGGCGGCCGGGACGGCGCAGCTCGGGCTTGGTCTGCAACAGGCGGTGCAGGATCGGCAGCGTGAAGCCAGCGGTCTTGCCGGTGCCGGTCTGAGCGGCTGCCAGCAGATCGCCGCCGGTCAGCACTTGGGGGATGGCTTGCGCCTGGATGGGGGTAGGCGTGGTGTAGCCGGTATCGGCAATGGCACGCATGATGGGGTCGGCCAAACCAAGGTCGGCAAACTGAATGGGGGTCGTCAAGGACTGCTCCAGCATCCGTGCAGCCACTCAGGGCGCGGCTCCAATCGAGACGGCTGCGTCAGGAGGTTTGATGCGCGGCCCCAAAGGTGAGGCCGGGCCAATGGGCGCTGCCCAGAAATGAGTAGCGCCATAGCAAGCGGATTGGTACAGCGAGCGACGCCATTGTAGCCGAGGCGCTGTCTTAAAAGACGCCTGGCCGGTTCCGAGGCGATAATTGCCGGAAGCGTTATGTAACCGCTTGATCCAATTCGGCACTTGTCGTGGTAACGAACCGACTGCGCGCGGTCCTATAATCCGGCGCTCTACACAGGAGAGGAAAAGCATCATGAGCAAAGCCGCAAAGCTTGTCGCGGGCGTGGTGGTCGTCGCAGGCGTCGCATGGGTGGGTACAGCCTGGTATACCGGCACGCGCGCCGAACGCGAGATTCGCGCAGCGCTGGATCAGGCCAATGCCGAGATCACGATGGCCGTGCCGGAATTGCAAGTGAAGCTGGGGCTGGAGCGTTTCGAGCGCGGTATTTTCTCGTCCGATGCACGCTATAGCCTGACGTTTGCCGTCCCGTCTTCCGAAGCGGAAAGCGAAGCCGAGCCCGCAGCGGCGCCTGCGCCCGCTGAGATGAAGACGGTTTACATGACCGATCATCTCGAACATGGTCCTTTCCCGATGTCCAGCCTCAAGCGCGGCAACCTGCGCCCCGTGATGGCATCGAGCACCTTCGCGCTGGAGCGCAACGAGGTGGTCGAGACTTGGTTCAAGGCCGCCAAGAATCAGGTTCCCTTGCATGGGAACGCCGTGCTGGGTTATGGCGGTCACGTGCAGGGCCAGGTCATTCTGTCGCCGCTCGATTACAAAGAAGGCGAGAATTCGGTCGCGTTTTCCGGAATGACGCTGGACGTCTCGGGCGACGATCGCGGCGCTGGTGCCACCACGGCGAGCGGCAAGATCGAGAATTTCCAGGTCTCCGGCCTCTCCGACGGCGTACCGACTTCGGTATTCCTGACGGGCCTGGATCTGAACAGCAGCGTCGACAAGAATCTGATCGGCGAGAACGTGCTGACCATCAAATCGGCTGGATTGGACACGGGCGACCGTAAAGTCCGGGTCAATGGCTACAACCAACGCGTCGATCTGAAGCAGGACGCCAATAAAGTAGCCGGCTCGATCTTGTACGAAGTCGCGCAGGTTCAGCTCGACGGACGTGATATCGCCAGCGGCCAATTCAAGCTGAACGTCGCCAACATCGACGCCACGGCCTTGCAGGAACTGACCGAGCAATACCACCAGGCCATGATTCGTGCTCAAGCTGCCGGTAATCCGGAAGAGCCTGAGCTGAGCGCCGAGCAGCAGCAGGCGTTTCTGGACACGCTGGGCAAGTTGCTGGCTGGCAATCCGACCATTTCCATCGATCCTTTCGTCGTCCGTACCGGCAAGGGTGAAAGCACGTTCACCTTATCGGTCGATCTGACCAAGCCGCAAGCGCCGGAAATGAACATCGACGCGCTGATCGCCGAGACCGTGCGCAAGCTGGATGCACGTCTGGTGCTGAATCGTCCGATGGTCACCGACTTGCTGACGCTGCAATACCTGGAGTCGGGTGTCGAACCCGCAAGAGCCGCGACGCAGGCGCAGCAGGACGTCGAGGAAATGGCGGGCATGGCCGTGCAGATGGCCGTGGGCCGTGCCGAAGGCGACAATATCGTCACCACTTTGAACTACGCCGACGGTCAAATCGACTTCAACGGCGCGAAAATGCCGGTGGAAGAGTTTGCCGGCCAGATTTTCGGCCTGGCGATGGGCGGCGGCATGGGCGGTGGCATGGACATCCCCATGGACGAAGAAGGCGACGCGATCGAGGAAGGCGAAGAAGAGCCGCTGGACGACGCGGCGCCCGAGGTGGAAGGTGTGCCGCCGGCGGTCGCCCCCCAATAGAGCGGGAAACGCTTGTCTGAATAGTTGGTTGCAGTTGGTCGATTTGATGTAGCATCCAGTAACCTCGTACTGGTGCGACATCGTTATGAAACATGATGCGGTTTCAGATTTCGGACATGCTGCACCCGAACCCACTCGAACCCAGCCCGGCTTTTTCTGCTGGGTTCGAGTGAGCAGGGTCACGGCCGCGACTGATAGAGGCCGGCTGGTCGCGCCAGGTGACGCGCCATGGGCATGGCGCAGTCGCAAGAGGCCGACATGAAAAACAACTCGGTTTCAGATTTTGCACAGGCCGCGGCGCAATACGCTCAAACCCATTTCGAGGCGGCCGACACAGCGTCGCAGCCCGATCAGTGGGCGGCGCCAGTGGACGACGATCAAACACTTGGCATGCGCCGCAACCCGTCAGACGGCGGCGTCTTACTCACTGCCTGGCGACGGCCTTCGCACGATGACCTCGGTATGGACGATGTGCGGGGCGAGGCGTTATTGCGTCATACCTTCGATACGCGTCTGGGTGCCGGCCTGCTGGGGGGCATATCGCATCCGACGGGTGTGAGCCTGAGCCTTCCCCTGTACGGCACCAGCAGCGCTGCGGCGTTGCAGACCGCAGCCGAGCATCTTTTGCAGGTGCTCGATCGTCTCGATTCGCAAGACGCCATGGCGGTCATGCCGGACGTCGAGGGTGACGCACGATATATTCTGGGCGACCCCACCGAGGCCAGATCAGGCTTCGAACGTCTCGCGCGGGCTTGCAATGTCGTACCTTCGGCGCTTCAGCAGCGCAGCTTCGATCTGCTGTTTGGTGACTTGCCCGGACGCGTGACGCTGCATCCGGCCGATCGACTCGTACTGGTCGATTTCTTCCTCTACGACGCTGTCCTGCTGCAAGGAAGTTTGCGCCGCATCGTCATCAAGAGCCTTCTGGACATCAATCAGGCCATGCTGGACGGTCACGCGTTTGCTGTGGGGCTGGACAGCCGTGACTTCGTGACCAGCACCGGCCGCCTTCGGCTGGATCGACTGGATGACGCTATCTGGCCAAGCTGGTTGCGGTATCAGGTCGAGCAAGCGCTCGCCACGCGGGCATTGATCAAGCATCTGTCCTTCGACGGCGCGGAAATCCAATACGGCGTTACCGACGGCAGCGATGCCCATCCTCCTGGTTGATAGCCATGATCGACGTATCGGGAATTCGTCCCAGTGGTGTCGCAAATGAGCCGGTAGCGACCCAGGCGCAGTCCAGTTCGATGCTAAGCCGGCTCGAAGGCTTGACCTTCGCGCAAGCCGGTGGCGCCGACTATGCCGCCGCAGCGTGTATGTCGTTCGAGCATCACTTCGAGAGTGAGGCCAGCGCATTGGCCGGTATGCTCGGGCCTGCAGGCATCGCCGATTTTTCGCGCGATGTTCGCAGCAAATTCGAGTCCATCGTCAACCGCGCCTTCGATGCGTTGCCGCACAACGCGAGCGGCTCGGTCGAAGAGGCGGATTTCGCCACTGTCATGGCCTCGGCGAACAAAGAAGCGGCGATGGCGCTGGACCGACTCAAGGTCGATGCCGCGCGCAGCAATCTCATGGCCAGCCAGGGCGCGGTCGATGCGCGTCCACAGATCATCCCGAAAGACGGCAAACTCGTGGTCATCCGGCCCGCTCCCCAAATCGAGAATCTGGTGTTGCGGGGGGGCGGCGCCAAAGGCATCGGCTACAGCGCTGCGCTGGATCAAATGGACAAAGCCGGCATGTTGTCGGGCGTGAAACATGTGGCGGGCTCTTCGGCTGGCGCCTTGACGGCGGCGTGTTTGGCGGGGGGCTTGTCGGCAGCCGAGTTCGAGAAGGGTCCGGCCGAGATGCTCTTTCGGCCGCCGCCGCTGGTGGCCTTGACCGGAGCAAGCGCCATGACGCGCGCTTATCCCGACCTGAACGTCCAGGGCGGGCTTGCGCCCGCATTGAGTTCGCTCAGGGTGGTCGACGAATCAACGTTCAAGGGTGTCCAGGGCTATTTGAAGGAGAATTGGGGCACGCCGGCTTTCATGAGCAAGTTGGCCACGCTGATGCCTGTCGAAGTGGAGCGTCTGAGCTATTTGCACACGGCGGTGGCCGATTTCGATGGGCCGCACAAAGACAACCTGATCACGTTCGGCGATCTGAAGCTGATGAACGAGGTTGCACCTGAAAAATTCAAACAGCTCACCCTGACCGGCTGGAACATGACAGATAAGCGTGAGGAGTATTTCAGCGCCGGATCGACGCCCGACATGCCGGTCGCCTACGCCGCTCGCATTTCAATGGCGTTTCCCATTGCCTTCAAGGCTGTGGCTATGGAGCAGGACGGTGTTCAAAAGGTGTTCAGCGATGGCGGCATAGGCAGCAATCTGCCGGCCGAGGTCTTCGATCATGTCGTGGGCGCGGACGGCGTGCGAACGCCCCTGACCGATGAGGCGCGCAGTGAACAAAAAGCGCGCACCTTGCTGATGACTTTCGATCAAGGCGGCAAGGCTTACCAGATCATGCACGGTAACGAGCCCGGGCCGGCATCCTTGAGCGTGTTTGGCAGGATCAAGGCGTTCTTCGTCAACCTGATTACCGGGCATCCCGACCGTGACAGTGCCAGCATGGCAGACAGGCAAAAACTCTGGGAGGCCGGCCCGAACGCACTGCCAGTCTTTCATGGCGACCTCAGTACGCTCAGCATGAACATCAGCGACGAGAAGCAGCATCAAACGCACATGCTGTCGGCGTGGAAAGCATTGGAGCAAATCGAAGCCCGCATGCAACAAGCGTATCACTCGGAATACGACTCTCTGGAACAATTGGCCGGTCAATTAAATGACGAAGAAATTCGCGCCTTGCGGGCTGGCCCCGCGCTCGACGATCAACAGCGCCAGCTATTGGCCATTCTGGATGCTCGGTCGCCAGGCGTGACACCTTCCGACCCGATATTCCCGCAGTACGTTTGAGAGCGGCTGCCTAAGCCAAACTTCACCGTGCCAGCACACGTGCCAGTTCGGCGACCACCGTGCGGCGGCGGGCATCGTCCTCGAACCGGGTGTCCAACGACGACCAGTCGGGTCGGCTGCGAGCCTCGCCCAATACCGTCGGCAACTCGCCTGTCTGCCACGCGGGATCTGCCGAGCCCTGTACATTGACCGGTTGAGTCGCTGCATGACCGCGGGTCTGCAAGGCCGCGATGAGAGCCCGGCCGCGCACTGCCAGCAGGCGCAGGACCGCGTCGTCGATGCTGCTCTCGCGCCAACCGCGAAGTCGTCCCGCGACGCGCCGGCCCATGCGTTGAGCACCCTGCCACAAGCCGCCTGCTGCGGCGCCCACAAGCGTGCCGGTGCCGAGGCTGAGGCCAGCCGTCATCAGATCGACCGCTGCACCCGCCATGGCCCCTGCCGCCATCCCGGCGCCGACCTGAATGCCGACGTCTTTGAGCGCTTGAGGGTGGAACAGATCCAATTCCCAGCGAGTGCCGGTCAACGGCAATTCGCCTGCCGTATAGGCTTCGTTCGGAAACCGATACAAGGCCAACAGGGCGGCGACGCCCGCCGCCTCACGTTGGCGCACCCGGCTTTGCAAATCGGCGATGGCCGCAGCCACAGCCGTCTCGTCCGGTGGACTGGCAAGGTGCAGCGCGGCGCAGTCCACCAGCATATCGGCCAGCAGCTCGCAGGCTTGCCGATGGCGCATCGCGCGCTGGGCTTCCAGCGACTGAGCCAGCGACTTCAGGCGATCGGCATGGTCGTGCAGTAGCAAAGCCAGGCGGTCGTAAAGCTGTCGTTCGCCATCGAGTGCCGGCGCCACGCTGTCGAACTCGGCGACGACATGCAAGCCTTGGCGGGCCAGCGCGTCGCGCCAGGCCGCTACGCAATGTGTCGGGGCTTGCAGGAAGTTGAGGACGGGCAGCAAGGGTCGGCCGCAGGCCGCCAGCAGGGCAAGTTCGTCTCGATGCTTGGGCAGGACGGGGTCGCGCGCGTCGATGACGTACAGCGCGGCATCGACCTGCATCAGCTTGTCGAGGACGCGCGCCTCCTGTTCATAGCGGTCGCGGGCGCCGGGTGCGCTCAGGAAGCGAGCGATGCGGGCAGGGCCATCGAGCCGCTCCGTGCCCGTTAGCACGTCGATATAGTCCAACAGCGCCATGCTGTCTTCCAGTCCCGGCGTATCGAACCAGGCGACAGCGGGGCTGCCGTCGAGGTCCAGACGGGCTCCTTCGACGCGACGGGTGGTGCCCGGGCCGTCGGCCACTTCGCCGAACGCGGCATCGCGTATCAGCGTGCGTAACAGCGATGTCTTGCCGGTGTTGGTGTGGCCGACTACGGCGATTTGGATGGCATGGCTCATGGCTGGTGCAGGGCTGGCGACGATGTGTCGGTTGGCGTAGGATCGGCGGGTTCGGCCAGCCAGCGCAACGCCGTCCCGAAATCGTGATCCGTGACCACGTCCTGTGCGCTCAGGCCGGCCCGCACAAGCTGTTCGCGCCATTGCGCGTCCCGTGCCGGGCGAGTGTCCTGCGGGATCGCCGACGCGAGCCATATGCGCGTGTGGCCGGCGTATCGGCTGAGATCGGCGACTGCACCGATGACGCCCCGATCCGGCGTCATGTGCGCATCGCAAGCCAACAGCAGTTTCCGGGTCGGATTCGCGGCCAGCACATCCAGCAGGGTTCGCCGCTGCGCGCGGCTGTCCAGTCTGCCGGCATCCTGGATGTCCCGATGGGCAAGCGCGTTTTTGGCTTCGTCTTCGATGGCCGGTGGCCACGGCGCATGAGTCGGCCATTCGAGTGCCGCGATCAATGGACGGGTGCCGGCCAGGCCATGGGCTCGCGCCAGATCGTCGGGATCCGAAATCCCGGTCGCGCCGATACGCGGCTGATGAATCGACGGGGCGATGCCGTCATCGCCCAGCGGTGTCAGATCGGGCAACAGCCGCGCACGCAGCGCATCCAGTCCCGGCAATGTGGGATCGACCCATAAGCGGCGACTCGCGCGGGAGACTCGTGCCGCGCACAGCGCCAACGCAAGGACGCGAGGTAGCAGGCCATACGTGACGACGGTGCCGATCAGCCACAGCGACCATTGCGTCTGAACCGCTGTCGGCAACACGGTCGAGCCGTCGCTCTGTCGAACGACATCGGGGGCCGGTATGGGAAAGCCAAGCCACCCCGGGAGTCGTCCCAGGGTGTCGCTCAGTGCGACGAAGCGTTCAGGCGCGAGCAGCGTCGTCGCCCAGATGAACTGATAGTGGGCTGTGCTGAGCATCGCCAGTAGCGTCATCAATGCCGCAGCGAACGCCAGCGTCCACCACGCATGCGAGATCAGTCCGAGCGTGGCGCGGAGTGACACCGCCTGCGCCAGCAGATTGATCAAGGCGGGCAGAATGAGGGCTTGATCGGGCGCGCGGGCCAGTTTGCGAGTCAGCCATAGCCATAAATTGCCAAGCCCGGCTGCCGGTGGCGATCGCCAGAGCGAACCGGTCAGCCAGAATACGAAGCTCAGCGTGTGTATGCCCAGTAGCGTGCCCAACGCCCAGATGATGTTGACGGGTGCCGCGCCCCGTCCCAAAGCGCCTGCCGCGGTGCTGACTCCCGCCAGCACCGCCAGGATCGCCAACAAGATCACCGCCCAGGCCGCCCCCGTGCGCCATTGAGCCATGCGTCGGTTTAGCCCGCTGTCCTGGGCCAGCACCCTGGCCCGGATAACGATGCGGGGGCCCAGCTCTGGCGGGCCAAGCCTGGCTTGGCGCACGGCCCGAGCGTCATCGACCGGGCCCCAATGCGCCTCTTGAAGGCGGAGCGTTTCGACCAGCCAAAGCTCAGTCAGCGGGGTGCGGGAGGTGTGAGACATGTCGCATTGTATTTCCCCTGCTAAGGTTACGGCTGCGGCGCATGCGCGCCTCGTCGACGGCTTGAGGAAAATGACATGAAGCGGATGCTGCACCGTGCAGTGATGGCTGGCGTGATCGCGTTGGGGTGGGTAGCCGGAGCCGCGGCTTGGGCCGCTTCGCCGAAAGTGATTCACACCGAACCCTCGCAGTTTTCGCCGGTGGTGGTGTATGAGGCTTACGGTGAGCGCTGTATGACCTTTGGCAGCGTAGAAGCCTTGGGGCGGCAGACCTGCTATGCCTTGGACAATCCGCAACGAATGGTCTTCAACTACACGCGGATGATGATGGGGGCGCTGTTCGTCAACCCGGCCCCCAAGCGTATCTTGATCGTCGGTCTGGGTGGGGGAACATTGCCGAGTGCGCTGGCTGCGCTGCTGCCTCAAGCTGAAATCGACGTGGTCGAAATCGATCCCGCTGTGCTGCGCGTCGCCGAGGATTACTTTCGTTTCGCGCCGTCGCCCAGGTTGCGCGTGCATGCCGCCGATGGTCGTGCCTATGTCGAGCAAATGGTTCGCGAAAAACGCCAGTACGATCTGGTCATGCTGGACGCGTTCGACTTCAACTACATCCCGCGTCACTTGATGACGCAGGAGTTTCTCGAACAAACCAAGCGCATCCTGGCACCCAACGGGGTGCTGGCGGCCAACACATTTGCGAGTAGCGATCTGTTCGATCAAGAGTCAGCCACTTACGCCGCGGTGTTCGGCCAGTATTTGAATCTTCGCGCAAACAATCGAGTGATCTTCGCGGTGAACGGCGTTTTGCCCGATGCCAAGCAGCGTCAATCGAACGCCAGTCGGTGGCAAGCGCCACTCGTGCCTTATGGGGTCGATATCGAGGCTGGCTTGTCCCTGGTCGAAGGCGTGCCAGCGTGGCCCGCAAACACCCAGGTGCTGAAAGATTGAGAACCGCCTTGCCCGTCAGCGTGTCGAGGCGAAGGGTTGCGGGCGGACGCGGTGGCGGCGATGCACCTACAGCGGCGTCATGCCCGCGAAGCCGATTCTAAAGGGCGACAGGGCTTGCAGGCTGGGCGGTGTGGTCGAGATCAACCTTGCGGTATCCAGCATCAGCGGCACGAATTGATCGATGGCGCTGGCCAAGGTCCAGTCCGAGGTCGATACCGAGACGTTCACCGCCGCCACCACGCGCTGCGACACGTCGTGTACGGGCACCGCCAGTGCCAGATCGCCACGGTAATACTCCTCATTGCTGTACGCATAGCCCTGTTCTCGGGCCTGCGCGAGCATCTCCATCAAGGGTTCGATTTCAGTGACTGTGCGGGGTGTGAATTTCACCCGATCCGACGCCTCCAAAATGGCGCGTGCTTCATGTTCGGGCAAGCCCGATAAGTAGGCTCGTCCAGCCGACGCGGTATACATCGGTAGGCGGCGTCCGATGGGCATGTGGACGATGCTGCGCAGCGGGCTGGGAAAGCGCCCGATATAGATCATCTCCAAACCTGCCGGTTCGCCCAGATTGACCGTCTCGCCCGAGCGTCGGTTCAGCTCCAGCAGATAGGGGCTGGCGCGTTCGAGCAAGGCATGGCTTTGCAGATAGCGATAGCCCAGATCCAGCGTGCGAGACGAGAGGGAATAACGTTTTGATGCGGGGTCTTTGGTCAGCATGCCCAATGTTTCGAGCGTGTGCGCAAAGCGTTGCGCCGCGCTTTTGGAAATACCCGCAGCGGATGCGATTTCTGGCAGGCTCATTTCCCGCCGTTCGGCATTGAACGCGTCCAACACCGACAAACCGGTGGCGAACGATTGGACAAACAAACGAGAGTCTTCGCCCGAGGTAGTCATCGCTTTGTCTCCCAATTATCGCTATGCAATTTATGCAAATCGTTTATCGATAGACTATGCAAAACCAGCGTTACGGGGTCAAGTCAGGGATACCGATAGGTATGCAAGCGCTGCCATGCCGCTTTATAAAATTGATAAGCGATTCAATGGTATCGCATGGCGATATTACGGTAGTCAACCACGCAAGGGGAATTTGCATGAAGAGCTTCATCAAGCAGTGCATCGCCGCATCGGTTTGTCTGGTCGCGTTGTCCAGCGCACATGCCGCCGATTTGCCGGTTCTGAAAGTGGGCGCCACGCCGACCGCCGTACCCTTTAACTTTCTGGATCCCAAGTCCAACACGCTGCAAGGCGTGATGATCGACATCGCCGAGGCCGTGGGCAAAGAAGCCGGTTTCAAGCCGGAAATGGTGTCCGTGCCGTTTGCTTCGCTGATGCCGTCTTTGACCACTCAGCGCATCGACATCGTTTCGTCGGCATTCGCCCGCACGCCGGCGCGCCAGGAGATGGTGGACTTCACGGATCTGGTGTTCACCTATACCGAGGGTCTGGTCGTATCGGCCAAGGACACGGGCCAATACACCTCGCTGGACGCGCTCAATGGCAAGACGGTGGGCGTGCAGATCGGCACCACCTATGCCGCAGCGATGAAAGACAAACCCGGCGTGACCTTGCGTCAGTACGAAACCATGGCCGACATGGTGCGCGACATCCAGTTGGGTCGCCTGGATGCGGCGTTGGGCGATGGTCCGACCATGGCCTATCAGGTCAAGCAAGGCACGTTCACGGCGGTGCGCTATGTCGAAGACTACAAGGGCGTAGTGCCTACCCCGATCGGGCTGGCGGTGCGTAAAGGCAATGCCGAACAGGTGGCGAAGTTGAATGCCGCTCTGACCAAGTTGCGTGACAGCGGAGAACTCGCCGCGATCCTCAAGAAGTGGAACGTCAGCGTGTCCTGATAGGCCCGTGATCGATCAATTGTTTTCTTAAGGACCGTTATGCTTGATACCTTTTTCAGTGACGCGGTCGAGTTCTTTCCCGTGCTGTTGCAGGGCGTGTGGACGACCGTCTTGGTCACCCTCAGCGCCCTGGCGATTGCCACGGTACTCGGCTTGTTCTGGGCGCTGCTGCGTGTCAGCGGCATCGGCCCGCTGGCGCATGCCAGCCGGGTGCTGACCAACCTGATTCGCGGCATTCCGATCATCGTCGTGCTGTTCTACATGTACTTCGTGATCCCAGAGATCGGCATCAACATGACGGCCTTCCAAGCCGGTGCGCTCGGCTTGGGTATCGCCTATTCGTCTTACCTGTCCGAAGTGTTTCGCTCGGGTATCGATGCGGTAGACCCAGGACAGTTCGAAGCCGCACAGGCGCTGGGCATGAGCCGCGCCAAGCTGATGCGCCGGGTGGTCTTGCCGCAAGCCTTCAAGATCGTGCTGCCGCCCTACGGCAACAACGTGGTGATGATGTTGAAAGACTCGTCGCAAACTGCCGTGATCACCGTGGTCGAGCTGTCGATGCAAGGCAAGCTGATCGCCGCGGCCACGTTCAAAAGCGCCACCATATTTACTTTGGTCGCGTTGATGTACCTGGTGATGAGCCTGCCCATGATGTATGCCATCGGACGCTTGGAAAAACGACTGGGACGGCGCAAATGATCAAAATAGAGAATCTCAATAAATCGTTTGGCCCGGTGCAGGTGCTCAAAGGTATCGATGCGGAAATCCGCAAGGGTGAAGTGGTGTGTTTGATCGGGCCGTCGGGCTCGGGCAAATCGACGCTTTTGCGCTGTATCAACGGTTTGGAGCGTTATCAGTCGGGCAGTGTGCAAATCGACGGTCAGCACGTCGATGCCGGACGAACCCGCGAGATCCAGAAAATTCGCCAACGCGTGGCGATGGTGTTTCAACGGTTCAACCTGTTTCCTCACCGGACCGCGTTGGAAAACGTCACTGAAGGCCCGATTCACGTGAAGGGCGAGTCGCCAAAACAGGCCGAAGCCCAAGCGCGTGCATTGCTGGAGTCTGTCGGTCTTGCCGACAAGATGGCTCACTATCCGCACGAGTTGTCGGGTGGTCAGCAACAGCGCGTGGCCATCGCGCGTGCATTGGCCATGTCGCCGGACGCGATTCTGTTCGACGAACCGACGTCGGCACTCGACCCCGAACTGGTGGGCGACGTGCTGGCCGTCATGCGCGACTTGGCGCATAAAGGCATGACCATGGTGGTGGTCACCCATGAAATGGGTTTTGCGCGCGAAGTGGCCGACCGTGTCTTGTTTCTGGATGGCGGTCGAATTGTCGAAGAAGGGCCAGCGCGTCAGGTGCTGACCGAACCGCGTCATGAACGCACTCAAGACTTCCTGCGTCGTGTGACGCATACCGGCTAGAGGACTCACATGCTTGGTGCAGCACAGGCAGGCAGTACGCCGGCCGCTCCGTTCGACACCTTGTGGGGCGGCACGCACGCGACCCCCGAGGCCCATGCTGCGCTGGCTGCGCCACTGGAGGTGGAAGTGGCAGTCATCGGTGGCGGCTTTACCGGCCTATCGGCTGCGTTGCATGCCGCGCAAGCGGGTGCGCAAGTGGCGGTGTTCGAGGCGGGGCGGGTAGGCCAGCGCGCCTCGGGACGTAACGGCGGCCAAGTCGTACCCGGCTTCAAACCGCTGCCGCCTGCCTTGATCGCTCGCTTTGGCGAGGACGTCGGCCGCCGCATGGTGCGCATGGCTTACAACGTCGGCAATGAGCTGTTCGATCTGGTCGACCGTCATCGCATCGACTGCGCGCCGACGTGCGGCGGATGGATTCAAGGTGCCTTCTCGGATGGTTCGGTGCAAACCATCCGCGAGCGGGTCGCCACCATCAATGCCTATGGCGGCGACGTGGCCTTCCTCGATGGCGATGCCATGCGCGAGGCCACGGGCTCGACGTTCTGGCCTGCCGGTCTGTTGGAAAAGACTGCGGGTGCGGTGCAACCGCTGGCGTATGCTCGAGGTCTTGCGCAAGCCGGCGTAAATGCCGGTGTGCAGATATTCGAGCATTCGCCTGTCAGTGTCCTGGCTCCCGCATCGAGCGGGAAGGGGGCCATGCTGACCGTCAACGGTCACGCTGTGCGGGCTCGCCGCGTGGTGCTGGCGACCGATGCCTACACCGACAAGCTGTGGCCTGCTGTCGCCCAATCCTATGTGAACGTATCCAGCGCGCAGATCGCGACCGAGCCGTTGTCCGACGAGGTGGCTGCCGCCATTATGCCGCGGCGGGCCGGCGCGTCCGAGGCTCGCAAAATCACCTACTACTGCCGCATGGATCCGGGCAACCGGTTCGTCATCGGCGGTCGTGGCCGCAGCCTGACGCATTTGGACGACAAGACTCGCGCGCAATTGCGCGCGGCTGCCATTGCGCGTTTTCCCGCGTTGGCGCAAGTGCGTTGGGAGTTTGGATGGGCCTGCCGGGTCGGCATGACCATTGACGATTTACCGCGAGTACACGAACTGGCCCCGGGCGTATTCACGGCCTATGGTTATTGCGGTCGTGGCGTCGGCATGGGCACCGTATTGGGCCGGGTACTGGCCGAGGCGGTGCGTGGCGCACCCCTGAACACGCTGGATTTCCCGGTGACGCCGGTCGCGCGCCTGCCGTTCTATCCGCTCAAGCAGTGGGGCGCGTCGGCAGCGATACAGTATTACCGCATACGCGACGCGCTGGGCTTTCCGGCCTGATCCGTCTTGTTTGGGCGAGGACGGGCCGGATAGGGCTCGAGCAACCCAGTGCGACGAAAGGTTTAGTCGCGGAAGTTCTCGAACTGCAAGGGCAGTTCGACGTCCGTTTTGCGAAGCAGCGCGATGGCGGCTTGCAGGTCATCGCGCTTTTTGCCGCTGATGCGCAGCTTCTCGCCGTTGATCTGCGCTTCGACCTTCATCTTCTCGGCTTTTAGTGCCGCGATTAGTTTCTTCGAGACGGCCTGTTCGATGCCCTGCTTGATGGTGATCTTCTGGCGGGCGCCCGACAGGTTGCTGGTGACGTCTTCGACATCCATGCAGCGCACGTCGATGCTGCGGGCGCTCAATCGGCCACGCAAGATATCCAGCATCTGGCTGAGCTGAAACGCGCTGGGTGCCGATTGCGTGATGACAAAGCCGTCGAGTTCGAACTTGGCGTCCGTGCCCTTGAAGTCGAAACGATTCTGCAACTCGCGGTTGGCTTGATCGACGGCATTGGATAGTTCGTGTTTGTCGACCTCGGAGACGATATCAAAAGTAGGCATGGTGGGTCCTTCTGTTTTTGTAGAGAACTAAAAATTTCGGCGTCAAATTTTTCGTGGAAACTATGCTGGATTTGAAACCGTATATCGGGCAGTAGGTTAGCGCTTTTTAGGGCAGCTTTGCAGAACGGCGGCTTCGTTGGTCAGATGCCATACGAGCGCGTCGACCCGGTCGGCAGCTCGGTCAGACATAGCGCTCGATCTCCTATCGCAGTGCAGCGAAATACTGAGCAGGCGGTTCTCCGAGCGCTTTTTTGAACATGGTGATGAACGCTGTCACCGAGTCATAACCGAGATTGCCGGCTACCTGCTGCACGCTTAGTCCTCCGGTAAGCTGGCGCAAGGCGATTATCAGATGCAGTTGCTGGCGCCAGCGACCGAAAGACAAGCCGGTTTCTCGCTGCATCAACCTTGCCAGTGACCGTTCGCTCATGGCTAGGCATTGCGCCCATTTTGCGAGCGTGCGCCGATCGGCCGAGTCTGCCATCAGAGCGTCGAAGACACGACGGATTTTTGGATGCTCAGAGATTGCAGATACAGCTGTTCGACAGAAGCAAGGGCTAATTGCTCAAGCAGCACCGCAGCGACGCGTGCCGCTGCGCCCTCGCGGGGATAAACGGGTTCCCGAGCGGCCAAGTGCAAAATCAACTCGCGCACCATGGGGCTGATAGCCAAGGTGCAGCATTTGTCGGGCATCGAGGCAGCACCAGGTTCAATGAATAAAAAGCAGATGCGGGCATTGTCAGTGGCGCTATTGCTGTGCGGCACACTGCCGGGAATCCATACTGCATGGTGAGGTGGCACCATCCACACCGCTCGAGGAACTTCGCACATTACGCCACCGCGCAACGCCATCACCAGTTGCCCTTTGCGGTGCCAATGCGTCGCCTGTTCCGTCTCGTGTTGTTCGACCTCTAGTTGCCATGCCATGGCGGGAAGGTCGTTCACGTCCGGGTCAAAACGACAAGGCGATTGGGCAAGAGGGCCGACGATTGGCATGATTTAGCGATTGGTTGTCTTTCTTTCTATATTAGTTCGGAAAACTATTGCGTAGTGTTGAGGCATTCACACGAAATAGTGGAACGGAAGGTGGTTATGAATACTTTGTCGCATCGGCCGACGGCCAGCCAAACGGCATTGCTGGTTGGAATTCTGTTGATCGCCGCCAACCTACGCACCCCGATCACGGGCCTGCCGCCACTGCTTGGTCCGATTCGGGCTGACTTCGATGTAGGCATGTCGCCCACGCAAGCCGCTTCGTTATCGGGCATGGCCCAATGCCCCGCCTTGGCACTGGTCGCGGCGGTCGCGGGCATCTTCGCCGGCCGAAATATCCAAATCGGCACATAAGTGTTTCGCATCAACAACATATCGAATCTTGAAACCTCAATCACTCGAAGGCCCAATATTCCATGAAGATCGTCCTTATCGGTGCCAGCGGCACAATCGGCAAAGCGGTTTACGCCGAGCTTAGTCAGCGTCACGACGTCATTGGCGTGGGACGCAGTAGCGGGGATTTCCAGGCGGACATCGCCGCGCCAGACTCAATACGTCAGCTCTACGCCCGAATTGGGGAGTTCGACGCACTCGTTAGCACGACGGGGAAGGTTCATTTCGGGCCGCTCGAACAGTTCACTCCCGAACAATTCGACCTGGGCCTACGCGACAAGCTGATGGGGCAAGTCATGCTCGTCACGCTCGGCCTGGCCCATATTCGCGATGGCGGGTCGTTCACGCTGACCAGCGGTCTCGTCAACGACGATCCGATCCGTCAAGGCGTCTCGGCTGCCCTCGTCAATGGCGGCCTCGAAGGCTTTGTTCGTGCTGCGGCTATCGAGTTGCCGCGCGGACTTCGGATCAATCTCGTTAGCCCGACAGTGATCGAAGAAGCCTTGCCGGCCTATGCGCCATTCTTCCCCGGTACCAAGGCAATTCCCGCTTGCGAAGCGGCGCTGGGGTACGTCAAGAGCGTTGAAGGTGCGCAGACGGGCCGGGTCTATCGCATCGGCTGGTCGCGAGATGCATGAAGAGAGTCAGAATGTTTAAGGCTATTTGCCCGCTACAAGTACAACAAACGGGGAACAGCGAAGTTTTCGGAAAAAAACCGTATCGCTCGAGGCGCTACGGGTCGTCGGACGGACTTCGCTATGGGTACTGAAGGTGGTGCCGGTGAAAGGAATCGAACCCTCGACCTTCGCATTACAAGTGCGCTGCTCTACCAACTGAGCTACACCGGCACGATCGAGTCAACCCCAAGGGTCTGACTCGCGGGACTGCATTGTAGTGAAAATTATTTGACGATGGTGAGACGCGGCCGCTTGGCATCGCCCGTCGCCTCGTCGTCGGCTTCGTCCTGGGCGTCGTCGGCGCGTCCGCCATCGGTCACTTCCAGCACAGGGGCCGGTGCCGGGGTGTCCGCCACAGTCTTCGGCTCGGCAGGCCCGGCCACCGAAGCCGACGAGTCGGCTTCGGTCAGGTTCGACGGATCGTAAGGCTGTACTTCGAACCCCATGCCTGCACCGGTTTCGCGCGAATAGATCGCGCTGATCGCACCGATATGCACCGCGACGTTCTCCGGGCGGCCGCCGAAACGGGCCTGGAACTCGATGTAGTCGTTACCCAGCACCAGACCGTTCGTGGCCAACGTGCCCACGTTCAGCGTGATCTGGCCGTCTTGCACATGACCCATGGGAACCATGGTGTGCTCGTCGACTTGCACGACAATGTACGGTGTATAGCCGTTGTCGGTGCACCATTCGTGCAAGGCACGAATCAGGTAAGGCTTGGTGGAAGATTCACCCATACGAATATCGGCCGATTAACGGCGCATCACCTTCTCGGAGGGCGTGAGCGCTTCGATGTAAGCCGGACGCGAGAAAATGCGCTCGGCGTATTTCTGTAGCGGCGCGGCGTTCTTGGGCAGTTCGATGCCGTAGTGATCCAGACGCCACAAAAGGGGGGCGATGGCCACGTCCAGCATCGAGAACTCGTCGCCCAACATGTACTTGTTTTTCAGCAGCATGGGGGCCAGTTGCGCCAGGCGATCACGGATGGCCGAGCGGGCGCGTTCGAGACGCTTTTCGTCGGCAGCCAGGCTGCGGTTCTCAAGTGCCGACACGTGTACGAACAACTCTTTTTCGAAGTTGTTCAGGAACAAGCGGGTGCAGGCACGCATGACTGGATCGGCAGGCATGAGCTGCGGGTGCGGAAAGCGCTCGTCGATGTACTCGTCGATGATGTTCGACTCATACAAGATCAGATCGCGCTCGACCAGAATGGGCACCTGGCCGTACGGATTCATCGTAGCGATGTCTTCCGGCTTGTTGAAAAGGTCGATGTCGCGGATCTCGAAATCCAAGCCTTTTTCGAACAGGACGAAGCGGCAACGTTGCGAGTACGGACACGTCGTGCCGGAATAGAGCACCATCATGGCGGGGAATCCTATAAAAACGAGAAGGCCAGCGCTGCCCAATAGGCCGCTGGCCGTGTTATCTGCACGCATAGTAACCGACCGGGGGGGCAAAATCCAGTCCGCCCCCGGCCGACCTAGGTAAAGCCCTAGCGGACATGCTTCCAATACGAGGCATTCAGTCGCCAGGCCACAACAAAAAACAGCCCGAGAAACAGCAGTACATACGCGCCCAGACGCTTGCGCTCGAGCTGGCTGGGATCGGCCATCCAGGCCAAAAACCCGGTCAGGTCGGCCACGTCCCGATCGTATTGCCCAGCCAGATGTGGCTGGGCCGCTTTGAAGCGGTGGTCGATGCTGGCCTGGCCGTTGTAGTGCGGCACGTCTTCGCGAGTGGTCTGGGCAAAGCCTTGCGCATCGGTGACGGTCGTGATGCGCTCCCACCCTGCTGGCTGACCCTCTTTCCCGGGCTTCTGGTGCATGGCCGTCGTGGTCAATTCGCGCGGCCCTTGGTCGGCCCACATGACGTGCGGCATGGCCACACTGGGGAACACCAAGTTGTTCCAGCCCGAAGGTTGGCGGGCGTCGCGATAGAAGGTGCGCAGATACGTGTAGATGTAGTCCGCACCCGACGGTCCGGCATTGACGGACTTTGCCCGCGCCATGACCGACAGATCGGGGACGGCCGTGCCGAACCACGCACGGGCATCCTTTGGACGCATGGCGACGTTCATCATGTCGCCGACCTTGTCACTGGTGAACAAAAGGTTGTTTTTGATCTGCTCGTCGGTTAGTCCGAGGTCGGCCAGTTTGTTGTAGCGCATGACGTTGGCGCTGTGGCAGTTCAAACAGTGATTGACGAACAGGCGAGCGCCGTTTTGCAAGGCGATCATGTCGGATTGGCGATTGGGTGCGCGCTCTAGCGGATAAGTGCTTTCGGCAGCTGTGGCCACCGGAGCGAATCCCGCCCCCGCAATGACGAGGGCCGAGGCGACGAGGATTTTTTTGATCATGGCTGTTCCTGGGGCGACGGGGCTCAGTGAGGCTTGAATGTCACTCGGTCCGGCTCGGGCTTGAAAGTGCCCAACCGGCTCCAGATGGGCATCAGCAGAAAGAAGCCCAGGTAGATCAGCGTGCCGATCTGCGACATCAGGTTGAACGCATCACTGGGTGGCTGCGTGCCCAGATAACCCAGCACTAGGAAGTTAACGATGAACACGCCGTACAGCAGCTTATGCCAGCCCGGACGGTAGCGAATGGAACGCACCGGGCTATGGTCCAACCAGGGCAGGAAGAACAGCAGCACCACTGCGCCGCCCATGGCCACCACGCCCCAGAGCTTGGCGTCGATCATGCGCAATGCGACGGCCACGGCCACCAGGCCGATCGGCAGCAAAATGCGCCATAGGCCGGCAAGCTTGCTACGTAATGCGATATACAGCGCGGCCAGCACCGCAGCGCCTGCCAACACCCATGTGAACTGGTCGGTGGTGGCGCGCAACATCGAATAAAAGGGCGTGAAATACCAGACCGGCGCGATGTGTGGCGGTGTCTTCAAGGGATCGGCTGGAATGAAGTTGTTGTATTCCAGAAAGTACCCGCCCATCTCGGGAGCGAAGAACACGATGGCCGCGAAGATGATGAGGAATCCGGCTACACCAAGGATGTCATGCACGGTGTAGAACGGATGGAAGGGGATACCATCGAGCGGGCGACCGTATTTGTCTTTGTATTTCTTGATTTCGACGCCGTCAGGGTTGTTCGAACCGACTTCATGCAAGGCGACGATGTGCGCCACCACCAGCCCGATCAGCACCAAAGGAATGGCAATGACGTGCAAGGCGAAGAAGCGATTCAGGGTGGCGTCCGACACCACGTAGTCGCCTCGAATCCAGATCGACAGTTCGGGCCCGATCAGCGGCACCGCGGCGAACAGGTTGACGATCACCTGTGCTCCCCAGAACGACATCTGGCCCCACGGCAGCAGATAGCCGAAGAAAGCTTCGCCCATCAGACAGAGAAAGATGCCGACGCCGAAGATCCAGACCAACTCGCGCGGTTTGCGGTACGAGCCGTAGAACAGCCCACGCAGCATGTGCAGATACACCACGACGAAGAACATGGACGCGCCGGTGGAGTGGACTGTGCGGATCAGCCACCCGAAGGGCACTTCGCGCATGATGTACTCGACCGACTGAAACGCCCGCTCGGCATCGGGCTTGTAGTGCATGACCAGGAAGATGCCGGTCACGATCTGGATCACCAGCACCAGCAGGGCCAGCGATCCGAAGATGTACCAGAAGTTGAAATTTTTGGGCGCATAGTATTCGGATACATGCGCTTTGAAGGTACTGGACGCTGGAAACCGGCGATCGATCCACCCCAGCAGTCCCGTCGTATCGACGCTTTTTTCGCCCGCCATGTTGACTCCTCTTTCTTGGCGTTATCTGGGCATTGCTACCCGTCGCGGCTATCGGATCGGGCGTATCGCCCGATCCTGCCGACCCGTGCTGTCACGCTTTATTGTTTTCGTCGACGCCGACGATGATGCGCGAGTCGCTGAGGTATTCGTAGGGAGGGACTTCGAGGTTGTCCGGCGCAGGTTTATTGGCGTAGACACGGCCGGCCAGATCGAAGGTCGAGCCATGACAGGGGCAATTGAAGCCGCCCGTGCCAGCCGGCAGACCCGCGCCACCGCCCAGATGCGGGGTGGGCGAACAGCCCAGGTGCGTACAGATGGCGACGCAGACGAACAGGTCGGGCTTGCGCGACCGGTGTTCGTTCTTGGCGTATTCGGGCGTAAACCCGGGGCGATTGGATTGGGGGTCGGCCACCAGCGCGTCGGATTGTTTGAGCGCGGCGAGCTGCTCGTCGGTGCGGCGCAAAACCCAGACCGGTTTGCCGCGCCACTCGACGGTGGTCATCTGGCCTGGGGCCAGCGCGGACACGTCGACCTCGACCGGCGCGCCGGCCGCTCGGGCACGCTCGGAGGGTGCGAAGGTGCTGACGAAAGGAACGACGGTTGCTACTCCCGCAACGCCGCCTAGCGCACAGGTTGTCGTGATCCACATACGGCGAGCTGGATCGGGGGGCAGGACGGGATCTACAGACCCTTCCTCACCGGGTAACAGCGCTTCTTGTCTCATCTCAATCCTAGGTGTGGCTACCAGATCGCGCGAATTTACTGAGTGCGCAGCCCGGTGCAACGTTTATAGTGGGATTTGTTACCGATGTTCTGGCGATTATTATAGCGCTGGCCTCATCCCGGGGATGCATCACAACAGGAGTAAAAATGGCTATCTTGAAAGAATTCCGTGAGTTCGCTGTGCGTGGGAACGTCATCGACCTCGCAGTCGGTGTGATTATCGGCGGGGCATTCAGTCTGATCGTCAATTCGATGGTCAAAGACATCGTCATGCCACTGGTGAACTTCCTGGTGGGTGGCGCGGTCGACTTTTCGAACAAATTCTACGTGCTGTCGATGCCGGATGGGTATGCCGGCCCGATGACGTATCAAGCGTTGACAGCAGCCGGTGCCACGGTATTCGCCTGGGGGAATTTCCTGACGGTAGTGATCAACTTCGTTCTGTTGGCATTCATCATCTTCTGGATGGTGAAGATCATCAACAATGCCCGCAAGCGGATGGAAAGCGAGAAAGAGGCCGCACCTGCCAAGCCTGTCGCTCCGCCCGAAGATGTGGCCTTGCTGCGTGAAATCCGCGACCTGCTGAAGACCGGTTCGGCGCGCGATGCCTCGGGCTCTGTCGACGGTTCGCCGCGGCTCTGACGTAGCCGGATTTCGTGCGTACGCACGTGCTGGAGGCGGCGGGGGCACGTCTTTGGCACTGTCAAACCGGATTGTCGATATCGACGAACTTCACATCGATATCGAACTGAGCCGCCAGCGCCTCGCCCAGTGCTCGCACGCCATAACGCTCGGTCGCATGATGACCGGCGGAAATGAAGCCTACGCCGGTTTCCCGGGCCAGATGCGTCTGCGGCTCGGACGCCTCCCCGGTGAGATACACATCCACGCCTGCATCGACCGCGGCCTGCATGAATCCTTGCGCCCCGCCGGTGCACCAGGCCACGCGTTGCACCGGCTGATCGGCGTTGCCGACCCACAATGGCTCGCGACCCAGGCGCGTTCCGATGTGCCGGGCCAGCTCGCCCATCGTGGTCGGTGCCACGCGACCCAGCCAGATCAGATCGTCCGGGCCGCAGGTGGCGGGCGTGCCATCGGTGCGAGTATCAGAGGTGAAGCCCAGCTCGTGGGCCAGCTGGGCGTTGTTGCCCAGCACCGGATGGGCATCCAGCGGTAAGTGATAGCCGATGACGTTCAACTCGTGTTCGAGCGCCAGCGCCAATCGGGCGCGTTTGGTGCCACGCACGCGCGGATCTTCGTTGCGCCAGAACCAGCCGTGATGCACCAGGACCGCGTCGGCATCGGCCGCGACGGCGGCCCGCAGCAGCGCCTCGGACGCGGTGACGCCGGTGATGATGCGCTTGATGTCGGACCGACCTTCAACCTGCAATCCGTTGGGGCAATAATCTTTGAACCGGTCGCTGTGCAGCGTTCGGTCCAGCCAAGCGATAATCTCTTGGATACTGACTTCGTTCATCGTTCTGTTCCGTTCAGACAATATGGTTCGACTCTGGCTTATTTTTGCGCAGGCCGTCACGGTGGCTCTGGCCATTCTATTCGTAGTCTCGGCGCTGCGCCCCGACTTGCTGCGCCTGCACGCCGGTGCCCTGGTCGACGGCGACACGCCAGCCGCCTTGCCGCAGCCAGCGGCGTCGCCCTCGCCCTCGCCCAGCGCCACCGTCACTCAGTTGGGAACCGGCTACGCCAATGCCGTGGCGCGGGCGGCGCCGGCTGTCGTCAACGTCTACACTACAAAGACGATCAAGGTGCCCGATTACGTCATGCCGAACGATGCGATGATGCGCAAGTTCTTCGGCTTGCCGCCCTTGCAGGCTCGGCCGCGTCAGTCCACGAGTCTGGGCTCGGGCGTGGTGGTGCATAGCGACGGATATGTCTTGACCAACTACCACGTGGTCGAAGCCGCCGACGCCATCGAGGTTGCATTGGCCGATGGCCGAACCTATTCGGCGAAGCTGGTGGGGGCGGATCCCGATACCGACTTGGCCGTGCTGCGCCTGCCCGATCAGGCGCGCGACGTACCAGTGGCCACTGTGGCACGCGAGCAGCCGCTTGCCGTAGGCGATGTGGTGCTGGCTATTGGTAATCCTTTTGGCGTTGGTCAGACCACCACACAAGGTATCGTATCGGCCCTGGGCCGAAATCGATTGGGTATCAACACGTACGAAAACTTCATTCAGACCGATGCCGCGATCAATCCGGGCAACAGCGGTGGGGCATTGGTCAATGCGCTGGGCGAACTGGTGGGGATTAACACGGCGATTTACTCGCCGCCAGGTGGCGCGATGGGTATCGGATTTGCCATTCCCGTCCAGGCGGCCGAGAAGGTGATGGAGGCCATCATTCGCGATGGTCGGGTCGAACGCGGATGGTTGGGGGTCGAGCCGCAAGACATGACCTCCGATCTGGCGCGTTCGTTCGGTTTGAAGGATCGACGTGGCGTGGTGATAGCAGGCGTTCTGCGCCAGGGCCCCGCCGCACGCGCGGGCCTGCGAGTCGGCGACATCGTGCGCAGTGTCGAGGGCGTCGCCGTTTCGGACACGACTTCGATGCTGTCCATGGTCGCGGCCTTACCACCCGGGCACAACGCCGTGCTGGGTGTGATGCGCGAGGGTCAATTGCGCGAAATCAAGGTCAAGGTTGGCGTGCGGCCCGCCCGTCCCTTGGGCGGCTGAACCCTGCACTCGCACGCACGCTCGTCTCGCACAACATGCGAGCCATGTCCAACAGTAACGCGCGCTGAGCCGGCGAGAGTTGATCGCACAGTCGTGACAGCGTTGCGGTGTCGTGAGGGAAAGCGGCATTATCGACAGCGCTATGACCGACAGCGCCATGCGAAGCGTTGCCGTCGAGTAACCACGCTTCCGACATGTCCAGCGCCTGGGCCAATCGAGCAAGGACGCGCCGACCGGGCACGTAACCGTGAGGATCGGCCAGAATCCGATGAACGGAAGGCTGCGATACGCCGGACAAACGTGCCAACTGACTTTGGCTACGGATGCCGCGTCGGCGCATCGCCGAGAGAAGGCGAGCGGCTAAGGTCATGCCCCACTTTACCGCGGACCCCAGGCCCGCAGCCGCTCGTATACGGCTTTTTAGGACGGATCCCGAGTCGTAATCGGATGGTCTGCCGGGTCGGGTTTCGGTGTGACCATACGACCCACCAGCAGGCCGACCTCATACAGCACACACAGGGGCACCGCCAGCATGAACTGGCTGACCACGTCGGGCGGCGTCACCACCGCGGCGATGACGAATGCGCCGACGACGACGTAACCCCGCGAGGCCGCAAGCTTCTCGATAGACACCAGGCCGGTGCGTACCAGCAGCACCACGACCACAGGCACCTCGAAGGTCAAGCCGAAGGCCATGAACATGGTCATGACGAAGCTGACGTAGGCTTCGATATCCGGTGCGGGCGTGATCGATTGCGGTGCAAAGCCGGCGATGAAATGAAACACCGTGCGGAACACGAAGAAATAACAGAACGCCATGCCCGCCAGGAACAGAACCGTGCTGGAGAGGATCAGCGGCATCGCCAGGCGTTTCTCGTGGCGATACAGGCCGGGTGCGACGAAGGCCCAGGCTTGATACAGCACGACCGGCAGCGCGATCACGAAGCCCGCCATCAGCGTGACCTTGACCGGCACCATAAACGGCGTGATGACGCCGGTGGCGATCATGCGGGTGCCCTGGGGCAAAGAGGCCAGCATCGGCTGGGCCAGCAGGTCGTAGATGAACGACGCGCCCGGATACGTGAACAGCACGATGAAAACGGCCATCACACTTCCCACGGCGATCAGCAAGCGCTTGCGCAGCTCGATCAGGTGGGACATGAAGCTGTCTTCCTGGCCTTCCGGGGTTTCGTCTTTATGAATGGTATTGCTCATGGCCGGGGCCCGGTGTCGGGCGCTTTGTCGACAGTCGAGTCAGCGGCCACGGGTGCTTTGCCTTCCAGCGCCTCGGCCTCGGTCCGGCTGTCGGGCAAGGCGGTATCGACGCTGGCGCTTGCTTCTCGAGCGGTCTGGTTGAGCACGTCACGCAATTCTTCGGCAGGACGGCGCAAGGAGGCTTCAGTGTCTGTCAGGCTGCTGCGTACTTCGCGCGCGGCCTCGTCCATCTCGGTCTTGAACTTGCGCAGATCGTCCAGTTCGATCTCACGGCGGATGTCGCTTTTGACATCCGAGACATAGCGCTGAGCCCGCCCGAGCAAGTGGCCGACGGTGCGCGCCACTTTGGGCAGGCGTTCTGGACCGATGACGATCAGTGCCACGACACCGATCACCATCAGCTCCGTGAAACTGACATCAAACACAGCGCGCTATCCTGATCAGGAGTTCGACTTTTCTTTGGCTTGCACGTCGATGGTTTCGTCGCTGGTGCGCTGCGTGTTGGCGGCGACCGATTCCGGCTTCTTGGGATCGTCGTTGGCTTCGCGCACGCCGTCCTTGAAACCCTTGACCGCGCCACCCAGATCCGAACCCATGTTGCGCAGCTTCTTGGTGCCGAAAACCAGCGCCACGATCAGCAGAACGATCAACCAATGCCAAATGCTAAAGCTACCCATGCCAGGAACTCCAATATGCGGGGGCGTCGCGCGATACGTTTAAAACGCGACTTAATTCATTCATTCTAACCAACGTCGGGACGCCGCGCCTTCTCTTCCAGTCCGGACAAACCCTCGCGTCGCGCGAGTTCAGCCAGGACGGCGTCGGGGCGCAAACCGTAATGGTGCAACGCCACCAGACAATGGAACCAGAGGTCGGCGGTTTCACTGACGATGCGATCTTGCGTACCGTCTTTGCCCGCCATCACCAGCTCGGTCGCCTCTTCGCCGATCTTTTTCAAAAAGGCGTCGGGGCCGCGAGTCAGCAGCTTGGCCACGTAGGAAGTGGCCGGATCGCCACCGGCTCGCGGATCTCGCGAGGCAATGACGTCTGCGACTCGCCCAAGCACGTCGGGCACATTAGCAGGGGATTGTGTCATTTGTAGATGTGTTCCGGATCTTTCAGCACCGGGTCGGTGATATTCCAGATTTTCCGCATGTCGGCCGCGTCGTCCAGCCGGCGATAAAAGCAGCTTTGTCGGCCGGTATGGCAGGCAATGCCCCCGCGCTGTTCGACACTGAGCAAGATGACGTCGCCATCGCAGTCCAAACGTAATTCCTTCACGTCCTGGTGGTGACCCGACTCCTCGCCTTTACGCCACAGGCGTTGACGCGAGCGCGACCAGTAGACTGCGCGACCGGTCGCGGCCGTTTCGAGCAAGGACTCGCGGTTCATCCAGGCCACCATCAAGATCGTGCCGGTGCCGGCCTCTTGAGCGATGGCGGGAATCAGGCCGTTGGCGTCGAAGACGACATCGTCCAGCCAGGTGGGGGTTTCGGTAGCGGTGCTCATGCGTCCAATCGTACTGCAATGCCCTGGCGGGCCATGAATTCTTTGGCTTCACGCACGGTGTGCTGGCCGTAATGAAAAATGCTGGCGGCCAACACTGCGCTGGCACGACCTTCGGTCACGCCGTCGGCCAGGTGTTGAAGTCCGCCCACGCCGCCGGAGGCGATGACGGGCACCGGCACGGCATCCGAGACCGCACGGGTCAGTGCCAGGTCGAAACCGGATTTTGTGCCGTCGCGATCCATGCTGGTGAGCAGGATTTCGCCAGCGCCGTAGGCCGCCATGCGACGTGCCCACGCGACTGCATCCAGGCCGGTCGCCTTGCGCCCGCCGTGGCTGAACACTTCCCAGCGCGGCGCTTCGCCATCGGCCGAAACGCGGCGAGCGTCGATGGCCACGATGATGCACTGCGAGCCGTGATAGTCAGCGGCCGCGCGCACCAGATCGGGATTGCTGATGGCGGCACTGTTGATGCTGATCTTGTCGGCGCCCGCGTTCAGCAGGCGCTGAACGTCGGCGACCTGACGCACACCGCCGCCTACTGTCAGGGGAATGAAGACCTGCGAGGCCACTTGCTCGATGATCGGCAGAATCAGATCGCGCTCGTCGCTGGTGGCCGTGATGTCCAGGAAGGTGAGCTCGTCGGCACCCTGCTCGTCGTAGCGGCGGGCGACTTCGACCGGATCGCCCGCATCCATCAGATTGACGAAATTCACGCCCTTGACCACTCGCCCGGCCGTCACGTCCAGGCACGGGATGATGCGCCGGGTGAGCGTGTCGCGCGTGCTCATGATCCGGTCAGCTCGTCGGCGCGTGCCTGGGCCTGTTCGAAGTCCAGGGCACCTTCGTAGATGCTGCGTCCCAGAATCGCGCCTTCGATACCTTCGTCGGCCACGGCGCACAGCGCTTCGATGTCGGCCATGCCGGCGATACCACCCGATGCGAACACGGGAATTTTCACGTGCTGAGCCAGACGTACGGTGGCTTCGACGTTCACGCCGGACAGCATGCCATCGCGACCGATGTCGGTGTAGATGATGCCTTCGCAGCCGTAGTCTTCGAACTTGCGTGCCATGTCCAGCACGTCGTGCTTGGTCAGCTTGCTCCAGCCGTCGGTGGCGACTTTGCCGTCGCGGGCGTCGAGGCCGACGATGATGCTGCCAGGAAACGCGCCGCATGCATCGTGCAGGAAGCCGGGGTTCTTGACCGCGGCGGTGCCGATGATGACATAGGAAATGCCGTTGTCGAGGTAGCGCTCGATGGTGTCGAGGTCGCGAATACCGCCGCCGATCTGCACGGGAATGTCGTCACCGACGGCATCGACGATGGCGCGGATCTGCGCTTCGTTTTTGGGCACGCCGGCGACGGCACCGTTCAGGTCGACCAGGTGGAGACGGCGCGCGCCGCGCGACAACCAGAGTTCGGCCATGGCGGCGGGGTCTTCGGAGAACACCGTGGCATCGTCCAGGTCGCCCTGGCGCAGGCGAACACAGCGTCCGTCTTTGAGGTCGATGGCGGGGATCAGCAGCATGATAGTGGGTCGCTAGATAGGAAAGAAGGTAATTGCCTGGCCACTATCGACGCGGCTCAGGCAAAGCATTAGCTGGGTTGCCAGTCTACAAAATTACGGTAGAGACGCAAACCGGGCGCGGCGCTCTTCTCGGGATGGAATTGCACCGCAAAGATATTGTCGCGCGCGACGGCGCAGGTAAACCGGCCGCCGTAATCGGTTTCGGCCGCCACTAGCGCGGGATCGCTCGGCGCGACATAGTAACTGTGTACGAAATAGAAGTGCGTGCCATCGGCAATGCCATCCCACAGAGCATGAGGGCGGGTGACGTGTACCCGGTTCCAACCCATGTGCGGGATCTTCAGACGCGCATCGGCGGCGGGAAGAACCGGGCTGGCCTGGGGCGCGCTCGGGCTGTCGGGCGTGTTCAAAGTGGCTTCGCACGCAGCGTCGCAGGCCACGGGGTCGAGGCGGTCGGCAAACTGTGGGCCGGCAAAGCGCTTGACCGTACCGCTGAAAATGTCCAGGCACGGGGTATCGCCTTCTTCGCTGCGGCCAAACAGCATTTGTTCGCCTACGCATACGCCCAGCAGCGGCTTGCTGTTGGCGGCCTGAACCACCGCATCGCGCAAGCCGGAGCGATCCAGCGTACGCATGCAGTCGCGCATTGCACCCTGGCCAGGGAACACCACGCGGTCGGCGGCGGCGATGTCGGCGGCCGTGTTGCTGATACGGATGTCGGCGTCGGGTGCGGCGGCTTGCAGGGCGCGGGCCACCGAGTGGAAGTTACCCATGCCGTAATCGACGATGGCGATACGGGCCACTTACAACACCCCTTTGGTCGATGGGATGACGCCCGCGCTGCGTGCGTCCTGGGTGAGCGCCATGCGGACGGCTCGGCCGAATGCCTTGAACACCGTCTCGCACTGGTGATGGGCGTTGTCGCCGCGCAGGTTGTCGATGTGCAGCGTCACCAGGGCATGGTTGACGAAACCCTGGAAGAATTCGCGTGCCAGATCGACATCGAACTTGCCGATGTGCGAGCGGGTGAACGGCACATTGAAAAACAAGCCGGGGCGACCCGAGAAGTCGATGACCACGCGCGATAAGGCTTCGTCCAGCGGCACGTAGGCGTGGCCGTAGCGCAGAATGCCTTTCTTGTCGCCCACCGCGTGCGCAAACGCCTGGCCCAGGGTGATGCCGATGTCTTCGACAGAGTGATGGTCGTCGATGTGCAGATCGCCCTGGCACTGGATGTCGAGGTCGATCAGGCCGTGGCGGGCGATCTGGTCGAGCATGTGATCCAGGAACGGGACGCCGGTTTCGGTTTTCAAACGACCGGTGCCATCCAGATCGATGGCGACCCGGATTTTCGTCTCGTTGGTGTTGCGGGTGATGTCTGCGGTGCGCATGGGAGTCAGTGTTGAGGCGGCCGACCCAGAAAGGATCGAGTTCGCTTTTAGTCAAGTGTGCCGCAAAAGCGGCCAGGAATAAAGCCGGGTGGAAGGCGGCTCAAGTGTCCAGCCGGTAGGCGGCGCTGGCCGCGTGGGCGGGCAAGCCCTCGCCTTCGGCCAGTTCACGCGCGATTCGGCCCAGCGTCTGGGCGCCGGCGTGCGACACCTGGATCAGGCTGCTGCGCTTCTGGAAATCGTACACCCCCAACGGCGAAGAGAATCGGGCCGTGCGTGCCGTGGGCAAGACGTGGTTCGGGCCGGCGCAGTAGTCGCCCAGCGACTCGGAGCTATAACGGCCCATGAAGATCGCCCCGGCGTGGCGAATGCGGCTGGTCCACAGTTCGGGCGACTCGACCGACATTTCCAAGTGCTCGGGCGCGATGTGGTTACAAATCTCGCAGGCTTCTTCGAGGTCGCGCACCTGGATCAGCGCGCCTCGGTTGGCCAGGCTGACGCGCAGGATCGCTTCGCGCGGCATGGTGGGCAGCAGCCGGTCGATGGCTTCCTGAACGGCGTCCAGATAGGCGGCATCGGGGCACAGCAGGATGGATTGGGCGAGTTCGTCGTGTTCGGCCTGCGAGAACAGATCCATCGCGATCCAGTCGGCGGGCGTGGTGCCGTCGCAAATGATCAGAATCTCGCTGGGGCCGGCAATCATGTCGATGCCGACAGTGCCGAATACACGACGCTTTGCGGCCGCCACATAGGCGTTGCCGGGGCCGACGATCTTGTCGACGGCGGGCACCGTCTGCGTGCCGTAGGCCAAGACCCCCACGGCTTGCGCGCCACCGATGGCAAACACCCGGTCTACCCCGGCGATAGCCGCTGCGGCCAGCACCAGCGGATTGCGCACGCCATCGGGCGTGGGGGTGACCATGATCAATTCGGGCACGCCCGCCACTTTGGCGGGGATGGCGTTCATCAGCACCGACGACGGATAGGCGGCTTTACCGCCCGGCACGTACAAGCCGACGCGATCCAGGGGCGTGACCTGCTGGCCCAGCATCGTGCCTTCGGCGTCGGTGTAGGTCCAGGTCTCGGCACGCTGGTGTTCGTGATAATCACGCACGCGTTCAGCGGCGGTTTCCAGGGCGTTGCGGCGCACGGTGGGCAGGGCGGCCAGGGCCGCCTGGCATTCGGCGAGCGGGATCTCCAGCGCAGCGACGCTGGCCACATCGACCCGATCGAAACGGCGGGTGTAATCCAGCAGCGCGTCGTCGCCCGAGCGGCGGACGGCAGCCAGAATATCGGCTGCGGCACGATCGATGGCGTCGTCGGTTTCGGCTTCGAACGCCAGCAACGCGGTCAGACGCTGGCGGAAGTCGGGCGATTCGGATGTGAGGCGATTGATGACGGCCATGACGTTCAGTTCTTGGAGGTGCTGGCGCGTTCGAACGCGTCCAGCAAGGGTTGCAACTGGGCCGCGCGGGTTTTCATCGCGGCTTGATTGACGACGAGGCGCGAAGAGATCGGCATGATGTCTTCGACGGCCACGAGATTGTTGGCGCGCAGCGTGCCGCCGGTGGACACCAGATCGACGATCGCGTCGGACAGGCCGACCAGCGGTGCGAGCTCCATCGATCCATACAGTTTGATGATGTCCACGTGTACGCCCTTGGTGGCGAAGTGCTCGCGTGCGGCTTGAACGTATTTGGTGGCGACCCGCAGGCGGGCGCCTTGGCGCACGGCGGCTTGATAATCGAATCCGTTGGGCACCGCGACGGACAAGCGGCACTTGGCGATGTTCAGATCGATGGGCTGATACAGCCCGCCCGGATATTGCGCCGAATGCTCGATCAGGACGTCCTTGCCGGCAATGCCGAAGTCGGCGGCACCGTACTGAACGTAGGTCGGCACATCCGAGGCGCGCACGATGATGAGTCGCAGATGCGGGTCGCTGGTCGGCAGGATCAGCTTGCGCGACTGTTCGGGGTTTTCGGGCACCTCGATACCGGCTGCCGCCAGCAGCGGCAGCGTTTCTTCAAAAATGCGGCCTTTGGACAGCGCCAAAGTCAGCACCGGGCCATTGTCGATCATTCGGATTCCTTGTGACGCGTTCGATGTCGGCGCCCAGGGCGCGCAACTTCACTTCCATTTGGTCGTAGCCGCGATCCAGGTGGTAGATGCGATCCACCAGCGTCGATCCCTCTGCGGCCAGTCCGGCGATGACCAGCCCGGCCGAAGCCCGCAGGTCGGTGGCCATCACGGTGGCACCCGACAGGCGCGGCACCCCGCGCACCACGGCGGTGTGGCCGTCGATGTCGATCTCGGCACCCAGGCGGGTCAGTTCCTGGACGTGCATGAAACGGTTTTCGAAGATGTTCTCGACGATGATGGCCGTGCCGTCGGCGATGGTGTTCAGGGCCATGAACTGGGCCTGCATGTCGGTGGCGAAGCCGGGATATTCGCGGGTACGCACACCGACCGACTTGGGGCGCCCAGTCATGGTGGCGCGAATCCAGTCCGGTCCGATTTCGAGCGTTAAGCCGGCTTCGCGCAGCTTGTCCAGTGTCGCGCCGAGATGGTCGGGATTGACCGCACGCAATGTGATGTCGCCGCCGTTGGCTGCCACTGCGCACAGGAACGTGCCGGCTTCGATTCTGTCGGGAATCACCGTGTAGGTCGCGCCATGCAGACGCGCCACGCCTTCGACGACGATGCGGTCGGTGCCGTGGCCGGTGATGTTCGCGCCCATGGCGATCAGCAGTTCGGCCAGATCCACCACTTCGGGTTCGGTGGCGGCGTTTTCCAATACAGTGCGGCCTTCGGCCAATACGGCGGCCATCAGCAGGTTTTCGGTGCCGGTGACCGTCACCATGTCGGTGCGAATCGACGTGCCTTGCAGCCGCTTGCCTTGCGCGATGACGAAGCCGTGCTCGACGCTGATGTCGGCACCCAGGGCGGCCAGACCCTTGATGTGCTGGTCTACCGGACGTTGGCCGATGGCGCAGCCGCCTGGCAGGCTGACACGGGCCTGTCCAAACCGGGCCACCAACGGACCCAGCACCAGAATCGAGGCGCGCATCGTCTTGACCAGGTCGTACGGTGCTTCCAGGTTGTCGATGTGAGCGGCCGAAATCTCGACTGCGCCATCTTCGCGGCGACGTGCCTGAGCCCCCATGCCTGACAGTAGGCGCAGCGTGGTGTTGACGTCCTTGAGATGCGGCACGTTATGCAGCACCACCGGCTCGTCGGTCAACAGCGCCGCACACAAAATAGGCAAGGCGGCGTTTTTCGCGCCTGACACAGTCACTTCGCCGTGCAGGGGATTGCCACCGCGGATCAGCAGTTTGTCCATCAGGAAGCCTCGAATTCGGCAGGAGTTTTGGTTTTCATGGAGAGGGCGTGGATCTCGGCTTTCATCCGATCGCCTAAGGCCGCGTTGACCAGCCGCTGGCGCGCAACCAGCGATTTGCCTTCGAAGGCATCGCTGACGATGGTGGCGTAGAAGTGCGAGCCGTCGCCTTCGACCTCGACATGCGTACAGGGCAGGCCGTCGGCGATGTACTGGCGAACTTGTTCGGGAGTGGGCAGCATGGGCCGTAAGTTCCTGATTAATTCCTGAGTTTGTAGCCGGTGGCCAATAAACGCAACGCGGCCCCGGACAGCACGACGAAAACGATCGTGACGACCGTCAGGCTGCGCCACGGCGAAACGTCGGAGACCGCGAAAAAGCCGTAGCGAAAGCCGTCGATCGTATAAAAAATCGGGTTGTAGTGCGATACCGCCTGCCAGAACCCGGGCAGCGTATGAATGGAATAGAACACGCCCGACAGGAAAGTGGCGGGCATGATCAGAAAGTTCTGGAACGCCGCCAATTGGTCGAATTTCTCCGACCACAGGCCCGCGATCAATCCCAACACGCCCATGATGCCGCAGGACAATACGCCGAACACCAGCACCCAGGCGATATGAGCGGCGGGCAAGGGCGCGAAGCTCAATGCCACCAGCCACTCGCATGCGCCCACCACCAGCCCGCGAACGATGGCCGCGATCACATAGGCGCCAAAAATCTCGCGGTGCGACAGCGGCGGCAGCAACATGAACACCAGGTTGCCGGTGATGCGGCTTTGAATCAGCGACGACGATGGGTTGGAGAATGCATTTTGCAGCATGCTCATCATCATCAGGCCCGGAATCAGGAAGGCGGTGTACGGCACACTGCCATAGACCTGAACCCGATCTTGCAGCACCTGGGCGAACACCATCAGGTACAGCAGCGCGGTGATGACTGGGGCGGCAATGGTCTGGAAGCTGACCTTCCAGAATCGCAGCAACTCCTTGCGCAGCAGCGTTGGAAACCCCGAGCCGGCCGACAGATTGGGGCTCAGGATGGGCGGACGGGGACGCAGCGCGTCCGCGGGTGTCGTGTCGCCGACAGCGGAATCGCGAGTCGTCATAGGGCCACCGAGTTCAAGTCGTCGGGTTCGTTCATGATGCGGACGAAGGTGTGTTCCAAATTACCACCCGCCGCCGCCATGAGCGCTCGAGTCGTATCCAGTGCGACGACGCGCCCACGCTTGAGCATGGCGATGCGTGTACACAGCGCTTCGGCTTCCTCGAGGTAATGCGTGGTCAGCACGATGGTGTGGCCTGCGGCGTTCAGGCGCGAGATGAATTCCCACAGGGTGCGGCGCAGATCGACGTCCACGCCTGCGGTAGGCTCGTCCAGCACAATGACGGGCGGCCGATGCACCAAAGCCTGGGCCACCAGCACTCGCCGCTTCATGCCGCCCGACAGCGCGCGCATATTGGTGTCGGACTTGTCGGACAGGCCCAGGTTGAACAGGATCTCGTCGATCCAGTCGTCGTTCTTGCGCAGGCCGAAATCCCCGGATTGGATGCGCAGGGTTTCGCGGACCGTGAAAAAGGGGTCGTAGACCAGCTCCTGCGGCACCACGCCCAAGGCCCGACGGGCCGAGGCATAGTCGGCGGTGACATCGTAACCACAGACCGAAGCGGATCCCCGGGTGGCTCGCGCGAGACCTGCCAGAATCGAGATCAGCGTCGTCTTGCCTGCGCCGTTCGGGCCCAGCAAGCCGAAGAACTCGCCATGCTCCACGGTCAGGCTGACATCGTTGAGCGCGGGAAAGCCCGGCGCGGGCGCGCGTCCCAGCAGGCGACGCCAACCTGGCGAGCGCGGCGGGTAAAGTTTGGAGATGTCTTGGAGGGTAACGGCAGACATAGGCGGCACGGATCGATCCCGGCGCAACGGCAGAGGTAAACAGGGATTATATAAGGCGGCTACGTTTGGCTTCGAGATAGCCGTATGGCCTGCAAAGGCAAAGGCCCCCGAAGGGGCCTTTGCCGTCGCGCCGACCGAGCGCAAGCCGTGTCTACTTGTTGCGGCTGTTCAAGGCGTTGATCAGGCCATCCACGCCACTGCGTTGGATTTCGGTGGCAAATTGGTTGCGGTAATTTTGAATGAGCCAGATGTCTTCGACGTTGATGTCGTAGATCTTCCAGCCTTGTGCGGTTTTTTCCAGGCGGTAATCCACGCGCACGGGTGCGCCGGTCGAGCGGCTGATCGTCGAGTTCACCACGACGTCCTTGGCCGAGGCATCGCCTCGGAACGGCAGCATCGTGATGCGGGTGTTCTGGTCGACGTTCGACAGCGCGCCGCTATAGGTGCGAATCAGCGTGCCACGGAAAGCATCGGCCAGGCGGGTTTGCTGGTCGGGCGTGGCTTGACGCCAGTAGCGACCTGCCGCCAGCCGCGTCGTCTTGGTGAAATCGACGTAAGGCAGGATGTAGGTATCGACCGCTTTATTGACTGCGGCCAGGTTGCCTGCTTTCAAATTCGGGTCGGCCTTCAATACCGTCAGCGCCTCGTTGGCGGCGGTCTCGACGAACTTGTCCGGTGCCCCGGTGGGGTCGGGTTTGGCTTGCGCGCCAGCCATCAGGCCCAGTCCGAGTGCCAGAGCGGCCAAGCCACGGCTCAAGCCCAGGGCGAACGGATGCGTCATCACCATAAGGTCACTCCAAAATGGTGGTCGACGGGCGGCACGCACGAGGCGTGCCGCCACGCAATATTAGCGGCGAGCGGGCGCAGTGGCCGCTGCGGGTTGGGTGGCGGCCGACGCGGGCGTCGCGGCGGCATCGTCTTCGTCGTCCGAGTAATCCGGCAGGTCGGCATCGCCCGAGCCGCCTTGGCCACGCACTTGCGCGTCGCGGCGTTGCAGATAGGCATCGCGCACGAAGCTGTACGGATCGATCGCCGTGCGATCAACGGTATCGGTGACTTCCAGCAAATTGCTGCGGGTGTTGACCACCGACAGGCCGAACAGGGAATTGCGCCACCGCACTTCGTCGATCTGGCTCAAAGACAGGGGGTTGCCCACGACGCCGATACCCAGGCCCACGCCGTCACGAATCGTGCTGGGACCCAGAATCGGCAGAACCAGGTAGGGGCCGTGACCCACGCCCCAGACGCCCAGCGTGGTACCGAAATCGTTGGGGTTCTTGTTCGCGCCGGTTTCGCTGGCGATATCGAAACACCCCCCCACGCCCATGGTCGTGTTCAGCATGAAGCGGCCCATGGTGTTGATGCCGTCCAAGCCACGACCTTGCAAAAAGCTGTTTGTCGCCGACCAGACCTCGCCCAGGTTGCTGAACATGTTGCTGACGCAACTGCGCACCGGTGTCGGCGTCACGTACTGATAAGCCTGTGCGACCGGCTTCAACACGGCGCGATCGACGGCGTCGTTGACGGTATAGACACGGCGGTTGAATCCTTCCCACGGGTCGCGCGAATCGGGCGACTGAACCGTGGCGCATCCTCCGAGAACGGCAGCGGCAGACACGGCGAAAGCAAAGCGGGAAAAGGTAGGTGTTGTCATGGCGGTGATTGCGGCGCGGTCGGACAGTACCTCAGGGTACCGTTCCGACCTGAGCGGATGGCGTTTTATTGAACCCGGATGTTACTACTAGATTTCAACCGAATGCGACATCCTGCCGGGTCGGTATTGCATGGGTCTGTATCCAAACGTGATGCATTTGGTCTGCTTGGATCGACCCCGGTCGCGTGCGGTGCGCGCCGCAGCCAGACGTTCTACTTGGGTGGCTGCACGGCGGCCGGCGTTTCTGCGGGGGCCTGCCCGCCGCCTGTCGTGGTGGGCGAGGCTCCGGTGTCCGAGGGGACAGCCGGGCTGTCGCCAGCGGGTGCCTTGCCATTGCCCGATACATTTTCCTCGCTGGCGGTGCCTTGCTTGTCGGCCGAGCTGTACAGGAATTGGCTAATCAAATTCTCCAATACGACGGCGCTTTGCGTGTATTGGATCTTGTCGCCGGCCTTCAGGTTTTCTTCTTCGCCTCCGGGATCGATGCCCAGGTATTGCTCGCCCAACAGGCCCGAAGTCAGAATGGATACCGACGAGTCGGTCGGAAACGTGCGGCCTTCGTTCAGGTCGAGTGTGACGACCGCCTCGTAGGTCGTGTTGTCGAAATCGATCTTGCCGATTCGGCCAACCGTCACGCCTGCGCTTTTTACGGGCGCACCGGGTTTCAAGCCGCCGACATTGTTGAAATTGGCGGTCACCGCATACTGGGGCGCGAACGAAAACGTGCTGAGGTTGCCGGCACGCAGAGCCAGAAAGACAAGAGCGGCGAAGCCGAGCAGTACGAACAGGCCCACCCAGAAATCTGATTTATCACGCGACATGATTACTTTCCGTGTTAGTTACCGAACATCAGGGCGGTCAGCAGGAAGTCCAGCCCCAGCACCGCCAGCGAACTGACCACCACCGTGCGGGTGGTCGCACGCGACACCCCTTCGGGCGTCGGGCGGGCGTTCCACCCTTCATACAAGGCCACCAGCGTGCAGGCCACGCCGAACACCACGCTCTTGATCACGCCGTTCAACACGTCGTCGAAGACATCGACGCCGCCTTGCATTTGCGACCAGAACGCGCCGGGATCGACGCCGATCATCTGTACGCCGACGAACCAGCCACCGATGATGCCCACCATCGAAAACACCGCAGCCAGAATCGGCATGGCGACGATGCCCGCCAAAAGGCGTGGCACCAGAACCCGGCGCATGGGATCGACGGCCATGACCTCCATGGCGGCCAGTTGCTCACCGGCTTTCATCAGGCCGATTTCGGCCGTCAGCGACGTGCCGGCACGGCCCGCGAACAACAGCGCGGTCACGACCGGCCCCAGCTCGCGCACCAGGGACAGCGCCACCAGCAGGCCGAGCGCCTGTTCGGCACCATAGCGATTCAGGGTGTAATAGCCTTGCAGACCCAGCACGAAGCCGACGAACAGGCCCGACACGCTAATGATCAGCAGCGAATAGTTGCCGATGAAGTGAATCTGTTGGGACACCAGTCGAGGGCGGCGCAATGCGATGCCCGAGCGGGCGAGCAGGGCGAAAAAGAACCGGGTGAAACCGCCGATGCCAGCCAGCATGCGGCGAACCAAGCCCCCGAGGCGGGTGATCGGATTGCGTGAGAGGGTGCTCATGCGCGGCCTCCCTGCTTGTCCAGCCAGCGCTCGAAGGCAGGCGTCTCGGGGTAGTGAAACGCCACCGGGCCATCGGCCGCGCCATCCAGAAATTGCCGGACGTAGGGGTCTTGCGAGGCCGAGAGCGTGTCCGGCGTACCGGATGCGACCAGCTTGCCTTGGCCGACCAGATAGACTTGATCGGCAATCGCGAACGATTCCTGCACGTCGTGCGTGATCAGCACCGACGCGCAGTGCAGTCTGTCGGCCAGATCGCGGATCAGTCTTGCGGTGATGCCCATGGAAATCGGATCCAGCCCTGCGAAAGGTTCGTCGTACAGGATGAGTTCTGGCTCCAGCACCACTGCGCGAGCCAATGCCACGCGTCGGGCCATGCCGCCGGAGATTTCGGCCATGCGCAGATGCGCGGCGGCTCGCAAGCCTACGGCTTGCAGCTTGTCGAGCACGCGGGCGGTGATGTCCGATTCGGGCAGTGTCGTGTGTTCGCGCAACGGGAAGGCGACGTTTTCGAACACATTCAAATCGGTGAACAAGGCACCTTGCTGGAACAGGACGCCCATGCGCTGGCGCAGCGCACGCAGCTCGCCGGGGGAGACGTGTGCCAAGTCTTGGCCGAACGCCTGCACGGTGCCGGATTGCGCTGTCATCTGGCCGGTGGCCGCGCGCAACATGGTGGTCTTGCCCGATCCCGAGCCGCCCATGACCGCCACCACCTGACCCGGTCGCACTCGCATGGACACGTCCGCCAGGACGGTGAATTCGCCGTAGCCCAGGGATACGGCGTCGAAGCGCAAAGCGAAGTCTGTGTCGTCGGCTGTCGGCATGAACTCGGAGTCGGAGGAGGTAAGTCCGACCCGAGACGCGCATCGCTCATCGGGCGGACAGAAGAGCGGGATTGTAACAGCGCCGCTCACGCCAAGCTTCCGACAAAATGAAACTGCGACTTCTGCTCATTAGATTCGTGGCGTGCCATGCGGGGGGGCTTCGGTGGCGGCCACTGCCGCTGGCTTCAGGGATAGGCGTACACATGGCGAGTCACGATCTTGCCGTGCAGCACCGTGCCATCGTCCAGCGTATGAAGCCGGCGAAAGCCGCAGCGAAGCGCGACGTTGGTGCTTGCGGTGTTGCCGTTCAATACGTCCAGACGCAGACTCGTGAGTTTCAGGGTATCCATCGCGATAGTCACGAGCTGCCGTAGTGCGGCGGTCATGATCCCTTTCTTTTGCTGATCGGCTGCCAGCCAATAACCGACGGTTGCGCTGCCTGCTTCGATGCTGTTCAGGCTGATGGTGCCGACGAACGACTGCTCTGCCGCGATCAAATAGACCGCTGCTTCACCGCGAGCGCGGCTCGATAGCGTTCGTGCGATGAAATCGGCCGTATCTTCCGGAACGTTGACGCGATCGACCCAGGGTAGCCAGATGTGGAGGTGCTCGCGATTGGCTGCGATCAGACCGAACAGCGCGTCGCGGTGTTCAGTGTCAAGGGCGATCAGCGTGACAGGAGACCTGGTCGGGTGAATCGATGTCGTGCCACTCGACGGTAAGTGCTTTGTCGTGGAGATGTCGGACGTCAAGAGGAACTCCTGAAGGGAATGAATCGACGTGCGCCCAGCGCAAGCGCGCAGGTGGCCGCAAGCATGCATGCGCCTACGATCAATATGAGATTGCTCGAATGGTGCTCGCCAAACCATCCCACACCCGGCAGGGCGGCGATGAACAGCACTCGCATGAGCGTGGACACAGCGGACTCGCCGGTCGACCACAGTCTGCTCGGCAAGGCTCTATGCAGCGTTGCGAGCAGCGCAATGACGATTCGCTTAAGCGAATAGAAGACGAGGCATAAGGTGAAAACGAGCAGCGGCCAATATTGCGTCGTACGGGATAGGTATGTCGCGCCGATGGCGGCAGCGGCGACGCAACAGAGAATTAGGTTTGGCCAGAGGGACTGAGCCGTGCGGGCGTGATGCGAGGCAAGCGATTGCGCCAAGAGGATCGCAACGAAAGTCGCGCCGAACATCCATCCTTCGATGCGATGCACCGCCAGGTTGTCGACCAAAGGCTGCCAGAATTGAATGATGATTTGATAAGCCAGCAAGAAGATTACTTGGCTTGATATCAGCCACGCCATACCGCTTCCCGTCAGTACGACCTCTCGAATCGTATTAGCATCGGTCTTCCAGCTTAAGGCTTGTTTGTTCTGTTTGTTTGCAAGTTCACGAGGCAGCATCCATGGCGTGCTTACAGCGAGCATTAGTGTCAATGCGGCAGCGATCCACCATACCGTCGGGGATATATGACTGCCTGCCACTGCACCGAGGGCCGCCGCACATGCCATGAGTCCAAATTGGGCGCGACCGTACACGCCCAGCACGTTCTCGAAATCACGCTGCCGGGTTTGTTTTTGATAGGTTTCGAGCAGCGTGGCTGAAAATGCGCCATTCAGCCCCGCCAGCGCAAAACTGTTGAACGCTTCTGCGATGAACAGCATGGCTATCGATGGTGTCCAGCCTGTCAGCCCCAACCAGATCGCGGTACAGGTAACGGATAGCGTAATAATCCAACGGCGGCCGATGCGGTCGGCCAGATAGCCCAGGGGCACATCGAGCGCCATGATGATGCCCGCCTGCATGGCCTTCATCGTGCCGATTTGCGCCAGGCTCACGCCACGCGACATCAAGTAGACGACGGATGTCGCGCCAACCAGCATTCGCACGGAGTCGGCTAAAAGGCCATAAGCGACGACCTTGCGAACGGGCGTCAGGTCATGGCGATCATGGTGGTCGTGGTGATGGTCGCATTCGCGGTCGTCGTCGTGGCGAGGTCGATGCAATGGGCGCTGAATATGCTTGGACTCTAAAAGGAGGGGAATCGAACGGCGTCTGGGTAAACGCGCATCGAGAGTGCACCGGGAAAATGGTCGAAAGAGTATCGGTCGTTTTGCGCGACCGATTACGACGTCACGGTATAAGGCGACAATCGTTACGCTTGGACTTCGGCGCTCGCCGAATCGCATAAAAAAAACCGCGATGCGTTTGAGCGCATCGCGGTCGATTCAGAAGCGGCGGGATAGACCGCCAACTTCAACGCGGCAAATCGGTCTCGCTCATCAGATAAAGATCGACCGAGCGCGCGCATTGACGGCCTTCGCGGATGGCCCAGACCACCAGTGACTGACCCCGCCGCATATCGCCTGCGGCAAACACCTTATCGACGTTGGTCCGGTAATCGTCGGTGTTGGCGCGCACGTTGCCACGCGCATCGCGGTCTACGCCGAAGGCTTCCAGCACTCGCGCAACCGGCGAGACGAAGCCCATGGCCAAAAACACCAGATCGGCTTTCAGTTCGAACTGCGAGCCTTCGACTTCCTGCATCTTCATTTGACCGGTCGCTTCGTCGCGGAACCACTCGACGCGGGCGGCAATCAGTTTCTCGACCTTGCCATTGCTGCCTTCCAGCGACTTGGTGGTAACGGCCCAATCGCGCTCGCAGCCTTCGATGTGCGACGACGACGTACGCAGCTTGACCGGCCAGTAGGGCCAGGTCATGGGGCGATCTTCGGTCTCGGGCGGCTGAGGCATCAGTTCGAATTGGGTCACCGAGGCGGCACCCTGGCGATTGCTGGTGCCCACGCAGTCCGAGCCCGTGTCGCCACCGCCGATCACCACCACGTGCTTGCCGGTGGCCAGCGTCTGCGACGAGAGACGATCGCCCGCCACCGCCTTGTTCTGCTGGCGCAGGAAATCCATCGCGAAATACACGCCGTCCAGGTCACGCCCAGGCACCGGCAGGTCGCGCGGATTCTCGGCGCCGCCCGACATGACCACGGCATCGAAATCCTTCAACAGACTTTGCGGCGTGCGTACGGTCAAGCCTTCGGCATCGGCGTCACCGGTTTGACCGATGTAGGTGGACGGCGAGAATTCGACGCCCTCGGCCTCCATCTGAACGATGCGACGGTCGATCTGGAATTTTTCCAGTTTGAAGTCGGGAATGCCGTAGCGCAGCAGGCCGCCGATTCGGTCGCTCTTCTCGAATACGGTGACGGCATGGCCGGCGCGGGCCAGTTGTTGCGCGCAGGCCAGTCCTGCAGGCCCCGATCCCACCACGGCGACCTTCTTGCCAGTCTTGCGGGTAGGCGGCTGCGGCACCACCCAATCCTGCTCCCAGCCCTTGTCGATAATCGCGTGTTCGATCGACTTGATGCCAACGGCGTCGTCGTTGATGTTCAGCGTACAGGCGGCTTCGCACGGTGCCGGGCAGATTCGGCCCGTGAACTCGGGGAAGTTGTTGGTCGAGTGCAGCACATCCAGCGCACGCCGCCATTCCTGACGAAACACCAGATCGTTCCAGTCGGGAATGATGTTGTTGACCGGGCAACCGTTATTGCAAAACGGGATGCCGCAGTCCATGCAACGTGCAGCTTGTTGCTTGGACTGATCGTCGGTCAGGTGCAGAACGAATTCGCGCCAGTTTTTCAGGCGCTTCTGGGGCGCTTCCGTCGCTTCGTTCAAGCGAGCGTACTCCAGAAATCCAGTGATTTTTCCCATGAATAGTCCTCAGGCCGCCAGTTGTTCAGGTTGGGCAGCACGCCACATTTCACCTAGCGCTCGACGGTATTCCGTCGGCATGATTTTCACGAATTTGCCGCGCGCGCTCTCCCAGTCGCCCAGAATGTCGCGCGCCCGGAAGCTGCCGGTATGGCGGAAGTGTTCTTCGACCAGTCGCCGCAGGATGGCTTCGTCGGTTTCGCGCTCACCGCCCCGCTGGGCGCTGTGCCACGATGCGATGTCACCGGCCTCGGCTTGTTCGGCATGCGCGGCGATCGATTCGATTTCGACCATGCTCAAATTGCAGTTGTGGCGCATCGCACGCTGCGGATCCCACACATAGGCGACACCGCCCGACATGCCGGCGGCGAAGTTGCGGCCGGTCTCGCCCAGTACCACGACGGTGCCGCCCGTCATGTACTCGCAGCCGTGATCGCCCGTGCCCTCGACCACCGTGGCGGCACCCGAGTTACGCACCGCGAAGCGCTCGCCGGCGACGCCATTGAAAAATGCTTCGCCGGACAATGCGCCATACAGCACCGTGTTGCCCGCGATGATGTGATCGGGGCCGTAGCCTCGGAAATCGTTGGGCGAGCGCACGATGATGCGGCCCCCCGACAGACCTTTGCCGACGTAATCGTTGCCTTCGCCCACCAGGTCCAGGGTGATGCCATGGGCGAGAAACGCGCCGAAGCTCTGGCCCGCCGTGCCGTTGCACTGGATGTGGATGGTGTCGTCGGGCAAACCTTCGTGGCCGTAGCGTTGTGCGACCGCACCAGACAGCATTGCGCCGATCGTGCGGTTGCGGTTGCGTACCGGCGTGATGAACGACACTTTCTCGCCGCGTTCGAGCGCGGGTTTGCTGCGCTCGATCAGTTGCAGATCCAGCGCGCTGGACAAGCCATGATCCTGCGTATCGACCTGATAGACCGGCTCTTCGCTGGCCGGCTGATGGAACACGCGCGAGAAATCCAGACCCTGTGCTTTCCAATGCGCCAAACCACCGCGGGTGTCCAGCAAGTCGGCGCGACCGATCAGTTCGTTGAACGTGCGGATGCCCAGTTGCGCCATGATTTCGCGCACCTCTTCGGCCACGAAGAAGAAGAAATTGACGACGTGCTCGGGCTTGCCTTGAAACTTCTTGCGCAGCACCGGGTCTTGCGTTGCCACGCCCACCGGGCAGGTGTTCAAGTGGCACTTGCGCATCATGATGCAGCCTTCGACCACCAACGGCGCCGTTGCGAAACCGAACTCATCGGCGCCCAGCAGCGCGCCGATCACCACGTCGCGACCGGTCTTCATCTGGCCGTCGGCTTGCACCCGAATACGGTTGCGCAGACGGTTCAGTACCAGGGTTTGCTGCGTTTCGGCCAGGCCCAATTCCCAAGGCGTGCCAACGTGCTTGATGGACGAGACCGGCGAGGCACCTGTGCCGCCATCGTGACCGGCGATCACGACGTGATCGGCCTTGGCCTTGGCGACACCGGCGGCCACCGTGCCCACGCCCACTTCGGAGACCAGCTTGACCGAGATGTCGGCGCGCGCGTTGACGTTCTTCAGATCGTGAATGAGCTGTGCCAGATCTTCGATCGAGTAGATGTCATGGTGCGGCGGCGGCGAGATCAGGCCGACGCCCGGCACGGAATAACGCAACTTGGCGATGTAATCGGTGACCTTGTGGCCGGGCAGCTGACCGCCTTCGCCGGGCTTGGCGCCCTGGGCCATCTTGATCTGGATCTGATCGGCGCTGCTCAGGTATTCGGCGCTCACGCCAAAACGGCCCGACGCGACTTGCTTGATCTTCGAGCGCAGTGAATCGCCGGCGCGCAGCGGTACGTCGGCCTCGACGCGCTCCGCACCCAGAATCGAAGCCAGCGTGTCGCCGTCTTGCACCGACGACATGCCGGTGCGCAATTCGCTGCGATAGCGGGCCTCGTCTTCACCGCCTTCGCCGGTGTTCGATTTGGCACCGATGCGGTTCATGGCGACGGCCAGCACCGCATGCGCTTCCGTCGAAATCGATCCGAGCGACATCGCACCCGTCGCGAAGCGACGAACGATTTCCTTCGCGGGTTCGACCTCTTCCAGCGGGATGGCGCGAGCGGGATCGACACGGAACTCGAACAGGCCGCGCAGGGTCATGTGACGACGGCTCTGGTCGTTGATGATCTGGGCGTACTCCTTATAGGTGCGATAGTTGTCGGCACGCGTCGCATGCTGCAACTTGGCGATGGAGTCCGGCGTCCACATGTGCTCTTCACCGCGCACCCGCCACGCGTACTCGCCGCCCGCGTCCAAATCCTGCGCCAGCGTCGGATCGTTGCCGAATGCGGCGCGGTGATGGCGCAAGGCCTCTTCGGCCACCTGGAAGATGTCGATGCCTTCGATGGTCGAAGACGTGCCGGTGAAATACTTGTTCACCAGCTCGCTATGCAGGCCGACGGCTTCGAAAATCTGCGCGCCGGTGTAGGACATGTAGGTCGAAATGCCCATCTTGGACATCACCTTGTTCAAGCCTTTGCCGACCGCCTTGATGTAGTTCTTGACGGCGTAGTCGGGTTTGTCCATCTGGCGCAGCGATTGCAGGGCCAGATAGGGGTGAATGGCTTCGGCGCCATACCCACCCAGCAGCGCGAAATGGTGTACTTCCCGCACCGATCCGCTTTCCACGATCAGTCCCGTATTGGTGCGCAGGCCGGCGCGAATCAAATGCTGGTGAACCGCCGAGGTGGCCAGGAGCGCAGGAATGGCCACTCGTTCGCTATCGACCAGGCGATCGGACACGATCAGGATGTTGAAGCCGCTCTGTACGGCGTCCACGGCGCGCGCGCACAGCGCAGCCACGCGTGCTTCGATGCCTTCCGCCCCCCAGGCGGCGGGATAGGTGATGTCCAGCTCATAGCTGCGGAACTTATGGCCGGTCACCTGCTCGACGTCGCGGATCTGCGCCATGGCGGCAAAATCCAGCACCGGCTGGGCGACTTCCAGGCGCAAGGGCGGGTTGACGTTGTTGATGTCCAGCAGATTGGGTTTCGGGCCGATGAACGACACCAGCGACATGACCATTTGTTCGCGGATCGGGTCGATCGGCGGATTGGTCACCTGCGCGAACATCTGACGGAAGTAGTTGTAAAACGGCTTGGGGCGGTTTGACAGCACGGCCAGGGGGGCATCGTTGCCCATCGAGCCAATTACCTCTTCGCCCGTGGTGGCCATGGGTTCGAGAATGAACTTGTAGTCTTCTTGCGTCCAACCGAACGCTTGCTGGCGATCCAGCAGGGATACCGACGAATCGGTCTTGTCCGGGGCCGGGGTGGCGGGGGCGGCCAGGCTTTCCAGCTTGATGCGCAGGCGCTCGATCCACTGACGGTAGGGGCGGCTATTGGCCAGTTGACGCTTGATTTCGGCGTCGTCGATGATGCGGCCCTGTTCGAGGTCGATCAAGAACATCTTGCCCGGCTGCAAGCGCCATTTCTTGATGATGCGATTTTCGGGGACGGATAGCGTTCCGGCTTCGGACGCCATGATGACCATGTCGTCGTCCGTAATCAGGTAGCGCGCAGGACGCAGTCCGTTGCGATCCAGCGTGGCGCCGATCTGGCGGCCATCGGTGAATGCCACGGCAGCCGGGCCGTCCCACGGCTCCATCATGGCGGCGTGATATTCGTAGAAAGCGCGGCGGCTCTCGTCCATCTGGGTGTGCTGTTCCCAGGCTTCCGGAATCATCATCATCATGGCGTGGGCCAGCGAATAGCCTGCATTCACCAGCAATTCCAGGCAGTTGTCGAAGGTCGCGGTGTCCGATTGGCCTTCGTAGACGATGGGATACAGCTTTTTCAGGTCGTCGCCCAGCACGGCCGACTGCATCATGCCTTCGCGTGCGCGCAGCCAGTTGAAGTTGCCCTTGACCGTGTTGATTTCGCCGTTGTGGGCGATCATGCGGTACGGGTGGGCCAGCGGCCACGCGGGGAAAGTGTTGGTCGAGAAGCGCTGGTGAACCAGTGCCAGCGCCGATACCGTGCGGGTGTCGGCAAGATCGCGGTAGTAGCGGCCTACCTGATCAGCCAGCAGCAAGCCTTTATAGACCACGGTGCGAACCGACGCCGATGGAACGAAGTATTCCTTGCCGTGCGCCAGCTTCATGTTCTGGATGGCGTGGCTTGCGGTCTTGCGAATCACGTACAGCTTGCGTTCGAGCGCGTCAGGTACCATCACGTCGGCACCGCGACCAATGAACAGCTGGCGAATCACCGGCTCGTAGTCGCGCACGGTGGGTGACATCGGCATGTCGCGGTCGACCGGCACATCGCGCCAGCCCAGCACCACTTGACCCTCGGCGCGAACGGCACGTTCCATTTCTTGCTCGCACGCCAGGCGCGAGGCCGTTTCCTTGGGCAGAAACATCATGGCCACGCCATACTCGCCCGGCGCAGGCAGCGTCACGCCCTGTGTCGCCATCTCTTCGCGATACAGCGCGTCGGGAATCTGGATGAGAATGCCGGCCCCGTCGCCCATCAGTTTGTCGGCGCCTACCGCACCCCGGTGATCCAGATTTTCCAGAATCTTCAGACCCTGCTGAATGATGGCGTGCGTCCGGCGGCCCTTGATGTGGGCGACGAAGCCGACGCCACAGGCGTCGTGTTCGTTGTTGGGGTGATACAGCCCTTGTGCCTCGGGGATGGCCGACGGGGCGCGCAGGCCGATGCGGCTGGCATCGACCGGGACGGCCGTGATGGGGCTACAGGAATCGTTTTTCAGGGTCGACATGACGGTGTCCTCGCGGGGATTGCGTAAGCGTCTGCGCTAGCGTGCAAGACGCGCGCAACGAAAAGCGTTGCGCCGCAGAACGCGAACAATACCGTTAGACCCTAGCCATCGCAAGGACAATAAAAGGGGTTTGTCCCCGATTTTATATGCTTTCGCTCAGCGACTTATTAATTGGTGACGCATCACTGCCGGCATTGGAGTTGGCCTCGGTATCGACAGGCAGTGGCGTCTTGCGGGGGCGTCCGCGTTTGCCTGGTGCGACTCGCCGGCTGGCGGTCGACGCCAAGCTGGCGATGAACGTGGCCGATCCCAACGCCCATTGACCAGCGACTGCCTTCTGAATTTGTGTTGCGGTGTCTACGCTCAGGCCCTCGGTCAAGCGCCGACGGTAATTGGCTTGCCGGTCGAAAGGGGTGTTGCCGGCCGCCCAAAAATCGGGGTGATCGTGCATCCAGCTCGTGCCAGCGATAGCTGCTCCAGTGTGACCGGCTGCCGACGACCAGGGCCAGCGCTCGGGGTCGTGTGGGTGAAGACCTCGCAGGGGGGCGGACTCCAGCCAAACCAGCGCGGGAAGGACCCAGTGGCCGGGTTCGACCAGGGCCGAGCGATAGCGTCCGGCAAATACCCGCCCATTGCGCAGTCGGGCCGCCAGGTTGCGGCCTAGGGTTTGCATCAGACGCGGTAGCCCCTCTTCGTCGCGTGGCGTGGCCAACAGAAGCACGCAGTCGGTAGTCAGCAGCCAGCCATGAATGGCGACCTTATGACGTGTGGCGGCCTCGCCCAGCCAAAGGGCAAGCTGGTTCAGAAGCTCGGCGGGGGCAGGTTGGGACGCTGCGGCCAGTGGGGCGGCAAAGCTGGCTTGCACCAGCTGGGGAAGTCCCGGGGCATACAGGCGAGGCAAGCGGGCCATGGCGACATGCATCCTCTGGTGAGGAGAGGTGACGTACAGCGGGTATCGGAAGATGACACAGGTTACCATTAGCCCTTCGTTTCGGCACTGCAAAAATGCGTGATGCCTGGCACAAATGTTGCAATTGATCTATCGCGGAGCGTGCATGACCCCCACAGCAGTAACTTCCGGTTTGGCCTCCCCTACGCTTTTGTCGCAGCACCGCAGTCACGCGGGCTGGCAGCAGTTCTATCGCCACGACTCTGGCGTCATCGGATTGCCGATGCGTTTTTCAGCCTATGTGCCCGATAGCGCCGCGAAAAACGGGCGAGCGCCTGCCTTGTTCTATCTGGCGGGATTAACATGCTCTGAAGAAACCTTTCCCATCAAGGCGGGTGCGCAGCGCTTGGCGAGTGAGTTGGGCTTGATTTTGATTGCGCCCGATACCAGTCCGCGCGGGGCCAGTGCGCCGGGCGAGGACGACGCATGGGACTTCGGCACGGGCGCCGGGTTTTACCTGGATGCGACTCAGGCGCCGTGGGCCAAGCACTATCGCATGCACAGTTATCTGGTGGATGAACTGTTCGCCCTGGTCACCGCGCATCTTCATGTCGATGCAGAACGCACCGGTATCTTCGGTCATTCGATGGGGGGGCATGGCGCGCTGGTGCTCGCCTTGCGGCATCCGGACAAATTCAAGTCGGTGTCGGCGTTCGCGCCCATCGCCGCGCCCACGCAGTGTCCCTGGGGGCACAAAGCATTTACCGGCTATCTGGGTGACGATCGAGACGCCTGGGCCGCGTACGATGCATCGGCGTTGATGCGTCAAGCTCGACAGCCCTTCCCGCAGGGCATTCTGATCGACCAGGGTTTAGCCGATAATTTTCTGGCCGAGCAGTTGTATCCCGAGGTATTCGAGCAAGCCTGCCGCGACGCAGAGCAGCCACTCGAATTGCGGCGTCACGCGGGCTTCGATCACGGGTACTACTTCATTTCGACCTTCATCGACGATCACATCCGCTTTCATGCGCAGAGGCTGGGAGACTGAGGCAGCCCCCTATACTGGCCGGCAGTCGTTTTCCTAGGGTGTATATCGCATGATCTCTGGCTTGGCACCTTACCTCTGGATACTGCTGTTGGCGGTCATCTTGTTCATCCCGGGTCTGAGCATGTTTTTCGGACGGGGTGGGCCACGCGAGCCGGATGGGCGGCGTCGGTTCCGTCTCCGACCCATTCGCCGCGCGTTCGGTTTGCTGCTGCTGGCTTTGGCTGGCGTCACCACGCTTTTCGCTTTGACCTTGGTGCAGTTCCTGCGCTTGACAACGGATGTGCCCGTCGCTCAGATCGAGCTGCGCGAGGTCGGGCCGCAGCGCTTTATCGCCACTGCCAGCGCACCGAAGATCGGTACGCGCGACTTCGCGCTATCGGGCGATCAATGGCAGATCGACGCCCGCGTCGTGAGATGGCGTCTGCCTGCATTGGCTGCGGGCGTGCCGCCGCTGTATCGCCTCGATCGCTTGTCCGGTCGCTACCAAAGCGTAGAGCAGGAGAGCGAAGCCGAGCGAACCGCTTATGCCCTGGATCCTTGGGACGTGCCTGACATCGGCGAGCTGCGCCGTCGCCTGCCCAACTGGTTGCCGTTCGTCGATGTCGTCTACGGCAGCGGGGCTTATATGCCCATGTTCGATGGGGCACGTTATCGGGTTTATGTGGACGCGCGCGGTGCCTTGTTCGTCAGGCCGGACGATGCGCGCACGGCCGACGGTTTGAAAGCCAGAGGGTGGTAGCGAGTCGCTACATGATTTAAGTCGGCCAGCGCCAGGGCGGTGCGCCAATAATCGACTGGCCGTGAACAGTGGTTTCCGAAAGGGTTTTGTCGAGAAGAATAGTGTTGCATTCAGGATCCTCCTCCAGTGCTGCCGCCAGTCGTGACGAATGCGAAACCACCCAGATTTGAGTGTGTTTCGAGGCTTTGGCGATGAGGCGTCCGAGTGCCGGCAGCAAATCGGGGTGCAGGCTGGATTCGGGTTCGTTCAATACCATCAGTTTCGGTGGTCGCGGAGATAGTAAAGCGGCCACTAACAACAGATAGCGTAATGTGCCGTCGGATAGTTCAGGGGCACTGAGCGGACGTAGCAGCCCGTGTTGTTGCAGGTTCACGGTGAACAGGTTCGAACTCAGGTCGATATCCAGCCGCGTGCCCGGGAAGGCGTCGTCGATCGATGCTTCCAGTTCGGTGGCGTCGCCGATTTCCCGTATGGTTTGAAGCGCGGCGGCAAGATCGCGGCCGTCGTTGTGCAGGATCGGAGTGCGTGTGCCTAATTGAGGCTGGCGCGCCGGGGCTTGCGGGTCGGTGCGAAAGTGGTCGTAGAATCGCCAATTGCGTAGCGTTTCGCGCAGCTCGAACACTTCGGGGCTGTCGCGATCCTTGCCGACCTGAGAAAACAGGCTTTCGTATGCAGGTAAATGTTGCGTCAGTACGTCCCAGTCGCGTGCGCGGCGGCGCCGGACCACTGCGCCGGTACGCTGGACGAGCAGATTGGCTGAGCGCGAAAAAGGCCCGGCCCAGATGGCCTCTTGCTTGAATTCGGGGTCGAGTCCGAAGGCGCTTGGCCCCGGCGGTGGAAGTCCCAGCGTTGCGGCATATCCGAAATCGTCGCCGCTGAAACCTAATTTCAGACGGACGGGCTCGGAGCGTCGTGAGCCCTGGATGGGTTGATAGCCATTACGCATGCCTTGGGTAATCGTCTCAGGCCCGGCCCAAAGCGCCGACTTCAAGCCGCCTTCTCTCGCCAGAGGCGCAATGATGCCGCCTTGTCCGATCTCGGCCAGCAGGCGCAGGGCCCGGTACAAGTTCGATTTGCCGCTGCCATTCGCGCCGGTGACGAGGTTCAGGCGTTTGAGCGGGATGACGAGGTGCTTGATCGAGCGGTAATTGCCGATAGCCAGTACGTTGATCAATCTCAATGCCCCGGGTGTGGAAGTAATGATCGGCAGTGTAGGGCGGCTGAATATCCCAGGTGTTAACGCTTGGCCATCGGCGCGCCGATGGCTGTGGCTACTACGGTCAGGATAAAAATGCGATCGTATCTGTTTTCCCTTGGAACTTATGACACGACGCAGCGTCGAATTAGCACTCCCTTCGGTCGAGTGCTAAACTCGATCTCATTGTTGTAGATCGTTCCTGGAGAACGTCCATGAATCAGACCCAGAATGCATTGGCTGTTCCGGGTGGTGCCCTGGCGCTGGCAATCAGCAATCCGGGCGCACTCGGAACGATCGATGCGTATATTTCTACCGTCAACCGCTTGCCGGTGCTGACGGCTGAGCAGGAAACCAGTCTTGGCCGCCGTCTGCGCGACAACGAAGACGTGTCTGCCGCCCGCGAGCTGGTGCTGTCGCACCTGCGCCTGGTGGTGTCCGTGTCGCGCCAGTATTTGGGCTACGGCCTGCCGCATGCCGACCTCATCCAGGAAGGCAACGTCGGTTTGATGAAGGCGGTCAAGCGTTTTGATCCTGAGCGCGGCGTGCGCCTGGTGTCGTTCGCCGTCCACTGGATCAAGGCCGAGATTCACGAGTTCATCATCCGCAACTGGCGGATGGTGAAAGTGGCCACCACCAAAGCCCAGCGCAAGTTGTTCTTCAATTTGCGCAGCATGCGTCCCGATGGTCAAACCTTGAACCCCGAGCAAGTCGACGACATCGCGCGCGAGCTGAATGTGCGGGCGGCCGATGTGAGCGAAATGGAAGTGCGTCTGACCGGGCGCGACATGGCGCTCGAGAATCAGGACGATGACGACGAGTCATACGCGCCCATCAGCTATTTGTCCGATGCCGGCCATCAAGAGCCGACCCACGTAATGGAGCGGCGCGCGCACGATCGATTGCAGGATGCCGGTCTGACCGAGGCATTGGACACGCTCGATCCACGTTCGCGCAGAATCGTTCAAGCCCGTTGGTTGCAGGATGACGGCGGATTGACGCTGCATCAGTTGGCGGACGAGTTCGGTGTGTCGGCCGAGCGGATTCGCCAGATCGAGGCTGCTGCCATGAAAAAAATGCGGGGCGCATTGGCGGATGCTTGATTGAAATGTGAAGCTTGTGAAGCCGCCACTGGGCTTGAGCCTGGTGGCGGCTTTTTCATGCCTCCCGCCAATAGGCGATTTCGGTCCGATTTGTCATGCCTGGACTGCGTTTCGGTGTTTTAAACACACTTACACCTCATCGCACGATTGCAGTGAACTATCCGCTTTGACTACGGACTAACCCCAGGTAGACAGTGCGTTCTGGCAACTGCGCGTACCGTCTAGCCACTCGTCTCGGCTTCTCCTCTTTCCCCTCCCTAGAGGCGAGTGCTTACCGGGGCACCTTCATACGAGGTGCCCCGTTTTTTTCAAGCCGAGGGCGGCACCGTGGTGATGCCCGTCGCGATCGATCCGTCGTCGTACAGCTTCAGCCAACGATAACCGGCAGGCGCATCGGTATCCAATACGTACTAACCCGCATTCACTTTGAATTGGAAGGCGGTCGATGGGGCAGCCAACATACGCATGTTGTCGACCCGTCGGTCATAGGCGCGATGCACGTGCCCCCACACTACCACCCGGACTTCGCGCCAGGCGGTCAGGTGCTGTAGCAGGATACGCGCGTTGTCCAGCATCAGCGGATCGGGGACGAGGGTCTGATCCACGACAGGGTTGTGATGCATGGCGATCAAGATGTGACGCTCCCCGGCCTCGGCGACGGCTCGATCAAGCAGCGCGAATTGGGCACCGTTCAGGTGGCCATGAGCGGCACCCGCGACGGTGGTGTCCAGCATGACGACGCGCCAGTGCTCGCCCAAGTCATGTACCGGCACGCACCATCCGCCCAATTGGGCGCGCAGGCTGACGGGATCGTCGTGGTTGCCTGGTAACGCGGCAATCTTCCAGCCCGTGGGCCACAAGGTGTCCGCAATGGTTTCATAGGACTCGGGCGCGCCATCGTGGGCGAGGTCGCCAGTCATCAAAAGCAGATCGGGGCTCAGGCCCTGGCGCTGGATGTGTGCCACTGCGGCACGCAGCGCGGCCGTCGTCGCCACCCCTTTGACTAAGCCCAAACGGTCGGCCACGACATGGCTGTCGGACAGTTGCACCAGTAACTGCGGTGCGCGGGGCGGGAGAGACGGACTCAACAGGTCAACAGAATGAAAGCTGGAGGACGTACAGTAACGCATTTCGCCCACAAACGTATGCGCGTCTGACGCGGAGCGCTGCCCACTAAGAATGTCGGTTTCCTAGACCCCCAATCATCAATCCCCTTCGTAGCGCCCAAGCTCCAATGGCATATCTCTGAAGAGAAGCTGCCTGAGAAGTACAGTGGTTATCGACGATGCGCTCATCACGAAAGCCGAAGTCAAACAGTGGTATGAAGCAGTGACCCGGGATGGACGCTACGGGCATTGGACCTGGCACCGCATGAAACATCCAGTTGACCTAACCGTCTGAATCCACATGGACGAATTCGGGGTGAAGGTCACTTGGACACGACGCGTTCATCTGTGTCCGCCTTAAAACAAAAGCAGATTGCGAGGCTAGTTATAGCGAAAACGCGCCAGCGTCGCGTAAGTAAAATGCTGCGCTGAGCTAATCAGGCGGTCGATAATTTCAGGCTTTAACCCGTGCTGTTGAAGCGTGTCCTTCAGTTCGGTCACGGCCGCTGCTTGAAGATCATTCCGCTCCAGAAGGGAAATCGGCAGAAGATTCGCGACATCTATGGGCGAGTGATTTACCACGAATTCCCTGTCTAATTTTCTTATATTCACGTTTTGAAGCTGCGCTGCGTCCTTCACGCTCAGCAAGAGTGCATACGAATTATCTGTCCTCTGCAAATATTTTGCGGGAATCTCGGCGGTAAGAATGGCGCCCAAATCGCAGTGTCGTGGCGGGTTCCGCAGCGCATATGCCATGTCTCGATCGCCAGGCAATGGGGTGGAGTCGTGATGGGGGGTGACCCAGATCTTTGCGTGACTGGTTACGTTGGGCGAAAGGATGACGTCTGTCAAATAGTGGTATCCGCCGCCATGGCTGATTTTGATCAAATCGTCTTCCTGGCCTGGTGAGCCGAATTTGACGTCGGGCCACTCCCGGATATAACGGTTGTAGTTTTCGAGACCGCCCATGGATGCGGTCGCCAAGAACAAAGATGCGATATCTTTGGGATCGCTCTCTATATACAGAGATGCCGACAAGAGTTGATAGGCGGCGCCTGCTTGTTCGACTTTAGTTACGCCGCCGAAGGCGACAGTGGTCCCGGCGAAAGTCTGGTAGGAAAGATAATGAAGGTCGTCTATTTTTTGACTGTCGCTTTCGTCGCTCGACACGATGCCGAGTACGTTCTGGTAAATCGAAGTGAGGTTCTTGCCTTGGGACGCGTTCCGCAGGGTTTCGCCATCGATAGTGGTGTTTAGTATGGTCGCCAGGTTGGTGATTGTTTGGGCGAACGCGAAAGGGCGTGAGGGCGTGTACAGGTCTGAAATATCAGACGACATTACTGGCGCAGGGCACTGTTCCTCGATATGAAAATTGAATAGCTCTCGCGCGCATGTACTGATCTGGACTGTCTGGGTGCTTTGTCCCTCTGGCCGGTTGGTTGCGGTTGCGGCGTTTTCCTGGGCAGATGCCATGGGAGGCGTTTTAACATGGGTACTGCTATGTATATTTCCTATCACGATGTGCTCCGGGAATTAAAGGTCAGTCGAAAAAAACCGTCTCGAGTGTTGAACGACTTTGCCATACGAAATTAACGGATAAGCGGGCCCTACGATCACGCATTCAATAAATAGAGCAAAATCATGAGCGCGTTGCGAAGGGGCGGTGATTTGATTGGGAACGTACGCCCGCCCTCGGCGGCGGCAGGCCATACTCTCGTGGGCGTTCGGTCGCGCCGGCTTATGGTGGGTTCGCCGCAGTCTTTGTAGCGATGCGATTGCCGCTCATGACTGAAATGCGGTCATGCGATCCGAGGTGTCGGCATCGCACCGGCCGGTCAACCGAATGAAAGCTGGTTCACGTACAGTACGCAAGTTTCTGTGCACCGTATGCGCGTCTGACTAAGGAGCGCCAATCCATGAACGTCGGTTTTCTGATTTTTGGCCTGGCCGGGCTCTTGACCCTGGTGTGCTTCATGCCACCGTTGGCCGGCCGTATCAAGTTGCCCTATTCGGTGCTGTTGGCGGTCGTGGGTTGCCTGCTGGGCGTGGTGGTCCAGTTGCATGGGTGGGCACCGGGGTTCATCGGCGACTTTCTGGACGCGTTGGACGACTTCGAGATTTCGTCCGAAACCTTCCTCATGGTTTTCCTGCCGGTGCTGTTGTTCGAAACCGCGCTGGCCATGAACGTGCGCCGTTTGATGGAAGACATCGGTCCCATCCTGATGATGGCGATCGTGGCGGTTGTGGTGTCCACGCTGGTGGTGGGATATACGCTGGCATTGGTCTCACCCTACGGACTCGTGGTGTGCCTGACCTTGGGCGCCATCGTGGCCACAACCGACCCGGCTGCCGTAGTGGGTATTTTTCGCGACGTCGGCGCGCCGAAGCGCTTGACGACCCTGGTCGAAGGCGAGGCGCTATTTAATGACGCCGCCTCGATCGCTCTGTATTCCGTGCTGGTGGCCGTGATGGCGGGCAGCGCACAGCTGTCGGCGGGCAATATCCTGGTGGATTTTCTGATCCATTTCATCGGCGGCGGCGTGGCCGGTTTCGTCATGGGTCGGGTGGCCTGCTATCTATTCACCTGGTTGCGCGGCTGGCCCGCCGCCGAGATCACGCTCACCTTGACCGTCGCCTATCTGACGTTTTTCGTCAGCGAACATTATTTGCACGTCTCGGGGGTGGTCGCCACGGTGATCGCAGGACTGGTCATCGGTTCGACCGGACGCACGCGTATGTCGCCCTCGACGTTCGAGCATCTGGAAAGTGCCTGGGGGCAGTTTGGATTCTGGGCCAACTCGTTGATTTTCCTGTTCGCGGCAATGCTGATTCCCGAGCTGATGGCCAACACCGATTTGTCCGACATTTTGCTAATCGGCGTCGTCTTCGTCGCCACGTTGTTTGCACGGGCCGTGGTGGTGTTCGGTTTGGTGCCGCTGCTGGGGCGTACGCGTTTCGGCACAGGCATCAGCCGTCCCTATCGCGTTGTGATGTGGTGGGGGGGATTGCGTGGGGCGGTATCGCTCGCTCTGGCGCTGGCCGTCACCGAGCAGCCCAACGTGCCGGCAGATGCCCGGCAGTTCATTGGCGTGGCGGTGACGGGTTATGTGCTGCTGACGTTATTTATCAATGGCATTTCCCTCCGGCCCCTGATCAATCGCCTCCGGCTCAATCAGTTGACCGTGGCCGAACGCACGATTCGCAATCAAGCCTTGGCCGTGGCATTGGAGGATTTGCAAGAGCAGACGGTGCGGATCGCCGAAGCCGAGCATATCGGTCCGGCTGCACGCGAAAGAATCTGCGCGGTCTTCGACGCCAGCCTGACCAGCGTGAACGATGGGCAGGTGGCGCAGATGAGCACCGAACGTCGTGCCGACATCGGTATGGCTATCGTGATTCAGCGCGAAGAGGAGATGTTTTTCGACGTGCTCAAGGCCCGCATCGTCGATTGGCGGTTGGCCGAGACCTTGCTGGCGCGGGCCGAGCGTTTGGGCGATGCGGTGCGCTCCGGCGGCATGGCGGGATTCGATCAGGCCGTGGCGGTCGATGTGCGCTATTCCAGTGGGTTCCGCCTGGCATTGCGCGCACACTATATGTTTGGGTTTCAGGGGTGGCTTGCGCGTGAACTGGCGCAGCGCTTTGCGAGCCTGATCAATAAGCGTTCGGTGGTGCAGCGGCTGGTGACGTTCGCGCAAAAGGAAATCGAGCCTCTGCTGGGTAAGCCTGCGACCGAGTCGATCGTGGGCGCGTTGCGCCGCCGTTTGGACGTGATCGAGCACGCCTTGCAGGCGCTGTCCTTGCAGTACCCTGCGTATGCCCAGTGGCTGCAAGAAAGTTATCTGGGCCGGGTCGCCCGCGAACTGGAGCGCACCCGTTATCGCAGCATGCTCGAACAATTTCTGATTTCGGGCGAGGTGTATGCCGATCTGACCGAGCAGTTGGAGTCGCGCTGGCGCCATATCGATCGCCGTCCGCCCTTGGACATGGAAATGTCCAAAGCCGACCTGATTGGGCGGGTGCCCTTGTTCGAAGGGGTGGCGCCGGACAATCTGCGCGCGATTGCGCGCTTGCTCAAGCCGCGCCTGGCGCTACCGGATCAACGCATCATGCGTCATGGCAGGCAAACTGCTGAAATGTGTTTCGTGGCTTCCGGGGCGGTCGTGGTGCATCTGCCCGATGGCACCGAGGTCGAGTTGGGCAGTGGTGAGTTCTTCGGCGAGCTGGCGCTGTTGGGTCATGCCGAGCTGATTCCGCATGTGACCTCGCTGGGTTACACCAAGTTGCTGTTTTTGACTCAACGCGATTTCGATGCCCTGCTGGCGAACGATCCAGACTTGCGCAGTCGCATTCAAATCGTCGCGAAGCAGCGACTCCGTGCAGTGGAAGTGTGGCGTGAGTTCTCGGAGGCTGCGGAGGCGTCGAGCGAGACGCCCGAGAAGTCTTAATGCCGATCTCGAACGAGCAGGGCGCCCGCGCGCATCATGTCTTCGACCAGCACCAGCGCCGCTTCCAGTGTGAAAGCACCTGCGTCCAGCATGTCCAGAACCTCAGCCGGGCTGACGACCGCGATTTCCTCGACTTCACCGTCCCGGTTCGCGGGCGCCACGCCCGTTGCCAGCACGCAATCTGCCACCAATAAATCTTCGACCTGATAGCCTTCGGGCAGGCGGCGGTGCATGCGCAATATAGTGCGCAAGGGTGCGCGATGGGCGATGTCCGCGAGATCCAGGCCGGCTTCTTCATCGCATTCGCGCACCAGCGCTTCATCCAGGGTTTCACCCGCGCCCACCAATCCGCCGACCAGCGTGTCCCACATGCCGGGATCGGTCGATTTACTCATGGCGCGGCGGGCGATCCACAATTTGCCGTCTGGCGTCCAGGCATTCAAATGGACGGCCCGGGTGCGCAGACCCAGTGGTCGTGCCGCGGCGCGTTCGATTCGACCCACCACATGCTGGCCACCCCAGACATCCAGGCGCTCGTCGCGCCAGCCGCGCAGGCAGTCGGCGTCTCGCAGGTGTTGAGCGATTTCCGTCAGGCAGGCATCGACCATCTGGCTGCCCGCAGGCAGATCGGGCGCGATATGCAGGCCCTGCGCATCCAGCCGGACGCAGGCGAGATCCTGAAGTGCATCACATGCAGCCTGGGTCGCCCACCCGCAGGCCATGCCCGCTATGGTGACGGTATCGGCCCGGCCGGCAGGTTGTTCTTGTGCGCGCAGATTGAGCTGGGCATACCGGCTGGCAAGCGTCGTACGCGCCTGAGCCAAATCGAAAAGCGAATTTTGCATGCCGGCATTTTAGTGCAGGGCACACGAACGACCTATCGAAAGTTTGCCGATTGTCGCGGCGCGTCAGGCGTGCGAAGTGGAGCGCCGAGCGATTCTGTCTGCCGCGCGAGAAGAGGGCGTTTCTGGCGATGTTGCGCGACGTAAGTCACAGGTAAGCTAAAAGTAAGCCTATTGTCAGGCTCGCTACCAAACTTTTTGTGCGACGCTATAGATATGAAACAGGGCAATTAGTTCCCCAGATTCCCAGAGCAGCGGTAACTTAGCGTTTCCGCTCCGCTATAATCTCCCGGTTTTCACTTAGATTCAAGCAGGCGTCGCATGTCGCAGGGCACCATAGATGCTTCGTTCGCGGCTGCGCCGGTTCTGTATATCCAATCATTGTGCGTGCTCAGGCACGCGACGCATTTTGAGGTCAGCATGACAAAGTCGAGAGGGTTACTGGGGGTCTGTGCGATGCTGGTTGGCACCGCAGCCACCGCGCAAGTCCAGGACATGCCCGGGGGCCCCAGAGTCAACCAGCTGAATCTGCATGAGGGCGTCACCGCCATCGCGCGCGACCAGGTCTGGTTGCACTGGATGATGCTTTCGATCTGTCTGGTGATCTTTCTTGGCGTTTTCGGCGTCATGTTTTATTCGATCTGGGCACACCGCAAGTCGCGTGGTGCCAAGCCGGCCACGTTCCACGAACATCTGGGCGTCGAAATCGCCTGGACGGTCATCCCCATCATCATCGTGATCGCCATGGCCCTGCCGGCCACTCGCACGGTGGTCGCCATGAAAGACACCTCCAGCGCCGACGTGACCATCAAGGTCACCGGCTATCAGTGGAAATGGGGCTACGAATACCTCGATGGCAATGCCGAGGGCATCAAGTTCCTGTCGAACCTGTCTACCCCGCGCGCCCAGCTCGAAGGTCGTGAAGCGCCCGGTCAGTTCTACCTGATGGAAGTCGACAACCACATGGTGGTGCCGGTCGACAAGAAGGTGCGCGTCGTGTTGACGGCGGCCGACGTCATCCACTCGTGGATGGTGCCTGAATTCGGTGTCAAGCAGGACGCCATCCCCGGTTTCCTGCGCGATGCATGGTTGCGCGCCGACAAGATCGGCACGTACCGCGGCCAGTGCGCCGAGCTGTGCGGCAAGGATCACGCCTACATGCCCATCGTGGTGGATGTCGTGTCGCAGGCGGATTACGACGCCTGGGTCGCCGAGAAGAAAAAAGCGCTGAGCGCCAACGCCGACGATCCCGGCAAGGAATGGGCCGAAGAAGAACTCGTGGCACGTGGCGAGAAAGTGTATGCCGCCAATTGCGTCGCCTGTCACCAGGCCACCGGCAAGGGCTTGCCGGGTGCGTTCCCGGCGCTGGACGCCGCCGCCTCGGCGCTGGGCCCGCAACAGCCGCAGATCGACGTGCTGCTCAAGGGGCGTGCCGCCATGCCGCCGTTCGCCGGGCAACTGAATGACGTAGAGATTGCTTCGGTCATCACCTATACCCGCCATGCATGGAGCAACGCGGGCAAGGGCGAAGACGCCACGGTTCAACCCTCGGCGGTCGCCGCCGCGCGTTAAACGCGCAGGCCAGCACCTCACCGAATTCGTCACCATCACGATCAAAATACCTGCCGCTCCCCTGGACCGGGGGCGGCGACAAGGAAGGAGTCCACCATGAGTAGCGTCACCGCCGATCATCTCTCGCCGGGCCACGGGCACGACGATCACCACCACGCCACCCCCACCGGTTGGCGTCGCTGGTTGTTCGCCACCAATCACAAAGACATCGGGACGATGTACCTCATCTTCTCGTTCGTCATGCTGCTCGAGGGCGGCGCGCTGGCTCTGCTGTTGCGCACCGAGCTGTTCGAGCCGGGCCTGCAATTCTTCCGTCCCGAACTGTTCAACCAGTTCACCACCATGCACGGCCTGATCATGGTGTTCGGCGCGATCATGCCCGCCTTCGTGGGCTTTGCGAACTGGATGATCCCGATGCAGATCGGCGCGTCGGACATGGCGTTCGCCCGGATGAACAACTTCAGCTTCTGGCTGCTGCCCGTGGGCGGCATCATGCTGACAGTGTCGTTCTTCGTGCCGGGCGGTGCCACGGCCGCTGGCTGGACGCTGTATGCGCCGCTGTCCTTGCAGATGGGCCCGGGCATGGATCTGGCCATCTTCACGATGCACATCCTGGGCGCGTCGTCCATCATGGGCGCGATCAACATCATCGTCACCATCCTGAACATGCGCGCACCTGGCATGACGTTGATGAAGATGCCGCTGTTCTGTTGGACGTGGTTGATCACCGCCTTCCTGCTGATCGCCGTGTTGCCCGTGCTGGCCGCTGCCATCACGATGTTGCTGACCGACCGTCATTTCGGCACCGGCTTCTTCAACGCGGCCGTGGGCGGCGACCCGGTGCTGTATCAGCACATTTTCTGGTTCTTCGGGCACCCCGAGGTCTACATCATGATCTTGCCTGCCTTCGGCATCGTCTCGGCGATCGTGCCGGCGTTCTCGCGCAAGAAGCTGTTCGGTTATGCCTCGATGGTGTATGCCACCGCCGCCATCGCGGTGCTGTCGTTCATCGTGTGGGCGCACCACATGTTCACCACCGGTATGCCGGTGACGGCGCAGCTGTATTTCATGTACGCCACCATGCTGATCTCGATTCCGACCGGTGTGAAGGTGTTCAACTGGATCGCCACGATGTGGCGCGGTTCGATGACCTTAGAGACGCCCATGCTGTTCTCGGTCGGCTTCATCTTCGTGTTCACGATGGGCGGTTTTACCGGCCTGATCCTGTCGGTCGCACCGATCGACATCCAGGTCCACGACACGTATTACGTGGTGGCGCACTTCCATTACGTGCTGGTGGCGGGTTCGCTGTTTGCGCTGTTCGCGGGCACCTATTACTGGCTGCCTAAGTGGACCGGCCTCATGTATAGCGAAACGCTGGGCAAGTGGCACTTCTGGCTGTCGCTGATCTCGTTCAACGTCACGTTCTTCCCCATGCACTTCATGGGTCTGGCCGGCATGCCGCGCCGCTACGTGGATTACGCCGCGCAGTTCACGACGTTCCACCAAGTGGCCACCATCGGTGCGTTCGTGTTCGGTTTGTCGCAGTTGGTGTTCTTGTGGGCGATTCTGCGCTGCTACGCCGGCAAGGGTGAAAAAGCCCCCGCGAAGCCGTGGGAAGGTGCCGAAGGACTGGAGTGGACGGTGCCATCGCCCGCGCCCTTCCATACCTTCGAGACGCCGCCCGAAGTGAAGTAATCGTTGTATTGGAACTGTCATGACACCTGAACAACGCCGCCGTAACCGCAAAGTAGGTCTGGTCCTGCTGGTGATCGTGCTGGCCATCTTTGCCTGGGTTATCTATCGCGGGCCCGGCATGTTGGGCGGTGCGGCCGGATTGACCGGGCGTTAGGACAATGGATATGTCTGACGACTTGCGTGAGCTGTCCCAGAGAAAACCCAACTTCTTTCAGACGCTGAAAGCGGTGTTGTGGGGGTTTCTGGGGGTGCGCAAGGGATCGGGCTACCAAGATGACATTGCCAAACTGAATCCGGTGCATATCGTCATCGCCGGTATTCTGGGCGGCATCATTTTTGTCGGGGTGCTGCTGGTGATCGTGAAATTCGCGATTTCAAGCATCTCGTAGAACACTTAAAAACTATCTGTACCTGGGAGAACATCATGAGTGCGAGCCACTCGGTTCATTCGAAAGAGGCGCCTTACTACTACGTGCCGGCAGACTCCGGCCATCCCGTTCGGATGGCCGTGGCGCTGCTGGTGATCGGCCTGAGCGCGGCCGCATGGATCAACGGCATCGCCGCCGGCAAGTGGACCCTGGCGGTCGGCTTCCTGATGTTCTTCGCCGTCATGTTCTATTGGTTCTCCGACTCGATCGGCGAGGCGCGTCAAGGCTTGTACAGCAAGCGCATCGACGTGTCCTATCGCTGGGGCATGGCGTGGTTCATTTTCTCTGAAGTGATGTTCTTCGCCGGATTCTTCGGTGCCTTGTGGTACGTGCGCGTGGTGACCACCCCGTGGTTGGGCGATTTGGATCACCGCCTGATGCTATGGCCCGATTTCGTGCCAACCTGGCCCAACCTGGGTCCGGCTGGTGTGGTCGAGAAGTTCCAGGCGGTGGGCCCGTTGTGGTTGCCGACCATCAACACCGCGTTGCTGCTGGCCTCGGGTGTGACCCTGACCATTTCGCATCACGCGCTGCGCTTGAATCAGCGCGGCAAGACCATGTTCTGGCTGGCGGCCACGCTGGCACTGGGCTTCACCTTCGTCGGCGTGCAAGCGTATGAATATGTCCACGCCTACACCGAACTCAACCTGCGCTTCAATTCGGGAGCATTCGGTTCGCTGTTCTACATGCTGACGGGCTTTCACGGCTTTCACGTGCTGCTGGGCGCCATCATGCTGAGCTTCATCTTCTTCCGTTTGGCGAAAGGTCACTTCACGGCCGATAACCACTTCGGTTTTGAAGGTGCGGCATGGTATTGGCACTTCGTGGACGTTGTCTGGCTGGGTCTGTACCTGTTCATCTACTGGTTCTGACCGGAGATTTGCCGACCCCGCGTCGGCCGGGTCGCCGGTACGGTTAAAATGCGGCAACTCGCGTCAGGCGAGTGCCGCATTTTTTACGTCGGGCGGTGTTGTCAGCGCAGTCCCGTGCTTTGAATCCAACCCATCTGGTTGGCAAACAGCACGAATAGGAACAGTGCGACCGACAGGCCGATACGCACGGTCAAGGAGTTGACCATGCGGTTGCTTTTTCCCTGGTCCTTCATCATGAACACCAGGGCACTTGCAAGGCTTCCCAGGATGCCGATGAAGGCCAAAATGACGAGGTAACGCATGTGTGCCTCCGATAACGGAAATTATTGTAGATGGTTCACCCGCATTCGACTTTACGCACTTTGGCCGCGCTTGTGCTGTTAGCCGCCGCTGCCATGGTGTTGGCGTCGCTGGGGCGCTGGCAATTGCAGCGTGGCGATGAACGCCGTGCGATTGCGGCCGCCATCGAGTCAGGGCGCGAGGCGCCGCCGCTGGTCTTGAACGTCGGAGTCGAAGCAAGTGCGCTGACGGCTTGGCGGAGTGCCCAGGCGTCGGGCCGCTGGCTGGCGGACAAGACCGTGCTGATCGACAACCGTAATCATGACGGTCGGCCTGGATACTGGGTAGCGACGCCATTGCTATTGGAAGCGTCGGATGGGGATGTTTTGAGATCGAGCGAGAAAGGCGGGCATGCGCCGGCGTCGCGTGGCATCGACCAGAACGCGGGGGCGCAGGCCGCAGCCGGCCATGCCGTACTGGTGCTGCGCGGCTGGTTGCCCCGGGTGCTGGGCGGAGACGCCCGGCCTGCCGCCGCACCTCCGCCCGAGGGCATCCGACGCGTCCAAGGCGAGTTGGCGCTGCGCGTGCCGCGTCTGTTCGAGTTGGGCGGTGGCCAATACAGCGTGCTGCCGACATCCTGGCCCAAAGCCGGACCTGCACCGCTGGTACAGAATCTCGCGTTGGACGATTACGCCCAGGCAACGGGCTTGTCGCTCATGCCCGTCGTGCTGCAACAGTTGCAGCCCGCTGACGACGGTTTGGTGCATCAATGGCCCCAGCCGTCCACCGATTACAACCAGAACCGGGGTTATGCCCTGCAATGGTTTGCGTTCGCGGCGATTGCCGCGGGGGCTTTTCTTGTCGTTATGGTGCGAGCGCTCAGGCGCCGCCGTCAGGACGCATGAGTACCGTTTTTTTTACAGGATCTGTTCTGCCGTGACCTCTGCACCCCGTTCGACGCCCGCCGCTACGTCCGCCACCCCCAAGCGGTCGTTGACGCCCATGGTGGCCGTGTTTCTCGTCACCCTGGCGCCCATCGTGGCCGCCGTCGTGCTGTACTTCAATCCGCAATGGTGGCCGTCGGAGCAGCAGAACTACGCCATTCTCGTTCAACCGCAACGCAACGTGCCCGACGCCAACACCTTGCCGCTGCGTACCCTGGACGGCAAGCCTTTCGACCTGAACAGCCTGCAAGGGCGATGGTTGATGGTGGTGGCTGATGACGGCGATTGCGGCGACGACTGCGCTCGCAAATTGTTCATCACCCGCAACGTACACGCCAGCCAGGGCAAGAACGTGGATCGTGCCGCTCGGGTGTGGTTGATCACCGACGATCGGCCGGTGCCGCAACGCGTGCTGGATGCTTACGAAGGCACGATCATGCTGCGCGTCGACCCGGTTGCCGCCGCGCCGTTCCTGTTGGGTGCCGACGCCAAAGGGCGTGATCGCGCCGACGTGATGCGCGCACTGAACGGTCCGATCTGGGTGATCGATCCGTTGGGCCACCTGGTGTTGCAGTTCCCCGAGAATGCCGACCCGGTCAAGGTGCGGGACGACTTCCGCAAGCTATTGAGAAATTCGCGCATCGGATAATCAGGGCCATGGAAAAGATTCTTCGCCGTTATCGCCGGTTGGTATTCATTACCGGCTTCATCACTTTGGACCTCATCATGTTCGGCGCGTTCGTGCGCCTGAGCGATTCGGGTTTGGGTTGTCCGGACTGGCCCGGATGCTATGGCTCGGTCACGCCATTCGGCGCCATGCATCACATCAACGACGCCGTGGCCAGCATGCCCTACGGTCCGGTCACGCTGCCCAAAGCCTGGATCGAAATGATTCACCGCTACGTGGGCGCTGCGTTGGGGATGATGATCATCGCCATCACCTACATGGCGTGGCGTTACCGCGCGCAGCTGGGTCGTTCGCCGCGTTTGGCCGCCGCCGCGCTGGTGGCCGTCATCGTGCAAGGCGCGTTCGGTGCCTGGACGGTGACGCATAAGCTGATGCCCGCCGTCGTGACGGCCCATCTGCTGGGCGGCTTGCTGCTTCTGGCATTGATGACCTGGCTGGCTGCCCGAGAGCGTGGACATCGCCCCGTGGCGGCACAGGCGATTCGCTGGCGTGCCTGGACCATCGTCGCCTTTGTGCTGCTGATCGTCCAGATCGCCCTGGGCGGATGGGTGAGTACCAACTATGCCGCGCTGGCTTGCATGGATTTCCCGACATGCCATGGTCAGTGGGTTCCGCCGATGGATTTCCAGGGGGGCTTCTCGATCATCCGTGGCTTGGGCGAATTGCCCTCCGGCGAGATGATCTCGCAGCACGCCCTGACGGCCATTCATTGGGTTCACCGCAATTTTGCATTCCTGGTGTTCGTGGTGATGGGGGGCGTGGCCTTGCGTTTGCGGCGCGACCGCGGCTTGCGTGGCCCTGCCAATCTGATCCTGTTTTTCCTGTTGGCCCAGCTCGTGACGGGCTTGACGACCATCTTCTTTCAGTGGCCCCTGCTGATCGCGGTGCTGCATAACGGAGGTGCGGCTGGCCTGGTGCTCGCGTGTACGACACTGCTGGTGCGACTGTCCACGGCGGGTGGCCCGCCAGTGCGGCCCATCGGCGCACAAGGCTAAAATACCACCATGTCCAGTCTTGCTTCCCCGACGCCCGGCCTGTTGCGCCAATACCTGGTGTTGACCAAACCGCGCGTGACCCAATTGGCGGTGTTCTGCGCCGTGATCGGCATGTTCCTGGCCACGCCGGGTTTGCCCGATCTCGGTGTCGTCGCCTGGGCCACATTGGGTATCTGGCTTCTCGCCGCTGCGGCCTTTGCCGTGAACTGCCTGATCGAGCAGGAAGTCGACGCACGTATGCTGCGTACGGCTCGTCGAGGTACGGCCCGAGGCACCATCACGTCCGCGCAAGTGCTCGGATTGTCGGCGCTATTGGGGGGTACAGGCATGCTGGTGCTGCACCAAATGGTCAATCCGCTGACGATGTGGCTGACGTTTGCCACCTTCGTGGGCTATGCCGTCATCTACACCGTCATCCTGAAACCGCGCACTCCCCAGAACATCGTGATCGGTGGCCTGTCGGGCGCGATGCCCCCTGCCTTGGGGTGGGCGGCGGTCGCCAATTCGGTGCCGGCCGAAGCGTGGATTCTGGTGCTGATCATCTTCATCTGGACCCCGCCGCATTTCTGGGCATTGGCCTTGTGCCGCAACCAGGATTACGTCAATGCCGGTTTGCCGATGCTGCCGGTCACGCATGGCCAGAAGTTCACCCGCCTGCACATCCTGCTCTATAGCCTGGCGCTGGTCGCCACGACGCTGCTGCCATTCGCGGTGCGTATGAGTGGCCCGCTGTATCTGGTCAGCGCTTTGCTGCTGGGTGCCTGGTTCGTGCGTTATGCCGTCCGCTTGTACCGCGAATACAGCGATCTGCTTGCGCGCGCCATGTTCCGGTTCTCTATCATTTACTTGGCGCTGCTGTTTCTGGCGCTGCTGCTGGATCACTGGGTGAGTTTATGGATAAGCGCATGACGAGCGGCACGGCTTCGACCTGGATCAAGCGTCTGGGCGCGGCGCTGGCGTTTGGCGCCGTGCTGGCCCTAGCCGGTTGCGGACCGGCCAGCCCGGACTTCAAGGGCACCGATATCACCGGCACGCATCTGGGTAAGGATCTCGCCCTGACCGATCACGATGGCAAGCCGCGCACGCTGGCCTCTTTCTCGGACAAGGTCACCGTCGTGTTCTTCGGATTCACGCAATGCCCCGACGTATGTCCGACCGCGTTGGCGGATATGGCGGAAGTGATGCGGCGCCTGGGCGACGATGCCGATCGCGTGCAGGTCTTGATGGTGACGGTAGACCCGCAGCGCGATACGCCCGAGATCCTGCGTGCCTACACCACTGCGTTCGATCCGCGCTTTCTGGGCTTGCATGGCGACGAAGCGGCCTTGAAAAAGACAGCGGCATCGTTTCGCGCGTATTACGCTCGGGCATCGCAGACCGCGGGCAGCGACCCGTCGCGCTATAACGTCGACCACACCGCATCGTTCTACATTATCGACAAGCAGGGCGAAGCCCGTGTGTTGGCGGGCAATACCGCGGGTCCCGACTCGCTGGCGCACGATATCCGCGCATTGCTCTAGCGTCCTTGCAAAGCGTCACCTTCGCAACAGACCGAAACCTGGCTCGGGTGCTATACCGACAGCCTCGATTTGACGAAGGAGGCCAGCATGGCACATCCCAATTCTCCCCAGACCGGCCGCCGTGGTTTGCATCCGCTGCTGACCGCTGCCGCCGTGGCGGTCATCGTCGCCAGCACGGCTGTGGTCGGCAGCAGTTTGAACCTTTGGCCGTCGGTCGGCGCGCAAGAACGCACGGTGGACCAGCGGGCGGCCGATGACGCTCAGGGCGACGAGAGCGCGCGTCAGCAGGCCCAGGGCGTGGCAGGCAGTGCGCAAGCCAATGCCGACGCGCAACGCCGCGCTCAGGCCGCTGCCAAGCCCGGCGACAAGTCGGCCAACACGCGCGTGGCGCAAGCCGGCTCGACCGCCGCCAAGCCCGCTGCATGTAGCCAGTGCGGCACCATCGAAACCATCCGCGAGATCAAGGTGCCTACCGGACGGCAAAGCGGTGGCGACCAGCACAACATCCTTGGCACCGTGGCCGGTGGTGTCGCGGGCGGGGTCATCGGCAATCAATTCGGCGGTGACAGCGGTCGCGACGCGTTGACTGTGGTGGGGGCCGTAGGCGGCGCTTTGGCCGGTCGTGAAATACAGCGAAACATGCGAACGCAAGAAACTGTATCGCGCTATCAGATGAAGGTCCGCATGCAGGATGGGACACTGCGAACCGTGACCACCGATACCGTGCAATTCGCATCGGGCGATCACGTGCGCTTCGTCGACGGGCGCATGGTGGCTCGCTAGAAGTCGGGCAAAACCGATAAGATGCAGGGGTCATGCCCTCGACCCCTACTTTTGCAGGAGCTGCTGTGTCGAACACCGAAAACCCCTTTGTGTTGCCCGGCATGGGTCAGAGCAACGCCGATCTGGCGGGCAATCCTTTATTTGCCGGGTTGGAAATGATGCGAAAGGCATGGAGCAGCCTGGCTGGCGTGCAGGGCATGACGCAATCCTTGCCGATGTCGCCCATTTTGAATATCGAAGAGCTGGATAAGCGCGTGGCCGAATTGAAGTCGGTCGAAAGCTGGTTGTCGCTGAACCTGTCCATGCTGTCCAGCACCATCCAGGGCATGGAGGTGCAGCGCGCCACCTTGACGACCTTGCGTTCGTTCGTGGACGCGGCGTCGCATGTGCCCGGTGCCACCGAGGACGGACGGTCGCCGCTAGAGGTCGTGCTGGGTATTCGTGCTCCGGCTGGCGACAGGGCTGCCACGGGCCGGACATCGGCGGTGTGGCCTGGCATGGGTAACCCAGCGGGCACGGGTAACCCAGCGGCGGGGGGCAGCGAGTCGCAAAGCCGTGCTTCCAAGCATGCGGGATCATCGAGCGCTTCGTCGACCGGCGCATCGACCGCAAAACCGGCCGATGGCATCGATGCCGCAGCTGCGGCTTGGCCCGGTGCCGACGCTGCCGGTGCCGCAAGCGAGCAGGTGATGCAAGCATCGCAAGCCTGGTGGGACATGATGCAGCAGCAGTTCCAGACCCTCGCGGCGGCTACGGCGGCGTCTGTGCCTGGACAGGCCACCACTGGACAGGCTGGCGCTGCCGGACAAGCACCGAAGGCGGCTCGCTCCGGCCAAAAAACAGCGCGCGCAAAAAACGCGGCGGACGGTGGACAGACACCCGTTTCGCCTGCGGACAACGGCCCTCGTTCGGCTGAAAAACCTTTCACCGCGCGGCCCACGCAGTCGAAAAACGGGGCGACAAAGCGAGCGGCGGCCAAGACCCCGGCGGCGGCCAAGCGCAGCGTCCGGGCCAACGCTGCCGGTGCCGCGAAATCTGCGGCGGACACGCCCCCTGAATTCGCCGCTGGCGGGGCAAGTGCATCGCGTCGTACCCGCGTGCCCAAGCCGCGAGCACGCAAAAGCTGACCCCGCTCGTGAGCGATTCGGCTACTCTATATCCCTTAAATCTCTTTGATAGAAGCCCCGTGTGAGGGCATACAAGCCGCATGCTTAACGTTGTCATCCTCGCTGCCGGACTCGGCAAGCGTATGCAGTCCGATCTTCCCAAAGTGATGCATCCCCTGGCCGGTAAGCCGATGCTCAGTCACGTATTGGACAGTGCTCGCGCACTGGCTCCCGAGCGGGTCATCGTGGTGGTCGGGCATGGCGCCGAACGTGTCGAAGCCGCTTATGGCCAAGATAGCACCCTGGCCTTCGCTTTGCAGCGGCCGCAGCGCGGCACCGGCCATGCCGTGCAGCAAGCCGTGCCCCAGCTGGCGGGCGGCGATGGCGCGGACGACGCGACGCTGGTGCTGTACGGCGACGTGCCCCTGGTCACGCCCGATACACTGCTTGCGCTGCTGGCGGCGCGAGGCACGGGCATGGCGGTACTGACCGAACACCTGGCCGATGCGACGGGCTATGGCCGTATCGTGCGTGATGCGCAGGGTCGGGTTCAGCGTATCGTCGAGCACAAAGATGCCACGGAGGCCGAGCGTGCGATTGGCGAGGTCAATACCGGCATTCTGTGCGCGCCCACCGGCTTGCTCAAGCAGTGGTTGGGCAGGCTGTCCGACGACAACGCGCAGAAAGAGTTTTATCTGACCGATGTGGTGGGTTTCGCGGTGCAAGACGGCGTGGCCGTGGGCGCGGCCCATCCTGCTGCGGGCTGGGAGACGCTGGGCGTCAACAGCCGCCTCCAGCAAGCGCAACTGGAGCGCGTTTACCAACGCGAGCAGGCCAATCGTCTACTGGAGGTGGGTGTGACGCTGGCCGACCCCGATCGTTTCGATCTGCGCGGCAGTCTGACATGCGGCCGCGACGTGAGCATCGACGTGGGTTGTGTATTCGAGGGCACGGTGCATCTGGCCGACGGTGTGCGTATCGGTCCGCATTGCGTGCTGCGCGACGTGACGCTCGGTGCGGGCACCGTGGTCGAAGCGTTCAGCCATCTGCATGAAGCGGAAGTGGCCGATGCCGCACGTATCGGCCCTTATGCGCGTTTGCGTCCTGGCACCCGACTGGCGTCGAACACTCACGTGGGCAACTTCGTCGAGATCAAGGCGAGCACGCTGGGCGAGGGTAGCAAAGCCAACCATCTGGCGTATCTGGGCGATGCTTCCATCGGTGCGCGCGTGAACATCGGCGCAGGCACCATCACCTGTAACTACGACGGCGTGAACAAGCATCGAACCGTCATCGAAGACGACGTGTTCATCGGATCCGATTCGCAACTGGTCGCCCCTGTCACGGTAGGCGCGGGTGCCACATTGGGTGCTGGCACCACGCTGACGCAGGACGCCCCGGCGGGTGCCTTGACGCTCGCGCGGGCCCGGCAGTTCACCAAGGAAGGCTGGCAGCGACCGGTGAAGAAGGTGTGAAAGAGCCTCCCGAACCGAAGCCGCCAGCGCCTTACGATGGCCTGCCAGCGCCCCGGCGGCATTGGGCAGCTGCCACGCTGATGACGGCCTTGGTGCTGTCGGTGGTCGATGCGACCATCGCGCACGTCGCCCTGCCCGATATCGCCCGCGACCTCGATACCACGCCCGCCACTGCCGTATGGATCGCCAATGCCTACAACCTGGCGGTGGTGATGCTGTTGTTACCCCTGGCTGCGATCGCCGAACGCATCGGTGCCCGTCGCATGTTCGCCATCGGTCTGAGTTTGTTCACGGTGGCGTCGCTATGGAGCGCGCTGTCGACCACCTTGACCATGCTGACTATCGGCCGGGTGCTGCAAGGCATCGGCGGCGCGGCCATCATGTGCCTGGTGGGCGGCTTGGTGCGTAATATCTATCCCCTCAAGCACTTGGGGATGGGCATGAGCCTGAATGCGACCACCGTGGCGGTCAGCTCGGTCATCGGGCCGACCCTCGGGTCGGCGATTCTGTCGGTGGCCTCATGGCCCTGGATCTTCGCGGTCAACGTGCCAATCGGCTTCATTGCCTTGTTTGGTGTGCGATTTTTGCCGGACGTGCCGCGCAACAATGTGCGTTTCGATAAAACCAGTGCGCTGGTCTGCATGATGGCCCTGGCGTCGTTCGTGCTGGCGGTGGATCTGCTGATCAGCAAGCCCTTGCACGCCGGTGGCCTGTTTGTGGTGTTCGCTTTATCCACCGTCTTCCTGTTTCGCCGAGCGCGGCACCAGACCGCGCCACTGGTGCCTGTCGATCTATTGCGTATTCGGCAAGTGGGCTTCGCGGTGGCCGCCTCTTGGCTGACGTTCGCCGCGCAGATGGCGACGTTCGTCACCATGCCGTTTTTCTTCACCGCAGTCATGGGGCGGCCTGCTATCGAGGTAGGGCTCTTGATGGCCAGTTGGCCGGTCGGCACGGCCTTGGTGTCCACCTTGGCCGGACGGGCGTCGGATAAGTACTCGGCGGCGGCTTTGAGCGGAATCGGGGCAGGTGCGATGGTGGCGGGGCTGCTTGCCTTGCTGCTGTTGCCGCTGGGTGCGTCGCGACTGGCCATCATGGCGTGTCTGCTCGTGGCCGGAATGGGCTTCGGTTTCTTTCAAACGCCTAACAACCGGTCGATGCTGACGGCTGCGCCGAGGTCGCGCAGCGCAGCAGCGGGTGGATTGCAGGCAACCACCCGGGTGTTCGGTCAAAGTTTCGGTACGGCGCTGGTTGCCGTGGCCTTCGGGCTGAGCGTCGTGCAGGGACCTGTCGTCGGGCTGGCTCTGGCGGCGTGTTGCGCGGCACTGGCGGTGGTGGTCAATTGCGTCCGCCTCAAAGCCATGCCTCATCGGTCTTCTCGATCAGGATAGGTAATCATGACAGTTTTCGATCCCGTTGCCACGACTCAAACGCTGGCGCGTGCCTGGCATGACCGGGTGCTGATGGACGCTTTGCCGCCCGCTCAGCAGCCCGTCGATTTGGCTCAAGCCTATGCGGTGCAATCCAGCCTGCGCGATCAACTGGGCGAGGATGCTGCCGGTTGGAAGGTCGCTGGAGCCAGTCCGGCGGGTTTGCGTGCCAGTCAGTTCGGCGTGGCTTTGTTTGGTTATCTGCCTTCGACGCGCATGCATACTTCGCCGGCAAGCATGGCGCTGCACCCTGCCGGACCGTACACCCTGGAGGTCGAAGTGGCTGTCGTATTCGGTCGAGCGGTTCGGCCTGCGGAAGAGACACTGGATATCACCAGCATGATTTCCGGGGCGCATCTGGCCATCGAAATCGTGCGCAGCCGCTATGTCGATCGTACGAAAGTGGGCGCACCCAGTTTCATCGCCGATAACTCGGCCTTTCATGCGTTCGTTCGGGGCGATGCCTTGCCCGGCGAGTGGGACATCGCTGCGCTGCAAGAGCGTGCCGTGCTGATGCGTGATGGCGTCGAGTTCGCCTCCGCCTTGAATGGCGATGCCTTGACCAATCCGGCGGCGTCGCTGACCTTGTTTTGGGAGCATGCGGCGCAGCAAGATTTGGTCGTGCCGTCGGGAGCCGTCGTGACGACGGGTACGTTGACGGTGGCGACCGACGCGCATCAGCCGGGTGACTACGAGGCGCGACTCGGGCCTTGTCGCGTATCGCTACAGTTGACGCGATAGCTTGCTGTCAACCATCATTCGCCGCGCCGAGCGACGTCTTTGCACATGGACTACGGCCTGCCGACATCAACGATAAGCGTGATCAATGCCTGGCTCGGTGCCAGTTGCCCCGGAGTCGATAGCCTGCGCGTCGGGCCAAGGCTTCGATCAGATATCGTCGAAGCCACCGCCGTCGTCAAAACCACCACCATCGTCCCAGCCTGCGTCTTGAGCGGGCAGCTCTTCGGCACCGGTTTCGGCGGCGGCGTCTTGGCCGTCCGTTTGTGCACCGGCCTCCGGCGTCGCGGCTTCTGCGTTATTGCCGAATAGCCCACCCAGCATGTTGCCCAGCATCACGCCGCCAGCCACGCCCAGGGCCGTTTGCATGGCACCTGCCATGAAACCGCCGCCTGCGGGACGCGCAGGCTGACCTGCGGTGTTGCCAGGGCCATTGCCTTGGCCGCCGAAACCCAATCGCTGGCTAAGACCACCGCCTTGATTGCCCGAATCGACAGCGCGTGCGCCAACACCACCTTGCGTGGTGGTCGTTGCGGTGCCGGCGTCGTTGGCGCTGCGTCCGAACCCGTAGCCCAATCCCAGCCCGCTCGTGCCTGCGGCCGCTGCATGGGTGGACGACGGGGCGGCGGCAGAGCCTCGCTCCAATGCCTGAATTTTCTGTTGCGCGGCGTGTAGCGCCTGCTCTTGCACCATGACGGTCTGCGCCAGGTAGTAAGCGCTGCCCGGCTGTTCGTTCAAGCGCGATTGAATATGGGCTTCGGCTTCGCCATCTCGGGCCGGGCCGGTTTTTTCGACTTCCGCCAGACGGGTGAAAATGCTGTCGATGGCTTGGCGATCTTGCTGGTTCATCTTTTGACCTCTCGTGTGTTGCGGCGGATCGGAGCCTGCTGCCCCGATGCCGTCGATGTATGCACCGATCGTGTTGGATCGTCAAACGCCAGCAAAGTTCGCACCTGAGGGCGCAATCACGTCCGGCGCACCAAAGTGGATTTGCCGAAGAGGCTTTCCACCAGCTCCAGCGCCACCTCGGCAATGCGATTGCCCGAGTCGCGGGCCGGATTCAGCTCGACGATGTCCAGCGAGGCCAATCGACCGCAGTCGGCGATCATTTCCATGCACAGTTGAGCTTCTCGATAGGTGGGGCCGCCTTGCACCGGCGTGCCCACGCCAGGGGCCAACTGCGGGTCGAGGAAATCGACGTCGAAGCTGACGTGAAGGTGAGTATTGTCGGTCGCGCCTTCCAGTGCCTTCGCCATGACCGCCCGCATGCCCGACTCGTCGATGGCGCGCATGTCGTAGACCGCTATCCCTGCGTTGTACAGCGCGCTGCGCTCGCCATCGTCGACGCTGCGCACGCCAATCTGACGAATCTGTTCCGCCTGTAGCGCGGGTATGGCACCACTCAGAGACACGAGCGCGGGTGGGCCTTCGCCGCACAGACAGGCCACAGGCATGCCGTGCAGGTTGCCCGATGGCGTCAGCTCGCGCGTGTTGAAATCAGCGTGGGCGTCCAGCCACAACACGCGCAGCTCGCGTTCCGTCGTTCGGCAATGCTGCGCAACGGCACTGACGCTGCCTATCGCCACGCTGTGATCACCGCCCAGCAACACGGGGAGATGTCCTGCGCGAAGTTCGTCGGACACCGCACGATGCACGAGCGTATTCCACTTTGTGACCTCATCCAGATGGCGATACCCATCGTGGCGCGAAGTAGGCCCGGGATGGGGTGGCCCTGCTAGGTCGCCCCTGTCGATCACCGCCAGGCCGCGTCGCAGCAGCGCCTCGGTCAATCCTGCGACGCGCAGTGCGCCAGGCCCCAGGCACGCTCCCCGCATGCTTGCGCCCGCGTCTGTGGGCGCGCCGATCAAGGCCAGGGTGGAAGAAACGGAAAACGAGGGCATCGAAGTCTCATCAGGAAAAGGTTCGGCGTGAATCTGGCGTGACCCTGAAACGCTTTCTAAAGTAAACTTGCAACGATCCTTTTGTACGGCATCGCGTCAGTGTTCTGTTACTTCTCAATGGTTCCTTACGGGTATTGTCCACGGGTCTCACCCTACAACATGCCGCCGAGCTATATGGGTATGGGTTTTCGATGATTGACCCGTCCTCGAGCTTGGGCGACTATTCGTCACTTTTTTAAGCCTGATGTCAGGAGAGCACCATGTTTCGTCGTTCCGCAGTTGTGATTGCCATGGCAGCAGCGCTGGCCGCCCCCGTGCTTGGCCATGCCAAGCCGTTTACCTGGTCGAGCCAGGGCGACATCCTGACATTCGATCCGCATGCGCAGAACGAAGGCTTGACCATCGCGGCCAATAGCTATGTCTATGAGCCGCTGCTGGATTACGACAAGAACTACAAGGTCGTGCCGGTGCTGGCCACCTCGTGGGAACAGACCAGCCCGACGCTGGTGCGCTTCAAGCTGCGCGAAGGCGTGAAATTCCACGACGGCGCGAAGTTCACGGCAGACGACGTGGTGTTCTCGATCCAGCGCGCCATGGCGCCCACCTCCAACTATCGTGCCTACACCACAGGCATCAAGGAAGTGCGCAAGGTTGACGACTTCACCGTCGATATCGAACTGTCGGCACCGAACCCGGTGCTGTTCAACCAACTGACCAACGTGTTCATCATGAACCGCGCCTGGGCAGAGAAGCACAACGTCACTCGTCCGCAGGATTACGTCAAACAAGAAGAGACCTTCGCTGCCCGCAACACCAACGGCACCGGTCCGTTCGTGCTGAAGTCGCGTGAAGTGGACGTTCGCACGACCTTTACGGCCAACACCGAATGGTGGAACCAGGCCAATCGCGAAGGTAACGTCACGTCCATGACGTACACCCCGATCAAGCAAAACGCCACGCGTACGGCGGCGCTCTTGTCGGGCGAGGTGGATTTCGTGCTCGATCCGCCGGCACAAGATCTGGATCGCTTGCGCAAGCAGGCGAAAATCGTCGAAGGCAACGAATATCGCACCATTTATATCGGCCTGGATCAAAAACGTCCCGAGCTGCTGTATTCGGCCGTGAAGGGCAAGAACCCATTTGCCGACGTTCGCGTGCGTGAGGCGCTGTATCGCGCCATCGACGTGAACGCCATCCAGCGTGCCGTGATGCGTGGCCTGTCGGCGCCCACCGGCACCATGATCGCGCCGCAAGTGCATGGCTGGACCGAAGAACTGCATAAACGGGTGCCCTACGACCTGGACCGCGCCCGTGCGCTGCTGAAAGAGGCCGGTTACGCCGACAGCCTCCAATTCACGCTGGACTGCCCCAATAATCGCTATATCAACGATGAAGCCATTTGCCAGGCCGTGGTCGGTATGTGGGCCAAGATCGGCGTGAAAGCGTCGCTCAACGCCATGCCGCGTGCGACCTATTTCCCCAAGGTGCAGTCGGGCGACACCAGCGCCTACTTGTTCGGATGGGGCGTGCCGACCTATGACGCGATGTACACGCTGCAAAGCTTGATCCGTACCAAAGGCGAGGGGGCCGATGGCTCGTACAACCTGGGCAACTATTACAACCCCGAGTTGGACAAATTGATCGATGGCATCAAGAACGAAATCGACACCACCAAGCGCGACGCGGCCATTCACCAGGTGCTGAAAACGCACGCTGCCGAGTTTGGTCATATCCCCTTGCACGATCAGGTCATTCCCTGGGCCATGCGCAAGAACGTCAACGTGGTACACCGCGCCGACAACCGTCTGCGCGCCGCCTGGGTAAAGATCGACTGACTTGACCGCTTTTATTCTCCGCCGTCTCGCGCAGGCGGTGGCTGTCATGCTGACGGTCGCTTTGCTTGCTTTTGTGTTGTTTCAGTACGTGGGTGACCCGGTCACCATCATGCTGGGTCAGGATGCCACCGAGCAGGATCGTGCGCGTTTGCGCGATTCGCTCGGCCTAAATGACCCGGCACCCGTACAGTTCGTCAAGTTCGTCGGTAATGCGGTGCAAGGCGATTTCGGGCTGTCCTTGCGGCAGGCCGAAAAAGTATCGACGCTGCTGGCCTCACGGCTGCCCGCGACGCTGGAGTTGTCCTTTGCGGCTGCCCTGATCGCTTTGGTGATCGGGGTGCCGCTGGGCGTCTACACGGCCTTGCGACGCAATAGCCCACTGTCGCAGGCGGTATTGGCGTTCTCGCTTCTGGGCGTGTCTTTGCCTACATTTTTGATCGGTATTTTGCTGATTCTGATCTTCTCGGTCGGTCTGGGCTGGCTGCCGAGTTATGGGCGTGGCGAAACCGTTCAAATCGGCTGGTGGAGCACCGGGTTTCTCACGGCGACCGGGTGGAAACATTTGATTCTTCCGGCCATCACCCTGTCCTTGTTTCAACTGACGCTGGTGCTGCGCCTGGTGCGGTCCGAGATGATGGAAGTCCTGCGGGCCGATTACATCAAGTTCGCGCGAGCGCGTGGGCTGACCCGGCGGGCGATTCACTTCGGCCATGCGCTGAAGAACACGCTGGTGCCGGTCATCACCATCACCGGCTTGCAACTGGGCGGCATCATCGCCTTCGCCATCGTTACCGAGACCGTGTTCCAGTGGCCCGGCATGGGGCTGTTGTTCATCCAGGCCGTGCAGTTTGCCGACGTGCCCGTGATGGCGGCCTACCTCTGTTTGATCGCCCTGGTGTTCGTCGTGATCAACCTGATCGTCGACTTACTGTATTTCGTCGTGGATCCGCGCCTGCGGAGCACGCTGTCGCGTTCGTCGGGAGGTCATTGATGGTCGCGGTACTCAAACGCTGGTGGGACAGCGATGTGTTGTGGTCCTGGCGGCATACTCCAGTGGCCATGGTCGCCACGGTGTTGCTGGTGGTGTTTCTGGTGGCAGCCTTTGGCGCGCACTGGGTCGCACCGCATAACCCGTTCGATCTGGCGTCCATCGAATTGTTGGATGCGCTCTTGCCGCCCGCCTGGGAAGAGAACGGTTCCAGCCGTTATCTGCTGGGCACCGACAGCCAGGGCCGCGATCTGTTGTCCGGCATCATGTATGGTACGCGCGTGTCGCTGCTGATTGGTCTGGCGGCAGTCGCTCTGTCGATGGTCGTCGGGATCGCGTTGGGGTTGCTGGCCGGTTATGCCGGGGGGCGCACCGACGCGTTCATCATGCGAGTGGCCGATGTGCAATTGTCGTTTCCGGCGATTCTGATTGCCCTGCTGATCGACGGCGTGGCGCGAGCCGCCGTTCCGCGCGAGCTGCACGAGGTGATCGCGTTCCCGGTGCTGGTGGGGGCGATTGCATTGGCAGGCTGGCCGCAATACGCCCGCACGGTGCGGGGGTCGACGCTGGTCGAGAAGGGGCGTGAATACGTCCAGGCTGCTCGGGTGATCGGCGTGTCTTCGCCCGTCATCATGTTCCGCCATGTGCTGCCGAACGTGATGGGCCCGGTGCTGGTGCTGGCGACCGTTCATCTGGCCACCGCCATCATCACCGAGGCGACCCTGTCGTTTTTGGGTGTGGGTGTGCCGTCTACGTCGCCATCCCTGGGCACGCTCATTCGCATCGGCAACGATTTTCTGTTTTCTGGGGAATGGTGGATCACCATCTTCCCGGGCGCGGCACTGGTGCTGCTGGTTCTGTCCGTGAACTTGCTGGGCGACTGGTTGCGTGACGCGCTCAATCCTAGGTTGTCCTGATATGCCTACGCCTCCTTTGCTCGAAGTGCGCAATCTCTGCGTCGAGTTTCCATCGCGCCGTGGCACGCTGCGCGCGCTCAACGACGTGTCGTTTTCGATTGCCGCCGGTGAAGTGCTGGGTGTGGTGGGCGAATCCGGCGCAGGTAAATCGCTGACGGGCGCCTCCATCATCGGCTTGCTGGAGCCGCCCGGGCGGGTCGCCAGCGGCGAAATTCTGCTGTCGGGGCGTCGCATCGACAATCTGTCCGAAGACGCAATGCGTCAAGTGCGCGGGCGCGAGATCGGCGCGGTGTTCCAAGACCCGCTGACTTCGCTGAACCCGCTCTACACCGTGGGCAGGCAGTTGGCGGAAACCATCGTTACGCATTTGCCGCTGACCTGGGCGCAAGCCCGCGAACGGGCCATCGAGCTGCTGGCCGCGACCGGCATTCCGGCGGCGCGCGAGCGTATCGATCATTTCCCGCATCAGTTCTCCGGTGGCATGCGTCAGCGCGTGGTGATCGCCCTGGCCCTGGCCGCCGAACCCAAGCTGGTGGTGGCCGACGAGCCGACCACTGCGCTGGACGTGTCGATTCAGGCGCAAATTATCGAGCTGCTGAAAAAGCTGTGCCGTGAACAGGGCGTGGCCGTCATGTTGATCACGCACGACATGGGGGTGATCGCCGAGACGGCCGATCGGGTCGCGGTGATGTATGCCGGTCGCGTGGTGGAGATCGGGCCGGTGTCCGATGTGATTCATCAGCCCAGTCATCCGTATACGACCGGCTTGATGGGATCGATTCCGACACTGGAAGGGCATGTCGAGCGTCTGGTGCAGATCGATGGCAGCATGCCGCGCTTGAATGCCATTCCGCCGGGCTGTGCATTCAATCCGCGCTGTCCCTCCTGTATGCCGCGCTGCCTGGAAGCGCGCCCCGAATTGATGCCCGCTGGCGCCACGATGGCCGCCTGTTGGCTGCACGAGCAAGTGGAGGTGGCATGAGCCAGGATTCGACTTTGGCCGCCTCTGTGGCACGTGAGGGCACGACGTCTGGCGCGATTCGCAGCGCCGAGGCTTTGCAGGCCGCCAGCCGCGAGGCCGATGCGCCGGTTCAGCCGGTCGGAACGCCCTTGGTGAAGGTAGAAGATGCGGCGCGGTGGTTCGACGTGTCGCCGCCCTGGCTCGAGCGCGTGTTGGCACGTAAGGGGCGTGTCGATTTGCGCGCGGTCGATGGCGTGAGCTTCGATATCGCACGTTGCGAGACCTTTGCCTTGGTAGGCGAGTCGGGCTGTGGGAAATCGACGGTCGCGCGTATGTTGGTCGGTTTGTACGACCTGACGCGAGGCCGGATTCTGTTCGACGGTCAACCGCTGTCGGACATGAAGACGAAAGCCGGCCGCGGCATGCGTCAACGTTTGCAGATGATTTTTCAGGACCCGTATGCGAGCTTGAATCCACGGTGGCGAGTGGGTCGCATCATCGCCGAGCCGCTTGTGACGCATACCGACATGGGCCGCGCCGAACGCACCGAACGGGTGTCGGCCTTGCTCAAGCAAGTGGGTTTGGATCCGGCCGATCAAAATCGTTATCCGCATCAGTTTTCGGGTGGTCAGCGTCAGCGTATCTCGATTGCACGGGCGCTGGCGATGCAGCCGGACTTGCTGGTGTGCGACGAGCCGACTTCCGCGCTGGACGTGTCGGTGCAGGCTCAGGTGCTGAACGTGATGAAGGATTTGCAGCGCCGCCTGGGGCTGACGTATCTGTTCATCTCGCACAACCTGGCGGTGGTGCATCACGTGGCAGATCGGGTCGGGGTGATGTATTTGGGGCGTATCGTCGAGGTCGCCCCGCGCGATGCGCTATTCGAGCAGCCCCGTCATCCGTATACGCGGATGTTGCTGGACGCCATTCCCGATATGCGGGGTACGGGGCGGCAGCGAACCCGGGTGGCGGGCGAGGTGCCCAATCCCTTGAATCCGCCCAGTGGTTGCACGTTTCATCCGCGCTGCCCGCATGCGAACGAGCGATGCAAGGTCGAGGCACCCCTGCCGGTGGTGGCGGGGCTGAGCGTGGTGACCTGTCACGCGGTGGAAGAAGGGCGTATCGACGACGAGCCAGTTGGCGCGGCGCAGATCGAGGCAGCGCAGAGTTAGCACTGGCGCAGGCAGAGATCCTGAAATTCGTCTGGTGTTTCGATTCAGCCTCGGTTGCCGATCGGCAACTGCGTCGTGAACTTGGCCCGATGCGTCGAGAAGAATGTGCGAACGTTGCGCACTCGGGCCTCTGCTGTGAAGGCGCGATGCGCCAGCGCGTGATAGGCCGCCATGTCGGCGACGTGTACCACCAAAATGAAGTCTGGCCCGGGGGCAACCCGATAGCATTGGGCCACCGCGTCTTCATCCATCATGCGCGTCTCGAAGGCTTGCATGATTTCTGCGGCCTGCGTGTCCAGGGTAATTTCGATGATGGCTGTAAGTGGCCAGCCTAGTTTGGCGGCTGACAACAGCGCGACCTGAGATTCGACATAACCTTCGGCAACCAGCCGTCTTACCCGCCTGAGAGTGGTAGGTGGCGATGCATTGACACGCCCGGCGAGTATCTGATTGGTAACAGAGCAGTCTTGTTGTAAATGTTGAAGGATGCAGAGATCCAAATCGTCGAGTTCTGGCGACGAATCAGGTGTTTCGGTGTTGATTTTTGCCATTTTTTTGATATTTATGGAATTTTATTTCACATAACATTTAGTCTGAAATTAGATTTTATATATCTCGATAAACAATACATTAATTTCGTCCGACTTGTCGCACAATGGGTGCCATCTGAATTCCTCTCCGGAGATACCCCTATGTGCGGCATTGTTGGTGCAGTAGCGCAACGCGACATCACTTCCGTCCTCGTCGAAGGCTTGCGTCGTCTGGAATACCGCGGCTATGACTCCTGCGGAGTGGCCGTACATGCGGATGGCGAATTGCGCCGGACTCGTAGCACTCAGCGGGTGTCGGAATTGGCCGACCAGATCGCTCACGACAAGATCTCGGGATTCACGGGTATCGCACATACCCGCTGGGCGACGCATGGCGTGCCCGCTACGCACAATGCACACCCGCATTTTTCGCAACTGGGTGAAGGCAAACCCAGCATTGCTCTGGTTCACAACGGCATCATCGAGAACCACGACGAACTGCGCGATGAACTGATCGCCTTGGGCTATGTGTTCTCCAGCCAGACCGATACCGAGGTCATCGCCCATCTGGTGCATCATCTGTATAGCGGCGATCTGCTGCGGGCTGTGCAAGATGCCGTTAAACGTTTGCATGGTGCCTACGCCATTGCGGTGTTCAGCCGTGACGAGCCGCATCGTGTGGTGGGTGCTCGTCAGGGGTCGCCGCTAGTGGTGGGTCGTGGCGAGAACGAGAATTTCCTGGCGTCCGACGCGTTGGCCTTGGCTGGCACGACCAATCAGATCATCTATCTGGAAGATGGCGACGTGGTCGATCTTCAGTTGACGGGTGTGTGGGTGACGGATGTCGATGGCCGCGAAGTCGAGCGCGTGGTGAACACTGTCAACGTACACAGCGGCGCGGCCGAGTTGGGACCGTATCGCCACTACATGCAGAAAGAGATTTTCGAACAACCCCGTGCGGTGGGCGATACGCTGCAAGACATCGAGGCGATTACGCCGGAGTTGTTTGGCGATGGCGCGTTCAAGGTGTTCCAGGACATCGACAAGGTTTTGATTCTGGCTTGCGGCACCAGCTACTACGCAGGGATGACGGCCAAGTATTGGATCGAGTCGATTGCGCAGTTGCCGGTGAACGTCGAGATCGCCAGCGAGTATCGTTATCGCGATAGCGTGCCGGATCCGAAAACGCTGGTGGTGACGATCACTCAGTCGGGCGAGACGGCCGATACGCTGGCTGCGCTGAAGCATGCACGCAGCTTGGGGATGAACCACACGTTGACGGTGTGCAACGTGGCGACCAGCGCGATGGTGCGCGAGTGCGCGTTGGCGTACATCACGCATGCGGGCGTGGAGATTGGCGTGGCGTCCACGAAGGCGTTCACCACGCAGTTGACGGGGTTGTTCTTACTGACCCTGGCGTTGGCACAGGTCAAGGGTCGTTTGAGCGACGCGCAGGAAGCGGAGCACATCAAGGCATTGCGTCATTTGCCGGTGGCGATTGGTGGCGTGCTGGCTTTGGAACCGCAGATCATTTCCTGGGCCGAGCGTTTTGCGAGCAAGGAAAACGCCTTGTTCCTGGGACGCGGCATGCATTATCCGATCGCCTTGGAAGGGGCATTGAAGCTGAAAGAAATCAGCTATGTCCACGCCGAGGCGTATCCGGCGGGTGAGCTGAAGCATGGCCCGCTGGCCTTGGTGACCAACGAGATGCCGGTCGTGACGATTGCGCCGCGCGATGGCCTGCTGGAAAAGCTGAAGTCGAACATGCAGGAAGTGCGTGCGCGGGGCGGCGAGCTGTATGTGTTTGCCGATGCCGATGGCAAGATCGGTTCGGGTGAAGGCATGCATGTGATCCGCATGCCGGAACACTACGGCCCACTGTCGCCGATTCTGCATACGATTCCCTTGCAGTTGCTGGCTTATCACACGGCTTGCGCACGGGGGACGGATGTGGATAAGCCACGGAATCTGGCGAAGAGTGTGACGGTGGAGTGATGTTGGGTGGGGTGCTGGCGCAGGCGTAACCAAGAATCAGGACGATCTAATCATGATGACCACTGCATCCCGTCGGTTTTTCGGCTTGAGCCTATTGGCTGCGATGACGCTCAACCCGTTAGCGCACGCCGCCCCTGAATCGGCTGTAAAAGCCCCTGCACTCACGCCAACTGGCGAGTCGGCTGCATTGCCTCATTCGCGAGAGTTCACCATCACCTCGCGTGCAGGTAAGGATTACCGAATCTTCGTTTCCGTGCCACCGGGCGAGCCCCCGCCCGAGGGTTACGGTGTGTTGGTGGTGCTGGATGCCAATGCTTATTTCGGTGCCGCAGCAGACGCCATGGGCTTGTTGCGCCAGTTTCCCATGATGCCCGAGAAGGGCAATTTGACCGATGCTGCACCAACGCTAGTCGTGGGCGTCGGTTACCCAGGCGACGAGGCCATCAACGGCGAGCGCCGCACCTGGGACTTCGTTCCGGCAGCCAAAAATCCCGCTTCGCTAGAGCGCCTGCGCGGGCCTAAACCGGGCGGCGCGGATGCGTTCACGGATTTCCTCGTCAATGAGCTGCGGCCTGCCATTGCCTCGGCATATCGCGTGAACCCGTCGCGCCAGACGCTGGCCGGTCACTCGCTGGGCGGCTATTACGCGTTGCACGCACTGGCGACCCAGCCGCAATCGTTTCAACGCTACGTGGCGATCAGCCCGGCAGTGTGGTGGGACGACAGCCGTATCCTGAAAGACTTGGCCACACTCAAACCGGGGAAGGCTCAAGTGATGTTGACCATGGCGACGGAAGAGTGGCCAGGTTGGCCCGAAGGTTCGACTGAGATGCTGGACGGTGCGAGAAGCGTGCGCGATGTATTGAGAAGAGTCGGGGTGAAGGGCGATGCGTTGCGCTACGTCGAACTCTCGAGCCAGGATCACATGACGACGCCATTCGCGACGATGCCGGTGGTGACGCGGTGGTCGTCGCTGCCATAGGACGCTTTGTCGTGCCTGACGAGGAACGGGCACGCCGGATGCATGAGTACTTTCAATCCGTTCTCATGCATGCCGACTATGCCCAATTCATCGACAGTCACGCCGCCTGGCACCCGAGTTCGATCGGCTGCCCTCGATACCGCTGCGACACAAGCCATTCAAGCATGCAAAGCTGGCGGACTTAAATACGTCGATGATCAAGATCAGGGCATCACCCGGCGTCTGCTGCGCGGTAAATTCGCTTACTTTGACTTGCACGGTAAGCGGATCAAAGATCCCTGTGTCGTAGCGCGTATCAATGCACTGGCCATTCCGCCGGCCTACGAGGATGTCTGGATATGTCCCGATGAGTCGGGCCATATCCAAGCCACTGCGCGAGATGCTCGCGGTCGCAAGCAATACCGATATCACGACGATTGGACGACGCTGCGCGACGCCGACAAGTATGCGCAACTCACGGCATTTGGCGAGGCGCTTCCGCGTGTTCGGCGTGCTGTGGACAAGCACTTGGCCGAGCCGGGTTTGAGCGAATGTAAGGTACTGGCCGCCGCGGTTCGATTGCTGGAAATCACGCTTATCCGCATCGGAACCCCTGAATACGCCCGCGACAACAAGTCCTACGGGTTGACGACCTTGCGCAGGCGGCATGTGAGCTTATCCGGGCAGAAGCTGCGGTTCCGTTTTAAGGGCAAGAGTGGGGTCGAGCACGACGTCACGATCAACGACAGGCGCATTGCCACCGTCATGAAGCGCTGCATGGAGATCGGTGGACAGACCTTGCTGCACTACCGTGACGACACGGGAGACACTCGCTGCATCGGGTCTGGCGACGTGAATGATTTTCTACGTGACACCGGGAAAGGCGAGTTCACTGCCAAGCATTACCGTACGTGGTCGGGGTCGGTGCTGGCGATGGCGGGCTTGCAGGCGATCCCCTGGGAGTCTGCCGCGCAAGCCAAGCGGACGGTGGTCGATATCGTCAAAAGCGTATCGAGAAAACTAGGCAACACCCCCTCGGTGTGCCGGGCGTGCTATATCCATCCCGCCATCCTCGAACATTACCTGGCGGGTAGCCTACCTGCGAAGGGCGCGGCACCGAAAAGTCCCAAAGGCTTGGACGCAAGCGAGCGACGTTTGTATGCGTTCTTGAGGTCGCTGTGCTAGGCGCCGACTAGCCAGGTGCAGGAATGGTCTACATAGTAGAGAACGATCGATAGTGATACATTCGTGACCATTCTTCTGAAGCCAAATTCCTGGTTTATTTCTGGCGTGGTCGCGGTATGCATCGTTCTAAGGGCAAACAAGTATCCCATCCCCATCTCGTCGGTCGTGCCGGAGTGGGTGTATTACCTTTCCTGGACGGCCGATCTCCTGTGTTCATAGCGGTCGCCATGGTCATTGCCGTCTGGTTGCTGACGCTGTCGTCGTACCTGACGATTCCCATGACGCCGGTGCCTATTACCTTGCAAACACTGGTCGTCACCTTGGTCGGTGCTTTTTTTGGGTGGCGATGGGGTGCGCTGACGATTTTGGCGTGGTTGGCAATCGGGGCGCTGGGCCTGCCCGTATTGGCTAATGGTGATTTTGGGTGGACAAAATTCACCGGCGCAACGGGCGGTTATCTATTTGCGTTTCCGCTGGCCGCTGCCGCCGTGGGGGGGCTGGTGGAGCGAGGGTGGGGTGTCGCTCATTTTTGGCGAGCCCTGGCCGCCATGCTGATTGGATCGGGTATTTGCCTGCTGTTCGGCTGCGCATGGCTGGCGCTGATCATCGGCTTTCAGAAGGCCTGGTCGAATGGCGTTCAACCTTTTCTGGTGGGCGCGCTGATCAAGTCGATAGCCGGTGCCATGGTGCTCAAGGGCTATGACATGTATTGCCTGAGCGGACGTAGCGTCACGACGGGTTCGACGAGCGTTCGCTAGACCGCTGCGCACCGTCTTCGGCGTGGCGTCGCTCGCTAGGGCAGGGTGATGTGGCGTATCCAATAAGGTACGAGGTATCCGATCAGTCCACCCGCGATCGCTGCCAAGCCAAAGCCTTCGAACGTGGGCGCGATCAGGGCCGCGACGGCCAGTGCAGCCACTACGCCGCTACCTGTTTGCCATAGCACGGGGCGGCGAAACTGTTTCGGCGCGATTTCGGGCGCGGCCATGGTGCCTATCGCCGCGCCCATTGCGGCCAGTAGCACGATGCCGGGCAGCGAGTAACCTACCGATAATCCACCCAGCACCACGAAGGCCGCGACGAATCCCGCGATAATCGACGCAATTACTGGCATTTCGTTCGCGAGCGGTTGCGGTGCATGGATGTCCTCGATAAGGATGGGGTCGCGGCATTGTAGGGGAGACCTCGCCTATCCATCTACCCCAAGCGTGAGGAGGGCGCGCTATGGATTTTGGCGCCAAGATCGAGCAGGCGGTCGGCAATCTCGATAGCGTTCGTGACCTGTGTCGTTTTCGGCGGGCACCTTGAAGGCGGTCTGTGGGTCCGACACGGGCGCGGCATTCTCGAAGGCGTGCTTGACGTCGATCACGAGAAGTCGAAAGGACCGCTTGCTGCGGTGAGTTCGGTCATGCTGAGATTTGGCAATGATCCAGATCCATTAACGCGCAGGCGTCGTGAGCAATGCGCAGTGCCAAGCCCGCATGCAGGTTCGATGCACCGATTATTTGAGCAAAACGCGTGGATGACGCTGCCATGGGACCTCCTGGCGATTTCGATCCGAACGCCGCCGCCAAGCGAGGCGGGCGTAGCTCGCTTCGGTCGGTGACCAATGGGTCACATTGGTTCCAGCCCGGTGAATGGTCATGGCCTGCCGCCCTGCGTGAGGGGGGGCCGTTCGGTTAACGTAGTATTCAGGGCGGTTTTTTGGAGGGTACAACGATGACGTATGAGTACATGTGGATCGGCTCTCCAGTGGGCCAGTTGAAGTTGGTTGCACGAGGGGAGGCGCTTGCTGGCGTGTTGTGGGAGGTAGAGCGCGCCAATCGAGTGAACTTCGTGGGCTCGATCGAAAATAGGGATAGCGTTGTGCTCAACCGGGCTGGCGCGCAACTGGACGAGTACTTTGCCGGACGCCGCCGCAGGTTCGATTTGCCGCTTGAGTTTGCGGGCACTTCTTTCCAAAAAGACGTGTGGATGGCGTTGCTGTCCATTCCGTTTGGCGTCACTCGGTCGTGCGGCGATATCGCCCGTCAGATTGGCCGACCGAATGCGGTGCGTGCCGTAGGCGCGGCAAATGGCCGAAATCCGATATCGATCATTGCGCCGTGCCACCGGGTGATCGGATCGACTGGCGAGCTGACCGGGTTTGCCGGAGGGATGGAGGCCAAGGCGACATTGCTTGCGCTGGAGGCCCGCCACGCCGACGCCGATAATTATTTCGGCAAGGATGATCCGGAGAAACACAAGAATTGCGTACCGTTAAAACGCTCGGATTTAAGGTTGATTGGTCCTGCTCCCACAGTAGACGCGCCAGCCTAGTCGTTTCGACAGAGCATCACGCGCACTCGGCAATCATCGTCACAAACGTGTGATAGCATACCCCCACCCAGTATCCGTAACGCCTGTTCCCTGACGCGCGTTCAGCGTCAAAAGGATCTTCCATGAAATCACGAGCCGCCGTCGCGTTCGCGCCCAACACGCCTTTGCAAATCGTCGAGATCGACGTCGAACCGCCGCGCAAAGGGGAGGTGTTGATCAAAATCACCCATACCGGTGTCTGCCATACCGACGCCTTCACCTTGTCGGGCGAAGATCCCGAAGGGCTTTTCCCGACCATCCTGGGCCATGAGGGCGCGGGCATCGTGGTAGAAGTGGGCGAGGGCGTGACTAGCGTGGTTCCGGGCGATCACGTCATTCCCCTGTATACCGCCGAATGCGGCGAATGCCTGTTTTGCAAGTCGGGTAAGACCAACCTGTGCGTGTCGGTGCGCGCCACCCAGGGCAAAGGCGTGATGCCCGATGGCACCTCGCGTTTTTCCTATAACGGTCAGCCCATCTATCACTACATGGGTTGCTCGACGTTCAGCGAATACACCGTGGTGGCCGAAGTGTCGCTGGCCAAGGTGAATCCCGAATCGAATCCCGAGCACGTGTGCTTGCTAGGCTGCGGCGTGACCACCGGCATTGGTGCCGTACACAACACGGCCAAAGTGCAGCCCGGCGATACGGTCGCCATTTTCGGTCTGGGCGGCATCGGTTTGGCGGTGTGCCAAGGTGCGCGTCAAGCCAAGGCAGGCCGCATTATCGCTATCGATACCAACCCTGCGAAATTCGACCTGGCGCGTACGTTCGGTGCCACCGATTGCATCAATCCCAAGGACTACGACAAACCCATTCAGCAGGTCATCGTCGAGATGACCGGCTGGGGGGTCGATCATTCGTTCGAGTGCATCGGCAACGTTGGTGTGATGCGTGCCGCCTTGGAAAGCGCCCATCGTGGATGGGGTCAGTCGGTGGTCATCGGCGTGGCCGGGGCCGGTCAGGAAATCTCCACTCGTCCGTTCCAGTTGGTCACGGGCCGCCGGTGGCTCGGTTCGGCGTTTGGCGGAGTGAAGGGCCGTACCGAATTGCCGGGCATGGTGGAAGACGCCATGGAAGGCAAAATCGACCTGGCACCGTTCGTCACTCATACGATGGAACTGGAAAAAATCAACGAAGCCTTCGATTTGATGCACGACGGAAGATCGATTCGCTCGGTGATTCACTACTAAGCAGCGATCCAGGCTGATTGGCCCATGCCGTACTCACCCGAAGACAAGAAACGCACCATTACTCGCCTGCGCCGCATCAAGGGGCAGAGCGAGGCACTGGAACGCGCGGTGGAAGAGGGCGTGGATTGCAGGGCGCTGTTGCAGCAGATCGCCGCACTGCGCGGTGCGGCCAATGGGCTGATGGCCGAAGTGCTCGACAGCCATCTGCGTGAATTGTTCGGATCGTCGGCTGAAGCCGAAATTCGGCGTCAGGCGACGGATCCGGATGCAGAAATCGAAACGCTGATGCAAACCTTGCGGACCTATCTCAAGTAGCGCCTCGTACTTTGATGACGTGGGCGACGACGGGCAAGACCGACACGGCGACGATGCCTAAGGAAAACCAGTGCAGATTGCTGCGGATCCACGGAATTGAGCCTAACCAATAGCCTGCCAGTATCAACGAGGCGCACCAGACGATGCCACCGACGACGTTATACGTGGCGAATTTGCGTGGCGACATGTGCGATAGCCCTGCGACGAACGGGGCTACCGTGCGGACGATCGGAATAAAGCGGGCAACGGTGATCGTGAGCGCCCCATAACGCTCGAAATACGCTTGGGTTTTAATCATGTGCTGGGGCTTCACCCAGCCCCGGTGGATGATCTGCTGCCCCAGGGCCGACCGTCCGATCGCGTAGTTGACGGCATCGCCCACAATGGCCGCAGCCGTAATGACCACCAGTGGCAGTGCTGGATTCACGCCGACCAGACCTAAAAAAGCACCCGTGGCGAATAGCAGCGAGTCACCCGGCAAAAACGGCATCACGACGATGCCGGTCTCTACGAAAATGACGGTCGCGACGATGAGCGTGCCCAGCACCCAGTTATCTGCCAGCAGGGCCATGAGGCCCTGTTCGCTACTGAGCCAGATGAAGAAATCCGAAAGATAGTGCATAAGCCGTTCGCCATAGGGCTGTGGTTGAGTTCGTGTCAATAGTCGTGAGTGCTTCGCATCCCCCTGATCAGGGGGATTTCGCGCAGTTTACGCGTATATATGTCAAAAATAAGGCAAAAATCACGGGTTATTCGACTCAGTGATTTCATGAGAAATACGTAAAATGCAGCAACCGCCGTGCATGCTGCATCGGCGTCATTCCACCGTGATGTTCGTCGATCTCCTCACCCTCTACCTGATCTCTATCGGAACGCTTCTCGCCAGTGCCGCGATGACGCTCTGGGAGCACCATACGCACCCCGCCCGGGGTAAGGCGTTACGGGTGCTGGCCGTCGGCTATGCGACCCTGGCATTGGGCTGTGCGACGGTATTGGTGCGCCACCATCTTCCCGGCGCGCTAGGCGCGGCAATCAGCAATCTCGTCATCCTGAGCGGTTATCTGTCGATTCTCAATGGCGTCGCGCTGTTCAGCGGCCGACGCCATCTTCGGTTTTCCGTCATTTTGCTGGCGATCATGGCGGCGATCTGGACAATCGGCGGGATCGATTGGCTGGATTTCATGTGGCAGTACGGCAGTGCGGTGCCGATTGTCCTGATCAGCGCGCTGACGGCCAGGGAGATGGCGCGCTGCGACTCCTTAAAACCCTTTCCCGCTCATCGAATTGTCATCGTCGTCGCGGCTGTGCATGCGCTGACGTATGCCGGGCGGGCCCTGCTATTGCCGTGGCTGGTGATGGAATACGGCCCTGGGGTCAAGGCCATCGCCAGCAAACTCACGCTATATGAAGGTGCGTTGTATTCGGTGATCTTGCCGATGACGGTGTTGAAGCTCATCCGCGAGGAAAGCCATGGTCATCTGCTGCGCGAGTCGCAGACCGACTACCTGACCCGGCTCGGCAACCGCAGATGGTTCTTCGAGGAAGGCACGCGTGTCGTGCGCAGCGGTGCGCATGGGGCCATTTCGATCCTGGCGTTCGACCTTGATCGCTTCAAGGCGATCAACGATCAGCATGGCCACCATGTCGGCGATGAGGTTCTGAAGGCGTTCGCCGAGGTGGCGCGTGAGGTGCTGGGTCCGGATGCGATGCTGGCCCGGATCGGTGGCGAGGAGTTCGTCGCACTCTTGTGGGGCGACGATGCCTACCGAGGGCAAAAACTGGGTGCAGCGGTGGCGCAGCGATTCGCCGATACGGTTGCCAAACGCGCCAATAGCCTCAAAATGCCAGCTACGGTCAGTGTCGGCCTGGCCCATTTCGATGGCGAGTTGCCTTCGCTGGCCGACGCGCTGGCCAGCGCCGACCGCGCCTTGTATCGCGCCAAATCCCTGGGCGGCAATCGACTCGAACTGGCCGACACCGTGCCATGAACCCGCGCGCCCCGCGCTCCGAAACACGCCTCGTCTGGCAATTACAGGTAATATTTCCGTCATTCCCCGCTCCGGGCCATCGCCAGGTCGCCTGTCGCAGATGGGGCGACCTGTAAGTACCCTGAACAGAGAGGCGGTGGTGCCGTTCGATCTACACGCTTTTGACTGGGCCGCGACGTCGCTCGGGCCCAAGAGTACGTGGCCGCAGCCTTTGCGCACGATTTACGATCTGATGATGTCGACCGGCTTCGGGATGTGCGCCACCTGGGGACCGGAGCAGACGATGGTCTACAACGATGCCTACGCGGAGTTTCTGGGGGCGCGCCACCCGGCTGCGCTGGGGCAGCCCCTGCATATCGTGTGGCATGAGGTGTGGGATGACATCCAACCCCTGGTCGAGCGGGCCCTGAGTGGCGAAGCGGTCAAGTTCGAGAACATGCATCTCGTCATGACGCGCAAGGGCTACGAGGAAGACACCTACTGGACGTTTTGCTACAGCCCGATTAGCGACGGTGACATGGTCAAGGGCTTTCTGAACGTGGCGTCCGAGACGACGGCCGTGGTCGTGGCTCAACAACGGGCCCAGAACTATTCCGAACGGGTTCAACTGGCGATGGCGGCCGGCGCCATCATCGGGACGTGGGTATGGCACATTCCAACCAATGCGTTCACCGTAGACGACGGTTTCGCGGATAGTTTCGGCTTGAATCCGAACGTGGACGTCTCGACCTTGACGTTCGACGAGGTGATCGTCAACGTTCATCCGCACGACATCCCTGGGCTGCGCGAAGCGATGGCCGATGCCATGCTGCGTGGCGGGGCGTATGCGCACCAATATCGGGTCAAGCGTGACGATGGCCGCTATTACTGGCTGGAAGCCAACGGCAAGGTCGAGTTCGGTGCCGATGGCAAGGCGCTGCGGTTTCCCGGCGTATTGATCGACGTCGAACGCCGCCGCGAAGTCGAGGCCGAGCGAGACCAGGCGCTTGCCCGATTGCGCGCATTGAATACCGAGCTTGAACAGAAAGTGATCGCTCAATCGCTGGCCCGGGGGCGAACCTGGCAGCTCAGCCCGGATATCCTGGGCGTCCTGGGCGAGGATGGCCGCTTCGAGACGTCCAACCCGGCATGGCAGCGCGTGCTGGGCTGGTCGGAGGACGACGTGGCGAACCGCACGTTCTTCGATCTGGTGCATCCCGATGACGCCTATCGAACCCGTGAAGCCTGGAATCAATCCATCGGGCAAGGGCTTCCCGTGTTGCGCATCGAGAATCGCTGGCGTCATCGCGACGGCCGGTGGTGCTGGCTGTCGTGGGTTGCCGTGACCGAGGACAACAAGACGTACTGCTCGGCCCGCGACATTACCGCAGAAAAAGATCGGCAGACTGCATTGATCGCTCGCACGGCCGAGCGTGATCGGTTGTGGGAGACCACTAATGATCTGATGGGCACCGCTGGACTCGACGGGTTTTTGAAGGCGATCAATCCCGCCTGGACCACGCATTTGGGATGGAGCCGCGAGGAATTGCTCAATCAGCCGGTGATGGCGCTGATCGATCCGGCGCTGCACGCGCAGGCTTCCGACGTTCTCGACCGCCTGGCCGCAGGCGAAGAGTTCACCGGCTATGTGAACCGGATGGTTTGTCGAGATGGCAGCTTCCGGTCGATCATGTGGACGGCAAAACCCGATCCAGGCACGGCGCAGTTTTTCCTGGTCGGACGCGATGTAACCGCGCAACATGCGGCGGAAGAGTCTCTGCGCCAGTCGCAGAAGATGGAGGCTGTTGGTCAACTGACCGGCGGGATCGCGCACGATTTCAACAATCTGTTGGCGGGCATTTCGGGCTCTTTGGAACTGATGACGTTGCGCATTGATCAAGGTCGATTCGACGATCTGGAGCGCTACATGGCGGCAGCCAAAGGGGCGTCTCAACGCGCGGCCACGCTGACTCATCGCCTGTTGGCATTTTCGCGGAGGCAGACGTTGGCGCCTAGTTCGTCGGATATCAATCGAGTCATCGCCGATATGGTCGATCTGGTGCAACGCACCGTCGGTCCTGCCATCGTCATCGAGCATCAGGCCGAGCCTGCACTATGGACTGCGTTGGTCGATGTGTCGCAATTCGAAAATGCCCTGCTGAACCTGTGCATTAATGCGCGCGACGCCATGCCCGGTGGCGGCTGCATCACGATTCAAACGCATAACAGAATCGTGGACGCGGCGCTCGCTCGCCAACTCGATCTGAGCGCGGGCCAGTATCTGGCGATATGTGTGCGCGATACGGGCGAAGGCATGTCGGCAACCGTGCTTGCCAAAGCCTTCGAGCCTTTCTTCACCACCAAGCCTATCGGGCAGGGGACGGGGCTGGGCCTATCGATGATTTATGGTTTCGCTCGTCAGTCCGGTGGGCAGGTGAAGATGCAATCGACGCTGGGTAGCGGCACCGAAGTGTGTATATTCCTGCCGCGCCATCGCGGCGAGATCGAGGGCGAGAATGCCCTGGCGCCTGCTCCTGACTTGATGCCCGCCGAATCCGAAGAAACCGTTCTGGTGGTGGACGACGAGCCCACCGTCCGGATGCTGGTGGTCGAGGTGTTGCACGAGTTGGGCTACAAGGCACTGGAGGCAGGCGATGCCGTCGCCGCGTTGAAGCTGCTGGAGTCGGACGCCCGGGTCGATTTGCTGGTGTCCGATGTGGGCTTGCCTGGCGGCATGAACGGTCGCCAGGTCGCCGATCGGGCGCGCACGATTCGACCCGATTTGAAGGTGTTGTTCATCACCGGATACGCCGAGAACGTGCTGCTGCGCGATGGGCACCTGGAACACAATATGTCGGTGTTGACCAAGCCATTCAGCGTGCAGACGCTGGTGACCACGATCCGCGATTTGCTCGCCGGGTGAGCCGTCCCACGCGATGACCGACTGACCGCGACTCGATGCCTGTTGGCTTGTCGCGGCGACAGAGGCTGGCGTCTCGTTCGTCGGACAACAATCGGGTAGGGGGCGGAGCTGGGCCTATCGATGATTTATGGTTTCGCTCGCCAGTCGGATATTGAAGGCTTCGCTGCGAATAGGTGCATCGCATGCACCTATTCGCGCCAAACAAACTGATTGTTTGCGCCTGTCTCTGCGCCCACTATGGATGCTGTCCGCCGTCACGCAGCCGCGTGCCGACAACCTTAGCGCATCAAGACCATGGCCATCGATTCCGCCTCTCTCATCGCCAAACCTCTCGCCGGGCTGACAGTCCTGGACATCACGCACATGCTTGCCGGACCCTACTGCACATGGTTGCTGGGCTTGCTGGGGGCCGATGTCATCAAAGTCGAGCGACCAGGCGAAGGCGACTTTGCTCGCGCGATCGCGCCGTTTCATGAAGACGAGAGCCTCTACTTCATGAGCGTGAATCGCAACAAGCGCAGCATCACGCTGAACTTGAAGACCGAAGAAGGCAAGCAGATCTTGCGCGAGCTGATCGCCCGAAGCGACATTCTAGTTGAGAACAATCGAGCGGGCGTGATGGACCGGCTGGGCCTGGGCTATGACGATGCCAAGCGCCTGAATCCGCGCATCGTCTACGCCTCGATCTCCGGCTATGGCCAAACCGGCCCTTATCGTCACAAACCTGCATTCGACGTGATCGCGCAGGCGGTCTCCGGCATGATGAGCATCACCGGACAGGAAGGCGGGCCGCCAGCGCGTGTGGGGGTGTCCATTGGCGATATTGCCTCCGGTCTGTTCGCGGCCGTCGCGGTGCTGGCCGCCATCGAGGGCCGCCACAAAAGCGGCGAGGGCGCGTTCATCGACGTCTCTATGATGGACTGCCAACTGGCGTTGATGGAAAACGCGGTATCGCGCTTCTTGAATGCGGGCGAAGTGCCCGAGCGGCTTGGCAGCCGCCATCCCTTGATCGCCCCGTTCCAGTCGTTCGATACGGCCGACCTGCCGATTGCGATTTGCGTGGACACCGAGCCGCAGTGGCAGCGTTTTTGCGCGGCGCTCGGCTTGGGTGAGCTATTACACGACCCGCGCTTCGCCGACGGACCGATGCGCTCGGCTCGGCACGCCGAACTCGAACCCTTGCTAAACGCGGTGTTCGCCCGCGGGACGCGCGACGACTTCATTCGCGTCCTGGAAGCAGCCGACGTGCCGTGCAGCCCGATCAACTCCATTCCCGAGGTGACGCAGGACGTGCAAGTTCTGCATCGGCAGGTGCTAGTGGAGGTGCCGCAGGCTTCCGGAATCAAATACGTCGGCGCGCCTTTCCATTACAACAAGGCGCCCATTTCGGGCGAGACGCCGCCGCCGACCCTGGGTGCGGACAGTGAGTCGATCCTGAAGGCGCTGGGCCGCGACGACAACGCGATCGCCAGCCTGCGGGCCGCCGGCGTGTTCTGAACCATCACGCTAGCGGATGCCTTTCAGCGGCAACAAGCGGCGATAACCCGGCGGCAGCGGGGCGGCGGCATGCGCGACCACCGTCTTTGCCAATTGCCCCGCCAGCGCCGACGGGAAGGGTTTGGCGTGACGAGTGTTCAGGTCGACGTGCAGCGAAAGCTGCTCCATGGTGGCAGCCAGATAGTTCTCGCGGGTTTGCACCAATTCCATCAGGCACAGCAGGCGCTTGTCGTCGGCGTCCAGCAGCCGCACACGCAGCATGAGCGGGTCGTGGGCCAGCACCTCGCGCAGGTATCTGACATGAATGTTCATCGTATAGACGCCGCAGCGTGTGGCCTCGGTATAGTCCAGTCCAACGCCCAGGGCGCGCAACAGCCCGAAGCCGACCCGGTCGAAAATGCTGACATAGTGGGCCGCGTTCATATGGCCGTATTCGTCGATCCAAACCGGGTCGACGGTCAGTGTGGTAAAGGGTAGAGCGGATTTCATGGCACGCTCAGGAAAGGGTTTCGGTCAACCACTGGCGGACCGTTGCGATGGCGGGGTCGTCCCATTTGTGCTCGGGCGCGACAAAATAGTAGCCGCCCATTTGCACCGACATGGCGGGCAGTACCTCGACCAGGTCGCCGCGCCCGATGCGGTCGTTGACCAGCAGTTCGCTAACCAGCGCCACGCCTTGGCCCAGTTGCGCTGCCTCCATCGTCAGATGGCCGTGCCAAAGTCGGGGCCCGCGCAGGATGGGAAGGTGGGTCACGCCCATCGCGCGCAGCCAGGTTTCCCACTGATCGGTCGATTGCTCGTGCAGCAGCGGCAGATCGAGCAGGTGCTCGGGTTGAGAAACGTCGGGGAAGCGTTCGCGAAAGACGGGGCTGCACACCGCCAGAATGCGGGGCCGCGAGAACATTTCGGCGCGCAGGCCGTCGCGGATCAGCGGCTGGGTCAAGTAGATGATTTCGGCATCGGCCTCGTCGCGGTCGAAGTCCGGTCGCGACGTGGTGGGCTGCAAGATCAATTCCTTGCCGTCTAGCCGCGCTTCCAGTTCGGGCAGCCGCATCAGCAGCCGCCGCGACGCTAATCCAGCCATGCAGCAGACATGAATGGCGTCGCCGCGCCCATGGACGAGCTCGCCGCACGCATCGGCGATCAGGTCCAGCGCGCGGCGGGTTTTCAGGGCGAAGCGTTCGCCTTCGCGCGTCAAAATCAAGCCCCGGCCGTTCTTGCGGACTAGGTGCGTGCCCACGGCTTCTTCCAGGTTCTGGATATGGCGCGAGACAACCGTATGGGAGATAGCCAGCATATCGGCGGCGGCACGGATGCTGCCGCTGCGGCAAAACGCATCAAATGCACGAACGGCGATCAGCGGCGGAAGGCGCCGATAAGTCATAGGGAATATTCATGAGCTGCAGAGCTCCACATAGCGCCATCTGCGCGATAGGGTAACAATAGGTGTTATCCCCAGGATGCTCCAAAATTTAGAGACTGGTGCATAAAAACTGCCGGAATTGGCCAAGCAAACTGCTTGTTGTCATATTTGGATTCGGCGATTCTGTTTGCCATGGACGCAGCAGAGGTCCGAGCAAGAAACATGGGGATTACATGAGCATCGCTAATCGCGCCGCCATCGTCGGTTTGTGCGAATCGCCGCGCCGCCAGGCGCCCGACGTGCATCCGTACCAGATCCAGATGGAATGCGTGCTGGGCGCCTTGGCCGATGCCGGCCTGGACCTCGCCGACGTGGACGGCCTGTGTCTAGCCTCGGGCGACTGGGCCGAGGGTGGCGGTGTCAACAGCGTCACCGAGTTTGCCGAATATGCCGGCTTGCGCCCCACTTGGTTCAATAGCACGGATGTGGGAGGATGCTCCTACATCGTCCATGCCGGGCATGCCGCCGCCGCCATCGCGACCGGGCTGGCTGAAGTGGTCGTCATCAGCTATGCGGCGACGCCGCGCTGGTGGCCCCTGTCGACGCCATCGTTCGATCCCTTCGTGTTGCCGGCCGGACCCGGTCAGTACGAGCTGCCGTATGGCCCGACCCTGATCTCGGCTTACGCCCTGTATGCACAACGCCATCGTTATCTGTACGGCACTACAGCCGAACAAATGGCCAGCGTTGCCGTGACATTTCGCCAGCACGCGGCGGCCAATCCGGATGCGCGCCTGCGCGCGCCCATCACCGTCGACGACGTGCTGGCCTCGCCCATGATCGCATCGCCCTTGCACAAGCTGGACTGCTGCGTCGTCACCGATGGCGGCGGGGCGCTGGTCATGACCAGTCGCGAGCGCGCTCAGGATCTGCGTCAGAAACCGGTCTATCTGTCGGGCTTCGGCGCTGCGACAGTGCGCACGCAACTCACGCAACTCGATCGCGACCTGTCCACGCCGGCCGTCTTATCGGGGCCGCGCGCCTTTGCCATGGCCGGCCTGGGACCGACGGACATCGATGTCGCGCAGTTGTATGACGCCTTCACCATCACTCCTCTGCTGGCCTTGGAAGACTTGGGTTTTTGCGCGCGCGGCGAAAGCGGTGCGTTCGCCGAGGCGGGCCAATTGACGGTGGGCGGCGCCTTGCCATGCAATACCGATGGTGGGGGACTCGCCTCTAACCATCCCGGTAAGCGCGGCATCTTTGCGCTAATCGAAGGCGCGCGCCAACTGCGCGGGCAAGGTCCGGGCGTGCAGGTCCCGAATGCCGAGACGGCGCTCGTGCATGGGTTGGGCGGTACGTTCTGCGCCGCCGCTACCGCTATCCTGACTGTGTGAGGCCAACATGTTCGATGTCACCCAAGCGCCCGTGCAGGATGTTTGCAGCGCGCCCTTCTGGACGGGGCTTTGCCAGCAACGCTTGTTGATTCAGCGATGCGCGAACACCGGCAAATACCAATGGTACCCGCGTGCTCATTCGCTGCATGATCCGGGCGCCGCACCCGTGTGGGTGCAGGCCGCCGGGCGTGGCCGCGTGTACTCACATACCACTATCCACCGAGGTGGCGTGCAGCAGGCGCCTTATACCTGCGTGTTGGTCGAGCTTGAAGAGGGGCCGCTGATCCTGGCGCACTGGCACGACGACTCGGCGCGGGACGCCGCGATCGGCATGCACGTGCAAGCCGGATTCGTGACGGTTTCCGACGCGCTGACCTTGCTTGTCTTTTCTCCCAGGGAGTCTTGAATGCGTGTTTCTTTCGAACAGATCCAGGTCGGCGACAGCTTCCGGTCGTCGCGGATCACCGTGACCGAAAGCCATATCGTGGCGTTCGCCGGGTTGACTGGCGACTTCAACCCGCTGCATATGGACGAGCTGGCGGCCCGCGAGAACGGCTTCGGCTGCCGTATCGCGCACGGCATGCTGGGCCATTCGCTCAGCACCGGTCTGCGTTCGGCCATCGACGACTGGGACATCGCCGCGTTCTTGGAGACCCGCCGCCGCTTCGTCGCACCCATTCTGGCGGGCGACACCGTGGGCTACGTGGCCGAGGTGCTGGAGTGCAAACCCAGCCGCTCGGGTAAGCCCTTTGGCGTCGTGCGCGTCGCCGTGCGGCTGGTCAATCAGGACGGGGTCACGGTTCAAGAGGGCGAGGACACCTTCGCCGTCGCGGTTCACGTAGAGGAAAACTGATGTCGATACCTAAACGGTTGAGCGGCCGCAGCGCTCTGGTCACCGGCGGGGCGGGCGGTATCGGTCTGGCGGTATGCCGGCGCCTGTCCGCCGAAGGCGCGCAGGTGGTGGTGGGCGATATCGGCGAAGAGCGGGTCGCTAATGCCGTCGGCCAGCTCGGGCAGGGTGCGATGGGGGTGTTCTTGGATGTTGCCGACCGGCAAAGCTGGGTATCGGCCAAGCGGGCCATCGACGCGCAGGGATGGGCGATCGATATCGTCGTCAACGTGGCGGGCATCGTGCGGGATCGCTCCTTGACCAAGATGTCGGATGCCGAATGGAGCGCAGTCATCGACGTCAATCTGCGCGGCACCTGGCTGGGTTGTCAGAGCGCCTTCGACTGGATCGGCGATCGAGGCTGGGGCCGCATCATCAATGTCGCGTCCACGGCGATTTATGGCGCCTATGGTCAGGCCAATTATTCGGCGGCCAAGGCCGGCATCGTCGGGCTGACCCGCACGGCGGCGCTGGAGGGCGCCCGCCGGGGGATCTTGGTGAACGCCGTCGCGCCGGGCATCGTCGAGACCGCCATCTTGGCCGATGTGCCCGCCAAGATCCGCGAAGGCTGGCTGGCCAAAATGCCCTTGAAGCGCACCGCCCAACCCGAAGAAATTGCCTCTGTCATTGCCTTTCTAGCGTCCGAGGACGCGAGCTATATGACAGGACAAACCCTCGTCGTCGACGGGGGAGCCACCACCGGCGACTATTAAGCGCCTGATCGCACGTTTGATTGCATAGAGAGATAACCATGAATCAATACACTCGCCGTGATGTGCTCTGTCTTGGGCTATCTGCCACCGCCGCCCTGGCTGGGACCGCTTTCCTGCCCGTTCGGGCCCAGGACAATCCGCTATACGCCGCCGCCAAAAAAGAGGGTGCGCTGAATCTTTATTGGGGTTCGTACGAACAGAAGAGCATCGAGGACATCCGCGACGCCTTCATCAAGGCGTATCCGGGTATTCAGGTCAACCTCCTGCGCCAGGGCTCGCAGACGGTATACACCCGCCTGCGCCTGGAGCTGCAGAACAACGCCGCCAATTGCGATTCACTCGGCACGACCAACCTGCTGCACTACACCGAGCTTAAGAAAATCAATGCCTTGATGGCCTACCGGCCCAATGGCGCCGACCATGTGCCGCAGGCGTTTCGCAATGTCGACCCAGACCATACCTTCCATGTCGGCGCGATCAGCCTCACGACTCTAAATTTCCAGTCGCAAAAAGTCTCCAATCCGCCCACGAGTTGGCAGGCCTTGCTGGATCCGGCCTGGGCCGGGAAGATTACGGTTGGCAGTCCTGCATTCTCGGGCGACGTGGCGCACTGGGCCGTGGCGATGCGCCGCAAGTATGGCGACGATTTTTTCAAGGCGTTTGCTGCACAGAAGCCCAAGGTCGGCCAATCCAACGTGGACACGGTCACCGATATCCTCGCGGGCGAGCGTCTGGTGGGCGCGGGGGCGCCGTTCAGCTACTCGTTGACGCAGAAGGCAGCCGGCCAGCCGGTGGATGTGAAAGTGCCCACCGACGACGCCATCCTGAACCTGGGGCTGACGGCCATTCCCACCAAAGCGCCACATCCGAACGCGGCCAAGCTCTTCACGGACTTCCTGTACAGCAACGAGGTGTCGCAAATTCTGGCCCGCAACTATTGGCCGACGCTGCGCGACGACGTACCTTGGACCGAAGGGCGCAGCCTGCAAACCGTGCAGTGGTATCGCAATCCCACCGACGACCTTGCCCGCGAGATCGCCGATACGATCGCGCTTTGGCGCGCGACCGTGGGTTGAGGCGGACATCGTCGAAAAATAAAGGGTAATGTCTATGTCCGTCGCAGTTTCTACGAAGCCCCCTGCGCAGGCACGGGCGCCCGGCGGTCCTGGCCGTGCTGGTGCTACAGCCCATCGGTTGGATCGTGCTAAATGGCTGGCGCGACGACCTGACCGGCGCGTGGTCGGCGATGAATTACGTGCGCATCTTCACCACGCCGCATTTGATCGAGCCCATGGTCAACTCGCTCATCCTGGCCGCTAGCACCGCCGCGATCGCGACGGCGCTAGGCGTGCCGATGGCCTGGCTGGTGGCACGCACCGACATGCCTGGCCGCGACTGGATAAGGGTGCTGGTGCTGGCTGCCTTTATCACGCCCTCTTTCATTGGCGCGCTGGGGTGGATTCTGCTGGCCGCGCCCAATTCGGGCTGGTTGAATGTCTGGTTGCGCGGGCTGTTGGGCGGCGAGTCGCCTTTGAACATCTATTCGATGTGGGGCGCAGTGTTCGTCTGCGCCATCTACACCGTGCCGTTCACGTTCACGATAGTCGCCACGGCGCTGGACGAAATGGCGGTCGAACTCGAGGACGCCTCCTCGATGCTGGGCGGCGGCATTTTGCGTACGATGCGCAGCATCACCTTGCCCATGGTCATGCCGGCGATCGTGGTGGGTTTTATTCTGTCGTTCATCCAGGGCATGACCCTGTTTGGCGTACCGGCGTTCCTACTGACCCCGGCGCGGGTGCCGGTGGTCACCACCAAGCTGGCCGAGTTCTATCAGATGTTCCCGCCCGAGCTGAATCTGGCGGCCGCTTACTGTATGCCGCTGTTGCTGCTGACCGGCGGCCTGTTCTTGTTGCGTCGTCGCATTTTGGGCCGTCGCCAGTACGTGATGATCGGCGGCAAGGCCCGGGGCACGCGTCTAGTGGCGCTGGGTCGCTGGCGCTGGCCCGCGTTGGCCGTGGCCATGCTGGTGCCGGTGGTGACTGTCTTCATGCCGTACGCGTCGCTGGGCCTGGTGTCTCTCAGCAAGGCCTGGGGCCAGGGGCCATCGTGGGACAACATGACGCTGCATTGGTATCGTTGGGCGGTGCTGGACAACCCGCAAACCCAGGCCGCCATTGTCAATTCTTTGAGCTATGCCGCGCTGGCGGCCACGTTCTGCCTGCTGCTGGGCGCCGTGGTGGCATACATGGTCGAGCGCCACTTGTTTCGTGGCGCGGCGCTGTTGGGCGCTACGGCATCGCTGCCAATCATCATCCCAGGCATCGTCCTGTCGGTCGGATTCTTTTCGGCGTTCACGCAAACGGTGTTCGGACTGTACGGGACGGGCACGCTTCTCGTGCTGGCGTTCATCGCGACATTCCTGCCCATCGCCTATTCGCACGGCGGATCCATCATCAAGACCATCAGTCCCGATCTCGAACGCGCCTCTCGCATTCTGGGCGCAGATCAGATCACCACTTTCAGCCGCATCACGCTGCCCTTGATGAAACCGGGCATGGTCTCGGGCTGGATGCTGATCTTCATCCCGGTCATGCGCGAGCTGTCGGTAGCGGTGTTCCTGATCACGCCGCAGACCAACGTAATGACTACCCTGATCTACAACTACAAGGACGGCGGCAATTATGAAGCCGTCTGCGCGACCAGCATCGTCCTGCTGGCGGGCACCATGTTGATCGTCATGCTGGGGCGGTTCCTGACCGACCTGGCCCGCCGCCGGGTTTCGGCGCCCGATAATGTTGGAGTGACGTCGTGAAGGCGATTCGAATTCAAGGTTTGACCAAGGACTATGACGCGCAGCGGGTGTTGCGCGGCATCGATCTCGAACTGGCGCAGGGTGAGCTGCTGGCCCTGCTGGGACCATCGGGCTGCGGGAAATCCACCACGCTTCAGTTGCTGGCCGGTTTCGATCAACCCACGTCGGGCGAAATCTGGATCGGCGATCGACGGGTCTCTGGCGCGGGCACGATGATCGCACCGGAGCAACGCAATATTTCGCTGGTGTTCCAGAACTATGCGGTGTGGCCGCACAAAACCGTATTCGAAAACGTAGCCTATGGCCTGCAGGTGCGCAAGGTTCCCCGCGCCGAGCTGGACAAGCGCGTACTGCGTGCATTGGATACGGTGCGGCTGGGGCAGCTGGCGCAGCGCTATCCGTCGGAATTGTCGGGAGGGCAGCAGCAGCGGGTCGCATTGGCGCGCGCGCTGGTCGTCGAGCCCGACATCTTGTTGCTGGACGAGCCCCTGTCCAATCTGGACGCACACCTGCGCGAAGAGATGCGCTACGAGATCCGGCAAGTGCATGACCTGCTCGGGTTGACCACGGTCTATGTCACGCACGATCAGGGGGAGGCGCTGGTGACCGCGGACAAAATCGCCGTCATGCAGGGCGGGCAGGTGCAGCAGTTCGACACCCCGATCAATGTATTCACGCGGCCCGCCAACACCTTCGTCGCTTCGTTCATCGGGACTAACAACGAGTTGCGCGGCACCGTAGCCGAATCGGGCGCACTGCGCATCGGCAGCCAGGTGCTGCACGGTGCGGACCGTAGCGGTGGGGCGCCCGGCGAGGCGGCCTGCTTGTGCATCCGGCCATCGGCCGTGCGCGTGGGGGCGTCGGCCGCTGGCACGGGCAACAGGTTGCGGGGCACGGTAGCGCGGGTCGCCTACCTTGGCGAGTACCGCGATGTGCTGATCGATCTGCCGCAGGGGCTATCGATCCGTGCGTTCGTGGACCCCGACACCACGTTGGAGAAGGGGCGGCAGATCGATGTGAGTCTGCCTGTCGAGCATTGCCAAATTCTCAGTGTCGCCACGTCCTAGGAGCTTGATGTGACCCAATCGTCGTTTATCCGTAGCGAGATCCGAGCCGGTGTGCTGTGGGTGTTGTTTGATCGTCCGCAGGCACGCAACGCTATGACCGCCGACATGGAACACGCGCTGCTGGAGATATGCCTGAACGTCAACGACCGTCCCAACATCCGAGCGGTGGTGTTCAGCGGGGCGCCTGCCGCGCATCCCGCCTTCATGGCCGGGGCGGATTTCGGCGCGCTGGAGACAGCCACCACTTCGGAAGAATTCGTAGCGCTGGAGCGCGGCAGCGAAGCGTTGCTGGAAGCAATCGAGGCCATTCGAGTGCCCACGGTGGCGGCCATGGCGGGCGCCTGCGTGGGGGGCGGCGCATTGCTGGCCTTGTGCTGCGATGTGCGGATCGCCACGCCCTCGCTGAAGTTCGGCTTTCCCATCGCCAGAACGGTGGGCAACTGCCTGAGCGTCAAGAACTATGCGCGCCTGGTGGAGAACCTGGGCATGCCCAGGGTCAAGGACATGCTGTTTTCAGCGGCCTTGCTGCGTGCCGACGACCTGGCGCAATGCCGGGCGATCCGCGAGGTGGTGGCCGAGGACGGCCTGCATGAACGCGCGCAGGCTATCGCTGAGCAACTGTGCGCTCTGGCGCCGTTGACGCTGTGGGCCACCAAGACATCGCTCTTTCGCTTGCGCGATGCCGCCGTGGCCCCTGTCCCCGACGGCGATATCCTGGCGGCATGCTACATGTCGGCCGATTTCCAGGAAGGGGTTAAAGCGTTTTTGGAGAAGCGCAAGCCGGTGTGGCAAGGCCGATAGGCTGGAGGCTGACGCGGCGCGTATCGGCGAGTTGCGCGTTCTGCCGGACAAGTTCATGGCGTGACGCGATCTAGTATGCCGCGAGGCTGATCGGGCGTTTGGGCGACATGGGGAGCGGCTGGCCCGTCCCGAGCCTCCCGATAGCCGTTTCGATCCGTTTGGCCACGTTCAAATCATAGGTGATGGCGACCATTGATTTGCGGGTCGATTTGGCCGATGAAAACCCATAGGCCCACTGGACGATCTGTGGCAAGATGACGGCCCCCAGATGCAGGATTACCTGACTCGGGCGCTCGATCCGACCGCAGCGCCGAGCGATGGTGTGCCAGGCGACGAATGATGAATGACATGACCAGTGTTGCGCTACTCGAACGATTGATCGGTTTCCCCACCGTGAGCCGGGATTCGAATCTGGCTCTGATCGAGTTCGTGCGCGACTATCTGGCGGGCTTGGGGGTAGACAGCCAGCTGTTCTACAACGCCGAGCGCAACAAGGCCAATCTGTTCGCCACCATCGGCCCGTCGGATCGGGGCGGTGTCGTGTTGTCCGGGCATACCGATGTCGTGCCCGTCGATGGGCAGGACTGGACCGTCGATCCCTTCGCGTTGACCGAAAAAGACGGCTTGTTGTATGGCCGTGGCACGGCCGACATGAAGGGATTCATCGCCTGCGTGTTGGCGGCGGTGCCCCGTTTTCTGGCCCGGCCGTTGTCGATGCCCGTGCATCTGGCGTTTTCGTACGACGAAGAGGTGGGATGCCTTGGCGTGCGGCCCATGCTAGCCGAGTTGGCCACCTGGCCCAACCGGCCCCGACTGTGCGTGATCGGCGAGCCGACCGAACTCAAACCGGTACTGGGGCACAAGGGCAAGCTGGGCATGCGCTGCCATGTCAAGGGCGCGGCCTGCCATTCGGCCTATGCGCCTTACGGCGTGAACGCCATCGAGTATGCCGCGAAGTTGATCGGCCGCCTGGGCGACATGGGCGAGCGGCTGGCCCGTCCCGAGCATCACGACAAGCGTTTCGATCCACCGTTCTCGACTGTCCAGACCGGCGTCATCAAGGGTGGGCGTGCTTTGAATATCGTGCCTGCCGAATGCGAGTTCGACTTCGAGGTGAGGGCGCTGCCGGATTTCGATCCACAGTCGGTGGCCGATGATTTGCAGCGCTATGCCGACGACGAACTGCTGCCGCGCATGCAGGCGGTGCAGCGCGATACCGGTATTCGGCTTCAAGCGCTCAATGCCTATCCCGGCCTGGCGACGAACCCCGACAGCGAGGCCGCGAAATTAGTAGTGCTATTGAGTGGCTCGTCCGATTTCGGCACGGTGTCGTTCGGCACTGAGGGGGGGCTGTTCGATCAGGCCGGCATTCCGGCCGTGGTATGCGGGCCGGGCAGTATGGACCAGGGCCATAAACCCGACGAATTCATCGCGCGCGAACAGTTGGATCGCTGCGATGCGATGTTGCTTCGATTGGTCGACTATCTGGCGAGTCCGCGGTCGAGTTCGAGTCCGACGGCGGCATAATGCCGGCCAGCCACCCTGCCACCAGCGCGAGCACGGCGTCGGCTTGTTCACGATGTGGGACGTGACCGCATTGTTCCAGAATGACGGGGGCGGCGCCCGTTAACGCAGCGATGCGCTGCGGATGCGCGATCGAGCCGAACTCGTCCAATGCGCCGTGTATGGGCAGGACGGGGCAGCGTACCCGGTTCAGGGCATCGTCCAAGGTCCATTCGGCGAATTCGGGCGACAGCCAGGTATCTATCCAGGCGCTCAACACCCAGGCCGCTTTGTCACCATGATATTTTTTCAGTCGATCCAATTGGCCGGGCCGTGCATAGGCCGCACGAGCCCGCGCGACCCCTGCCAGCGTCACGTCCTCGACGAACACCACCGCCGCAATCGTGATCAAGGCGCAGCAGGCGTCGCGATACGCGGCGGAGCAGGCCACGGCGATATCGCCACCCGCGCTGTGTCCCAACACGGCAAAACGATCCAGATCGAAGTGCTCTCGCACGCTGCGAAAACCGGTCAGCGCTTCGAGCGTGGTGAAGTCGTGGGGCAGTATGCCGGGGTAGGGGGCCGAGCGGCCGAATCCGAGCCGGTCGTAGGCGATGACCGGGTGGCCCGTCGCGATGGCCAGTCGTTCGGGGAAATCGCGCCATAGCGTCACGCAGCCCAGCGAGTCGTGGACGAGGACGATGGGCACCTCGGTACCGGAGGAGGCACGCGGCGTCCACCGCTTGGCGTACAGCGGCCCCGCGTCGGTGTCGATCGAAGTTTCGTCGGTTTCCGTATCTGTCATCGCACGCCCCTTGTCAGGACAATCGCCGTGGCCCAGCGCCGCCGCATTATCGATGATAGATCGGTTAAGCGAATTCAGCAGCAACCGACTCGTCCGCGCCCGCCATAGCGTGCGTCCTGGCGGTTTTTGAAAAACTCGGCGTAGCTCATGGGCGTCTGGTCGGGATGATTCTTGCCCATGTGTTCGAGGTAGCCGTCATAGTCGGGCACGCCCACCATCAGGCGTAAAGTCTGTCCCAGATAGCCGCCCGCCCGGTTCACTGACTGTCCCATGCCTGTCAGGTTCAATCTCATGCGAATTTCCTGTGAGTGACGGCCCACCGCGTATGAGGCGGTGGGCCGCTCGTCATTAGTGGGCAGTGGCCACAGTGGCGCGCGGCGGCATGCCATCGGTGGCCTGCGGCGGCAGCGGCTCGTAAGGCGTCTCACGCACGCTGGGTGCGCCTGAGCGACGGGCGTTCAGAATCGCCCGAATGCCGAACAGCGTGATGCTGATCACCACCAGCATGAACAAGGCGCACAGGCCCGCGTTCACGTAGTCGTTGAGGATGATCCGGCTCATCTCGGCGGCCGATTTGGCCGGCGCCAGGATGCGGTCGTCGGCCAGGGCTTCGCGATAGTTGGCCGCGTGAGTCAGGAAGCTCACTCGCGGGCTGGCATCGAACAGCTTCTGGAAGCCCGCGGTCAGCGTGCAGATCAACAGCCATACGGTAGGCACGATGGTGACCCAGGCGTATTTATCCTGCTTCATCCGGAAGAGCACCACGGTGCCCAGCACCAGCGCGATGGCGGCCAGCATCTGGTTGGCAATACCGAACAGCGGCCACAACGTGTTGATGCCACCCAGCGGGTCGACCACGCCCTGATACAGAAAGTAGCCCCACGCCGAGACGCACAGCGCCGTGGCGATCAGGTTGGCTGGCAAGGATTCGGTCTTGCGCAGCGCCGGTACGAACGTACCCATCAAGTCTTGCAGCATGAAGCGGCCGGCACGGGTGCCTGCGTCTACGGCGGTCAGGATGAACAGCGCCTCGAACAGAATGGCGAAGTGATACCAGAACGCCATCATGCCGTCGCCACCCGTCAACTGATGCAGGATGTAGGCCATACCCACGGCCAGGGTCGGTGCGCCACCCGCACGCGAAATGATGGTGCTTTCGCCCACGTCTTTCGCGGTTTGCACCAGCTGATCCGGCGTCACCAGGAATCCCCAGCTGGAGACCACTTGTGCGACCTGTTCCGGTGTGGTGCCGATCAATGCAGCGGGGCTGTTCATGGCGTAGTAGATGCCCGGCTCGATGACGCATGCGGCCACCAGAGCCATGATGGCGACGAACGATTCCATCAGCATGCCGCCGTAGCCGATGTAGCGGGCCTGACTTTCGTTCTCGATCAGCTTGGGCGTCGTGCCCGACGAGATCAACGCATGGAAGCCCGAGACCGCGCCGCAGGCGATGGTGATGAACAGGAACGGGAACAGATTGCCCGACCACACCGGGCCGCTGCCATCGACGAAACGCGTCATGGCCGGCATCTTCAGTTCTGGTGCGACAATCAAAATGCCCAGTGCCAGGCCGATGATGGTGCCGATTTTCAGGAAGGTCGAGAGGTAGTCGCGCGGGGCCAGCAGCAGCCAGACCGGAAGGACGGCGGCGATGAAGCCGTAGCCGATCAGCATCCACGTCAAACCCTTGCCGTCGAAGTCGAACATCGGACCGAAGGTGGGGTGTGCCGCGACGTCCTGACCGAACACGATGGCGGCCATCAACAAGACGAAGCCGATGACCGAGATTTCGCCGATCTTGCCTGGGCGGATATAGCGCAGGTAGACGCCCATGAACACCGCCAGGGGAATGGTGGCGGCCACGGTGAATGTGCCCCATGGCGAGTGCGTGAGGGCCTTGACGACGATCAGCGCCAGCACCGCCAGAATGATCACCATGATCATGAACGCGCCAAAAAGCGCGATCACGCCTGGAATCACGCCCAGCTCGGCTTTGATCAAGTCGCCCAGCGAGCGGCCGTCCCGACGCGTCGAGATGAACAGAATGATGAAGTCTTGCACGGCGCCGGCGAACACCACGCCCGCGAGAATCCATAGCATGCCGGGTAGAAACCCCATTTGGGCGGCCAGTACCGGCCCGACCAGTGGACCTGCGCCGGCGATGGCGGCAAAGTGGTGACCGAACAGGACATGCTTGTTGGTGGGGACATAATCCAAGCCATCGTTGTGCTTCCAAGCCGGGGTCATGCGCGTGGGATCCAGCTTCAATACCGTCTTGGCGATATAGCGGCTGTAGTAGCGGTAGGCGATCAAGTAGACGCAGACTGCGGCGACCACGATCCATAATGCGTTGATGCTTTCGCCCCGTGAAAGCGCGACGGTTCCTAATGAAAATGCACCGATAATCGATATCGCTGCCCAGCCGATGTGCTGAGCCCAGCGGTTTGTACCCAATTGCTGCATGCCTGCTCCTCTTTCTCTTGTATCCCGTGCCGTGCGCGCGGGAGGCGCTAGTATTCGTGGCAGGATGCGCGGAGACAAGCGCAGCAATACGCAGCAATAATGAGTAGTTTCACGTAGTGCAGCGCATCAAAACGGTTTTGTTCGACAGTGCTGTTCGGGATGCCTGGGCTACGCCACAATGGTGGGTTGGGCAGGCCGTGGCCGATATTCATGCTGCGGCGCAAAAAAATTTTATTTGTATCGCTATATGAAATTACGCTTGCGAATCGTCATGCTCGCCGTGGTGCCAATGCTCCTGGCATGCATGGTGTTTGCCTGGGTCGTTTACCAGCAGGGCAAGGCGCTGGCTCGCGAAGAAAAAGCGCTGGTCGAGTCGGCATGGATAAAAAGCAAGGAAGCCGAGCTCGAGCATTATGTAAGACTGGCGCAGGGGGCGATTCGGCCCTTGCTGAACAAGGCGCGATCCAGTGAATCGCGCTCGGAGGAATGGCAAGCCCAGGCCCTGCTTTTATTGAGCCGAATGGATTTCGGACAGGACGGTTATTTCTTCGTCTACGACTTTCAGGGCAATAGTTTGATGCATCCACGCCAGCCCCACCTGGTAGGCAACAATTTGATGGATATGCGCGACCGCAATGGCGCGCCCGTACTGGCGAACCTGCTGGCGGCCGCTATCGGTTCGGGCGAGCGCGGCGAGCTGGTGCGTTATCTGTGGCAAAAGCCTTCGGCCCAGCGTGAGATGGAGAAAATGGGCTACGTCGTGGCCGTGCCGCAATGGGGGTGGATGCTGGGCACCGGGCTCTATCGCGACGATATCGACGCTGCTTTGCATGAGATCGATGTGAAGGCAAGCGACAACATCCGCCGCATGCGGCGGTGGGTGGCGCTAGTGGCGGCTGTGTGTACCCTGACCGTCGCACTGGGCGGTCTGGTTCTCAATCTCAGCGATCACCGGCAGTCCGATGCAAAACTACGCCAGCTTGCGAGGCGCGTGGTGCAGTCTCAGGAAGAAGAGCGGGCGCGCCTGTCGCGTGAGTTGCACGATGGCGTCAGTCAGCATCTGGTGTCGATCAAGCTGGTGTTGGAAGCCGCCCAAGACCGACTGGCCTCCTACCGGCCGGACACCGGGGCGAGCGCGCCGGCTCCATCGGGCGGCGGGCTGTCGATCGAAAAAACCGACCGTATCGAACCCATTCTCGATATGGCCTTGACACGATTGCAGGCGGCCGTGGCAGAAGTTCGCCGCATCTCTCACAACCTGCGCCCCGCCTTGCTGGACGATCTGGGTTTGCCAACGGCGCTGTCGCAGCTGTGCCGTGAGCTGAACGAGGCGGCATCGGCTTCGCACACGCCCTTGACGACCGAAGTGACGGTGCATGGCGATGTCGTCGCGCTTGCGCACGATCAAAATACGGCACTGTTTCGCATTGCCCAGGAATCCATGACCAACGTCGTTCGTCACGCCCGCGCGGACCAGGTCACCATGAGTTTGCATTACGCACCCGATCAGGTCTGGTTGGATATCCGGGACAATGGTCGTGGTTTCGACTATGCGCAAGTGCATGGCGATCCTGCGAGCGGCGTCGGTTTGCGTAATATGCGGGAGCGTCTGAGTGCCTTGGGTGGTGCATTGCAGTTGGTGAGCGATGCCACGGGTACTCGGGTGGTCGCCAATTTGCCGTTGAACGGGTGAACGAACATGTCTTCTGTTAGCTCTGACTCGATATCGCCGGTACGTTTGCTGCTGGTCGACGATCATCCCCTGGTGCGCGACGGACTACGGCTGCGTCTCGAGCGCAGTCCGCGTATCCAAGTGGTGGGCGAGGCCGACGATGGGGCTCAGGCCGTGGCGCAATTGCAGGCGCTGGATCGACCCGGTGCGGCCGGTCTGCCGGACTTGCTGCTGACCGATCTGACGATGCGCGGCATGAGCGGACTCGAGCTGTTGGCGGTGGTGTACGACCGTTGGCCGCACATTGCCGTGCTGGTGCTGTCGATGCACGACAACCCCGAGTGGGTGACCCAGGCGCTGCGCGCAGGGGCCCGAGCCTACGTCACCAAGGACGAGCCGGCCGCCCAGATCCTGAACGCGATCGACGAGGTCATGAAGGGTCGAACCTATCTGAGTCCGGCGATCGCGGCCAAGCTGTCGCAGGCCAGTGTGCCCGGGGTGCTGTTGAGTCCGCGCGAACGCGAGATTCTTCAGCACATCTCCGAGGGGCGCACCAACAAGGACATCGCACTGGCGCTGAATCTGTCGGTGCGTACGGTGGAAACCCATCGGCAGAACGTCAAGCGCAAGTTGGGCATCGAGGGGCAGTCGAAACTCGTTAAATTCGCCGTGGAGAACCGCGGCGTGTGATGGGCTCGTTCGGTTGCCAGATCGATGTGGTAACGTCCGCCGACTCTTTGCGCAGCCAGCCGGTACGACGGCTGGCTGCGGTCCCCGTTTTTGCCTCAGGCTCGCTCCGTCGTGTTCCATATCTATATTGCCATTGCCTGCGCCTACGTCTTGTGGCGTTTTGTTCATCCTTTGCCTTGGTCTGCCCGCGCCCGCCTTGCCCTGGGCGTCGTGTTGGTGCTTATTTCGTCCAAACGCTTGGTCTACATCGCGCTGTTCGGCAATATGTATTCGCCCGAGCTGCCCTTCGGCGTGGTCGTGACCATGGGGTGGCTGTGGTGCGCGTTCGCCTTGCTATTCGTGATCCAGCTTGCTTCGGACATCGGTTTGTTGTTCGCCAGGCTATTCGTGCGCAAAGCCTGTCTTGCCTTTGCCGCGGGCAAGCTTCGTTATGTCGGTGCCGTCGTGGCCCTGGTGCTGGCCGGTTTCGGTGTGTCCCAAGCCATCGCGGTGCCCGAAGTGCGCCGGGTCGAGTTGCAGATTCCGGGTTTGCCCAGCGAATTGGATGGCTTTCGGCTGGTCCAACTGACCGATTTGCACATCAGCAGAATGTTCCCGGCGTCCTGGGTCGAACAGGTCGTCCAGCGCACCAACGCGTTAGACGCCGATCTGATCGTGGTGACGGGCGACGTCATCGACGGCACGACCGCCGCCCGTGAAAACGACGTGCGCCCCTTGGGCGATTTGCGCGCCAGGCTTGGCGTGATCGCCAGTCCCGGCAACCACGAGTACTACTTCGGCTTGAAAGAATGGGTGGGCAAGCTCGAATCCCTGGGAATGCGGGTGCTGGTGAATTCACACGAAATCGTCGATACCGGGCGAGGGCCACTGGCGATCGTCGGTGTGGCCGACACCGTGGCATTGCGCTATGGCTTGGACGGCCCCGATATTGCGCGCGCAACGCAAGGCATAGATGGCGGCGTGGTGAAAATTCTGCTCAGTCATCGCCCGGTCGATACCCAGCCGCATGCCGATGCCGGGGTCGCTCTGCAACTGTCCGGCCATACCCATGGCGGCATGATCCTGGTCTTCGATCAGGTCGTGCGCAACGCCAACGACGGCTTCGTATCCGGGCTGTACGCGATCGGTGGCATGCAGCTCTATCTCAGTAACGGAACGGGCTTGTGGAATGGCTTCCCGATCCGTTTGGGCGTGGCCAGCGAAATCACCGAACTGGTGCTGCGCACCCCGCGCTGAGATCCGTCTGCGCGAGATGCGCTCGAGGGCGGTCAGCGCAGCATGCAGGGACGTTTGTTATCGAACGTCCAGCCGGGGATCAGGTATTGCATGGCCATGGCATCGTTGCGGGCCCCCAGCCCATGTTGCAAGTACAGCTGATGTGCGCGCTCGACGGCGTCCATATCCAGTTCGATGCCCAGCCCGCCGGTTCGCGGCAACTCGATATAGCCGCCTTTTATCTTCAGCGGGTTGCGCGTCAGATACTGGCCGTCCTGCCAGATCCAGTGCGTGTCGATGGCCGTGACCTTGCCGGGTGCGGCCGCACCGACGTGCGTGAACATGGCCAGCGATACGTCGAAGTGGTTGTTCGAGTGCGAACCCCAGGTCAGTCCGAACGCCTGGCAGACCTGAGCCACGCGCACCGATCCCTGCATGGTCCAGAAGTGCGGATCGGCTAGCGGAATATCCACCGATTGCAGTGACAGCGCGTGTGCCATCTCGCGCCAATCGGTCGCCACCATGTTGGTGGCCGTGGGCAGGCCCGTCGCTCGACGGAATTCCGCCATGACTTCCCGCCCTGAATACACCCCCTCGGCACCGCAAGGGTCTTCGGCGTAGGCCAGCACGCCATGCAGGTCGTGGCACAGGCGCACCGCGTCTTTCAGCAACCAGCCGCCGTTCGGATCCAGGGTGATGCGGGCCTGGGGGAAGCGCTCGTGCAGCGCACGGATCGCTTCGACCTCTTCTTCGCCGCGCAGGGCGCCCCCTTTCAATTTAAAGTCTTCGAAGCCATACCGGGCATAGGCCGCTTCGGCCAGTGCGACGATGGTGTCGGGCGTCAGCGCTTTTTCGTGGCGCAGGCGAAGCCAATTGTCGCTTGCATCGGCTGCGGTCTGGTAGGGCAGATCGGTGAGCGTCCGGTCGCCCACATAGAACAGATAGCCCAGCATTTGAACCGAGGTGCGCTGCACGCCTTCGCCCAACAACGAGGCCACCGGCACCCCCAGGTGCTGCCCCAGGAGGTCGAGCAAGGCCGATTCGGCGGCGGTCACCGCATGGATCGCCACGCGCAGATCGAAGGTCTGCTGGCCCCGGCCACCGCTATCGCGACTGGCGAAGGTGCTGCGCATCTGGTTGAGCGTCTGGTTGTAGTTGCCCAGGTGGCTGCCGACGATGATGGAGCGGGCGTCTTCCAGCGTCGTGCGGATGTTCTCGCCGCCAGGCACCTCGCCCACGCCCGTGTTGCCGGCGCTGTCGGTCAGGATGATCAGGTTGCGCGTGAAGAAGGGGGCGTGCGCGCCGCTCAAATTGAGCAGCATCGAGTCGTGACCGGCAACGGGTACCACGCGCATGTGCGTGACGATCGGATTTTGATGCGCGCGGTCCGGCAATGGATTCATGTCGAGTCTCCAGCATTGTCTCTGAGGTTTTTTGTGTGGTTAACGTTATTATTTTTGAATGGTAACGTTAACATTCTTGTTTGTCGCTAGCGTATTGCGGCTGCGGGGCACAGCGCTATCCGTAGAAACCCGTTTGGGTGCCGGGCTGGGTATCGCGTGGCAATCAGCCCGCCAGCATCGCCCCGTAGCTTGCGATATCGACGTTGCCGCCGCTCAGAACGATGCCTACGCGCTTGCCTGCCAGCGAGTGGCGTCGGGCGTGTGCGGCAGCGAATCCCAGGCAGCCGGTGGGCTCGACCACCAGCTTCAGACGTTCGGCGAAAAACCGCATGGCGTCGATCAGTTCGGCATCGGTGGCCGTCAGAATGTCGGTGACGTTGTTCTGGATGAGCGGGAACGTGATCTCGCCCAGATGCTGGGTTTGCGCGCCGTCGGCAATCGTCTTGGGCGTGCTGATATGAACGATTTTTCCTGCTCGCAGCGACTGCTGGCCATCGTTGCCGGCCTCGGGTTCGACACCGAAAATCTCGCAGGCCGGAGACAATTCGCGCGTCGCCAAGGCCGAACCGGCCAGCAGGCCGCCACCGCCCAAGGGCACGAACAGGGCATCCAGCTCGCCCACCTCTTCCAGCAGTTCCAATACCGCCGTGCCTTGTCCGCTGATCACGTCGGGGTGATCGTACGGAGGGATCAAGGTCAAGCCCTGCTGGTCGGCCAGGGCGCGCCCGATGGCATCGCGGTCTTCGCTATAACGATCGTAGAACACGACTTTACCGCCATAGCCTTGCGTGGCCGCCACTTTGGCCGCAGGTGCGTCCTGCGGCATGATGATGGTCGCGGGAATGCCCAACAGCCTGGCCGCCAGCGCAATCGCTTGTGCGTGGTTGCCCGACGAGAACGCCACCACACCCGCCTTGCGTTGCCTCGCATCGAAACGCGACAAGGCATTGAAGGCCCCTCGAAACTTGAACGCCCCGATACGCTGAAGGTTTTCGCACTTGATGTACACCTGTGCGCCGAACGCTTCGTTCACGGTTCGAGAGGTGAAGACCGGTGTCTTGTGGGCATGGCCGGCAATGCGTTCGGCAGCGTGTTTGACGGTCTCGAAGGTCGGTAGAGCGGGGGTGGTCATGGCGTGTCGCGTCCTGATGTGGGGGTGCTTGAATCCTACTTGATTTGAATCGGGCCGCCAACGCGGCGTCCGGTCAGCATTCGACTAAGCTGACGGCTAATCCGCCCAAGGAGGTCTCCTTGTATTTGTGCGACATGTCGCGGCCTGTATCGCGCATTGTGCGGATGACTTGATCCAGCGAAACGAAGTGATTGCCGTCTTGGCGCAGCGCCATCTGCGCCGCGTTCACGGCCTTCACTGCGGCGATGGCGTTACGCTCGATACAGGGAATCTGCACGAGTCCGCCGATGGGGTCGCAGGTCAGGCCCAGATTGTGTTCGAGCGCGATTTCCGCCGCGTTCTCGACCTGGGCGGGCGAGCCGCCCAGCACTTCGGCCAGACCGGCAGCGGCCATCGCACAGGCCGAACCGACTTCGCCCTGGCAGCCGACCTCGGCACCCGAGATGGATGCATTGGTCTTGCACAACATGCCGATGGCCGATGCGGCCAGCAGGAAGCGCGGCACGTCGTCGGCACACGCGTCGGGATGGAATGTCATGTGGTACTTCAGCACCGCCGGAACGATGCCGGCCGCGCCATTGGTGGGCGCCGTCACGACCCGTCCGCCTGCCGCGTTTTCTTCGTTGACGGCCAGAGCATAGAGATTGATCCAATCGAGCGCGGCCAAACCCGGCGCCGCACGATTGGCGAGGGTCATGCGCTGTCCGGGTGCTGTCTTGCGGACGCTGGCAGGCGTGCTTCCCGCAGCTGCGGATCCATTGTCGGGAGCGATCAGAATTGTGTGCAAACGCGTGGCCCGACGGCGTACGTTCAAGCCACCCGGCAATACGCCATCGTTGGCCAAACCATTGGCGATGCAGGCGCTCATGGCGTCCCAGATGCGCGCCAGACCGGTCAGTACGTCGGCACGGTCGGCCCAGGCGGTTTCGTTGGCCATGACCAACCCCGATACCGACAAGTCGTGCTGGGCACACAGTGCGAGCAACTGCGCCGCGGTCGAAAAGGGATAGGGCGGGGGGGCCTCGGGGGCGGGTGGCACACCGCCCGCGGCGACTTCGTCGCTGACGATGAAGCCGCCGCCCACAGAGTAGTACTGGCGACTGAACACGGGGTCTTCGCCGGCGAATGCCGAGAACCGCAGGCCGTTGGGATGAAATGGCAAGGCTTGCAGCTCGAAGCCGATGTCGCGGTCGGGGTCGAACGTGATGTCGCCCACGCCGGGTAGGGCCATCGTTTTGGATCGAACCAATGTATCCAATGCAGGCTCGACCGCTCGCGGGTCTACGGTGTCAGGGGCGTGGCCCATCAGCCCCATGATGACCGCCCGGTCGGTGGCATGGCCGATGCCCGTGGCGGCCAGGGATCCGAACAGATCGACGCGCAGCCGGTCGATGCGCGCTGCGTCCGCATGGTCGGCCAGTTGCCGCACGAACGCCCGTGCTGCACGCATGGGTCCGACCGTATGCGAACTGGACGGTCCGATGCCTATCTTGAACAGATCGAACACGCTGATGGCCATGATTCACCTCTATTTTGCTATTTCACTATGGAATCATTTCGATAGTCTTAGGGCGAACGATGATTTCTGCACGACATTGTTAGAAAAACTAAACTCTGGCTATGGCTACTCCTCGTTTCAATACTCATATCCATGGCCGTCTGCATGTGTTTGCGGCCGCCGCCCGGCACCTGTCGTTCACGCGAGCAGCGGCCGAGCTGAACGTCACGCCGGGTGCGGTCAGCCAGCAGATGCGGCAATTGGAGGAGCGCTTGGGCGTCAAGCTATTCAATCGTGCCCGCCACGGCGTGGCGCTCACGGCCGAGGGGCAACGGCTGGCTCAAGTGGTGGCCCGGTCCTACGGCGAGGTCGAGGACGTGCTGGCGCATCTGCAAGCCGGGCGCATCGGCGGCATTTTGCGGCTGCGATCGATTCCGTCGTTCTTGGAAAAGTGGATCATGCCGCGCTTGCCCGCCCTGCGCGAAGCGTTCCCGCATATCTCGTTCCGATTCGTTGCCGAGGACAGCAGTTGGTCGCTGCGCGATGGTGAGTTCGATCTGGCGGTCGACTTGAACGATGGCATTTATCCCGGCTTGACGACGACCCCTTTGGCGCGCGAACAAATCTTTCCGGTGTGCTCGCCGCGCCTTCTCGAACGGGGCATGCCGTTGCGAGGTACCCGGGATCTGGGCGCCTACCCTTTGCTGCACGACATCACGGCTTGGCGTGGTAGTTCGGCCTATGCCGAATGGGCGTTCTACGTGGAGCAGTCGGCGCGCTATGCCGATACCGATATCGGTGATGATGCCGATGCAGGGGGCGATGCTGCTGCCAAGGGTGGCGATAGTCGGAGTGCTGGTGGCGGCGATGCGAACAGATCGTGGGGCGACATTCAACGCGGCTATACGTTCAACCGCTATTCGCTCAGTCTGGAGGCCGCACGCGCGGGCCTGGGCGTCGCCATCGCCCGGCATGTGCTGGTGACCGACGAGTTGGCGTGCGGTCAGTTGGTGATGCCGTTCGGACGGCCCGTGCCGCATCGCAAGCATTACGTGCTGGTGTACGGCGAGGGGGCACTGGGCGATGCGCGTATTCGCGCTGTGCATGACTGGTTCGTCGCGCAGTTCGATGCGGGTGCCGCGGCGCGCTAAAACGCCCGGTCGGCAAAATGCGTGACCAGGAAATCGACAAATGCCCGTGTCTTGGCGGGCAGATGTTGCTTGGTGGGGTATAACGCCACGATGTCGGCGTCGGGCGCAGCCCAGCGCGGCAGTACTGGCACCAGTGTGCCCGATTGAAAATAGGCGGCGGCACTCCAGGTCGAACGCAGCAAAATACCGCGACCGACCAATGCCCACCCCAACGCCACCTCGCCATCGTTGGTGCTCAGGTCGCCGCCGACTTTGATGGTGTCGTGCCGCCCGTTGGTCGTCAGTGTCCACGATCCATAGGTCTCGTCGCTCTGGCGAATGACAATGCATTGATGCGAGGCCAGATCGGCGGGCTTCAAGGGCGCGGGATGCGCCGCCAGATATGCGGGCGAGGCGCACAACACCCGCCGGTTGGGCACCAGCCTGCGCATGGACACGCGCGCATCGGGTAGTGCGCCGATGTGTACCGCCACATCGAAGCCGTCACCCACCATATTGATGGCGCTGTCGCTTAAGGTCAGTTGCACCGACACCTCGGGATGCTGGGTCTGAAACCGGACGATGGCGGGTGCCAGATGCTGACGACCAAAGCCCAGGGTGGCATGGACGCGCAGCAGTCCCTTGGGCTGGGCGGTACTACCAGCGATGGCTTGTTCGAGCACGACGATGTCGCGCTGTATGCGCTCGGCTTCGCGCAGGAACAACTCGCCCTCCTGGGTCAGGCTCATGCGGCGAGTTGTCCGCTGGATCAGCCGTGCGCCCAGCCGCTGCTCCAGTGCCGCGAGTCGTTTGGTGACGGTAGAGGGCGTTACGCCGATTTCCTGAGCCAGACGCGCCATTGATCCTGCCCGCATCAGGCCAGAAAAGAAGGTGAGGTCGTTAAGCGTATCCATGGATTATTTCCTGTGGCGACATTATAAGTTGCAGCGGCGCCTATTTCTGTCTTTCCTCTCCGCTTCTACACTGCCTCTTGCACATTCATCCCATCGGCGGCCTGACCGTGGCCAAAGCCGACAAGACAACGAGGAGCGACCCTATGAAAACATTCAACATCGCAGTGATCCCCGGCGACGGCATTGGCAAGGAAGTCATGCCCGAGGGCGTGCGGGTGATGGAAGCCGTTGGACGCAAGTTCGGTATTCAGTGGAACTGGCAACATCACGACTGGAGCTGCGACTATTACCTCGAACACGGCAAGATGATGCCGGACGACTGGAAAGAGCAGATCGGCGACAAGGACGCCATTTTCTTCGGCGCAGTGGGCTGGCCGCAGACCGTGCCGGATCACATTTCCCTGTGGGGTATGTTGGTCAAGTTCCGTCGCGAATTCGACCAATACGTCAACTTGCGTCCGGTTCGCCTGATGCCGGGTATCCCTTCGCCCCTGGCCAATCGTACGGTCGGCGATATCGATTTCTACGTCGTTCGCGAAAATACCGAGGGTGAATACTCGTCGGTGGGCGGCAAGATGTTCGAGGGCACCGATCGCGAATTCGTGTTGCAGGAGAGCGTGTTCACGCGCACTGGTACCGATCGTATTCTGAGATTCGCATTCGAGCTGGCGCGTAAGCGCGATGGCAAGCACATTACCTCTGCCACTAAATCAAATGGCATTTCGATTTCGATGCCTTATTGGGACGAGCGGTTCGAGATCATGTCGGCCGAGTATCCCGAAATTCGTGCAGACAAATATCACATCGACATTCTGACCGCGCACTTCGTGCTCAATCCGAACCGCTTCGACGTGGTGGTGGCGTCCAATCTGTTTGGCGACATTCTGTCCGATCTGGGCCCGGCATGCACGGGCACCATCGGTATCGCCCCTTCCGGCAACTTGAATCCCGAGCGTAAGTTCCCTTCGTTGTTCGAACCGGTGCATGGTTCGGCACCCGACATTTACGGCAAGAATATCGCCAACCCGATCGGCCAGATCTGGGCCGGTGCGATGATGTTGGAGCACTTGGGCGAACCGGCTGCTGCACAAGCGGTGATGGATGCCATCAACACGGTGTTGGGCACTGGCCCGCGCACGCCGGATATGGGCGGTCGGGCCAATACCGACGACATCGGGCGCGCGATTGCCGAGGCGATCGAAAAGGCGTGACGATCGCAGCGACTTGCAACGCAAGACGCTCAATAAAAAGCGACCGAACAGCCTGATGGCCGTCCGGTCGTTTTTTTCGAGTGCGATTCAGGGCGCAGCCGGAACGTCCAGGCCGCGTTGCACGGCAGGGCGTGCGACGAAGGTCGCCAGTGCGCGTTTGACATGCGGGAAGTCGTCGAATCCGACCAAGGTGCCGGCGTCGTAGAAACCCACCAGATTACGAATCCAGGGGAACAAGGCGATATCGGCAATCGAGTAGTCATTGCCGTTTATCCACGCGCGGTCGGCCAACTGGTTGTTGACGACGCCCAGCAGGCGGCGCGATTCGGCGACATAACGGTCGCGTGGCCGTTTATCTTCGAAGTCCTTGCCGGCAAACTTGTGGAAGAAACCCAGTTGCCCGAACATCGGCCCCACGCCGCCCATCTGGAACATCACCCACTGAATGGCGTGATAACGGCCAGCGGCATCGGCGGGCAGCAATCGGCCCGTTTTCTCCGCCAGATAAATCAGGATCGCACCCGATTCGAAGAGCGCCAAAGGCTCGCCGTCCGGTCCGTCCGGATCGAGGATGGCGGGGATTTTATTGTTCGGGTTAAGCGACAAAAAAGCAGGCGACATCTGGTCCTGCTTGCCGAAGTCGATTCGATGCGCCTCGTAGGGCAATCCCAGCTCTTCGAGCAGGATGGATACCTTGACGCCATTGGGCGTGGGCAGCGAATACAGTTGCAGCCGCTCGGGATGCCGGGCAGGCCATTGGGTCGCGATGGGAAATGCGGACAAATCGGTCATGGCTTTCCGTACATATCGTCGATAACCCGTAAAGCCTAATACCGACTGCATGTGCGCGCAAGACCCCGCCTCGACCGGATCAGCCCCGGGCATGCTCAACACGCTTGCGCGCTTCTTCGGTCGAGCTTGTAGCGCAAGACCAGGGCGGTATGGCTTTGATGTACGCCGTCGATTTGTCCCACCTGATCGAGCAGTTCGTCCAGTTGCTGGGGCGTGTCGCAGCACAGAAACACCATGTAGTCGTAGCGCCCGGAGACGGCGCATACCTCGATGACTTCCGGCAGCCGCGTCAGTGCGCCGATGACGGCACTCGCGCGCTTGGCGCTGACCGTCAGGCTACAGTAAGCGTGTACCCGAGGCGTCTTGGCGGCGTGGTTCATTCGGACTGTGTAGCCACCGATGATCTCGCTGCGTTCGAGCCGCGCAATACGGGCGACCACGGTGCTGCGAGCAATGCCGAGTTTGCGTGCCAGCAGTGCCGCGGGCTCGCGTGCATTGGCTTGTAGCAAAGCGAGAAGATGTCTGTCGGTGGCGTCCAAGCGAATGGTCATGGCAGATATCCGCAGAAAGCGCTGGTGTAGCGCCCCACCATAGCGCATCCAGCACCGGTTCGATCCGAGCGCAGCATGAATGCTTCGGAGGTTTCAATTAGAGCGTTGCGATCCTTATCTAAGCTAACGCCACCAGATCGCTGGGGCGTGGCGAGCAAGCCTGCGCCCCTTCGCTGCGCAGCGCCGAGTAATAGTGCCCGACCCGTGTGCCCAGAAAAGCGTCCAGTGGAATCATTTCCTGGCTGATAAAGCCCTGCTGCGGCAATGCGCCGTGCAGCGCCAGTTCCAACGCGCCCACGACGCCTGCGGCGGTACTCAGCTCGATAGCCGTGCGGTGTTTGTTTCTCAGGATATCGCCGTGAATGCGAGCGAGCCGGGTGATCTGTTCGAAGCGTCCTGAGCGCAAACCCGTGGCCGAGGCAAACACGATAACCACGTCTTCGCGAGAATGTGCCACGGCGCCTTCCAGTATCTCGCGTAGCAAAGGGCGTCGCTCGATCAGCCGCAAATCGTGCAGTAGCATCGACATGGCGTCGCGGTGTCCAGGATAGCGCATGGTCTTGTAATCGAGATTACGAACCTTGCCGTGCAAGGTCTCGCAAAGTGTGCCCAGCCCGCCCGATGTATTGAAGGCTTCGTAGCACTGCGCATCCAGCGTGAGGGTTTCATAGCCTTCCAGCGGCTGAACCGATACCTGTTGGCTGTTGACGATGGCCTCGCACGGGTTGCAGTACTCGTTGATGACGCCGTCCACGCTCCAGGTGAAGTTGTAGCGCAAAGCATTGGTCGCATGACGGGCCAACGCGCCGACGCGCAGTTTGATGTCGTACAGCATGTCGAACGATTGCGCCAAGTGGCCGCCCAGCATGCCGATAACGCCTGGTGCCAGCCCGCATTGGGGCATCAGCACTCCGCGGGACGTCTGAGCGAGTTCGCGAATGGCCTGGGTGGCGGCCACGTCTTCGGTCAGGTCGAAGTAATGCACGCCACAGTGCGTTGCCGCCCTGGCGACCTGAGCGGCCAGGTAGAAAGGCAGCGCATTGATGACCACATCGTGCTGCTTGAGCATGTCATGCAGCGCAGACGGATTCTCGACATCGACCGCCATCGTGCGAATGGCGGGATCGCCAGCCGCGAGTTCGCCAGGCCGCCGATCGGCCAGGGTGATTCGGAAATCGTAATGTTCCGCCAGCATCGCGGCGATGACGGTGCCGACCTTGCCGGCACCTAGTACCAGAACGCGCGCGTTGATGAATGCTTTCATGCTGGACTCTCCCGACGGCAGCCCCGTATGGGGCAGTCACGTCATGTTAGGAAGCGGTGCAGACGGAAGCCAGCCAACAAAGTGTCGCGTGGAGAAGGAATGCGATGCGATACGTCGGCTCATGCCGACGATTCGTCAGCTCAACGCAAAAACCGTCTCCTTTCAATGTGTCGGGATCAGTCGTCCAGATGCTCGGGATCCAGGCGAGCGCCCTGTTTGCGATTGACCAGCAGAGTCAGGCCCCACATGACGACGCCCAGCGCCAGTAGCCAACCGGCGACCTGATACTGAATGACGTCGCGACCGGTCACGGGAGTGACCAAAAACAGGCAGGCAATGGCGCCCACGACCGGGAACAAGGTGTTGGCGCGGAAATGCTCGTGTTCGACTTTCTTGCGGCGCAGCACCAGCACCGACACGTTGACCAGGGCGAACACGCCCAGCAGCAGCAACGCGGTCGTGCCGCCCAAGGCGCGAATCGCCTGGGAGTTCGAGGTCGACACCAGCAGGATCAAAGCCAGCGCCAGCGCGGTGGTGAACAAGATCGCGGCCCACGGGGTCTGGCGGCGCTCATGGACCTTGGCCAGAAACTTGGGCAGGACACCCTGGCGCGACATGCCATACAGCAGACGGCTGGCCATCATCATGTTGATGAGCGCCGAGTTCGCCAAGGCGAACATCGAGATGATCGGCATGATCGTGGTCATGGGCAGATCGGGAGCGGCACGCTGCACCACCAGCACCAGGGGCGTCGAGCTCTTGGCCAATTCGCCCACGGGAATGAGCGCAACCGCGCAGATCGACACCAGCACATAGATGACCGCAGTGATGCCCAGGCCGGTCAACATCACTTTCGGGAAAATCTTGTTCGGATTGTGCGTTTCCTCGGCCATGTTGACCGAATCCTCGAAACCGACCATGGCAAAGAAGGCCAGCGCAGTGGCCGAGGTGATGGCCAAAAACACGCTCTTGTTCTCGGGCGTCTCGAATGCGACCACTCGCGAGAAGTCGGCCTGGCCATTACTGATTGCCCAGAAGCTCAACAGGATCACCAGCAGCAGTCCGGTCAACTCGACCAGCGTGAGCACGACGTTGGCTTTGACGCTCTCGGATACGCCCCGGAAATTGACCAGCATGACCACCAGCATGAAACCGATGGCTCCCCACGACACCATGGCGCTATCGGTGCCCAGTCCGAACGCCGTGAATAAGTTCGCCGCGAATGCTTGAGATGCCGTGGCTGCCGATGTCAGGCCCGAGCACATGACTGTAAAACACACGATGAATGTCAGGAAATGAACGCCGAACGCTTTATGAACATAGAGCGCTGCCCCCGCGGCTCGTGGGTATTTGGTGACCAGTTCGAGGTAGGAAAAGGCCGTTAGCAAAGCGACGGCGAACGCCACCAGAAACGGCGCCCACGCCGCGCCGCCCACTTCTGCGGCAACCTGGCCGGTCAGCGCGTAGATGCCCGTGCCCAAGATGTCGCCGACGATGAACAGCAGTAGCAGCTTGGGGCCCATCACCCGCTTCAGCGGGGTGTTCTGCGTTACGTCCTGGGTGGCCATGGTTTTTGTCTCCGCATAGTATGGTCGGCGTTTATATTTGGTCTGCCGAGCTGCGGGCGATTCTAAGGCAAGGCACGTGCCTAAATTGAAAGGCGGCGTGACTCAACATGTCCAAATGGTAGTGTTCGATAACAAAATGGAGACAAATCATGCAGTTAGACGGATTTTCTACGCAGGACATCGAGGTCGAGGGTGCTGTGATTCGAGTGCGCGAGGGCGGCTCGGGGCCTCCCTTGCTACTGTTGCATGGTCATCCCCAAACTCACGTCATGTGGCATCGGGTGGCACCGGCACTGGCTGGGGGGTATCGGGTCGTGATGGCAGACTTGCGGGGGTATGGCGACTCGTCTCGCCCGGCAGCTGGCGAGAACAGCGCGGCCTATGCCAAGCGGGTGATGGCGGCCGATATGGTGCAGGTCATGGATCGGCTGGGCCACGACCGCTTCAGATTGGGCGCGCACGACCGTGGCGCTCGGGTCGCTCACCGTCTGGCGCTGGATCATCCCGAACGGGTCAGCCATCTCGTGCTATTGGATATCGCACCGACCCTGGCGATGTATACGCAGACCACCGAGGCGTTCGCCCGTGCCCATTGGCATTGGTTCTTCCTGATCCAGCCCGCACCTTTGCCGGAGCGCTTGATCGAGGCCGATCCGCTGGCCTATATCCAGGACGTCATGGGGCGGCGGCACGGGGGCTTGAGCGTGTTCGCCCCCGAGGCGATGGCCGAATATCGGCGGTGTATTGCGCGGCCGGATACGGCAAGTGGAATATGCGCGGATTACCGGGCGTCGGCGGGTATCGATCTCGACCATGACCGTGCCGATGTGGCTGCGGGCCGCAAGCTCACCGTGCCGGTTCACGTGCTGTGGGGGGCGCACGGCACCGTGGGCAAATGCTTCGACGTGCTGGCCGAATGGCGTCGGGTGGCCGAGCACGTGAGCGGCGAGGCGCTCGATTGCGGCCACTATCTGGCCGAGGAGCAGCCAGAGCAGGTGATCGCCGCAATGCGACAGGCGTTTGGCCCAACTCGCTAGGCGCGTTGATTGTCCCGTCTGAGGCGCGGCGGAGGTTTAACGACGCGCCTGCCCCAGCCCGGAGCTGGTCAGGCGGGCCTGGGGGCGTAAGCGCCGAAAGGTTCGCCTTCGATCCGGCGCGATCGCTGGCCATGCACGTCTACCGGCACATCGCCATGCAGGGTGACGCGATAAAGCTGGCGGTCGAAGTCGAGATCGAAGATGTCGCGGGGAGCGAGGTGGGCGGTGGCGCGGTTGTCCCAGAACGCGATGCTGCCCGGCTCCCATTTGAAGCGCACGGTGTATTCGGGCTTGACGACATGCTCGAACAGCAGGTCAAGCAGTTGCCGACTTTCGCGCGGATGCAGACCAACGATGCGTTGCAGGAACGAGGGGCTGACGAACAGCGCCCGTTCGCCTGTCTCGGGGTGTACGCGAACCAGCGGATGCTCGCTGACCAAAGGACGTTTCCGATTCTTTTCCAGAAAACTTTCGGTCGGCTTTTGGCCTTCGGGTGGGGTGAACCGATGTTCGCCCCAGAGTCCGTCGACAAATGCGCGCAAGGGTGCGGACAGGTCTTCGTAAGCGCGGGCCAGATTGGTCCAGAGCGTGTCGCCGCCGTAGGGTGGAATGGTGACGCCGCGCAAGATGGACGCCGAAGGCGGATTGTGTGCAGCCGTCACGTCGGTGTGCCAGCCCGTCCAAGGACGAATCAATTGCTCGCCGGTATGGCGCGATTTCAGGCGGTCGCGTGCCACCGAGTAGACCTGGGGATGATCCGGCTCGAAACCGAACACGGGGTGGCCCACGGTCGGGTCGCCGAACAGCGACGCGAACGCGACGTGTTGGGCGTGGGTCAACGATTGGCCCCTGAAGAACACGACTTTCCATTTCAGGAGCGCCGCACGGATATCGGCGACGACTTCGGGAGCGAGTTCGCTCGTCAAATCGACGCCTGCGATCTCGGCGCCAATGTGAGCGCTCAAGGGGCGAAGCCTGATGTGCTGCGGTTCGGCCTGCCAGTCGAAGCGGGACGACACGGCGGTGGGTCTGGCCGCGAGAGCGGGGTGAGCCATGCGGAATCTCCAGTAGGAACGATGTTCGGGAGCGGGTGATCGGGAAAGCGTGCCCGAGGATCAATGCGATCCCGGCAGTGGGCGTGGACGGCGGGTTTCAGGGGATGGACGACGCGTGGGCCGAGGCTGTGCGCGAGTCGGTGCGAGCGCTTGGCGGGAGCTGTTGTTCCAGGCGTGGTGGCACCACGCCGTCGGCCTTGTTCTGCCATTCGACGATGGTATTGAAGCGGCGGTCGATGTAGGGCGCGATGGCGACCTTGCGTTTGAGCGCGCCCGTCTCTACCAAGCCATCGGCGATGCTCTGAAACACTTCGATGGAACGGTCGTCGATGGGATAGTACGTGCCATGCCCGGAGGACTTCACCAGCCATTGGCCTTGTGCCAGGGTCAGGCCCTGGCGCGCCACCAAAGTGGACTTGATCCATTCGTCGGAATGGGCGATCTGCCAGTTGTGAAACGCCACGGCGCGGCGCAGGAAGTCGGCAATGGCGGCCGATTTAGCGGGATCTTCCAATGCTTGCTTGCGTGCCAGCAGGACGTTCAGGCCCCAGTTATGACCGCTGCCGTCGCCGACGATGGGCGGTTCACCGACACGGAAGTACTGGTTGCCCAACAGAATGGCGGCGTCCACCGCGCCGGACGCGAATGTGGGTGCCACCTCGGCGCCAGCCAGTTGAACGCCCTGCACGTCTTTGCCCAGCGTCAGGCCGTTGGCATGCAATAAAGACGCCAGCACCATGTGTCGGCCCGTGCCGGGCGGGTAGGCGACGGTCTTGCCTTTCAGCGCGGCAACGTCTTCGATACCGCTATTTGCCTGGGCGACGAGGTAATAGTTGCCAGGGCTGCCGGGATTGGCCAGCAAGCCGATGGCGACCAGATCGTCGACGCCTGCGGCCACCGCGATTGGCAAGGGTGCTTCACCTATGTAGCCGACATCGGCCGCGCCAGAGATCAGGGCTTCCAGCACCGCCGGGCCGCCGTTGAAATTGGCGAACTGTGCGGTGTAGGGCGCACCCTGGCCCAGGCCCGATACTCGCCACGGAATGGAAGCCTGTTCGTTCTGCTCAGCGACCACCAGCTTGACGCCCTTCGGGACAGCGGCGGCCAAGGTAGCCGGCAGCGTGTTGTCGGGCTGAGCGGCATGGGCGACGGCGTTGCCTGCCGACAGGGCGCACGCCAGCAGAACCGGCACAAACAGCGTTCGTAGGAAGGAGCGAGGCGTAGGCGCTGAAGTCATGGTTTTCACGGGTGAGTAGTGAGGGAAAGAGTCGAGGTCGCGAACGTCAATGCGTGTCCACGCCCAGCGCGGCCAGCAGTGCTTTGCGGTAGTGGCCGAATGCCGGATCGGTGCGAGCGCGTGGTGCCTCCAGTGCGATAGGGAGGTCGAGGCCGATGCGTCCGTCCTCCAACACCAGGACGCGATCGGCCAGCAAGACCGCTTCGTCCACGTCATGGGTGACCAGCAGCACAGCGGGTCGGTGGCGTCGCACGAGGGCTTGCAGCAGACTATGCATCTTGATGCGAGTGAGCGCGTCCAAGGCGCCAAACGGCTCGTCCAGCAACAGCAGCTCGGGCTCACGCACCAAGGCACGGGCCAACGCCACCCGCTGCGCTTCGCCACCGGACAGCGTGCGCGGCCACGCGCGACCATGGTTCTTCAAACCGACCTCGGTCAGTGCTGCCTGGGCTCGGTCAATGTTCTCTGGCGTTGCGGGCAAGCCGATCAAAACATTACGCAGCACGCGAAGCCAAGGCATCAGACGCGGATCCTGGAACACGATGGCCCGGCGATGCGGTACCTGGATCGAGCCATTCACTTCGCCATCGAGCGCGCCCAATACACGCAGGAAAGTGCTCTTGCCCGAGCCGCTGCGCCCCAGCAGCGCAACGAACTCGCCCGTCTCGATGCGCAAGTCCAAATCGCGCAGCACGGCACGATCGCCGAACTGTTTATCGACGCCCTGCACTCGAACGGCGTCGTGGGAAGCGGGTGTCAAGATATCAAGCGCCATCGAAAGCTCTCCGCCACGTCAGGAGGCGAGCCTCCAGAAAACGTACGAACGCCAGAGACGCCAGTCCTAACAAGGCATACACCGCCAGCAGCACGAAAATCACATCGATACGGAAGTACTCGCGAGCATCGCTCATCATGCGGCCCAGACCCATCGGCGCATTGATGGTTTCGGCGAAGATCAGCGCCAACCAGGCGGCCGTCAATGCGAGGCGCAAGCCCACGAGAAAGCCTGGCAGTGCGCCCGGCAGGATGACTGCGGTGATCATCTCGCGCCGTCCCACGCCGAAGCTGCGGGCGGCTTCCACCAAGCCGGCATCGACATTACGAATGGCGCTATAGGTATTGATGTAGATGGCGACCAAGACACTTAGCGTGATCAGCATCACCTTGGGTTCTTCGCCGATGCCGAACCACGCGATCAGCACTGGCAATAGCGCGAAGTTGGGCACTGCGCGTAGCACCTCCATGTTCGCGTCGATCAGGTTCTCACCCCATCGGCTCAAGCCCGCGACGACTGCGGCGGCTACGCCCAGCACAAGCCCCAGGGCCAAGCCATTGACCACTCGCCCCAGCGACGCCCATACATGCATTTGCAAGGCTTCAGACGCCAGCAAGGTGTAAGCGGTGTGTGCGACCGTCAGCGGGCCGGGCGTGGTGCGCGGATCGAACACCTGCGTGATCGACAGCAGTTGCCAGACCGCCAGGAGCAGCAAGGGGCCGGCCAGGCGCAGCAACCAGCGGGGTAGCCGGGATCGGGCGGGGGCGGTCAGCGCGTGCTCGCGCGGATCGATCAAACCGTTTCCGGTGAGTGGACGATCCACAGCCGCGTGTGGACTGCGTGCGGGCGACGTACTGTGCGCGCCAGGGTCGGCGAGATCATCGTCGAGCGCATTCGTGGCGTCCAGCTGATGGGCCGACAGTTCGAAGCGCCGGGTGAGGGTGAGCATTGGCGGGCTCCTGCGGGTATGAACAGAGTCCGTCCAGACTATCGCCCCGCATTCGCGCCGCCAACGAAAGATACGCAATGAGCTTAATCGGGCGTCGGTTATATGATTACGCCGATGATCCGATCTCCCGCCAAGGCTGCCCGCCCCATCAAAGACAAAGCCGCCCGCCATTTGAGCGGGCTGTTGGTCGCCCTGGTGTTCGGTGCCTTGGGCGGGGCTGCCGCGTTGGTGTTCCATGCAGCGGCCAACCTCGTGCAGACCTGGATTTATGGGCCGTCTCCCGGCTACGACCTATCGGACGGCATCCGTTATCTGGCCAGCCATTGGCGCATCGCCGTGCCGATCGTCGGGGCGTTCGTGGCAGGCGTGATTCTTTATTGGGCGATGCGAATCGAGCGTCGCACGCAGGACGCGAGCGACTATCTGGAGGTCATCGACGGCCGTGCCGAGCGCGTGCCGGTGGCCTCGTCGCTGTTGCGGTGCCTGTCCTCGTTTTCGTCCATCGTGTCCGGGGGCTCGGTCGGCAAAGAAGGCCCGATGGTTCAATTGGCGGCGGTCGTGGCGTCTTACCTATCGTCCGACTGGCGTCACGTCAGTCCCGAGCGAGTGCGAACCACTATTGCGATCGCCGCAGCGGGCGGGTTGGCCGCGGTCTATCACGCGCCTTTGGCGTCTGCGGTGTTCATCGCCGAGATCGCGTATAGCGGCTTGCAGGCCAAGCGAGTGGCGCTGCTGTTCGTGGGGGCCAGTGCGGCAACGGGGCTGGTGATCGCGACGGGGCACTACACACCCTTATATGTGGTGCCGGTGCAGCAATTGCCGTGGAACGCAGCCACACTGGCTTGGATCATGGCGGCTGCCATCGTGGGCGCGATTGCGGGCATGGTGCTGATGGCTGCGGTTCGTCGCACCCGGCGTCATCTGGGGCGGTGGGTGCCGCACATCGTCGTTCGCATGACTTTGGGTGGGGTCGTTTTGGCGGGCCTGCTGTGGATGGCGCCCGACGTGGCGGGCAATGGCTATGGACCCGTGGCCAAACTGCTCTTGGGCGAAGGTTTGCTGGCGCCGCTGCTGATCGTGCTGTTGGCGAAAATCGTGGCGACCGCCGTGACGGTGGGTGCCGGTGCGGTGGGCGGCCTGTTTACCCCCGCATTGATGGTGGGGGCATTGGCGGCGGCTCAGTTCGGTCGCTGGGTCACCCAGATCGACGGTAGCGCATCCATGCTGGTGGCCTTGACGATATTGGGCATGGCGGCCAGTCTGGCGGCGACCACACAAGCGCCGTTGATGGCTACGCTGATGGTCATCGAGTTGACGCGCCAGACCGAGCTGATTTTTCCGATTGCGCTGGCAAGCGTCGTCGCGTTCGGTCTGGCGCGGCTGCTGGGCCAGCCTGCGGCCTATGCGATTACCGACCGGCATATGGCCCGGGCCGACGAGCGCAACGCCTTGAGATCGCTGAATGTGGACGCGTTCCTGCGCCCTGCCGGACAGACACTGCCTGCCGATGCCACGGCATGGCAAGCGCGTGAAATGGCCGCGGCGTCTACCAACCGATTTCTGTTCACGGTGGATCGCGACGGTAAATACCTTGCAGCGCTACCGGTGTATAGGTTGTTGGCCTTGGACGGCAGCGAACCGGAATTGGCGATTCAATCGCTGGCGGAGCAAGGCGTTCCCGTGCTGTTGCAGGGGCAGACGATATATAGCGCCTGGGAGACGCTGGCAGTGTCGCCGTCGGAGCGCATCCCTATCGTGGATAACGCCAGTTCACGGCGTCTGCTGGGGTTCTTGCACAAGAGCGAGCTGCTGAAACGGGCGCGTGCGACCTTGGATGCTTGAAGGTTTGCATCGCTTTGGCCGAGCGCGCCTCCGCAAGCACCTGATTGCGGAACCTGTCTGGTAGCGCATGTGGTGTCAGTACATCTACGGGAACTCCCAAGAGTTTGCCCAGTTCATGACGAATAGCACCGATATCAAACAGCGTTGTCTCAGGCGTCGGATCGATGAGGATGTCGAGGTCGCTGCTGTCGGTGTCTTGGCCGCGTAATACGGAGCCGAACACTCGTGCATTTCGGCCTTGGTATGATTCGACCACATGCCGCCGAATCGTGGCGCGGTTCGCGGCTAGGGCTTCAGACGGCTTCATGCGCTCTCCCCCGACACATCCAGCTTCATAGTAGATCGACATTATACGGAGCGTCGAGGGCGATCCGATGATTGCGATTTTTCTATGTCAATGCCTCACCATCAACAACAACTGCCGCAGGCGCTCGACCTGATCGATCATCTGATGCAATAGCCAATACGGGCCGTGCAATTCGGTATCCATGCCTTGGAGCGGCTTGCGGGGGCGGGTGCGCTTGCTTTCCAATTCGGCCATCAGCGCCAAAGGCATCTTGTCTTCTTCACGCAGCCCCGTCGCGATGCCCAGCAGGGTGCGCCGCATGTGCTGACCTTCGGCCGCAAACGCGCTGAGCAGTACCGGTCCGCCATTCGGTTCGGTTGGATGCTGGGGCGAAGACGACAGCATTTCCAGCGCACTCAACATGGCCCGGTGCTGATCCTGAATCTCCTCCAGTTGGGCTTGAGGAATATTCATCTCCTTCGCCACCGAGGGCAGCAGGTTGCGCAGGCTGATCGAACGACGCGTGACGTCGGCGAACATCTTATTGAGCTCACCCGACGTAGGCGGGTTATCCGACAGCACCCGGCGAATGATGCGTGCGCAGCGTCGCAAGTTCAAGGCCATGCTGAACCGCCAGGAGTAGGTCGCGTGCAAAGGTAAGGCAAATGAGAAAATCAGGGCGACTGCGATGCCAATGAACACGTTGAGTGCGCGCCAGCTGCCCGTTTCCAGCGAGTTGTCGCCATGACCTGCAACGATCACTATGGTGATGGCGGTCAATAGGGCGATGTAGCCCGCCCGCCCAATGGCGTAGTAGGCGCAGATGCCGCCGGACAAAGCCAGCAGGCCATAAGTCAGTGCTTCCGAACCCACGAGGGCGTGCAGCACGATCAAGGACAAACCGGCAGTCGCGCCTACCGCCGTTCCTAATGCGCGTTCTGCGGCTTTCTTACGAATGTTGCCATGGTGTTGAATGCCCCCAATGACGATCAGCATCGACACTGAGGCCCAGTCGCCATGCTCGATGTGAAAGCCGCTGGTGATCAAAATGGTCGTCAGCATCGCCAAGGCGACTCGTACGGCGTGTAAACCTTGGGCATGACGGAATCGCTCGTAGGGCGACGCCATGTGCTGCAAGGCAATTGCCATCCGCTGAAGTGGCAAGGCGATACGTAAGGCGGCTTTTTTAAGTGCCATAAACGCTGCTGGTCGTGGATGCACGTCCCTCGAACGGGGACTGATCGGTTCAGTTTACGCCGACGGATGTCGGCATACTACGACTCCTTGCGCCGCAGCAAAATGTCGTAGCACGTACGCAACGAACACGGGATAACCCAGTAATGTCGGGCATTGCCTTAAATCGAAATCTATGCGGCATCGCAGTATTCAGAGGCTGCCCAATCAGGCGAGTTCACGTTATTTCAGTGCCGGGAACTGCGGCTTATGCGTGCCGTTTGGCGAATCACGCTTCGGCCAGGAGTTGGCGGATGTCGCTGGCACACTCTTCGGCGGACTGTTCGTGCTTGAACAACACCCGGATGCGTCCCTGGGTATCGTAAACATAGGTCGTAGACGAGTGATCCATGGTGTAGCTGCTGCCGGTGGGTACTTTCTGGTAATACACGTTGTAGGTCTTGGCCACTTGGCGAGTCTGTTCCGCATCGCCGTAAAGCGGCACCACATCGGCGTCGAACGCCTTCGCATAGGCTTGTAAAACCTCAGGCGTGTCGCGCTCGGGGTCGATGGTGACGAACAGGATTTGCAGGCGCCGGGCATCTTCGCCCAACATGCGTTTGATCTCGGCAGCCCGAAACAGGGCGGTCGGACAAATGTCGGGGCACTGTGTGAAGCCGAAGAACATCATCACGACCTGGCCCTTGAAGTCGGCCAATGTACGGGTGTTGCCCGTGGGATCGTTAAGCGAGAAGTCGTTGCCGAATTTCGCGCGGGACACGTCGTGGCCGTAAGCCTTCAGGGCAGGAGGACGATCGCAGCCGCTCAAGCCTATTGCGGACAGCGCCAATAGCCCTAAGCAGGCGCGGCGGGCAGGCGATACGACGCCATTGTCAGGGTGGTCCGATACCGGACTGAAACGAGCATCGCTGCCGACTGCTGCGGCCCGGGGCGAAGTCGAATGAGAGAAAACGCGGCTGGAAGAGGACATGGCCGGTAGTTTAACCGGCCATGTCAGTTCAAATCAGCAGGCGATCAGGCCTTGACGATCTTGCCCTTCATGATCATCCAGTGACCGGGGAACGAGCAGAAAAAGCTGTAGTCGCCGCCGGCTTCCAGTTTGGCCGTGTCGAAGGTGACCGAGGTCTTCTCGCCGCCGCCGATGATCTTGGTGAAAGCGATGACGCGAGCGTCGTTCGGCTTGACGTGATCCGGCTTGGCGGTGGCGCCGTCTTTGGCGACTGCGTCCAGATCCGAAGTCTTGGTGATGACGACGTTATGACCCATGCTGGCAGCAGGCATCTTGCCGGTGTGGGTCAGGTTGATCGTGAATTCCTTGCACGTCGCGGGAACCTTGATTTCCTTGGTGTTGAACTTCAGGGCGTCGTCGCCCGTCACGTCAATGGCGCAATCGGCAGCATGAGCCAGAGGCGCGGCGGCAGCCAGAATCAAACCCAGGAAAAATTTCGACTTCGACATGAGATGCAACTCCAGAAAAGCATTAGAAAGTTTGGTGTAAGGCTCGATATGCTAGCAGTTACCGTATGATAGGGTGATAAAGACCCCTTCGGTGTGTCGCATCCGGGTGACACTAAAGCGCCTTAGCCCGCGTCGAGCACCGATGGCGCAGCGAGCGCGATCGCCGAATCGATGAACAGGGCTTCGTCTACCTGCTCCAGCCCTAGTACCCGGGCGCGGCGCAGCCCACTGACCAGGGCTTCCAGCGCACGGGCCAGGCGCAGCGCCTGAGCCTGCGTGACGATGCAGTCCCGACAGAGACGACCCGCGAACAAGGCTGCCAGTTGGGCGGCTTGCGCGGCGATTCCGACACGAAGCTGTTCCCAATGGCGCGGATCGCGCAGGGCCATGTCCTGGATCTGGGTATCCAGGCGAAGGCGGCGTCGCCCTTGCGCCCCGGCCGAGGATCGAAACGCGGTGCGGGCGTAGGCGCGCACGGCGTCCTCCAGCAAAGGGCTGTTGCCCGCCTCGTCGGCAACGGCCTGCTCCTGTGCGGCCATATCGTCCACGATCAGGGCCAGCAGCAGGTCGTCTTTGCTGCCGAACACCGAGTACACCGCGCCTGTGGTCAGCCCCGCCTGCCCCGCGATGTCGTCTAAGCGTGCACCATAGCCCTCGCGCCCGACGATGTCGCGCGCCGCATCGAGCAGGGCGCGGCGGTGTTGGGCTTGGGCGTCGGCACGGCGGGTAGGCGGTGTCATGGTGGCAGGCCGAAAAAGACTAGCGTTTCAACAGTCTTGCACTGGCGGCAACGATGGTCAACAGCAGGGCCAGCACCGTCAATGCAGTCGACAGGCTGGTGGCCTGGGCGATGAACCCGATGGCGGCCGGTCCGGCCAGGATGCCGGTGTAGCCGATGGTCGTGATGGCGGCGATGGCAAGATGCTCGGGCATGACGGTTTGGCGTCCTGCCGCGCTGTACATGATGGGCGAGATATTGGCGCAGCCGATACCCACCAGTGCGCAACCGGCCAGCGCAACAGGCCAGCTGGGCGCATACACCACCACCGCCTGACCGCAGGCGGCGATCAGACCGCCCAGTGCGACCACCGGGGCCGCGCCTATTTGCTTGACGACCGCGTCGCCGGTCAGGCGGCCCAAGGTCATGGTGACGGAAAACACGGCGTATCCCAGGCCACCCCAGGCGGCGGGCATGGATTGCACCGAAGTTAGAAACACGGCGCTCCAGTCGAGCATGGCACCTTCGGCCAGGAACACGATGAAGCACAAGCCGCCCAATACCAAAACAATGCCCCGAGGCAGCACAAACATCGATCCTCGACCTGCGCTGCGTTCGGTCAGTAGTCCGCGCCATGCCAGGGCCAATGCCAAGGCGATCATGCCGATGACACAGGCGACCGCCCCCAAGGGCGAAAGGCTCAACGCCAACAGGGCGCTGACGGTCGCCGCGCCCACGAATCCGCCCACGCTGAACAGGCCATGAAAACCGGACATCATGTGGCGACCGCTGTCGCGTTCGACCACGACGGCTTGCAGGTTCATGGTGCAGTCGATCAGCCCCAAGCCCATGCCGAAGGTGAACAGCGCGATACCCAAGCCGAGTGGCGTGGTGGCAATGGCCAGCCACGGGAGGCTGGCGCAGACCAGGATCGCGCCGATGCCCAACACGCGGCGCACGCCGAATCGGGCGGCTAAGGCGCCTGCGGGGGCCATGGCTGAAATCGAACCGATGCCCAGGCACAACAGCAGCATGCCCAGCATGCCTTCATCCAATCCCGCACGCTCGCGTGCCAGCGGAACCAGCGGCGCCCACGCCGACATGCCGACCCCGGCAATGAAGAAAACCAATCGAGTGGCCAAGTGAGTCGCATGCGGCGCGGAGGTATGGGCCATGGATCGTGTCATAAATTGAGGTGGACTGCATTGTAGGGGTGCCTATACTTCAGTTATTCGGTCGATCTGGAGATTGGAATGAGCGAAGCATCGAGGCCCGGCGAGCGGGCGCAGGCATGGCGCGAACACCTGGGGCTGACCGCGCCGATCATTCAGGCGCCGATGGCGGGCGTCAGTACGCCTGCGTTGGCGGCGGCCGTGTCGAACGCGGGCGGCCTGGGATCCCTGGGCGTGGCGGCGATGAAGCCGGATGCCGTGCGTGACGCCATTCGGCAGACGCGCGCGCTGACATCGCAGGCGTTCAACGTGAATGTGTTCTGCCATCACCCCGACGCGTCGGACGCTGCGGCCAATGCGCGGTGGCTGGCGTATTTGAAGCCGAGCTTCGAGCGGTTCGAGGCCGAGCCGCCGACATCGCTGCGGGCCGATTTGTACGGCAGTATGTCGATGGACGAAGTGCTGTTCAGGACTATTCTCGACGAACGGCCTCCTGTGCTGAGCTTTCATTTCGGTTTGCCCAGCGCCGATCGGATCACGGCGTTCCGCAGCGCCGGCATCGTGTTGATGGCCACTGCTGTGTCATTGCGCGATGCGCTGGCCGCGCAGCAAGCCGGTATCGACGCCGTGGTGGCGCAAGGCATCGAGGCCGGCGGCCATCGTGGCGTGATCGACGTGGCCGAGCGCGACGAAGGGCAGGGCCTATTGACGCTGACGCGAACCTTGGTGCGCAAACTGCACGTGCCGGTCGTTGCGGCCGGGGGCATCATGGATGGCGCTGGCGTGGCTGCGGTCTTGGCGCTGGGCGCAGCGGCGGCGCAAATGGGCACTGCCTTCGTCGGATGCCCCGAGTCGGTCGCCGATGCCGGTTATCGCTCGGCGATGGCATCGGGTGTCGATGGCCGGACCACCTTGACGACGGCCATCTCGGGACGGCCGGCAAGAGGGTTTCGCAATGCCCTGACCGATTTGGGCGAACAGGCCGGGGCGCCCCCCAGCCCTGGCTATCCGATGACCTACGACGCGGGCAAAGCCATCAATGCAGCGGCCAAGGCGCAGGGCCATACGGAATATGGTGCGTTCTGGTCCGGGCAAGGGGCGGCTTTGGCGAGGGTCTTGCCCGCCGCCGATTTGGTGGCCGCGTTGCAGGACGAGTGCGCCGAGGCGATCGAGGCATTGCAGGCCCTGGCATAAAAACGGATTTGCTGGGCATTGATATAAGCTGTATATTCATACAGTGGATACTCAGCAAAAACTCGCCATCCTGGCCGACGCCGCTAAATACGACGCTTCCTGTGCGTCCAGTGGCAGCGATAAGCGCAACTCCATCGGCGGGCGCGGTATCGGTTCGACCGAATCGGCAGGGATTTGCCATAGCTACACGCCAGACGGCCGATGCGTGTCCCTGCTCAAGATTCTGCTGACCAACTTCTGTCAGTACGACTGTCTGTATTGCGTGAATCGCGTCAGCAGCAACGTGCCACGCGCCCGCTTCACCGTTCAGGAAGTGGTGGATCTCACGCTGGACTTCTACCGCCGCAATTGCATCGAAGGTTTGTTCCTGTCCAGCGGCATTATTCAAAGCCCGGACTACACCATGGAGCAAGTGGTGGCCGTGGCGCGAAGTCTGCGGGAAGACCACGATTTCCGGGGCTACATCCATCTCAAGACGATTCCAGACGCCACGCCGGAGTTGCTGGCGCAAGCGGGTCGCTACGCCGATCGTCTCAGTATCAATGTCGAGCTTCCTACCGAACAAAGCCTTATCGCGCTGGCCCCCGAGAAAGACGGGGGCAATATCCGGCGCGCCATGGCGCGCATGGCCGTGCATATCAGCGACGCCAAGGAGGAGCGCAAGGCGGCCGCCAGGCCCGCCGCGCGAACGACGTCCATGGCTGGCGCTCGTCCGCTGCGGGCCACCCCGCCACGCTTTTCGCCAGGCGGTCAAAGCACTCAGATGATCGTAGGTGCAGACGCCAGCGACGACCGCAGCATCCTGGCGACCAGTGCCAACCTGTATGGCAGCTATCGGTTGAAGCGGGTGTATTACTCGGCGTTCAGTCCGATCCCGGACGCTTCGCGCGCGTTGCCTTTGCAGGCTCCACCCGTGGTGCGAGAGCACCGCTTGTACCAAGCCGATTGGTTGATGCGCTTTTATGGCTACGAGGCCAGCGAAATCGTGCCGCCCGGGCACGGCATGTTGTCTTTGGAGATGGATCCGAAGTTGGCATGGGCCTTGGCGCACGTCGAACGCTTTCCCGTCGATCTGAATTGCGCGCCGCGTGAACTGATGCTGCGGGTGCCTGGCTTGGGCGTCAGGACGGTCGATCGCCTGTTGGCCGCCCGACGAGTGCGCCGTCTGCGCAGTGACGATTTGCGGCGCTTGAAGCTGGGGATGGAAAAAGTGCTGCCCTTCGTGGTGTTGGCCGATTATCGCCCGTCCAAACTGCCCGATGCCCGAACCTGGGCGGCGCGTCTTCGGCCGCCGCCGGTGCAGGGCGAGTTGTTTGCCGCATGAGTGCGCCGCGCACGATCATGTTGGAAGACGCCACGGATTGGGACGGTTTTCGCACATCGGCCCGATTGTTGGTGATGCAGGATGTTTCGCCCGAGGACGTCGTGTGGCATACCCCAGACAGCCTGGCCGCCGACGTGTTCGCGGCGCCCGCCGAAACGATCGCGCCATCGACGGCCCCAGTCGCTACGACGGCCTTTACCGTGCCGCGCGAATTCTTGAGCATGTGTACCCGAATCACGCTGCATCGCGATCCGGGTCGGTTCGATCTGATGTATCGGCTGCTTTGGCGGATGCGGCGCACGCCCGGCCTGGCGCATGACAGCCTGGATCCCGACATGCTTCGCGCCAATCTATTGGCGCGAAGCATCCGTCGGGACATGCATAAGATGAAGGCGTTCGTCAGGTTTCGTCCGGTTCACGACCAGGCCGATGACCCCTTGCACGTTGCATGGTTCGAACCCGAACATCGCATCGTGGCGGCGACTGCGCCTTTTTTCGCGCGACGCTTCGCTCAAATGCGCTGGGCCATCATGACGCCGGACGTGTGCGTCCAATGGGACGGCAGGCAACTGACCTACGGCCCGGGTGCGCAGCGCAGCGACGCGCCGGGGCCCGATGCGGGCGAATCGTTGTGGCTGACCTACTACGCCAATATCTTCAATCCTGCTCGTCTCAAGTTGGCCATGATGCGCAAGGAAATGCCGCGCAAGTATTGGCACAACCTGCCTGAAGCCGCGTTGATCGGCGAGTTGAGCGCGCAGGCCATCGTGCGTAGCGGTCAGATGGTCGAAGCCGAAGCGACGCAGCCTGCGCGCCGTATCGTGCCGCTGGTGCAGCCCGACCGGCATCGGGCGGGATCGCTGTCGGAGAACGCGTCCTTGGACGAGCTGGCGCAGGCCGCGCAAAGTTGTCGGGAATGCCCGATCGGCGAGCATGCCACCCAGGCCGTATGGGGCCAGGGGCCGTCGGACGCCCGTTTGATGATTGTCGGCGAACAGCCCGGCGATGAAGAGGACCTGCGCGGACAGCCTTTTATCGGGCCTGCCGGACGGTTGTTCGACCGAGCGCTGACGCATTTAGGGTGGGAGCGGTCAACGCTTTACGTCACCAATGCCGTCAAACATTTCAAATTCGAGCTTCGAGGACAGCGACGCATCCACAAGACCGCTGCCCAGCAGGAGGCAGCGATATGCGCAGATCGCTGGTTGTCGCGTGAAATCGAAAACGTTCGTCCCAAGGGCATTATTGCTTTGGGTGCGACTGCGGCGCGAGCCTTGGTGGGGCGCAGCGTGCCTGTCATGACGGCGAGGGGGCAGTGGATGCCAGGCGTTGCAGGGGTGCCGGTATTGGTCACGCTGCACCCGGCGGCTTTGTTGCGCATGGAACCGGCTGAGCGGCAAGCCGCTTTCGATCGCTGGTGCAGCGATCTGTCGCAGGCCGCCGAGTTGGCCAAGCGCCAGTAAAATGCGTGGCATGACGACGCACGCTTCGAATCCTTCCCGCGGCCCGGCCAGAAAATCGTCCAAACAGGCGGCGGACACTGCGATGGCTTGTCCCTGCGGCAAAGGGGCGACCTATCTTGCCTGCTGCGCCCGATGGCACGCAGGCGAACAGGCGATGCATGCACCCGATGCAGAAACGCTCATGCGTTCTCGCTACAGCGCGTACGTCTTGGATCGGCTCGATTATCTGCTGGCCTCCTGGCATCCCAGCACCCGGCCCGTCGCGCTGTCGCCCAATCCGCCCGGATTGAAGTGGCTGGGTTTGACCGTGAAACAGCACGTCGTCGCCGACGAGTCCCATGCAAGCGTCGCTTTCGTCGCCCGTCACCGTTTGCATGGCCGGGCGCATTGTCTGGAGGAAACGAGCCGCTTCGTCCGTGAAAACGGGCAGTGGCTGTACGTCGATGGCGATATCGCCGACTGATCGGCAACGAATCGGCAACTCGTCGCCGGTTCGTTTTCGGGTCAATGGCCGATTCGTGGCGAATCCGAATCGTCGCGCCTCGATCACCAATCAATCCACTGCGCCCACGCGTCCTCGCGATTGCTTGATCTGGCTGCGAGACGACTTGGCCTCCAGACGTCGTCGACGCGCACCCGCAGTGGGTTTTGTCGGCGTGCGGACTTTAGGCAGGACTGCCGCTCGATCCACGAGCGCTTGCAGTCGCGCACGGGCATCGGCGCGATTCAGGTCCTGGCTGCGGCTGGCTTGCGCCTTGATCACGATCACGCCTTCCTGTGTGATGCGATGGTCGCGCATGGCAAGCAGGCGCGACTTGACGAGCTCGGGCAGATCGGACGCCGAAATATCGAAGCGCAGATGAATCGCGCTGGACACCTTGTTGACGTGTTGGCCGCCAGCACCTTGTGCGCGGATGGCGACGACGACGATGTCCGAGTCGCGGATGGGAATAGAAGAAGAACGCATGCAGCGATTGTCGGCGATCGCGGCGCAGGACGCGACTCGGCAGTGTTGTAAAAGCGGTATTGTTTGGGATCGGGCGGCTGGGTAATATGCGCAGCGGTTTCGAGCCGCGGACGTTTTTTGGGTAATGACATGAGTCAGGCCTGCGTGACCTGTGGCGTATGCTGCGCCAGTTTGAGGGTGTCGTTTTATTGGTCCGAATCCGACGATCACCCGGATGGCACGGTGCCGCGCCATCTGGTCGTTCCTATTTCACCCTATCACGTGGCGATGCGGGGCACCGAAGCCAAACCCGCCCGCTGCATCGCGCTGCAAGGCGAGGTCGGGGAGTCGGTAGGGTGTGGCATTTATGCGCGGCGTGCCAGCACGTGTCGTGACTTCAAGGCCGGCGAGCCGCGTTGCAACCAGCTGCGCATGGCGCGGGGAATGGCAGCGCTGTCGGAGGTGCTGCCCGATAGCGACGAGATCGTTCGCGTCAATCATCAATTGATGCTGTAGCCCTTGCCTTTCAAGCACGCGCCCAGTGCGCGATGATAAGACTCGGTATTCGCCGTGGTCGTATACGCCGTAATCACTGCCGGATCGAAGCCGCTTTGGTTCATTGCCCAGTTGCGACATGCTTCGCGATCGCGCATCTGGGTGGTGCCGTCTTGCCCGCTGGCAGGGTAGGCCACGATATCGTCGGCCGATGCCAGGCGCTGCACGGGCTGGGCTGACTGCACCACCACTTGCGAGGGCTGAACGACCTGCACCGGGGAGGGCGTCACATACGTGACGGGCGGGTTGTAAACCACTGTCGGTGCGCTGTAGGACACCGTAGGCGCAGCATAGATGGGCTGCTGATATACCGGTGGTGCGACGTAGACAGGCTGCTGGTAGATCACGGGCGCGGGGGCATAGACCGGCGGGCTCACGTAAGTGATTTGCGAGGCGCTGTAGCTCGAGCGGCTGTTATTGCTGACGGCCAGTGCGACGCCTGCGCCCAATAGCGCGCCGATACCGAACACCAAAGCTGAATCGCTACCGCGGCGACCGCCCCCACCACGGTAATAGTGATGCTCATGATAGCTGCTGCCCCATGACGGACCGCCCCAGCCGCGATGACCATAGCCCCAGCCGTGACCCCACCCATAGGCCGCTGCGGGTGTGCTGACCGTGGCCAGCGCTAAAGCGGCCGCTACGGCGCGTATCGAAAACTTCATCATGACTCGGCTCCTGCGGCCTCGTGACACAAGAGACGAGGGTATCCGCAACCGTAATTTACTCCTCTTCGGCGAACGAGTGAGCGACGCGAAACCCGTTGAATTCGAAGATCGATTTCAGTGGGTTACAGTGGGGGCGTGGGCATTAAAGCGAAGCGAGCGATTAGCCTGCGGTGGCGAAGCTGTGCGGATCCCAGCATTCTGTTTCCAGGTGAAGTCGTGCGGACTGTCGGTTGTCCGCTCGCGCTCGATACGCATACTTTTTGGCGAAGCCATCTCTGCGGGAATGATGCCCCCAGTCGATGGGCCAATGCGACTGGCGGGTAGCACAGCGGTTCGCGGCTCGTTGATCCGGGAAGTGTATCCAGGCGGATCCAGGTCGATCGTCCAAACAGGAGCGTCTTTGATGGACGGTGTGGTGCCACGACTGTCTTTGATCTCGCCCCAGCGATGAGGATATGCAGCGGTGGGAGTGTAAACCGGATAAACACGATTCCATATCACGCCTGCGGCAATCCGTCCCTTGCCTGCTCCCGGATGTGGAACGGGGTAAGGGTCGCGGTCGGACGCGAGGGCACTCGCCCAGACTTGTATAGCGGCGAGGGCGAGCACTGCTCTGAGAAAAGTTTTCATGTCCAGCTCAGGCAAGTAATAGGTGCAGCAAAAAAACACGACCATTTCGACAGCCGCTGCAGATCGACGCATTTGGCCACGAGGCAACAAGCCAATTGCTACGACATTTGAGCGCCACAAGATGTTTAATCTTGCCCACTCGGCCGATCGTCGATGGGTTCTTGGCCTGTGTATCGAATTTGCACCGGCCATGCAGGTTTGTCATGAGCAATCTCCTCGGCCTACACTTGTTTGCATCACGGATTGCAAAGGGTGGACATGCATATTTGCGTCATCGGTGCGGGCGTCGTTGGCGTCACTACGGCGTATCTGTTATCCGAGGCAGGTCATCGGGTCACGCTGATCGAGGCCGCGGCCGATCCGGCGCAGGGCACCAGCTTCGCCAACGGCGGGCAACTCAGCTTCAGTTATGTAGCTCCCCTGGCCGCACCGGGTGTACTGAACGATGTCCCGCGCTGGTTGCTGAATCGTGATGCGCCGCTTCGTTTCACGCCCCGCCTGGATCCGCAGCAATGGCGGTGGAGCCTGGCATTTGCCGCCGCTTGCCGTCGATCGGTATCGGAATCTTCCACTCGGGCGTTGTTGGCTTTGTCTTATTTGAGCCGCGACACCTTACACGCACTGCTGGCTCGGCAGCCCGTCGAGTTCGGGTGGCGCAAGACCGGCAAACTCATCGTGTATCGCCAGCCGGCTTTGGTAGAAAAAGCGCGCGCGCAAGTGGCCTATCAAGCCTTGCATGGCGCACGGCAGCAGGTGCTGGATGCCGAGCGGACCTTGACACTCGAGCCTGCCTTGCAAGGTATGCGCGATCAGCTTGCAGGCAGCGTGTTTACGGCCGACGACGAATCCGGCGACTGCTTGACATTCACCCGTGGATTGTTCGAGGCGCTGCGCAGTCGGGCGAATACGAACATCCTGATGTCTACGACCGTCCTGGGCCTGCGCCGTACGGGCAGAAAGATTGCCGCAGCTCGTCTGGCCGGTGGCAAGGAAATGTCGGCCGATGCATTCGTGATCGCTGCGGGCATGGGATCATCGGGCTTGCTGCGCGACGCAGGATTACGCTCGCCGCTCTATCCCTTGAAAGGCTATAGCCTGAGTTTGCCCCTGACCGATTCTGTCGCGCCGTGGGCACCCGAGATCAGCGTGACCGATTACGAGCGCCGCATTGTTTACGCAAGAGTAGGGCGGTCCTTGCGTATCGCTGCCATGGTGGATATCGGGTCGCGAGACGGCAGCGTAGATCCTGTGCGTATTGCAACGCTCAAACGACAGGTCAAGGAAGTCTTTCCGGATCTACCCTTGGACGAGGCGCAGGCGTGGGCGGGGATGCGCCCGGCTACGGCAACCGGTCGCCCGGCAATAGGTGCCGCGCCGCGTGCCGATAATCTTTACTTGAACATCGGGCAGGGTGCGCTTGGTTTTACCCTGGCCTGCGGCAGTGCCGCCGTGGTCCAGGCGCTGATCGAGAACCGCCCGTCGCCTATCGACGCCGCGCCGTTCGCACCACGTTAGTCATGCTTTAGAACGCGACTTTCGAATACGGCTTCAAAATAGGAATATCCACGCCAGAATCGCAGCGATGGCGGACCACTTCAGCACGTAATAAAGCGTTTTGTTCTTTGCCTTGAGGCGCTTGCCGGCCAGTCGGAACTGATACACCTTGCCGAACAGTTTGTTGATCCCGCCTGTCCGGTCGCCCACTTCGTTGGGCGAAGTCGCTGCACGCAAGAGCAATACACCGAAGAAATGATTGACCGCCTGAGCCCAGCGGTATTTCATCGGCCGTTCGATATCCGCGAACAAGATGATGCGGGTTTGATCGGTTCTGTTCTCTGCCCAGTGAATGTATGTCTCGTCGAACAAAACGGCCTCACCGTCGCGCCAGAAATACTTTTCGCCATCGACATCGATGAAACACTCGGGGCTGTTTGGCGTGATCAGCCCCAGGTGATAGCGCAAGGAGCCGGCATAAGGATCGCGATGCCGCGGCAATTTCGCACCGGGCGGCAAGGCGGCAAACATGGCGGCTTTGATCGATGGAATGTCCGCCAGGATTTGTGTGGTTACCGGGCACAGTGCGTGGGCTGATGGATGGTCGTTCGCATACCACTTGAGGTAGAAGCGTTTCCAACCGGTCTTGAAGAACGAATTGAAGCCTGCATCATTGTATGAGCCCGCCGCCTTGACGTGTCCGCTGTCGGTCAAAGCGCGTGCCTCGGCCAGAATGTCGTCGCGGCGGTCTTGCAGCACTTTCAGTTCTGGAAAATCGGCCAAGTCCAGATAAGGCCGATTCGGCACCCGAGAAAACGCATACATGAAGCAATTGATGGGCGCGGTGAAAGTAGAGTGATCCAGAAACTGGCGGGAGAATCGGTGTCGGACTCGCCCACGGTAATGCACCACCACACTGCACACAACGAACAGTGCCAAGGCAAACCATTTCATAACGGGCCCCCACTCAAAAATAGAGGCCACTATCTTACTTATCAACGACCAGCTGAGTGCGTCGCGCGGCGTTGCAAATGTCAGAATCATTTAAATGATGAGCCGCCGATGGATGCGGGCTGAATGGCTTGCGATCGGTAAGGCGGCCATCACGCGTGATCGACTGGCAATCGATTGGCGATTGACTGGGAATTGTGATTGGCGTGCGAAGTGGCCGAGCATCGTCACCGGCTGCTGTTGTATTTCTCCCATAGAGATTTTCATGTGACGCGTGAGTAATGGGAGGCCGCCAGGGCCGCCGGAATAACCCCGTGGCGTGGGGGGAGTCCTTCGAGCAGAGCACGTGAGCGAGACATCCCGATCGTCATGCCGAGAGGGCTTCTGAGGCTCACGACGGTGAGTGATCTGCCATCGATTCTTTAGCGAATCGCGGCGCTGTCCGTGATCGCCGTCCGTGCTGCCATAAGCAGGAACCGTAAGGCTTTCGGCGAACCCCCTCCGTGTCGTTCACGCCCTTTTTTTCATTCGCGGCGGCCTCGCTGGTTTTGGACTGAAACGGCGCCCTCGATGTGGCTCGAAGCGCTGCCACACGTGCTCCATGAGGACGGACTCGTAGTGGTCATTACAGCCCTGGAGTAATGGATGGGAGGCGTGGCCGGCACTCGCAACTTCGAAAAACAAGGCTGGTGCAAAACATTTCAGTGATTAGGATGGTGATCCATATCAGAGATTAACCATTGCTTGACCGTTGGAGTCTGTGTGTCCATGCGTTTCTCGACTATCGCTGGGCTGACGTGCGTCCTTGGCTGTGTTATCGCAGTCGGTGCCTCGGCTGAATCTTTGAGAGTGGGTCTGGCTGCGGAACCTACTGCGATCGACCCACATCATCACCGGATCACGCCGAACGCTGCGCTGGCCGCACACATTTTCGAATCCCTGGTAGAGATGGACGCCGACATGCGGTTGATTCCCCGCCTGGCCGAATCGTGGGAAGCTACGGACGACCTGACCTGGGAGTTCAAGCTGCGCCCGAACGTCAAGTTCTCCAATGGCGAGCCATTCACCTCGAAGGACGTGATGTTCACGCTCTGTCGAGTGCAGAACAATAAAACGGCCATTGCCGGTTACGGCAGCACCGCCAGGCGCATCGTCAGGGTCGAAACACCCGACGCCACTACCATACGCTTGATCACGGCGACGCCGTATCCCTTGCTGGTTAACGAGATGGCGAGCATGCCGATCATTTGGAGCGGCATCGCGAAAAGCGACAAGCTGACGTATGACCCGGCGGCGGCTTGCAGCGTGCCGAACTGGCCCACCGTCGATGATTTCAATAGTGGCTATGCCGCTATCGGTACAGGACCTTATCTACTGAAATCGTTCGTTAAGGATTCAGGCATCAAACTGCGCAGAAACGACGCATATTGGGGCCAGAAGCCGTACTGGGATACCGTGAGCCTTGTGGCGGTACCCGCCTCTGATTCGCGTTCGACGGGTCTGCTCGCAGGCGACTTCGATTTGGTGGAATCCCCTCCCGTCCGTGATTTGACGCGGCTGAAAAGCAGGGGCTTCGACGTGGAGATCAAGCCCTCGGTGCGCGTGATGTTCCTGCAATTGGATGTCGGCCGCGTGCAAAGCCCGCAGGTCAGGTCGGCACAGGGCAATAATCCCTTGCAAGATGTCCGGGTGCGTCAAGCCATGTCGATGGCAATCGACCGCCAGGCCATCGTCGAGCGAGTGATGGACGGTGTTGCCACCCCGGCGTATCAATTCTTGCCTGATGGTATGTTTGGCGCGCTGAGGCAAGCGCCTGAATTGAAGTACGACCCCCAGCGCGCCAAAGCATTGTTGGCTGCGGCGGGTTATCCCAACGGTTTCGAATTGACGCTGGCAAGCTCCAATGACCGTTACATCAACGATGCACAGATCGTGCAAGCCTTGGCGCAATACTTTGCGCGCATCGGGATAAAGGCCGACGTTGAAACGATGACTCAAGCGGTGTTCTTCTCGCGCCGTGCCAAGCGCGACTTCAGCGCTGCGCTGAGCGGTTGGGGGACGGGCACGGGCGAAGCAAGCAACTTCTTTTTGCACTACGCCGCATCGTTCAATCCTGCCACAGGGCAGGGCCTGAACAATTACGGCGGATATTCGAATGTTCAGTTGGATCGAACCTTTGCCGACGCTTTGCGTACGCTGGACAACGTCGAGCGCGTCGAGCTGCTGAACCAAGTCATCACCATCGCCTTGGAAGACATGCCCAATATACCGCTGCACTATGAAAGCAGCATATGGGCCTTCCGTAAAGGCTACCGATACGAAGGCCGGGCCGACCAGCGCACTTTGGCCATGTCTTTTCGTCCAGCCAAATAATCCCTCGCGATCATTCGCTCGCACCTGACCTTTGGAGTTTCATATGTCCATAAGTCCCTCGTTCATTGCCCGGCTGGCGTGGGTCCTTGGCTGTGTTTTCGCAGTCGGCGTCCACGCTGAGTCCTTGAGAATCGGTCTGGCGTCCGAGCCTACCGCCATCGATCCGCACTATCACAACCTCACGACGAATAACGCGTTGGCTGGGCACATTTTCGAAAGCTTGGTGTTCATAAGTCCCGAGATGACGGTGGTCCCGAGCTTGGCCGAGTCGTGGAAGGCCATCGACGACCTGACCTGGGAATTCAAGTTGCGTCCGCAAGCCAAGTTTTCCAATGGCGAGCCGTTCACATCGAAAGATGTCGTGTTTACCATGTGCCGTGTGTTGAACAATGAAACCGCAGGCGCTGGCGGTTTTGCTACCGTCGTCAAACACATTGTCAAAATCGAGACCCCCGACGCGAACACCGTACGCCTGATTACGGCGGCACCGTATCCGGTGTTGCCTAACCAGTTGGCATATGTGTCGATGATTTGGAGCGGCCTCGCCCCAAGCGATAAGCTGACCTACGATCCGGAGGTGGGCTGTGGCGTGAAGGATTGGCCCGCCGTCAGCGATTTCAACAGCGGTCGCGCCGTCATCGGCACGGGACCCTACGTGTTGAAATCGTTCGTAAAGGGTTCGGTTATCGAGCTGGCCCGCAACGACGCTTACTGGGGCGAGAAGCCGCACTGGGAAAGCGTTCGGATGGTGCCGGTGCCCGCCGCCGGTCCACGCTTGACGGGCTTGCTCACTGGCGAGTTTGACTTGATCGAAAGCCCGGCTGCCCGCGACCTGAAGCGAGTGCAAAGTAGCGGCTTCGACGTGTCTACCAAGCCCTCGGCGCGCGTGATATATCTGCAACTGGATGCTGGTCGCGACCAAAGTCCGCAGGTCAAGTCGCCGAAAGGTGACAACCCCTTGAAAGATGTCCGGGTGCGTCAAGCCATGTCGATGGCGATCGACCGTAAAGCCATCGTCAATCGCGTGATGGATGGCGTTGCGACACCGGCTTACCAATTCTTGCCCGATGGGATGTTTGGCGCACTGAAACGCGCGCCCGAATTGAAATACGACCCCGTGGCAGCCAAGGCGCTGTTGGTCGAAGCGGGCTATCCCGACGGTTTCGAGTTAACCCTGACGGGTCCGAACGACCGCTACATCAACGACACGCAGATCGTGCAAGCCGTCGCGCAGTATCTGGCGCGAATCGGCATCAAGGCCAACGTCGATACCATGACTCGCTCGGTGTACTTTTCACGTCGTGCCAAGCGCGACTTCAGCGCGTCGCTGGGTGGCTGGGTTTCGGACTCGGGCGAAGGGAGTCACTTTATCCAATACCAGATCACGACAACCGACCCTTCTTCTGGCATGGGCAGCAATAACTACGGTGGTTATTCGAACCCGAAGTTAGACCAGATATTCCTCGAAGCGATGAGAACGATGGACGACGCCAAGCGCGCCGAGCTCATCAATCAGAGCATCGTCATCGCTCTGGAAGACATGCCCCACATTCCGTTGCATTACGAGAACGGCGTCTGGGCTTTCCGCAAAGGCTACGCCTATGAGGGTCGTGCCGACCAGTTCACCCTGGCCACGTCTTTTCGTCCGGTCAAATAAACCGTTGCGATAGTCAGATAGGAAGCAGACCTTGGCGCTGTTCATCTTACGCAGGCTCATTCAAAGCCTGTTTGTACTTTTCGCGGTTTCCGTAGTGGTGTTTTTTGCGGTGTACGCCGTGGGCGACCCCATCGAGCTGTTGGTCAGCCCTCAGATCGGGCAGGCCAAGCGGGCGGCGTTGGTCGCTCGTCTCGGTCTGGACCTGCCGATCTGGCAGCAATATGGCCACTTCCTGTGGAATGCGCTGCGGGGGGATTTGGGCAATTCGTTCGTGCATGGCATGCCGGCCGTCGAGTTGATCGTGCAACGTATGCCCGCCACGTTCGAGTTGGTGGTGGTCGCCATTGCCTTGACCTGTGTTTTGGGTATTCCCTTGGGCTTGATCGCAGGCTTGTACCGCGATGCCCCGCTGGGGCGGGGCCTCATGGCATCGTCGGTGCTTGGGTTTTCCTTGCCCAACTTCTGGCAAGGCATGGTGTTCATTCTGCTGTTCGCGGTGTGGCTGGGTTGGTTGCCTGCATCCGGTCGCGGACCCACTGTCAACGTATTGGGTGTGCCGTTCAGCCTCCTGACGGCCGAAGGCTGGCGACATGTCACGATGCCGGCCATCAATCTGGCCGTCGCCAACATCGCACTGGTGCTGCGTTTGACTGCATCCGGTGTGGTCGAGGCGCGCAGCCAGGAATATGTCCGGTTCGCGCGTGCAAAGGGCGTGACGCCCGGCCGTATCGTGCGCCGTCACATCCTGCGCAACATTCTTATCCCCGTGGTGACGGTGATCGGCATGGAGTTCGGCACGCTGATCGCTTATTCGACCATCACCGAGACTGTGTTCGCGTGGCCGGGCATGGGCAAGTTATTGATCGACAGCGTTTATCAACTCGACCGTCCGGTGGTCGTGGCTTACGTGATGCTGGTCACCTTGATCTTCGTGATAACTAATCTGGTCGTCGACATTTTTTATGCCGTGCTGGATCCGCGCGTGCAACTTCTGGAGCCCACGCACTGATATGTCTCATACTCAAGCCACGCCTCGCACGCCGACTCGAGCGCCACTCGAGAACACGCCCCGGCGTCATGCCATTCTGAAGAGGCTCGATGCGCGCCCAACGGTGCGCGGCGCGGCTATCGTGCTGGGTGTGTTGATGGCGTTCGTGTTGTTGGCACCGTTTTTTGCGCCGCAAGATCCCTACGATTTGACGGTGCTGAACATCATGAACGGTCGCCAGCCCCCCGGCAGCGCACGTCTCGAGGGTGGTTACTACTTGTTAGGGACCGACTTGCAAGGCCGCGATATGTTGAGCGGCATTCTGTACGGCTTGCGTATCAGCTTGTTGGTGGGTTTGAGTGCCGTGTCCTTGTCTACGATCATCGGTTCGTTGGCCGGCCTGTTGGCCGCGTTCAAAGGAGGCTGGGTCGACACCATGGTGATGCGGCTGGTGGATTTCATCCTGGGCTTCCCCACCATTCTGGTGGCACTGGTGCTGTTGGCCGTGATGGGGCGCGGCGTCGAAAAAGTCGTCGTTGCGCTGGTGGTTGTGCAATGGGCGCATTACGCCCGGATCATGCGTGCTCGAGCGCTGCAAGAGCGGCGTAAGGAATACATCGAAGCAGCCCAAAACCTGGGCTATCCGGGTTGGCGCATCATGCTGTTCCATCTCATGCCCAATTGCATGGGCCCGGTGTTGGTGTTTGCGACCATTCAGATCGCGACCGCCATCGCGCTGGAAGCCACACTGTCGTTTCTGGGGGTTGGCGTGCCGGTGACCGAGCCGTCCCTGGGGCTGCTGATCGCAAACGGCTTCGACTATTTGCTCTCGGGCGATTATTGGATCGGCATGTTCCCCGGCGTGGCATTGCTGCTGCTGATTCTCGCCATCAACATCATCGGCGACCGCTTGCGTGCGGCCCTGGATCCGCGATGAGCCATCAAGACATTCTGCTGGATGTGCGCGGTCTGCGCACGGCTTTTCATACCCGGGAAGGTGCGTGGCCTGCCGTAGACGGCGTGGACTTCTCGGTTCGTCGGGGCGAGATCGTCGGTTTGGTGGGCGAGTCGGGGTCGGGTAAGTCGGTCACCGGTTTCTCCTTGATCGGCCTGATCGATCCTCCGGGTGAAGTCGTCGATGGGCAGGTCTTGTTCGAGGGCCAGGATCTCTGTGCCATGTCCGAAGAGCAGCTTCGAACCTTTCGCGGCGACCAGATCGCCATGATTTTCCAAGATCCCTTGATGACCTTGAATCCAGTGCTCAAGATCGGCGAACAGATGCGCGAGGCGATTTTCACGCATTACCCCAGGACGACGCGTAAACAGGCAGATGCCCGCTGTCTTGAGGCTCTGGCGATGGTGGGAATGCCGGCCGCAGCCAAACGTCTGAATGCCTATCCGCACGAGTTCTCGGGCGGTATGCGCCAGCGCGTGGCGATTGCGATCGCCATGCTCAACAACCCAAAATTGATTATCGCCGACGAACCCACGACGGCGTTGGACGTGACCATCCAGGCCCAGATTCTGTATCAGATGCAGAAGCTGTGCTGGGCGCACGACACCGCGCTGATTTGGATCACGCACGATCTTGGCGTGATCGCCGAATTGGCCGACCGTGTGGCGGTGATGTATGCCGGACGCATTGTCGAGACCGGCACTGTGGACGAGGTGCTGTCGGCACCGCGCCATCCCTATACGCGTGGCTTGCTGGGCTCGATGCCGAGCATCGCCGCACCCGGCGCGATGCTGCGCCAGATCAATGGCATGTCGCCCAGTTTGACGGGGCGTGAAGTGGGCTGTGCCTATCGTCCGCGTTGCCCCAACGCAGTGTCGCGCTGCGCCGAGCGTTCGCCAGAGGCCACGGTCGAGGGCGAGCGCAGTTATCGCTGCTACGTGCCCATCGTTTTGGAAGTGATTGAATGAGTGACTCCAAAGTCATCGAACTGAACGGTATTCACAAGCGCTTCGAGAGGCCCCCGGACGTGGCCCAGCGCATCTTGTCGGCCTTGGGTCAACCCGCCGATCTGAGTACCGTATTCGCGGTCAATGGCGTCGATCTGACGCTCGCTCGCGGCGAGGTCCTGGGCCTGGTTGGCGAGTCGGGTTGCGGCAAATCGACGCTGGGTCGCATGGTCGCCGGGCTGCTGCGCCCGACCGAGGGCACGCTGCTTTACAAGGGCCAGGACGCAGCGCGTCTGAAAGGCCGTGCCAAACTCGAATACACGCTCGGTGTGCAAATGATCTTTCAGGATCCGCAAGCCTCGCTCAATCCGCGCCAGCGTTTGCATAGCATTCTGGGCGAAGCATTGAAGGTGCATAGGCTCGCGCCCGAGGACGAGGTGGACGAGCGGGTCGACGGTGCGCTGGCCGAGGTCGGCCTGAACCCCGAGTACCGCATACGCTACCCGTACCAGATTTCGGGCGGTCAGCGTCAGCGCGTCGGCATTGCGCGTGCGCTGATGGTGCAGCCTTCGTTTCTGGTGTGCGACGAGCCGGTCGCTGCGCTGGACGTGTCGATCCAGGCGCAGGTGATCAATCTGTTCATGAATCTGCGCGACCGCCATGGTTTCACTTATCTGTTCATCAGCCATGACTTGGGCGTCGTTAGGCACATCTCCGACCGAGTCGCCATCATGTACCTGGGACGTATCGTCGAGATCGCTGCGGCCACGGAAATTTTCGCGCGCGCCAATCACCCTTATACGCAAGCCTTGCTGCTCGAGATGCCGAACGTGGCGAATCGCCGCCGCACGTTTACACCCATCAAAGGCGAGATTCCGTCGCCGCTGAACCCGCCGCCGGGCTGTACTTTCCACCCCCGTTGTCCGCAAGCCATGCCACGCTGCAAAGTAGAAGTGCCCCTGCTGCGCGACGTCGCGGCGGGTCATCGTTCTGCCTGTCATTTGAACGACGAGGTTTCGGCATAAACGTTCGCCTATCTGGTGCTGACCGTGGGGGATGTCGTCCACTGCGGTCCAGTACGGGGGATTGCGTCATCGCGCGCAACGCTATGGGTCTGGATTGGTCTGATTAAAAATGTAATATTTCGGCCTGCAATACCAACTGCAATAGTTGAAAGGCCGGACGATGCTTCGAGTCGTCCGGCTTTTTACTGGGACGAGAAGTGGACGAAGCCGATTTTCCCCGTCATTATCCTTAGCCTGCACATGAAACAGCTTGCAAAAGGGGGGATATATGACGAAACGCGTATCGCGAGGCGGCTTGCAAGTCGCCGTTGTTCTAGCCGATTTTTTCGAGCAGGAGGCTTTGCCGGCGGTTGGCCTGGCGCCTGAGACATTCTGGCCCGGATTCGCCGAGATCGTTGGCGAATTGTCGCGAGCGAACGCGCAACTGTTGTCCGAGCGCGATCGTCTGCAATCGGCGCTCGACGACTGGCATAGCCAATATCCCGGCCCAATCGACGATATGGCGGCCTACCAGGAGTTTCTGGCCTCCATCGATTATTTGCTACCGCAGCCGCCCGCTGGGGAAATCGCCACCGAGAACGTGGACTCCGAAATCACCGATCAGGCGGGGCCGCAGCTGGTCGTCCCCGTATCCAACGCTCGCTATGCCTTGAATGCCGCCAATGCGCGCTGGGGCAGCCTGTATGACGCCTTGTATGGCACCGACGCTATCGACGAGCTCGACGGGCGCGAACGCGCAGGCGGATTCAATGCCGTACGCGCCGGTGCAGTGGTCGATGCGGCGCGTCAGTTTCTCGACCGTAGCGTCCCGTTGGCTGCGGGTTCGCATGCGCTGGCGAGGGCATACCGCGTACGCGCCGGACAACTCGATGTCGAGTTGCCCGATGGCGTGTCAGGCTTGAAGGATCCCACTCTTTTCGTAGGCTACACGGGCCGGCCCGAGCAGCCCGAAAGCGTGCTGCTCCGTCATCATGGCCTGCATATCGACATTCAGATCGATCGTTCGCACCCCATCGGCAGCACCGATGCGGCGGGCGTGAAAGACGTCGTGCTGGAATCGGCCTTGACCACCATCATGGATTGCGAAGACTCCGTGGCGGCGGTGGACGCCGAAGACAAGACTCAGGTCTATCGCAACTGGCTCGGGTTGATGCAAGGCACGCTCGTCGAACAGGTCACTAAGCAGGGCAGGCAATTCACCCGTGAGTTGGCATCGGATCGGCACTACGTGGGTGTAGGCGGCCAGCCTTTGATCTTGCCGGGTCGTTCCTTGATGTTCATTCGCAACGTGGGTCATTTGATGACGAATCCCGCGGTGCTGGATGCGGCGGGCAACGAGGTGCCCGAAGGCATTCTGGACGCGGTCGCGACGGTGTTGTGTGCCATGCCCGATCTCAAGCGTCGCGCCAATTCGCGTGCCGGTAGTGTGTATGTCGTCAAACCCAAAATGCACGGCCCCGACGAAGTGGCGTTTGCCAATCGTCTGTTCGATCGGGTCGAAAAGCTGCTGGGCCTGCCGAGCAATACCGTCAAGCTCGGCATCATGGATGAAGAGCGTCGCACGAGCGTCAATTTGATGGCTTGCATTCTTGCCGCGCGCAATCGTGTGGCGTTCATCAACACCGGTTTTCTGGATCGTACGGGCGACGAGATGCACACCGCCATGCAGGCCGGTCCGATGCGTCGCAAGGGCGATATGAGAACATCGGCATGGATCGCCGCCTACGAGAAAGGTAATGTCTTGGCTGGCCTGGCTTGCGGTCTTCGCGGACGGGCCCAGATCGGCAAGGGCATGTGGGCCATGCCCGATCTGATGGCGGCCATGCTGGCGCAGAAAGGCGCGCAATTGCAGGCGGGCGCGAACACGGCGTGGGTGCCATCGCCGACGGCGGCTACTTTGCACGCGACGCATTATCACGACATCGATGTCGCCGCGGTTCAAGCCGGATTGCAGGCAAACGCCCAGCCGCAGGCCGAGATCGATCAAGAGGTCGATAACAATGTCCAGGGGATTCTGGGATATGTGGTGCGCTGGGTCGACCAGGGTGTCGGATGCTCGAAAGTGCCGGATATTCACGATGTCGGTTTGATGGAAGACCGCGCCACCTTGCGTATCTCCAGCCAGCATCTGGCGAATTGGCTGCATCACGGCGTGATCGACGAAGCAAAAGTGCGCGCCGCGTTCCAACGCATGGCGAAGGTGGTGGATGAACAAAACGTGGGCGATCCCGCGTATGTGCCGCTGACCGGCGATACGCCCACGACGGCCATGCAGGCGGCGCAGGCGCTGGTGTTCGATGGTCTGCGTCAGCCAAGCGGATACACCGAACCTCTGCTCCATGCGTATCGACTCCGGTTGAAAGCCGCGCAGGCCGGCTGATCCCGATAGGCGGCCCCCGGCCCGGGCGTTACCGCTGCTGACGAGCCCGCTCCAGGCTATTTGCGCCATGGTCGGCGGGCTGGTCGCTCTTTATCCTGTCGTTCGATGGCGTAGGCGAACTCCGTTCACGCTGTTTTCCCTGGGCGCCTCGATGACGTTCGTGGCTGTCTTGCACAGCACGCGTCTTGTTGTTCGTCTGGCGGCCCACGCCGCTGGCCGCAGCGCTCGAACCGGTGCGTTCCGGTTCTTCCCCGGCCTCGCCTTTCTTTCGAGTAGACATCGTGCCGCTGTTTTTCGGATCGAGGGTGACCGTATCGGCGACGGCGATCCGCGCCTGGCCCTGTGAGGGGTCGGCATGGGCGGTGCCCAAAGCGACCAGGGTAGTCACGATGGCCACCTGGGTCGTGACAATCAAACCAGGAAAATTTTTTCTAAATACGATAGGCATCGAACACTCCTTTAAGCCCGTATCGAAACGGCTGAAATGAGCGGCCGGACGCAATCGCTGTGCCGGGATCTGACTGCATAACTTAATAACTATTAGTAATTAATGGCGTGGTTAATATAACGACAATACGTTAATCAAATTGGTATTTGCCATGGGCTCCTCCCCCGATATTCTCGACATCGCGCTGGCGATTGAATCCGATACGCCTTTGTCGCAATTACGGCAGTCACGTGCCAAAGTGGCAGCCGCCACGCAGGGGTGCTATGACGACTTGCTGGGTTCTGCCGTGTCCGACGATCAGGGGCTCCCGCTTGCCGAGCGGCTGCTAGTCGCGTTCGACATCAGTCGGGCCGCAGGCGTGCAGGCGTTGATTGATCATTACGCTCAACGCCTGGTGGCGCTGTCTTTGAGCGCATCGCAGCAGGCGGCCGTCGCGACCGTGGGCGCGACGAGCGGCGACGCGCGTCTGGATGCCATTCTGCGTTTTTCCCGTGGCGTCGCCGAACAACCGCACACGACGGGGCAGCCCGCCGTGCAGGCACTGAGTGCCGTGGGATTGCGGCCTCAGGATATCGTGACGCTGGGGCAATTAGTGGGCTTCGTCGCCTACCAGGTACGGCTGGCCACGGGTCTCCAGGCCTTGCGCGACCTGCTCGATAGCGAACACTGCGCGAGCGTGACGGCCGCATCCGACCATGATCCCGCGTTCGTCCATCCCGCCAATCTTCCCGGTCCGGGCGAGCCGATACGTGCGAACGGATTCACCAGCGAAACGCTGGACTGGAAAGCATGGCTGCCCGTCGTCGATGTCGAGCATGCGACCGAGGCACAACACGAGGTGCTGAAGGCCAGTCATCCGAAGGCCAAGACGTCCGAGTTCTATTTGCTGCTGGCGCATCAGCCTGGCATTCTGGCCGTTCGTTCGGCGGCGTTCAACGCCATCATGTACGCACCCGGCGGCCTTGCGCGCGCCGATCGCGAGGTCGTGACAACAATCGTCTCGCGTATCAACCGTTGCGTGTATTGCGCCTCGGTTCATGCGCAACGCTACGAGCAATTGACCAAGCAGAACGCATTCATCCTGCAAGTGTTCGAAGCGCCCGAAACGGCAGGCAGCACTGCGCGCGAACGGGCGCTGGTGTCGGCCACCATTGCACTGACCGCGACGCCGGCTTCGTTCGACTCGGCGGCTTTGAAGCCTTTGCGCGATGCAGGTTTGAGCGACCTCGAGATGCTCGACGCCGTTCATGCAGGCGCTTTGTTCGCCTGGGCCAATCGCTTGATGCTGAATCTGGGCGAAGCCGTCTACCCGGCCGCCTGATTCGCGGCCATCGATTGTCGAACATGAATCAGTGCGACGCGGCGTCGATAGCCGATGCGGCGCGCACGCTGAAATACCCCGGATGAATTGCCATGTCTTTTTCGATTTTTTCTAAGCAGGCCACGTCTTTTTCACAGCCCGTGCGTAGCCGGGCGGCTGTTGCCTGGGCGACGCTCTTTGGCATCGTCAGCCTGGCATCCGGTGTCGCCGCGCACGCCGCCGATGCCAAGCCCTGGCCCAGTCAGCCGATCTCCCTGATCATGGGTTTCCCGGCGGGTTCCGGGGTAGACGTCGTGGGCCGCTTGATCCAAGAACCTCTGGCAAAGGCGCTAGGCCAACCGGTGGTCATCGACTATCGATCTGGCGCGGCAGGAAACATCGCCAGCGATTACGTCGCGCGCGCTCGCCCCGACGGCTATACGCTGGCCTTCGGCACGGCCGCAACCCATGGTAGCAATGCCGCGCTGTATAAGAATCTGAGCTTCGATGTCGAAAAAGATTTTGTACCGGTGGCCACGGTCATCAACGTGTCCAATGTGCTCACGATCAACCCCGACGTCATCGATGTCGACAGCATCGAGGCGTTCGTCAAAGAAGTGCGGGCTAACCCAGGCAAGTACAACTACGCCTCGACCGGTAACGGCGCGGGCACGCACATGGCGTTCGCCGAGTTCAATTCGCGCCTTGGTCTGGATATGGTGCACGTGCCGTACAAAGGTGGCCCTGAAGCCATCACGGCGGTGTTGCGCGGTGAGACCTGCTGCATCATGAATCAAGTGCAAACCGTGTTGCCGCACTATGCCAGCGGCAAGGTTCGCCTGTTGGGTGTGACCACCGCCGAGCGCGTTCAGGCGATCAAGGATGTGCCCACGATCGCAGAGAGCGGACTGCCCGAAACCAAGGGTTTCGACAGCGCCATCTGGTTCGGCATTTTTGCACCCAAAGGCACCGATCCCGCTATCGTGTCGACCTTGAACCGAGCCGTGTCCGACGTGTTGAAGTCGCCCGAGGTGAGCAAGCGTTTTGAGGCGATGGGTAACACGGTACGCATCGAGTCACCGCAAGCGTTTCGTGCCACGGTCGCGGCCGACAGGAAGAAGTGGGCCGACGTTGCGCAGCGTGCCAACATCAAGCTCGAATAACGCCCGATTCGTTTGAGGCCTGCGCGACTACGGCAGCGGACGGTGTGCTGTCCCATAGCGAAGCGGTGGTCGATTGCCGGGGGTCGCACGCCATGACTTCGCGGCAGGCGGCCCATACGCGGGCTGCGCCGATGTGTTGGATATCGGTCGAGCCGTCGGGAGGGATGACTGCGCGCGAATAAGGGCGATCCCAATACCAGCTCGGATTGGGAAAGCACAATACGCCGACATAGGGCACACAGGCCCCCTGGGCGATGTGCGAAGGGCCGCAGTCGTTGGCGACGACCAGACGGGCATGCAGGCAGAGGTCAGCGATTTCGGCCAACGGTCGCGACATCATCAACTGGACGTTCGGCAGATTCAGTTGCATCAGATGAGCATGCTCTTCACTTTCGTCGGGTCCCAGGACGAAGGTGAATCGAGTGTCCGCGCCCAGGTCACGCTCGATCAAGCCCATCAGATCGAGGTAATGCGCGAGCCGCCAGCGCTTGTAGGCACCCAAACCGCCACCGGGCATCAGTACGATATCGCTGCGCAGCGATGGCACCGCACACGACTCGGCCAGACGTTGGAAGCATACGCGCGCATTGACCTCGGGATCGACCGGCACGACGGTATTGAGCAGGCGCAGATAAGTCAGGCCGCGATAATCGTCTTCGCTGCGATTGCAGCTATGGGTCCAGGCGAAGTCGAACACGCGCCTGTTGCGGTAGCCCAGTCGAAGCGTGGGCCGACACACCGAAGCGATGATGCCGTAGCGTTCGCTGCTGCATGGCAGGGCCACCATGGCGTGCGCGTTTCTGCCCAAGGCTTTCACATCGTCTCGAAACACGCTTGACTGGATGTAGTCCACCGGCCAGGGCAAGAGCTTATAGAAGCGACTGGCGTCGTGGCTACCCACGACTTTGAGGGGCGATTCGGGAAAACAGCGATGCAGCGCGTGCAGCAATGGATAAACCACGATGTGGTCACCCAAGGTGTGTTTTTCGCGAACGAATACGGCGGTGTGGCTCACGATCAGGGCATCTCGTCTGGGTAGATCGGGTCAGTTGGGCAGCGCTGCGCTGTGGAATGAATGCGGCGGCGCTTGTTCGTCGATCCAGTCGCCTTGCTGTCGCGCCGGGCGGGATTCGGGTTGCGACGCAACGGCCCGGTGCGCCGGGCCGGTCTCCCAGACCGCCTCGCAGGCACGCAAGACCTGATCCGGCGTGACCCGCTGGATATCGCCCAGGCCCTCGCCTTCGGGTATGACGCAACGTGAATAGGGGCGATCCCAATACCACGAGGGATTGGGGCAATGAAACACGCCGACATAGGGCACGCACGCGCCTTGGCCGACGTGCGAGGGGCCGCAGTCGTTGGCGACAATCAGTTTCGCCGTCATGCACACCGCGGCAATCTCAGCGATCGGGCGCGTCATCATCAGGTGCACGTTCGGGAGCGCCAGCACCCGCAATCGCTCGTATTCTTCGCGTTCATCCGGGCCCATCACGACCGTGAACGACAGATCGTTTCCGAGACGCGTCACCAGCGATCGATGCAGGTGCAGGAAGTTGTTCAGGCCCCAGCGCTTGTATGCGCCGGCGCCACCGCCTGGCATGAACACGACGTCGCTGGGTGTGATCGCCTGGTCGGCACTGTCGGCCAGTGCCTGAAAACACGCGCGGGAATTCTGCTCGATATCGATGTCGAAAACCTGGCGCAGCAGTTGAACGTTGGCGACGGCCAGATACTCGTTGAAATTCTTGTTCCAGCGATGTGTCCAGATCCGATCGGTAAACCGTTTGTTTGCAAAACCGAGCCGCAGTCTGGGGCGCGCCAGCGCGGCCAACATACCGTATCGCTCGCTGGTATAGTGCAGCGCCATCATGATGTCGGTTCTGCGTCCCAGTGTCCGGTAGTGATCGAGCCAGCCATCGACCTGCACGAATTCGACGGGCCAGGGCAGGTCGGTGTAGTCCCGGCCGACGGGATCGCGGGCCACGACACGAAGACGAGCGTGGGGCATATGCTGATGCAATGCGTATAGCAAGGGATAGGCAACGATTTGCCCGCCCATGAAGCGCATGCTGCGAATGAATACTGCGGCAGTGACCAAAGTAGAGCCCGGGATTAATGCGGGTTTAGATTTTATTCTTAACTTGATGCAGAAAAGTATCGAAATACTGCCTACCGAACGTGACAAGTCGGTACATGCGCCAATCGCCGTATTCGACTCAGGCGTCGGTGGCCTGACTGTTGCCCGTCATATTCGCACGTTGTTGCCTCAGGAAAATCTGCTTTATTTTGCGGATTGCGCTTGGACGCCGTATGGGCCGCGTGGGCCTCGGGACATCATGCATCGTGTCATGACGGTGGCCGACAGCTTGATTGCACGGCAGCCCAAGGCGTTGGTCGTGGCATGCAATACGGCGACCACGTTAGGCATTGCCGTATTGCGTAAGCGCTACCCCCACTTGCCGATAGTCGGTGTCGAACCCGGCGTGCAACCTGCATTGCGGGCTTCGCGCAGCCGTATCGTCGGTATTCTGGCCACTCAGGCTACGCTGGATAGTCCCTGGTTCGATGCCTTGCTGGCGCGTCAGTCGCACTCGGCGACGTTTATACGGCAGCCTGGCCATGGACTGGTCGAATTGATCGAGCGGGGGATGGCAAACTCCCCTGAGGCCGATGCGTTGCTGCACCGGTTTCTCATGCCTATGTGCGAGGCTGGCGCCGATACCTTGGTGTTGGGATCGACTCATTTCCCTTTGCTGGTGCCTGCCATCGAACGGTGCGTGGGCAACAGGATGGCCCTCATCGACAAGGGCCCTGCCGTAGCCCAGCGGGTGGCTACGGTTATCGGCGAACGCACGCATGGCGTGCTAGTTGCCGATGGCGGGGAGCCGGCCGCAGCAGTGTCTGGCGAGCGCCATCGCGCGGTCGAATCTTCGGGCGTTTGCCATATCTATTCCAGCGCCCCCTCCGAAGTGCTGGCTACTCTGGCCCAAACACTGCTGGGCACCGAGAATCGCTATGCTTTGCTCATGACCGATCCGCCGCCTAAAGGACGATGATGGGTCGGCGAAGCGATCAGTCAAAAGCCATAAACGACATCTTCTGGAAATGTCGGAAATAAACACTGCAATTGAACTGAGTGAGTTTCAAAACGTATTAATTGTTCGATTCCCGTCATAAAATGGCCCGTTGCGCTGGGTCGTTATGACCTGACAGACATCTGCCGAGCAAGATCGGCCAGAACCGGGGAGCACGAAATATGGCGAAGTGGGGACTACGCGCCAAGTCGCTGATGGCGTTGGTGTTCGCTTGCCTCGTCGCGCTGATTCCTGCGACTTTGGTGGGCTGGAGCATCGTCGATAGCGTGCGCGAGCATTTCAGCTCGGCCTACGCGGTCAATTTCACCCAACTCAATCGCGAGAAGATCCTGGCGCCGCTATCGCGTGAGCTAGCGTTGTCGCGTCGGCTGGCTCAGGCTGGCGTTACGCGGGATTGGTTGCTTGACCCTGCCGATCCGCAGAAAAAATCCGCCTTTTTTGCGGAAGCCGAAGGGTATCGGGCCGATTTCAGCGACCACGCGTACTTTGTCGCCAGCGCGCGTTCTGGTGGCTATTACTTCAACGACGACTCGCAGCCCGTCAGCGTGCAGCCCCGCTACGTGCTGGATCCGAACGCGGCCAGCGATAACTGGTTTTACCGTTCGATCAAGGACGAGCAAGCCTACAACATCAACGTCAACGTCGATGCCCACTTGAAAGTGACGCGGGTGTGGATGAACATCGTGGTGCGCGATGCCGATGGCGACGGCATCGGTCTGACCGGCGCCAGCCTGAACCTGAACAGTTTTCTGGACGCGTTCGTGCGTAGTGGCGCCGCTGGCGTGACGCCGCTGGTCATCGACCAGGCGGGTGCGATTCAGGCTCATCCGGACGCTCGCCTGATCGCCTATAACTCGGGTGCCACCGGCGCCGATGAAGGCTCTGCGATCTATGCCCTGGTAACCGACAAAGCCGATCAGACGGCATTACGTGCGCGCTTGCAGGCTGCGTTTGCCAGTCCCGGGCAGGTCGAGACCTTGTGGGCGACGATGCAGGGCAAGCGGCAATTGATCGCCGCTTCGTATATTCCAGAGCTGCGCTGGTATGTGCTGACTGCCGTGGACATGTCGGCGGCACGCGTGGTTGACCCAGGGTGGTTGTGGTCGGCGGGGGCCGGTCTGGTGCTGTTGATCGCATTGCTGCTACTGGGCTTTGGCCTGGCGGTAGAGCGGCTGGTATTGCGGCCTTTGCAGCGCTTGCAGGCGTCGGCACGGGCTATGGCCGACGGGCGCTACGACGTGGCCATGCCGCGGGCGGGTGTCGACGAGATTGGCGAGTTGAGCCGTGCGTTCAGTTCGATGGCTGCCAAGGTGCGCAGTCACACCAGCGAATTGGAGTCGCGCGTGCAGCAGCGCACGCTCGAATTGCAGCAGGCCAATGCCGACATGGCATTGGCGCACAAACAAATCGGCGATTCGATCGACTATGCCAGTCTGATCCAACGTGCTTTCCTGCCTGCGCGCCAGATGACCCAATCCTTGGGCGAGCATCATTTCGTGCTGTGGATGCCACGCGATGTGGTGGGCGGCGATTTCTACGTGTTCCGCGCCGATGGCGAAAACTGCCTGTTGGGCGTGGTCGATTGCGCGGGGCACGGCGTGCCGGGCGCATTGATGACCATGTTGTCGCGCACGGCGATCGACCTCGCCATCGCCGAGCGCGGTGTGAGCGATCCAGCCGGCATTCTGTCGCGCACCGACGCAGCGTTGCGCTCGATGCTCGACGACGCCGAGTTGCCGCGCACGATGGCCATTTCGATGGACGCAGGGCTGGCCTATATCGATCGGGCGAAACGCCGCTTGACGTATGCCGGTGCCAAATTGGCGCTGTTCGCCAGTGATGGTCACGATGTTCTCGAGTTTGCAGGAACGAGTCGCCCGTTGGTGAGCAAGCGAGCCGGCGAGTTCGATAATATCGAGATCGAGTTGTCCGCGGATTGGACCTATTATTTGGTGACCGACGGTTTTCTCGATCAAGCAGGCGGCGAGGAGGGCTTCGGCTTTGGAACTTCGCGGTTCCGCGACATGTTGCGGGATCACGCTAAATTACCGCTGACTTCGCAGACTGCTGCATTTGTACGGGTTTTGTCGGATTACTAGGGAACGCTGCCGCAGCGCGACGACATCACGTTGCTGGCGTTTCGCTTCGAGTGACACGAAGAAAGGACGGGTTTATGAACGCAAGCGATTTGTACAGGCTGCGCGAACGATTCACTCAGGATCGCACGCTGCTATGTTTCAACGGTCCCATCTCGCGCAGCCTGATCGAAGAACTGGGCCATGCGCTCAAGAATTATCTGAACGTCGATCAGGCGCGTCCCGCTGAAGCCCTGGACGTATTTTCGGTATACATCGAAATCACTCAGAACATTCGCCAGTACGCGTTGCAGCACGAGCATCTGGATGCCTCGGCCACAGTGGTCATCGCCCGCGACGAGGACGGACACTACGTGGTGTCCGCAGGCAATCTGGTGGCGATAGCCGATGGCGAACGCCTGGTGGCGCGCGTGCATGCCTTAGCGCCCTTGGACAAAGCCGAACTGAAAGCGGCCTACAAGACGCAACTGCGCATGCCGCGTGATCCCGAAGCGACAACCGGTGCGGGGCTTGGCCTGATCGACATTGCCCGTCGGGCACGGCAACCCATGGATGCAACCCTGACTCCCCACGATTCGAAGCACGCATTTTTTAGCCTGAGCGTGGTCATCTGACCGCGTGCGAGCAGCGAGACTGACAATGACTGATCTGACCATTCCCGGTACTGCTTCGACGCCCACCATTCGCACCGACTCGGCGCAGGGTGTGCTTTTCATGAGCGGCGACTCTTATCCTGAAAACTCGTTTGAATTGTTCGGCCCCGTGATCGAATGGGTCGAGAATTTTCTGTCCGAGCCCGAGCGCGCCTTGCGTCTGGAGCTTGAGCTGCTTTACTTGAACACCAGCAGCGTCAAGGCAGTGATGGAAATATTCGACATTCTGGAAGCCAGTCATCACGCGGGTAGTGATGTCGCGGTGACGTGGTTTTTCGCACGCAATAACGAGCGGGTGGGTGAATTGGCCGAAGAGTTCAAGGAAGACTGCACGTTTCCCTTCGCGGTGGTGGCGCGTCCATGAACCGTGCCGTCGGTGACCTGGATGAGCGTATTGAACGCGTGCTGTCGGATCCGACCTTGGTCGGTCATCCGGCACGCGAAGCCTTGTTCGAGTTGCGTGGCCGCCTGGCCTCGCAACTCACGCGTATCGAGCGCATCACGGCCTTGTCCGACGCCTACCAGGCCATGGCGCGTGATCGTGAAATGAGTCTGGCCGATCGGTTCGATCGCCAGTTGCGGCGTCTGTCGAAGATCGTCAACATTTCAGACCGCTATCAAGAGGCTTTGCGCGACCAGAACCAAGCGGTCGTGGACGCGTCCAATCACGATCCCTTGACCGAGATCCTGAACCGACGCGGGTTGGCCGAGCGGCTGCGCACATGTTGCGACAACGCGTTGGCGACGCAGCAGGGCTTTACCGTCGCCATGGTCGATGCGGATCACTTCAAGTCGGTCAACGACCGCTTTGGCCACGAGGCGGGCGACCGCGCGCTTCAAGCCTTGGCCAAGGCGCTCTCGACCGATCTGGCTGCCCCCAGCTTCTGCGGCCGGTGGGGCGGCGAAGAGTTTTTGGTGGTGCTGCCGGATCAGGTGCTGGATGCGGGCGAGCGCACGATGATGAATCTGCTGCGTGCCGTTCGGGGTTTACAGGTGCCTGTGGACGATGCGGTGTTGACGATGACCGTGAGTGCGGGGGTGGCCGAGCATCGCCCCGGCGAAGCGCTGTCGTTGACGCTGAACCGCGCCGACGTGGCGCTATACGACGCCAAGCAGGCCGGCCGCGACTGCGTTCATCGTGAACGCACGACGTTTTAAGGCTTCGCCAGCATTCGAGCGAACAGATCGCAATAGGCGTCGCCCATGGCTTGGACGCTACAGTTGGCGACGACCCAGTCGTAGGCGCGGTCGATCTGGGTTTGGCGCGCCGTCAGGGCTTGGGGCGACCTATCGAGCAGGGCGTCGATTTCTTTGGCCAACGCGGGCGGATTGCCGATGGGCGCTAGCCGGCCTCGACCCTCTGCGCAGGATTCGCGCAGACCGCCAGCCGCAGTGGACGCCACCGGCACCCGCGCCAGCATGGCGTCCAGCACGCTACTGCCCAGACCTTCGATGGATGAGCTCATGACGAACGCATCCATCATCGGATAGAACTGTTCGACATCGCGGATAAACCCGACCAGCTTGTAGCGATCCTCCAGGCCCTTTTCCTTGACGCGCGCCGCCATTTCCTCGGCCATGGGGCCGCGACCGAAATGCACCAATACGGTATCTGGTGTTTTGATGTGCGCGACCGCGTCAACCAGCGTGGCGGGATCCTTGTCGATGGTGAGCGCCGCGCAGGTGGCGACGATGCGCTTGCCCTCCAGCCCGTACTCACGCTTGAAGGCGGCGATGCGTGCCGGATCCGGCGTGAAGGGTTGGACAGCCGATGAAATCAGGTCGATGTTTTTCACTCCGCCCTCGATCAGGGCTTCGGCGCACGCCCGGCTGATGGCGATGACTTTGTCGGCCAAACGGTACTTCACCAGCGTGAGCCGACTGTTGAACGGAAAGGCGACTCGGCGGGTAGCGACCACAGGGCGGCCATGAAAGGGGCGTGCAGCAACGGCCCACGTCAGTGCGCCACCCGTTTGCGAGTGAACCAGATCGTATTGGCGGCCCACCCTGGCCAGGGCAGCGAGTGCCCGAAAGCCACTACCGCACTCGTGTACCGTGAAGCCTTCGGCGCGTGCGCGTTCGGCCAGCAGCTCGCCCTCTCGCGCCAATAATCCGACCTCGACACCCGTGTCGCGCAAGCGTTGCATGGTCCACAGGGTTTGGCGCTCGCCGCCGCGCCAGCCGCGTTCGAGATTGAGTTCAAGAATTTTCATGGGTGCAGAGCGCGCGTGGCTGCGCTTCGGTTCAGCAAAAAGGAATTATCGCCGCTTTGCGATGCAACGGTCATACCGTCGCGAATCGGCGAGCGCGCGCGGTCTGCCACAAGGACAGCGCGAAGATCACCAAGCCGCCAGCGGCCAGGGCGGCACCGACCCAGGCGGTCGAGGTCCAACCGTAGCCATACGAGATGGCCATGCCCCCCAACCAGGCGCCCAACGCGTTGGCGACGTTGAAGGCCGAGTGGTTCAGCGAGGCGGCCAGCGTCTGAGCGTCGGCCGCGACATCCATCAGCCGGATCTGCAAAGGCGAGACCAGTGCGACGCATGAGCCCACCAGCAGCATGTTCGGCAGGGCCAGCCAGGCATGGGGTGCCGTGAACGGCAAAGCCGACAGGACGACGATGCTCCAGACCAGCACGATGCCGATCGACGGAATCAGCGCCCGGTCGGCCAGCCAGCCGCCGACGAGGTTGCCGCCAATCATGCCGACGCCGAACAGCGCCAGGCCGATCGGTACCCAGCTCTTATCGAGCAAAGTGACCTGGGTCAATGTGGGGGCGATGTAGCTAAATACTGAGAACAGGCCGCCGAAGCCGACCGCGCCGATGGCCAGCAGCATCCACATCTGGCCGTTACGCAGGGCGCTCAGTTCGCCACGCGCGCTGCCCGGCCGTGCGTTGTGCGGCTCGGGCACCAACACGCTCACCAGCAGCATCGTCAACAGGCCGATGGCGCCGACCAGCGCGAAGGCGGCGCGCCATCCCAGCCACTGGCCCAGCCAGGTCGCAACGGGATTGCCGATCAGCGCCGATAGGGTGATGCCCAGCATGACTTGGCCGATGGCTCGGCCGCGCTGAGTCGGACCGACCATCGAGGCCGCCAGCAAGGCCGCCACACCGAAATACGCGCCATGTGGCAGGCCGCTGGCAAAGCGCATCGCCATGATGGGCAGATAGCCGGGCACCAGAATGCTCATGAAATTGCCGACGGCAAACATCGCCATCAGCACTAGCAACAGTCGGCGGCGCGGCATGCGTGCCCCCAGAATGGCCAGTACCGGTGCGCCGATCACTACGCCCATGGCGTAGGCACTGATCAAATGGCCGACTTGCGGTTCGGTGATGGCCAGATCGGCCCCGACGTCGGGCATCAGACCCATCATGACGAATTCGCCAGTACCGATACCGAAACCGCCGACGGCCAGCGCGAATATCGCCCAGCGGATTGCGGCGGGAGAAAGAGGGGAAGAGGACATGGTTGGAAAGCAGGTGAGAAGCATGCGGAAAAGCATGCAAAAACAGGCGGGCGACCGATGTTGCGTCGCATCAATTCGCTAGTATCGCCGGGCCAGGGGGCGCTTGGGAAGCGTTGGCGATGCATTCTCGCATTCGAAGCAGGGTTTTAGGCCGTGTGTCAGTTTCCGCTGGCGGGGCATACAATGCGAACTCCCCTGGTTCGAGGAGTTCTCCCATGCGTCGATTCGCTTTTGTCGTGCTAGCCGCTCTGTGGGCGCCCGTTGCCACTGCGCACGACGCGAGTGCTCATTCTGCCGCAGGACACTCCGCCAGTTCGGCTGCCGCGCCAGCGCAGGCCACCAAAGGGCCAGCCGACGACGTGTTCGTGCGTGGGTGTTGGGTGCGCAACATGCCTGCCAATCTACCGTCGGCCGCCTATTTCGTGATCGTCAACAAACGGATGTTCGCGGTCGAGGTGACGGGCGTGAGCAGTCCCGCCTATGGCAGCGTCATGATGCATGCCACCGAACATACCGGGGGCATGGCACGCATGATCGCGGCCGATCGGGTGAAAGTGCCCGGTCGTGACGGGTTGGCCTTCCGTCCGGGCGGCTACCACGTGATGCTTGAAAAAAGCGTTCAGCCGCACACGGTAGGCGAGCATATTCCGCTGCACTTCACGCTATCGGACGGTCATTCGCTTCAAGCCGATTGCGTGGTCAAGCCCGCCGGCGCCGTCGGTCCCTGAAAAGGGGCCCGACGGCTTTCCGGCTTTAGCCGAGGCTTGGACACACGTTTCAGTAAGCGGACAGCAGGCGCGGGGCGTCTGAATCGTGCACATCGGCACCGCGCCGCACGTTCACCGGACCGCCAGCGTCGCTGTCAAGTTGAAACACTGCGACGCTAGCCCGTAATTGACGCGCCTGCACTTCGAGCGAGGCCGCCGCCGCAGCTGCCTCCTCGACCAGCGCGGCGTTCTGCTGGGTGACCGCATCCATTTGCGCCACGGCTTGGTTGACCTGATTGATACCGGTGGATTGCTCGGCCGATGCGGCTGAAATCTCACTCACGATGTCGGCCACGCGCTGAAACGACGCCACCACGTTTTGCATGGTGTCGCCCGCCTGTTCGGCTTGCAGCGAACCGGCGCGCACCGTGTTCACCGACTCGTCGATCAACCCCTTGATTTCGCGTGCGGCCTGACTGCTGCGCTGTGCCAGCGATCGGACTTCGGACGCCACCACGGCAAAGCCCTTGCCTTGTTCGCCTGCGCGAGCCGCTTCGACCGCCGCGTTCAAGGCCAGGATGTTGGTCTGGAACGCGATACCGTCGATCACGCCAACGATTTCGGCGATACGCGACGAACTTTTCGAGATGGCGCGCATCGTGCCCACCACCTGGCCAACCGCTTCACCGCCATGCGCGGCAGCCTGTGAAGCATCGGCGGCCAGTGTGCTGGCCTGGCGTGAGCTGTCGGCATTCAGTTTGACCGAGGACGCCAGCTGTTCCATGCTGGCCGCGGTCTCCTCCAGGGAGGCCGCTTGCTGTTCGGTGCGCGAAGACAGATCGGTATTGCCCGCAGCGATTTCCCCCGCGCCGACATTGATCTCGTTCACACCGCTGCGAACCGCCGACACCGTGCGAATCAGTCCTTGCTGCATGCGGTCTACCGCGGCATACATCATGCCAATTTCGTTGGTGCCGTCTTGTTTCACGCGTTGGCTGAGGTCGCCTGCCGCGATTTTGTCGAAGAGTGCGACTGCTTGGCGCAAGGGCGTGAACACTCGGCGCGTGAACAGCACGAACAAGCCTATCAGGATGGCAGCGACGAAGGCGACGCTGATCGACACCCCGACTACGGCGGTTTGGATTTCTTCATCGGTGGCTTGCCTCAACTCGTCGCCCGAACTGTTGGCGAAGTTGGTGTAGTTGGCGATGGCCGTCGTGAAGGCCGTGCCCAGCGGCGTGACCTGCTTTTGATACGTGGTGTTGGCACCCGAAAAATTGGCTGAACGCAGCGAGTCCAGCATCGGACGATAGCCTTGATCCATGTAGTTTTTATAGGCCACCAGCACGGCGTCGTACAGCGGCTTGCCTTCGACCGACGTCTCGGGTGAAGCCAGCAATCGCGCCAATTGCGCTTCGCTAATGGTGACGTATTCGTCGGTGCGCTTGGCGGCGGCATCCGACGCGGCCAGATCGTTCTCGCGCAGCGAGGCCAGTGCGCTCAGCATGGCCAGGCGGCCGCGCATCAAGTCGAACGCCAGTGCATTGGCCGAGCGCGCCCGCAGCACGCTCCTGTCGTACATCGTATTGATCGACTGCCGATTGTTGTCCAGAAGGCGATACGCCATATAACCGGAGGCGGCGAACAGGAAGAGAAACAGCGCTAGAGCGGACGTCAGGATCGCGCGGATACTTAGATTTTTAAACATGTGGGTGTCTCGGAGTGCCTGCGGGCCATTCGATTGTCAGTGCGCAGGATGCGCGGCCGTCTGGCCGGTACACGTTTCATTTACGGCAAGGCCGAATATTTCTTAATTGTTACAGTTCTGACGGCTATTCGCCCGAGCACGCTGGCAGTATGCTTGTTTCTTTGCCGCCACCATTGCCATGTCTACAAATCTTCAAGAATCACTACGTGCTTTCGAGCGCGACGGATTTGTGGTCATGCCTGGATTCGCCTCGCCCGAGCAAATGGCCGTGCTGCGCAGCCTCGCGGTCACGCAGTTGCGCGACGGGGTCGAACCGCTCGAACTCGAAGCCGATTTGAAATATGCCGGGGCACCCGACAGCCGCGACGCACCGGGCGGCAAGACCGCCCGTCGGCTGCTGGATGCTTACAGCCGCGGGCCGGCGTTTCGGGCTTGGGCCACGTCGCGCGACATCACTCGCTGGCTGGGCGAGTATTTTGGCAGTCCACCGTTCTTGTCCCTGGCGCATCACAATTGCGTGATGACCAAACACCCCGATTTCGGTACTGCCACGGGCTGGCACCAAGACATCCGTTATTGGTCGTTTTCAGATAGCAATCTGGTGTCGGTCTGGTTGGCGCTGGGGCCCGAGACGGCCACCAACGGCGGTTTGTGGTTCATCCCTGGCTCGCATTCGGCGGCTTTCGGGCGTCACCAGTTCGACGATCGCCTGTTTTTCCGCAACGACCTCGACGAGAATCGACCGTGGCTGGCGCAGGCCCGCTGCCCGACGCTCGCCCCTGGCGATGTCGTGTTCTTCCATTGCCGTACGCTGCACAGCGCTCGGCGCAACGACAGCGATGCCGTGAAACTTTCATTGGTACACACGTATCATGGGCATGGCTGTCGTCCCTTGCCCGATACCCGATCGGCCAGCCGTCCCGAAATTCCCTTGGAGAATCCGCGTTGAGTCAATCCGAGCGTCCAGACGCCCACCTGATCGAAACCTGCCTGCATTCCGAACAGGTGTTGAAAGGCCGGTTCATCTCGGTCAATCGGGATACCGTGCGTCTGCCCGATGGTGGCGAAGGGATTCGCGAGTACGTGGTGCATCCCGGTGCGGTGGCCGTCATTGCCATGCTGGACGACGACACCGTGGTCATCGAACGTCAGTTTCGCTATCCCGTCGGTCAGGTGATGCTGGAGTTTCCGGCCGGCAAGATCGATCCGAGCGAGCCTCACCTGGTGTGCGGCAAGCGCGAGTTGTTCGAGGAGACGGGGTATTCGGCCAAAGAGTGGGCCTACGCCGGTGCGATGTACCTGGCGATGGGTTACTCGAATGAAATTCTGCACGTTTATTTTGCGCGCGGGCTGACATTGGGCGAGCCCAAGTTGGACGAAGGCGAATTCATCGAGGTAATCGACATGCCCGTGAGCGAGGTACTGACGGCCTGTCGTGATGGTCGAATCACCGACGCCAAGACCCTGGCGTGCAGTCTGTGGTTGCAGAACGTCCACCGTGGCGAGTGGTCGCTGGACTGGACCGCTTGAGCGATTCAAGGACGGTCAGACCAGCCCGACAGGGGCGCTGAAGTCCAGCATTTCCTGCGCCAGTTTGCGCAGCGCGCGCAACATGGGCCGATGGTCGTCGCGGCGCCACTGGAACGCGTAAGACAGGGCAGGAAGGGGCGGGGCGGCATGCAGATACGCCAGATCGCCCCGATCGACCATGGCCTGAGCCCATGCCGTCGACAAAAAACCGACGCCCAGACCGTGCTTGAGCATGGCCGCGACGGCGCCCAGGTTGCTGCACGGCAGGATATGTTTGCCGCGTGTCTCGTGGGTATTCATCCAGACATCCAGCATGCGCGTGGTGCCTGCGCCCTCGGGCAAGGTCACGATGGTGCAGTCGGCGATCGCGTCCGCCGTCCAGTGGCTGTGCTGGCCAGCCAGCATCGGTGCGGCCACCCAGGCGAAGCGCGTTTCGCCGATGACTTGAGACGCGATGGCACCAGAGGTGGAGGCATCGGCGACGATGGCGCAATCCAGCTCGCCATCGGCCAGCTTGCGTTGCAAGGCATCGCCCAGATCGATATCAGGCGTGATGTGCAAGCCATGCAAGGAGGCATGCGCGCGTGCCATGAAGGGCGCGATCCAGGTCAACGAAGTGAGTTCGCCCATGCCCATGCGGCATCGGCCCACGGCGCTGCGTCCCTGTACGGCGCGTGCGAGAAAGTCGTCGGTACGCCGTAAGATTTCGCCCGCCTCTTCCAGCAAATGCTCGCCCAGCACCGATAGCGTGGCGCTGCGGCCTTCGCGATTGAACAGTGGCGCGCCCACGACCGTTTCCAATTCGGCGATACGCTTGGATAAGGACGAGACCGAGATATTGAGCCGATGGGCTGCAAGTCCGAAGTTGCGGCACGACGCCGCCCAATAAAAAGCTTCCAGTTGCTTAAGCGTCATTGTTCGATTTTGGCGAATGGTTTGATTCTAATAATATCGCTTTATTCGAAATGAATGCGGTCCTATAGTGGTGCGACACTATCGACTTATAAGAGACAGGATATGGCCGCTCAACCCAGTGATCCCGAAGTGCTTGCCCAAGCGCCACAGGCTGCTCCTGCAACGGCTGCGGCATCTGGCGTCGCCCTCCAACCTGCCGCCCAGGCGGTGGCACGGCCGGTACCGCGGCGTTTGCGCCACATTCTGTCCTTGCACGATTTCGAGGCCGCCGGGCAGGCGCACCTGCCGCGCCCGGTGTTCGGCTATGTGGCGGGGTCGGTCGAGGACAGGCAATCCGAAGGCGACAACCGCCAGGCTTTCGCCGAGTATGCCTTTCGCCCTCGCGTGTTGCGCGATGTCTCCGCACGTCGAACCGAGGTCGAGATTTTCGGTCACCGCTATAGCGGTCCGGTCGGTGTGGCCCCCATGGGGCTGTCGGCCCTGAGTGCCTATCGAGGCGATATCGTCATGGCGCGTGCGGCGCAGGATGCGAACGTCCCGTGCATCATGAGCGGCTCGTCCTTGATTCGTCTGGAAGAGGTGATGGCCGAAGCGCCGCGCACCTGGTTTCAGGCATACCTGCCCGGCAATCCCACACAGATCGATCCGTTGATCGATCGGGTCGAGGCGGCTGGCGTACAAACGCTGGTCATCACGGTCGATGTGCCGATCGCGGCCAATCGCGAGAACAACGTTCGAACGGGATTTTCGACACCCATGCGGCCTAGCGTCGGCCTTGCGTGGCAGGGCATGACCCATCCACGCTGGTTGTTCGGCACCTTCCTGCGCACCATTTTTCAGCACGGCATGCCGCATTTCGAGAACAACTACGCCACGCGTGGAGCGCCCATTTTGTCGAGCAGCGTGATGCGCGATTACTCCGATCGCGGTCATTTGAATTGGGAACATGTGGCTGCCATCCGTCGCCGCTGGCGCGGGCAAATGGTCATCAAGGGTATTCTGCATCCCGACGATGCCCGCCTGGCGCGCCAACACGGCATGGATGGTGTGATCGTGTCCAACCATGGTGGGCGGCAACTCGATGGGGCGACCTCGCCCTTGCGTGTATTGCCCGATATCGCCGAGGCGGCGGGTAGCATGGTGGTCATGCTCGATAGCGGCGTGCGGCGCGGCACCGATGCGCTGAAAGCGTGTGCGCTGGGTGCGAAATGCGTGTTCGTGGGCAGACCCTTGAATTACGCGGCAGCCATCGCGGGTTATGACGGCGTGCGTCACGGCCTGGCGCTGATGCAAGCCGAGGTCATGCGCGATCTGGGCATGATGGGTTTGTGCAGCCTGGCCGAGCTTTCGCCGGAGAGCTTGCTGCCGCTGGCCCCGCAGGTGCGTAAATAGTGGACGGCATGCAGTAGGCAGTCGTCGGTCTGCGCAGGCCGAGGCATCAGCGAAAGACCGGGAAGACGGACGCGCTGGCGAGACACCGATAACCATGCAGGACATGCGACAATTTGCGGCATAGAAACGAGAATCTTTATCATCATGCCGCGATCCGTGTTCCGTTTGCCTGAACTTGTGCAGGTGCGTTCGTCTACAGATTCATCGCCACGCCTGCTCACACGTGTCTCGGCCCGCCTGGCGGCCGTCGGTGTGGCGCTGGCGTGCAGTGTCGGCGTATCGCCATCGGCGCTGGCTGCCGAGGCCGCAGCGCCCGAGCGCGTCAGCCGCGGCAATGATCGTCCGCTTGCCCAACCCGAAGGCACTCAGCGCTTCCTGGTGCCCACGCCGCTGCGCGATACCGCCTATATGGTGCAAGTGCTCGTGCCATCGGGTGCCGCGCCCGAAGGCGGTTGGCCGGTGCTGTATGCGATGGACGGCAAAGCCATTTTCGATGTGCTGGCCACGCATGCCGATGCGGCCCCCCACAACCTGAACATGGTTGTCGTCGGCGTCAGTTACGACTCGCCGGGTCGCATGGATTTTCGCGCCCGGTCGTATGACTACACCCCACCATCGCCCGGGGCCGATGCACCGGTCGGCCTACCGCGCGATCCGAATGCACAGGGCCGCGTGCCGCCCGGCGGAGGCGCAGAAACGTTTCTGAAATTTCTGCTGAGCGACATCGAACCGGCTCTTTCGCAGCGGGTGCGTATCGACACCTCCGAACGCAGCCTGTATGGGCACTCGTATGGTGGCTTGTTCGTGCTGTACGCCTATTTGAGCGAGCCACAGCGTTTCGCGCATTATTTCGCCGCCAGTCCTTCGCTGTGGTGGAACCGTCAAGCCTTGATGAGCAAGCTGCCGGGCGAATCCGTGCCTGCCGGCCAACGGGGCAGCCTGACCGTCATGGTGGGCGAGGGCGAGGGGAGCGCCGACGTGGCTGGCTCGGCGGTGGGCACGTTTAGCCGCGAAGTGGCGCGCCAACCCGGCGCGCGTGTGTGGCTAGAGGTCATGCCCGGCCTGGGGCACGGCCCGATGATGCCAGCGTCCTGGGTTCGCACGCTCGAGCGGCTCAGGCCGAGTGGCGAACCTTGAAATAGAACGCGCTATTTGTCATCACCATGATCGCGAGCGCTGACGCAAGGGGCGGTGCCGCCGCAGTAACAGGTCGGGGCAGCTTGCACAATGAGGTAGAGGCAAGTTGCACAATGTCACTGCGGGCAGAGGGACGAGCGGGTGACACTTTGTCATCCATTGGCCGATGCCATCACTCTTGCCTGAAGGACGTTCGTATGCGCTCACCCCTTTCCTGTCTACGTGCGGCGGGTTCGTTCTTTCTGCTGGCCGGTATGCTGGCTGCGGGCCAGGCGCAAGCCGCCGAACCGGTGTGCGAAGTGGATCGCCCGGTGCGGTTCAGCGGCTTGAACTGGGAGTCCAACCTGTTGATGGTCAATATCGAGCGATTCATTCTGGAGAAAGGCTACGGCTGCAAGACCCAGATCGAATCGGGCGAGACCCTCGCGATGCTGGCGGCCTTGCAGCGTGGCGACGTCGATGTGACCTCGGAGGTCTGGCCCGGGCAGATCGAAGAGGCTTGGGACAAGGCGCTGAAAAGCGGCAAGGTGGAAGGGGTGGGCCACGTGTTCGACGCGGGCGAGGGCTGGTATGTGCCGCGCTATACCGCCGAACGTCATCCCAAACTCAAGCGCGCCGCCGATCTGGCCGGCATGCGCGAAGTGTTCCGCGACCCCGAAGACCCCGAAAAAGGCCGCATCTACGGCTGCCCTGCCGGCTGGGCCTGCGGCACCTTGAACGACAACCTGCTGCGTGCCTTGAAGCTGGAGGGCGAATACAACATGTTCGGCCCGGGTGCCGGTGCCGCCCAGAAAGCAGCCATTCAATCGGCCTATTCGCGCAAGCGCGACATCGTGTTCTATTACTGGACCCCGACTGCGCTGGTCGGTGGCCTGGATCTGGTCAAGCTGGAACTGCCGCCCTTCGATCAGGCGGCCTACACCTGCATCACTTCGACCAACTGCAAAGATCCTAAACCCACCGAATTCAAGACCATGCCCGTGGTCACCGGCTTGAACCGCGACTTCTCTGCGGCAGCCCCCAAACTGCGCGCGTTTTTCGAGAAGGTCCAGATGCCGGCCGCGGTGATCGATGGCACGCTGGGCTGGATCGAGGTCGAGAAAAAAGAAGTGGAAGAAGCCGTGCCGTATTTCTTCAAACAGCACCCCGAGGTCTGGCGCGCCTGGGTGCCCGAGGATGTGGCCAATCGCGTGCAGGCCGCGCTCTAAGGCGCCGCGCTCAGCCACAGTTCGACCGAGCGCAATTGGGATTGCGTACCCGCCATGCCATCCACCGTTAGCACGCTGGATTCGCCTTCGGGCGATTCCAGCGTCTCGAATTGGCTATGCACCAGACTGGCTGGAAAACTGTGCGCGGGCCGCTGAGCCACGCGTCGGTAGGACTGCGCTTCGGTCAACGCCATATAGACGAACAGGACGCAGTCGGGGCCAACCGGCTTCGAGTCGTGCCGCGTCATGACCGGCGCTCGCAGGATGTCGCGATAAGCACGCTTGAGCGCCGAGCAGGCCAGCACTGTGCTCTTGGGCGTATCGTTCAGTTTTCCAGCCAGCGTATGCAACCATGCATGGCGATCCTGATCGGTCAGGGCCAGTCCGGCGCGCATCTTGTCCTGGCTCAGTGACGAGTGAAATTCGTCGCCTTCGATCATCGTCCAGCCGAAGTGTTCGGCAATGGCGTGGGCAAGCGTCGATTTGCCGCAGCCCGCCACCCCCATCACCACCAGACGCGTCACCTTCGCATTCTGTCCCATCGTCGCTCCTATGATAGGGTGCGGGTTCGCACTTCTCATGCCGCCCAGGCACTGTACCTGTCCAAGGAGTCTGTATGCGCCGTACCCGTAAAGCCAAAGTAGTCGCCACGCTCGGTCCCGCCAGCTCCGATATCGGGATGATCGAACAGCTGTTCGATGCCGGGGCAGACGTCTTTCGGCTGAACTTCAGTCACGGCTTGTACGAAGACCATGCGGCCCGCGTGCAGGCCATTCGCAGCATCGAGGAAAAGCGGGGCCGGCCCATCGGCATTCTGCTCGATCTGCAAGGTCCGAAGCTGCGTATCGGCACCTTCGCCCAAGGGCCGATCGCGCTCAAGGTCGGTGCGGCATTCCGGCTCGATCTGGACCATGCGACCCCCGGAACGCTGGCGCGCGTGGCTTTGCCGCATCCGGAAATCTTCGCGGCCCTGCACACCGGGGCCGAGCTCTTGCTCGATGACGGTCGGATCCGATTGAAGGTGTTGGCCTGCGGGGCAGACTTCGCCGATACGACCGTGATGACGGGTGGGCCATTATCGGATCGCAAGGGCGTGAACGTGCCCGGCGTGGTCGTTCCCTTGTCGGCGCTGACCGAGAAGGATCATCGCGATCTGGCGTTCGGCTTGACGCTGGACATCGACTGGGTGGCGCTTTCTTTCGTCCAGCGCGCTCAGGATATTCATGAAATCAAGGCGATCGTCGGCGACCGCGCGGGCATCGTGGCCAAGTTGGAAAAGCCCGCCGCCATTCAGTGTTTGAGCGAAATCGTCGAGGCGACGGACGCCGTGATGGTCGCGCGTGGCGACCTGGGTGTCGAGCTGCCGGCCGAGCAGGTGCCTGCCATTCAAAAACGCATCGTGCGGGAGTGCCGTCGTACTGGCAAGCCCGTCATCGTCGCCACGCAAATGCTGGAGTCGATGGTGCAGGCGCCCGTGCCGACTCGGGCCGAAGCCTCGGACGTGGCCACGGCCATCTACGATGGTGCCGACGCGGTCATGTTGTCGGCCGAGTCGGCGGCGGGCAGCTTTCCGCGCGAAGCGGTCGCGATGATGGATCGCATCATTCATCAGACCGAAGCGGACGATTTCTATACCCAGTCGATGATGGCCTCGCACACCACCCCACGCCCCGAGGCTGCCGATGCGATCGGTTATGCGGTCGGTGGCATTGCCAGCCTGATGGGGCTGCGCGCCACCGTGGCCTACACCAGCTCGGGCTATTCGGCCTTGCGACTGGCGCGCGAGCGGCCCGAGGCCGCCATCATCGGCATCACGCCCCGATTGGGCACCTCGCGACGCCTGGCGCTGGTATGGGGGGTGCATCCGGTGCTGACCCACGAGGTCCATAGCGTGACCGAGATGAGCGATCTGGCCACCGAGCTGGTCGCGCAGGAGGGCTATGGCGTGAGTGGCGACACCATCGTCATCTCTGCCGGGCTGCCGTTTGCAGAATCGGGAACCACCAATTTGTTGCGTATCGCACAACTTCCTTGATCGGTCGGGCAAATGACTTGCTCTATGATGATTCCGACCCCTCACTTTACGGAGCGACCATGAACTGGAAACTTTTAAGCGCAGCGACCACCTTGGCCTTGGCGGGATGCGCCTCATCGGGCGGCGGGGCGTCTGGCTCGACAGGGGCTGCCGGCCCGGCCAGCGAGGGGTTGGCGTCGGCGGGCAGCGTGACGGCCGGTGCGCAGTGCGACGCGCAATCGGGCCAGTCGGCCATCGGGCAGGTGCTGACCCAGTCGCTACTGGATAAGCTGCGCACGCAATCCGGCTCGGCCTCGGCGCGCACGCTCAAGCCCAGCCAGATGATCACGATGGAGTACGACCCAACCCGCTTGAACGTCCTGGTGGATGAAAAGAATCAGATCACTGCGGTGCGTTGCGGTTGATCTGAGCCTCGCGTCACGCCTGCACGATCTGAATCCGGTCGTAGCGGGCGATCAACTGACGCGCCTGGGCGACCACGGGCGCGTCGACCATCCGGCCTTCGAATGTGCAGGTGGCGCGGCCTTCGGCCATGCTGTCGTCGAAAGCTTGAAGCAGACGACGGGCACGATCGGCTTTGTCTTCAGTCGGACTATAGGCGGCGTTGGCGATATCGACTTGCGCTGGATGGATGCAGAACGCGCCCTCGAAACCCAGACGCGCACCGCGCTCTACCGTTTGCCGGAACGCATCGCGGTCGGCAAAGTCGGCCACCGAGCCGACGAATCCCAGCGGCACGATGCCGGCGCGCCGGCATGCCGCCACCGTCAGAACATTCGGCACGTACAGCGTGTCGGCATCCACCGCCATGCGCAAGTCGTGGGCGAGGTCTTCAGCGCCGACGATCAGTGCGCATAAACGCGGATCCGCCCGGGCGATGTCGTTCACGTTTTCCAGACCCTGGGCGTCCTCGATCATGCCGATCAGACGGGTATGGCCCATGGGTAGCCCTGTCTCAGTCTCGACCTCGTTCAAGATTTCGCTCACTGCCCGCACGAATCCGGCATCGGGCACTTTGGGCAGCGTCAGCGCGCTGACGCTGTGCCGCACGCAGGCTTCGATATCGCGCACCAGCAGGCGCCACGGGCGATTCACCCGGATCACCACATCGAACCCAGCCGCTTGATAACGGTCGGCCAGCCCGCCCACCGATTGTCGCGCCTGCTGCTTCAAATCGGGCGGTACGCTGTCTTCCAGGTCGATTTGCAAGGCGTCCGCTTTCTGCTTGAACGCACTTTCGGTGAAGCGTTCACTGGTGGCCGGGACGAACAATAGCGAGCGCCATGCGATGGGTTGGCGGGTCGGGGTCAGGGTCATGCTTTGTCTCTCTCGTTATGGCGTGCAGCAAAGTTTATATCGCCATCCGGTAGGGGGGGCTTCACTTTTGCTATGCTGCGCCATCGGCAAACCTGGGGTTGCGCAGTTGTCGCGCAAACCGATTTGCCGATCTATTTTTTGTCTGGAAGCCATGACGCGGTTTTATAAGTATTTCTTCAAGGGCTTGATCACCATCTTGCCGGTGGGCGTCACGCTCTATTTGCTGTTCCTGTCCTGGAGCGAGGACATGGCATTGGTTTTGCTGCGGCCGTTCATCGGCGGGTTCTACGTGCCGGGCCTGGGGCTGGTGCTGGGCGTGCTGGGCATCGTGCTGATCGGTTATCTGGTCTCGCAAAAGAGCATGTCGCGGTATATGAGTTGGATCGAGTTGCCGTTCACCAACATCCCGGTGGTGCGCAGCATCTATTCTTCACTGAAAAGTTTTGCCGATTACTTTTCGCCGTCATCGAAGCAGACCGCGCAGCAGGTCGTCATCCTGCGTATGCCGGGCCAGCCGATCGAGCTGGTCGGCCTGGTGACCCGCTCGGGCACGGAAGGCTTGCCGGCGGGGTTTCTGCCAGGCGCACGCGTGGCGGTCTATCTGCCGATGGGTTATATGATCGGCGGCTACACCGTCTTCGTTCCGCAAGAATGGGTGCAGCCCATCGAGATGTCGGTCGAGGAGGCCATGCGATCGTCGTTGATCGCATGGATGGCGCGCAGCGGCGAAGTCAAATGACAGGGTTTGCCGCTCGCCCGAGGCGTGCCCCAATCGAGGGGAGATGTTGCCCGAAGGCGGCATCGCTTTGGGCTGTGGACGTATTCAGGCCGGTTTGCCCAGATCCACGCACAGGTACTTGTGTTCCAGGTACTCGTCGATCCCGTATTTCGACCCTTCACGGCCCAGCCCCGATTGCTTGACGCCGCCGAACGGGCCGACTTCGTTCGAGATCAGGCCGGTGTTGATGCCGACGATCCCATATTCCAGTCCTTCGGACACTCGCCAGATACGGGCATAGTCGCGGGTGAAGAAATAGGCCGCCAGGCCGAAGATGGTGTCGTTGGCCTGGGCCAGAACCTCGTCTTCCGAGTCGAACTTGAATAGCGGCGCGACCGGTCCGAAGGTCTCTTCGCGGGCGAACAACATGGCTTGCGTCACGTCGCGCACCACGGTGGGCTGATAAAAAGTGCCACCCAGCGAGTGACGCTTGCCGCCTTCGACGACGTGCGCGCCGTGCTTGACTGCGTCGGCGACATGCGACTCGATTTTTTCGACCGCTTCTTCGTTGATCAGCGGCCCTTGCGTGACGCCGCTCTCGAATCCGTCGCCGACCTGGAAGCCGCGAACCCGTTCGCTCAAGCGCTTGACCACGTCTTCGTAGATGCCCGCTTGCACATAGATGCGATTGGCGCATACGCAGGTTTGACCGGCGTTGCGGTATTTGGATGCCACGATACCGTCTACCGCCGCATCCAGATCTGCATCGTCGAACACGATGAATGGGGCGTTGCCGCCCAGCTCCAGCGACAACTTCTTGATGGTGGGCGCACATTGCGCCATGAGCGTGCGGCCGATTTCCGTCGAGCCGGTGAAGCTCAGCTTGCGTACGGTATCGCTCTCGCACAAGGCGCCGCCAATCTCGCTCGAACTGCCGGTGATGATATGCAGGATGCCTTTGGGCACGCCGGCCTCTTCGGCCAGTACCGCCAGCGCGAGCGCGGTCAAGGGCGTTTGTTGGGCGGGTTTGACGATGATGGGGCAACCGGCGGCCAAGGCCGGCCCCACTTTGCGGGTGATCATGGCTGCAGGGAAGTTCCAGGGCGTGATGGCAGCGGCCACGCCGATGGGCTGCTTGAGCACCAGCATGCGCTGTCCGCCATTCGGGCTTTGCAGCACGTCGCCATCGATGCGCCGCGCCTCTTCGCCGAACCAGTCCAAAAACGAGGCGGCATAGGCAATCTCGCCCGCCGCTTCCTTGATGGGTTTGCCCTGTTCGGCCGTCATGATGGTGGCCAGATCGTCTTGATGAGCCAGCATCAGATCCGACCATTTGCGCAGGATGGCCCCGCGTGCCTTGCCTGTCAGCGCACGCCACGCAGGCCAGGCGCGGTCGGCTGCGGCAATCGCGCGCTCCGTCTCGGGGCGGCCCAGCTTGGGCACGGTACCGATGACCCGACCGGTGGACGGATTCGTGACTTCGATGGTGGCTGCGGTGGAGCCGATCCATGCGCCATCGATGTAGCAGGCGTCGCGGAGCAGGTCGGGGCGCTTCAAGCGGTCGCGTAAATCGGTGCGAGATGTTTCGTTCATGGCAAAGTATCTCCGGTCGTGCATAAACAACCAGTAAAGCATGACAGCGGCTGTAATATGGCGCCCATTGTTTTCAGTTCTTTCAGGTCACGGGCGCCAGCTATGCAGGAAGAAGGTCTTTTCAAGTGGTTGGGCAATGCGCTGGGCGAGATTTTGCGCGCCATCGATGGAAGCCATCGGTTTCATTTTTTCGAAATTGGGCAGCGCCGTGCATGAGTTCTTCGCGGGGCTGGCGGGTGCCATGGGCATGGACCCTTCGATCTGGAACATCGTCTGGATCGTGCTGGGTGTGTGGATGCTGTTCTCGGCGATCCGCGCCTTTGCTCGCCGCGCATTCATCAGCGGGATCGTCTGGCTGCTGCTGGTCATGATGCTGTTCGGGCTATTGATGAGCGAACCTGCGAAGGCGTCCAAAGCCCCGGCGCGCGGGGTGCCGGCCTCGGCCACCGTTCTGGGTCATGGGCGCTAGGTTTGCCGCCGATGCCGTGTTGATGATGCACGGCGCATTCATTGCGTTCGTGATTGTTGGCGGCGTGTTGGTCTGGCGTTGGCCCAGGATCGCTTATGTGCATATCGCCGTCGCAGCCTGGGGCACCTGGGTGATGGTATCGGGCACGATCTGCCCGCTGACCCCGCTCGAAAACGAGTTGCGCGTAGCTGCGGGGCTCGCGGGCTACGAGGGCGGATTCATCGACCACTATGTCACCGGCGTGATCTATCCAGCGGGCTTGACCCGGCCGGTTCAAATCGCCCTCGGGGCTGGGGTGGTGGGTTTCAATGCGCTGGTCTATGGACTGGCCTGGCGGCATCGCCGCAAGGCCGGAACCAAGAACCGGTAAGTTGATACTCCGCGCCCGAGGCGAATTCAGCTTCCCTTCGGGATCGATAGCGGTGCAGCGGTATCCGTCTTGGGTCCGGCGGCGGTTGGCATGAAGCCCGCGCTGCCCGCTTGCCCTTCCCGCAGCACCATGGCCGAGGGCCGATACATGTCGATGCCCGCCTCGCGCAGCCGGCCCAGGATGTCGAACAGGATCGCGCTGCGTGCGCCATACGCGGCACGGGGCGACGACACATAGCCGGTGGCGGCGAACATCAGATTGCCCGCGACATCCACGCTGTCGAGGTGAACACCGACCGCAGGCGTTTCCAGAATGCTCGGATGCGCCAGAAACGCCTCCTGAATCAAGGCGCGAACCCGATCGGCATCTGCTATCAAGGGCATCGGCAGTTTGATCGTCACCAATCCCAGCGGGTTGGCGTGCGTGACGTTGCGCACGGTTTTCGTGATGAACTCGGAGTTGGGAACGATGACCGTCGAGCGATCCGACATCTGAATCTCTGTAGCGCGCACGTTCACTCGAACGATATCGCCTTCGATGCCGCCCAACGAGACCCAATCGCCAACCTTCACCGGCCGTTCGGCCAGCAGGATCAAGCCGGAGACAAAGTTCTGCACCACAGCTTGCAGGCCGAAACCGATACCCACCGACAGCGCACTGGCGACCCAGGCAATGCGCTCCAGGCCAATGCCCACGGCCGACAGGGCCAGCGAAATCGCCAACACCACGCCGGTGTAGCCGAACAAGGTGCTGGCCGAGGATTGCATGCCTGGATCCAGCTGAGTGGTCGGCAGGTAACGCGTCGCCAGCCATTGTTTGAGAATGCGGACGGCCAGGAGCGTCAGCGCCAGGACGATCAGTGCCTGAAAAACGCGCGCAGGCCGGATGGCGACCTCGCCAATGGCGACGCCACCCCGCATTTGATCCAGGCGTTGGAACAGTTCCAGCGGACCGGCGCCGAAGGGCGCCGCCAGCAGCAGCAACGCCAGCAGCGCCAGCAGGACTTTGGTCACGCCCGACAGTACGACGGCCGCCTGCTCGCGCATTCGCGTTTGCGCGACGGGCGGGCTATCGTCCTGACCCTGCGACGCAGGCGCTGCAAACAAGGTGCTGAACACGTCTTCGGTCAATACGCCAAGCAGGTAGGCCGAACTGAGCACGACGAGGGACCAGGCGAGTTGTTTGGTCACGAAACTGGCGAAGGCCACGTAGCCGGTCAGCACGCAGACCGCAGCGACCAGCAAAGCGACCCAGGTCAGCACACGCAGGGTGGACACCCAGAAGGGCCGTGAGGCGACATCCGGGCTGTCGGGGTCTGCGTGGGCGGCACGACGGGCGCGTTCATAGCCGATCAGCCCGCCCGCCAGGGTGCCCCCCAATACCAAGGTGATCCAGACGTTGACGGCGACGGTGGTCGTCAACGATGCGTTGATCTGGCCGGCCAGGCGCTCGATCAACCAACTGAGCAACATGCTGAGTGCCAGGATCAGCGGAAAAAACCTCAGCTTCAGCGCCACCGCGTCGGCGATCGGGGGCAATCGCCAGGACGGACGGTAGGGTGACAACAAGGCATAACCCAGCCCCGCCACATAACCCGTAAAGCAAATCATGGCGACCGAAGCACCGGCCAGCGAGCCGATGCTCCCGGGCAGGCTACCGTTCCAGATTAAGCCGACATGGACGGCTTCGGCCATCAGTCCGGGAATGGCCAGGCCCGGGCCCACGATGCTCAAGGCATGCACCGAGCGGCGCAGGCGGCCGGACGGGACGCGGGTGGCCGTGATTTTGAACAGGCGATGTCCCGCCCACATGCGCAAGGCAAACAGGGCGCCGATCGCCACCAGCACGCCTGCCCACACCCAGCCGCCGACGTTACGCAGTGCCGTCGTCAGATCGGTGCCGATCGCCGACAGGCGCGATACGTCGCGGGGGTAATCACCGTGATATTCCGACCAGTAGCTCGCGCTCAGGATCGATACCGTCCGAGTCCCCAGTTGCGCCTGAAACTGCGCCCGCCTGGCCGTCGACACTTACTCGGCCGCCTGTCCGGCCTCGACCGACAGCAGGCGGGCCAGCCGCAACTGAGAATCGAAGTTGTCGCGCGACTTCTCCAACTGCGCCCGTTGACGGGCCAAGTCGGAATCTTCGGCGACCGACTCGTCGGCTTTGCCCAACTCGGTCAAACGCGCCTGAACCGCCGTCAACTGCGGTTGCAGGTCGTCCGCCGTGCTGTTGGCGCGCGATTGAATCTCCAGCGCATCGCCGCGAAGCTCCGCCAGCGCGTCGGGACTGGTTTGCTCGTCGGCGACGGCGGCCTGAATCTTGTCCAGCGCCGCGCGCGCCTCTTCGAGCTCGCGCCCGACGTCGGGCGGCGGCGCGTCGCCGGCGAAAGCGGCGGGAGTGAGCGCCAGGCTGATGGCCAGCACCAGCCAACGCAGGCACAGAAGGAAAACTCGCATGCGGAAATGTCGTCGACGTTAGGGAAGTCGGGAAATTACCACCCCTATCGAGCAAGGGGTGGGGCAAGAGGTTGCCGCTGGCATCAAACTGATACGCAACGCTCCAATTTTCGCCAAATTATCAACAAAATTATCTTATGCGTAATGCAAACAAATCAAATTGATTGTCGAGTGGGATAGGCGTACCGTGGCGGTTCACTCCACTTCTATCAAGAGCCACCGCGCCATGTCAGAGTCCGCCGCTTTTTGGGATTTTCCTTATGCTTCGCAGCGCATGCCCGTGCTTGCGGATAACGTCGTTGCCACGTCGCAGCCGCTGGCTAGTGCGGCCGGTTTGCAGATGTTCGCGCGCGGTGGCAATGCCATGGATGCCGCGTTGGCGACGGCGATCGCTTTGACTGTGGTCGAGCCGTGCATGAACGGGATCGGTGGCGATGCGTTCGCCATCGTCTGGGATGGCAAGGGTTTGCACGGCATGAACTCGTCGGGCCGCGCGCCCGCGGCGTGGGAGAGCAAGCGCTTCGCCGGTTTGGACCGTATGCCGGCCAAGGGCTGGGACAGCGTGACCACACCGGGCGTGGTCGCAGGCTGGCGCGCGGCCTGGGAGAAATTCGGCTCGCTGCCTTTCGCCGATCTGTTCGAGCCCGCGCTGCGTTATGCCCGCGATGGCTATGTGGTATCGCCCACGGTGCATCGCCAGTGGCAATCCCAGATCGACACGCTGCGCGATCAACCCGGTTTCGAGGCGGCATTCATGCGCAATGGCGCGGCGCCGCGCATCGGCGATCGTTTCGTCTGCCCTGGGCAGGCCCGTACGCTCGAACTGATCGCGCAATCCAAGGGCGATGCCTTCTATCAGGGCGAGTTGGCCGAAGCCATCGTCGCCCACGCCCGCGACACGGGTGGCAGCATCACGATGGCCGATCTGGCGGCGCATCGTACCGATTGGGTCGAACCCATCGGCATGAAGTATCGCGACGTCGAGTTGTTCGAGATCGGACCCAACGGTCAGGGTATCGGCGCGTTGATGGCGCTGGGTATTTTGAAGCAGTTCGACATGTCGGCCTTGAAGCAGGATTCGGCCGAAGCCGTTCACTTGCAGATCGAAGCGATGAAGCTGGCCTTCTCTGATCTGCGTGAACACGTGGCCGATCCCGATCACATGCGCGTGACGGCGGCCCAGTTGTTGGACGATGCCTATCTGGCCAAACGTGCCGCGTTGATCGATCCGCGTCGTGCGGGCGCGGCGCGTGCCGGCGACCCGCACTCCGGTGGCACCGTGTATCTGACCGCCGCCGACAAGAACGGCATGATGGTGTCGTTCATCCAGTCGAACTTCAAGGGATTCGGCTCGGGCGTTGTGGTGCCGAACCGCGGGATCGCTTTGCAGAACCGGGGCTGGGGTTTCTCGACGGTCGAGGGCCATCCCAACCAGGTCGCGCCTGGCAAGCGCCCGTTCCACACCATCATCCCAGGCTTCCTGATGAAACAAGGCAAGCCCTTGATGAGCTTCGGCGTGATGGGTGGATCGATGCAGGCCCAGGGGCATTTGCAGGTCGTCAGTCGCTTGGCCGATTTTGGCCTGAACCCCCAGGCGGCCAGCGATGCGCCGCGCTGGCGAGTGAAGGACGACAACGTGGGCGTTGCGGTCGAGGCGCACACGCCTGTGGCAACGGTCGAGCAGTTGCGTGCGATGGGCCACGACATCGAGGTCGCGCCCCGTTTGGATCTGGAATTCGGCTGCGCGCAGATGGCATGGCGTCGTGACGAAGGCTATCTGGCGGCGTCCGACAGCCGCAAAGACGGCTGCGCCATCGGCTATTGATGCTCAGGCGTTCGCCGGCCGGTGTTCGGTCCGGTGGACGCACCACCAGAACAAGGCGCTGAGCGCTGTGGACGTGGTCAGTGCCAGGGCCAGCTTCCAGGCGCTGCCGTAGACCAGCACGACACCCCAGCCGCTGGCGATCGAGAAGATCGCCATCTCGACGAAGTTCAGAAGCGAGGCTGCGGTGCCGGCGAAGGCGGGCGCGCGGCGCAGCACCGTCAGCGTGATGCTGGGAAACGCCAGCGTCAGTCCGAACGCGTAGGCCCCCAAGGGCAAGACACCGCCTGGGATCGAGGTCTGCGATGTCAAGCCGTTGTAGACCAGACTGAACAAGGCGGCTCCACCGGCCACGCCATAGCCCACTGCGATCAAATGCGGGCCGCTCACGCGTTGCGCCAATCGGGCCGCTGTGAACGATCCCGACACCATGCCTGCGACCAGCGGGATGAACAGATAACCGAAGGCAGTATCCGGCAGCGCCAAGACTTCGGTGACGAAGTCGTGCGCCGCGCCGATCATGAATCCGAACCCGGCGAACAAGGTCGCTGCGGCCAACGAATAGCCCACGAAGAATCGATCGCGCAGGACGAGCTTCAGGTTTCGGATCAGCGTGACGAAGGAAAAGCGGTGCCGCGACTCGGGCGGAAGCGTTTCGGGCAAACCCCGGACGCACAGCGCGATAGTGGCCAAGGCCAGCCCCAGCATGGCGAAAAAAATGGAGCGCCAGCCGATGCCGGCGGCCAAGTAGCCGCCGATGATAGGCGCCAGGGCAGGCGAGATGCTGAATACCATGATGATGTAGGACATGGTGCGCTGCGCGACCGCGCCCTTGTAGCAGTCGTTGACGATCGCCTGACCGACGATCATCCCCGCACCTGCCGACAGACCCTGCAATATTCGCCCGACCACCAGCCACTCGAACGATGGCGCGACGGCTGCTGTCAGTGCGCCTGCGGAATAAAGAGACAGCGCGGCGATCAGAACGCGGCGGCGGCCGAACGAATCGGACAAGGTGCCGTGAAACAGCGTCGTGACGGCATAGGCCAGCATGTAGTAGCCCAGCGTGCTTTGGACCGCCTGACGGGATTGCTCGAATTCGCGACCGATGGCGCCGAAAGCAGGGAGATATGCATCGATGGTAAAAGGCCCCAGGCACGCCAGCGCGCCCAGCACGAAGACCATGTAAGCGTATGGAGGGAGGGCGGATGATGGAGTTTTCGGGGTAGCCATGGACAGGGATAGTACCGTGCGGGGCAGGGCGGTTCGATGACGTCGGGCCCGCCGCCGCCTGGGTTGTATCGTACCGAGTCAGGTCAGGCACGAAAAATGCTTACGAATTCTCGGTTTTATCCAGGGCATCGTTAACTCGCCTGGAATGGGCTTCTGGGCGTATGGGCCCAGCACATCATTGAGAACGGAGTCGCAGATGTTGAGCAAAGTGGATCGTCGGACCTTGGTAAAACTGGCGGGCTGGGGCATGACGGGCCTGCGTCATCCCGCGAGCCATGGTGTGTCGCGTCGTCTGGATCCGCGCACGCAAGCCGCCGTGACGGCAGCCGCTCTGGGTCCCTCCGGGGTGACGGTGGTGACCGGCCTGGCATCGACGGCAGCGTCCAATGCAGCCGCCGTGCGAGCCGGAGCTGTACGGGCGCATGTCACTGCTGCATCACAGATGCGCCGTTTAAGCGATTTGGGTCAGGCCAAGGCCGCCGCCTGATCGTCGAAATCGACGATATCGTTCACGTTCGAGCACACCTTCTTCTGGGAAACGCCATAAATATGCAGCGACACGGCAGGTGACCCGCCGCCGTGGGCAAGCCGATGCGGATAGCCGCGCCCTGCTGCGGTAGTGGCAACGTGACCCGGCGCTAAATCGATGCTTCGGGTTTTTACCACCCGATCAAGTCTTGCGGTGTTCGGTATACCGTCTCTAGACCCGCACCTGAACTGCTCTTCAACCAGACTCCCCGTCAGGACGCGATAGCCGCACCAGGTGAAATGTCCATGGACCGGCGTATGGTGGCCTGCGCGCCAGATGATGGCGACCACCGTGTAGCGACCGTTTGGATCGCCGTGCAGCACATGCCGGACGTATTTGTCGGGAGATCCCGCCAACTGGGTGGACGTCAGATGCGCGGCAGGCACGATCGCGTATGCCGACAGAATTCGGCGCAAGTTGGTCGGACATACCGCACTTGCATTGGGTTCGCACAACTCATCCAACGCGGCGATCAATTCAGTCAGGGCGGTGCAAGGTGTCGGTAATCTCGGGCTAGGCATAGGGGTATCCATCCTTGGGCCGATTCATCTTAAAGTAAGGGCCCATGCTAACGCGGCGAGTCGCGCTATGACGTCAGCGTTTGAGCGGATTACTTAGTGGTTTACGCTAGTGCCGCGACGGGAAGCCGCGCACGCAATTTGCTGTACTGCACCGTATAGCGGATCGATCCGCGTCCCTGGAGGCTATGCATGTCCGTGCCCGATTCCGACTACGTCAACTGGCTGGTCAGTCGCTCCATGTTGGCCCAGGCACGCGAGCGTGCCAAGACGTACGGCGGGCAGGCGCGCTTATGGCGTCACCCCTACGCGGAAACCCGCCCACGCGCGGCGTCCGAGGTCGCCTCGGTCTGGTTCACGGCCTATCCGGCGTCCATTGTCACCCGCGAAGGCGAGTCTGTGCTGAAGACGCTGGGCGACCCCCAGCTCTGGCAGGCCCTGTCCTCGATCGGTGTGCAGGCCATTCACACCGGACCGACCAAGGCAGGGGGCGGTTTGACCGGCTATACCCCGACGCCCTCCATCGACGGCAACTTCGACCGCATCAGCTTCGACATCGACCGCCGTTTCGGCACCGAGGACGAATATCTGGCCATCAGCCGCCTGGCCCTGGCCTTCAATGCTGTGGTGATCGACGACGTGATCCCTTCCCACACCGGGAAGGGGGCCGATTTCAGATTGGCGGAACTGGGTTACGCCGATTATCCCGGTCTCTATCACATGGTCGAGATTCAGGAGGATGACTGGGGCATGTTGCCGGACGTGCCACCGGGCGTGGACGCGGTCAACCTGCCGCCCCCGACGGTCGATGCCTTGAAGGAAAAATGCTATCTGGTGGGGCAACTTCAGCGGGTGATTTTTTTCGAGCCGGGGGTGAAGGAGACCGACTGGAGCGCCACAGGCCCGATTACAGGCGTCGATGGCAAAACGGCGTCGCTGGGTCTATCTGCATTACTTCAAAGCCGGGCAACCCTCGTTGAACTGGCTGGATCCCAGCTTCGCCGCGCAGCAACTGGTCATCGGCGATGCTTTGCACTGCCTGGATGTCATGGGTGCGCGAGGACTGCGCCTGGATGCGAACGGCTTTCTGGGGGTCGAGCGCCGTGCTGGCGAGAATGCCTGGTCCGAGAGTCACCCGCTATCGGTGGTGGGCAATCAGATCATCGGCGGCATGATTCGCAAGGCGGGTGGCTTCAGCTTCCAGGAGTTGAACTTGACGGTGGACGACATCGCCTCGATGTCAAAGGGCGGTGCTGACCTGTCCTACGACTTCATCACCCGTCCAGCCTACCATCACGCCGTGCTGACTGGGAACACCGAGTTCCTGCGGTTGATGTTGCGTACCGTACACGAGTACGGCATCGATCCCGCTTCCTTGATTCATGCGCTGCAAAATCACGACGAGCTGACTTTGGAGTTGGTGCATTTCTGGACCCTGCACGCGTCCACGCCCTATACCTTCCATGGCCAGACGCTGCCGGGTGCGGTGCTGCGCGAGCACATCCGCGAAACCATGTACGAGAACCTGAGTGGCGAGCATGCGCCCTACAACCTGCGTTTTGTCACCAACGGCATTGCCTGCACGTCTGCCAGTGTGGCGGCTGCGGCGCTGGGTTTGCGTGATTTGACGGTGCTGACCGATGCCGACATCGAGCGGATCAAGCGAGTGCATCTGCTGATGGTGATGTTCAACGCCTTTCAGCCGGGCGTTGTCGCCGTCTCGGGATGGGATCTGGTGGGTGCCTTGCCTTTACCTGCGGAAGCAGTGGCCGAGCGCATGGTCGATGGCGATACCCGCTGGATTCAACGCGGCGCGTACGACTTGGCCGATGTCGCACCCGACACACCGGTGTCGGCCGAAGGCGTGCCGCGGGCCGTGGCGCTATACGGCAGTTTGACGCAGCAGTTGGCCGATCCGGCATCGTTCGCCAGCCGACTCAAACACATGTTCTCCGTGCGTCAGGCGTATGGCATCGCCGCCAGCCGCCAGCTTCCGATTCCGGACGTACTGACGCCCAGCCTGTTGATCATGATGCACGAACTGCCCGCCGGACGCGGTATCCAGATCACTGCGCTGAACTTCGGACCCGATCCCCTGGAAGAAATCATTGTGCTGGAACATGTGCCGCCCGGCCCGGTGGTCGATATGCTGAACGAGAGCGTCGAGGGCGATCTGTCCGAGGACGGCCGTCTGTCGATCCGTTTGGACGGCTACGAAGGGCTGTCGCTGCGCGTGGTGGGCACAGCGGGGCCGGCACCGGGCGCCTGAGTGTTCAGAACGGCTCGGCCGAGTGGGCCAGCACATTGCGCAACAGCACCAGTACGTGGTCGTCGGCCAGGCTGTAGTAGATATGCACGTCGTCGCGGCGGCGTTTCACCAGCCGGGCCGCGAACAGCGTCTGAAGCCGGTCGTTGATGGCACTCAACGGCGCGACGCGGCTGTGAACCAGTTCGCTCACGCAGCGTTCGCCTTCGGCCAGGTCGAGCAACAGCAGCAAACGCTCGGGATCGGCCAGCGCGGCGAACATGCTTGCCGCTTCTTCCAGCTGCTCGGCATCCAATTTCAGCGGCGCGTCGTGTCGATGGTCGTAGACGCCGCAAGCCGGCGCGCCGCCCAGCTCATCGGCGTCTGACGAGGGGTCACGCCCATGGACATGGCCGTGAGAAGAGTGTGAGTGATTCGAGGTCATGCGCGCTCCTGACGGATCGGGCCCAAGAATGGGCCCAGGTTCTAAGCCCTATGGTAGTTCGCTTTCGCTCAGACGGCATCGGTCGCGCCGATCCGGCTGCGAGTCCGGCTAGGTGCGAATAGGCAGGCCCCCGCCAATTGCAGACCGGATACTACCGCGATCATGCCTGCTCCGCTGACGCTATTGCTGCCCCCCAATGCCATGGGGCCATAGGCCGCCAAGCCGAAACCGATGACTGTCGCCGTCAGCGCGAACACGACGCTCAAGCCCACCTGGCGTCCTAAGTGATTGGTCAGCAGACGTGCGGTAGCGGGCGGGCAAATGAACATGGCCACGACCAAGATGGCGCCGACCGCCTCGAAGGCCGCCACCGACGCCAGCGACACCAACAGCAAGAGCCCCAGGCTGATCCACCGGGGGCGGGCGCCGACACTGGCCGCAAAGGCTTCGTCGAAGGTCCCCAGAACCAATGCGCGACGCGCGATCCAAAGGGCGGTGGCCGTCATCAGCAACACGCCGAACAAGCGTGGCAGTTGCGGCGGCAGCTCGGCCAGGGCCGCTGTCGATATCAGGGCTGCCGGGCTGTCGCCGGCCAACCAGATCAGACTTTCCAGATTGCCATACAAAACATGCTCGACGTCCAGGTGGACGCTGCTGGCGTTCGATCGTTCCAGCCACAGTACGCCGACGGCGAACATGGCGGTGAACACCACGCCCATTGCCGCGCCGGGCTCGACCTTGCCCAATCGCCGGATGACTTCGATCAAGACCACGGCCACCATGGCGGCGACGGCGGCACCTGCCAGCATGGCCGGCGTCGATACCGTGCCGGTGACCAGGAATGCGCCGACGATACCGGGCAACACTACGTGGCTGACGGCATCGCCGATCAAGCTCTGACGCCGCAGGATCAGAAAATTACCGAGCAGGGCGCAGGTGACGCTGGCGCACGTGCCGATCAATAGCGGCGCCAGGCTGAGTTGCAGGAAATCCATCAACATATCAGAGCGCCCGGGGAACGTGACGGCGATGAGCAGGCTCGCTCAAACCGCCTGTCTGGGCCTCGCGCCGAAGACGGAGCAGATCGGCAACTGTATCGGGCGGCAGCACTTCGCGAACGGGATAGACCCGTTGGTTGGCCATCTCGGACGCTTCGACCGGCATCAGATCGCGGTACAGCTTCCACAGGGCCTCGTCTTCAACGGCGGCCGCTGCTGCGCTCATGCCCGAAGGCTTAGGCACGCCGTCGCGGCGCATCCATCCGGCACGACGCAGCACACGCAGGGTCAGCGTGTCGTAGATGGGTTCGCGGTGCGCCACGGCAAGCAGCCCCTGGCGTTCGTGGACACGCAGTCGAAAGCGATGATGACGGACCATCGACGCCACCACGCCGCGGCCGGGCGCGAACAGCATCGACAAAATAAACAAGGCGAACAGCGTCAGGACGATCAGCGAGCCGGTCGGCAGGCCATAGGTCGTCGAGGAAATGGAGGCGCCCAGGTAAGCGCCAACGGCGCCCAAACCCGCTGCGATGGGGACCATGCGATGGACCCGGTCGGTCCAGAAGCGCGCGGCCACGGCGGGGATGATGGTGATGGCGACGCTGAGCACGAGACCGACGATCTTCAAGCTGGTGACGACGACGGCCAGCAGAATCAGGGCCAGCATGAAGTCCATGCGCCTGACCTGCACACCTCGCACAGCGGCGTAATCGGCATCGAAGGCCAGCATCGTGAGGGGCCGGTGCAAGATGAATATGGCGACGGCCACCGCGCCCGATACCACGGTGATCAATAAGGCTTCGCTGCGCAGCATGCCCGCCGCCGACCCCAACAGGTACGTGCTCAGCCCGGCTTGATTGCCGGTGTCGAGCATCTGGATGACAGTCAGGAGTACGACGCCTGCGCCGAAGAACACCGATAGCACCGCCCCGATGGCGGCATCTTCGTGCAGGCGGGTGCGATGGGTCATGACGCCGATGGCGCCCAGGCCCAATGCGGCTGTGACGGCCGCGCCGACCATCAGGCCCGGCATCCACCGGCCGTCGCCGGTCATGAGCGCCATGACGATGAAGGCCAGTGCGAGCCCCGGCAGCGTGGCATGGCCGATGGCGTCGCTGACCAGCGAGCGGCGGCGCAGCAGTACGAACGTGCCTACCGCACCGCCTGCCGCGCCCAGAAGGGCCGCGCCCAGGGTGACCAGTGCCGTGTTGTAGCCCGCTGACAGCGTGAGCGCTGAAAGCAGCGGATTCATGCGCCAGCGTCCTGACCAGGCGTTCGTATGCCGGCCGCGATGCGTTCGAGTTGCTGAGTGGCCAAGCGACCGGAATAGGTCTGCTGCAAGCGGTCGCCGGTGAAGATTTCGTTGACTGGTCCGGATGCGATCGCCTGCACGTTCAGCAAAAGCACATGGTCGAAGTATTCCGGAACGGTGGACAGGTCATGATGGACGCACAGCACTGTCTTGCCCATGCGGCGAATGTTGCGCAGCACGCCGATCAGCGCCCGCTCGGTGGCGGCATCGACGCCGGCGAACGGCTCGTCCAGCACGTATAAATCGGCGTTCTGGATCAACGCCCGTGCCAGAAACACCCGTTGTTGCTGGCCGCCCGACAGTCGGCCGATCTGACGCTTGGCGAAATCCTTCATGCCGACCTGTTCGAGGCAATCGGTCACGCGGGCGCGCTGATCGGCGCTCAGGCGTTGAAACGGGTTCAGGTTGCGGTACAGCCCCATCGCCACGACGTCGTAGGCCGTTGCAGGGAACTCCCAATCGACGCTGGCGCGTTGCGGCACGTAGGCCACTCGATGGCGGTTGGCACTGACGTTCAGGCCGAACACCGAGACTTGACCCGAGACGCGCGGAACGATGTCCAGGGCCGCCTTGATCAATGTCGACTTGCCTGCACCGTTAGGGCCGACGATGACGCTCATCGAGCCTTGCGGCACGACGAAGTCCACCGAGAACAAGACAGTCTTGTTGTCGTAGTTGACCGTCAGGCCATGAATGGCCAGGGGCGTGGTGGCCGCGCTCAAGCGGTCGGGCAGATCGTAAGGGGCGTCCGTATGCGGCATGTGAGGGTCAGTTGGCGCCTACTGGCGCAGGGCTGCGGCGATCGTGGCGACATTATGCTTGAGCATGCCGAGATACGTACCTTCGGGGGTGCCGGGCGCGCCCATGGCGTCGGAATACAGCTCGCCGCCGATGCTCACCCGATGGCCCCGTGCCGCTGCGCCCTCGACCAAAGCGCGGATGTTGCGATCGGCCACCGACGACTCGACGAAGATGGCTTTGATTTTGCGCTCGACCAATACCTTGACCAGGTGCTCGACCTGATTCAGGCTGGCTTCGCTTTCTGTGGAAATGCCTTGAATGCCCAAGACTTCGAAACCATAGGCCCGTCCGAAATAGCCGAAGGCGTCGTGTGCCGTGACCAGCACCCGTGCGTCTTGCGCGACCGATTTCAGTTTCTTGTCCGACTTCGCATTCAAGGCGTCCAATCGTGCGATGTAATCTTGCGCGTTGGCCTCGAAGGTGCTGCGGCCCTCGGGATCGCTGTCGATCAAGGTGTCGCGCGCGGCGATGACCACGTGGCGCCACAGTGCGGGATCCATCCAGACGTGCGGGTCGTAGCGGCCTGGGTAATCTTCGCTGGCGTGCAGCAGCTCTTTCGGGATGGTTTCGGTCAGCGCCACGACTTTGCGATGGCGGCCGAGGTCGTGGAAGAATTTTTCCAGTTGGGCTTCCAGGAACAAGCCGTGCCAGACCACCAGGTCGGCCCGGGTCATTCGTTGGATATCCGAGCGGGTCTGGCGGTAGGTGTGGGGGTCGACGCCCGAGCCCATCAGGGCATGGACGACGATGCGATCGCCGCCCACCGCCCGCATGGTATCGGCCAGCATGCCGGTCGTGGCCACGACGTTGAGTGGCGCTGCACGCGCGGGCAGCCCGATCAGGCACAGTACGCACACCAGCACCGACCACAACACAAGGCTAAAACGGAATCGGCTCATCACGTCAGACATCCAGTGCGGCCCGAATTTTCTCGGCGATCGCTCGCAGTTGGGCGCTGTCGGCCATCTCGGAAACGTGGCTGCGGTACGGGCGGTCAGGGTGACGCGGAATGACGTGAATATGATAATGCGGCACGGTTTGGCCAGCGGCGGCGCCGTTCATCTGAGCGATGAAAATGCCCGGTGCGTCCAGCGCCTGCTTCTGGGCCAGGGCGATCTTTCGGGCCGTATCCAGGGTGGCGTGGCCGGCGGCTGCCGATAGCGTCAGGAAATCGGTCGCAGGCTCTTTCGGAATGACCAGCACGTGGCCTTCCGACTGCGGCATGATGTCCATGAAGGCCAAGGTTCGGTCGTCTTCGTACACCTTGATGCACGGCGCGTCGCCGCGCAGGATTTTGGCAAAGATGTTCTGGTCGTCGTAATGCATGTGCCGAATTGCCTTAAATCGAAGTGATACGCATCATCTTAAGTGAAATCATGCCACGAGAGGTCACTGAAGATCAGCCTGTACTGTAGCGTTTCTTGTCCGACTAGATACGACCTGTGGTGGCAAACCCGTGCCATCCCCGTAGAATGATCTTCCCATGACGCAACAGGACCTCGCTATGCCCGCAGTGGCCGGATCGACTGTCGAACGCAAAAAACAAGGCGAGCTTGCCGTTTGGCATATACGCACGCCCCATGGCGAGGCCCGCGTGGCGGAGCAGGGCGCGCAATTGCTGAGTTATGTGCCGCACGATCAGCCTGCTCTGGTGTGGTTGAGCCCGGAGGCCGGCTTCCGTCACGGCGAAGCCCCGCGAGGCGGGGTGCCGGTCTGTTTTCCGTGGTTTGGCGACCTGAGCGCCAATCCGCCCGAGGTACGCGCCGGATTCGACATCGCCCCCGGCACCGACGTCCCGAAGCATGGCTGGGTGCGCAACATGGACTGGTCGCATGCCGACACGCATGCCGAGCCGGATGGCGTGACGCTGGTGTTCCGCTGTGCATTGACGCCGGGGTTTGGCGGCTGGCGCCATGGCGCGCAATTGACGCTGCGGATGCGTTTCGCGGCCACCGTGACGCTGGAGCTGGGCGTGCGCAACGATAGCGATGCCACGATGACGGTGTCTCAGGCCCTGCACACCTATTTCGCCGTCAGCGACGTTCGCGCGGTACAGGTCGATGGTCTGGCTGGCGCCCGCTATATCGACACGCTCGACGGCTGGCGCAGCAAGACGCAGGCTGGGGCATTGAATTTTTCGGGCGAAACCGACAGGCTTTACCTGGATCTGCCCGATACGTTGCACATCGTCGATCCCGGCTGGGGGCGACGCATACGCGTTCAGTCGTCGCACAGCCGTTCGGCGGTGCTGTGGAATCCGTGGATCGACAAGGCGCGGCGCTTGAGCCAGTTTCCCGATGCAGGCTGGACCGACATGCTGTGCATCGAAACCGCGCGCGTGTGGGACGACCTGCTGCAAGTCGAACCGGGCGACACGGTCTACATGGCGGTTCACCTGAGCACCGAATCGATCCCAGGCTGACGCATGGCGACTTTCCTGCACACCGCCGACTGGCAGATCGGTCGCCAGTACGGCCAATTCGACGACGAGGATGCCGTCCTGCTGGCCCAGGCCCGAGTGGACGCGGTGTCGGCCATTGCCCGGCTGGCCGCCGAGCGGCAGGTCGATGCCGTGCTGGTGGCGGGCGATGTGTTCGACACTCAGGGTGTGTCCGACCGCAGCGTTCGGCGCCTGTTCGCCGCGCTCGCGCCGTATGCCGGCCCCTGGATCATGATCGCGGGCAATCACGACGCCGCGCTGGCCGACAGCGTCTGGACTCGCGCGCGTGCGCTGGGGTGCGTGCCGGATAACGTGCATGTGCCGGAATCGACTTGTGTGGTGGCGCTCGATGCCAGCCGTATCGCGGTTCTGGCCGCACCGCTGACTCAGCGCCAGACCCACGACGACGTCACGCTTGCGTTCGATTCGATGCAGAGCCCCGAGGGCTGGTTGCGGGTCGGGTTGGCACACGGCAGCATCGAAGGCCATTTGCCCGACAGCGTCGATGCCACCAACCCCATCGCCGCCGACCGCGTCAAGCGTGCTGCGCTGGATTATCTGGCGCTGGGCGACTGGCATGGCATGTTGAGCATCGAGCCCCGGCTCTGGTATTCGGGAACCCCCGAGCCCGACCGTTTTCGGTCCGCTACCGCCGGCCATGTCCTGCATGTGTGCATCGACGCCGCGGGCGGCTTGCCGGAAGTGACGCCCATCAAGCTGGGGCGCTACGTGTGGCAACAACGCAATGCGGTGCTGGCCCTGGACTCGGACGCGGACATGCTGGCCGCCGAACTGGACGCGCTGGGCCAGCACGACGTGCTGCGCCTCGTGCTGACAGGCGAGATCAGTGTGACGGGCTGGGCCGCCCTGGAGGCCACGATCGACCGTTGCGCCGCGCGTATCCATGCCTTGCGTCTGGATACCGCCGGATTGGCCGTCGTGCCCGATGACGATGATCTGGCCGCCCTGGCGGCCGATGGCTATGTCGGTCAGGTCGCTGCCGAGTTGAATGCACTTCGCGACGATGCGACGCTCGGGACCACGGCGCGTGCGGCCCTGCGTATTCTGTTGCAGACCCAGCGCACGCTGGCGACCGGATCCGGGCGTGCGTCATGAGAGTGCAGCGTCTGACCCTCAAGGAGTTCAAGCGCTTTGCGGGCGAATGGACCATCGATGGCCTGGAACCGGGCTTGAACGTTCTGGTGGGTCCCAACGAAGCGGGCAAAAGCACCGTGGCTACGGCCTTGCGTGCCGTGTTTCTCGAACGCCATAAAACCAGCGCCGGTGCGATAGCCGATTTCGCGCCAACAGGCGTGGGTCAGGCTCGTCCGACGGTCGAGGTGACGTTCACTGCGCAAGATACCGACTATCGCTTGACCAAGACTTTTCTGCATCGCCAGCGCTGCGAGCTGATCGCAGGCGAGCAGCGCTACGAAGGCGATCTGGCCGAGCAGCATCTCGCCAGCCTGTTGGGCTTCGATTTGCCCAAAACCGGCATGAGCAAGCCCGCCCATGCGGGCGTGCCGGGTTTGTTGTGGATGACGCAAGGCACGGGTCACGACGTGGCGCAGCCTGCACTGCATGCCGGCGGACATCTGCGGTCGGCCTTGACGGCCTTGTCGGGCGAGTTGGCGGCCACCGATGGCGACCGCTTGCTGAACCATGTGGCCGCAGCCCGTGCCAGCCTTCTGGATGCCCGGTTGGGCAAGCCGAAGGGGGCGTATCGCGAGGCCGAGCAGGCCTTGGCGCAGGCGCGCGAGCACAGTGCCGAGTTGCGGGCGGCTCGAACCGCATGGGAGCGCGACGTGGACGCCTGGACGGCCTTGCGGCGCGAGCATGCGGCCGATGCCCAGGCCCAACCCTGGCTCGTGTTCGAACGGCAAGCCGAAGAGGCCCGCCTGGCCTTGTCGCGCGTGGCCGATTACACCGAGCAAGCGGCCCGCGCCGAGGCCGCGGCCCAGCATGCGCGTCAGGCCTGCGACCTGTTGGCGCAGCAGATTGCACGCGACGAGACCGATGCCGAGGCGCTGGCCGCGTTGACGCGTCAGCACGCGCTCGCCGAGCAGGCCATTGCCGATGCGCGCGAACAGGTGCAGCGTACCGAGCAGGCGCATCGCAAGGCGCAAGACGAGGCCAGCCTGGCCGTGGCGACACTGGCCCAGGCTCGGGCCTACGCCGCGTATGGTCAACGCCAGCTTCGGCGTGAGGCCGCGCAACGGGCCAGCGCGGCCTTGGACGACACGCTGGCGCAGGCGCGTGCCAAGGCCGATCAAGTCGATGCCTTGCGTGCGCAGGCGTCTGGTTCGCGTATTCCAGCAAGTGAACTGGCTCGATTGCGCGAAGAGTCTGTTCAGTTGCAAGGCATGCAGGCGCGTGCCCACGCGTTGGCCACACGTTTGACGTACGACTTGACGCAGCCTGGGCAGCTCAGGGTGGCAGGTACGGCGGTTCAAGGTCAAGGGTCGTTCTCGTTGACGACTAAAACGCTGATCGAAATCGCCGGGCTGGGCACCCTGACCGTCGCGCCTGGAGGCGGGGATGCCGCCCAGCTTCAGTCGGAATGGATGCTGCGCGACGCGGCCCATCGCCAAGCCTTGGCGCAGTGGGGCGCGGCCTCGCTCGCTCAGTTGGAAACGCAGTTCTCCGAGGCCGAGTACCGCGCGAACGAGTTGAAATTCGCACTCGATGCGTTGGTGCTGCATGCGCCTCATGGTATTGAGGCCCTGGCCGCGCGTGCCGAAGAGGCACGGCGCGAGATGCTGGCGCTGGCGGACGATCCCTCTGTCGTCGTGCCCGAGCCGACACGCTTGAGCTTGGCTGCTGCCGAGTCGGCGGAGGCCGCTGCCCGTGCCGCACTGGATTACTCGCGCGACCGGTGGCACGAGGCTCAGTCGATGTGCGAGTCGTCGATTGCCCGGACGCATGTCCTGAGCGAACAGCGCACGGCACGCCACCACAGCGTTCACGGCGAGACGGCCATGGCCGAACGGGCGGCGCGGTCGAGCCAGTTGGCCCCTGCACGGCAAACCGCCGAGCGTCTGCAAGGCGACGCTCAGGCGGCGCGTGCCGCTGTGGAGGCGTTGCGGCCGGACGTGCTGGCGCAAGACGCGCAGCGCTGGGCCCGGTCGGCCAAGGTCGCGCGCGAGGAACACGACGCGCGCGTCGGCCAGATTCGACAGTTGCAAGGCCGGATCGAGCAGGGCGGTGCGCAAGGCATCGGTGAAGCCCTGGCGCAGGCCGAGGCTGTCGAGCAGCGTCTGGCGCGCAGGGTCGACGACTATGCTCAGCACGCTGCCGCGCTCGACTTGCTGTGGCAGCGATTGAGCGCACACCGCGATCAAACCACGCGGCGCTTGTTCGCCCCCTTGGCCGAGCGCTTGAATCACTATTTGAACCTGTTGTTTCCGCAGGCCGGCCTGGTGCTGGACGACGATCTGACGCCTCGCAGCCTGACCCGCGCCGGTCAACCCGATGCCGTGCCGACCTTAAGCTTCGGTACGCAAGAGCAACTGGGTGTGTTGACGCGTCTGGCCTACGCCGACGTGTTGGCCGAAGCGGGGCGTCCCGTGCTGCTGGTGCTGGACGACGCGTTGGTTCACACCGACGACGCCCGCCGCGAACAGATGAAGCGTGCCTTGTTCGATGCCGCGTCGCGCCATCAGATACTGATGCTTACGTGTCACGCCGATGCGTGGCGTGACATGGGAGTGGTTCAGCGGCGACTATGAGGCATCACGCCTACAGGAGACCCGCATGTCCCATCGTCCACTCGAACGTCAGATCGCCTTGGTCACCGGTGGCAATGCCGGTATCGGTCGAGCCTGTGCGCTGGCCCTGAGCCGCGCCGGCGCAGCGGTGGCGGTCAATCACCGGCCTAACGACACGTCGGCCGAAGCCGCGGCGGCCGTGGTCAAGACGATCGAAGATGCCGGTGGGCAGGCGCTGGCCGTGCCGGCAGACGTCAGTGATGAAGGCCAGGTGGCCACCATGTTCAAGCGTGTCCTCGGTCACTTCGGCAAGCTGGATACGCTGGTGAGCAACGCCGGTATCGAGCAACCCGCGACGTTCACCGATATGAGCTTGAAAGATTGGCGTGCCGTGATGGACGTCAACCTGACCGGGCAGTTTCTGTGCGCTCGTGAAGCGGTGCGTCATTTTCAAGATCGCGCCCCGGGCCGTTACGGCAACCCCACGGATTCTGCTGCCGGGCAACGGCGTCATTCGGCACTAGGCCGCATCGTCATGATGAGTTCGGTGCATGAAGTGATTCCCTGGGCGTTTCAAGTCAACTATGCCGCGGCCAAGGGGGGCGTTGCCATGTTGATGCGCTCGTTGGCGCAAGAGGTCGCGTGCGACCGGATTCGAGTGAACGCGGTGGCACCCGGTGCCATCCGAACCAAGATCAATCGCGAGGCTTGGGAAACCGAAGAGAAGCTGGAAGCCTTGCTTCGTTTGATTCCCTATGGCCGGATCGGCGAGCCAGACGACGTCGCGCGGGCCGTCGTCTGGCTGGCTTCCGACGAGTCCGACTATGTGACCGGCACGACCTTGTTCGTCGATGGTGGCATGACCTTGTATCCCGAGTTTCGTGGCAATGGTTGAGCACGGCGTTTGCGTGTGAGTCGTACTCTGTTCATTCCGCCAGGAGTCGCTGCATGTCCCGTCCCATCGAAGATTATGGGTTGATCGGCAATATGCTGTCCGCTGCGCTGGTCGCACGCGATGGTTCCATCGATTGGTTGTGCTTGCCGCATTTCAACTCGCCTGCGTGCTTCGCTTCGCTGTTGGGCGACGAGACCAACGGTCATTGGCAGTTGATGGCGACCGATCCCGACTGCACGGTGACCCGGCGCTATGTGCCCGCGACGGCGGTGCTGGAGACTCGTCTGCACACCGCCACGGGCATTGTCACGGTGTTCGACTTCATGCCCTTGTCTGAAGACGAGGGTCATGTGGATGTGGTTCGCATGGTGCGTGGCGATATGGGCCACGTCGAGATGCATACCGAGTTGGTATTGCGATTCAACTACGGACAGGCCGTGCCCTGGGTGCGGCGGCGCGATTATGGTTTGAGCGCGGTCTCGGGGCCCGACGCGGTCGAACTGCACACGCCGATTCGTCTGCATGGCAAAGAGATGAAAAGCGTGGCGACTTTCATGGTGAAGGAAGGCGAGATGGTGCCTTTCACGCTGTCTTATCATCGCTCGCACCAAAGCCCCCATTTCGTGCCCGACCGTGCCGAGAGCCTTCAAAGAACCATCGACTGGTGGCGTCACTGGGCATCGACCTGCCGGGTGCCTACCGAGGATCCGACCTTGCAGGACGCCGTGGTGCGATCGGCCATCACGCTGAAACTGCTGACCTTCTGGCCGACCGGCGGTATTGTCGCGGCACCGACGACGTCCTTGCCCGAAGACCTGGGCGGCGAGCGTAATTGGGATTACCGGTATTGCTGGCTGCGCGATGCCTCGTTGACGCTGTATGCCTTGCTGAACGCCGGCTATCGCGAAGAGGCCGAAGCGTGGCGCGAGTGGCTGTTGCGCGCCGCATCGGGGCATCCCGATCAGCTGCATATCATGTACGGCATATCGGGCGAGCGATGGTTGCCGGAAACCGAAGTGCCCTGGTTATGCGGGTACGAAAACAGCCGCCCGGTTCGAATCGGCAACGACGCGATGGGTCAGCTCCAGCTGGATGTCTATGGCGAAGTGATCGGCGCATTGCACACCGCTCGCGCCGCAGACCTCACGCCCATGCGTGAAGCCTGGCGATTGCAGCGCGTGATGCTGCGCAAGCTCGAAACGATTTGGGATCAGCCCGACAACGGCATATGGGAAATGCGCGGCCCGCCCCGGCACTTCACGTACTCGCGGATGATGACCTGGCTCGCCTTCGATCGCGCCATCCAGTCGGCCGAGCGCTTCAATCTGGAAGGCGATCTGCCGCGTTGGTACGCATTGCGCGACACCATCCATGCCGAGATCTGCGAGCGGGGCTTCAATGCCGGGATCAACAGCTTCACCCAGACTTATGGCGAAACGGCGCTGGATGCCAGCTTGCTCCTGATGGTGAAAACAGGGTTTCTGCCGGCGAACGACCCCCGGTTGATCGGGACCGTCGAGGCGATCGAGCGCGAACTCCTGCAGGATGGTTTGGTGATGCGCTATCGGACCGAGAACGGCACCGACGGCCTGTCAGGCGACGAAGGGGCGTTTTTGGCGTGTAGCTTCTGGCTCGTGGACGCCTATCTCATGCAGGGGCGTTACGCCGATGCCCGTAAGCTATATGACAAATTGTTGTCTTTGCGAAATGACGTCGGCTTGCTGGCCGAAGAGTACGACACGCGGGCCGGGCGGCTGGTGGGCAATTTTCCCCAGGCGTTCTCGCACGTCGGCCTGATCAACAGCACTTACGACCTGATCGACGCGCATGGGCCGACGCGCCAGGAGGCCGATTCCACGGCACCTGCTTGGTCCGACCCTCAAAAGTAACGAACAAATGTAAACTGTCGTGCCTCCACAGTGAGTAGAGCGCCCGTTTTGGTGCGCTCGTACGACGGAATTACAAGAAAATGACTCCTAAATCGTTCAGTACGGCGCAGATCGTCACGGCAATTGCCCTTATTAGCGGCATGGTTTTTGTGGCCGATACGCTCTCCGCGTTTGGGGTCGTTTTCTGGGTCTTGTATCTTGGGGCCTTGGCCATGACGGTCAGCCAGCCCCATGCCGGCCTGCCGTTTGGTGTGGCCTTGGTGCAGATCGCGTTGATCGGGGTCAGCTACATCGTCAAGCTGGACGATGGGTTTTCGGCGCTGCCGCTGGTGAACCGGCTGGGCGGCGTGATTTCACTGCTGGCGGTCGCGCACATGGCCCGCCGGGTCATCATGGAGCGTACAGAAACGGCGCGACTGTTGTGGCGTCAGGCCGGGCAGGCGGCTACCGCCGACAGCCTGATCGGCGAGCAGAGCTTGCGCGAAACGGCCAATGCCGTGCTGGGCACCCTGGCCCCGTATGTGGGGGCTCACGTGGCAGTGCTGCATCACTATGACCGCAAAACGCTCGTGCCCGTGGGGGCGTACGGGTGCGATCTGCCAGAAAAAGGCGCGGCCGGCGGTCTGGCCCAGGAAGCCGTGCAGCGTGGCGAAATCGTGGTGATCGACGACGTGCCCGATGGCTATCTTCAGGTGGCGTCGCTACTGGGCGCCACCGCGCCGCGCCGGATCGTGATCCTGCCCTTGACCTCCAATCAGCGTATTGCCGGGGTGATCGAGCTGGGCTTCGTCGCCCTGCCGGCCGACCCAGAAGCCGTGCGCGAGCTGTTGCAGCAGTCGGCGGAATCTATGGGCCTGGCCTTGCAGCAGGCCGCCTATCGCGAGCATTTGAAAGAGCTGCTGGCGCAAACGCAGCGTCAGGGCGAAGAAATGCAGGTCCAGCAAGAAGAGCTGCGAGTCTCCAACGAAGAGTTGGAGGAGCAGGGGCGCGCATTGCGGGAGTCCCAGGCGCGCCTGGAGAACCAGCACGCCGAGCTCGAACAGACCAACGTCCAACTGGAGGAGCATAGCCAGCGGTTGGCGCGCCAGAAGGACGATCTGCTGAACGCGCAACGAGCGATGGAAACGCATGCGCAAGAGCTGAATCGCGCAAATCAGTACAAGTCGGAGTTCCTGGCCAACATGTCGCACGAGTTGCGCACGCCGTTGAACAGTTCGCTGATCTTGTCCCAGATTCTGAGTGGTCCGCAAAGCGACAGTCTGGCCTCGGAACAGCGGCGCGAGTACGCCCGCACGATCCACTCGTCGAACAACGACCTGTTGATGCTGATCAACGATATTCTGGACCTGTCGAAGATCGAGGCAGGTCATGTCGACCTGCTGGTCGAACCGACCGCGCTGGCCGCGGTGGTCGAGCCTTTGCGCCAGATGTTCGAACCCCTGGCTGCCCAGCGTGGCGTGAGGTTCGACATCGACGTGGCACCGGGCGCGCCGGCTACCCTGGAAACCGACCGGGGGCGACTGGCACAAATTCTCAAGAATTTGTTGTCGAACGCGTTCAAGTTCACTTCGCAGGGCACCGTCAGCTTGCGCATCGAAGCGACTGGCCCGCAGCGCGTGGCGTTTCATGTGCGCGACAGCGGCATTGGCATCGCGCCCGAGCAACAGGCCATCATTTTCGAAGCGTTCCGTCAGGCCGATGGCACCACCAGCCGCAAATACGGCGGCACCGGCTTGGGGCTGTCGATCTCACGCGAGCTGGCCCGCCTGCTCGATGGCAGTATCCGCCTGCAAAGCGAGCCGGGAAAGGGCAGCACGTTCACGGTCGATATCTCGACTCAATTGCAGCCCGGGCCCGCGACAGCCACGCAGGCTGGATCGGCTGATGCGGCCGTGGGTGCGGTGCAGCTCGGGCAGGGCGATGCCGGCCAATATGGGCGTGGCGCTCGCAGCCATATCCCCGGCGCGTACGGCTGGGGGGGCGATGCAGATGCCCATGCGGCCGATACCGTGGATTCCACGGCGCGGGTGGACACTGCGTCGATACGAGAAGACGCCGTGTCTCTCGACCCGACGCATGCGTCGGCATCGATGGGCACGATCACTGGGGCGCGTACGGCCGCCGAGGCCGAGCCGCGCCGCCGCAGCATTCTGGTGATCGAGGACGACGAGCGCTTCGTCGGTGTATTGACCGATCTGGCGCGTGATCTCGATTTCGAATGCGCCGTGGCGCACAACGGCGCTCAGGCGCTGGAGATGGCTCGTCGCCTGCGGCCCAGCGGCATTTTGCTGGACGTCAACCTGCCCGATCAGTCCGGTCTGGGCGTACTCGAACAACTCAAGCGCGACCCCGCGACCCGGCACATCCCCATTCACATGATGTCGGTCGAGGATCACGTACAGACCGCCCTGGAATTGGGTGCGGTGGGCTACGCCTTGAAACCTGTCGCCCGCGACGAACTGGTGGCGGCGTTCTCCAAGGTCGAAGACAAGCTGGCTGCCGGCATTCGTCGGGTGCTGGTGATCGAAGACGACGAGACCCTGCGCGCCAGCATCGCCCGTTTGCTGGGTGCCGATGATGTCGAGATCACGCTCGCCGGCACGGCGTCCGAAGCCCTGGATGCCGTCGGCCATACCGCCTTCGACTGCGTGGTCATGGATCTGATGCTGCCAGACGCTTCGGGCTACGAGTTGCTCGAACGCATGGCCGAAGGCGCGCGATTCGATTTCCCGCCGGTCATCGTCTATACCGGCCGGGCGCTGACGCGCGACGAAGAGCAGCGGCTGCGTCGTTATTCGCGCTCGATCATCATCAAAGGGGCCCGTTCGCCCGAGCGACTGCTAGACGAGGTGACGTTGTTCCTGCATCGGGTCGAATCGCAACTGCCGCCCGATCAGCAACGCCTGCTGGTGCAGGCGCGTCAGCGCGATGCGGTGCTCGAGCAGCGCAAGATCCTGCTGGTCGAAGACGACGTGCGCAATATCTTCGCCTTATCGAGCATCCTCGAGCCCTTGGGCGCGCAATTGGCCATCAGCCGCAATGGTCGTGAGGCTTTGGATTATCTGAGTGCCCACGCCGACGTCGATCTGGTGCTGATGGACCTGATGATGCCCGAGATGGATGGTTTGACGGCCATGCGCCATATTCGCGGCGAGTCGCGTTGGGCGAAGTTGCCGATCATCGCCTTGACCGCCAAAGCGATGGCCGACGATCGGCGCGCCTGTCTGGACGCTGGCGCCAACGATTACATCGCCAAGCCTATCGATGTCGATAAGCTGGTGTCCTTGTGCCGGGTGTGGATGCCGAAATAATGCCGCTGAATCAGGTTTTCGATATCGAGCTGAAACTCTTGCTGGACGGCGTGTTCCAGCGGTATCAGCACGACTTCAGAAACTATTCGATCGCCTCGATGCGTCGGCGCATCCAGCATGCGATGGAGGGCTTCGAGTGTCGGACGGTCTCGCAGTTGCAGGACAAGGTGCTGCACGACCCCACGGTGTTCGCCCAGATGCTCCAGTATTTTACCGTGCAGGTCAGCGAGATGTTTCGTGACCCGGCCTACTTCCTGGCGCTGCGCCGGCACGTCGTGCCGGTGTTGCGCACTTATGCGTCGGTGAAGATCTGGGTGGCGGGATGCAGCAGCGGCGAGGAGGTCTGGTCCCTGGCCATCCTGCTGCGTGAAGAAGGCTTGCTGGATCGCGTGCTGATCTATGCCACCGACATCAATCCGGTCGCGTTGCAACTGGCTGAATCAGGCATTTACAACATCGATCGGGTGGCGCAGTTCAGTCGGAACTATCGGGCCGGTGGCGGCACTGCTTCGCTTGCCGACTACTACACCACCAGTTCGCACGACGCGAAATTCGACCGCAGCTTGTGCGAGCACGTGGTTTTTGCCGATCACAGCCTGGCGACCGACAGCGTGTTCTCCGAAGTTCACCTGGTGTCGTGCCGCAACGTGTTGATCTATTTCAATCGTGCCTTGCAGGATCGGGCGGTCAGCCTGTTCGACGGTTCGCTGGTGCATCGGGGTTTCCTGGGCCTGGGGGCCAAGGAAAGCCTGCGCTTCACTTCGCTGGCCGAGCGCTACACGGAAATTTCGGCGACCGATCGCCTGTACCAACGCCTATGACCGACGTGCCTGACTTCGCGGTGCCGGATTTGATTGCCATCGGCGCTTCCGCCGGTGGCGTCGATGCGGTCGGCCGTCTGCTGACCGTCTTGCCGGCGCATACGCGCGCTGCCGTCGTGGTGGTGCTGCACGTGCCGCCCGATCGGCCTAGCGGTCTGGCGCCGCTCTTTGACGAGCGATGCGCACTGCCGGTCACCGAGGCCGAAGACAAAGAATGCCTGTCTCCCGGTCGGGTGTACATCGCGCCACCCGACTACCACCTGCTGGTCGAGCCCGACCGGTCGCTGTCGCTGTCGGTCGAAGAGGCGGTGCTGTTTTCCCGGCCGTCGATCGACCTGACGTTCGAGTCGGCGGCCTATGCCTATGGCGATCGGGCCTTGGGCATTATTTTGACGGGGGCCAGCAGCGACGGTGCCCAGGGCCTGCGTCATATTCGAGAACAAGGCGGCGTGGCTTGGGTGCAGCAGCCCGAGGGGGCGCGCGCTCAAGCCATGCCGCGTGCGGCACTTGCCCAGGCAGGTGCCGATCTGGTGGGAGACATCGATGCGCTCGCGGCGTATCTGGCTCGCACCTTAGCCAGGACACAACAATAAATGGACCAAGTGCTTTCTATGCAGAAAATCAACGTGCTGGCCGTCGATGACGTCGAGCAAAACCTGACGGCCATCGAAGCGCTGATCGCCAGCCCGACGGTGAACGTGCTGCGCGCCAGCTCCGGCACCGAGGCGCTGGAGCTGTTGCTCACTCATGAGGTGGCGCTGGCGCTGTTGGACGTGCAGATGCCGCAGATGGATGGCTTCGAGCTGGCCACCTTGATTCGCGGCAGCGAGCGCACCCGCAGGGTGCCCTTGATCTTTCTGACCGCTGGTGCGCGCGAGCCGGAAAAGTACTTCCGTGGCTACGACGCCGGAGCAGTCGATTTTCTGTATAAACCCATCGATCCCAACGTGCTGCGCAGCAAGGTCGCCATCTTCGTCGAACTCCATTCGCAGAAGATCCAACTGGCCAATCAGTTGGAGGCCTTGCGCCAGGCCCTGCATCTGAACGAGATGTTCGTCGCGGTGCTCGGCCACGACCTGCGCAACCCCTTGTCGGCCGTCAGCCACGGTGCCGCACTGATTTTGCGTGCCGCCGATGAAGACAGAGTGAAAGCCACGGCCGTTAAAATCCAGAGTAGTACGGCGCGTATGGTAAAAATGGTCGAGCAACTGCTCGACGTGGCCCGGATCCGCGCAGGTGGACTCCAGCTTGACATCAAGCAGGTGGACTTCATGGCGTTAAGTTCAGACATCGTCGGCGAACTCGACGCCGAGCACGCGCCAGGGCGCGTCGGCATCGTGGCGTCTGGCGACGTTCAGGGGCAGGTCGACGTCGACCGGTTCTCGCAGGTCATCTCTAATCTGGTTGGCAATGCCTTGCATCACGGTGCGGGCGATTCGCCTGTGCGCGTCAGCATCGACGGTTCCGATCCCGCACGGATCTTGCTGTCGGTCGGCAACGCGGGCGTCATTCCTCCAGAGCAGATGCCTCATTTGTTCGAATCGTTCAATGCGGGTCCTGCCAGTCGGACTTCGCGCCAGGGATTGGGTCTGGGGCTCTACATTGTGCGGCAGTTCGTCATCGCGCATGGCGGTGACGTGTCTGTGCAGTCCACGGCCGAGGCAGGGACGGTGTTCACCGTGACCCTGCCCCGGTCGGCCAGCCTCACCTTGCCCTGACATCGCAGTTTAGTTTCACGGAGTTCCATGTCGCTCTTACTTATTCTTGCGCTGCCGTTTGCCGGCAGTTTGTTGGCCGCGGTGCTACCGGCCAATGCGCGCAATGCCGAAGCCTGGCTGGCCGGTCTTGTGGCGCTGGCGTGTGTCGTGCTCACCGCCATGCAATTCGATGCCGTGCGCAACGGCGAGGCGGCCTACGCCTATCTGAACTGGGCGCCCACGCTGGGTTTGAACATCGTGTTGCGTATGGACGGTTACTCGTGGCTGTTCTCGATGATCGTCTCGCTGATGGGCGTGCTGGTGGTGCTGTATGCGCGTTATTACATGTCGCCCGAGGATCCGGTTCCCCGTTTCTTCTCATTCTTCCAGGCATTCATGGGGGCGATGCTGGGCGTGGTGCTGTCGGGTAACTTGATTCAGTTGGTGTTGTTCTGGGAGCTGACCAGCCTGTCGTCATTCATGTTGATCGCCTATTGGCATCATCGCGCCGACGCCCGCCGGGGCGCGCGCATGGCCCTTACCGTGACTGCTGCCGGCGGCCTGTGTCTGTTGGCCGGGGTCATGCTGATCGGCCACATCGTGGGCAGCTACGAGCTCGATGCCGTGCTCGCATCGGGCTCGAAAATTCGCGAGCATCCCTGGTACCTGGGCGTGCTCATTCTGGTCGCGCTGGGTGCGTTGACCAAGAGTGCCCAATTCCCGTTTCATTTCTGGCTGCCTCATGCCATGGCCGCGCCGACGCCGGTCTCGGCCTATTTGCACTCTGCCACGATGGTCAAGGCCGGAGTATTTCTGCTGGCGCGGTTCTGGCCGGTATTGTCCGGCACCGACGAATGGTTCTGGATCATCGGCGGCGCGGGCCTGTGTGCGCTGGTGATCGGCGCTTACGCGGCCATCTTCCAGCGCGACATGAAGGGCGTGCTGGCCTATTCGACCATCAGCCACCTCGGCCTGATCACACTGCTGCTGGGAATGAACAGCACCCTGGGTCTGGTTGCGGCCATCTTCCACATGGTGAACCACGCCACGTTCAAAGCGTCGCTGTTCATGGCGGCTGGCATCGTCGATCACGAAACCGGCACGCGCGACCTCACCCGATTGAGCGGTTTGCGCCGGGCCATGCCCATCACCACCACGCTGGCCATCGTGGCCGCTGCCGCCATGGCGGGCGTGCCTTTGCTCAACGGGTTCATCTCCAAAGAGATGTTCTTCACCGAAACCATTTATCTCAGCGGTAACGAATGGGGCCGCATCGGCTTGCCGGTCGCCGCTACCGTGGCGGGCGCGTTTAGCGTGGCCTATTCTCTGCGGTTCATCATGCAGGTATTTTTCGGTGCGCCCGCGCACGACCTGCCGCGCGCACCGCACGAGCCGCCCAAATTCATGCTGGTGCCCAGCGCCATTCTGGCCACGGTCTGTCTGCTGGTCGGCGTGTTGCCCTCGTACACCCTGGGGCCGCTGCTGGAAGTGGCCGCCGGTTCCATTTTGGGCGATGCGATGCCCGAGTACAGCCTGGCGCTGTGGCATGGCTTCAACCTGCCCCTGGCCATGAGTCTGCTGGCCTTGGTCGTCGGCACCGCCATGTACCTCGCCTTGCGTCGTCAGCAGGAGAAGCATCCGGGCCGCGCGCCCATCATCTACCGCTTGGACGGGCGTCGCAGCTTCGAATGGCTGTTGCAGGTGCTGGAAACCGGCGCTGCGTGGCTGGTGGCGCATCTGTCCTCGTATCGCTTGCAGTGGCAATTGCTGGTCATCATCGCAGTCGCGCTGGGTGCGGCGGCCTTGCCGCTCAGTCAGGGCGGATGGGGCGGTCGCTGGGATGCGGTCGCGCCCATCGATCCCGTGTTCCTGGGGCTGTGGATCGTCGGTGGCGCGTGCGCCATCGGCGTGGCGTTTCAGGCCAAGTACCACCGGATGGCGGCGCTTACCCTGGTGGGGGGCACAGGCCTGGTCGTGTGCCTGACGTTCATGTGGTTTTCGGCGCCTGATCTTGCCCTGACCCAGATGGCCGTCGAGGTGGTCACCGTCGTGCTGCTGTTGCTGGGCTTGCGTTGGTTGCCTCGGCGGATCGAGTATGACGACGAGGGTGCGCAGGCGCATCGCCGCATCCGCAGTCGACGTCTGCGCGATCTGGTGCTGGCGATCATGGTGGGCGCGGGCATGTCGGCGCTGGCCTTCGCCGTGCTGACCCGACCGGTCAACGACAGTATTTCGCGCTTCTTCCTGGAGCAGTCCTTGCCCCTGGGCCATGGCACCAACGTGGTGAACGTATTGCTGGTGGACTTCCGTGGATTCGATACCTTGGGCGAGATCACCGTGGTGGGCATCGTGGCCTTGACCGTCTACGCGCTACTACGCCGCTTCCGGCCAGCCAAGGAAAGTTTTAAACAACCCGTGCAGCAGCAACGTCAGGCTTCGGCCAACGACGCAGGCCCGTCGCCTGGCGGCGAGATGCTGCTGCCGCGCGGCAACATGATGGTACCCACTGTGCTGGTACGTCTGATCCTGCCGATCACCGGCCTGATTTCGGTGTTCTTTCTGCTGCGCGGCCATAACCTGCCGGGCGGCGGTTTCGTCGGCGGTCTGGTGCTGGCTACAGGCGTCATCATTCAGTACATGATGGGCGGCGTGGTCTGGGTCGAATCCCGCAGCCGTCTGCATCCGCTGTCCTGGATCGCCGTCGGCCTGCTGTTGGCGGGCGGCTCTGCCATCAGTGCCTGGGCCGGTGCGCGTCCCTTCTTGACGGCCTTGTACATCGAACCGGTGGTACCGCTGATAGGCAAGGTCTATCTCTCGACCGTGCTGTTGTTCGACATTGGGGTGTATATGCTGGTCATCGGCGCGACGGTATTGATTCTGGTGGCACTGGCTCACCAGTCGCTGCGGGTGCAGCGCAAGTTGGCCGCCATGGCCGAAGCCGAGGCCGAAAGCAAACAAGAGGGGAGCGCCGCATGGAGCTGATTTTTTCTCTGGCGATCGGCGTGCTTGCCGGTTCGGGGGTGTGGCTACTGCTGCGTCCGCGCACGTTCCAGGTCATCATGGGACTGACGCTGATGTCGTTTGCCGTCAACCTGTTCATCTTCGGCATGGGGCGCCTGCGTCTGGGCGCTCCACCCGTCCTGGAAGGCGGCCTGCCCATCGATCCTTCTCAGTACGTCGATCCGCTGCCGCAGGCGCTGGTCTTGACCGCCATCGTGATCGGCTTCGCTTCCACGGCCTTGTTCCTGGTGGTGTTGCTGGCTTCTCGTGGGCTGAGCGGCACCGACCACGTCGATGGTAGGGAGCCGGAAGCGTGAAAGACGTCGTGATGCAACATCTGCCGATTCTGCCGGTGGCCCTGCCCTTGATGTTCGGGGCGTTCTTGCTGCTGCTGCCCGATGCGCGTCATGCCTTGCGCAGCGGCGTGGCGCTGTTCTCGGGCGTGCTGCAGTTGGCCGTCGCGCTCGGGCTGCTAATCATGGCCGATGGCGCGCGCCCCGATCTGTGGCCGCAAGGCATGGGGGTCTATCTGTTGGGCGACTGGCCCGCGCCGTTCGGCATCGTCCTGGTCGTAGACCGCCTGGCGGCGGTGATGGTCACGCTCAGTGCCGTCCTCGGGCTGGCCGCGCTGGTGTATTCCCTGGCCAAATGGGAGAAGGCCGGCGTGCATTACCTGCCGCTGTTCCAGTTCCTGCTGATGGGCTTGAACGGCGCTTTCCTGACGGGCGACATCTTCAACCTGTTCGTGTTCTTCGAGGTCATGTTGGCCGCGTCGTACGGCTTGCTGCTGCACGGCTCGGGCGTGACCCGGGTGCGCGCCGGCCTGCGCTACATCGTGGTCAATCTGGTGGCGTCTTTCATGCTGCTGATCGGCATCGCGCTGATCTACGGCGTGACCGGCACGCTGAACATGGCCGATCTGGCGGCACGCGCCGGTGCGTTGCAATCCGGCGAACGCCTGTTGTTCGAGTCGGGCGCGGCCGTGCTCAGCGTGGCCTTCGTCATCAAGGCCGGCGCGTGGCCCTTGAACTTCTGGTTGACCGATGGCTATGGCAATGCCGCGGCACCCGTCGCCGCCGTGTTCTCCATCATGACCAAGGTGGGCATCTACGCACTGGTGCGTTTGGGCTCGCTGCTGCTGCCCACGGGCGCACCTGCGGCGTTCGGCCTGGAATGGATGTTCGTAATCGGGGTAGCGACACTGGCTTTCGGTACGTTCGGCTTGCTGAGTGCTCAGAAACTGGAGAAGGTGGTCGGTTATTACGTGATCGTGTCATCGGGCACCTTGCTGACCGCCCTGGGTATGCCAGGGGTCGCGTTGACCGGACCGGCGCTGTTCTATTTGATCAGTTCGGTGCTGGCGACCGGCGCCTTCTTCATGCTGGCCGAGATGATCGAGCGTACTCGCAGCTTCGGCGCCAACGTGCTGGCGGTCACCTTCGATGCCTTCGATCTGGAAGACGCGCCGCCTAAAAACCGTTCCGACGACGTGGTGGGCGTCGCCATCCCCGCCGCGATGGCGTTTCTCGGCCTGGCGTTCGTATGCTGCGTCTTGCTGGTGACGGGCTTGCCACCGCTGTCGGGTTTTGTCGCCAAGTTCGCTCTGCTGTCGGCAGCCGTCGATGCTGCGTCGGGTCCCACGCCTTCCATCGACGCCTGGCTGTTGGTGGGCGGCGTGCTGGTGTCTGGCTTGGCGGGTGTGGTCGCCATGTCGCGCACGGGCATGCGCGTGTTCTGGGGCGGTGAGCGCACCGCGCCACGCCTGCGTATCAGCGAGGCCGGGCCAGTCACGATGCTGATCGCCCTCTGCATCGTGCTGTCGGCGCAGGCCGGGCCGGTCATCGAATACTTGTCGGCTGCGGCGCAAACTCTCGATCGTCCCGCCACTTATATCGAGGCGGTGATGTCGGCGCAGTCGATTCGTCTGCCGCAAGGGGGCACGCCATGAGACGCCTGTTTTCCGCATTTCTGATGCCGGTTTTCCTGCTGCTCGCCTGGTTGATGTTGAACATGTCGACCTCGTTCGGTCAGGTGTTGCTGGGCATCGTGCTGGCGTTCGGTTTGATCTGGGCAGCCAAGTCCTTGCGCCCGCTCAGCGCCCAACCCAAGCGCTGGTGGTCGGTGTGGCGGCTGTTGCGGGTGGTGGTGTTCGATATCGTTCGCTCGAACATCGCCGTTACCCGGTTGATCTGGAATCCGGACCACAAGATGGTGTCCGGATTCATCGACGTCCCATTGACGATCAAAGATCCGCACGGATTGGCGATGCTGGCGTGCGTGCTCACTTACACGCCAGGCTCGGTCTGGGTCGAAATCAGTCCCGATGGCAGCCATCTGCATATGCACGTGCTGGATTTGAAGGACGAATTGGATTGGGTCCGACTGGTTCGAGACCGCTACGAGGTTCACTTGAAGGAGATCTTCGAATGACGACGCTGCTCAATGGCGCGGCTTATTTCGCGATCCTGTGTTGTGTGGCGGGCATGGTGCTGTGCGCTGTGCGGATGTGGCGCGGCCCCACTGCCCAGGACCGCGTGCTGGCCCTGGATGCGCTGTATATCAATGGCATGTTGATCATCTTGATCGGCGGCATTTTGTTCGGCACGCCGCTTTACTTCGATATTGCCTTGCTGATCGCCTTGTTCGGTTTCGTGGGTTCGTCGGCCATGGCCAAGTTCCTGTTGCGCGGCGAGGTGATCGAGCCATGATCGAACAAGACATTCCGTTCTGGATTGCCATTCCGGCAGCGCTGCTGCTGGTGATCGCCGGGATATTGGCGTTCACCGGTTCGCTGGGCCTGCTGCGGCTGGACAGCTTCTACCGACGCATTCACGCGCCCACGCTGGGCAATACCCTGGGCGTGGGGTGCGTGTTGATTGCGTCGATCATGGTGACCTCGTACCTGCAATCGCGCTGGGTCGTGCACGAACTGCTGATCACGTTGCTGCTGTTTCTGACTTCGCCGGTGACGGCCATGCTGCTCATGCGAGCCGCCGTATTTCGTAAGCGCGAGTTCAATGAAAAACAGGGCGAATCGACCGAGCCACCGCCGCCGCCCGCGCTTTGATCGTCACAAGCCGTCACTCGTCGCCTGCACCCCGATCTTCATGAGTCACTCGTCGTCGCGGCATCGCGTTTGAGCACCAGCACCTCGCTGGTGCCGTCCTGAACGATTTCGCCGCGTTGATTGATCAGTTGGAGACGGCGGTCGATCGCGCCCATCCGGGCGCTTTCGCCCGGCCGAGCTCCCACGACTTCCAGCCTGAGATGCAGGGTGTCGCCGATGAAAATTGGCTTCTTGAACGCCCATTCCTTCAGACCCAGCATCGCCACGGCCGTCCGGTCGAAAATGCCCATCTCGTGCATCATGCCAGTGGCCAGCGCGATGCCCAGAGCACCGTGTCCCAAGCGCTGTTTGTAGCGGGTGGTCGCAGCATACTCGGCGTTGGCGTGGATAGGATTCCAATCGCCCGACAACATCGAGAACATCGTCAAATCGGCTTCCGTGATGGTTCTACCACTGCTCTCGAACGCTTGTCCGGGTGAAAAATCTTCGTAGTGCATGGATCGCAAGGCGACCTCCTGTTTGATTGCATCAAGCGCGCTGCACTTCGTCGCTCAGTCTTTGCAGGGCCATGTCGCGCAACTTCACTCGCTGGAATTTGGTGCCGTTGGCGCTGGCGGTGCTGGGAAACTCGTCAATCATCCAAATTCTCGCCGGCACCTTGAAGGGCGCGACGTGGGCCGCCAGCGCATCGCGCATGGCCTGGGTGTTCGCTGCCGGATCGGGGCTTTGAACGAAGGCCACCGGTTGCAGGGTTCCGCCGATGTTCAGGCCGACGACTTGAGCGGCGCTCACGCCTGCGTATTGCGTCAACGCATATTCGATCTCGGTGGGATCGACCAGAAATCCGCCTAATCGCAAGGCATCGCCCATGCGCGCCAGATAGACGAAACTGCCGTCTTCGCGCACATAGCCCAAATCGCCTGTCTTGAAATAGCCGTCGGCGGTGTGGGCCGCGCGCGTGGCATCGTCGTTATCCAGATAACCGGGGAAGTTCGTCGGGGCCGAGATTTCGAGTTCGCCAGCCTCGCCCACCGCGCATAGGGTCTGACGCTCTGGATGACGGGCTCGAACATGCACGTGGGTAAACGACACGGGTCTTCCGCCGCCCAAGGTACGCTCGGTCTCGGGCAGGGCCGGATCCTGATAAGAAAAAAGCGCTTGGACTTCGCTGGAGCCATACAAACCCAACAAGGGAAATCCCATCGGCGCCATGCGTTGGGCCAGATCGCTCGAACCCGGACTGAAGGCCGCGAAACCTACTTTCTTCAAGGCGGCTTTCCGACCTGCCGGCCACGCGTCGGCCATACGCCGCAGCATCTCGTCGGTCGCATACAGGTGGCTGCTTCGATGCCGCAATAGCGCGGCGTTGGCATCGTCGGCGTTGAACACGTCCAACATCACGATGGGGATGCCGGCGGCCAAGGCGCCCAGCGCACTGTTCAATCCGAACACGCCGCACAGAGGCAGGGCAGCCAGCAGGCCGTTTCCTTCGCCTTTCATCTGCCATCCCTCGCTCACCGCCAGAGTATGGCGAACCAGCGTGGCCTGGGTATGCAGCACGAGTTTCGGACCTTTGGTGGTGCCAGACGTGGTGAACAGGATCACGGGTAACTCGGGCGTGTCGCCGCTATCGGATTGGCCGTCATCGCGACGATGACCGTGTGCGTGATCTTGCTCGTGATCGTAATCGTGACGGCGAGCGCTCGCGCGAGGTGCCCACGACGCCGTTGGATAACGGGTCACTGGCTTGCCGAGCACCTGGGCGGGCGAATCCGCGCTGGCGTCCAGCATGATGACGTGTTGAAGATCGGGCAGCGCGCCCGCAGCGATCTCGTCGACGATCGCTGCGAAATCCAGTTTGCGAAATCCCGTTTGCATGACTAGCCAGCGCACGCGAGCCTGAGAAAGAATGTGCTGCAATTCATGCGCTCGAAAACGGGTATTGGTCGCCAGCACGATCGCGCCCAAGCGTGCGGCAGCGAACAGCATCACCAGCCAATCTGGCCGGTTGATCAACCATATTGCGAGTCGGTCGCCGCGTTTCACGCCTTGATCGGTCAGCCAATCGGCCGTCGCGCGAACCCGTTGGTCGAACTGTGCAAAGGTGACGATCTCGCCTTGAGGATCGACGATGGCGCAGGCGTCGGGGTGCGCGTTCAGCGCCTCGCGGTAAATGCGGTCCATTCGGTTCATTTCCTTCAGTACAGTTCCATGAGCGTGGCGTTGTCGGCGAAGTCGGCGGGAGGCCCTTCTCGAATCAGGACACCCGACTTCATCACGACGACGCGATCGGCGATTTTCAGGGCTTCGCGTACGTTCTGTTCGACGATCAGGATGCTCATGCGCTCGGCCTGTTGAAGTTCGCGCACGGGGCCCATCAAATCCTGAAACAGCTTTGGCGCCAGGCCGATCGAGGGTTCATCCAGCAGCAGGCAGCGCGGCTTGCTCAACAGCGCGCGACCCAGCGATACCATCTGCTGTTGGCCGCCCGACAAGGTGCCCGCGCGTTGTCGGTAGAATTTCTGCAAGGCGGGTAGCACATCCATCACCCATTGCAGTCGAGCGGCTTGTTCGCCTTTGGGCAGGCCGCTGGCCCAAAACCCCAGACGCATGATTTCTGCAACGGTCAAGCCCGGGAACACGCCGCGGCCCTCCGGCACGCAGGCAATGCCAGCCGCACTCATATGGCGCGGCGTGATCGTGTTCTGGCCGTGTCCGTCGATCGTGATCTGCCCGGAATTCGGGACAAGCAGGCCGAACAGGGCCTTGATGAGTGTCGATTTTCCGGCGCCGTTGTGACCGATCAGGCAAAGCACTTCGTTGTGATGCAGCGCTATGGATACGTCGGTCAGTACCGGCCGCCCCCCATAGCCTGCGGTCAATCCCCGCCCTTCCAGAAATGGCGTGGCGCTCATGTGCGTTCTCCGAAGTAGATCGACGCCAGGTGCGGGTCCGACAACACTTCGGTCGCAGTGCCTTCGGCCAAAAGACGGCCTTGATCCAGGAACACGACCCGGTCGGACAGTTGCGTGACGATATCGAGGTTGTGCTCGATGATGCAGATTGTCACCCCGCTGGCCGCCACGTCGCGCAGCAATGCCACGAAGCGTTCGAACGAACGCGGGTCGAGCCCGGACGCCGGTTCGTCCAGCAACCATAAGGCGGCACGCGCGGCCAGAATACGCGCCATGCTCAGGAACTTGCGTTCGGCATAGGCAAGATCCATGGCGCGAGCGCCTTGCCGATCCGCCAGACCGGTTTGCACCAGAATGGCCTCGACGCGTTCGCGGCGCTCTGCCGCGCCGGCTTGCCACAACCAAGTGCCCCGTTCGAGCACGGTCAACACGTTCTCGAATACGGTCATCTGGCCGAACAGGCGCAAGTCTTGAAACGTGCGGGCGATACCCAATCGCGCAATCTTCCAGGGCTTCTGGCCGGTGATGCGTTGATCCTGCCAGTGGATATCGCCGCTGGTGGGTGGAATATGGCCGGTGATCATGTTGAATAGGGTGGTCTTGCCCGCTCCATTCGGTCCGACCAGAGTCGTCACCTGTCCGCTGTGCAGCGACAGATTGACATTGCCTATGGCCTGAAGGCCGCCGAATCGTTTGTTCAGCTTGTCGATACGAAGCAGGGCGGTCATGCGCGACGCTCCTTGACGCGGGCACTCACCAGGCCGCCCGGTCTGAACATCATCAACAGCACCATGGCCGCGCCATAGATGATCTGCTGCGCGGAGCCCAATTCTTCGGCCGGCAGAAAGGGAAGGTAAGTCAGCGCGGCGGGCAAGGCCATCAGCAGTGCCGCGCCAACGATGGGGCCCATCAGCGTGCCGGTGCCGCCGATGATCACCATGGCCATCAACAGAATGGACGCTTCCAGCATGAAGCCTTCGACGTTGACGAAGCTCATGTAGAACGCATACAGGGTGCCGCCTACGGCGGCCAGCGATGCGGCCACGACGACCGACAGCGTCTTCACTGCACTTACATGCTTGCCGTAGGCCTGGGTGGCCGATTCGCTGTCGCGGATGGCCATCAGGCTGCGACCGAAACTGCCGCGTACCAGCAAGGCGATCACGCCCAGCACCGCGAGCAGGCAGATCAGCGCCAGCGCCACGAAGTGCAGCGGGTCGGTGAAAGTGAAACCGAAAAGTTGGGGTGGTGGAATGCCCACCATGCCGGCCAGTCCACCGGTCACGCTATGCCACTCGGAGAACACGGTCACGCCGATCACCTGCAAGCCCAGCGACGCCGCGACGAAGTATTCGCCACGCACCCGCAGGGCAGGTAAGGCCAAGGCAAGCGAGAGCAGGCCCGACAACGCCATGGCGCCGGCCATGCACACCAGCAGCGAATCGGTGAAGTTGATGGCGATGAAGGCGGCCGTGTAGGCTCCGACGCCGAAGAAGATGGCATGGGCCAGGGAGAAGATGCCGGCATAGCCCATGATGAAATTCAAGGTCATTGCCAGGATGGCATTGATCGAGAACAGCACCACGATATTGACGAGATACGCGATCATGATGAGTTATCTCCGGTGTCGTCACGACACCACGGCGCGGCCATAGACCCCGCCCGGTCGGAACAGAATGAACAGGAACAGCACCACGAAGGTCACGGCTTCGCTCCATTGCGGGTCGATCCAGGCCAGCGACAGGTTCTCGGCCATTCCCAATAGCAAGCCCGCCAAGGCTGCGCCACGCAAGCTACCGACCCCACCGACGATCGTGGCGGCGATGCTGATCAACATGATGTGATGGCCCATGGCCGGCGTCAGCCCGGATGTGGCGGCAGTCAGAATGGCGGCGGGCACCACCAGTACCGAGCCGATCAGAAACGCCACCATCGACAAGCGGCGCGCGGTCAATCCATACACGCCGATCAGTTCTGCGTTTTCGCCCAATGCGCGTAATGCGATGCCGGCATTGCTGCGGGTCAGCAGCGCATGCAGACCGATGAAGCAGATCGCCGCGCAGACCAGAACGATGCCGGTAATCGGCGCCACGTATAGTCCAGGCAGCCATTCCACGCTCTTGCTCAGCGGGGTGGAAACGGTCACCAAACCTCGGCCGAAGACGATGGAGATGACGTTTTGCACCACGACGGCCGCGCCGAACGACGCCACGAATAGCGTGAAGAACGAGCCTTCGTGGCGCCGAATGACGGCATAGACGCAGCGGTCCAGAATCACGCCAAAAGCGGCGGCGGCCAGCAGCGATCCGGCTACCGCGATCGGCCAACCGGCCTCCAGGCGAACATAGATTTCGTAGAACACGAAACCGGCCAGCGTGAAAGTCGCGCCGTGCGCGGCGTGAAAAACCCGCGTCGTGCCGAAGATCAGCGAGAAACCGGCGGCGATCAGCGCATACAGCGCGCCGGTCTGTAGGCCGTTGACGAACAGTTGAAGGTAAAGCATGGCGCGTGCTCCGCCTTATTTCTCGGGGGCGGCCTGAACCAGCTTGCCTGCGCCGTTTTCGATCTGGTTGACCTGGATCGGCGCGTCGATGGTGCCGTCGGCGGCAAACCTCACGGTGGCACCGACGAACTCGAATTGCGTCATTTTGCGGCGCTGTTCGAGCAGGTTCTCGCCGGTGACGGGCTTGCCTTCCTTCTGTAGGGCAGCCGCCAGCTCACCGAACACGTGTACCGCGTTGTAGTAGTTCAAGACATAGGCGCTAGGACGGCGGTTGTATTTGGCTTGATACTCTTTCAGTACCCGGTCGGTCAGGGTATCGCCTTTATCCCAGTTGACCTGTTGGCTGGTGTACAGCGCCCCTTCGGCTTCCGGCAGCGCCAGCACCGACGGGATCGTGAAGGCGGAATAACTGGCCACCGGCTGCTTGACGCCGTTGTCGCGCAGTTGCTTGAGCAACTGGGCTTGCTGGTTGCCGTAGGACGCGATGTAGATGGCATCGGGTTGAGCGTCGCGTACACGCGCTGCGATCCCCGCGAATTGCTGTGCCGTCACCGGAATCGAGAATGCGCCGACCAGCTCGCCCCCCGCCGATTTCAGAGCGGTGTCCAACTCCGTTTTCACGGCCTGGCCCAAGGCGTCATCGACATACACCAGCGCGACCCGCTTGAGCGACTTGGATTTCACCAGATAGGGTGCCAGAGCGCGTACTTCCAGATTGATGAGCGGGATGGTGTTCCAGAAGTAATCGCCCAGTTGGGCCAGATCGGGGCCTACGCCACCGCCGTTGACCACCACCGTCTTGCTGCGCGCCGAGATTGGTGCAATCGCCTTCGATACGCCGGTAAATCCCGTCAGTACGAACGGCACTTTACTGACGTTGACCAGTTTGTTCATGCCGATCACGCCCTGCATGGGCAAAGCCTGGCTGTCCTCATAGACGATCGACAGTTTGCCTTTCAGCTTACCGTCGGCATTGATATGGTCGACCGCCAGATTCGCGCCCGAACTGAAAATCTGCCCATACTCGGCGTTGTTGCCGCTTTGCGGGAGCAAACCGCCGATGACGAGATCTTGGGCCCAGACCTGGACGGCGCAGGCCGACATCACGGCGGTGCACAGGGCACGGCCGACAAACCGGATGAAGCGGTGCATGATTGTCTCCGAGTATCGGTATCGTTATCCGTGTCTTGCGGACCGCGCCTGCAAGACCGGTTTTTTGTGTAAGTCACAGTAGCGTGACGACAGTATTGCGGACAATTTGCGGCTGCGAAAGGATGGGTTCTGTCTGCATTAACATCGGCGGCTCTCACAGGGCGGCGTCGGTCGGATGCGGGCCCGATGCTTGCTTGGCTGCGGGTTTATCCCATCACGAGGCGACAGCATGACGACTTCCGCGGCAGATCCCCAACGCCAGGCCATCGACCAATTGCGCAAAATTGTCGAAGGGGTGTCCGAGGGCGTCATCGTGGTGGATAGCCGCGGCCGCATTCTGTGGGCCAACGGCGTCGCACTGGCGATGCACAAAGTGTCTGGCGGTGGCGATCTGGGGGCGACGGTCAAGGAGTATCGTGCGCGCTTTCGCCTGCGCTTCGGCACCGGCCAGCGCTTGCGGCGCGAAGACTATCCGATGGAACAGGCCATCGCCGGTCGGCAGATGACGCCTACGCCCTTGTCCTTGCATCACCCCGAGGATGATGAGCAACTCGGTATTCACCGGGTACACACGCTGACTTTGGGCAATGTGGGCAACGAGCCTGACTGCTATGCCGTGGTGCATCACGACATCACCCGTCGTTGCGAAGCCGAATTGCGGTTCGAGCGGACGTTCGCCGCCAATCCCGCGCCGGCCCTGATCTGTCGGCTTTCGGACTTGCGCACCGTGAAAGTGAACGAGGGATTTTTGCAGATGGCGCAATACCGCGGAGATGCCGTGTTGGGGCGGACCTTGGTCGAGCTGGATCTGTTCGTCGACGATATTTTGAAAGCCGCGGCAGACGGAGACGAGGAGCAAGGCATAGCTCAGACCGAAACGGAGATCCGGACGGGTGACGGCCAGCGTAAATACGTGTTGCTGGCTGGTCAGAACCTGGAGGTTCACGGCGAATCCTGCATGCTGTTGACGTTTGCCGACATGGCCAAGCGTCGTGCGGCCGAGCAGGCTTTGTCAGTCAGCGAGGAATTGTTTGCCAAGGCTTTCCGTCTGGCGCCGGTGCCCATGATGGTGATCGCACTCAAACAATTGCAGGTGATGAAGGTCAACGAAGCGTTCTGCAAGGTCATGCGACGCAAGCAAGAGGATGTCTCTGGCCAGACGCTCAAGTCGCTCGCGTTATGGAAGCATCCTGGTGATTTTCGTCTGTTTGTGCAAAGCCTGGACCGGCATGGCGTGGTGCGCGAACTCGATGCGCAAATGGACACGCCGGACGGCGATGTGCTGGATTGCGTGGTGGCCGCCGAGCGTGTCGATATCAACCGCGACCCGTGCGTCTTGGTGACCTTCCAGGACTTCACCGAGCGTAAGCGCACGGAAGGTGAATTGATCGGTGCTTTGGAAGCAGTCATGCAGGATACCTCCTGGTTCACGCGCTCGGTCATCGAACGGCTGGCGCATGTTCGCCGTCCGGGCGGCGATTCTGCCAAAGATGCTGTGCTGGCCGATCTGACTCGACGTGAGCGCGACGTACTGGGGGCGCTATGTCGCGGTCTGTCGGATGCAGAGATCGCCGAGCAATTGGAAATTTCGCGCCATACCGTGCGCAATCACGTCGCCACTTTGTATGAAAAGATCGGCGTCAATCGTCGTAGCGCGGCCGTGGTGTGGGCCAACGAGCGCGGATTCACGGGCGGACACCGCAAGCGCTAAGGGCACGGCGGCGCATGGCGTGTCGTGATCCTGTGTTTTACCAAGGTGGCTGGCACGGCACGTGCTAGCTAAGACCTCGTAGCATTCATTCCAGTCCATCCTTTAGGAGTACACCCCATGGTCGATCTGAACCGAGTTGAAGGCACTGCCAAGAACCTGGCTGGCAAAGTTGAAGAGAAGCTGGGGGCGGCGGCGGGCGATCATCATACTGAGTCGCGTGGTTATGCCCGCCAGGCCGAAGGCCAAATGCAAAACATGTACGGCGAAGCCGTCGATCAACTGAAAGGCGCTGCCTGCGAAGTGAGCAAGGCTGTCGAACGAAACCCCTTTGGCGCACTGCTGATCGCGGGTGCCGTGGGCTACGTGCTGGCTGCGATTACCCGCCGCTGAAGTCGCCGCATCAGTAGGGCAGTACGCACGAAAGTCCCGCAAGGCAGTACGTATGAATCAGACGGACAAGGCCGCTCGTTTGATTTCGACGTGCTGCTTTTCCAATTGCTGGCGCAGCGCCTTGCGCTGCTCGGCCGCGGCATAGCGATGACGTTCTTCCTCGTTGCCAGGCACCAGGGGCGGAACCGGTGTAGGTTTGCGATCGGCATCGACGGCGACCATGGTGAAGTAGCAGCTGTTGGTGTGACGCATCCGCCGCTGCTGGATGTCTTCGGTCACCACCTTGATGCCGATTTCCATCGAAGTGCGCCCCGTGTAGTTCACCGAGGCCAGGAAGGTCACTAATTCGCCGACCTGAATGGGTTCGCGAAACACCACTTGATCGACTGATAGCGTCACCACGTATTCGCCGGCGTACCGGCTCGCACAGGCGTACGCCACCTGATCCAGATACTTCAAAATCGTGCCGCCGTGTACATTACCGGCGAAATTTGCCATGTCAGGCGTCATCAAGATGGTCATCGTCAGTTGATGACTGTTGGTGTTGTCCATGGCTGTGTCCGGGGATTCAACGAAGGGTCGGGCGTAATCACGCCATAACCGGGACGATATCCGTCCAGGCAAGCGCAGATTCTACGTCCGTCCTACACTTGCGGTCTATGCAAGATCAATCCACAGCTTATTCCTTATGAGCCCTTCTTTTTCCATGGCGCAGCGCCTGTCGGGATTGCGCCAGGCCATGGCCGACGCCGCCCTCCAGGCCGGCCGCAATCCGGCCGAGCTGAGCATCCTGCCGGTCAGCAAGACTTTTCCCGTCGACGATATCCGGCAGGCGCAAGCCCTGGGTCTGACCCGATTCGGTGAAAACCGCTTGCAGGAGCTGCGGCAGAAGGCCGAGGCCATGGTCGAGCAGGCACCCGATTGGGTGGTGATCGGCCACGTGCAAACCAACAAGGCGAAAGATGTGGCACGCTGGGCCACCGAGCTGCAAACGCTGGACCGTCTGGATCTGGCCGACGCCCTGGAGCGCAGGTTACAGGCCGAGGGGCGGTCTTTGGATGTGTTGATTCAAGTCAAAACCGCAGCGGAAGAATCCAAGCATGGCTTGATGCCGGAAGAACTGGACGGGTTTTTGCGGGCGCTGGCCTCTTATGGCAGCTTGCGGGTGAAGGGCTTGATGACAGTGGCCACACAAACCGACGATGTGGCGGCGGTGCGCGCGTGTTTTGCCAGACTGCGAACGCTGCGCGATCGGGGGCGGGAATCGGTGGGCGGCCATGTCGAGCTGGATCGGTTGTCGATGGGCATGAGCGGCGACTTCGCGCTGGCGATTGCGGAAGGGGCCACCGAAGTGCGGATTGGCAGTGCTCTATTTGGCGCCAGGCCGGTCAAAGTGTCCTGATCAACTCATAGCATCCGGAAAATCGTCCGCAACAGCGTTCCGTGTCCGCCGCTTGCCCAGTTGAGTGGCCGCGTGAGCGAGAACAGCCTGCGTCAACCGCGTCATCACTTCCGCATCCATCCGTCGGTGCTGCCAGTACAGCGACACCTTTTCGAAAGCCCGGGGCTTGATCATCACCAACCGGCCGGAGTCCAGGTGCTCCTGCACCATCAATAGCGGATTCATCGTCCACCCCAGCCCTTGAAGCGTGGCCGCTATGAACGCCCGAGCCGAGGGTATCCACCACACCGGCGGACGCCACGGTACATTTCCCGTCACTCTGGCGGCAAACCTGGCCTGCAACTGATCCTTATGGTTGAACACCAGCACCGGTGCCTGGGCCAGCGATTGGGCCGTCACGCCGCGCGAAAAGTGACGCGCATAGAAGGCCGGGCTGCATGTGGCGGCATAGCGCATATCACCTAGCGGATAGCTACGGCAGCCCTGCACCGGATCGGCCGAGGCCGTGACCGCACCCAGTACCGCGCCGGACCGCAGCAGATCTGCCGTATGGTCCTGATCTTCCGACAGCAATTCGAGCGTCGTCGGACCGCCTTCCGAGAATGCCTGCGCAGCCGCGACGAACCATGTTTCCAGACTGTCGTGGTTGACCGCCACGGGAATCCGAGGCAGCGGCATGTCGGTGTCCACTAATCCCATGCGGTGCGCGGCTTCGCTTTCCAGCAAAGCCGCCTGTTGCGCCAATTGCACCAGAATCTGGCCGTCGTGCGTAGCACGCGTCGGAGTGGTGCGTTGCACCAAAACCCGTCCGACATGGTCTTCCAGCGCGCGGATCCGTTGCGACACCGCCGATGGGGTGACATGCAGCAGGACGGCGGCGCGCTCGAAGCTGCCTTCGCCCACGACCGCCGCCAGTGCACGCAATTGGGCCGCATCGAAATTCAGTTCCATGATTAAGAAATGCTTAACTTAGATGAATAAGTTTAGCTTAACTTTGCCGGCGGACACGCAGACAATGGTGCCACCCAAAGGTCCCCAACGAGTCGAGTCCTCCATGTTCGCCACCCTGTCCCCGTCCATCATGTTTACCGCCTGGCTCAGTGGCGTGGGCACGGGCCTGGGGCTGTTCATGGTGGTGGGTGCGCAAAGCGCCTTCATCATCAAGCAGGGCTTGATGCGGGCGCATCTGTTCACCGTGCTGGCCGTTTGCGCGTTGACCGACATCGTCATGATCGTGGGCAGCGTGCTGGGCTTGCAAGCGCTGCTGGCCATCGCGCCGGGCCTGACCGAGTACATCCGCTGGGGCGGCGTGGCCTTTCTGGCATGGTATGGGTTCCGGTCTGGACTGCGGGCATGGCGGGGGACGGCAGGCGTCAGTCCGGCCAGCACCGTTCGCCACGAACGCGGCGCGGCGATCGCCGGGGCGTTGGCCTTCACGCTGATCAACCCGCACTTCTGGCTGGATATCGTGATGGTTGGCTCGATTGCCCAGACCTTCAGCGACGCTCGAATGCTTTATGCCTTGGGGGCTATCAGCGCCAGCCTGCTGTGGTTGACGCTGCTGGCTTGCGGCGCCCGCCTGTTGGCCCCGTGGTTCGAGCGCCCGAGTGCTTGGCGCATCCTGGACGGCGTGATCGCCGCGGTGATGATCTGCCTGGCAGTCAGTCTCGCTCTGCGATAAGTGTGAGAGACCTCTTGGCCGGCGGCCAGCGGTGGTATTCACGCGGCGCGTCGAGATGCGATCGGTAGCGCATGAACGTCCGCACCCGACCCCTCAGTGGGGCTGGCTCGATCCGCCGTCGTTCTGCGCCAGCGCCTGAGGCGTGGCGTATTCACCACCGGCGCTGCTTTGCGGCAGCACCCGAACCGGCTGATGCACCCGGTTGGCTGGCACCAGCGATTGATCGGCAGCCGGGTTGGTCCAGATCGGATCGGGAATCTCCGCAAACACCTGGCGCAGTCTTTCGCCCCAACTATTGCGGATCATTTGAAAGTAGGCGTTGTGCTCATCGATGCTGGCGAAATGCGTCACGCTCAAACTATTGGCGTCATACACCAACAAATCCAGCGGCAAGCCAACCGAAATGTTCGAACGCAAGGTCGAATCCATCGAAATCAGTGCACATTTGGCGGCTTCGTCCAGCGAAGTACCGGGTTCCAGCACGCGATCCAGAATGGGCTTGCCGTACTTGGCTTCACCGATCTGGAAGTAAGTGCAATCCTGGTGTGCCTCGATGAAGTTGCCCGCAGCATACACCTGAAACAAGCGGCAGCGCTCTTGACCGATTTGCCCGCCAACGATCAGGGACACATTGAAATCGATGCCTTGTTCGAGCAGTGCAGCACCATCCTGACGGTGTACTTGCCGGATGGCCTCGCCCACCAAACGGGCCACGTCGTACATCGTGGGTGCTGCCCAGATCGATCCTGCGTCGGTCTCGTCGTGCGCGGCCAGCACGTTCAGGACGGCCTGACTGATCGCCAAATTGCCGGAGGTCATCAGCACGACGACGCGCTCGCCCGGACGTTCGAATACATTGAGCTTGCGGAACACGCTGATCTGATCGACGCCCGCATTGGTGCGCGAGTCGGAGAGGAAGACCAAACCCGCATCGACGCGGGTGGCAACACAGTAGGTCATGATGATCTAAAACGGGTGGGTCGGTATTGGATTGTAGCCAAATGCTGCCGTAACCCGATTATTGATTCATGGCCTGAACCTGCACAGACACGTGCATGGTTTCGTCGCCGCCACCCGTACGCACGCCGCGTATGGGCGAGGCCGCATCGTAATCGCGCGCCACGGCCAGCCGGCAATGGCAGTCGGAGGCGAACTGCCGGTTGGTGACGTCGATGCTCACCCAGCCTAAATCGACCAGCCACACGTCGCACCAGGCGTGACTGGCGGCATGTTCGGCGGTGGTGTACAGATAGCCGCTGACATAGCGTGCCGGACGGCCCAGCAGGTGGGCGCAGGCCAGAAACAGATGGGAGTGGTCCTGGCACACGCCGCGCCCCTGGCGTAGTACGTCGGTCGCCGGGGTGGTGACGTCGGTGGTGCCGGGAACGTAGTCCACCCGCTCGCAAATGGCGTTGGCCAATCGCAGTGCGTCGGCAGGCGTATGCAGTCCATCGGGCAGGGCATCGGCACAGAACGCGCGGATCGATTCGTCGCCCCGGGTCAGTGCGGTGGGCACGTTGAAGGCCGCGATCGGCAGGCGGCTGTCTTCGCCCAGTATGCGCCCGTCCTGGGTGGGCAGAACCTCGACCTGACCGCTGACGTACAGCGCGATATCGGTGTGCGGCCGAGTCAGCGTCAGCGTATGCGTGACGTTGCCATACGCATCGACGTACTGATCGAGTTCGCCCGGTGCGTCGATGTGCCATTTGATGGCATGTTGATGCGAATCCATGCGGGGGGTCAGGCGCAGCAGCTGGATGCTGTATTGCACCGGCTGCGTGTAGGCGTAATGGGTGACGTGCTTGATGAGATGTCGCATGGCTGGGGTCTCTCTTTAAGCGCGCAGGGGAACCAGGAAATCCTGGCTGATTCGGTTGCCCAGATCGTTGATCTGTTCCAGAAAACGATCGAGAAAAGCGTGCAGACCGCCTTGCAGAATCGATTCGATACGACCGAAGCGCAGTTCGGCGGCCAGCATGCCCGCGCGTCGTTCGGTCTCGGCGGAATGCTCGTTGCGGACTCGCGCGAGATCTTCGGCCACTGCACTGACCGACGCCAGCAGCGAGCGTGGCATATCGCCTCGCAAAATCAACAACTCGGCGACCCGATCCGGCGCGATGACATCGCGATAGGCTTTGCGATAGGTCTCCAGTGCCGACACCGACCCCAGAATGGCCGACCACCGATAGAACTCGCCGTGTGAACCCAGCGCTCGCGGCGCGTCGGGTTCGATCGAAGCGGTTTCGGCAGGTCCTGCCGCCGCGACGTCGTGATCGTCGGCTTCGTGAAACTTCACATCCAGCAATCGCGCCGTGTTGTCGGCGCGTTCCAGGTGCATGCCCAGCCGCTGAAAGCACAGCGATTCGTCGGTCAGCATGGTGCCCACGGTCACGCCTCGGGCGATGTGAGAACGGAATTTCACCCACTCGAAAAACTCGGCGGGATTGCGTTCGGGCTGGCCGTCCCGCAGTTGCCGTTGAAGTTCGATCCAGGTCTGGTTGTGCGTTTCCCACAACTCGGTGGTCAGTTGACCGCGCACTGCGCGAGCGTTCTCGCGTGCGGCGCGCAGGCAACTGAAAATCGACGATGGGTTGTCGCCATCGCGCACCATGAAATCCATCAGTTCTCGCGGCGTTGCATGTTGATAACGCGCGTCGAACGCCTCCTGCAATTCGGAGATGCGCAACATGGCGCGCCAGGTCGCGGCACGGGCCGACGCCACCTGCGGCAAGAGCGACATCTGCAAGTTCACGTCCAACATGCGGGCCGTGTTCTCGGCGCGTTCCAGGTAGCGGCACATCCAGAAAAGATTGTCGGCGGTACGACTCAACATGCGGCATCCTCCTCCAATACCCACGTATCCTTGGTGCCTCCGCCCTGGCTGCTGTTGACCACCAGCGAGCCTTCGCGCAGGGCGACCCGGCACAAACCGCCCGGCACGGTTCGAATCTCTTTGCCGCACAGCACATACGGCCGCAGATCGACGTGTCGCGGCGCGATGCCCGATTCCACATAAGTGGGGACGGTGGACAAGGCCAGGGTCGGTTGAGCGATGTAATTGCTGGGATTGCTGCGAACGATATCCTTGAACGCCTCGATCTGCGCACGCGTGGACGATGGGCCGACCAGCATGCCGTAGCCGCCAGCGCCATGCACCTCTTTGACGACCAGCTCGTGCATGTTGGCCAGCACATACGACAGCTCGTCGGGCCGGGCGCACTGCCAGGTCGGAACGTTGTTCAGAATAGGTTCTTCACCCAGATAGAAACGAATCATCTGAGGCACGTGCAAGTAGATCGACTTGTCGTCGGCGATGCCGGTGCCGATGGCATTGGCCAGCGTTACGCGGCCTGCGCGATAGACTGACAGGAGGCCTGGCACGCCGAGTGCCGAGTCGCCCCGAAACGCCAGGGGATCGAGAAAGTCATCGTCGATGCGGCGATAGATCACATCCACTCGGCGCGGTCCGCGCGTGGTTCGCATGAACACAGTATTGCGGTCTACGAACAAATCGCGGCCTTCGACCAGCTCGACGCCCATTTGCTGGGCCAGAAATGCGTGTTCGAAGTAGGCGGAGTTATACATGCCCGGCGTCAGCACGACGACAGTCGGATCGTCGCTGCCACGGGGGGCGCACTCGCGCAGATTATCCAGCAGCAGGTCGGGATAGTGCGCGACGGGTTCGACGGTCAGGCGGCTGAAGGCTTCGGGCATCAGTCGCATAGACATCTTCCGGTTCTCCAGCATGTACGACACGCCAGAGGGTACGCGCAGGTTGTCTTCCAACACGTAGAACTCGCCCGCGCCCGCTCGCACGACGTCGATGCCCGCGACGTGGCAGTAAATGTCTTCGGCCACGTCGATGTCCTGCATTTCCGGCCGATACTGCGCATTGGAGAACAGCTGCTCGGCCGGGATGTGGCCTGCACGGACAATATCCTGGCCGTGATAAATATCGTGGATGAAACGGTTCAGTGCGCGAACGCGCTGCTTCAAACCGGCGTCCAGCACCCGCCATTCGGATGCGGGAATGACGCGGGGGATCAGGTCGAAGGGAATCAGGCGCTCGGTGCCCGCCTCGTCGCCGACCACCGAGAAGGTAATGCCCACCCGCCGGAAGTTCAGATCGGCCTCCAGCCGACGGGTCACCATCGATTCGTGCGATTGCTCCGACAACCACCTGTCGAAACCCTGGTAGTGCGAACGGATGCCTCCCGAGGCGTCCATCATCTCGTCATAGGCGCGTGCACCAGGCGGCGAGGCATCTGTCATGGGGCGGCTCCTTTGTCCCCCAGTCGGGCAAGGGGGATACAGCATGTTGTTGATCGTACCGGTTGGCCGCTCACTAAAAACAAAGCAAGCCTTATGCCAACCGAATCATCCACAGCATGCCCCGTCCGGGCGCACGCGTGCAGCAGGACTTTCCCCAGGATGCCGCGATCAAATGCCTCGCTCCAGGGCAGGGGCGCACCAATCAGGGCAATCGCGCACCATATTGGGCCGACCTTCCGTGCCCGTCTCCGGCCCTTTCCGCACGCTGCGTGCTCAACCGCCCAGGCGAACCGAGAACAGGGAGCGAGTGGGTTTCGATGGCGCCTGGCCTGGTGCGGCAGGCAGCCAGCCGTCTTCCGTCAGAATGGCATCCAGGCGCTGATCGTGCGGGGCAGGGACGTGTGCGGCGTCGAGTTTGCCTGTGGCCCATGCGATGCCGATGGCGACGGGGCGATGGCCGACTTCCCGCCACGCGGCCAATGTCCGGTCGTAATAGCCTGCGCCATAGCCGACCCGGTCGCCCTGCGCCGTGTAGCCCAGCGTGGGCACCAGCACAACGTCGGGCATCACGGGTTGCGATCTCTGCGGTATGGCGATGCCGTAGGCGCCCTCGGTCATGGCCATGTTGGGATGCCAGCGGTCGAAGCGCAGCGGCGTACCCCGCGATTCAATGACGGGCAAGGCCACGGTCAAGGCGGGATCGTCGGACCATTGAGTGAGCAGCGGACGCAGATCGGGTTCGTCGGCCATCGGCCAGAACGCGGCGATCACTGCCGGAGCGGGGCGCCCGGCGCTGGCGGATTCGCTGCGATAGGTGCCCAGCCAGGCGAACAGGCGTGCCCGCATCAGCAATGCGCCCCGGCTGCGGCTGGCGTCTGTCATGGCGCTGCGGCCCGCGCGCAGGCGGGTACGCAGGTCGGTTGCGGTATTCTCTGTGTTTTCGCGAGTCATGCGGCAAATATCGAGTATCGAGGTAGCAATGAAGCGTGGGTGGTTGGCCTCAAAGTATCAGATTTCATTGTTGGGTGCGCTCGGCTTGGCATGGGGCATGACGGCCTGTTCGTCGGTCGATGCCCAGCAGCCCCAGCAAGCGCCCCAGCGAGCCGCTGGGCCAGCCAGCGGCACTCACGCTATTGGACACCCCGCCGAGGTCAGCAGCCCCGGCCTGGCCGCCACCATTGCACCCTTGGTAATGTCGCCCACGCTGCCTGCCGTGGTCGCGGCGCGCGAGGCGATGAACCGGCGGCAGTGGTCGGTGCTGGGCGATCTCGCTCCCCAGGCCGAAGAAGACCTGCTGGCGATGTATCCCCAGTATTGGGCGCTGCGCTACAACTTGTGGAACATGCCGCCGGCGACGTGGCCGACCCGGGCGTTCGAACGCTTCATGTCACGCCATTCGGACGCCTATCTGGCCGACAAATTGCGAGGCGACTGGGTATTGGCGGCCTCGCGCATCGGCGACTGGAAGCGGGTGCGTCAGCTGGGTGAGGTTCAGGCCCCTAACAGTCACGTCGTGTGTGCGCAGATGGAAGCGCGTCAGGCCACGGGTGCCAAGGTCTCGGCTGAAGACGCGATGAAAGCGTTCGAGCCGGTCAACGCCTGCTGGTCGCTGTTCGAGCGTATGGTCGCTGACAAGGCATTGGGCTATGCCCATCTGCAATATTTCTTGCGCGACGCGGTCGAGCAGAACAAGCCAGTAGAGGCCAGTCGATTTGCCGTGTTGATGTTCGGTCAGGGCTCACGCAAAGCCTTCGACGAGATGTACAAGAATCCAATGCGATGGCTGGCCGCTCAGCCTAAAGCGCCGCGCGATCGCATGAGCCAGGAAATGGTGTCGGTGGCGCTGGCTCGATTGGCTCGTACCGACCGCGAGCCCGGCGATGCCTACGTCCGCCGCGAGTGGGCCGGGCAATTGCCGGCTGAAGACCTGGCTTGGGTGCGCAGCCAATTCGCAATCATTGCTGCGCTCAATCTCGATAGCCGGGCGCATCAATGGTATGTCGAGGCTGGTCATATTCCCATGACCGAATACAGCCAGGCTTGGAAGGTGCGCTCGGCCCTGCGTCAGCCTCGCATCGACTGGAAATGGGTCGATGCGTCCATCGCCTACATGCCGCAATCGCAGCAGGACGAGACGGTGTGGGTGTACTTGCGCGCGCGCGCTCGCGTGGCGCTGGGCCAAGGCGATATGGCTCGTACGATGTACGCGAAGATTGCCGATAAGCACGACTTCTATGGCCAGTTGGCGCGTGAGGAGCTGGGTCAGTCCATCTCGCCACCGCCCCGCCCGCGTACCTTGACTTCGACCGAAATCGACCGCGCCCGCAACCATGCCGGCCTGCAACGTTCGATCGCCTTGTTCCGCCTGGGCTGGCGTGCCGAAGCGGTGCCCGAGTGGAATTATTCCCTGCGCGGCATGAGCGACCGCGAACTGCTGGCCGCCGCAGAGGTGGCGCGCGCCGAGAATCTGTTCGACCGGGTCGTCAATACATCGGAGCGCACCCAAACCGAAATGGATTTCATGCAACGCTACATCGCGCCCTTCGAAGGTCGCGTGTCGGCGCAGGCTCGCAGCATCGGTTTGGATCCTGCCTGGGTGTATGGCCTGATCCGGCAGGAATCTCGCTTCGTCATGAACGCGCGTTCGTCAGTGGGCGCGTCTGGTCTGATGCAGATCATGCCGGGCACGGCGCGCTATGTGGCGCGCAAGATCGGCATGCAGAACTTCACGCCGGCCTCGGTCAACGACTTCGACACCAACACCATTCTGGGCACCAACTACCTGAACATGGTCTTGCAAGACTTGAACGGTTCGCAAGTCCTGGCCAGCGCGGGCTACAACGCCGGTCCGCGTCGTCCGCACACGTGGCGCGGCACTTTGTCGCACCCGGTGGAGGGCGCGATCTTCGCCGAGACGATTCCTTTCACCGAGACGCGTTTGTACGTCAAGCATGTGCTGTCCAACGCCGTCTACTACTCGGGCTTGTTCACGGGACAGCCGCAGTCCTTGAAGTCACGCCTGGGCACCATCGTGCCGCAGAGCAACGAGAGTACCGATCTGCCATGAGCGATCCCGCCACCGATGGCTTGCAGGTGTATGTGGTGGGCGGCGCGGTGCGCGATGCACTGCTGGGCCTGCCTGCCGGCGATCGGGACTGGGTGGTCGTCGGCAGCACGCCCGAGGCCATGGCCAAGCGTGGTTTCGTGCCGGTCGGTGGCGATTTTCCGGTGTTTCTGCATCCGCAGACCAAAGAAGAATATGCGCTTGCCCGCACCGAACGAAAAACGGCGCGGGGCTATCAGGGGTTCTCGTTCTATACCGGTGCCGACGTCACGCTGGAAGACGACCTGCAGCGCCGAGACCTGACCATCAATGCCATCGCTCGCGATGCCGAAGGTCGCTTGTTCGATCCCTTGCGAGGGCAGCAGGACATCGAGCGGCGCATCCTGCGTCATGTCGGGCCGGCCTTTGCCGAAGACCCTGTTCGCATTCTCCGTCTGGCGCGATTCGCTGCGCGATTCGGCGAGTTCCAGATGGCGGACGATACCCGGGCGATGTGCCAGGACATGGTTCGAGCCGGTGAGGTCGATGCTTTGGTGGCCGAACGAACATGGAAAGAGATTTCTCGGGGGCTGATGGCCGACTCGCCAAGTCGGATGTTCGACGTGTTGCGTGCCTGTGGTGCCTTGGATCGCATCGCACCGGAACTCGTCGACGACGAGGATCTGGCCATGCGCGTCGATGCCGGGGCACGGGCGGACCAGCCTTTGGCGTCGCGTTATGCGCTGATGTGTCTGGGCAGCGAGCAGCGCGACGTACTCAACCGTCGCTGGCGCGTGCCGTCGGCCTGCGCCGATGCGGCGAGATTGTTGCCTGTCGTTCTGGCGCATGCTCGCCATGCATCCGCCGAGGATTGGCTTGGCCTGCTCGAACAGGGCGACGCTTTGCGCAAGCCCGAGCGATTCATGGCCTTGATGGGTGCGGCGGCAGTGCTGGACGATGCCATCGACGTTCGCGCATGGCAGGCGCGGATGCAGGCGATGCAGGCGGTGGACGCCGGGGCAGTCGCCCGTGCATGTGCAGGCGATCCTGCACAGATCAAGCCGGCGGTTCGTGCAGCACGACTTGCTGCACTGGAGAGACTGGCGCGCTGATCGATCGCCACGATTGATCGTCATGGCCGAGCCGGTGGACTACGGGGTGTATGGCCGGTGAGGCCTACAGCATATGCCGTCGGTCGCGGCTGCTAAAACCCGCCAGCACGGGATCGATATCCCGGCCCACCGCCAGCACTTTGAACAACTCGCCCATTTCGGCCTCGGAGACGAGTTTGTTCACGGCGCCCAGAGTACGCGCCTGCGCGGCGGTGTCGCCGCCAGTGGGCAGATGGCGCGCCAGGCCGGCGTTCATCAAATACCGGCCTTGTGCCGCAAAACCCAGCACATCCAATCCGCCATCCAGTGCGGCTTGCGCCATCGCGGTGAAGTCGACATGCGCGGTGATGTCCTGAATGCCAGGTGCCGCCAGCACGTCGTCGTGAGCATGATGGCTGATGTGTGCCATCAGGGTGCCACCCGTTCGCTGCGGATGGTAATACTCGGCTTGAGGAAAGCCATAGTCGATCAGCAAGGCCGCGCCGCGTGTCAGCCATTGCGACATGGCACGCATCCAGGCTTCGCCTTGCAGATTGATCTCCGAGCAATAGCCCGGCATGACCGGCAAGCGTCCATCGATCGCCGCCCGCAGATCGGCCGGCGCCGGTCGATGGGCCCAGACAAAACGGCCTTCTTCGTCAATGCCGACGCCGCGCTCCAACACCGCGCCGTTGGCGTCGAATCCGAAGGCACGCACGGGCATGGCATCCAGGACCTCGTTGGCCACGACGCAACCCACGAAAGCCTCGGGCAGTCCGTCGCGCCAAATGACCCGAGCACCGTAAGCGGCAAGCCGCTCGCGTTGAACCGCACGCAAATCGGCCGACACTTCGATGATGGTGTAGCGCACCACGAGTCCCAAGGCATCCAGTGCGTCGATCAGGTCGGCAGCCAACACGCCGCTGCCTGCACCGAACTCCAACACTTCCAGGCTGTCGCTCGCGCGCAGCACGGTGGCCACGTCCTGCGCCAAGGTCCGTGCGAACACCGGCGTCAGCTCAGGCGCGGTGACGAAATCGCCAGGCGGTAGAACGGGTGTCGTCTGCGATTGCGCGTACTCACGGGCTTGTGCACCGGGCAGTTTGAGATTGCCCGCCGAGTAATAGCCGATGCCGGGGGCATACAGCGCCTCGCTCATCCAGCGCTCAAAAGAAAGCCACCCACTGGCGGCATCGATCGACGCACGCAAGTGGGTGGCTGCCTTGTCGCTATGCGCAGACGCTTCGACAGAGAGGGGGATCGATGCGACCAGTGCTCTTCTCCTGAAGCGGCTGCGACCGACGATCAGACCGCTGCGGTCTTGCCGAAACGCTTGGCGAAGTTACCGCCCGGACGCTTCTCGAACGGCTTGCCAGCCGGACGAGCGAAACCGGCGGGAGCGCCTTCGCGACGAGGGCGGTCGTCCTTGGCGCGAGCGCCAAATGCAGGACGATCGCCTTCTGCGGCACGCGGCGTGAACGCCGGACGATTGCCTTCCTGTGCACGGCCACCGAACGCCGGACGTTCGCTACGATCGCCACGCGATTCGGGCGCGCTGCGTTGACCGTCACGGCCACCAAAAGCAGGGCGGGTGTCGCGTGCGGGACGATCGCCAAACGACGGACGGCCTTCACGGGCGCCGAAGCTCGGGCGGTCGCCATCGCGGCGGGCGTCGTCGCGGGCCGGACGGTCGCCGTACGAGGGACGGCTGTCGAAACGAGCCGAGTCGCCGCGCGGGCCATCGCCACGGGGTGTGAAAGGACGGCTGTCGAAGTTGCTACGCCCGCCGCTGTTGCCACGCGAGGGGCCACGCTTGTTGAAGGGCTTGCCGCCACCGCCCGCACCGCGGGACTCGGGGCGCGGCGTGCGCTTGGGCTCCAGACCGGCAATGATCTGGGCTTCAATCGGGCGGCCGATGTAGGACTCGATACGCCGAATCTTGTGGCGTTCCGAGTGAGTGGCCAGAGTGAAGGCCAAGCCGCTGCGACCGGCACGGCCGGTACGGCCGATACGGTGGACGTAGTCTTCGGCTTGCATCGGCAGGTCGAAGTTCACGGCGTGGCTGATGCCTTGCACGTCGATGCCGCGAGCGGCCACGTCGGTGGCGACCAGCACGCGCAGTTGGCGGCGTTGCAGCTGGCTCAAGGTACGAGTGCGCTGGCGCTGATTCATGTCGCCATGCAGGGCAGCAGCCGAGAAACCGGCGTCGCTCAAGTGGTCGGCCAACTCGTCGGCACCGCGCTTGGTCGAGGTGAACACAATGGCTTGATCCAGCGTGCTGTCACGCAGCACGTGGTCGAGCAATTGCAGCTTGTGCGACAGATCGTCGGCGTACATCAGGCTTTGCGTGATGTTGTCGTGCTTTTCCTTGGCCGAGGCCAGCACGATACGCTGCGGGTCGGTCATCATCTTTTCGGCCAAGCGGGCGATGTTGCCTTCCAGGGTGGCCGAGAACAACAAAGTCTGACGGCCTTCCGGCAAGCGGCTGATGATGGTTTCGATGTCTTCGATGAAGCCCATGTCAAGCATGCGGTCGGCTTCGTCCAGCACCAGGGTGTGAACGGTGTTCAGCTTTACCCGGCCGGAATTCAGGTGATCGAGCAGGCGGCCCGGGGTGGCGACCAGCACGTCCACGCGACGCGACAACTGCTTCAGTTGCAGGCCGTAGGGCATGCCGCCGACGACCGTGGCGGTGCGCAGGTCGCTCAGGTTCTTGCCTAGCACGTTAGTGGCGTCGGTTACTTGCTGCGCCAGTTCGCGGGTGGGGGTCAGTACCAGCACTTGAACGCCCACGCCCTTGTTGGCGGGCATCTCGGCGATACGGTTCAGGGCGGGCAGCATGAAGGCGGCGGTCTTGCCGCTACCGGTCTGTGCCGAAACCATCAGATCTTGACCGGCCAATGCTTGCGGAATGGCAGCGGCTTGGACGGGAGTGGGTTGCTCGAAACCGGATTCGATCAGAGCGGACAACAGCTTGGGCGACAGCCCGAGGTCTTGAAAAGACATGACTTTCCTCTGCACGGCATGATGCCGCGCACATTGCAGATCGTACTGGCCATAACAGGCTGGCCCCAAAAAAGGGGGGCACGCAGTGTCGAGCTACGGTTGATAGGTCATCGTTTCGACCATTTACAACCGCACGACAGGCGTCAGCGACGTCTTACGTAAGGAAAGGAGGTCAGGAATCGATGGTGATCGGCATTGTCGATCGAGCGGTTGATGCCGCTGCGAAACGTTCTGCTTATTTGCCACGTCTCGTCGAGACTAAAGGCTTCATGCCGTCACGGAATTTTGGTGCAGTGCGAAAATTATAGCGTGAATTGTTGCTGTTGCGCCAGCAGCGGTTTCGCAAGCCAGTCAATAGGGGGTTTTCCGTTGTCTTGCAGCCACGCATTGGCCCGCTCGAAGTGACCGCAGCCAAGGAAGGGAACCGGCGGGCGGCTGGCCGAAAGCGGCGAGGGATGATTGGCTTCCAACACCAGATGACCGGCATCGGCGGGTAATAACGTTCGCTTGGCCTGTGCATGCGCGCCCCACAGCATGAACACTTTCGGCCCGGTCGTGGCCACATGCGCCAGCAGGGCATCGGTCACGGTTTCCCAACCCTGGCGGGCATGTGAACCCGCCTGGGCTTGTTCGACCGTCAATGAAGTGTTCAGCAGCAACACGCCTTGTTCGGCCCAGCATTGCAGGTCATTGCCGACGGCCGCAGGCTTGTCGGGATAGGTGCGTGCCAGTTCCTTGAAAATGTTGCGCAAGCTGGGCGGACGGCGGCAGTCGTCCGGAACCGAAAATGCAAGTCCCTGAGCTTGGCCGGGACCGTGATAGGGATCCTGGCCGATGATGACCACGCGCACGTCGGTGGGGTCCAGGCCACGCAGCGCCTTGAAAGGGTCGCGGGGGTACACCACGGCACCGGCCTGGCGCGCCTGCTCGACAAAGGCGTTTATGCGTTCGAGGGCCTGCGCGGGGCCATGTTGCTCCAGCACCCTTCGCCATGCGGCGGGCAGGCTTTGCGCCCAGGTTTCGATGGGCGCACTCAGACCGTTGTCTTGGGGCGGCGTCGATGCGTGTCGGCTCATGGGGTCAGGGCGCTATGGTTGTCGCGGCACTCAGTGCCGTACTGAGCGCGTGTTCGAATGCGGCTACCCGCGCCGCACGTTCGGCCAGTGCGCGATGCCATTGCGGCGATTCTTGTCCGGGGTTCACTCGAGCCGCCGACCAATACGCATCGGGATAGTGCCGGTCGCCCACCCAGCGCGGAATGATGTGCCAATGCAGATGCGGCACCATCGTGCCGAATGCGGCCAGATTCACTTTGTCCGGCGCCAGGCTGTCGCGCAGCACGCGCTCGATCGTATAGACCGCAGACATGACACGATCGCGATCGGCAGGCGCGAGATCGGTCATCTCGGCGACGTGATCGTGCCAGATCACTCGGGTGAATCCAGGGTAGTCGGAATCGTCCACCGCAATCACTCGCAGATGTCGATCGCTGAACAGCAGCCGTCCGCCGTCCGAGTCGCACAAGGGGCAGCTCATTTGTCCAAAGCCTCTTCCAATGCACGTACTACGTGTTGCAGTACGGTCAGTCTGGCCCGGCGTTTGTCGTTGGCAGGCACGACATGCCACGGGGCCTGTGGGGTGTCGCAGCGTGCGAACATCTCGTTGGCCGCTCGAGCGTAATCGGCCCAGCGGTCGCGGTTGCGCCAGTCCTCGGGTGTGATCTTGAATCGCTTGAATGGCGAGTGCTCGCGCTGTTTGAAGCGAACCAATTGTTCTTCTGACGTCACAGACAACCAGAACTTCAACACCAGCACGCCGTTCGTCGTCAGTTGGCGTTCGAAGTCGTTGATCTCGGCATAGGCACGTCGCCATTCGGCAGGCTTTGCAAAGCCCTCGACGCGCTCGACCAGCACTCGGCCATACCAGGAGCGATCAAATATGCCCACTCGTCCATGGCGCGGCAGCCGCCGCCAGAAACGCCACAGATAGGGATGCGCCAGTTCGTCCGGGGTCGGCGCCGAAATCTGGTGAATGTCGTACTGTCGCGCATCCAAGGCGTTCACGATGCGACGGATCGCCCCGCCTTTGCCTGCGGCGTCCTGACCTTCGAACGCCAGCACTAGCCCGCGCGACTCGAATCCTTTGCTGCGCACGGCCTGTGCCAATCTTCCTTGCCATAACGCGATCTGCACATCCAGGTCTTGCGAGACTTCAGGTGCAGGCTGCGCGGCATTCAAGCGATCGGGGATACCATCGCGCAGAACCGGTAGTCTGGATGCGATCGGCGCGGGCGAGCGTCGCCGCAATGCCGCCAGCACCGCATCCGCAGTCACGACGGCGCGCAGGCGATCATCGGCGCTGGGCACGACCTGCCAGGGCGCGTGCGGCACGTCGGTCAATTCCAAGGTGGCATGACCCGCCTGCGACAATCGATCGTACTTTTTCTTGACCTTGTAGTCGGCGGGTGTGACCTGCCAGGCGGTTCGTGGCGAGGCCAGCAGTTTGTCCAGCCGCTGCGCTTGCGCATCGGCCGACAGATGGAACCATAGCTTGAGCAATTGCACGCCTTCTGCTGCGACCATCGCCTCGAATCGCCGGATCGATTCGGCCAGCGCTTCGACTCGTTTAAGGCGCACTCGCTTGCGGGCGGTTTCTTGCAGCAGCAGGGCATACCACGAGCCGAACACCACGCCGACCTTGCCGCGTGCAGGCATCGCGTCCCAATACCGCCACATGGGCGGACGAGCCTGCTCGGCGACGGTGGGACGGTCGAACGCCAAGGTCTGGATGTGCCGGGGATCCATCCACTCGTTGAGCAAGTTGATGGTGGCCCCTTTGCCTGCCCCGTCGATACCTGCCACGACGATGAGCAGTGCCCGGTCGTGCCGTTCCAATAGCCGGTACTGGGCTTGCAGCAAAGTCGTGCGCAGCGTCTGTTCGCGTGCCCGATAGGCCTCCTTCGGTAGTGCCGGATCGGTTTCGGCGATGTCGAAGCGGGGCGTGGGCAGGCGAGTCATATCGGCCTCAGGCGATTAAATGGGCCAGTGCTTCGCCCGGATCTTCGGAACGCATGAAGGCTTCACCGACCAAGAACGCCTGAACGCCGCGCGCGCGCATGTCGCGGACATGTTCGGGGGCCATGATGCCGCTCTCGGTCACCACGCGTTTGCCGTCGGGGATGCGATCCAGCAATTCGTAGGTCGTTTCCAGTCGCGTTTCGAAGGTGCGCAAGTTGCGGTTGTTGATACCCAGCAGCGGGGTTTGCAAGGTGAGCGCCACGTCCAACTCGTCGGCGTCGTGGACTTCCACCAGCACGTCCATGCCCAACTCCATGGCGCATGCTTCCAGTTCGCGCAGGCCTGCGGGTGCCAGTGCCGCTGCGATCAACAAGATGCAGTCGGCGCCCAGCGCGCGTGCGTGAACGACCTGGTAGGGGTCGATGATGAAATCCTTGCGCAATACCGGTAACAGACATGCCGCACGCGCCTGGCGCAGGTGATCGTAAGTACCTTGAAAGAACTGCACGTCGGTCAGCACCGACAGGCAGGCGGCACCGTTGGCCGCATAGGCCGCAGCGATATCGGCCGGCACGAAGTTTTCTCGAATCACGCCTTTCGACGGGGATGCGCGCTTGATCTCGGCGATCACCCCAGGCCGGCCCGAGGCGATCTTGTCTTCGATCGCTTGAGCAAAGCCCCGCACGTCTTGCCGTGCGCGGGCTTCCCGCAGCAATTCCGACTCGCTGCGCAGTTGGCGCGCCGTGGCGACTTCCTCGGCCTTGACGGCCAGGATTCGGGCAAGAATGTCATTCATGATTGGCAGTTCCGCGTGTAGGCACAAAATTCTTCCAGTTTGGCGCGCGCCGAGCCATTGGCAATGGTCTCGAACGCGAGCCTCATACCCTCGTCGATCGAGGCGGCCCGGTTGCCGGCATAAATGGCTAAACCGGCATTAAAGGCAACGATGTCACGCGCCACACCGTCAACATTATTCAAAGCTTCCAGGACAAGTGTTTTGGATTCTTCGCGATTGTTCACCCGAATGCTACGGTTGGACATCATCGACAACCCGTAATCTTCCGGGTGAATTTCGTATTCACTGACCACATCGTCTTTCAGTTCGCCGACCAGCGTGGCAGCACCCAGGGACACTTCGTCCATGCCATCCTTGCCGTGTACGACCAGAACGTGACGCGAGCCCAGACGTTGCAATGCGCGCACCTGAATACCCACCAGATCGGCATGAAACACGCCCATTAACTGATTGCGTGCGCCTGCCGGATTGGTCAGCGGTCCGAGGATGTTGAAGATCGTCCGAACGCCCAATTCCTTGCGGATCGCCGAGACGTTTTTCATGGCGCCATGATGGGCGGGTGCGAACATGAAGCCGATGCCGGTGGTTTCGACGCAATCGGCGACCTGCTGCGGCGACAGGGCCAGATTCGCACCCAGCGCTTCCAGCACGTCGGCGCTACCGGACGACGACGAAGCGCTGCGGTTGCCGTGCTTGGCGATACGAACACCGGCCGCGGCCGCCACGAACATCGCGGTGGTCGAGATGTTGAAGGTGTTCGATCCGTCGCCGCCGGTGCCGCACATATCCAGCAAGTCTTCGGGCGCTGTCGCGGGCACTGGCGTGGCGAACTCGCGCATGACCTGGGCGGCAGCGGCGATCTCGCCAATGGTTTCCTTCTTGACGCGCAGGCCCATCAGCAACGCCCCGGCGATCTGGGGCGTCATTTCACCGCGCATCAGCATGCGCATCAGATGCAGCATCTCATCGTGAAAAATCTCGCGATGATCGATGCAGCGGGCAAGGGCTTCGGTGGGCGTGATGGTGGTGGCGCGTGGATTCTGTTTGGACGTCGACATCGCTACGGTCTCTTTTACGATTGCGCCAAAAAATTACGCAGCAGCGCGTGGCCGTGCTCGCTCAACACCGATTCGGGATGAAACTGCACGCCGAACAGCGGCAGCGTCTTGTGGCGCACGCCCATGATGTCACCGTCTTCGGCCTCGGCCGTCACTTCCAGGCAGTCGGGCAGCGTGGCGCGGTCGATGGTCAGTGAGTTGTAGCGAATGACGGTGTAGGGACTGGGAAGATCGGTGAAGAGATCGGTGCCACTGTGGCTGAGCGAAATTGTCTTGCCGTGCATGATTTGCGGCGATCGCACGATGTCGCCGCCGTAGGCCGCGCCGATGGCCTGGTGGCCCAGGCAAACGCCCAGAATCGGCACTTGTCCGGCGAAGCGTTGAATGAGGGGGACGGACACGCCGGACTCGGAAGGCGAACACGGACCGGGAGAGACGCAGATGCGGGTAGGTTTGAGCGCCTCGATCTCGTCTAGCGTGATCTGGTCGTTGCGGGCAACGTGTACGGTTTCACCCAACTCGCCGAAATACTGAACGAGGTTGTAGGTGAACGAATCGTAGTTATCGAGCATCAGCAGCATAGGGGTACTCCTGGAGGTTGGAGCCGCCGGCGCCGACAGAGCTGTCAGATCTTTGATCCCTGCCTGCCGGTTGGGCGGCAGGGTTCGGTTTGTCAACCGCAACGACGTGCCGCTTCCTAGTGGAAGCGCCACCACTGACCCAAACGAATCGTTGCGATGCAGGACATATGACTTAACCGGGTGAGCGTCTCAGCAATGGGATACCGCTGTCGCCTTTCGCGGCAATTGTACCTGCCACTTGCGTCGCCGTCGACGGTGAAACGAGAGGAAAGTTTTGCTGCGACGCAGCGGACGCGTTCTCCTGGCCATGCGTCGAATCGACGAGCCTGTAGTTTGATTCGAAGCACTGGCGCGTCGGCGGGCCGGGGTAGGCCGGCGATGTCCTGCGTGTTCAGTTTTGCGCTCAACTCGGTTGACAGGGCTTCGCGAAGCTCCGCACTCAAGGGCCCTGCCCATCGATCGGCGCGGGTTCACTCTCGGGTAAACCGCGAATGACCGCGTCCGGCTGGCGGCCCAATAGGCCGGTCAAGGTTCGCAGGGAGCGCATGGTTCGCTGCACGTCTTGCAGGGTTTGCCCCAGATTCTGTTGAAGGGGGCGTCGTCGGCCAGCATGTTTTGGGCGTTGCTGAGGGTTTGGCGGCGGTGACGATGCACGATCTGGCGAGGCGTGCCGAGACCTCCATTGGCTCGCTCTATCATTTCTTTCCCGATCGTCAGAGCGTGCTGGATGCCTTGTCCTTGCGTCACCAGTCGGCGTTGAGAAAAATTAGCGAGCAGTTGGAAGCGATACCCGCCGCAGTCTGGTCGCAGCTCTCGACGCAGGCCGTGATCGACCGCCTGCTTGCACCTTATGCCGATTACGTGCGCGTTCATCCCGATTATCTGCCTATGATGCACAACCCGGTTTTTGGCGCGGACGACGAGGCGTTCATCCGGACGATCCGGCAGGTTCTCGATGTGCGTATCCCGCATGTTCCAGCCGAGCGTCGAGCGGCATATTCGATCGTGCTCAATGCCATCGGCACGGGCATCACTCAAGTTGCCATGCAGACCGATGCCCGCCTCGAAACCCTGTATGGCGAGGAAATCCCCCGCCTGTTGGTGTTGTATCTGACGGATATCGAGCGGTCGGCCGGTGTCATCGAGTGAGCCAATGTTGCAGCCTCGGATTACCGTTACCAATAAACTGATCGAGTGTTTTAGCGGTTCCGCAGTGGATTGAGCCTCGCGATGCAACGGCTCGCGTTTATTTGATCCGAGCGCCCCTATACTGGCCGTTTGATCGACTCGTCAATCATCACTATGGCCGTCAGCCATCCTGTCCTTTCTCCCCGCGCGCTTCACGTATTGTCGAGACCTCTGGGTGCCAACGCCTACGAGCAATCGATGGTTGCACATGCCTGGCAATTGTTGAGCGCCGAAGAGCGCCAGCGTGCGGTCGCCCGTCATGGCGATCGACTGCGCAACGACTTTATCGTGACCCGAGGCGCGGTGAGGATGCTGCTGTCCCAGTATCTGCAAAATACCCCGCCGCATGCGATCCAATTCGTGACGTCTCCCCAAGGCAAACCGTCATTAGATCCGGTTGCGCATCCGAATGCGCCTTCTTTTTCGGTATCGCATTGCGCCGACTTGCTGTTGGTGGGGGTGGCACATGCCGGGCAGGCATTCGGTATCGATGTAGAACCCCTCAAGACAGTCTCCGACGACGTGTTGGCGCGAGAGGTGCTGGCACCGCGCGAATACGATGATTATTCGGCGACGGCAATGTCCCGGCGTGGGTCGAAGTTTCTGTATTACTGGACGCGCAAGGAGGCGTATCTGAAAGCCGTGGGTACCGGTTTGATCGACAGTCTTGCAACCATCGATACCAGTCAACAAGAGGTTCGTGTGTGCGACCGACCCACAGGTTTGTTTTGCAGCGATTTGCAGGTTGGGGCAGGGCACCGTGCGGCGTTCTCTTCCCGCGATCCGCTCGAAGTCACGCGTTTGTCCATCGCGTCCACTTCGAGCGTTTAACCGGTCGAGCGCGTTTGGCCGGGCAATTCAGATCGGCTCGTCCAGGCCGAGTTGCACCTGCTCGGCAGCACGCAACAAAGCGCGAGCCTTGGCTTCGGTTTCCAGCCATTCTTTTTCGGGATCCGAATCGGCAACGATACCCGCAGCCGCTTGCACGTACAGCGTGCCGTTCTTGATCACGCCGGTACGAATAGCGATGGCGACATCCATCTCGCCGCTATAGCTCAAGTAACCTGCTGCGCCGCCGTAGATCCCCCGGCGTACCGGCTCGAGTTCGTCGATGATCTCCATGGCGCGAACCTTGGGCGCACCGGTCAACGTGCCAGCGGGAAAGCTGGCACGCAAGACGTCCATGCTGCTCATGCCGGGTTTCAGGGTGCCCGTCACGTTGGACACCAGGTGCATGACGTGCGAGTAGCGTTCGATGGCCATCGTGTCGGTGACTTCCACGCTACCGGTCTCGGCAATACGGCCTACGTCGTTGCGCGCCAGATCGATCAGCATCACATGTTCTGCGATCTCCTTGATGTCGTGTCGCAGCTCTTCAGCCAAGGCAAGATCCTCTTCCTGCGTGGCGCCCCGGGGCCGCGTGCCCGCCAGGGGCCGGATCGTCACCTTCGATTTGGTGACGCCCGCTTCGGTCAGTGCTTCCTGGCGCACCAGAATCTCGGGCGAAGCGCCCACCACCTGGAAATCGCCGAAGTTCCAGAAGTACATGTAGGGCGACGGGTTCAGCGAGCGCAGTGCCCGATACAGCGATAGCGGGGCATCGCGGAACGGCATGGCGATCACCTGGCCGATCTGCACCTGCATCAGATCGCCCGCAGCGATGTATTCCTTGGCACGCGCCACCGCGGCCAAGTAATCGGCTTTGTTGAAATCGCGGCGCGCCTCGGTTTGCAGGCTGGCCAGACTGTAAGGCAGCTCAGGTGGCTTGCGTAGCTTGGCGCGAAGCTCCAGCAAGCGCTTTTGCGCGCGGGTATAGGATTCTGCATCGCGCGGATCGGCATACACCATCAAATAGGTACGGCCCGCCAGATTCTCGACGATGACCAGTTCGTCCACATGCATGAGCATCAGATCGGGCGTGCCTTCTTCCATGCCGGGCGGGAACGGTTTGACTGCCGGACCCAGCTTGGTCTCGATGTGACGCACCGTGTCGTAACCGAAGAAACCGGCCAGGCCCCCAGCGAAGCGCGGCATGCCTGGGCGCAGCGCGACTTTGAAGCGCGCCTGATAGCTTTCGATGAACGCCAGCGGATCGCCTTCATGCGTTTCGACCACTTTGCCGTCGGTCAGAACTTCAGTGGTGGTGCCACTGGCGCGAATGACGGTGCGTGCAGGCAGGCCGATGAACGAGTAGCGGCCGAAGCGCTCGCCGCCCACTACCGATTCCATCAGGCAGCTCATGTGCCCGCGCTGCGGCGTGTTGTGCGCCAGCTTCAGATAAATGGCCAGCGGCGTATCCAGGTCGACGTACGTGTCTTTGACCAGGGGAATGCGGTTGTAGCCTTGTGCCGCGAGTGCCTTGAATTCAATTTCAGTCATAACGGTTCTCGTGCTGATCGTGATCGGGGTGGGTCGAGACGGCCGGGCGAACAACAAAAAAGCCCGGCCATGTGCTGGTTCCGGGCTTGGGATACGTTTGCTGCTGTCGGCTTTGGGGTGCGTAGGCACCGTGAGCCGGGAGAAAAATCATCGCCACCAGCGCCAATAGGCGCTGGTGGTCGAATACGGGTAAGCGTTTGAATGCATGAATGAAATCTTGCGCTAAAAATTGGTTGGGGCTCGATCGCTTGGATCCTGGCGGGCGCGCATCCATTGCGCGGCGTCCATGAGCGTAGCCACTATACCATCGACGTCCAGGTTGCGCACATCCATGCCCTCGTTATAGCCGTAGGGCACGGCCAGCACACGTATGCCCGCTGCCCGCGCGGCTTGTGCGTCGTTGATCGAGTCGCCGATCGCCACGGCTTCTGATGGTCGAACCTGCAATTGCGCACACGCATGCAGCATCGGCATGGGGTTGGGCTTTTTGCGCTCGCATGTGTCACCGCTGACCACCACGTCGAAGAACTCTGCCAATCCGGTGTGCGCGAGCAAAGGCAGCGTGAAGGTTTCGGGTTTGTTGGTGACGACCGCCAATCTCAGCCCCTGCGCGCGCATGTCGCTCAAGCCGGCCCGCACCTCTGGATAAAGCGAGGCATGGCGGCCATTGACCTCGTGATAATGACGATAAAAAGCCGCACGGCCTTGTTCGAACAGGCTGGCGGTGGGTTCTGGTGCTTCCAGGCTGCCCGCCAGTACTCGGCGAACGAGGTTATCGACGCCTTTGCCGACAAAGGTGGCAATGAGCGGCTTCGGCAGGGGCGGCAATGCCAGCTCGATCCGCATCGCATTGGCTGCATGCGCCAAGTCGGGCACCGAATCCAGCAAAGTACCATCCAGGTCGATTAGCACCGCCTGGATAGGCGCAGCCGTCGCTTCGGGGTCAGTGGCCGAACGCACTGTTCAAACCGTCCTGCTATCGGCGCGAGCGATCTCGGCGCGCAATGTATCGATGACCTGGCGGTAATCGGGTTTGCCGAAAATGGCCGACCCGGCGACGAAGGTGTCGGCACCTGCCGCCCGAATCTCGGCGATGTTGTCCGTCTTCACGCCACCATCGATTTCCAGCAGGATATTCTGACCGCCCGCCTGAACCCAGCGGTCGATGCGCAGACGGGCTTCGCGCAATTTGTCCAGCGTGCCGGGAATGAAGCTCTGGCCGCCGAACCCCGGGTTGACCGACATCAGCAAAATGACGTCGATCTTGTCCATCACGTGATCGAGACAGTGCAGCGGCGTCCCCGGATTAAACACCAGCCCGGCCTGACAGCCGCTATCGCGAATGAGTGCCAGGCTGCGATCGATGTGACGCGACGCCTCGGGGTGGAAGGTGATGATGTTGGCACCGGCCCGAGCGAACTGGGGGATGATGGCGTCCACCGGTTCGACCATCAGATGGACGTCGATCGGCACGTCGACGTGCGGGCGGATGGCTTCGCACACCATCGGCCCTATGGTCAGGTTGGGCACATAGTGGTTGTCCATCACATCGAAGTGAATCCAGTCGGCGCCTGCGGCGACGACATTGCGGACCTCTTCTCCCAACCGGGAAAAATCGGCGGCGAGAATGCTGGGGGCGATGCGGGTGGCTTGGCTGGCAGGCGCGGTCATGATGGTCCAGAATGGCAGGTGATCGAAATGTGCCATCATTGTAAGTTCACTGCCTGCTTCCCCTCAAACCGCGTCGTCGGAGACCCGTTTCGTGAAACCTTACGACCTGACCGTGACGGTTGCCCCTCAATACCTGGCCGAGCAGTCGGATCCGGGCGAGAACCGCTTTGTGTTCGCCTATACCGTGCGGATCGCCAACACCGGCGAGAAGCCCGCTCAGGTCATCAGCCGTCACTGGGTCATCACCGACGGCATGCAGCGCGAGCAAGAGGTGCGCGGCCTGGGCGTGGTGGGGCAGCAGCCCTTGCTGGCGCCGGGCGAGACTTTCGAATACACCAGCGGCTGTCCGTTGGGCACGCCGGTGGGCACCATGCGCGGCACCTATCATTGCGTGGGAGAAAACGGTATTCCCTTCGAGGTGGCCATCCCCGAATTCATGCTGGCCATGCCGCGCACCTTGCATTGAGATGCGTGCCCCCACCGCGTGCTGCGGTGGGCCCGCAGCTTTTCGATTTTCCCTATCGTCGATCCCGTTCAGTCCGTCATTTTCATCGGTTATCCTCGCACTCATGATTCGCCTTGCTTCCTTGTCTTTGCTGGCCTTGACGCTGGCTGCGTGTACCTCCACCCCGGTTCAACAGGAGGGCGATGGCTCGTCCTCCTCGCCGAGCCGACCCGGTGGCCCGTCGCAGGCGTCGGTGTCCGAGGGTCCTTTGCGGGTGCCGGCCTTGTCGGCATTGCCCGACACGCCCGCCCGTACGCTGGCGGGACGATTCACCCGGGCCAACTGGGCCGACCTGCCGGGTTACGCCAGCGACGACATGGCCGACTTGTGGCCGCTCTTCGTGCGCAACTGCAAAGGTTTGATGAGACCGACCGGGGGCAGCCTGACCACCCCGGCTCGATCGGCCCCGCGTGCCTGGCAGCCGGTATGCGCTGCCGCCGCCGACCCCGCTCGCGCACCTGCTGCGGGCGATGCCGCCGCCATACGCCAATTTTTGGCGACATGGCTGACGCCGTGGCGTCTGGAGGGGGGCGATGGCAAACCCGCTGCCAATACGGTCACGGGGTATTACGAGCCGCTGGTCCGTGGCTCGCGCGAACGGGGCGGGCGCTATCAATGGCCGCTCTATACCGTGCCGTCCGATCTGCTGACTATCGATCTAGGTAGCTTGTATCCGGAGTTGGCTGGCAAACGTGTACGAGGCAAGCTCGATGGTCGCCGCGTGGTGCCCTACGACACGCGTTCGGCCATCGCACGCTCGGATCGCCAGCCTCCGGCAATCGTCTATGTCGATGACCCGGTCGATGCGTTTTTCCTGCAAGTGCAGGGTTCTGGCCGAGTCGAATTGACCGACGGACCGGACCGCGGCGAGACGCTGCGGGTGGCTTATGCCGATCACAATGGTCATCCGTATGCCTCGATCGGCAAGTGGTTGGCCGACAAGGGCGAGGTGCCGCTGGCACAGGCGTCGATGCAGAATATCCGGGCGTGGGCGAAGCGCAATCCTGGTCGGGTTCAGGAAATGCTGAATGCCAACCCGGCCATAGTGTTTTTCCGCGAGGAAGCCATCACCGATCCGTCACTGGGGCCGAAAGGCGCCTATAGCATTCCCTTGGCGCCCGAGCGGGCTATCGCGGTGGACACCACCTTCGTGCCCCTGGGGGCACCGGTGTTTCTGGCCACCACCCGCCCGGCATCCGCGACGCCGCTCAATCGGCTGGTGTTCGCACAGGACACGGGCGCGGCGATCAAAGGTGCCGCACGCGCCGACTTCTATTGGGGCTATGGCGATGCCGCGGGCGAGCAGGCCGGCCGCATGAAGCAGCGTGGCCAGATGTGGGTGCTGTGGCCCAAGCAGGCCGGGCAGCCGAGCGCCCGATGAGCGCCTCCGCCTCCGCCACCGTTACCGTTTGCGGCGCGGGCATCGTCGGCCTGGCCTGCGTGCTGGCGCTTACCCGCGCTGGTATTGCCACGACACTGATCGCCCCGCGTCGTCCGCCGTCGGCGATCGCAGGCGATCCGTATAGCCCGCGCGTCTATGCCATTTCGCCTGCCAGTCGACGCTTGTTGGATCGACTCGGCGTGTGGTCGGCGTTGCCGCAAGCGCGGATCGCGCCGGTCGAACGCATGGAAATTCGTGGCGACGCGGGCGGCCAGCTCGATCTGGACGCGTGGCAGGCCGCCGAGTCGCATCTGGCCTGGATTGTCGAGTCGACCGAAATCGAGCGAGTCCTGGAGCAAGCCGTTGCCTGGTCGGGTGCGACTTGGCTGGACGACACCGTCGCTGCCTGGAAGCCGGGAACCTTGACCACTGCGGCGGGGCGTGTCGTGACGACCTCGCTGGCGATCGGTGCCGACGGCGCGGCTTCGCCGCTGCGAACCCTGGCGGGTCTCGCGCACCACAGCAAACCGTATGGAGACGTGGGGCTCGTGGCGCATGTCGATTGCGAGCGGCCCGCGCAGCGTACCGCGCTGCAATGGTTCGGTAGCGATGGGGTGCTGGCACTGCTGCCCTTGCCCGATACCGCAAGAGGATCGCAAGTCTCCATGGTGTGGTCGGTCAATGCGGCCAGGGCGCAGGACGTTCAATCGCTGCGGCCCGACGCACAAGCCGAACGCTTGCCCGCCATGCTGGCTGCGCTGACCAGTGGCCGCCTGGGTGCCTTGTGCTTGAATAGCCCGATCTTCGGTTTTCCGTTATATGCCGAGCATGCCGATCCCGTCGCCGAGGGCGTGGCGTTGATCGGCGATGCTGCCCATCGCGTACATCCCTTGGCCGGACAAGGTCTGAACCTCGGCCTGGGCGATGTCGAAGCGCTGGTGGCAACCGTTGCTGGCCGCGAGCCTTTCCGAGGTCCGGGCGATATTCAAGTGCTGCGCCGCTATCGTCGAGCGCGTGCCGAGCCCGTCGCCGCTATACGTCTAGTTACAGACGGTCTTCATCGCCTGTTTACAACACCTGCTGCACCGGTGGCATGGATGCGTAATGCCGGTTTGTCCTGGGTCGATGCGGTGCCTGCGCTCAAGCGTGTGCTGGTCGAGCAGGCTTCCCACTCTTGAACAGGAGCTCCTCCGTGGCGCGCCAATCTAATTCATCTTCATTCATGCGTACCCGCGTTTGGGCATTGCTGGCCGGCTTGTCGGCCATTTCCGCAACGGCGTACGCCGTCGACGGCACGAGCACCGGTACCCGGCAAGTACCGTCGGCGCAAGAAACCTCCGACAAGACGGCGCAAGACGCTTCTTCAACGACTGCATCGGGTGGTTCGGCGACCCGCAGCGGATCGAGCGATGTGGGCAGGACCGACGTGAACGGTGTGCGGACGCGCAGCGCCGATGCCAAGCCCGAAGATGCCGTGGCGAAGAAAGTGCGTGGAAAATTCTCCGAGCGCTTCTCGGGCATGCCGATTACAGCAGTGACTCGGACACCCTACGGTTTTTTCGAAGTGCAAATCGGTGCCGATCTGATCTATACCGATGAAGAAGTGCGATGGGTGATGCAGGGGCCGCTGGTCGATGCGACGACCCGCGAGGATTTGAGCGCCAAGCGTCTGGAAGCGGCGTCTGCCATCGAGTTCGACACGCTGCCGTTGGATTTAGCGTTGAAGTCGGTTAAAGGCGACGGATCGCGCAGGATCGCGACGTTCGAGGATCCCAACTGTGGATATTGCAAGCAGTTGGCCAAAACTCTGCAATCGGTCGACAACATTACGGTCTACACCTTCGTGTTACCGATTCTGGAGGCCGACTCGACCGAAAAGTCGCGCAACATCATGTGCGCGAACGATCCGGTTCAAGCGTGGGACGATTGGATGCTGCGCAACAAAGCACCGGCCAAGGCCAGCGCCGAATGCAATCCGCCCTTGGCTTCCGTTGTGGCGCTGAGTCGCAAGTTGATGGTGCAGGGTACGCCTGCGATCTACTTCGAGGATGGCACACGTGCCTCTGGCGCCTTGCCGTCGGATGCCTTGAATGCTCGCCTAGACCGTCAATGAGTTTTTGGCCGGTGTGAAAGATGCAAACATGATGCATACCAAAGGCCATCGTTAAAAAGTGGTGTGGCAAAGAAAAGGGCCTGAGTCCGGTGCGATACCGAATTCAGGCCCAAATTTTTCGCTCAGGCGCTGCGCGGCGACTTGGCGTCGAATTGCTCGAGTGCTGATTAAGTCGGTTTGACCAGCGCCTCGCGCACCCGCCCCAATACGACCGGGTCGTGCAGCACGCGCAGCTTCAAGGGCTCGGACATCTTGTCCAGACCCGCCGAAGTCGCCTGCGCCACCAAGGCTTCGCGACCGCGTTCGATGACGGGGCTATCGCCATGGCGGGCGCGTCCCATTGCACGCGCCAACACGTGCGTATCGACGTCCAGCAACGCATCGTCAAAGCCCGGGCGCGGCGATTGACGAGCAATCGCAACGTACTGACGCGTCGCCTGCAATTCGGTCGGCGGTTGCGTCTCTTCCGGAATTCGGAACAGGCGTGCTAGATAACTGCGGCGACCCAGATCGACCCGACTCGAATACACCGACAGCGGAATGATCAGCAGCAAGGACAGCAAGATCGGGGCCATCCAGATCAGGAACAGCGGATCGAGCCACGCCACCAGGCCGCCCCACAGCAAACCCAGCACCGTTTGCGAGCCGTGGCGACGTGCGGCATCGCCCCAGGTCGTTTCGTCGTTGTCACGCGAAGGCGAAATCCACTTCGCCGCCCATCCCAAAAACGCAGCCAGCACGAAGCGCGTGTGAAAGATCATTCGTACCGGTGCCAACAGCATCGAGAACATCACTTCCAACACCATGCTGTGAGTCAGCCGACGACGGCCACCGAACAGGCGAGTCTCTTTGGTGGGTCGCGTCCAGATCAGAATGATGCTCAACACCTTGGGCAAGAACAGCAGCACGGCGGTGGTCGAGAACAAGGCGATCGCGTGCGTGGGGTTCCAGCGCGGCCAGATCGGGAACAACTGATTGGGCTGCGTGAAGTAAGTGGGTTCTGTCAGCGTGTGTACGGCAAGTAGGGCGGTAGACAACACCAGAAACAGGAACCACAGCGGTGCCGACAAATACGACATGACGCCGGTCAGGAAAACGGCCCGGTGAACGGGGTTGAATCCCTTCACCAGGAACAGCCGGAAATTCATCAGGTTGCCGTGGCACCAGCGCTGATCCCGTTGCAGCTCTTCGAGCAGATTGGGCGGCAGTTCCTCGAACGAACCCGGCAAGTCGTAAGCGATCCATACGCCATATCCGGCACGCCGCATCAAGGCCGCTTCGACGAAGTCGTGCGACATGATGTGGCCTGAAAACGAGTCCCGGCCCGGCAGCGGCGCCAGCACGCAATGGCGCATGAAGGGTTCGAGCCGGATGATGGCGTTGTGCCCCCAGTAGTGCGACTCGCCCAATTGCCAGAAGTGCATCCCGGCTGTGAAAAGCGGGCCGTACACGCGCGAGGCGAACTGCTGGATTCGCGCATACAAAGTGTCCATGCCGGTGGCCATTGGCGCGCTTTGGATGATGCCGGCATCGGGGCTGGCTTCCATCAGGCGCACCAGGCGTTTCAAGCCTTCACCCGACATCACGCTGTCGGCATCCAGCACCACCATGTACTTGTATTGCGATCCCCAGCGGCGGCAGAAGTCGTCTAGGTTGCCGCTTTTGCGTTTGACGCGACGACGGCGCAGGCGGTAGAAGATCTTGCCCCACCCCCCGACCGCATTGCACAGATCGACCCAGGCACGTTGCTCCGATACGCAGATGTCGGCTTTGTAGCTGTCGCTCAGGATGAAGACATCGAAGCGGTCGGCGACGTCGGTGCGTGCGATCGATTCGAAGGTCGCTCGTAAACCGGCGAATACCCGGTTCACGTCTTCGTTGCAGATCGGCATGACGATAGCAGTTCGCGCCGAGGCGTCGATCGGGCCGTCCTCAACGCTGCGCGCCGAAATCGAAAACCGGTCGCGGCCGATCAACAACTGCAAAAAGCCCATCATGGCGGTCCAGAAGCCCGCCGATACCCACAAGAACAGCAGGGCGAACAAAGCCAGAATCGCCAGCTCGAGCACTTGACCGCCCTGGTAGGGCAACACCGAACGCATGTAGTAAGTGGCGATGACGGTCTGCACCGACACCGCGACCAACAAGCACAAGCGACGGCGGCTACCCGCCATCCGCCACGTGCTTTCGCGATTGTGGTCGGGGCTGTCCTCGTAACGCGAACGCTTGGCACCCGCGCGCAGCCGCCGCCAGCCCCGAACCACCGGATTGGTGTTCCATGGCTCGGGCGACATGGGCGTGCGCGTGTGAGGCGGAGCCGTCTTCAGGAAGACGTCGTCCTCGCCCGCGTACTCCAGCGGAGCGCCATCGAGCGCGCCGGTATTACTCTTTGGGATTGGCATGCGAAGGCACTCGATACGACCAGGTTTCGGTCAGGACCGTCTCACCGCTCTTCAGAGCGGCGCGCAGCTCGACGGGTTTTTCGTTGTCCTTCACTTTGACCTTCAACGTCAGGCGTTGGCCACCGGTAATCTTGTTGGGTCGGATGCTGGACTCGATGATTTCGCCGTTGTCGTCGGCCGATACCATCGCTTGAAGTGCGTCTTCGGGCTTGAGCTTTTCAAGCGAAGGGCCGACGAAGTCGATGATGTAGGCAATGCTGCCATCCCAACGGCGGATCAGATCGGGGCCCTTGTTCTCGTCACGCGAGCGACGCGTCTGCATCACCCAGGCTTGATCGGAATCGTGGGCCAGACGGTTGTTCAGCGTCCAGCGCATGCTGTATTCGAGATCCAGCGGCTTGCCGCGCTCGGGCACCGATTCTGGCACCCAGAAGGCCACGATGTTGTCGTTGGTCTCGTCGCCGGTCGGAATCTCCACCAGTTGAACGCTGCCCTTGCCCCAATCGCCCTTGGGTTCGATCCACAAGCTGGGACGCTGCTCGTAGTGGTCGTCGAGGTCTTCGTATTGGTGGAATTCGCGCTCGCGTTGCAGCAAGCCAAAACCACGCGGGTTCTCCGTGCCGAAGGCACTGACGGCCAGGCGGCGAGGATTGTTCAACGGACGCCAGATCCATTCGCCATTGGCAGCGTGCATGGCCAGACCGTCGGAGTCATGCAGACGCGGACGATAGTTCGGCTGCGACCACGGCTGGTTCGAGCCGTACAGATACATGCTGGTCAGCGGCGCGACGCCCAGGCGGCCGACGCCGTCGCGCATGAAGACGCGAAGACGCGCGACTTCACATCGACCATGGTTTCTTCGCCGGCCTTGATGGTGAACTGATAGGCACCGGTGGCGCGCGGCGAATCCAGCAGGGCATAAATCACCAGATTCTTGCTTTGGGGCTGGGGACGTTCGACCCAGAATTCCTTGAATGCCGGGAATTCTTCGCCCGAGGGCAAGGCCGTATCGATCGCCAGGCCGCGTGCGGACAGGCCATACACCTGACCCTTGCCAATCACGCGAAAGTAGCTGGCACCCAGAAACGTGGCCAACTCGTCTTCCGGCTTTTTCTCGCTGTTGACCGGGTACAAGACTTTAAAGCCGGCGAAGCCGAGCTTTTCGACTGCCGCGGGATCGATCTTCAAGTTGCCGTAGTCGAACATCTCGGCATTGAACTTGATCTCTTCGACGTTCTGACCTTTGATCTCGTTGATCTTGATCGGCGTGTTGAAGTGCATACCTTGGTGATAAAAGCCCAAGGTGAAGCGCGACCCGTGGTCTTTCCAGTAAGCATGATCGGGGCGGAAGCGCACTTGCTGATAATCTGCGTACTTCATGCTGGAGAACACTTCGGGCAGATTCGACTTGGGCGCCTCGTAATTCTTCTTGGCCAGCGCCTCAGCCGACTGGGCGACTTCCTGGAAGCCGAACGCATAGGTCAGCGTCGGGGCCAACGAGACCGTCAACGCTGCAATGCAAAAAAAGGCACGCGCGCCTCGGCCGCGTCGTCCACTACCTGCAAATCCAACCATGCGCCATCCATCTGTTTTAGGTTGAGGATCCCGCCGCCCGCAGCGACAGGTCAATGGTGTGCATTTTTACATAGGGCAGGGCGGTATTCGCAACTGTTCGGCCCGGTATGTATCTGTATGTGCCGAGCGGATTTGGGCCGTGTGTTTCTCACCACACATCGCATCTGCGACAGCGCGCTATTTTCCTGGAACGGGGTCGTGTAAATGCCAATTGCCCAAGGGTCGGTGTTCGGGCCTCATAATGGCTGCCCGTTTCGTTCGTAGGCTTTACGGCATAAACATGACAGGAGTATGAGGATGAGTCAAACGATCGCCGAGCCTCTGGACGGCGAGGCTACTGGCGGTTTGCGCCGGGTGTTGAAGGCGCGGCACGTCAGCATGATCGCGATCGGTGGTGCTATCGGTACCGGTTTGTTTCTGGCTTCCGGGGCGACTATCGCTCAAGCCGGGCCGGGTGGCGCGTTGCTGGTGTATGCCGTCGTCGGGCTGATGGTCTATTTTTTGATGACCAGCCTGGGCGAGATGGCCACGGCCATGCCGGTTTCGGGCAGCTTCTCGACTTTCGGCGCGATGTATGTCGATCCAGGATACGGTTTCGCGCTCGGTTGGAACTATTGGTATAACTGGGCGATCACCGTTGCCGTCGATCTGGTGGCGGCCCAGTTGGTCATGGCTTATTGGTTTCCGGACGTCCCCGGCTGGATATGGAGCGCGAGCTTTCTGGCGCTGACTTTTTCGCTCAACGCTCTGTCGGCACGGGTTTTTGGTGAGGCCGAGTATTGGTTTGCCCTGATCAAGGTCGTCACCGTCATCGTTTTCATCGTGACTGGCGTGCTGATGCTGCTGGGCATTATTCAGGGCGGCGAGGCAGGAGGGTGGCACAACTGGACGATTGGCGAAGCACCTTTTGCGGGCGGATTCGCTGCATTGGTGGGTGTAGCCATGATGGTGGGCTTCGCTTTCCAGGGCACCGAACTGGTCGGCGTGGCGGCGGGTGAGTCGGAAAACCCGCGGCGTACCATCCCGCGCGCCATTCGGCAGGTGTTCTGGCGCATCCTTTTGTTTTACATCCTGGCCATCCTGGTGATCGGGTTGCTGATTCCCTATACCGATCCGAGACTGCTGCGCACCGGCGTGAGCGACGTCAGCATTAGCCCATTCGCGCTCATTTTCGATCAGGCCGGTCTGTTGGCCGCAGCCGCGGTCATGAATGCTGTCGTGCTCACTTCCGTACTGTCTGCCGGTAATTCGGCCATGTATGCCTCGACCCGCATGCTGTGGAGCTTGGCTCGAGAAGGCATGGCGCCCAAGTTGTTCTTGAAAGTCAATTCTCGCGGGGTGCCGCTCGCGGCCTTGATTGCCTCCACGATCGTGGCGGCGATGTGCTTTCTAACTTTTCTATATAGTCCTCAAGTTGTGTACATCTGGTTGCTCAATGCGGCGGGGATGACCGGGTTCATTTCGTGGTTGGGCATTGCCGTCAGTCACTATCGATTTCGCAAAGGCTATGTTGCGCAGGGTCAGTCGCTCGACGAGCTGCCTTATGTATCGCCGTATTTTCCGTTCGGGCCCTTGTTTGCGTTCACGGTGTGTCTGGCGATCACCTTGGGCCAGAACTACCAGGCCTTTTTACAGGACGAAATCGACTGGGCCGGGGTGCTTGCGACTTATCTTGGGATTCCCTTGTTTTTGGCGATCTGGCTGGGCTATCGCGTGATGCGCGGTGGTCGTATCGTGAAGTATCCCGAGATGATGTTCCCGATCCTGCGCCGCAGATAAGCCGATTTTTGAAGCGTGGGCTTCGGCCGGCCTGACCGAAGTGAGGCAGCCTCGGGCGTCTGTCTACAGTCTGTCTACATAAACAGACCCCAGAGCGTATGCCACATGAATAAGGCCCTGACCGATATACCGATCAGGGCCTTATGTTTTACGAGTCGACGCTGAAACTGACTACCGCATTCCCGTCGTATCAGCTCAACGTTGCCACAGCAGCGTTCAGCGTCGCGCTCGGGCGCATGGCTTTCGACACGCGGTCGGCATTCGGGCGGTAGTAGCCGCCAATGTCGATAGCCTTGCCTTGCGCGGCAGCCAACTCGGCCACGATCTTGGTCTCGTTTTCTTCCAAGATCTTGGCCAGCGGTGCGAATTGCTTCTGCAAGGCTTGATCTTCAGTCTGACCAGCCAGCGCACGCGCCCAATAAAAGCTCAGGTAGAAGTGGCTGCCACGGTTGTCCAGACCCCCCACCTTGCGGTCGGGCGATTTGTCCTGATCCAGGAAAACACCGGTGGCTTCGTCCAGCGTCTTCGCCAATACGCGTGCCTTCTGGTTATCGGTGGCTTCGGCCAGCGCTTCCAACGAAGCAGCCAGGGCCAGGAACTCACCCAGGGAATCCCAGCGCAAAAAGCCTTCCTCGACGAACTGCTGAACGTGCTTGGGCGCCGAACCCCCCGCACCCGTTTCGAACAGGCCGCCACCTGCCATCAGCGGCACGATCGACAGCATCTTGGCGCTGGTGCCCAATTCCAGAATCGGGAACAAATCGGTCAGATAGTCGCGCAGCACGTTGCCGGTCACCGAGATGGTGTCTTTGCCTGCGCGAATACGCTCGATGCTGACGCGTGTGGCGTCGACAGGCTTCAGGATTTGCAGATCCAGGCCGTTAGTGTCGTGATCTTTCAGATCGCGTTTCACCTTGGCGATCAATTGCGCATCGTGTGCGCGGCCTTCGTCCAGCCAGAAAATGGCCGGGGTATTGGACAGGCGGGCGCGAGTCACGGCCAGCTTGACCCAGTCCTGGATCGGCGCATCTTTGGTCTGGCACATGCGCCACAAATCACCGGTTTGAACCGCGTGTTCGAGCAGCACGGTGCCTGCGGCATCGGTCACGCGAACCACGCCGTCCTGCTTGATCTCGAAGGTCTTGTCGTGCGAGCCGTATTCTTCGGCCGCTTGCGCCATCAGGCCGACGTTGGGCACGCTGCCCATGGTCACGGGATCGAACGGGCCGTTGGCCTTGCAGTCGTCGATCACGGCTTGATAGATGCTGGCATAACTACGGTCGGGAATCACGGCCTTGGCATCGTGCAGCTTGCCGTCGGTGCCCCACATCTTGCCGGAGTCGCGGATCATGGCGGGCATCGATGCGTCGACGATCACGTCGCTGGGTACGTGCAGGTTGGTGATGCCCTTGTCGGAATTGACCATGGCCAGTTCCGGGCGCTCGCCGTACTGAGCCTTCAGATCGGCTTCGATCTGGGCCTGTTGGTCGGCCGGCAGATCCTTCAGGCGCGCATACAGGTCGCCAATGCCGTTGTTGGGATTGAAGCCCACCTTGGCCAGCGCTTCGGCGTGTTTGCTCAGCACGTCCTGGTAGAAGGTCGATACGACATGGCCGAAGATGACGGGATCGGACACCTTCATCATGGTGGCTTTCAGGTGTACCGAGAACAACACGCCTTGGCGCTTGGCGTCGGCGATCTGTTCCGAAATGAAGCTGCGCAGTGCATCCTTGCTCAATACTGCGGCGTCGATGATCTCGCCCGCCGTCACTTTGGTCTGTGCTTTCAGCACGGTTTCGCTGCCGTCTTTGGCGGTCAGCGCGATCTTGACCGTACCGGCTTGTTCGATCAGGGCCGACTTTTCGCTACCGTAAAAATCGCCTTGTGCCATGTGCGCGACGTGCGACTTCGAGTCGGCGCTCCAGGCGCCCATCTTGTGCGGGTGCTTGCGAGCGTAGTTCTTGACCGACAAAGGGGCGCGGCGATCGGAGTTGCCCTCGCGCAGCACGGGGTTCACGGCGCTGCCCTTGACTTTGTCGTAGCGGGCGCGCGCGTCCTTTTCGGTGTCGTTTTGCGGATTCTCGGGATAGTCGGGCAGCTTGTAGCCCTGATCCTGGAGTTCCTTGATGGCGGCTTTCAGCTGCGGAATGGACGCGCTGATGTTGGGCAGCTTGATGATGTTGGCTTCGGGCGTCGTGGCCAGTTGGCCCAACTCGGACAGGGCGTCGGCCTGCTTCTGTGCATCGGTCAGCACTTCGGGGAACACAGCGATGATGCGTCCAGCCAGCGAAATGTCACGGGTCTCTACGGCAATGCCCGACGAGCGCGTGAACGCCTCCACGATCGGCAGCAACGAATACGTGGCCAGTGCGGGGGCCTCATCGGTGAGGGTATAGATGATTTTCGATGTCGTGGACATGGTCCTCGGTACCTTTCTGAAGTCAGTGGGCGAGTCTTGCTCCCTCATTGTACGCACAAGGCGGGCAAGTCTTATGTCTTATAGCTTATCTTGATGAGGTGTGATGTTTCAAACGATTCTTCGCCGCCATGCCGAGTAATCGCTGGAACGTCGGGCAGTGTGCATGATTCGATGCCGGGCACTGGGCGGCATGGCGCAGCCCCTGGCTCATCGCGCGAAGGCGCTTGATGGTCGCATCGATGTCGTCGGCTTTTGTCAGCAGCACCTCACGGTCCACCCGTAGCACGCCGTCGGGCGATAGCATGGCGCAAATGTCGTCCAGCGAGGATGGTTGCGGTCGGGGTAGGCGCGGCCGCCATGCCGGCAGGTGAGACAATAATAAGAATCGTGCCCAAAAGCAAAAACCCCAACCGGTAAACGATTGGGGTTTCTAATGCTTTATGAAAACTGGTGGCCCGGGGCGGAATCGAACCACCGACACAAGGATTTTCAATCCTCTGCTCTACCGACTGAGCTACCGGGCCTGAACAACGAGGTGCGAATACTACATAACTTTTTCGTGGTCTGCAAGTCGATTTCGATATGCCCGGCTTTTTAGCCGAATCCATCGCGAACTCCATCACCACGCCATCATAGCTTTCGGCAATCTGTTGCATCGAGACATACAAATGGCCGAGCAAGCAGGTGAAGCGCTATACTTCCCTCCATAAGAAAGTAGCTAACAGATTTTCGTTGCAATGGCTAGTGCGAATTATTTGCACTTTCATTGGGATACATACCGCTCGATCACGCTGCTTCCGCGCTCATCTCACGTTCTGTCGCTCATGTCGGTTGATGTTCTTACGTTCGGGTTGAATCACACCTCCGCACCGGTTTCGGTGCGCGAGCGCGTGTCCATGCCTCTGGACGTGATCCGGCCGGCGCTCGAGGGATTGCGCCACGCCTTCGGCGGTGCCGTGCGTGAAGCCGCCATTCTGTCCACCTGTAATCGCACCGAGGTCTACTGCGCGGCCCAGCCGCAAGTGGCCGAGCAACTGCCCCGTTGGCTGGCCGAACACCATCAGCTCGAAGTCGTCGATCTCGACCCTCATCTTTATCGGCATCAGCAAGACGGTGCGGTGCGCCACGCGTTTCGCGTGGCCAGCGGGCTGGACTCGATGGTTTTGGGCGAGCCGCAGATTCTCGGGCAGATGAAAGATGCCGTGCGCGCCGCGGGCGAGGCCGGCTCGCTGGGCACCTTGCTGCATCAGCTGTTCCAGCGCACGTTCTCGGTGGCCAAGGAAGTGCGCTCGCAAACCGCCATCGGCGCGCATTCCGTATCGATGGCGGCCGCCGCGGTTCGTCTGGCCGAGCGCGTGTTCGGCGACTTGAGCGACGCACGCGTGTTGTTCATCGGTGCCGGCGAAATGATCGAATTGTGTGCGACGCACTTCGCCGCCCAGAAGCTCCGTGGTCTCGTGGTCGCCAATCGTACTGCCGAGCGCGCCAGCGCCTTGGCCGAACGCTTCGAAGGCAGCACCATGAAATTGGCCGATTTGCCCGAGCGCCTGGCCGAGTTCGACGTCGTGGTGTCCTGTACGGCCAGCTCCTTGCCCATCCTCGGTTTGGGGATGGTCGAGCGGGCCACCCGCTTGCGTCGTCACCGCCCCATGGTCATGGTCGATCTGGCCGTGCCGCGTGACGTCGAGCCTGAAGTCGGCCGCCTGGACGACGTATATCTGTACTCGGTCGACGACTTGGGCAAGGTCGTTCAAAGCGGCACCGACGCGCGCCGTGCCGCGGTCGTGCAGGCCGAGGCCATCATCGACACCCGCGTCGAGCACTTCATGCACTGGATGCAATCGCGCGCCGTCGTGCCGGTCATCCGCGATCTGCATGCGTCTGCCTATGCCCTGCGCGCACAAGAGCTCGATCGTGCTCGCCGTGCCTTGGCGCGTGGCGAATCGCCCGATGCGGTGTTGGAGCAACTGGCCCACGGCCTGACTCAAAAATACCTGCACGGCCCCCTCGCTGCACTGAATCGCAGTGCCGACACCGAGCGCGACCAGTTGATCAACTGGGTGCCGCGCCTTTTCCCCTCTGGCGATACGCGGCGTTAGCGCCGCTCCTGGCCGATTGCCGCCGCCATGGCCTGCTTGCCACGGTGTGGCGCGCGCACCCTAGCCGCATACCGCCTTTGCTGTGCGGTTCTCGCCCGTCAATTATTCTGTTGTAGATGCCATGTTGAAATCTTCCATGCGCAGCCGGTTGGAGCAACTTGCCCGCCGCCTGATCGAACTCGATGCGTTGCTGGCCCAACCCGAAACCGCTGCCGATATGGACAAGTTTCGCAAGTACTCGCGTGAGCGAGCCGAGTTGGAGCCCGTCGTGCTCGCCTTCAATGCGTTCACTTCCACCGAAGACGACGTGGCGGGCGCACAAGAGCTGCTGGGCGATCCCGAGATGAAGGCCATGGCCGAAGACGAGATCAAGGCGGGCCGTGCTCGCCTGGAAACCCTGGCCGCGGACTTGCGAATCCTGCTGTTGCCGCGCGACCCCGACGACGATCGCAGTCTGTTCCTGGAAATCCGCGCCGGTACCGGTGGCGATGAAAGTGCCCTGTTCGCGGGTGATCTGCTGCGCATGTATTCGCGTTACGCCGAACAGCGCGGCTGGAAGACCGAGTTGATGTCCGAAAGCGCGTCGGAGCTGGGTGGGTACAAGGAAGTCATCGTTCGCCTCGATGGCGTGGGTGCATACGGTCGATTGAAGTTCGAATCGGGCGCGCATCGTGTTCAACGCGTTCCCGCGACGGAAGCGCAAGGGCGCATTCACACATCGGCTTGCACCGTGGCCGTGCTGCCGGAGGCCGACGCCTTGAGCGATATCGTCATCAACCCGTCGGAGTTGCGTATCGTCATCAACCCGTCGGAGTTGCGTATCGATACTTACCGCGCCAGTGGCGCGGGCGGTCAGCACATCAACAAGACCGATTCGGCGGTGCGAATCACCCACTTGCCCACCGGTCTGGTGGTCGAGTGCCAGGACGATCGTTCGCAGCATCGCAACAAGGACAAGGCGATGCAAGTGTTGGCCGCCCGCCTGAAAGATCAGCAGGTGCGCGAGCGTCAGGGTCAAGAGGCCGCGGCACGCAAGAGCCTGGTGGGTAGTGGCGACCGATCCGAGCGCATTCGAACCTACAACTTTCCGCAAGGCCGGCTGACCGATCACCGTATCAATCTGACGCTTTATAAGTTGGGCCAGATCATGGAAGGCGACCTCGAAGAGTTGACCGGCACCTTGATCGCCGAGCATCAAGCCGAGCAACTGGCGGCCTTGGGCGACGACGTTTGACGGTCATGGGCCACGACACCGTGCGCAGCCTGATGGCTCAGTGCGATCTGCCGCGACTGGAGGCGCGCATGTTGCTCGAGCACGTGCTCGAGCGCTCGCGCAGCTGGCTGCTGGCCCACGATACCGACGCACTGCCTGCCGATCGAGTCGAACGTTTCAGGCTTATGGCGCGACGCCGCGTGGCCGGCGAGCCGATGGCCTATCTGGTGGGCGAACGCGAGTTCATGGGGCATGTGTTCGCCCTGACGCCCGACGTGCTGATTCCTCGCCCGGATACCGAAGTGTTGGTGGAAACGGCTCTGGAGGCGCTGGCGCGATGTGCGTCCGATGCTCGCGTGCTGGATCTGGGTACGGGTAGCGGAGCGATCGCCGTCAGCATCGCCCTGGCGCTGCCCTCCGCGCAGGTGACCGCTGCCGACATCAGTGCCGCAGCGCTCGATGTGGCGCGTGGCAATGCCCACCGCTTGGGGGCTACTAACGTGCAGTGCCTGCAAAGCGACTGGTACGACGCGCTGCCGGAGGGCAGTCGTTTCGATGTGATCGTCTCCAACCCTCCCTATATCGCGCAGGACGATCCGCATCTGGATCGGGGCGACTTGCGATTCGAGCCGCGCCAGGCCCTGACCGACGAGGGCGACGGCTTGACCGATCTGCGTCGGATCGCCGAAGGTGCAAGTCATCATCTGCGCCAGGGCGGCGTACTGTGGATGGAGCACGGCTGGCATCAGGCCCCCGCCGTGCGGACAATGCTGGCGGCGCTGGGCTTTATCGAAGTCGCCAGTCGCCAGGATTTGAGCGGTATCGAACGCATTAGCGGCGGCCGTTGGGGCCGTGCCTATAATTGATTTATTCCACCCAGATAATTGGCGAGGTCCACTATGAGCGAAGTACAAACTTTCATCCGCGACACCGTGACTCAGCACCCCGTAGTGCTGTTCATGAAGGGTACGGCCCAGTTTCCCCAGTGCGGGTTTTCCGGCAACGCCATCAAGATCCTCAAGGGCTGTGGTGTGAAAAAGCTGATCACCGTCAACGTGCTCGAAGACGAGGGCGTGCGTCAGGGCATCAAGGATTACTCCGACTGGCCCACCATCCCGCAGTTGTATGTGGGCGGCGAATTAATCGGCGGTTCGGACATCATGAATGAAATGAACGCCAACGGCGAACTCAAGGCGCTGCTGGACAAGTCGGGCGCGACCGCGTGAGCGTGCGCCGCATCGTCATCGGTGTCACGGGTGCGACCGGCTCCATCTACGCCGTGCGTATGTTGGAGATGTTGCGGCCGGTAGCCGATGTCGAGACGCATCTCGTGGTGTCGGCCGCGGGCGTATTGAATATTCGCCACGAGCTGGATGTCGGTCGCCAGGCCATTCACGAGCTGGCCGATCACGTCTACAACATCCGGCATGTGGGGGCGACCCTGGCCAGCGGTGCCTTCGATACGGCGGGCATGGTCATCGTGCCGTGTTCGATGCGAACCCTCGCAGCGGTGGCGCACGGCCTGTCGGACAACCTGATCACCCGCGCGGCCGACGTGACGCTGAAAGAGCGCAGGCGTCTGGTGATGATGGTGCGCGAAACGCCCTTCAACCTGGCGCATCTGCGCAATATGACGGCCGTCACCGAAATGGGCGGCATCGTCTTCCCGCCGCTGCCGGCGTTCTATCACCGTCCGACATCCATCGACGATATGGTGGATCACACGGTGGTTCGCGTGCTGGAACTGATGGGTGTGCATCTGCCCGGCCCTCGCTGGGAAGGCGCTTGAGCGGCGCGTGCTGCGATCGCCCTGACGCTAGTCCTGTCGTCGAGCGATCGACTCGCTGCGCATGAAGTGCAAGGGGGCGCCTCGGGCGCTGTCGATTCCGGCCCGCGCTGAAACGACGGGCGAGGCGTTTTCCACAGACGACACCGACGAGCGATCCGGCGTCTCGTCGTCATTCTCGTCGTGCGTCGTCGGCGCGACCGGGTCTTCCATGTCGAACGCCATGTCGCCCCCGGCATCGGGCTGGCCGGTCGGCCGCAGGTTGGCGAAGTCGAACAGATCGCGATCCATCAGGTGCGAGGGTGCGATATTGGCCAAGGCATTGAACGCGTTCCACGCGCGTCCCGGATTGACCTTGTCCCATTCTCGAATCATGCGTCCCACTTCCTGGCGCTTGAGGTTCTCTTGCGAACCACACAGATTGCACGGGATGATCGGGAACTGCTTCAGCTCGGCATAGGCCACCATGTCCGATTCGCGGATATAGGCCAGCGGACGAATGACGGTGTGCTTGCCATCGTCGGACACCAGCTTCGGCGGCATGGCTTTCAGCTTCGCGCCGTAGAACAGATTCAGGAAAAACGTCGCCAGAATGTCGTCGCGATGATGGCCGAGCGCGATCTTGGTCGCGCCCAGTTCGCCTGCGACCCGATACAGAATCCCCCGGCGTAGGCGCGAACACAGCGCACAGGTGGTCTTGCCTTCGGGCACCACGCGTTTGACGATCGAGTAGGTGTCCTGGTTTTCGATGTGAAACGGCACGCCCAGCTCGGTCAGGTAATTGGGCAGCACCTCGACAGGAAATCCAGGCTGCTTCTGATCGAGATTGACGGCGACGATGTCGAAATGAAATGGCGCACGGCTACGCAGCGTCAGCAGAATATCCAGCAGGCCATACGAATCCTTGCCGCCTGACAGGCACACCATCACGCGGTCGCCCGCCTCAATCATGTTGTAATCGGCGATGGCGCGGGTGGTCTCGCGCGCCAGGCGCTTGGCGAGCTTGTTGTTGTCGTATCGGGCTTTCTGGGTGCCGGCGAAGGCAGGAGGGCGGGCGTTCATGGCAGTGGCGTATGAGGCAACGCGTACTAGCGCGTCAGGTGGATTTCGATGGCGACGGCGGCACAGTCCGAAAACGCCATGGGTTTGCTGATGCGAATCCGCAGCGCACGAATATCGGTGAAGTCACGCATCAGGCGATGCGCCACGTTCTCGGTCAAGGTCTCGATCAGGTTGACGTGGGCCTGCGTGCATTCGTCCACGATGGCTTCGCGCAGGTGGCGATAATCCAGCACGCTGTGGATGTCGTGGTCGTCCACCTGCCGGGTGATATCGACATCGATCTCGGCGTCGATGTGCAGCGGCTGGGTCGCACGGCGCTCGTGTTCGAGAATGCCGATACGGGCGTCCAGGGCAAGGCGGCTGAATACGATACGGCGGGTAGGCATGGCAGGGTGGCTAGGATGATCAGCCGCAATTGTATGATGTCGGCCGCAGCCACGAAGATCGGTGATGAGGATAGGCATGGAGCGTTTCGATGCGGTCATTGTGGGCGGGGGACCAGCGGGTGCCTCGTGCGCGCTATGGCTCAAGCGGTTGGGTTTGAATCCCGTGCTGCTGGAGGCGTCCGGCAAGGTGGGTGGCCTGGCGCGTACCAACCCGTTCGAAGATCACTGGATCGCCGTTTTGCCCGATGTCACCGGCCAGGATGTCGCGCGCAATATTCGTCGCAGCTTGTCCGAGGCCGATGTCGATGTTCGCGCCGATCAACGCATCGAAACAGTGCGCCGCACGCCCGGCGGCTTCGAAGTCGACGGGACTGACGGTCTGACGGTGGCGGGAGCCAATCTGGTCATCGCCTCGGGTGTGCGGGCGCGCAGCCTGCCCGGCGTTGCGCATGGCGATCGTTTCGCGGGGGTGTTGATCGGCCCGGGCGAGCAGATCGTTCGCCAAGACTTCACCGGCAAGTCGGTGGCGGTTCTGGGCGGCGGCGATAACGCGCTCGAAAACTACGGTTATGTACGCGAGCGTGGCGCGCGCGAAGTGCATATCTATGCCCGATCGGTGCGAGGGCAGGCGCAATGGCTCAATCGGGTTCGCACGGTCGATCTGCACCTTGGCGATTATGCGGTCGAACCCCTGGCTCGCCGCGTCAATGGACGGCAGTACGACTTGATCCTGGTGTTTTATGGCTGGGAGCCCCAGGCTCCTTTTGCCGATGCCTTGGCCCTTTCGCGCGATGATGATGGTTTTTTTGTCACCGATTTTCGCACCGCTCAAACCTCATGCGCCGGCGCTTACGCCATCGGTGAAGTGGCTCGCCGCATGCATCCGTGCATCGCGACCGCGCTGGCCGACGGCGTGGTTGCGGCGAAGGCCATTCAAGCGCGGATGGGACGCTAGCGACTCAATCGCAGGGCAGCCGGCGGTGCCGCATTCAGGCGCACCTCGAACGACATCAAGGCGTCCAGGCGAAAGGCATGCACAGCAATAGTGGCGCCCGCTGAACGGCCTGCCAGCAAAGCATCCAATCCTGCCTGTGTCTCTACTTTCCAGCCGTCGATGGCCACGATGAGGTCGCCAGTCGCCAGTCCCGCGCGATGGGCAGCACCCTGCTCGCGCACGGTGGCGACAGCCATTGCGCCATCTGCTGCTCGCAGACGGGCGTCCAGCGAGACGGGCAGCAAGGCGGGCTGCGCGCGCAGCTCGAAACCTGCTTGCGCGAGCAATGTCTCGATCGGCAGGTCGGTGGTGCCGTCTACGAAGGTCTTGAGTTCACTTCGCAGATCGATGCCCGTGGCGGTCTGGACGATCTCCGCCATGGCGTCTTCCTCGACACCTCGCGGCTTGCCGCGATAGAAGTCGCGGCCATAGCGGGTCCATAGCAATCGCATCACGTCATCGAGCGAGCGGGTGTTCGAAGACCGTTGCCGAATCAATAAATCCAGGCACAGCGCGACCAGTGAACCTTTGGTGTAGTAGCTGACGATGGCGTTGCCAGCGTTTTCGTCCTGCTTGTAGTAGCGGGTCCACGCGTCAAAAGAGCTATCGCCGACCGACTGCTTGAGGCGGCCCGGCGTCTGCCCGACTCCGAGGATCGTCTTGCCCAGCAGGCCCAGATAGTCAGTTTCGGCGATCAGGCCCGAGCGCAACAGGAACAGGTCGTCGTAGTAAGAAGTGAAGCCTTCGAACACCCACAGCAATCGGGTCAGATTGGGTTGGGTCAGATCATAGGGAACGAAGGCCGCGGGTTTGATGCGTTTGACGTGCCACGTATGAAAATATTCGTGGCTGACCAGGCCGAGAAACGTACGGTAGCCATCCGACATGCCGGATTCGCCACGCGCGGGCAAATCGCGCCGGGTGGCGACCAGAGGCGTGCTGGCGCGATGCTCCAGTCCGCCATAGCCATTGGGCGTGACCTGCGTCATGAACACATATTTGCGTGCGCTGTCCAGGAAAGGCGCGCGTTTGCTGCGCGGTTCGAAGAAGGCGATCTGTGCTTCGCAGATGCGTTTCACGTCGGCTGCGATGCGCGCCAGATCGATGCGTTCGGAAGCCCCCGTGAACACCAGTTCGTGCGTGGCGCCATGTGCGACGAATGAGATGGCCTGGGCGCGGCCCATTTCGACAGGGTGGTCGATCAGCGCGTCGTAATCCGGCGCAATGTAGCGACCGAAGCCATGCTCCCGCGCCGCGCCACGTCCCTGATCGGGAGGCAGGCTGGTGTACACCTTCCAATCCGGCATGCCCTTCGGGGCCACCAGATCCAACAGGTGAGGGCGGTTCTCCTGGCCATGGACTCGCAGGAACACACTCGTTCCATTGAAGAACGCGTGAGTGGGATCGACGTGGGCACCCCGCACCGACAGGTCCCAGCAATACACCACATAGTCGAGCGTGACGCTACCCACCCCGGCCGGGATGTGCCAGGTGTGGTTGTCGCGTTTGGCCAGCGCAATGCGTCGAGTCCCCCGTCTGGCGCGCAGGGTTTCGATATGTCGGGAAAAATCGCGAATCAGATAACTGCCGGGAATCCATGCAGGCAAAGACACGTCCTGACCGCTTGGGTCGGGCTCGACGATGGTAAGCGAGACCCGCAAGCGGTGACCGGCCAAATCATGGGGTTCCAGGCGATAGTGGTGCGCGATAGTATTCATGGCGGTAATCTTAACGGTGAGCACCCACCGTCACAACAATAGGAGAAGACAATGACCGACGCACTCATCAAAACCGATATTCGCGGCAGAGTGGGATGGATCACCCTGGACCGCCCCAAAGCCTTGAATGCACTGAACGACGCCTTGATGGATCAGTTGGGCGAAGCCCTGCTGGCGTTCGACGGCAAGGACGACATCGGCGCCATCGTTCTGGCGGGCAGCGATAAAGCGTTCGCAGCCGGGGCCGACATTACCGCCATGAAAGACTGGACCTACGCCGATGTTCACGGCAGCGATTTCATTACGCGCAACTGGGAAACCCTCAAACGCGTGCGCAAGCCGGTCATCGCGGCGGTTGCGGGCTATGCGCTGGGCGGCGGATGCGAGCTGGCCATGATGTGCGACATCATCGTGGCCGCCGATACGGCACGTTTCGGTCAGCCGGAAATCAAGCTGGGCGTGATTCCCGGAGCAGGCGGCACGCAGCGGTTGCCGCGTGCGGTGGGTAAGGCGAAAGCAATGGACATGGTGTTGACCGCCCGTACGATGCGCGCCGACGAGGCCGAGCGCGCCGGGTTGGTGTCGCGCGTCGTTGCGGCCGACCAATTGCTTGTCGAAGTGGAGGCGATTGCAATAGGCATCGCATCGATGTCCCTGCCGTCGTTATTGCTGGCTAAGGAGTCGGTCAATCGCGCGTTCGAGGGCAGTTTGGAAGAGGGCTTGCGCTTCGAGCGGCGCGTATTTCACGCTCTGTTTGCCACGGAGGATCAGAAGGAAGGCATGCGTGCGTTCGCCGAAAAGCGCGAGCCGGCATTCAAGCATCGCTAACGCCAGTAACATATCAAGGCGACTTTTTGGTCGTTGGCAGCATTTGCTGCGCAAACGTTTCCCCTTGATACGTCAGGCTCATACCATGTTTCGATTCTTGCGCCTATTCTGTAATTCCCTGGCGGGGTCGCAGGTAGGGAGAGGGATGCCGCCGGCAATCGATAATTAAGGAATGAGACTATGCGCAATATGCACCAAGCATGCAAGGTGGCCGCACTGGCCGCCGCTCTGACAGTTTGTTTCTCGTCCGCCAACGCCCAGGTGCGTAGTCAACCCGCGACGGCGCAGCAGCCCGCCACCGGCACCGCCCCACAGTCGACCTTGCGTCTGGTGTCCGAGACACCGTGCAGACCACGGCCGCAGCACCCACGGTGAGCGCCGAAGAATTGGCATCGATCGCCCGTGATGCGTACATCTACGCTTATCCGCTGGTACTGATGGAGATCACGCGTCAGTCCTCGACCAATGTCGCCAGTGCGATCGAAGGCAAGGCGCCGGTCAACCAGTTCGGTCATCGCACCAGCCTGCCCGACCCCCGCGCCAAGGATACGCCGTGGCCCACCACGGACATGCTGTATTCCAATCTGTGGTTCGACGTCTCGCGCGAGCCGCTGATCGTGCGCCTGCCCGATGCGGGCGACCGTTATGTGTCGCTGTCCCTGCTGGATATGTGGTCCGACACTTTCGCCAGTCGCGGCACCCGCGTGAACGGTTCCGGTGCGCAGACTTTCGCCATCGTCGGCCCGCATTGGCAAGGCACGGTTCCCGCTGGCGTAGACGTGCTGCGCAGTCCCACCAACCAGGGTTGGGTGCTTGGTCGTGCGGAAGTCCGTGGGTCCAACGATCTGGCTGCAGTCAATCAATTCCAGTCGGGCTGGTCCGCGGTCCCTTACTCGCAATCGGCCAAACCCGGTTGGCCGACGCCGGCGCAACCCGCCACGAAGTGGGAGGCCACTGCCGCGCCGAGCGAAATCGTGGGTAGCATGGACGCCTGGACGTTCTGGGGCTGGTTTGCTCAAGCCATTGCCTCGAATCCGCCGCACGCCAACGATCATGCCATGCTCGACCGTATGCGCCGGATCGGCATCGGAGCCGCGCCCGGCGCGTTCCAGTTCGCGCGCTTGAATCCGACGGTTCAGCAGGCGCTGGCCGACGAGGCGCCTGAGGCTGGCGCCCGGATTCGCAATGCCGTCAGTCATCTGGGCGTACCGACTAACAATTGGTACATGGCCACGCACGGTATTGGCAGCTACGGCACCGACTATCTCCGTCGCGCGGCGGTTGCCTACGCTGGCCTGGGTGCCAACCCGCCCGCCGATGTGTTGTATCCGGTCGCATTTGCCGACGATCGCGGCGAAAGGTTGGATGCCAACAACACCTACGTGATTCGTTTCGACAAAGGCCAACTGCCTCCTGTGAATGCGTTCTGGTCCTTGAGCGCTTACGATCAGGCGTTCAATTTCGCGCCGAACGAAGCCGGTCGCTACACCATCCGCAGCACCGACGCCTTGCAGTACAACTCGGACGGTTCGCTGGACATCTACGTTCAGCGCAAAGCGCCGCGTGAGAGCCGCCGTTCCAACTGGCTGCCCATCCCGCAGGAAGGTCCGTTCCTGTTGAAGATGCGCTTGTACTCGCCGCAGGACATCGCCCTGGATGGCGGATGGGCTCCCCCGCCCGTGCGTGAGGACTGAGGACGATCAAGACGGCGCTTGGGTGCCGCCTGTCTTCGGATAAAAAAAAGGCGGCCTTCGGGTCGCCTTTTTTTTTCGTCATCGAATTGGCATTAGAATGCGCTGAATTCTGGAAGCGCAGTCGAATTGTGGCAAATGTGGCGTTTCAACTTTCCGCGGCCTTTGGCATTTGCGGGGCAAAAAAGTTTCACGCTATACTTCAAGAGTTTGACGCGTTACAGAGAGTAGCTTTAGAACGCAGTGTTTAGAAAGCATGGGTGGGCAGCATATGCGTCCGGGAAAATCCGGGCTGTCTGGGCGAATGCCCGGACGACACGATCAGCGAAATACAACGCAATAGTTATCACGCGTAGTGGCAGCGTGTTCGGCATCGAGATGCCGATCGCAACGCGCTTTCAGGTGTGGCGAGCATGTTGCACACCCTGGGAGCCGATAAGTTGAGTCCAAGCACAGAACCGGTCAAGTTGACCGCCGAAGAGCATGCGCGAGTCAATGCGCAAGCCATCGGCGGTTTGGCCAGAGCGGTTCTCGCGCAGGGCGCGATGGCGGTAGCGGCGGTGGTAGTTGCGTGGATCGTGGGCGGGGCCGCGGCAGCGTGGTCGGCATTGGCGGGGGCGGGGTCTTATTTCCTACCTAATACGCTGTTTGCCTTCCGGTTGATGTTCGGTCTTCTGGCGGGTCGCATGGCCAGCCCGATCACATTCTTTCTAGGCGAAATGTTCAAGCTGGCGCTGACGGTGTTCCTGTTGTGGATATTGTCGCGTTATGCGCAGGAATGGCTGGTGTGGCCCGCTGTGCTGTGGGGGTTGATCCTCACGCTCAAGGGATATTTCCTGCTTTTGATGTTTCGCAAGTTGTCATAGCCGCACCGAATTATCGGACGAGTTGGCGCCGTGAGGCGCAGGTCTACAGCAAATAGGAATTCTCATGGCTGCCGCCAGCGACATATCGCCCCAGTCCTACTATATTCAGCACCATCTGGTGCACCTCAACAATACGGGCGCGAAGCAGTCCGCCATTGCTCAATTCAACGTCATCAACTACGACTCGTTGTTCTGGTCGATTTTGATGGGTCTGATCGTCGTAGGCGTGTTGTGCCTGGCCGCGCGTCGTGCCACCGCAGGCGTGCCTGGTCGTTTCCAGGGCTTCGTCGAAATGATCGTCGATATGGTCGACGAGCAAGCCAAAAGCATCGTCACCAACGCCACCAGCCGCAAGTTCGTGGCTCCGCTGGCCTTGACCGTGTTCCTGTGGATCATCCTCATGAACGCGCTCGACTTGGTGCCGGTCGATCTGCTGCCCTGGATTTTCAAGACCACTGGCCTGGGGGCCGTGGTGGGCGATCCCTTCTATTACCACCGCATTCTGCCGACCGCCGATTTGAACGTGCCGATGGGCATGTCTCTGGGCGTGCTGTTGTTGATGTTCTATTACGGCATCAAGATCAAGAGCCCCGGTGGCTTCGTCAAAGAACTCTTTACCGCCCCCTTCCACGCGCACGGCTTCGCGGCGATCATCCTCGCCCCCGCCAACTTCGCGTTGAATCTGGTCGAATACGGCGCCAAGTCCGTGTCCCTGGGTATGCGGTTGTTCGGCAACATGTTTGCCGGCGAGCTCGTGTTCATGTTGATCGCTCTGCTGGGCGGTGCCTGGACTGGATTCAATGGTGCTAGTTTCGGATTCGGCATAGGACACGTCCTGGCCGGTTCGCTCTGGGCCATCTTCCACATCATGATCGTGCTATTGCAAGCCTTCATCTTCATGATGCTGACACTGGTGTATATCGGTCAGGCTCACGAAGGGCACTAATGATTTCTAGCGAAGCGTGGCGGCTTCGCTAGGCAATGCAAGATTTCTTGCACACGTTTTTCTCGACGTTCCTGTTTTTGTAATTCGGCTATTTTGCTTTTAACCAAGGAGTTTTCATGACCGACCTCGCTTTCGTTGCTCTCGCTTGCGCTTTCATCATTGGTCTGGGTGCCATCGGCGCTTGCATCGGTATCGCCATCATGGGTGGTAAGTACCTGGAAGCCTCGGCGCGTCAACCCGAGCTGATGAACGCTCTGCAAACCAAGATGTTCCTGTTGGCCGGTCTGATCGACGCAGCCTTCCTGATCGGCGTTGGTATTGCAATGTTGTTCGCTTTCGCCAATCCGTTCGTCTGATTGTGCAGGGGTTGTGCCCGCCGGTCTGCGCATGTCGCCGACTGCGGGCAAGTTGGGCCGGGCTGCTATGGCGTTTAGTGTCAGCGCAGTGCCGGCTTTCAGTTTGCAAGGCTCGGTGGACACCATGCCGCCTGAGCTGAATGGTCTTATAGGGAAACGACCGTGAATTTGAACGCGACGATCTTTTTCCAGATGCTCGTGTTCTTCGTTCTGGGCTGGTTCACGATGAAATTCGTGTGGCCGCCCCTGACGAAGGCGATCGACGAGCGCCGCCAGAAAATCGCCGACGGCTTGGCCGCGGCTGAGAAGGGCCGTGCCGATCTGGCGCAGGCTCAGGCGCGCGTCAGCCTGATCGAGGCATCTGCCGAGTCGGAAACGCATGCCCGCATCGTGGAAGCCGAGAAACAGGCTGCCGCGTTGGTGGACGATGCGCGCCGCGAAGCCGAGGCCGAGCGTGCCCGCATCGTGGCCACCGCTCGTCAAGAAGCCGAGCAGGAAGCCCAGCGTGCGATTGCCAGCCTGCGTGAAGACGTGGCTGCATTGGCCGTCAAGGGTGCCGAGCAGATTCTGAAGCGGGAAGTGGATGCGAAAGCCCACGCCGATCTGCTGGCTCAACTCAAGACCCAGCTTTAATCCGGGAACGCCATGGCTGAATATTCCACCGTCGCCCGGCCGTATGCCGAAGCCCTTTTCGCCGCCGCACGCGGCGACAAGACGCTTGGGTTGGAGGGCTGGCTCGATCTGGTGAACCGTCTGGCGCAAATCGCCGTCCATCCGGACGTCGAGCGCGCCATGACCGAACCCAAGTTGAGCCACGCGCAGCGCGCCGAGATCTTCGCCAGCCTGGCGGGCAAGGATCTGCCGGCTGCTGCCGTGAACTTTATTACCCTGCTGTCTGACAACGATCGCCTGGTCGTGCTGCCTCAGATCGCCGAGCAATTCGCGCTGCTCAAGAACAGTGCCGAAGGCGCGGCTGCTGCCGAGATCACCAGTGCATTCGAACTGACCGACGCGCAACTGCAAGAGCTGGTGAGCGCCTTGGAGCTGAAGTTCGGTTTGAAGCTCAAACCCCGCGTCACCATCGACCCGTCGTTGATCGGCGGCGTGCGTGTCGCCGTGGGCGATCAAGTGTTAGATACGTCCGTGCAAGCTCAGTTGGCGCACATGCGCAACCAGCTTGTCGCCGCCTAAGCGGCCCATCAACAGGATTCCAGGAGTCTCCACATGCAACTCAATCCCTCCGAGATCAGCGAACTGCTCAAGAGCCGCATCGAGGGCCTGGGCGCTTCGACCGATATCCGCACTCAGGGCACGGTCGTTTCCGTGACCGACGGTATCACCCGCATCCACGGCCTGTCGGACGTCATGCAGGGCGAAATGCTCGAATTCCCCGGTAACCGTTTCGGTCTGGCCCTGAACCTCGAGCGCGACTCCGTCGGCGCCGTGATTCTGGGCGACTACACCGGCATCTCCGAAGGCGACCAGGTCAAGACGACCGGCCGCATTCTGGAAGTGCCCGTGGGCCCCGAGTTGCGCGGCCGCGTGGTCGATGCACTCGGCACCCCGATCGACGGCAAGGGCCCCCTGGGCACGACCCAGACCGACGTGATCGAAAAGGTCGCGCCGGGCGTGATCGCCCGTAAATCGGTCGACCAGCCCCTGCAAACCGGTGTCAAGGCTATCGACGCCATGGTACCTATCGGCCGCGGCCAGCGCGAGCTGATCATCGGTGACCGCCAGACCGGCAAGACCGCCGTTGCTGTCGACACCATCATCAGCCAGAAGGGCAAGGGCGTCACTTGCGTGTACGTCGCCATCGGTCAGAAGGCATCGACCGTCAGCAGCGTGGTGCGCAAGCTCGAAGAGCACAACGCCCTCGAATACACGATCATCGTGGCCGCTACGGCGTCCGATTCGGCTGCCATGCAGTACCTGTCGGCCTATGCCGGTTGCACCATGGGCGAATACTTCCGCGATCGCGGCCAGGACGCTCTGGTGATCTATGACGATCTGACCAAGCAAGCCTGGGCCTATCGTCAAGTCTCGCTGCTGCTGCGCCGTCCCCCGGGTCGCGAAGCCTACCCCGGCGACGTGTTCTATCTCCACTCGCGTCTGCTCGAGCGTGCCGCTCGCGTGAACGAAGAGTATGTCGAGAAGTTCACCAACGGCGCCGTCCGCGGCAAGACCGGCTCGTTGACGGCACTGCCGATCATCGAAACCCAGGCAGGCGACGTCTCGGCGTTCGTGCCGACCAACGTGATCTCGATCACCGACGGCCAGATCTTCCTCGAAAGCGACTTGTTCAATGCCGGCGTGCGTCCCGCCATCAACGCCGGTATCTCGGTGTCGCGAGTCGGTGGCGCTGCCCAGACCAAGGTCGTCAAGAAGCTGTCGGGTGGTATTCGTACCGACTTGGCTCAGTATCGTGAACTGGCTGCGTTCGCGCAGTTCGCTTCCGACCTGGACGATTCGACCCGCCGTCAGCTGGAACGCGGCAAGCGCGTGGTCGAGCTGCTCAAGCAGCCCCAGTACCAGCCTTTGCAGGTGTGGGAACTGGCCGTCACCCTGTACTCCGTGAACAACGGCTACCTGGATGACGTGGAAGTCGGTCAAGTGCTGGCATTCGAAAAGGCTTTCAAGGATCACCTGAAAACCAAGCATGCCGAACTGATCCAACGCGTCGAAGACAAGAAGGAACTCTCGAAAGACGACGACGCCGAACTGGCCGCCGCTCTGCAAGAGTTCAAGAAGCACGGCGCGTACTAAGGATTGCGACCCGGGGCGGGTGCTGCGAAGCAGGCCCGTCCAAGCTGTCAACACAGGAAAGCGCAATGCCCGGAATCAAGGAAATCCGAACCAAGATCAAGAGCGTGCAGAACACGCGCAAGATCACCAAGGCGATGGAGATGGTCGCCGCATCCAAAATGCGCAAGGCGCAGGAACGGATGCGTGCTGGCCGGCCGTACGCCACCAAGGTGCGCGAGATCGCTTCGCACCTGATGCAAGCTAATCCCGACTACACCCACCCGTACCTCGAAGAGCGTCGCGACGTCAAAGGCGTTGGTGTGATCATGGTCACCACGGACAAGGGGCTGTGCGGCGGCTTGAACACCAATATCACCCGCGTCGTGCTGGGCAAGCTCAAGGAATTTCAAGAGCGCGGCATCGCGGTGCAGACGACGGCCTTTGGCAACAAGGGCGTGGGCGTGCTCACGCGCATTGGCGCCAATCTGGTCTCGCAGGAAGTGCAACTGGGCGACAAGCCCAACCTCGAACGCCTGTTGGGCGCCATCAAGGTCCAGTTGGACGACTTCCTGGAAGGCCGTATCGATGCCGTCTATCTGGCTAGCACGCGTTTCGTGAACACGATGCGCCAGGAGCCGGTGTTTCTGCGTCTGCTGCCTCTGCCTAACGGTCTGGGCGATCCGTACCAGCTTGGCGAAAGCCAGGCCGACGCGGCCGCCAAGGTCGAAAGCAACTACAGCTGGGATTACATCTACGAACCCGACGCCAATGCGGTCATCGACGACCTGTTGCAACGTTATGTCGAAGGTGTGGTGTTCCAGGCCGTGGCCGAAAACATGGCGTCCGAGCAATCGGCGCGCATGGTGGCGATGAAGGCTGCATCGGACAACGCCAAGAAAGTTATCGGTGACCTCCAGCTTGTCTATAACAAGACGCGCCAGGCGGCCATTACCAAAGAAATTTCGGAAATCGTGGGGGGAGCTGCCGCGGTCTGATTCCCTTATCGGAATCGTCGCGCAGCCTCTCTAGAACGTTATCAAGCAAGGACTCGACATGAGCAACGGAACCATCGTTCAGTGTATCGGCGCCGTGGTGGACATTCAGTTCCCCCGCGATCAGATGCCCAAAATCTATGCCGCCCTTACGCTGGCCGACGAAAGCTCGGCGTTTGCGGAAAAAGGGTTGACCTTTGAAGTCCAACAACAGCTGGGCGACGGCGTGGTCCGCACGATCGCCATGGGCTCGTCCGACGGCCTGCGCCGTGGCATGAGCGTGACCGACACCGGCGCGCCGATCTCGGTGCCCGTGGGTCAAGCCACGCTGGGTCGCATCATGGACGTGCTGGGCCGTCCTATCGACGAAGCCGGTCCGATCCCGACCGACGAACGTCGCAGCATTCACCAAGACGCCCCGAAGTTCGACGAACTGTCGCCTTCGGTCGAACTGCTCGAAACCGGCATCAAGGTGATTGACCTGGTGTGCCCGTTCGCCAAGGGCGGTAAGGTCGGTCTGTTCGGTGGCGCTGGCGTGGGCAAGACCGTGAACATGCTCGAACTGATCAACAACATCGCCAAGCAGCACAGCGGTTTGTCGGTGTTCGCAGGCGTGGGCGAGCGTACCCGCGAAGGCAACGACTTCTATCACGAAATGTCGGAAGCCGGCGTTATCAACCTCGAGAACATCGGCGAATCGAAAGTCGCGATGGTGTTCGGCCAGATGAACGAGCCCCCGGGCAACCGTCTGCGCGTCGCACTGTCGGGTTTGACCATGGCCGAGAAGTTCCGTGACGAAGGTCGCGACATTCTGTTCTTCGTCGACAACATCTACCGCTACACCCTGGCCGGTACCGAAGTGTCGGCACTGCTGGGCCGCATGCCGTCGGCAGTGGGCTACCAGCCGACGCTGGCCGAAGAAATGGGCAAGCTGCAAGAGCGCATCACGTCGACCAAGACCGGCTCGATCACCTCGATCCAGGCCGTGTACGTGCCTGCTGATGACTTGACCGATCCGTCGCCTGCCACCACCTTCTTGCACCTGGACTCGACCGTCGTGTTGTCGCGTGACATCGCCGCCCTGGGTATCTACCCGGCCGTCGATCCGCTCGACTCCACCAGCCGTCAGCTCGACCCGCAAGTCGTGGGCGAAGAGCATTACGGCGTGGCCCGTGGCGTGCAGCAAACGCTGCAACGCTACAAGGAACTGCGCGACATCATCGCCATTCTGGGTATGGACGAACTGTCGCCTGAAGACAAGCAAGCTGTTGCACGTGCTCGCAAGATCCAGCGCTTCCTGTCGCAGCCTTTCCACGTCGCTGAAGTGTTTACCGGCGCACCTGGTAAGTACGTGCCCTTGAACGAAACCATCCGTGGTTTCAAGATGATCGTTGAAGGCGAGTGCGACAGCATTCCCGAGCAAGCGTTCTACATGGTCGGCACGATCGACGAGGCCTTCGAGAAGGCCAAGAAGCTCCAATAAGGAATCGTTATGGCTAGCCTAATCGTAGACGTCGTCAGCGCAGAAGAAGCGATCTTTGCCGGAGAGGCAAAGTTCGTCTCGCTGCCTGGTGAGTCGGGTGAGCTGGGCATTTTGCCCGGTCATACCCCGCTGATCTCGCGCATTCGGCCCGGCACCCTGAAGATCGTTCGTCCTGACAACTCCGAAGAGGTGGTGTTCGTGGCGGGCGGCATTCTGGAAGTGCAACCGGGCACGGTGACGGTGCTGGCCGACACGGCCATCCGTGCGGCCGACCTGGACGAAGCCAAGGCTGAGGCGGCGCGCCAGCGTGCCGAAGACTCCTTGCGCAACGCCAAGGACAAGGCCGGCATCGCCGTGGTGGAAGCCGAGCTGGCCATGCTGGCCGCACAGGCTCACGCCGCTCGCATGCTGAAAAACGTGCGCCGCTGATTCGGTTGATTCAGGGCGCGACGTAAAAAAGGCGGCTCTTCGGAGCCGCCTTTTTTAATATCCGAATAAAACCCGGCGTAGCATTCTGCCCAATCGATATGTATCCCTATTCGAATAGAGGCCGTGCCCTTTTGCAGATCGGCTATTGGCGCCAGTTTGCGTCGAACATCAGCTGCCGCATCTGAAGAGGCTTAAGGACAGCCGCTAGTGCTATTGCCGCAAACCTGGTATTGGTCTGGGCGTAGCTGGGTTTGCTTGCGGCTGCGTTAACGATACGACAGATTTTATGGTCGATTAAAAATCGTAGGTTAGCTTATTTATCCTGCACGCTACGCTGTGAATGATTTCATATCGCTTGTTTTGTAATCGGATGGCCATAAAGACGTCGCTCACATGAGCCTTGCCATTTTTTGATATGGTAATAATGTCGTATTCATTTGTAGGCATTATCCCCTTGTCCGATATGTTGTGCGTCAAAGAGTAATCATTAATTATACTTCCAGGCGGTTTTATTTCGACGGGATCCATTGGGTACCCCTGAAGGTGCCAATGCGCTTTCGTGCCTACTGATGGTCGGTTTGCTTCACTATTAAAATACAAGCTTACCCCTTCGGGAACCAAAACCATCCCGGACCCCTTCCTGATAAATCCACGTCGTGGTGTATATCCGCCGTGAGAATATAATAGTGCTTTTTTGGCATTCAAGTTAATGGACTTGATGATTACATTTTTAATATTCATTTTGTCTCCTCTGTTTTGTTTGGCTGAATGAAATTTCGCTTCATGAGAAAAAATATTTGCGTAAATCATCGTTTTTAATTGTTTTGTTTTTAATTGAGAGCTTAAGGTGTTTTCGTATTTTCTCCTCTGTGTTGAATGCTCGGTTCGTTTATTTAAATTAAACACGGAAGTATATTTTTATCTGGGTTTTCCGAAGAATCCTGCATCGAACAATATTTTTGGTCGCCTGTCCTAATTCGTTTCAGTAAAGGCTGCGCAACGTCATTGCATCGGCGCCCTGTAATCATTTGTCGTTTCCCGCAATTCGTATTGCGCAGGGCCCTTCGCTAAGGGCATAGCTTTGCACGCAAGGCGTACCGTACCGCAATTTTTGAAGTGCAAATGTTTCGCGATGAAGATGACAACTACCTTAAACACATTGCGGCCTCGATTCGATTTTTGTAACGCGCGCATCGTTTAGTTTCCGCGTGATATATGCGCGGGCGATAAGTCAACTCAGGTGGCCGCGCCATTCGAATTCAACGGCCAACCAGAAGCTGTTCGAGCGTCTGGCTGTTGGCACACACTCGGCAGTCGCTATGGATGGGCCGGCGAGCTTAATCATTTGCCTTTATGAGCACGCCGACATACCCACGTGCTCATTCACATGGCATATAACCCTCTCGTTCGTGCGCTGTCGATATAAATCGAAACAGTCCGAGTATTAATCCGTCGAGCACGACGTCTGTGTAATGACCCAGTGAAAACCTGCTCACGTCATAATCGAGGGATTGACGATGAGTATGAAGATGGAAGACGACATCAAACGCTGGACAGCCAAGCGCAAGAGCGCGCTGGTGCTGGACATCATTCA